>Ga0206117_100008_pt1 | contig 691997 bp, 671 predicted proteins | sample 3A5Ametagenome_FD_177997 | JGI IMG/M metagenome (GOLD analysis project Ga0206117, IMG submission 177997) | Enriched microbial communities from leaf-cutter ant dump, University of Wisconsin, Madison, United States - 3A5A | ecosystem: Environmental > Terrestrial > Nest > Insects nest > Nest dump... | reverse complement strand
AGGGCCAGACCAGCGTGCCCGGCGTGTTCGCCGCCGGCGACTGCACGACGGTGCCGTACAAGCAGATCATCATCGCCATGGGCGCCGGCGCCACCGCTTCGCTCAGCGCCTTCGATCATCTGATCCGGACGTCGGCGCCGGCCTGATCCCGGTTTCTTGCCGAATCCTACGGTCGACCGCGAGGTCGGCCGTTTTTCTTTGGCGCGCCCCGCAAGTCTCGCCGGATCAGGCCGCCGCCAGCCGCCACAGCGAGGTGATTTCGGCGGACCGCGCCGCATGCAGCGGATCGTTGCGGTCGTTCGCCTTGCCGTGCACCGGCCGGGTGTCGAGCCGACCGACGACGCGCAGGCCGGCGGCGGCAATCCATTGCGCCAGTTCGTCGCGCGCACGCAAACCGAGATGCTCGGCCAGATCGGAGAGGATCAGCCAGCCCTCGCCACCCGGCGTCAGATGGGCCTTTAGCCCGGCAAGAAAGCCGCGCAGCATGCGCGAATCCGGATCGTAGACCGCGTATTCGACCGGCGATGTCGGCTGCCCCGGCAGCCAGGGCGGATTGCAGACGACCAGCGGCGCCCGGCCCGCCGGAAACAGATCGGCTTCAACAATCTGCACTTGTGCGGTCAACCCGAGTTTTTCAATGTTTTCGGTGGCGCAGGCCAGCGCCCGCGGCGCCATGTCGGTGGCGACGACATTCAGGCCGCGGCGGGCCAGCACGGCCGCGAGCACGCCGGAGCCCGTGCCGATGTCGAAAGCCTGATCGCAATCCGGCGGCAACGGCGCCCGGGCGACCAGCCCGACGTATTCCCCGCGGACCGGCGAGAAAACGCCGTAATGCGGATGGATGCTGCCGCCGACGGCGGGGACCGGGACCCCTTTCTTGCGCCATTCGTGGGCACTGATCACCGCCAGCAGTTCGCGCAGCGCGACGAGGCTGTTGCTGCCGTCCGGCTTGCCCCAGGCAGCGCGGCAGGCCTCGCGCACGTCCTGCGCGCGACGCAGCGGCAGCTTGTAGTCGGGACCGACCGGCACCAGCAGGTGGGCCATCAACGCCGCACGACGCCCCTGCGTCACGCGGTACGCAGCAAAGGCTTCGCCCGCAGTCGTCGCCGGCGCATCGCGGAAATGGCGTTCGGCACGCTGCGTCAGCGTCTGCAGCAGGCGCCGCACATTCGGCCAGTCACCGCGCCAGAGCAGGTGCTCGCCGGCGAGCAGGCGCGACCAGAGGATATCGGCGGAAATCGCCTCGTCGACGACGTCGACCGCAACCGGCGTCGGCAAACCGGCTTCGGAGCGCCAGCGCGCCTGACGGCGACGGCCCTGTTCCGACCATTCGAGCAGCGATGCCATGGATGCCCCGTGACGATGAAAAATCAGGCCAGACCTGCGGTCGACCGCAGGCCACAACGAATTCATGGAAAGCCGGCCGATAAGCCGGGTTCTGTTCCCCTCTCGCGAGGTTCGGCAATCATTCCTCTAGGCCTGCCGTCACCGACAGGCTCAAGCAACCTACCCGGAAGCAGCGCGGGCCACGCCTGATGCTTCCCTATTTGGTCTTGCTCCGGATGGGGTTTAGCGTGCCGTCGAACGTTACCGCCGACGCGGTGGGCTCTTACCCCACCGTTTCACCCTTACCGACCGGGTTGCCCCGATTGGCGGTCTACTCTCTGTTCCACTTTCCGTTGCCTTCGTCTTGCGACTTATAGCACCCAGCCGTTAGCTGGCATCCTGCCCGATGGAGCCCGGACTTTCCTCCCGATACTTGCGTATCCAGCGATTGCCTGGCCGACTTTCCGGGGCGGATTATAAACCCCGGCCGACCTTCGCGCTTGCCGCGGGGGCTCACCATGCGAACGGAATTACGCTAGAATCCGCCATCCCGTTTTTCGCCATCGCGACATTCTTCCATCATGCCCAGCGCACTCCGTCTTGCCATCGAACAAGGGGATCTCATTGCCGTCCAGGCCGCCCTGGCTGCCGGCGCCGACGTCGAGGAGGCCGACATCCACGGCATTCCCGGCCTGCCGCTGCGGCTGGCCAGCTTCCGCGGCCACGCCGACATCGTCCGCGAACTGCTGCGCTACGGCGCCGACATGCACGCAGCCAACGCCGACGGCCCGGACGCCCCGCTGCGCATGGCGGTTCGCGGCAAGCACCAGGCGGTCGTTGAACTGCTGCTCGGCACCGGCGCCGACATTCCCGCCGACCTGCACCTGCCGCAGTTCCACACACACGAGCGCCGTCTGCGCGGCGAACGGCGCGGCGCCGACAACGGGCCCCCGCACGGTCTGCGCGAACGCCGGCAGGACGGCCAGCGGCGCAGCACCTCGGTACAGGAAGTCAGACTGTCGTCGCAACAATGGGAACATCTGTTCTCCCGTCCCGGACTGGCCGGCAGCGGCGCCTGAGCTTCACACCGGCAGGCTGCTGCGGTCGACCACCTTGCGCAGCACAAAACTGGTGTGCACACCGGTCACACCGGGTATCCGCGTGATCTTGTTGAGCAGCAGATCCTGGTAGGCATCCATGTCGCGGACGACGACCTTCAACTGGTAATCCGATTGCTGGCCGGTGATCAGCAGGCATTCGAGCACCTCGGGAATGTCGGAAATCGCCTGCTCCAGATTGGCGAAACGCTCCGGCGTGTGCTGATCCATCGAAATGCCGATCAGCGCCATCAGGCTCAGACCAAGCTTCTTCGCATCGAGATGCGCCCGGTAACCGGCGATCAGCCCGGCATCCTCCAGCGCCCGCACGCGCCTGAGACAGGGTGACGGCGACAGGCCGATACGGTCGGCGAGATCCTGGTTGCTGACGCGCCCATCCGATTGCAGGATGGCGAGAATTTCCCGGTCATAGCGATCGATTTCCATAATATTTCTCAAAACCAAACAATTGTGAAATATTCTGCCAAAATAACCAGAATTTCAAGCAAACAACGCAAGCACCTGCCGGACGATTCTGTCTAATATTTCGCCATCGCAAAACGTTTTCCGGAGTGCCGCCATGCCGCAACAGATCGCCAGCAAATACACCGCCTTCCCGCCCGTCGGGCTCACCGACCGCCAATGGCCGAACCGCACCATCACGCAAGCGCCGATCTGGATGAGCACCGATTTGCGCGACGGCAACCAGGCCTTGTTCGAGCCGATGAACGCCGACAAGAAGATGCAGATGTTCCAGACACTCTGCGCCATCGGCTTCAAGCAGATCGAGGTCGCCTTCCCGTCGGCGTCGGAAACCGAATTCGGTTTCGTCCGCCGCCTGATCGAGGAAAAGCACATTCCCGACGACGTCACCATCGAAGTCCTCACCCAAGCGCGCGAGCACCTCATCCGCCGCACCTTCGAATCCTTGAAGGGCGCCAAGCAGGCCATCGTGCACGTCTACAACGCAACCTGCCCGAGTTTCCGCGACTTCGTCTTCGGCATGAGCAAGGCCGAAGTGGTGAAGATGGCGGTCGACGCCGTCACCTTGATCAAAACGCTCGCCGCCGAAATGCCGGAAACCAGGATCACCCTCGAATACAGCCCGGAGTTGTTCACCGCCACCGAACTCGACTTCGCCAAGGAAGTCTGCGACGCGGTCACCGCCGCCTGGGGCGCGACGCCGGACAACAAGGTCATCCTCAACTTGCCGACCACGGTCGAGATCGCCACGCCGAACATCTACGCCGACCAGATCGAGTGGATGCATCGCAATCTCGCGCGCCGCGACAGCGTCATCATCAGCTTGCACCCGCACAACGACCGCGGCACCGCCGTCGCCGCCGCCGAACTCGCCTTGATGGCCGGCGCCGAGCGCGTCGAGGGCTGCCTCTTCGGCAACGGCGAACGCACCGGCAACGTCGACCTCGTCACGCTCGCCCTCAACATGCACACGCAAGGCGTCGATCCGCAACTCGATTTTTCGGACATCAACGCCGTCGCCCGCACCTACGAACACTGTACCCAGCTCCCGATCCATCCGCGCCACCCGTACGTCGGGGATCTCGTTTTCACGGCCTTCTCCGGCTCCCACCAGGACGCCATCAAGAAGGGGTTTGCCGCTCAAAAGGCGGATGAGCCGTGGGCAGTGCCCTATCTCCCGGTCGACCCGGCCGACGTCGGCCGTTCCTACGACTCGGTGATCCGCGTCAACAGCCAGTCGGGCAAGGGCGGCATCGCCTATTTGATGGAGACCGAATACGGCGTGGTCATGCCGCGCCGCCTCCAGGTCGAATTCTCCGGCGTCGTCCAGCGCCATACCGATGCCCACGGCGGCGAACTCGGCGCGACCGACATCTGGGAACTCTTTTCCGCGGAATTCCTCGCGTCGACCGCAAGCATCCGCTATCGCGAACATCATCTCTTCGAGCACGGTGACGCCCAGGGCATCCGTCTCGCCGTGGATATCGACGGCGTGCCGCACGTCCTCTCCGGCGAAGGCAACGGGCCGATCAACGCCGCGGTGCATGCCTTGCAGGGTGCCGGTTTCGCCTTCCAGGTACGCAGCTATGAGGAACGCTCGATGGTCCCGATGGGCGACGATGGCAACGCCCGCGCCGTCGCTTTCATCGAAATGAACGCCGGCAACGGCGGCGAACGCTACGGCGTCGGCATCGACGCCAACATCGTCAGCGCCTCGCTCAAGGCCTTGATCAGCGGCATCAACCGCCTGGGTGCCGCCGCCCGGCTCGAGCGCGCGGCCTGACCGGCATCAGCCCGCAGCCGCCCGTTCCCAGGGCGGCAGCGGGCTGAACAGGCGTTCCAGCTCGGCAATGAAGGCGCTGACCTTGGGTACCCGCGCCCGACTCGGCGTGTAGCAGGCATACAGATAACGACCGAGGCCGGTCATCGGCTCATAGGCATCGAGCAGGCTGCGCAACCTGCCGTCGGCCAGCATGCCGGCGACCAGATAGGTCGGCAGCACGGCCATGCCCTGACCGGCCAGTACCGCATCGAGCACGCACTCGACATGGTTGAAGCGGAAGGGGCAACTGACCGGCACGGTGATTTCCTCGCCGCTGCGATCGACGAACTGCCAGATGCCTGCCCGGTCCGGGCCGGGGACGTCCATGCAGCGATGGGCCATCAGGTCCGGCGGCGTTCTCGGCTCGCCGTGCTGCGCCAGGTACGCCGGCGTCGCGCAGACCACCCGCCGCAACTGCACCAGCTTGCGCGCCACCGCGTCCTGCGGTGGCTGCCGGGTCAGGCGCAGCGCCAGGTCGATGTCGTCGGCCGCCAGATCGACCAGTTGATCGGTCAACACCAGTTCGCAGCGCAATTCGGGGTAGGCCTCGACAATGCGCGGCAGCAAGGGCGCAATGAAGATCCGGCCGAAGGTGATCGAGGCGCTGACGCGCAGCACGCCGCTCGGCATCTCGCCGGTGTTGCGCATCGCCACCGTCGTTTCGTCGACGGCAGCCAGCGCCCGCCGGGCGTGTTGCAGGAAAATCTCGCCGGACGGCGTCAGGCGCTGGCTGCGCGTCGACCGCTCGAACAGCCGGACGCCGAAGGCCTTTTCCAGCTCACCGATCTGCTTGCTGATCTGCGCCCGACTGCAGTCCAGCCGACGTGCCGCCGCGGCCATGCTGCCGCTTTCCGCCACCTTGATGAAACTGTCCCAGCTTGCCAGCCACGTCATCGTCAATGATCCGTTGACACTGAAGCGTCGATTATCGGCTATTTGCCAATAATCGACGCATTTATAGTGTGCACCGCAGCAACGACCAACCTTCAACGAGAAACCACCATGTTCCGCAGTCTCAATCGCCCCGGCGTCCTCGGCGTCACGCTCGCCGCCGCCGGCATCCTGCTGGTCACGATGGGCGCCCGCCAGTCGCTCGGCCTGTTCATCGCGCCGATCGGCCAGGACACCGGCCTGAGCATCGCGACGATCAGCTTTGCGCTGGCCATCGGCCAGTTCACCTGGGGAGCGATCCAGCCGGTGGCCGGGGCCTTTGCCGACCGTTACGGACCGCGCGCCGTGCTGCGCTGGGGCATCGTGCTGCTCGCCCTGGGCAGCGCGGCGACGCCCTTCGTCAGTTCCGGCTTCGGGCTGATGGTCACGCTTGGCCTGATGTCGGCGATCGGCGCCGGCGCCGGCAGTTTCTCGGTGCTGATCGGCGCCGCCGCGCAGCGCCTGCCGCTCGAAGCGCGCGGCGCGGCTTCCGGCGTGATCAACGCCGGTGGTTCCTTCGGCCAGTTCGTCTTCGCCCCGATCCTGCAGAAGCTGATCCAGGGGGTCGGCTGGATGGGCGCACTGTGGGCGATGGCGCTGGCGACGCTGGCCGCGCTGCCGCTGATCGGCCGGCTGACGACTGCGGTCGACAGCCCGGAAAAGGCAAAAACCGCCAGCCGCGATGCCGACGACCGGGGACTCTGGCCGGCGGTACGCACGGCGATGGGCGATCGCAGCTATCTGCTGCTGCATGCCGGTTTCTTCACCTGCGGTTTCCACATCGCCTTCCTGGTCACCCACCTGCCGGGCGAAGTGAACCTGTGCGGCCTGCCGCCATCGGTCGCCAGCTGGTCGCTGGCGATCATCGGCCTGGCCAACATCGTCGGCAGCCTGTATGCCGGCGCCTGCGTGAACCGTTACCGCAGCAAGTACGTGCTGGCCGCCATGTATGCCTCGCGCGCCGTGCTGATCGCGCTCTACCTGGCCGCACCGCGCACCGAACTGACCTACTACCTGTTCGCCGCCGGCCTCGGCTTCACCTGGCTGGCGACCGTCCCGCCGACCGCCGCCATCGTCGGCAAGCTGTTCGGCATCCGTTACCTGGCGACCTTGTTCGGGCTGACGCTGCTGTCGCATCAGATCGGCGGTTTCCTAGGCGCCTGGCTGGGCGGACTGAGCATCGTCCGCTTCGGCGATTTTTCGTGGATGTGGTACGCCGACATGGCGCTCGCCGTTGCGGCCGCGCTGGTCAACCTGCCGATCCGCGAGGCGCCGGTCGTCAGGCCGGCGACCGCCTGAGACGCCCGGGCCGGAACTGCCAGGTATCGTCGTAGTAGGCCGGATCCTCGTTGTCCGGCACGACGCCGGGAATGCCGAGCAACGGTACCGGCTGCAGGTCGCGCGGGGCCGGCGTTGATGTCGTGAAAAACTCAGCCAGACGCCGGTCGACCGCAGCATTGAGCGCATCGCGCCCGAGCGCCAGGGTCGCCGCATCGACCTCGAACAGTACGCCTTTGGCGGTCAGGCCACGGAAGGGCGCGAGCAGCGATTCGTAGGTGGCATGGCCGAAGACGATAAACCGCATGGTGGCGCGTACCGCCGCCCGGTGTTCGACAAACAGCTCGTGCCAGGCGAAATGGCGCAGCAGATCGAGCAGTTCGGGAGACGACGAGAGCACGGCGATGCCGCACTCGTCGAAATGCGTCAGCCCGTCGCGCCTCGCCCCGCGGCGGGCGCCGGCCGGCTGCATCGCCGCCACGTGGGCCGCGGTGATCGCCTGCTTGGTGGCGGGGAAAGCCAGCCAGACCAGCGCGTTGAAGTAGTCGTGCCAATGGCCGGGGCGGGTTTCGACTTCACCGTGCTGCCAGACCCGGCATTCGTAGCTCAGGCCATCGGCCTGCGGCGGCACGAAACGCAAAGGGCGACCGTCGCCGACCATCCGCGGATGGCTGTCGCACAGATGCAGCAGGCCGGCCGGTGCCGGCGCATCGGGCAGGCGATCCAGCCAGCCGCGTAGCGGATCGAACAGCGGATTGGCGAAACGCTCGCCGCTCACTCGGCCTCGCCGGCCGCTTCCTGAGTGTCTTCCTTGACGAACAGCAGCTGGCCGCCCTTGACGCGGAACGTGCCGCGCAACTGACCGAGGCCGTCTTCCGGCTCGCTGTCCAGCCGCGCCCAGGCCACGCAGGTCTGGGTTTCGGTGGCGTACATGCGCTTGCCGACCTTGATGATGAAGGCGCCGGACGGTACCTGATAGATTTCAACGCGCGTGTTCTCGGTGCCGTAGCCCAGGCTGTGCCGGCGCATGCAGGCCGGCATGCGCGAGACGACCAGCGACAGCTCGACCTTCTTGTCCCAGAAATAGGGCTGTTCGCGGATAAGCGACAGCACGTGTTCGCGCGTGCCGTCGATTTCGTAGGTCGCACCGTCGTTGACGCAGGCGCTCAGCAGGGGAAGGGCCAACAGGGCAAGGCAGGCGGCACGCCAACGCATGACGGAACTCCTCAGCGCATTTTCCAGGTCAGCGACTCGCCCGCACGCAGCGGGACGATGTCGTCGGTCGAGACATAAGGATAGCTTGCCGGCACCGTCCATGTCTCCCTGAGCAGCGTGATTTTGTCGGCATTGCGCGGTAGACCGTACCAGTCCGGGCCGTGGAAGCTGGCAAAGGCTTCGAGCTGGTCGAGCGCCCCCGCCTGCTCGAAGGCTTCGGCATAAAGCTCGATTGCCGCATAGGCCGTGTAGCAGCCGGCGCAACCGCAGGCGGCTTCCTTGGCGCCCCTGGCATGCGGCGCCGAGTCGGTGCCGAGGAAGAATTTCGGATTGCCGGAAATCGCCGCGGCAACCAGCGCCTCGCGGTGCGTCTCGCGCTTCAGGACCGGCAGGCAGTACCAGTGCGGGCGCACGCCGCCCTGGAAGATGGCGTTGCGGTTGTAGAGCAGGTGGTGGGCGGTGATCGTCGCCGCGACGTTGGCGGCGGACGACGCCACGAACTCGGCCGCGTCCCTGGTGGTGATGTGCTCCATCACCACCTTCAGCTTCGGGAAGCGTTGCGTCAGCGGCAGCAGTACGGTGTCGATGAAGACTTTTTCGCGGTCGAACAGGTCGACCGCCGGATCGGTGACTTCGCCATGCACCAGCAGCGGCAGGCCGACCCGCTCCATTTCGGCGAGCGTCGCGTCGGCCTTGCGGATGTCGGTCAGGCCGGCATCGGAATTGGTCGTCGCGCCAGCCGGATAGAGCTTGACCGCCTTGACGAAGCCGGACGCCGCCGCCTTGGCGATTTCCGCCGGCCGCATGTTGTCGGTCAGGTAGAGCGTCATCAGCGGCTCGAAAGCCATGCCGGCCGGCAGCGCGGCCAGGATGCGCTGGCGGTAGGCGGCAGCCAGTTCGACCGTGGTCACCGGCGGCTTCAGGTTGGGCATGACGATGGCCCGGCCGAACTGGCGGGCGGTATGCGGCAGCACGGCGGCCAGGGCTTCGCCGTCGCGCAGGTGGAGGTGCCAGTCGTCGGGGCGGGTGAGGGTCAGTTCTTGCATGGCGTTTCCCGGAAGATTTTCACGGATTTTATCAGCCGCCGGCCTCAGTCCCGTTCGGCTTTCAGCGCCAGCGCCCGGTCGTACAGCGCGTTCTTGGCGGCACCGCTGATCGCCGCCGCCAGCTTCGCCGCCTGCTTGACCGGCAGGCCGTCGGCCAGCAGCAGCTTGAGGACGCGTTCGCCCTCGCCGTCGTCAGCCGTCTCCGGTGCGCCGGAGACGATCAGCACGAACTCGCCGCGCTGGCGGTTGGCGTCGGCCTTGAACCAGTCGACGGCTGCGGTCAACGGCAGCGAATCGATGTTTTCGAACAGCTTGGTCAACTCACGGGCGACGACCAGCGTGCGGTCGCCGAGTACCTCGGCGAGGTCGCCGACGCTGTCGAGCACGCGGTGCGGCGCTTCGTAGAAAACCAGCGCAGCGCGCTGGTCGCGCAAGCCTTCGAGCGCCTGCCGGCGCTGCCCGGCCTTGGCCGGCAGGAAGCCGTAAAAGAGGAAATGCTCGTCGGTCAGACCAGCCGCCGACAGCGCCGTCGTCGCCGCGCAGGCGCCGGGCAGCGGCACGACCTTGCAACCGGCGGCACGGACGGCGGCGACGATGCGCGCGCCGGGATCGGAAATGCCCGGCGTGCCGGCATCGGAGATCAAGGCGACGGCCTCGCCGGCGCGCAGCTTGTCGACGATGCGGGCGGCGGCCTCGTGCTCGTTGTGCTGATGGGCGGGCAAGGTCCGGCCCACGGCGCCGAGCTGTTTGAGCAGCGGCGCGCTGTGGCGGGTGTCCTCGGCGGCCACCCACGGTACCGCACGCAGCACGGCCTCGGCGCGCCGGGTCAGGTCGGCGAGATTTCCCAGCGGGGTCGGCACCACGTACAATGCCGCCATTAATTCATTTGTCATTTTCCGGCAATGCAGGCAAAAACCAACGATACCACCGTGGCCCTTGGCCGCGAAGCCGAAACCCGGGCGTTGCGGCATCTGGAAAAGTGCGGTCTACGGCTGGTCGACCGCAATTTCCGCGTGCGCGGCGGCGAGATCGACCTGATCATGCGCGACGGCCGGACGCTGGTCTTCGTCGAAGTCCGCTCGCGCCGGCGGCAGGATTTCGGCGGTGCCGCCGCCAGCATCACCGCGACCAAGCGCCGACGCATCGTGCTGGCCGCCCGCCATTACCTGGCCTGGCGTGGCGACCAGGCCTGCCGCTTCGATTGCGTGCTGATCGACGGCGAGCACCTGGACTGGCTGCGCGATGCGTTTTCCGGCGATTGCTAGCCTGCTGGCCGCGCTGCTGGGCTGGCCGCCGGCGCTGTCGGCGCAGGGCGGCTGGCTGCTGATCCAGCGCTCGCCGCTGGCTGGCAGCCAGTACTATGCGCTGGGCGAACACTGGGCGCAGTTGCGCGTCGGCGATCGCCTGACGCTGACCCGCGAGCCGGACAACCGGCACGACCCGCTGGCCGTGCGCGTCAGCTGGCAGGGGCATCCGCTCGGTTACCTGCCGCGCGCCGAAAATGCCGCCGTCGCCCGGGCACTCGACCGCGGCCTGCGGCTGGTCGGCCGCATCGCCCGTCTGACGCCGCATCCCGACCCCTGGCAGCGGGTCGTCGTCGAGGTCCATGCCGGGCTGTGATGTAGAATTGCCGGATAAACGACTGAACAGAGAGAGCTTCATGGATTTGATCGCCCGCGTTGCCAAGCATTTCGAAGACAGCGCCCAGACCAAGCTGGCAGCCATCGACGCGCTGGCTGCCCCGATCGCCGCCGCGGTCGAGACAATGACGCAAAGCCTGCTCAACGGCGGCAAGATCCTCGCCTGCGGCAACGGCGGCTCGGCCGGCGACGCGCAGCACTTCGCCGCCGAACTGGTCGGCCGTTTCGAGCGCGAGCGCCAGGAACTGGCGGCCATCGCACTGACCGTCGACAGTTCCATCCTGACTGCCGTCGGCAACGACTACGGTTTCGCCCACGTTTTCTCCAAGCAGGTGCGGGCGCTCGGCCATCCGGGCGACGTGCTGCTGGCGATCTCGACGTCCGGCAACTCCGGCAACGTCATCGAAGCGATCAAGGCCGCCCACGAGCACGACATGCAGATCATCGCGCTGACCGGCAGGGGCGGTGGCCAGATCGGCGAACTTTTGCGCGACGCCGACATCCATCTCTGTGTTCCCGCCGACCGCACGGCACGCATCCAGGAAACCCACCTGCTGATCGTGCATTGCCTGTGCGACGGTATCGATGCACTGCTACTCGGAGCCGACTGATGAACAAATTCCGCCTGACCCTTGCCATTCTCGCCCTGGGCACCGCCCTGCCCGCACTGCAGGGCTGCGTGCCCGCCGTCATCGCCACCGGTGCCGCGGTCGGTGTGCTGAGCGCCCACGATCGCCGGACGACCGGCACCCAGACCGACGACGAAACCACCGAATGGAAGGTCGGCGCGCGCATTCCCGAGCAGTACAAGAAGCCGTCGCACGTCAATGTCACCGCCTACAACCGCCGCGTGCTGCTGACCGGCGAAGTGCCGAACGAGGAAGCCAAGGCGGCGATCGCGGCCGAAGCCGGACGCATCGAAGGTGTGCGCGAAGTGATCAACGAACTCGGCATCGGCCCGGCAACGCCGCTGACCTCGCGCAGCAACGACTCCTTCATCGATTCCAAGGTCAAGGCGCGGCTGGTCGACTCGAAGCAGATTTCAGCCAATCACATCAAGGTCGTCACCGAACGCGGCATCACGCACCTGATGGGCATCGTCAGCGACCGCGAGGCCAAGGTGGCGATCGCCGTCGCCCGCACCACGGCCGGCGTGCTGAAGGTGGTCAACGTCATGGAAGTCCTGTCCGACGACGAAATCCGCCGTCTCGACGAACAGGCGCTGGGCTCGCGCCAGGCGGCGCCGGCGCCGGTCGTGCCGGTCGAAAAACGCTGATTTCCGCGGTCGACCGCGGCAGGGAGCAAAAATGAACCTGGAAAAAGTCGTTTTCGGTTTCTTCATCGTCCTTGCCGCCACGCTGAACTTCGGCTTTTTCGTCGGCGACATCGACCGCCCCGAGCTGCACCACGTCTACGAACTGGCGGCGGCGCTGGTGGTCAGCCTGATCGCCACCGCCCTCAAGTTCGGCGATCGCACGCAGATCGGCGCCATCCATCTGGCGACCAGCCTGGTGGCCGACCTGCAACTGGTAGCGGCGGCGGTGATCTGGGCCATCGCCGTCCATGTCACCGGCGAGGGCATGACCGCGTCGGTCACCTCGAGCGTCGTCTCGCTGTCCGGCGGCGCGCTGTTCGCCAACATCGTGTCGGTCGTCCTGCTCATCGTCGAAACCGTGATGCTGCGCCGCTGACGCGGAGCCGGCGGTGAACAACTCCACCTTCTTCCTGGTCCTGCGGCGCATGCGCGCGCCGATCATCGCGCTGATCGTCATCTACGCGATCTCGGTCTGCGGCCTGACGCTGGTCCCCGGCGTCGACGCCGCCGGCCGCCCGGCACCGCCGCTGTCTTTCTTCCACGCCTTCTACTTCATCAGCTACACGGCAACGACGATCGGCTTCGGCGAAATGCCGAACGCCTTCTCGGATGCCCAGCGGCTGTGGGTCATCGTCTGCATCTATCTGTCGGTGATCGGCTGGTCCTATTCCGTGATCACGCTGATCGCGCTGCTCCAGGACAAGGGCTTCCAGAAGACGCTGACCGCCAACCGCTTCATGCGCCGCGTCCGCCGCCTGCGCGAGCCCTTCTACATCGTCTGCGGCTGTGGCGAGACGGGCAGCCTGATCTGTCGCAACTTCGACCGTCTCGGCCAGGCCTTCGTGGTCCTCGAAAAGGATGAAATCCGTGTCGAGGAACTCGATCTGCTCGACTTCAAGACCGACACGCCGGCGCTGGCCGCCGACGCCAGCCTGCCCGACAACCTGCTGCTGGCCGGGCTGCGGCACCCGCGCTGCCGCGGCGTGCTGGCGGTGACCAACGACGAACAGGCCAATCTCGGCATCGCCATCGCCGTCCGCCTGCTGACCCCGAAGCTGCCGGTCATCGCCCGTGCCCGCTCGCCTTCGGTCACCGCCAATCTGGCCTCGTTCGGCACCGATCACATCATCAGCCCCTACGAGCGCTTCGCCGATCATCTGGCGCTGGCGATCATGGCACCGGAACGCTTCCGGTTGATCGAACTGCTCACCAGCCTGCCCGAATCGCCGATTCCGCAAGTCCATCGGCCGCCGGGCGGCCACTGGATCCTGTGCGGCTACGGCCGCTTCGGCCGGGCAGTCGGCGAGCGACTGGCCGAAACCGGCATCACGCTGACCATCATCGATCCGGCCGGCGATCCGCAAGCCGGCCACATCGCCGGCAACGGCACCGAGGCCGACACTCTGCGCGCCGCCGGCATCGCCACGGCCAGCGGCATCATCGCCGGCAGCGACAACGACGTGAACAACCTGTCGATCGCGGTCACCGCCAGCGAACTGAAGCCGGCACTGTTCGTCGTCGTGCGCCAGAACCACGCTGCCAACGCCCCGCTGTTCCAGGCCTACGGCGCCGATTTCGCCATGGTGCCGAGTCACATCGTTGCCCACGAAAGCATCGCCATCCTGACCACCCCGCTGCTCGCCCGTTTTCTTGGCGAAATCCGCCGCGCCGACGAAAACTGGTGCCACGCGCTGGTCGACCGGCTGCACGCCTTGTGCGACGGACTGACTCCCACCGTCTGGGGCATCTGCCTGAACGCCTCGGAAGCGCCGGCTGCCCGCCAGGCGCTGATGCACGGACGCGGCATCGCACTGCGCGACGCCTTGCGCGACCCGAGCGATCGCGAACGCATGCTGCCGGCAATACCGCTGCTGATTGACCGCAACGACCGGCTGACGCTGCTGCCGGACGGCGATTTCGATCTGGCAGCCGGCGACCGCATCCTGTTCGCCAGTTCGCTGTTCACCCTGAACCACATCAAGCTCACGCTGCAGAACGCCAACGCCCTCGATTACGCCATCGACGGCCACGCCGACGAATCCGGTGGCTGGCTGTGGCGCAAGCTGCGCCCCGCTAACGTCCCCGCCCGGCGCTAGGCGGCCAGCAAACGGCGCAGGCCGCGCCACAGGCCGCCGAGCAACGGCAGCTTCATGTACAGCTCCTCTCCGGTATCCCAGTAGTCGCGGTGATAGCAGACCCGCCCGTCGGGCGCGAAGCGCAGATGCGAGACGCCGCGCAGCAGTTGCGTGCCGCCACCGCCCAGACGTGCGCTGCGGAAACAGAATTCCCAGATCAACACGGCGCCGCCGGCATCAACGACACGTTCGCCGACCACGAAACGCGGCATCTCCACTTGCGTGAACATGTGCGTGAAGATGCGCTGGATGGCTTCAATGCCGCGCACCTCGTTGAACGGATCCTTGAACCAGGCATCATCGGCATAGAACTCGGCGAAACGCGCCACCCGTTCCGGCGTCAGGCTTTCGTAGAAATCGATCAGTTCGTCGAGGGTCATCTCAAGCTCCGGTCAACTTGCGCACCAGGGGAAAATACCAGCGATAGGGCAGCAGGCGCAGGCACTTCAGCACGCGGGTGAAGCGCTTCGGGTAATGAATCTCGAAATTGCCCGTCGCCAGCCCGTCGACCGTGGCAACGGCCGCCTGTTCCGGGGTCAGCAGCGCCGGCATGCGGAAATCGTTGCCGGCCGTCAGCGGCGTCGCGACGAAACCGGGATTGATCGCCCAGCAGCCGATCCCGCGCGGCGCCAGATCGAGGTGCAGGCATTCGGCAAAATGGATCAGCGCCGCCTTGCCCGGCCCGTAAGCCAGCGCCTTCGGCAGGCCGCGATAACCGGCAACGCTGGCGACGAAGGCAATGCCGCCGCCGGGACGCAGCGCGGGCAGGACGACGTCCGCGGTTTTTGCCGCACCGACGAAGTTGACCGCAAACAGCCGCTCGGCACTCGCCAGGTCGAAATTATCGACGCTCATCGGCCGGTAATCGCCAGCCAGATAGCACACCAGGTCGACACCGCCCCAGCGAGCCTCGATTTCCGCCAGCGCAGCGGCCAGCGCCTGCCGCTCGGCGACGTCGCACGGCAGCAGCAGCGCGTCGGCCAGCCCCAGCGCCTGCAAGGCCTCGGTACGCCGCGCGCTCAAGGCCAGCCGGGCACCGCGGGCGGCCAGTTCACGGGCCAGCGCGGCACCGATGCCGCTCGACGCGCCGATCAGCCAGACCCGGCGTCCCGACCAGTCGCGGATTTCTGGATTGGCCGGCATGGCTCAGGGCCTGACGAAACTGAGCGTCACTTCGCCAAGCCGGAAGCCCCACTTCGACATCGCCGACCGGTTGAGCATCACCCGCTCGTCGATCAGGTACATCCAGTCGTCGAAATCGACGTGATAGGTCTTGCCGTCTACCGGCAGCGCCAGCACGTAACGCCAGCGCAGCGCGTTACCGGCCAGTTCGCCGACCGCCTCGCCGACAACATCGTCGGCCGTACCGCGATAGCTGCCGTCGGGCTGGCGGACCAGCGTCCAGACCCGGCGCGAGGTCGTCCCGTCGGCCCAGGTGAAATGCTCGTCGAGCACGCCACGACCGTCCTGCCAGCGGGCATCGATGACCACGTGGAAACGTTTCTGCACCTGGCCGTCGCGGCCCTGGAACATGCCCCAGCCATCGATCCGGCCGTTGAAGTAGTGCTCCAGCCGCAACGGCGGCCCTTCGTCACGGTATTGCGCCACATCGACGCCGGCACACCCCCCCAGGCCCAGGCACAGGGCCGCCACACTCAACAGTTTCATGATCCGACCTCCAGGGAATGCCGCCAGCGCCAGAGCAGCGCGGCGGCGAGCGATTTGCCGGCAAGCGGCAACAGAACGTAGGCACCGACCAGCGCCCCGAGCCCGCCGCCCTGCCCCGGCACATACCCGAAGGCGGCGATCAGCGGCAGCGCAAGGCCGGCGGCCAGGGCCAGATTGCATTTGGCGATCAGGTTCCAGATGCCGAAGCAGGCACCCGGCTGGCCGAGGCGTTCGCCGAAGTCGGCCGCGATGGCTGCCGGCAGCGCCAGATCGGCACCGAGCGCCAGGCCGGAAAGCAGGCAGACCAGCGCAAACGGCAGCACATCGCCGGCCCCGAGCAGGCCGGCTCCGGCAAACGCCGCCATCGCCAGCAGCATGGCCGCCAGCCAGGCCCGCGGCCTGCCGAGGCGGCCGGCCAGCCAGACCCAGCCGGGCAACGACGCGGCACCGGCGACGAAATACAAGGCCAGCAGCGGACCGGAAAAGCGCTCTGCCTGCAGCACGTCGCCGACAAAAAACAGGAACAGCGTCGCCGGTAGGGCCGAAGCGATGCCGTTGCAGATGAAGACGAACAGCAAACGCCGCATCGACGGATCGGCCAACACCCGGCTCAGGGCCGGACGCCAGGCCGGTGGCGGCGTCGCCGGAGCGCCTTCGTGACGGATGGTCGAGAGCGCCGTGCCGGCGGCAAGGACGACGAGCAGTGGCAACAGCCAGCCCATGGCGACCAGCCCTTCGCTCGCTTGTCCGGCCAGCCAGCCGGGCAAAGCGGCGGCCAGGACAATGCCGGCCAGGCCGAAACCTTCACGGGCTGCGGTCAACCGCGTCCGCTGCGCAGAATCCGTCGCAATTGCCGCCCCCCAGGATTGATAGGCGACGGTCGCCGCCGAAAAACCGAGGTAGGTCGGCAGCAGGCACAGGAACAGCCAGACGGCAGCCCACGCTGGCGGCGGATGCCACAAGGCCACGAAGCCGACCGAGAACGGCAGCAGCGACCAGGCCAGCAGGCGACGCCTGGGCAGACGGTCGGCCAGCCAGCCCAGCCAGGGATCGATACCGGCATCGAGCAGCCGGCTGACCAGCAGCAGCATGCCGAGCCAGGCCAGATCGAGCCCATGGCCGCGCGCGTAAAAATCGGGCAGATGCACGTAGACCGGCAGGGCGCCGAAGGCCAGCGGCAGGCCCGGCAGACCGTAGGCGAGCAGTGTCGTGCGTCGCATTGCCGGGCCGCTCAGCCGCGCCCGCGGGTCAGCAGCGCCGCGCGCAGTTCCGGCGCGCTGGTCCGGGCATCCAGCCAGATCGCGAAGAATGCCCGGGCGAACGCCGGATCGCGCACTTCGCCGAGCAGCCGGCCGCCCTGCAGGAAGCGGGCGCCCTCCGGCAGCCACAGACCGAGCAGGTGATCGCCATCGACCACGTCCGGAAACAGGCTGGCCATCCGCTTGCCCCAGCCGGCAAGGCGAGGCTCGTCGTCGACAAAGCGTCGCATCTCGCGCACGCTGGCCTCGGCAATCGCCGCACCGCCAATGCTGCGCCGATAGTCGAGCCGCAAGGCCAGCGGCGGCACGGCCGGATCGTCGCCGGCCCACAGCGTGGCCCGGTAAACGAGAAAGCCGAAGCGCCGGTAATCGCCGCTGCCCCAACGCTGCAACCCGGCCAGCGGCGCCTCGCTCGCCAGGGCCCGGCCGGACAGGCAGGCCAAGGCGCCCAGTCCGAGCAACAGGCGCCGCCGGCGGCGGTCAGCGATGGACGAGTTCGAACTGCACGACATCGATGTCACCGGTCAGGAAACCAGCCTCGCAGTAGCACAGGTAGAGCCGCCACAGCCGGCGGAAAGTGTCGTCGAACCCCAGTTCGGCAATACGCGGCCAGGCCTGTTCGAAAGCCACCCGCCAGTGTGCCAGCGTACGCGCGTAATCGGCACCGAAGGCAAATTCGTCGCTGACCTTCAGCCCCTGCCTGGCCGCCTGCTCGCGGAACGCCTGCGGCGACGGCAGCATGCCGCCGGGAAAGACGTACTGCTGGATGAAATCGGTGCCCCGGCGATAGGCCGGGAACAGTTCGTCGCGAATCACGATGCTCTGGATCACCGCCTTGCCCTGTGGCGCCAGGCAACGCGCCACCGTCGAGAAATACGTCGGCCACCAGCGTTCGCCCACCGCTTCGAACATCTCGATCGACACCAGATGATCGAATTGCCCGTCCAGGTCGCGATAATCCTGCAGGCGCAGGTCGGCCCCGGGCACCCGGGCCTGCGCCCAGGCCAGCTGGGCCGGCGACAGCGTCACGCCGGTGAGCTGCAGACCGGCCGCCGTCGCCCGTTCGGCAAAGCCTCCCCAGCCACAGCCGATTTCCAGCACGCGCTGACCGGGAGCGGCCTGCAGGCGCGACAGGATACGGTCGTACTTGGCCAGCTGGGCGCTCGCCAGACTGTCGTCCGGATGCGCGAAGCAGGCCGCCGAATAGCTCATCGTCGAATCCAGCCAGTGCCGGTAGAAATCGTTGCCCAGATCGTAGTGGGCCATGATGTTGCGCCGGCTGCCGGCTCGGCTGTTGCGATTGAACCAGTGGCGCAGGCGGGCGGCCAGCAGGCCCGGCCAGGCGCCGTAGATGGCGCGGCGCAGATGCCGGCGGTTGCGCGACAGCAACACCAGCAGCGCCGTCGGATCGCAAGCATCCCACTGGCCGTCCATGTACGCCTCGGCCAGACCGATGTCGCCGCGCGCCAGGACCCGCCCGAACATGGCTTCGTCGTGCACCTGCAGGGTGATGCCCGCGTCGCCTTCGCCAAACAGCGCCGACGAGCCGTCCGGCAAACGGATTTCCAGACGCCCGCCACGCAGTCCGTCAAGCAGGGCGAACACCTGGCGCGTTGCCCGGGCCAGCGGCAGATTGCCGCGCATCGTCAGGGATTCGTTCATTTGTTCGTTTCCTGTAGGGAGGTTGCCGGCAGGCGGGCGCCGAAGAAGGGAACGCCCTTGCACCACAGACGCAGGGCCTGCCAGTGAATGCGCGCCATCACCCCGAGCGTCAGCCAGGGCATGCGCAGGAAGGCGAGCAACAGGGCACTGGCGGTCCACTGCCTCGGCTTGCCGGAAATCGACGTGAGCAGCACCTTCCCCTCGGCATCGTCGTAATCGATCCGGGCCAGCTGGACGCTGCGCTGACGCTGGAAACGGAAGCGGTAGCCGCCGTCGACCGTACAGAAGGGAGAGACATGGAAAGCCTTGTCGGCGCGTAGTTCGACGCCTTCCGGCAACGGCCGCCCGCAATCGTGCAACAGGTAGCTGTGGTGACCGCCGAAGGTGTTGTTGACCTCGGCCAGGATGGCGATCAGTGCGCCGTCCCGGGCATGGCAGAACCAGAAGCTGACCGGATTGAAGACATAACCGAGCACCCGCGGGAAGGTCTGCAGCACGATCTCCCCGTCGGCCGGCAACCCCTGCTCGCGCAACATCTGCTCGATCCACGGCAGCAACGGCGAGCCGTCGCGTGGCCCGTGGTCGGCGCTGCGGAAACTGAGCAGATTGCTGCGGTCGACCGAGAAAATTCCGCAATTTGCCTGCGCCAGCCGACGCAACGGCAACTGGACGTAAAACACCGGATAGACGAAGGCATTGACCGCCGGCCGCAGCCGGCGGTGCATCACATGACCAAGGAACAGGCGTGGCGGCGCGTGCATCGTCGTCTCAGGCAAAGCGATACGCCGGCGCCGCGGCGGCCTGCCAGGGCGCAGCAACACCGAGCGCGCTGGCAACGCGCAGCGCCGACATCAGGCCATCCTCATGAAAGCCGTAGCGCCCCCAGGCGCCGGCCAGCCAGATGCCGCCCTGCCCCTGGACACGCGCCAGCACTGCCTGGGCGGCGATGGCGCCGGCGTCGAACACCGGATGGGCATACTCGAATTCGGCGATCACCTTCGCCGGGTCCGGTTCGCGGGCCGGATTCAGTGTCACCACCACCGGTGTCGAGAACGGCAGCGGCTGCAACTTGTTGATCAGGTAGGAAACACCGACCGGCCGGTCATGGTCGTCGCCGGCTCCGGCAAAGTAGTTCCAGGCCGACCACAGATGACGGCGGCGCGGCAGCAAGGCAGCGTCGGTATGCAGCAGGGCACGATTGGACTGGTAGCGCACCGCCGTCAGCACGGCCCGCTGGGCCGGGTCGGCGGTCTCGCCGAGGATGGCCAGCGCCTGATCGCTGTGACAGGCACACACCACCTGATCGTAACGCTCGACGCCGCCGGCGAAATGCAGGCTCAGCCCCAGCGCATCGCGGCTTACGGCGCGGACCGGACAGCCCAAGCGGATGTCGTCGAGTTGTCCGGCGAGGCGCCGCACGTACTCGCGACCGCCGCCTTTGACCGTGCGCCAGGTGGGCCGGTCGAAAACCTGCAGCAGGCCGTGGTTGTTGCAAAAGCGGATGAAGGTGGCGAGCGGCATGTCGCGCATCTGGCCGGTCGGACAGGACCAGATGGCGGCCGCCATCGGCAGCAGATACCAGTCGGCGAATTCGGCCGAGTAGCGGTGCTCGACCAGATACTGGCCGACGCTGCGCCGGTCGTCCGGGTGTTCGGCCAGCCAGGCCGTGCTCTCGCGATTGAAGCGCAGCAGGTCGGACAACATGCGCCAGAACCCCGGACGCAGCAGGTTGGCCGGCTGACCGAACACGGTGGCCAGCGACGATCCTGCCCATTCCAGCGCCGGCCGCTCCAGGCTCACCGAAAAACTCATCTCGGTCGCCACCGATTCGACCCCGAGCAGGGCGAACAGCGCGATCAGATTGGGATAGGTGCGATCGTTGAAGACCAGGAAGCCGGTGTCGACCGGATGAGTTTTTCCCTCCAGTTCGACGTCGACCGTATTGGTATGCCCGCCGAGATAATCGGCGGCTTCGAACAGCGTCACCTCGTGCTCGCGAGACAACAGCCAGGCGGTGGCCAGGCCGGAAATGCCGGCGCCGATCACTGCGATGCGCTGGCGTCCCTGCGGACGATCGGCCGGAAATCCGAGCGGTGCGTTCATGACAGGTCTCCGAAAGCGTCAGCGGGCCAGGAATTCGTCGATCTTGCGCAGCAGATCGCCATCGTCCGGCTTGGTCAGACTGGTGTAGGCGACAACCTCCCTGCCATCGCGGCTGATCAGGTACTTGTGGAAATTCCACTTCGGCGTGCTGCCGGTGATGCGCACCAGTTCCTGATAGAAGGGATTCGCCTGGCGCCCGCGCACCGTCGTCTTGGCGGCCATCGGGAACTCGACCCCGTAGGTGAGCCGGCAGAAATCGGCTATTTCCTTGTCGCTGCCCGGCTCCTGCGAGCCGAAGTCGTTGGACGGGAAACCGATCACCACCAAGCCCTTGTCCTTGAGCCGGGCATGCAGCTTTTCCAGACCGTCGTACTGCGAGGTGAAACCGCAATAGCTGGCCGTATTCACCACCAACAGGACCTTGCCGGCGAACTGGCAGAGCGGCATCGGCTTGCCGTCCTGCAAGCGCTTGAACTCATGACGCAACAGCGGCGGACATTCATCCGCCAGTACGCCGGCAGGCGCAACCCCAAGGCCGAACAAACCGAACAAGCCCAACAGCCGCCAAACACTGAAAATCGACATGATCACCTCGTTTGTCCTGGACAAATCAACACTCTGTTCGTAAGATAGAGATCAAATTACGGTTTGTCAACGCAAAACAAAGGTTTTGTCCAGGACAATATGAACAACTCAAGCTTCAGCATCGCGATGGTCGAGCGCGACACGGGCCTGTCGAAAGATGTGCTGCGCGTCTGGGAAAGACGCTATGGCTTCCCCCGCCCGCAGCGCGACGCGCACGGCGAGCGCCAGTACCCGGCCGACCAGGTCGAGCGGCTGCGCACCATCAAACGCCTGATGGATCAAGGACATCGTCCAGGCAAGCTGCTCGTCGCCAGCCCCGACGAACTGGCCGCGCTGACACCGAAACGCTCGCCGAAACGCACCCAGGCGATGAAAGCCGCCGTTGACGAGACGATCGAGGCCTTGATCGAGCCGATCCGTCAGCACGACGCCGGCGCCTACCTGCAACAAATGCAGCAACGCCTGGCCCGGCAAGGTCTGCAGGCGTTTGTCCAGGACACCGTGGCACCGCTGACCTGGCGCATCGGCCTGGCCTGGGAAGAGGGACGCATCGAAGTATTCGAGGAACACCTGTACACCGAGCTGACCAAACGTCTGCTGCGTCAGGCCATCGCAGGATTGCCGCCGGGCGGCGGAACGCCGCGGGTGATCCTGACCAGCGTTTCCGAAGAAGCGCATGTGCTCGGCCTGCTGATGGTCGAGACGCTGCTCGCCCTGGAAGGCGCCGAGTGCATTCCGCTCGGCACCCAGATGCCGCTGCTCGAGATCGCCCGTGCCGCCGACGCTCACGCCGCCGACATCGTCGCCCTGTCGTTCTCGGTGGCCTTTCCGGCACGCCGCATTCCCGGGCTGCTCGAACAACTGCGCCGCCTGCTGCCGGATGGGGTGGCCCTGTGGGCTGGCGGCAGCGGGGTCCGGAAATTGTCGTCGACACCGGGCATCGAGATCATCCACGATCTGCCGCAGACACTGGCGGCGCTGGCCGATTTCCGCGGAGGCAGGCACAATCGGGGCTGACCCTGCAGCCCCTTGAGCCATGACCGCGATATTTCCCCTGATCGCCCTGCTGCTCGGCGTCGCCCTGCTGCTGCTCGGCAGCGGCCTGCTCGGCACCCTGCTCGCCGTGCGGGGCGGCATCGAAGGCTTCGGCAGCCAGACGCTGGGCGCAATCGGCGCCATGTACTTTGTCGGCTTCCTGGCCGGCACCTACCTCGGACCGATGATGATCCGGCGCGTCGGCCATGTCCGCGCCTTCGCCTTCTTCACCGCCGCCATCGCCTGCGCCGCGCTCGGCCACGAACTGCTGACCAATCCATGGGCCTGGGCCGTGCTGCGCCTGATCACCGGCATGGGGATGGTCGGCCTGTACACCACCATCGAAAGCTGGTTGAACAGCCACGCGGCACCGGACCAGCGCAGCCGGATCTTCGCCACTTACATGGCGGTCAACCTCGGGGCGTTGGCGGTTTCCCAGCAATTGCTGCACTGGGCCGACCCGGCCGGTCACATCCTGTTCTCGATTGCCGCGCTGTCGATTTGTGCAGCCGTGATGCCGGTGGCCGCCACCCGACTGGCCCAACCGGTGGTGGACACGGTGCACGGCATCGGTCTGCGCACACTGTTCGGCCGTGCGCCGGTCGCCTGTACCGCAGGCCTGCTCAGCGGACTGGCGCAAGGTGCCTTCTGGAGCCTGGGCGCGGTATGGGCCAGCAGCAGCGGGCTGGCAGCGGGCGACGTGGCCTGGGTGATGACCACGGCGATTGTCGGCGGTGCTGTCTGCCAGTGGCCGATCGGCCGCCTGACCGACCATATCGACCGCGGCTACGTGATCAGCGTTGTCGCCATCACGGCAGCCCTGCTCGCCGCCACCTTGCTCTGGTCGGAAAGCCAGCGCCTCGGCGTCATGCTGGTGGCGGTGTTTGCCTACGGCGGCATCGCCTTCGCGCTCTATCCGCTGGCAGTGGCCCGGCTGATGGACCGCCTGGAAAAACCGGAAATCATTGCCGGTAGCGGCTCGCTGCTCCTGCTGCACGGCATTGGCGCCAGCATCGGCCCGCTGCTCGCCGGTCTGCTGATGCAGCATTTTGGCCCGGCCGCGCTACCGGCCTGGTTCTGCGCCGTACAGACGCTGCTGGCCGTCAGCACCTGGTGGCTGGCCCGCCGCACGCCGGCCGACGTCGGGCACCAGACACCGATGAAACCGATGGTCCGCACCTCGCCAAGCGCGCTGGAAATGCTCGACGAAAGCGCACCGACCCCACGCTGAGCCCGCGCCCGCCAGAGCCGGCTGCATGCCGGAACGGGCAGGAACACCGGGTTACAATGAAGGCCCGTCCGCAAACCTTTCCGCCCACTCATGTCCTATCTTCCGCCCGACTTCGAACGCAAAATCTGCCCGCCCGGGACGTTGACCGCAAGAGCCGCCGAACTGGCACGGCCACTGGTCTTCACCAATGGCTGCTTCGACATCCTGCACCGCGGTCACGTCACTTATCTGGCACAGGCAGCGGCACTCGGTACCAGCATGGTGGTGGCACTCAACAGTGATGCGTCGGTCAAGCGGCTGGGCAAGGGAGACGACCGGCCGGTCAATGCGCTGGCCGACCGCCTGGCGGTAATGGCCTCGCTGGCCTGCGTCTCGCTGGTCACCTGGTTCGACGAAGACACCCCGCTGCAACGAATCCTGGAGTGCCGGCCGGACATTCTGGTCAAGGGCGGCGACTGGCCGGTCGACCGGATCGTCGGCGCCAGCGAAGTCCGGGAATGGGGCGGCACGGTGCATTCGATTCCGTTTATCCACCAGACGTCGACCACCGCGTTGCTGGAAAAAATTCGCCGGCTCTAGGCCGGCGACATCGACAGACAAAGGGAGCGGGCGGTTTCAGCCGCCCAGCGCCGCCTTCAGCGACAGCACTTCCTCTTCCGATTCGGCCACGATTTCGGCCAGCGTCTCGGCATCGAAGATGCGATCGAGCACCGAGGTATCGATCTCGCCGTCGTACTGGGCATCACGCCAGCCGGCAGTCCGGTTGGCGATCTTGTTGGCCACGTAGAGGACATCCGACAAGGTCTTGATTTCCTTGATCTCACGATCCGTCTCGTGCTCCTGCACGGCGACCAGCACCGACTCCGGCGAACCGAGCGCCGACAGCAGCGCATGGCCGATGTTGTCGTGCCAGCCGACCAGCAGCGCATGCAGTTCGACCTTGTCGGCAACCAGTTCCGGGAAATTGGCCGCGCGCGACATCAGGTAGAAGACGCCCAGGTCATGCACCAGCCCGGTGAACATTGCCTCGTCGCCGTTGATCCTGGCCAGCTTCCGCGCAAGCACGCGGGACAAGGCGGCGACGTGCGCCGTATGCTCCCACAGCCGTTTGGAAATGCCTTCGAACGGCTGCATCTGCTTGGATTTCAGCAACTGCTCCATGGCCACGGCGAAAGACACGGTACGCACCGCCTCCATGCCGACCCGGACAATCGCATTCTTGACATCGGCGATCTCGCGCCCCGACGGATTGAGCGCCACCGAATTGGCCATGCGGATGATCTTGGCGCTCATCAGCGGTTCGGCGCCGACCAGCTTGGCCAGTTGATCGACGTTGAGGTTCGGGTCCTTGAGGGCCGTACGCACCTGGAAAGTGATGTCCAGGAAAGTCGGGAAGGTGATCTCCTCACCCGACAGATCCTTGGCGATATCCTCGAGTATCCTGAAGGTCACGGCGTTGGACATGGCGAGCCTCTCAGAACGGGATGTCGTCGCCCAGATCGTCGAACGCCGGCTTCGGCCGGTTCTTCGGCGGTGCCGGCGCGTAATCCGTCGGCTCGTCATAACCGCCGCCACCGCCCTGACCGGCCGGCGCGCCCATCCCCTGACGACCGCCCAGCATCTGCATTTCGGTCGCTTCGATCTCGGTCGTGTAACGGTCCTGACCGTCCTTGTCCTGCCACTTGCGGGTCTTGATGCGGCCTTCGATGTAGACCGAGGAACCTTTCTTCAGGTACTGACCGGCGATTTCGGCCAGGCGACGATAGAAGACCACCCGGTGCCACTCGGTGATCTCGCGCTTGTCGCCGCTGTTCTTGTCCTTCCAGCTCTCGGTGGTGGCCAGCCGCACATTGCAGACCGCATCACCGCTGGCGGTGTAGCGGGTTTCCGGATCGGCACCCAGATTGCCGACGAGAATCACCTTGTTGACCGAAGCCATCGTCACTTGTCTCCTAAAGCCCGGCCGGACAGGCCGTCAATCGTTCACGAATCCTGCAAGGATATTGGATATTCGCTGCCGGGGAAATGCCGGCACTGCCGAAAACGAAAAAAGCCCTGAATCGTTCAAGGCTTTTTCAAAAATCTGGTGGACCGAATGAGGATCGAACTCACGACCTCCGCATTGCGAACGCGGCGCTCTCCCAGCTGAGCTATCGGCCCGTAAGGCGCGCATTATAGCCCAGCGCTTGCCGGATTTTGCAAGTTTCCCGCGGTCGACCGCAGGTGTCGATCAATTTTGCCCGGCACCCGCCGCAGCGCGGCGCAGACGGTCACCAACGGCGGCCCATTCCGGGCCATCCGGCAGCGCTTCGACGACGATCAGGTCGACGCCCGCATGGTCCATCTCGCGCAGCGCCGCGTAGAGTTCGTGCGCGTAGCCGACCGGGTCGGCCGGCAGCAGGCGCCAAGCGTGCGGCATGCCGGCCTGCGGCGGCTGGTTCGGACTGATCACGCCGCAAGTGCCACCGCGATGCCGCTGGGCGTTGAGGAAGTCGAGCAGACGTTCGCCGCTGACCAGACGCAGCGGCGTGGTCGGCGCGTAATGCGCTTCCAGCGAGCCGGAAACGCGCGGCGCGCCCTGGCTGGTCTCGATGGCCGGCCGGCGGCCGAGCACCGCTTCCAGATGCAGCGGCGAGATGTGGCCGGGACGCAGCACGGTCGGCTCGCCGCGCGAGCAGTCGATGATCGTCGATTCGATGCCGACGGCGCAGGGACCGCCGTCGAGGATCAGCGGCACGCGCTCACCGAGCTCTTCCGCGACGTGCGCGGCCGAGGTCGGGCTGATGCGGCCGAAGCGGTTGGCCGAGGGCGCGGCGATGCCGGCACGCTCTCCTTTGGCGGCGGCGAAGCGGCGCAGCAGTTCGAGCGCCACCGGATGCCCCGGCACGCGCAGGCCGACGGTGTCCTGGCCGCCGGTGACGGCGTCCGGCACCCAGGCCTGCTTCTTCAGGATCAGCGTCAGCGGGCCGGGCCAGAAGGTTTCCATCAGCTCCCAGGCGACGTCCGGCACCTGCTCGGCCCATTGCCCGACGGCGTCGTGGCCGGCCAGGTGGACGATCAGCGGATGGTCGGCCGGGCGGCCTTTGGTGGCAAAAATCTTCGCCACGGCGGCCGGGTTGGCGGCGTCCGCCCCCAGTCCGTAGACCGTCTCGGTCGGGATGGCGACCAGCTCACCGGCGAGCAGCAGCTCGACGGCGCGGGCGTAGTCGGCGTCCGACGGGTTCATCAGTCCTTGATGCCGATGGCGGCGCGGGCGGCCAGCGCGGCCTGCTGCACGGCCTCGGCGTTGTCGCCGATCACCGTGAAGTGGCCCATCTTGCGGCCCGGCCGGGCGTGGTGCTTGCCGTAGAGGTGCAGCTTCAGGTTCGGGATGGCGTGCAGCTTGCTCCAGTCCGGCTCGCGGTAGGTGTCGCCGTCGTACCAGAGGTCGCCGAGTAGATTGACCATCACCGAGGCCGAATGCGCGCGCGGCTCGCCCAGCGGCAGGCCGCACAGCGCGCGCACCTGCTGTTCGAACTGGTCGGTGACGCAGGCATCGATGGTGTAGTGACCGCTGTTGTGCGGGCGCGGCGCCATTTCGTTCACCAGCAACTGGCCGCGGCTGACGAAGAATTCGACGCCCATGGTGCCGATGTAGCCGAGCTTCTCGGCGATGCGCGCGGCGATGTCCTCGGCGTCGCTCTTGACGCAGCCGGCGGTGCGCGCCGGCACGATGGACACGTCGAGGATGCCGCGCGTGTGCTGGTTCTCGCCGGTCGGGAAGCAGGCGACCTTGCCGTGCTCGTCGCGCGCCAGCACGACGGACACTTCGTAGTCGAGCGGCAGGCGCTGCTCCAGCACGCATTGCTCGCCCTTGAAGTGGCCGAAGGCGAGCAGCGCTTCCTCAATATTGTTCACCGTCGCCTGGCCCTTGCCGTCGTAGCCGAAGCGGGCGACCTTGAGGATGGCCGGGAACAGGCTGGCGGGCGCGGTTTTCAGGTCGTTTTCGCTGTTGACCGTGAGGAACGGGCCGTGCGGGAAACCGTTGTCGCGCAGGAAGGATTTTTCGCTGACGCGGTGCTGGCAGATGGCCACGGCGCCGGCGTGCGGACGCACCGGCACGAACTTGGCGAGGTAGTCCAGCGTGTCGGCCGGCACGTTCTCGAATTCGGTGGTGATCGCCGCGCAGCCGGCGGCGAACTGGTCGAGCGCCGCGTAGTCGTCGTAGGCGACGCAGAAGTGCCGTTCGGCGATCTGCGCCGCCGGGCTGTTCTGGTCCGGATCGAGCACCCAGACCTGGTAACCCAGTTCATGGGCGGCGGCAACGAAGAAGCGGCCGAGCTGGCCGCCGCCGAGCATGCCCAGCGTGGCGGGCGGAAGTATCGTCGTGGAGCTCAAGGCAGAAACCTCAGGACAAGTTTTTGGCCGAAATCCGGAGTCGACCGCAGGATTTTCAGACAGCCGGCAACTGCATGGCCAGCACCTTCTCGGTCTGGGCCTTGCGGAAGGCCTGCAGTTTCTCGTTCAGCGCCGCATCGCCGTTGGCCAGCATGGCCACGGCGAACAGCGCGGCATTGGCGGCACCGGCCTCGCCGATGGCGAAGGTGGCGACCGGAATGCCCTTGGGCATCTGCACGATGGAATGCAGGGAATCGACACCGGACAGCGCCTTCGACTGCACCGGCACGCCGAGCACCGGCACCGTCGTCTTGGCAGCCAGCATACCCGGCAGGTGGGCGGCGCCGCCGGCCCCGGCGATGATCGCCTGCAGGCCGCGCGGACCGGCCGTTTCGGCATATTCAAAAAGCAGGTCGGGCGTGCGGTGGGCGGAAACGACGCGGGCTTCGAAGGCGACGCCGAAATCCTTGAGGATGACGGCGGCAGCCTGCATGGTCGGCCAGTCGGAGTCGGAACCCATGACGATGCCGACGGAAATCTTCTTTTCAGACATTAGCGAATCCCCGCTTTGCGTTCGGCGGCCTCGATGGTGTTGGCCAGCAGCATGGTGATGGTCATCGGCCCGACGCCGCCGGGCACCGGCGTGATCTGGCCGGCGACTTCGAGGCAGTCGGCGTAATCGACGTCGCCGCACAGCTTGCCGTCCGGCAGGCGGTTGATGCCCACGTCGATGACCACGGCGCCCGGCTTGAGCATGTCGCCCTTGACGAACTTCGGCTTGCCGACGGCGGCGACGACGATGTCGGCACGCTTGGTGTGGAATTTCAGGTCGCGCGTCTTCGAGTGGCAGACGGTGACGGTGGCGCCGGCATTGATCAGCAGCATGGCCATCGGCTTGCCGACGATGTTGGAGCGGCCGATGACGACGGCTTCCTGGCCGGCGAGATCGACGCCGCCCTTCTCGAACATCTTCATGACGCCGTAGGGCGTGCAGGGGATGAAACGCGGCGCGCCCTGCGACAGCGCCCCGACGTTCTCGGCATGGAAGCCGTCGACGTCCTTCTCGGCGGAGATGGCTTCGAGCACCTTCTCCTCGTCGAAGTGCTTCGGCAGCGGCAGTTGCACCAGGATGCCGTGGATCGCCGGATCGGCGTTCAGCTCGGCGAGCTTGTCGAGGACGACCTGCTGGTCGACATCCTTGTCGTAAACAATCTTTTCGGAATGCATGCCGATGGCCAGGCAGCCATTGACCTTGTTCTTCACGTACACCTGCGAGGCCGGATCCTCGCCGACCAGAATGACCACCAGGCCCGGCTTGTGGCCCTTGGCCGCCAGAGTTTCAACACGGGCCTTGAAGCGCTGCCGGAGTTCTTCCGCCAGCGCCTTGCCGTCAATGATTTGTGCCGTCATCGTCGCATCCATCAAAAGAAAACGGGAAAGGCGGCAACCTTTCCCTTTGAATTTGATGAATTTTAACAGAATCGCCACCGCCGTCCTCTGCCAGTGCAAACGATACGACATTTACCCGGCCCATCGTTGCACAATGCGGATTTTGTTTTTACAATGCGGAAAGAGGTCTAGGTGTAAACACGGGTCGCGAACCGGCCCGGCTAGCGCTAAAGTGGTGTTACCTACCCGGTGGCACAGAACGAAAACTTCAAAGAAGGAGACTCAAACATGGCCGACCAGCCGAATGCCCTGCCTGCCGATACCGACCCGCAGGAGACAAAGGAGTGGATTGACGCCCTCGAAGGCGTCATCAGCAACGAAGGCGCCGACCGCGCCCATTACCTGATCGAGAAGCTGATCGGGCAGGCCCGCGAGGACGGCATCGACATCCCGTACTCGGCCAACACCGAATACATCAACACCATCCCCGCCGATCAGCAGCCCAAGTACCCGGGCAACCCGGATCTGGAAATCAAGATCCACTCCTACATCCGCTGGAACGCCATGGCCATGGTCGTGCGCGCCAACAAGGACACCAACGTCGGCGGCCACATCGCCTCCTTCGCCTCGGCCGCCGCGCTCTACGACGTCGGCTTCTCGCATTTCTGGAAAAGCCTCGACCACGACACCGGCGGCGACCTGATCTTCTTCCAGGGCCACTCGGTCCCCGGCGTCTATTCGCGCGCCTTCATGCTCGGTCGCCTGACCGAGGAGCAGATGGACAACTTCCGTCAGGAAACCGACGGCAAGGGCATTTCCTCCTACCCGCACCCGTGGCTGATGCCGGATTTCTGGCAATTCCCGACGGTGTCGATGGGCCTCGGCCCGATCCAGGCCATCTACCAGGCCCGCTTCATGAAGTACCTCGCCTCGCGCGGCCTGATCGACGCCGCCAAGGCCGAACAGCGCAAGGTGTGGGCCTTTTTGGGGGATGGCGAGACCGACGAGGTCGAATCGCTCGGCGCCATCGGCATGGCCGGCCGTGAAAAACTGGACAACCTGATCTTCGTCATCAACTGCAACCTGCAGCGCCTGGACGGCCCGGTGCGCGGCAACGGCAAGATCATCCAGGAACTGGAAGGCGAGTTCCGCGGTGCCGGCTGGAACGTCATCAAGCTGATCTGGGGCACCCATTGGGATGCCCTGTTCAACCGCGACAAGAAGGGTGTCCTGAAGAAGCGGATGATGGAGCTGTGCGACGGCGAGTACCAGACCTTCAAGGCCAAGAACGGCGCCTACGTGCGCGAGCACTTCTTCAACACGCCGGAACTCAAGGAACTGGTCGCCGACTGGACCGATGACGACGTCTGGAACCTGAACCGCGGCGGCCACGACATCTTCAAGATCTTCGCCGCCTACAACGCAGCCGTCACCCACAAGGGCGCGCCGACGCTGATCCTGGCCAAGACCATCAAGGGCTTCGGCATGGGCCAGGCCGGCGAGGCGATGAACATCTCGCACCAGCAGAAGAAGATGGACAAGGAGCAGATCGCCCGCTTCCGCGACCGCTTCGGCCTGCCGGTGCCGGACGACAAGCTCGAGGAACTGCCCTACCTGAAGTTCGCCGAGGATTCGGCCGAATACCAGTACATGCGCGAACGGCGCATGGCGCTCGGCGGCTTCCTGCCGTCGCGCCGGCGCAAGGCCGAACCGCTGGCGATCCCGGCGCTGGACAAGTTCGAGGCACTGCTCAAGGCCTCCGGCGAAGGCCGCGAACTGTCCACGACGATGGCCATCGTGCGCATCATGAACATGCTGCTCAAGGACAAGCAGGTCGGCCGCAACGTCGTCCCCATCGTGCCGGACGAATCGCGCACCTTCGGCATGGAAGGCATGTTCCGCGCCGTCGGCATCTGGAACCAGCAAGGCCAGAACTACGTCCCGGAAGACCATGACCAGCTGATGTTCTACAAGGAATCGAAGGACGGTCAGGTGCTCCAGGAAGGCATCAACGAGGCCGGCGCGATGAGCGACTGGATCGCCGCCGCCACCGCCTACTCGGTGCATGGCGTGCAGACCATCCCGTTCTACATCTGCTACTCGATGTTCGGCATGCAGCGCGTGCTCGACCTCGTCTGGGCGGCCGGCGACCAGCGCGCCCGCGGCTTCCTGGTCGGCGGCACCGCCGGCCGCACGACGCTGAACGGCGAAGGCCTGCAGCACGAGGACGGCCACAGCCTGATCCTGGCCAACCTGATCCCGAACTGCGTCTCCTACGATCCGACCTTCCAGTACGAAGTCGCCGTCGTCGTCCAGGACGGCCTGCGCCGGATGAATCAGGAGCAGGAAGACGTCTTCTACTACATCACGGTGATGAACGAGAACTACGAGCACCCGGAAATGCCCGCCGGTGCCGAGGCCGACATCATCAAGGGGATGTATTCGTTCAAGAAGGGCGGCACCGGCGACCTGCGCGTGCAGCTGCTCGGCTCCGGCACCATCTTCCGCGAAGTCATCGCCGCTGCCGACCTGCTCAAGAACGACTGGGGCGTCGAGGCCGACCTGTGGGGCGCCCCGTCCTTCAACGAACTGGCCCGCAACGGCCAGGACGTCGCCCGCTGGAACCTGCTGCATCCGCTGGAAGAGCCGAAGCTGTCGCACGTCGAGCAGAAGCTCGCCGGCAGCGCCGGCCCGGTCATCGCCGCGACCGACTACATCAAGCTCTACGCCGAACAGATCCGTCCCTTCGTCAAGGGCCGCTACATCACGCTGGGCACCGACGGCTTCGGCCGTTCCGACACCCGCGAGGCGCTGCGCCACCACTTCGAGGTGGATCGCCACTGGGTGACGCTGGCCGCGCTGAAGGCGCTGGCCGACGAAGGCAAGATCGGTCGCGAGAAGGTCGCCGCCGCGCTGGTCAAGTACAACCTGGATCCGGCCAAGCCGAATCCGCTGTCGGTTTAAGGGAGGGAGACAACCATGAGCCAACTCATCGAAGTCAAAGTCCCGGATATCGGCGATTTCTCCGAAGTGCCGGTGATCGATCTGTTCGTCAAGGTCGGCGACACGATCAAGGTCGACGACGCCATTGCCACGCTGGAATCCGACAAGGCCACCATGGACGTGCCGAGCACCGTCTCCGGTGTCGTCAAGGAAGTGCTGGTGCAGGTCGGGTCGAAGGTCGGCGAAGGCTCACTGCTGATCAAGGTCGAGGCCGGTGAAGCTGCCGCGGCCGCGCCGGCACCTGCAGCCGCTGCAGTTGCCCCTGCTGCTGCTCCCGCTGCCGCCCCGGCCGCTGCGCCGGCGGCCGGCGGTGCGCTGGTCGAAGTGAAGGTGCCGGACATCGGCGACTTCTCCGACGTGCCGGTCATCGACCTGTTCGTCAAGGTCGGCGACACGATCAAGGTCGATGACGCCATCGCCACGCTGGAATCCGACAAGGCCACCATGGACGTGCCGAGCACCGTCTCCGGCGTCGTCAAGGAAGTGCTGGTGCAGGTCGGTTCGAAAGTCAGCGAAGGTGCGCTGCTGATCAAGGTCGAAAGCGGCGCCGCCGCTGCAGCGCCGGCAGCGCAGGCTGCTGCGCCCGCCCCGGCTCCGGCCGCCGCCCCCGTGGCAGCGGCACCGGCTGCCGCGCCGGCCGCCGCAGTTGCCTCGCTGCCGGCCGCCCAGCCGCAGACGCTGGGTCTGGGCGCCAAGGTGCATGCCTCGCCGTCCGTCCGCGCCTACGCCCGCGAACTGGGCGTCGATCTGTCCAAGGTGCCGGCCACCGGTCCGAAGGGCCGCATCGTCAAGGAAGACCTGACCAAGTACGTCAAGGGCGTACTGTCCGGCGCCATTGCCGGTCCGGTCGCTGCTGGCGGCGGCATCAGCGGCGGCGGCACGCTCGACCTGCTGCCCTGGCCGAAGGTCGATTTCGCCAAGTTCGGCGAGATCGAGGTCAAGCCGCTGTCGCGCATCAAGAAGATTTCCGGCCAGAACCTGTCGCGCAACTGGGTGATGATCCCGGCCGTCACCTACCACGAGGACGCCGACATCACCGACCTGGAAGCCTTCCGCGTGCTGCTCAACAAGGAAAACGAAAAGGGTGGCGGCGCCAAGCTGACCATGCTGGCTTTCCTGGTCAAGGCCTGTGTCAAGGCGATGCAGAAGTTCCCCGAGTTCAACGCCTCGCTCGACGGCGACAACCTGGTGCTGAAGAAGTACTTCAACATCGGCTTCGCTGCCGACACGCCGAACGGTCTGGTCGTGCCGGTGATCAAGAACGCCGACAAGAAGTCGGTGTTCGAGATCGCCCAGGAATCCGGCGACCTGGCCAAGCTGGCGCGTGACGGCAAGCTGAAGCCGGCCGACATGTCCGGCGCCTGCTTCACCATCTCCTCGCTCGGCGGCATCGGCGGCACCTACTTCGCGCCGATCGTGAACGCGCCGGAAGTGGCCATCCTCGGTGTCAACAAGTCCGCGATGAAGCCGGTGTGGGACGGCAAGCAATTCGTGCCGCGCCTGACCCTGCCGCTGTCGCTGACCGCCGACCACCGCGTCATCGACGGCGCGCTGGCCACCCGCTTCAACGTCTATGTCGCGCAGTTGCTCGCCGACTTCCGTCGCGTCGCGCTGTAAGGGGGAATGACCATGAGCAATCTGGTTGAAGTGAAGGTCCCGGACATCGGCGACTTCGACAGCGTGCCGGTGATCGACCTGTTCGTGAAGGTCGGCGACAGCATCAAGGTCGACGAGGCCATCTGCACGCTGGAATCCGACAAGGCGACGATGGACGTGCCGTCGCCGGTCACCGGCACGGTCAAGGAAGTGCTGGTGCAGCTCGGTTCGAAAGTCAGCGAAGGCGTGCTGCTGATCAAGGTCGAAGCCGGCGCGTCAGCCGCTCCGACGGTCAACGCCGAAAATGGGCAAAAAACCGCGTCGACCGCGCAAGCCGCTCCGGCGGCCCCGGCGCCTGCCGCCGCCAGCCATGCCGGCGGCGCCGACGTCGAATACGACATGCTGGTGCTGGGCGGCGGCCCGGGCGGTTATTCCGCCGCCTTCCGCGCCGCCGACCTGGGCCTCAAAACGGTCATCGTCGAGCGTTACGCGACGCTCGGCGGCGTCTGCCTGAACGTCGGCTGCATCCCGTCCAAGGCGCTTTTGCACGTCGCCGCGATCATTGAGGAAGCGCAGCACGCCAATGATCTCGGCGTCAGCTTCGCCGCCCCGCAGGTCGACATCGACAAGCTGCGCGCCCACAAGGAAAAGGTCGTCGGCAAGCTGACCGGCGGCCTGGCCGGCATGGCCAAGGGCCGCAAGGTCGACGTCGTGCGCGGCTTCGGCACCTTCCTCGATCCGAACCACCTGGAAGTCGAAGTCACCGACGGCGCCGGCCAGGACAAGACGGGCGCCAAGAAGGTCGTCAAGTTCAAGCAGTGCATCATCGCCGCCGGCTCCGCCGCCGTGCATCTGCCCTTCATCCCCAAGGACCCGCGCATCGTCGATTCGACCGGCGCGCTGGAACTGCGCTTCGTGCCGGAGAAAATGCTGGTCATCGGCGGCGGCATCATCGGTCTGGAAATGGCCACGGTGTACTCGACGCTGGGCGCCAGGGTGGACGTCGTCGAAATGGCCGACGCGCTGATGCAAGGCCCCGACCGCGATGCCGTCAAGGTCTGGGAAAAGCAGAACGCCAGCCGCTTCGACAAGATCATGCTGAAGACCAGGACCGTGGCGGTCGACGCCAAGGACGACGGCTTGTATGTGAAATTCGAAGGCGAAGGCGCTCCGACCGAAGCGGTCAAGTACGACATGATCCTGCAAGCCGCCGGCCGCGCGCCGAACGGCAAGAAGATCGGCGCCGACAAGGCCGGCGTCATCGTCGACGAACGCGACTTCATTCCGGTCGACGCGCAGATGCGCACCAACGTGCCGCACATCTTCGCCATCGGCGATCTGGTCGGCCAGCCCATGCTGGCGCACAAGGCGGTGCATGAGGCGCACGTCGCGGCGGAAGTCGCGGCCGGCCACAAGGCCGCCTTCGACGTGCAGGTCATTCCGGGCGTCGCCTACACGCATCCGGAAGTGGCCTGGGTCGGCTACACCGAGGACCAGGCGAAGAAGGAAGGCCGCAAGGTCGAGACCGCCAAGTTCCCGTGGGCGGCTTCCGGTCGCGCCATCGCCAACGGCGCCGACTACGGCTTCACCAAGCTGATCTTCGATGCCGAGACGCACCGCGTCATCGGCGGCGCCATCGTCGGCCCGTCGGCCGGCGACATGATCGGCGAAGTCTGTCTGGCGATCGAGATGGGCTGCGACGCCGTCGATATCGGCAAGACCATCCACCCCCATCCCACCCTGGGCGAATCGGTCGGCATGGCCGCCGAAATCGCCCACGGCTCCTGCACGGACGTTCCGCCGCCGCGCCGGAAGTAAAGGCCTCTGCGTTACGCTAAGTTCTTTAGCGTTCGGTTTGGGCGACGGCTAACCCCGTCGCCCTTTTTTTATCCTGCTTACGGTCGACCGCAGGAGAACGCTAAAATCGGCGCATCCTCTGCCTTCCCAGTCCCCGCCATGCACAACCAAGCACCGCAAGCGCGCCGTAGCGCCGACGAACAGGAACGTCTGGAAGCGATGTTGCGCGACATGTTCGAACACCGGATCAGCTTCAGCGAACTGCTCGGCTTCCGGATGAGTTCCCTGGCGCCGGACAAGGTTCAACTGACTTTCGAGATGCGGCCGGAACTGGTCGGCCATTATTTGTACGGCCGTCTGCACGGCGGCGTCATCGCCACGGCGCTGGACACCGTGGCCGGGCTGGCGGCGATCATTGCCATCGCCGAAAAGTACGCGCACGAATCAGCCGAACAGGTTGCCCACCGCTTCGGCCGCATCGGCACCATCGACCTGCGCACCGATTTCCTGCACCAGGGCATCGGCAAGACATTCACCGCCACCGGCCGGGTCACCCGGCTTGGCGGCCGCATCGCGTCGATCCAGATGTCGCTTGAAAACGAAGGCGGGCTGCTGATCGCCACCGGCAGCGCCGCCTACGTCGTCAGCTGAGGGTCAAAGCAGCGGCACGCCCTGGTGTTCGCCGCGCTCGTAGACCACGTTGGCGCGACCGACGATCAGCGGATCGAGATTGCCGATCCGCGTCGTGTCCTTGTTGGCATACGGCAGCTTGTGCAACACGTAGCGCATCGCATTGAGGCGCGCGCGCTTCTTGCAGTTGGACTTGATCACCGTCCACGGCGCATCTGCGGTATCGGTGTGGAAGAACATCGCTTCCTTGGCCTTGGTGTAATCGTCCCATTTGTCGAGCGAGGCCATGTCGATCGGCGACAGCTTCCACTGCTTCAGCGGATGCACCTTGCGCTCGCGGAAACGCCGACGCTGCTCTTCCTGGCTGACCGAAAACCAGAACTTGATCAGATGCGTCCCGGTGCGCGCCAGCATGCGCTCGAACTCTGGCGCCTGGCGGACGAATTCGGCGTATTGCTGATCCGAACAGAAACCCATCACCCGTTCGACACCGGCGCGGTTGTACCAGGAACGGTCGAACAGCACGATCTCGCCGTTGGTCGGCAGATGCTGCACATAGCGCTGGAAGTACCACTGCCCCATTTCCGTCGGCGTCGGTTTTTCCAGCGCCACGACGCGTGCGCCCCGTGGATTCAGGTGCTCCATGAAACGCTTGATCGTGCCGCCCTTGCCCGCCGCATCGCGGCCTTCGAACAGGATCACCACTTTCTGGCCGGTTTCCTTGACCCAGGCCTGCAGCTTGAGCAGTTCGACCTGTAGCCGGTACTTCTGCCGCTCGTAGTTGCGGCGCTGCATCAGGTTCTTGTACGGATAACCGCCTTCGCGCCAGTCGCTGGCCAGTTCCTCATCGGGGTTGGCCTGCAGCGAATCGACGGTCAGTCGCTGCTGGCTGAGCAATCCCTTGAGCAGGGCCAGCCCTTCTTCCGGCTGCGAATTGGCCAGGATATCGCGCATCGCGGCCAGTTTCTTTGCCTGCGCCGCGTCGACCGCGTTGTGCACGGTAAAGCCTTCAATGCCTTCGGCCGACGGGTTCGGCGGCACGTCGCCCTGGCTCACCTGGCGGGTACGCGGACGGCGAACCGCTGCCGGCTTGTTGCCTGCGGTCGACGTCGTTGCCGCTTGTTTTTTTGTCGTGCTGACCATCTTGCCCCCTGTACGTATGCCAAAAGGCTCATTTCACGCCTCTGCACACGACTTGTCCAGAGGCTTGGCTCAGTCGATCAATTCCACCGGAATCATGGCCCGCAGCACCGTCTGCGTTTCACCGCGACGCAAACGGTTGGACAGCCACCACAGCGCCCCTTTCTTGATGCTCCAGTCGGCTTCCTGGCCGGCCAGCAGCAGCGAGGCCAGGCGCCCCAGCGCCGGCTGATGACCGACGACCAGCACCGATCCCGACGCATCCGGCCAGCCGATGGCGGCGATCAGTTCCGACACGCAGGCGTCGGGCCCCAGTTTGCGGTGGGTCTCGAAGGGCAGCTTGAGCGCTTCCACCGTCTGCTGGGTGCGCACGGCCGGACTGGCCAGAATGCGCAAATCCTTCGGTTGATGGGCGTGGATCCACGCCGCCATCGTTTTCGCCTGTTTCTCGCCGCGCGCGGTCAGGCGCCGCTTCAGATCATCTTCGCCATCCTCGGCTTCGGCATGGCGCCACAGCAGCAAATCCATGGTTGTCTCCGCAAAGGCCGCCATCATGCGCAAGCGATGTTACCGGAACATGTCAGTCGGCATGCACCGCATTCGTGCTGCAACACGACATCAATGCCTCGAAACGAAGCGGCAACTTCAGCCACGGACTGTCGCATTCGCCACACCGCCGGCCAGGCAGGCATAGCGGGACGGAAGATCGCCGGGCAAACGCCAGCCAAGCAGCAGTTCTTCGGCATCGTAGACCGAGGCACCGGTCGACAGCACATGCTCCGCAAGCGTGGCGAAGGCCGCCAGGCGCATCCAGAACAGGCTTTCCTCATTCAGCGGGACTGACATGAGCTTCTCCCAGGAACAGACACCCGCCATTCCTAGCAAGATGCATCCCAGGCCGCCTGAAAAGACAAACGGCAACCCGAAGGTTGCCGTCTGAACGAAACTTGGTGGCCTGGGGCGGAATCGAACCACCCGACGCCCCCCAATACGAGAGACAACAGCGCTAGTAGTCTAACAATTCACAACAAAACTTCTTGTGTCTCACAAATAGCACTTTAGTTAACAGCAAGAATTTTTGACGTTCAGAAAGTAACATCAAAGTTCTTTGTATCTCGTTTCTATCAACAAATGAGAGACAAAAGCACTAGTGGTCTAACAATTCACAACAAAGCTTCTTGTGTCTCACAAATAGCACTTTAGTTAACAGCAAGAATTTTTGACGTTCAGAAAGTAGCATCAAAGTTGTTTGTCTCTCATCTTCTCTAAGAACGAAGAGACAAACAGTGGCCTTCTCGAAATAGATAACAGAGGTTCCTGCTAGCCTATATGGAGCACCTCAGCCAAACATCACAATATCCATCAAAAAAAGTAAATTAGCGATAGCAAGGTGCACGAACAGCCCAGCGAATTCCGTCTCAGATTTCAAGAAAAATTGACACCAAACCACATTGTGGTTAATATTTTACGAAATATTAGTCACAAAAGGAGTGCTGTATGGACAGTACAACCGCAGAGCACAAGCTCGAGAATCCAGTGAATTATCACTACGATCGTTTTCCTCCATCATCGATAGACTATGCCAAGCTAGTTCCACAGTTGGTCAAGGCAACAGATGCCGTCGCTAGGTATGACCAGATGCTCAAGAACATGCATAACAGTGAGATATTATTGGCACCGCTGCGTAATCAAGAAGCGGTGATTTCTTCGCGCATGGAAGGCACCGTTAGTACGATGGATGAAATCCTGAAGTACGAAGCAGACCATGAAGAAAATGCGACGGAATCTACAAATACTCGCTCCGAAGTTGTCGAAACGATTCTCTATCAACGCGCTTTGAAAGCGGCTCAACGAGCAATGGAGGATGGTCAGCCGTTAAGCCAGTTTTTAATTAAAGCGGCCCACCAGCGGTTGCTGTCATATGGCCGTGGTGCCACAAAGTCACCTGGCCAATACAAGACAGAGCAGAACTACTTAGCAGACAGAAGCAGAAAGAACATCTTGTTTGTTCCGATCAACCCTGAGCGTCTTCAAGAAGGGATGGATCGGCTGTTTGAGTACATCAACGACAGCCGAGATACGGCACTCATCAAGGCTGCAATCTCGCATATTGAATTTGAAGCCCTGCACCCATTCAAAGACGGTAACGGCCGGATTGGGCGCATGATAATCACATTGCTTCTATGGTCGTCGAAAGTGATCTCTGAGCCACACTTCTACATCAGTGGATATCTGGAAGAAAACAAGGATGAGTACATAGACACAATGAGAGCCGTATCCGAGCGGGATGATTGGAGCTCTTGGTGTCAGTTCTTCTTGGAAGCGGTCGAAAAGCAAGCCAACCGTAATCTAGAGATCGCAGAAAATATTGGTGCGTTATACGAAGAGATGAAGCACATTTTCGGAGAGATTCTAGGGTCTAGATACAGCGTAAACGCCTTAGACTTCGTGTTCACCAATCCTGTTTTCCGCAACAATAAATTCACAAGCAATGGCAACATTCCTAGACCGACTGCTGCTCGGTTTGCGAGGGTGTTGCTGGAAAAAGGCTTAATCAAAACGATTGAGGAACCGTCCGGCCGACGCTCCGGCTTGTATGCATTTGAGCGCTTGCTTGAGTTGGTACGAGTCTAGGTTCCTAGACTCAGCTGGCCATCAGGAATCAAGAAAAAGCATTATCCACGGTGCTGCTGGCGGAAGGTCGGCTCGGACCGAAAACTGAGGGCGGTGGGCAACGCGCACGCACACCTCAGCGAACTCGCCATACCTTTGAAATAGGTATGGTAAAAATGCGGCACTTTGTAGAAAAACGGCTTCCAGTGGAAAACCACGGGAAGCCGCCTGAATTTTGGTGGCCTGGGGCGGAATCGAACCACCGACACGCGGATTTTCAATCCGCTGCTCTACCAACTGAGCTACCAGGCCAAGAGAGGCCGCATTATAGCGACCCGCCACGCGCTGCGCAACAGGATTTCACGTTTTCCGGCAGTCGACCGCATCAGGGACCGATCGGCGGCGACTGGCGGTACAGCTCCGAGAAATCGTCGGGCGGCGGCGGCGGTGGCAAGGGCGGATACCAGGCAGCGAAGGCGACGCGCGCCACCGCCCCCTTGCCGCGCGGATTCGGCCGAAGGCTGGCAGTGGTGCCGTGCTGGCTGGCAATCTCCTGAACGATGGCCAAACCGAGCCCGCTCCCCTCAGTCGTCGCGTCGTCCACCCGGTAGAAACGCTCGAACACCAGTTCGGCCTGATCCTCGCTGATACCGATTCCGTCATCCTCGACCTCGAGCAGGATGGTCGGTGCGATATGCAGGATGCGGCAGGTGACGTGTCCGCCATTGGGCGTATAACGGATGGCGTTGTCGATCAGGTTCTTGACCAGTTCGCGCAGCAGCAGCGGGTTGCCGCTGATGATCGCCTTCTCCTCGGCCTCGAAGCCGAGATCGATCTCCCTGGCCAGCGCCAGCATCACCCAGTCCTCGACAATCTCGCGGACCACCGGCACCAGATCGAAAGGTTCGTGCTGCAGCTGGCCGCTCTCGCTGCCTTCGGTGCGGGCCAGCGTCAGCAACTGGTTGATCAGCCGGCCAGCACGATCGACCCCGGTGGCGATCTGCTGCAAGGCATGCCGCAGCGCCGCCGGATCGGTTTCGCGCATGGCGAACTGGGCCTGCGTCTTCAGCCCGGTCAGCGGGGTACGCATCTGGTGTGCGGCGTCGGCGACGAAACGCTGCTGGGCTTCGACGTTGCGCTTCATCCGTTCGAGCATGGCGTTGAAAGCGTCGACCAGCGGATCGAGCTCTTCCGGAACCCGCCGGGTGGCAATCGGCGAAAGATCGGCCGGATGACGCGTCTCGATCGTGTTGCGCAGACGGGTGAGCGGCCGCAGACCGCGCGACAAGCCGAACCAGACCAGCATGACGGCCAGCGGAATGATGATGAACTGCGGCAGGATCACGCTGGCAACGATCTTGTTGGCCAGCTGGGTGCGCTTTTCGGTGGTTTCGGCCACTTCGACCAGCACCCAGTCCTGCTGGGCCATGCCCGGTTCGGCCAGCCAGGAATAGGCGACGCGGATGTCCTGGCCGTTGTATTCGATATCGCGGAAATAGGTTTCGCCGGGAACCAGATCGCCATCCGGATGCGCCTCCGGCTCCGGCAGATCCTTGTCGCCGACCAGCAGGCGGCCGTCGCGATCGAGCACGTGAAAATACACACTGTCCATTTCGTCGGCTCGCAGGATGGCCCGCGTCGACTCGTGCAGGGAAACGACCGGCTTGCCGTCGACCAGATTGACCTGACGACTGATGGCCATCACCCGTTCGCGCAGCGCCTGGTCGTAGGGAAACTTGGCGACGTTGTTGGCGAAATAATGGGTGAAGGCGATCGACAACGGCCAGACGAACAGCAGCGGCGCCAGCATCCAGTCGAGGATCTCCCCGAACAGCGAGCGCTCGCTTTCGCTTTGTGCGCCGGTTTGATTAGTTCCCTTGCGGTCGCTCAAGGCAGTATCCCAGGCCGCGGACCGTGGCGATCCGGACGCCGCCGGGTTCAAGCTTCTTGCGCAGCCGATGCACGTAAACCTCGATCGCGTTGTGACTGACCTCCTCGCCCCAGCCGCACAGATGATCGACCAGCTGGTCCTTGCTGACCAGACGGCCCATGCGGTTGAGCAGGACTTCGAGCAGGCCGATCTCGCGCGCCGAAAGATCAAGCGCCTGACCGTCGATCTGGGCGATCCGCCCGACCTGGTCGTAACTCAGCGCACCGCACAGGATCACCGGTGCCGTCCCGGCGGAACGCCGGGTCAGCGCCCGCACGCGGGCTTCCAGTTCGGCCAGTTCGAAGGGCTTGACCATGTAGTCGTCGGCCCCCAGATCGAGCCCCTTGACCCGGTCCCCGGTGCCGTCGAGCGCGGTCAGGATCAGGACCGGCAACTGGGAATTCCGGGCACGCAGGCGCTTGAGCACTTCCAGCCCGGGCACCTTGGGCAGTCCGAGGTCGAGGATCAGCAGGTCGTAACCGACGGCGGCCAATGCGGCTTCCGCTTCCAGTCCATTCGGCGCCCAGTCCACCGCGTAACCCGCCTGGCGCAGCGAACGGGTCAGACCATCGGCAATGATGTTGTCGTCTTCAGCAATCAGAATACGCATTCTCGGAATTTCCCACCGGCATCATTTTAGTAAGCGCTGTGTAAGGCTGCGGCCTTAATCTGTCCGGGCTGTTCTCCTTTTATGGTCTTGGAGTTTGCGGTCACCCGCAACTCAGGGGGTTGACCCGATCCTGCACTGGGCAGCCCCCTACCGTTTTTTTTCGCTCCCCAGTTTAACAAAGAAACCCGCCGGCCGATGTCGCCCGGATTTCCTGCTTCGCTTGCGGTCGACCGCAGCACGACGGGAAAAACGCTCAGCGCGAGCCGCGGTAGGACAAGCCGACGCCGGTTTCCGAACGAATGAACTGCGCCGCATAACCGGCACGATCCTCGGCGGCTCGCGGCGAGCGATCGAAGCGCGAAAACAGCCAGACACACAGGAAGGCCAGCGGCATCGTCAGCAAGGCCGGCGAGATCAGCGGAAACGGGGCCGATCCCGCGGGCATCCGCAGCACGCCTTCCCAGACCGCCGGTGAGAGCAGGCTGAGCGCGGTCGACGACAATAACCCGACGAATCCGCCGAGCGTTGCCCCGCGCGTCGTGCAGCCCTTCCACAGCATCGCCATGACGAGCACCGGAAAGTTGGCCGAACAGGCGATCGAGAAGGCGAGCATGACCAGCACCGCGACATTCAGCCGCTCGCACAGGATGCCGAGGGCGACACCGACGACGCCGAGAGCAAAGGACGTCAGCTTGGCGACGCGCAACTCGCGGCCGGACGAGCTTTCGCCGGCACACCAGACGCTGGCGTACAGATCGCGGGCAACCGCCGACGCGCCGGACAAGGCCAGACCGGCAACGACCGCCAGAATGGTGGCAAACGCAACGGCGGCGAAGAATCCGAGAAAGACATCGCCGCCCAGCACCGAGGCAAGATGGACCGCCGCCATGTTCTCACCGCCGACCAGGCCACGTGCCGGCAGCCCGCCGACGAAATGCCTGGCCGGATTGCCGTAGAGCAGGGCGATGGCACCGAAACCGACAATGAAGGTGAGGGCGTAGAAATAGCCGATCCAGCCGGTCGCCCAGGCCACCGAACGGCGAGCCTCCCGGGCGCAGGTCACCGTGAAGAAGCGCATCAGCACATGCGGCAGGCCGGCAGTACCGAACATCAGGGCGACGCCGACCGACAGCGCCGACCAGGGATCGCGGATCAGGCCGCCCGGTCCCATGATCGCATCGTGCGCCGGATGTGCCGCCACCGCATGGGCAAACAGCGCATCGAGGTCGAACCCGACATGCAGCATCACGCCCAAGGCCATCACGGAGGTGCCGAGCAGCAGCAGCACGGCCTTGGTGATCTGCACCCAGGTGGTCGAAGTCATCCCGCCCACCAGCACGTAAGCCAGCATGGCGATGCCGACCAGGATCACCGCATAGGCGTACTCGAGCCCGAGCAGCAACTTGATCAGTTGCCCGGCACCGACCATCTGGGCGACCAGATAGAAGACGATGACGATCAGCGACCCGCTGGCCGCGAAGACGCGGACCGGCCGCTGGGCAAAACGGTAGGCCGCCACGTCGGCAAAGGTGAACTTGCCGAGATTGCGCAGACGTTCGGCCAGCAGGAAAGTGATCACCGGCCAGCCGGCCAGCCAGCCCACCGAGAAGATCAGCCCGTCGAAGCCGCTGGCGAAAACCAGGCCGGAAATGCCGAGCAGCGAGGCTGCCGACATGTAGTCGCCAGCGATCGCCAGGCCATTCTGAAACCCGGTCACGCCCCCCGCCCCGGCGTAATAATCCATCGACAGCCGCGCCCGGCTGGCGGCCAGCCGCGACACCCAGAGCGTGATGCCGATGCACAGCACGAAAGTCACGACCACCGTCCAGTTGGTCTGCTGACGGACGAAATGGCCGATCCCCCGCTCGCCGGCGAAGGCCGCTGCGGACCCCAGCACCAGCAGACACGCCAGGCCGGCACCCCCCCCGCGCGCCGTCACCGGCAGGCCTCCTTGCGGACTTCCGCCGCTTCCCGATCGAAATCCCGGTTGGCACGCCGCACATAAACAGCGGTCAAGACGACGTTGACCGCAATGATCCCCAGACCGAGCGGCATGCCCAGCGTCATGGTCATCCCCGGCCCGAGCCGGCGAGCCAGCCAGTCCGGTGCGAAAGCAATCGCCAGGATGTAGGCAAAATACAGGATCAGGACGAGCAACGTCAGTCCCAGCGCATACCGATTGCGCCGGGCAACCAGCGCCTGAAAGCGCGGATTGTCGTGGATCTGCTGGTACGGGGCAGACGGTCTGGACATCGTCCGGGATCATCCCGAGAAAAAGGGGCGCCAAGGATACCGCATGCGGTCGACGACGCAAACGGCGGAAAAAGGCGAAAAAAAGCCCCGCACGAGGCGGGGCTTGGCGAAGCGCGGAGAGCGCAGGCTTACATGCCCATGCCCATGCCGCCCATACCACCCATGCCGCCCATGTCGGGCATGCCACCGGCCGGCTTGTCTTCGGCCAGTTCGGCCACCATGCACTCGGTGGTCAGCATCAGGCCGGCCACGGAAGCGGCGTTCTGCAGCGCGGTACGGGTGACCTTGGTCGGATCCAGCACGCCCATTTCGACCATGTCGCCGTATTCGCCGGAAGCAGCGTTGTAACCGTAGTTACCCTTGCCGCGAACGACCTTGTCGACGACCACGGACGGCTCGTCGCCGGCGTTCGAAACGATTTCGCGCAGCGGGGCTTCGATGGCCTTCAGGATCAGCTTCACGCCGGCGTCCTGGTCGTGGTTGTCGCCCTTGATCTTGGCGATGTTGGCACGGGCGCGCAGCAGCGCAACGCCGCCGCCCGGGACGATGCCTTCTTCAACGGCAGCACGGGTCGCGTGCAGCGCGTCTTCGACACGGGCCTTCTTTTCCTTCATTTCGACTTCGGTAGCGGCACCGACCTTGATCACGGCAACGCCGCCGGCCAGCTTGGCGACACGTTCCTGCAGCTTTTCGCGGTCGTAGTCGGAAGTGGCTTCCTCGATCTGCACGCGGATCTGCTTGACGCGAGCCTGGATCGAAGCTTCGTCGCCGGCGCCGTCGATGATCGTGGTGTTTTCCTTGCCGATCTCGATGCGCTTGGCCTGGCCCAGATCCTTCAGGTCAGCCTTTTCGAGCGACAGGCCGGTTTCTTCCGAAATCACGGTACCGCCGGTCAGGATGGCGATGTCTTCCAGCATGGCCTTGCGACGGTCGCCGAAGCCCGGGGCCTTGACGGCGACGGTCTTCAGGATGCCGCGGATGTTGTTCACCACCAGGGTGGCCAGCGCTTCGCCATCGACGTCTTCAGCGATGATCAGCAGCGGGCGCGAGGCCTTGGCGACTTGTTCCAGCACCGGCAGCAGGTCACGGATGTTGGAGATCTTCTTGTCGAAGAGCAGGACGAACGGGTTGTCCAGCAGGGCAACCTGCTTGTCCGGGTTGTTGATGAAGTACGGCGACAGGTAGCCGCGGTCGAACTGCATGCCTTCGACGACATCGAGTTCGTTGGCCAGGGACTTGCCGTCTTCAACGGTGATGACGCCTTCCTTGCCGACCTTTTCCATGGCTTCGGCGATGATGTCGCCGATCGAGGAATCGGAGTTGGCGGAGATCGAGCCGACCTGGGCGATTTCCTTGGTCGTCGTGCACGGCTTGGAGATCTGCTTCAGTTCTTCGATGGTGGCGGCGACGGCCTTGTCGATGCCGCGCTTGAGGTCCATCGGGTTCATGCCGGCGGCAACGTACTTCATGCCTTCGCGGACGATCGCCTGGGCCAGCACGGTGGCGGTGGTGGTGCCGTCACCGGCGATGTCGGAGGTCTTGGAAGCGACTTCCTTGACCATCTGGGCGCCCATGTTGGCGAACTTGTCCTTCAGTTCGATTTCCTTGGCGACGGAAACGCCGTCCTTGGTCACCGTCGGGCCGCCGAACGAGCGCTCGAGCACGACGTTGCGGCCCTTCGGGCCGAGGGTCACCTTGACCGCGTCGGCCAGGATGTTGATGCCTTCGACCATGCGGGCGCGGGCGGAATCACCGAATTTGACTTCTTTGGCTGCCATGTGAATAGCTCCTGAAAATTGTTCTGTAGAGAAGGTCGACCGCAGAAATTACTTCTGCAGGACACCCATGATGTCTTCTTCACGCATGACCAGGACTTCCTGGCCATCGACCTTGACGGCCTGGCCGGCGTACTTGCCGAACAGCACGCGGTCGCCGACCTTGACGTCGGGAACGAGATACTTGCCGGCGTCGTCGCGCTTGCCCGGACCGACGGCCAGCACTTCACCCTGATCCGGCTTCTCGCCGGCAGAATCAGGGATGACGATGCCGGAAGCGGTAGTACGCTCGGCTTCGACGCGCTTGACGATCACACGGTCGTGCAAAGGACGGATATTCATGGATATGACTCCCATTGAAGTGGTAACGAACGGATTTGAAATAGGCCGGCGATCACGTGGTGCCGGGCCCGGCGCGCCTGCTCTCTGTTAGCACTCGCATCCGGTGAGTGCTAATAATAGGTTCGCCCCCGGCGGATTTCAAGGGCCGCAACGACAAATTTCTTTGCTCCGGACACCGCCCACCACACGGGCGCATTCCTTGCTGCCCCGTCGATCGCGCAGCAAACCCTGTCGGCAAGCCGACAATCGCTGTGGAAAATACTTATTACTTAAGTAATAGCCATTTCCAAACAGCCTGTTTAGAATGGCCTGACGGTGCCGTTGGTTATTGGCCGTGACAACAACTCCCCCCACCCGGCAAGTCTCGTCAGCCACACCCAAAAAGTAGCCAGAACATGAAAAACAATCAGCCCGTCACCCAACGAGAAGTCCAGTTCCCCCCCAACACCTACCTTGTCTCGCGTACCGACCTGAAGGGCATCATCACCTACGCCAACGATGCCTTCGTCGAGATCAGCGGTTTTTCCCGCGAGGAACTGGTTGGCAAGAACCACAATCTCGTGCGCCACCCGGACATGCCCGAGGCAGCGTTCGGCGATCTGTGGAAAACGGTGAAATCCGGGTTGCCGTGGCGCGGGCTGGTCAAGAATCGCTGCAAGAACGGCGATTTCTATTGGGTTGAGGCTTTTGTCGTGCCGCTCAAGAAGGACGGCCGGATCACCGGCTACATGTCGGTACGCACACCGGCGCCGGCCGACAAGCGCAGCGCTGCGGAGGCGGCCTACAAGGCAGCCGGACAGAAGGGCAGCCTGCCGACCACCGGGCGCCGCATGCTGGGGCTGCGCGCCCGGCTGTGGGGTGCGATCGGCGTCATGGTCGCGCTGATGCTGGCGATCAGCGCCATCGGCCTGGGCGGGCTGAAGAGCAGCAACGAACAATTGCGCGCGGTCTATCTCAACGATCTGCAACCGTCGAACGACATCAACCGGATGATGTTCCTGCTCTCCGACAATCGTTCGCAGATCATGCTCGGCTTGCAGCACGACCCCGGCAGTCCGCTGTCGAAGATGCACGACCATCCGCTGGGCATGCACATCGAGAAGACCCTGAGCAACCGCGAGGAAATCAACGCCTTGCTCGACAAGCTCAAGGGCGTCACGCTGAGCGAGCGCCAGAAGGCGTTGCTCGACAAGTTCGGCGAAACCCGCGAACGCTTTTCCAGGGAAGGCGTCAACGCCGCCCGCGAACTGCTCAAGGCCGGCAGTTACACCGAAGCCAACGTCGTCCTGCTGCGCAACATCAACCCGCTGTACGCAGAAATGCAGAAGGATGGGCAGGCGCTGGTCGACGAACTGGCGAAGTCCGCCAGCGAGCGATTCGGCAAGGCGGAAATCCACTACGCCGAAATCCGCAATCTGAGCATCGGCCTGCTGGTGGCCGCCATCGCCATCGGCACCATCGGCAGCCTGCTGCTGGTCGGCGCCATCGTCGGCCCGATGCGGCGGGCGATCGCCCATTTCGAGCAGATCGCCGGCGGTGACCTGACCGAGGAAATCGACATCAGCGGCCGCGACGAAACCGGCATCCTGATGTGCAACCTGGCCACCATGCAGGGCACGCTGAAGGCAATTCTCGACGAGATCACCTCGGCCTCGCGCGCCATCGACAACCGCAGCAAGGAACTCGAAGCACAGATGGCACTGGTCGCCCAGCAATCCGAGCAGCAGCAGTCCAGCGTCGAAGGCGTGGCGGCCGCCACCGAGGAATTCAGCCAGTCGGTCCAGGAAGTCGCCGCCAACGCCGAGGAAACGGCAGGCGCCGCCCGCGAATCCCAGGAACAGGTCAGCCAGAGCAACCACAACATCAACCAGAGCATGGAAGCGACGACCCGGGTCGTCGAGGCGGTCACCGCGTCCAACCAGACGATCGACCAGCTCAACCGCTCGATCGCCAAGATCGGCGACATCACCCGGGTGATCGCCGACATCGCCAGCCAGACCAACCTGCTGGCGCTCAACGCCGCCATCGAAGCGGCACGGGCCGGCGAACAGGGGCGCGGCTTTGCCGTGGTCGCCGACGAAGTGCGCAAGCTGGCCGAGCGCACGACTTCCTCGACCGCCGACATCAACAACACGGTCAACGAGATCCAGTCGGTCACTGCGCAGGCGGTGTCGAGCATGGAAGTCGCCGCCGAGGAAGTCGATACCGGCATCGGCAAGTTGCGCGAAAGCGTTTCCGGGTTGGCCGGCATCACCGAATCCTCCGGCCAGGTGTCGCTGATGGCCGGCCAGATTTCGGATGCGGCACGCCAGCAGGGCATCGCCAGCGAGGAAGTGGCGGCCAGCATGCAACAGATCACCGACCTGATCGAGCAGAACACCACCGCGGCGCGTTCGGCCCGCCAGGCGGCCGACGATCTGCTCGGCACCGCCCGCCAGCTCGATACGCTGATTTCCGGCTTCGTGCTCTACCGGCGCTGAGCGGAGCCGCTTAGAATCCGGGGAGGCTGCGGCCTCCCCTTTTTCATTTCCGTGATCATGCTCGCCCGTTTCTTCTGTTTCTGCCTGGCCCTGCTCGCCAGCCCCCTGCTCCGTGCCGAACTGCCGTCGGAGGTCGCCGACGCGCTGCGCGCCGCGCGCATTCCCGAAAGCGCCGTCGGCGTCGTCGTCCAGCCGGTCGATACCGGCCGCCCGCTGCTCGAACACAATGCCCGCCAGGCGATGAACCCGGCGTCAGTGATGAAGCTGCTGACCACCTATGCCGGCCTCGATCTGCTCGGCCCGGCGTGGACCTGGCAGACCGGCGTCTGGACCGACGCGCCTGCGGTCGACGGCCTGCTGAGGGGAAATCTCTACCTCAAGGGCAGCGGCGACCCGCGGCTGGCCATCGAGGACCTGTGGGCGCTGCTGAGAAAACTGCGCGTCCGCGGCGTCGACCGCATCGCCGGCGACATCGTGCTCGATCGCAGCGCCTTTGCCCCCTTCCCCTTCGACCCGGCCGCCTTCGACAACAAGCCGCAGCGCCCGTACAACGTCGGGCCGAACGCGCTGTTGCTCAATTTTCAGGCGTTCAACTTCACGCTCGCTGCGGTCGACGGCAATGCCCGCGCCATTCTCGAAACGCCCAGCGAAGGCCTGCAGTTCGACAACAAGCTGCGCCTGACGCCCGGCGCCTGCGGCAGCGACTGGAAGGAGCGGATCAGCCTGCGCCTGCTGCCCGGCCCGCGGCTGGAAATGAACGGCAGCTACGGCGAGCAATGCGGCGAACGGGCGCTCAACCTGTCGCCGCTGTCGCCGGAACAGCACGCCGACGGGCTGATCCGCGCGCTGTGGCGCGAACTGGGCGGCAAGCTCGACGGCCGCGTGCGCGACGGCCGCACGCCGGAACGGGCAATGCCGCTCGTCCGTCACGAATCGGCGCCGCTCGCCGACATCGTTCGCGACATCAACAAGTACAGCAACAACGTGATGGCCCGCCAGCTGTTCCTGACGCTGTCCGGCGACGGCGCGCCGGCGTCGACCGAACGCGCGACGCGCCGCCTGCTCGACTGGCTCAACGCGCGCGGGCTGGCTTTCCCGGAACTGGTGGTCGACAATGGCTCCGGCCTGTCGCGCAGCGAACGCATCGCCGCCGGCAGCCTCAACCGGCTGCTGCTCGATGCCTGGCGCAATCCGGTGATGCCCGAGCTGATCGCCAGCCTGCCGCTGGCCGGTGTCGACGGAACGATGAAGAAGCGCCTGAACGGCTCGCCGGCGGTCGGCCGCGCGCACATCAAGACCGGCACGCTGGACGGCGTGAAGAGCGCCGCCGGCTATGCGCTGGACGGCGACGGCCGGCGTTACGCGGTGACCTTCCTGATCAACGACCCGCGCGCCGCCGCCGGCGGACCGGCGATCGACGCGCTGCTGACCTGGGTCGCCCGGCGCGGCGGCCAGCCATGAGCGGCCCGGCCGCACCGCGCCCCGAGCCTTTCCCCGACGGCGAGCTGGCCGGTGCCGGCCTCAACCGGTGCCACATCTTTGCGGTCCACGCGCTGCCCGACGACATTCGCCGGCAACTCGGCGCCACCGCCGGCGAAACCCGGCTGATCCTGCTCGGCCACGCCGGCCGGCGCCTGTGGGACTGCGTGCAGGCCGGCGGCATCGCCGGCGACCATCCGATCGACACTTACACACTGGCTACGGTCGACCGCGTGTTTCGCGAAAAAATGCCGCAGCGACGCTGGCGTGCGCTCTACCCCGCCGCCGCCGGACCGGATCGACCGATCGGCCTGCAGGCGCTCGGCGCGCTGGCCGGCTGGCATCACGATTCGCCGTTCCGCGTCGGCGTCGATCCGCACTGGGGCAGCTGGTACGCCTATCGCGCGCTGCTGCTGTGCGACGGTGACTTTTCACCCTCCGTGCCGGTCGACCGCAGCAGTCCCTGTGCCGACTGCCGCGACCGGCCATGCATCGCGGCCTGCCCGGCCAGCGCCTGCGGCGAACCCTTCGACCTGCCGGCCTGCCTCGGCGAACGCCTGCGCCCGGCTGCGTTCTGCGCCACCGGCTGCCTGGCCCGCCAGGCCTGCCCGGTCGGCGCCGAACACCGTTACGACGACGCGCAGATCCGGCACAGCTACGGCATTTCGCTGGCGATGATCCGCCGCTGCTTTCCCGGCGCGGTCGGTCGCGGCTGAAATCTCGGGCACAATCGGCCTGTCCCCACCGCCAGCGTTCCGACCATGCATTCCTTCCTGATCTTCCTGCACATCGCCGGCATCATCGTCTGGGTCGGCGGCATGAGCTTCGCCCACTTCTGCCTGCGTCCGGTCGCCGCCGAACTGCTGCCACCGCCGCAACGCCTGCCCTTGCTGAGCGGCGTGCTCGGCCGGTTCTTTGCGCTGGTCGGCGTCGCCATTGCGGCGATACTCGTGTCGGGCTTTGCGCTGATCCTGATGTCCGGTTTCGCCCGGGCGCCGCTGTACTGGCACGCGATGGCCGGCCTCGGCCTGCTGATGACCGCCATCTTCATCGCCATCTACGGGGTGTTCTACCGCCGGCTGCGCGCCGGCGTGGCCGCTCAGGACTGGCCGACAGCCGGCGCGGCAATGAACCGCATCCGGCCGCTGGTTGCGCTGAATCTGGCGCTCGGCGCGTTGACCGTGGCCATCGCCACGCTCGGACCGCTGTTCGTCGGCTGAAGCCGGCGCCGGATCAAACCGGCCGCACGCCGGCCAGGGCCAGCCAGCCGCGGATCACGCGGTAACCGACCCAGATGCCGAGCAGCGGAATGACCAGCCAGGCGGCAAACGGGATGCCGACGATGGTCAGCATCAGCAGGCCGGCCACCAGCAGCCACAGCGCGGTAAACCAGAAGGTGCGGATCTGCCAGCTGAAATGGCTTTCCAGCCAGGTACCGCGCACATCGCCGCGCTTCAGGTAATTCAGGAAGACGGCGAGCAGCGACGGCAGGCCGAAGACGAAACCGCCGGCCACCGTGGCGACCGACGAACTGACGCCGACGATCACCGCGCTGGCGTGCAGCGCGTAGATGACATGGGTCAATTGCACCAGCGACGGACGAACGCCCTGCAGGTCGGGCGCGGGAACCGGTTGGTTCATGGCTTCTCCTCGATGCGGCGGCAATCTTGCCGCCGCGGCAAGACTACAGCATTTTCTGCAGGAACAAGGCCTGACCGGCGGCCGGATCGAGCACATAGGGCGCGAAACCGGCCCGCTCGTAGGCAGCCATCGCCGGGCGGTTGTTCGACAGCACTTCCAGCGTCAGCTTGCAGCAGCCGAGTGCATTCGCCCGCCGTTCCGCCCAGGCGAGCAACGCCTGGCCGATCCCGCGGCCGCGCCAGGCGCGGTGCACGGCGATATCGTGGATGTTCAGCAAGGGCCGCGCGGCAAAGGTCGAAAAACCGGCGAAGCAGTGGATCAGGCCGACTGCATTTTCACCGTCGAAAGCCAGTGCACCGTGGAAATGCGGCACCTGCTTCAAGGCATCGACCAGCGTCGCGCTGACCTCGGGCCTGAGCGGCACGCCGCCGCCCATCGGGTCCTGCGCGTAATGGTCGAGCAGCTCGACGAGCGCCGCCGCGTGCTGCGCATCGTCCAGATCGATATCGACGACCGTCGCGCTCACAAGCCCAAGCCGTCCCACATCGCGTCGACCCGCGTTTTCACCGCAGCATCCATGACGATCGGCCGCCCCCACTCGCGGCTGGTTTCGCCCGGCCACTTGTTGGTCGCATCGATGCCCATCTTCGAGCCGAGGCCGGCCACCGGCGAGGCGAAGTCGAGATAGTCGATCGGCGTGTTGTCGACCAGGGTCGTGTCGCGCACCGCGTCGAAGCGCGTGGTCATCGCCCAGATCACTTCCTTCCAGTCGCGGATGTCGATGTCGTCGTCCACGACGACGATGGTCTTGGTGTACATGAACTGGCGCAGGAAGGACCAGATGCCGAACATGATGCGCTTGGCGTGGCCGGGGTAAGCCTTCCTGATACTGACGATGGCCATGCGGTACGAGCAGCCTTCCGGCGGCAGGTAGAAATCGACGATCTCGGTGAACTGCTTCTGCAGCAGCGGCACGAACACCTCGTTGAGCGCGACGCCGAGCACGGCCGGCTCGTCGGGCGGCTTGCCGGTGTAGGTGCTGTGGTAGATCGGGGTTTTGCGCATCGTGATGCGGTCGACCGTGAACACCGGGAATTCCGCCTGCTCGTTGTAGTAGCCGGTGTGATCACCGTACGGGCCTTCAAGCGCCATTTCGTCCGGATGGATATGTCCTTCCAGAACGATTTCGGCCGAAGCGGGCACTTGCAAACTTGAGCCGACACACTGCGTCAGCTCGGTCTTGCCGCCGCGTAGCAGGCCGGCGAACTGGTATTCGGACAGTGAATCCGGCACCGGCGTCACAGCACCGAGAATCGTCGCCGGATCACAGCCGAGCACGACGGCAATCGGGAAAGGCTGACCGGGATTGGCCAGCTGGAATTCGCGGAAATCAAGCGCGCCGCCGCGATGCGCCAGCCAGCGCATGATCAGCTTGTTCGGGCCGAGCACCTGCTGGCGGTAGATGCCGAGGTTCTGGCGGTTCTTGTGCGGGCCCTTGGTGACGACCAGGCCCCAGGTGATCAGCGGCGCGACGTCGCCGGGCCAGCAATGCTGGATCGGCAGGCGGGCCAGATCGACGTCCTTGCCTTCCCAGACGACTTCCTGGCAGGGCGCGTTGCTGACCTTCTTCGGCGCCATGTTGAGCACCTGCTTGAGCACCGGCAGCTTGTCCCAGGCGTCCTTCAGGCCCTTGGGCGGCTCCGGCTCCTTGAGGTAGGCGAGCAGCTTGCCGACTTCGCGCAGCGCCTGCACCGACTCCTCGCCCATGCCCAGGGCGACGCGCTTGGGCGTGCCGAACAGGTTGGTGAGTACTGGCATCTCGTGCCGCCGGCCCTGCGTGTGGGCCTTTTCGAAGAGCAGCGCCGGGCCGCCGGCGCGCAGCACGCGATCGCCGATCTCGGTCATTTCCAGGTGGGTATCGACGTCGACCGTGACACGCTTGAGTTCGCCGGTCTTTTCCAGTTGCGACAGGAAGTCGCGCAGGTCGTGGTATTTCATCGGAGCAGGAAGTCCAGGGCGATGCCGGCGAAGATGACGCCGCCGACCCAGTTGTTGTGCAGGAAGGCCTTGAAGCAGGCCATGCGTTCGCGGCCGCGAATCCAGGTGAAATGGACGCCCATGATGCCGGCGGCAATGATCAGCGCACCATGGAACGGCCAGCCCAGCGCGTAGGTGCTGCCGACCCAGGCGATCAGCGCCAGTGTCGCGGCGTAGCACAGCATCACCGCGGCGACGTCGAAACGGCCGAAGGTGATCGCCGAGGTCTTGATGCCGATCTTCAGGTCATCGTTGCGGTCGACCATCGCGTACTCGGTATCGTAGGCGACCGCCCAGAAGACATTGGCCAGCAACAGCCACCAGGCCTGCGCCGGCACTTCGCCAAGCTGCGCGGCGTAGGCCATCGGGATGCCGAAGCCGAAAGCAATGCCGAGATAGGCCTGCGGGATGGCGAAGAAGCGCTTGGTGAACGGATAGCTGGCGGCCAGAAAAACCGCCGGAATCGACAGCCAGATGACCAGCGGCTTGCCGAGCATCAGGACCAGTGCGAAGGCGGCCAGGCACAGCACGGCGAACAGCAGCAGCGCCTCTTTCGTGCTCACCTTGCCGGCGGTCAGCGGGCGTTCCCTGGTGCGTTCGACATGTTTGTCGAAATCGCGGTCGGCATAGTCATTGATGACGCAACCGGCCGAACGCATCAACAGGGTGCCGAGGGCGAACACCCAGACGACGATCCAGTCGGGCCGTCCCGCTGCCGACAGCCACAGCGCCCACAGCGTCGGCCACAGCAGCAGCAGCGTGCCGATCGGCTTGTCCAGCCGCATCAGCTTCTCGTAGAGATCGAGCCGGGCGCGGATCGCCGGCCAGTTGATCGTCGGCTTGTCCATCAGTGCACGGCCGCCGGACGGCTGGCCCGTTGCCAGGCGATCACCGCCTGCCCGGAATGCGCCAGGATGGCCTGGTAACGGTCGGCCGGCAGCGCATGTCGCAGCGAAGCGAACAGGGTCTGCATCGCATCCTGCGCCACCGCACTGGCGGAAGCATCGTTGAGCAGGCTGATCTGGATGCTGGCCAGTGCGTCGGCCAGCAGGCGCCAACCAAGCGCCGGCATGCGCTGGTCGAGTGCCAGCATCAGGCTGCCCAGCGGCCGGACGATGTTTTCTGCCTGCTCGGCGGTCTCGCAGGCCGCCATCGCATGCCACAAGGCCAGATGGATGGCCCGGCGCAGTTCGATCTTGAAATCGATGGCCGCGCTTTCCTCATCGTCGATTTGTGCGAAGTAACGCTGGAACAGCGCATCGCCTTGCGCATCGAGACCGGTGCGCAGTGCGCCGACCAGCGCGCTCAGCGCCGGAATCGCCGTCAGCTGGAAAGCCTGGCTATAAGCCAGCCCCCATTGGTCGAGGCCGCTGATCAGCAGGGCCAGCCGCAAGGCCCGGCCTTCGTCGCTGCCCGCCGCCCGGCACCAGTTGGCGCAACGCGCGCCGACCTCGGCCAGCGCGGCTTCGTCCGATGCGCCATCGGCCGACACGGCCTGCCGGAACACCCCGCCGAACACGTCCTGCGCCAGGCGCGCCGCCAGGCGTTGCAGGTCGGCATCGGCCAGCGCGACCAGCGGATCTTCGGGTATCGTCGTTACGGCATTCATCGGGCTATCCGGCGGGAAAAACGGCCTATTTTACCCGTTCACCGCAACTCTCCCCGCAGCGCACGCACGATCTCGAACAAGCCTGCCGGCGTCGCCTCGGCCGCCGCCAGCGGCGCCCCGACCCGGAGCCGGATCGGCGAGAAGGGCCCGCGCCGGAATGGCCGCTGCATCGCCGCACCGTCGATGCGCGAGAAGAAACTGCCCCACAGGCCGGACAAGGCCATCGGCACGACCGGCACCGGATTGTCGGCAAGGATGCGGTTCACGCCCGGGCGGAAGGGCTGCAACTCGCCGTCGCGGGTAATCCCGCCTTCCGGGAAAATGCCGACCAGTTCGCCGTCGGCCAGTGCGGTCGACACCTCGGCGAAGGCTTTTTCCATCAGCGCCGGATCGTCCTTGGCCGAGGCGATGGGAATCGCGCCGCAATGGCGAAACACGAAGCCGAGCACCGGCGCGTTGTAGATGCGCGCATCCATCACGAAACGCACCGGCCGCGGCGCCGCCCCCATCAGGATCACCGCATCGGCGTAACTGACGTGGTTGGCAACGAGCAGCGCCGGCCCTTCCAGCGGAATGTGCTCGCCGCCCTCGACGCGCAACCGGTACACCGCCTTGACCAGCAGCCAGGCGATGAAACGCAGCAGGAATTCCGGCACCAGGCCGTAGATGTACACCGCCACCGCTGCATTGAGCAGCGCCGCGATGCCGAACAGCGCCGGGATCGACAACCCGGCGCCGAGCGCCGCCGCAGCGCCGAGCGCGCCGACGACCATGAACAGGGCATTGACGATGTTGTTGGCGGCGATGATCCGGGCCCGCGTTTCTTCGGCGCTGCGCAGCTGGACCAGTGCGTACAGCGGCACGATGAAGAAGCCGCCGAAGACGCCCAGCATCAGCAGGTCGAACAACACGCGCCAGACCGCCGGCAGGCTGAGCAGCGCGCTCAGCGCGTGCGCCGTCGTACCGACCAGATCGGCCGGCGAAGCCCACCACAGGTCGAGGCCGAACAGCGTCAGGCCGATCGAGCCGAAGGGCACCAGACCGATTTCGACGTGTCTGCCCGACATCCGCTCGCACAGCATCGACCCGGCGCCGATGCCGACCGTGAACACGGCCAGCAACATCGTCACCGCGCCCTCGCCGCCGCCCAGCACGTTCTTGGCGTAGGCCGGAAATTGCGCCAGCAGCATCGCGCCGAACAGCCAGAACCAAGAAATGCCGAGAATGGACAGGAAGACCGTGCGGTTCTGTCGGGCAAAACGGATGTTGCGCCAGGTTTCGGTCAGCGGATTGAGGTTGACCGCAAGCCCGGGTGCCGGCGGCGGCGCGACCGGCACACCGCGGCTGCTCAGGTAGCCGGCGAAAGCGACGACGAAGCCGCCGGCGGCGATCCAGGCCGGATGCTCGACCGAGCCGGCGAGCAGGCCGCCGGCCAGTGTACCGATCAGGATGGCGATAAAGGTACCGGCCTCGATCAGCGCATTGCCGCCGACCAGCTCGTCGGCGTGCAGGTGCTGCGGCAGGATCGCGTACTTGACCGGACCGAACAGCGTCGAATGGCAGCCGAGCAGGAACAGCGCGACCATCAGCACCGGCAGGCTGACCAGGAAGAAGCCGGCGGCGGCGATGGCCATGATCGCCATTTCCAGCACCTTGACCAGCCGCGCCAGCAGCGCCTTGTCGTACTTGTCGGCCAGCTGCCCGGCCGTCGCCGAGAACAGGAAGAACGGCAGGATGAAGACGCCGGCCGCCAGGTTGGCCAGCAACTCCGCCTTGAGCGTCGTCCATTGTGCCGCCTGGAAAGTCAGCAACACGACCAGCGCGTTCTTGAACAGGTTGTCGTTGAAGGCGCCGAGGAACTGGGTGACGAAGAAGGGCGCGAAACGTCGTTGCTTGAGGAGGGCGAATTGTCCGCTCATGACCGGTCGACCGTAAAAATGCGGCGGGTATCGAAGACCGCCGGCGAGAAGGAATGACCCTGCCACGAGAGCAGGCGCTTGAGGACGAAATCGAAGAGTAGCGGGTTGTGCTCGCGCAGTGCGTCGAGATCGGCGACCGCCGCCTTCGGCAGCAGGCCGGCGCGCGCCAGCGTCGCCGGCGAAATCAGCGGCAACACGCCGGGCAAGGGGTAGTCCGAACCGTGCAGCAGGCGCGGATGCAGGTCCTCGCGTTCGAGCAGGCTGCGGATCACCGCTGGCTGGCGGTTGCGCAGCGCGATCGCGGAAATGTCGCCGTAGAGCCGGTCGACCGCGCGCGGCTCGGCCATCGCCTTGAGGAAGAGGTCGAAGCTGGAGCGCACGCGGCCATCGTCGTCGATGTCCGTGCCCATCGTCGCGCAGTGCGCGACCACGACCTTGACGCCGAGATCGAGCGCCCGGCGCAGGCGCAGCGGGTTGCCGAAGGCCTGGGTATCGCTGCCCTTGACCGCCTTTTCCTCGCCGCAATGGACGATCAGCGGCGTCCCGGACTCGGCCAGCACGCGGTAGAAGGCATCGCACCTGGGCGACGCCGGGTCCATGCCCTGCGCGGCCGGCAGCCATTTCACCGCGCGCGCGCCGCCGGAAATTGCCTGTTTCAGGTCGTCGACCGCAGCCGCGTGGTAGGGATGCAGCGACGCCACCCACTCGAAACGTGCCGGGAATTCGCCCGCCAGCTTCGCCGCCCAGGCGTTCGGCACGTAGAACGCCGAATGCTCCGGGTGCGCGTGGCCGGCCGTGTCGTGAAAACGCTCAAAGGCGAAGAGCATGACCTTGAAGCCCTCGGGCATCGCGTCGCACAGGTTGAGCAGACGCGCGACGTAGGCGGCATCGACCGCCCCCGGCGCGTCGTGGGCGCAACCGGCGTTCATGTAGAACAGGCGCTGCGCGTAATGCACCGGCTGCAACGGCGACGACAGCTGCGGCCCGATCTCGATGCCGCTGCCGCCATCGCCCAGTCCGGCCAGATGGACGTGGCAGTCCCACAGCCCGGCCGGATCGATGCCGGCCCAGGCCTGCTTCAGCCAGGGACTGTCGAGCAGCCGGACGGGAATCGCCGCGCGACAGGGATTGACCACCGCCGGCCTGGCCAGGCTTGCGCCGGCAGCGGTCAGCGCGGTGCCGCCGATGAACAGCCCGAGCAAACGGCGGCGCATTCGATCCGGACCATGGTCAGTAAGCACTTGAATTCTCCTTCCCCGGGACTGCCCAGAAAAATTTGACCACCGCCACCACACCAATCACGACTGCAACCAAGTATGACAAATCCATTCCCAGCCATAACGCCAACGCCACTCCGACATCCCAAGCGCCTACCTCGAGAGCGGGATAAGTGATGAACAGCCAATTGACAAAGGGAACCAGGAGGACAAGCAAGCCATATGGGGCAAGAACAAGCCACACCAGCATCATCAAGGTGGCTACCCATGGAGACAATCCCGTTTGAGTTTGGCGAAGCAGTATCCGATAGCCTAACCAAGCCGGCATAAGGAAAAACAGCAGCTGACTGATGACGATGGGTTCAATACGCATCGGATTCCCGGCTCATGCCGCCTCCGCCATCTGTTTCAGCGTCACGTAATCGATCTTGCCGGTGCCGAGCAGCGGCAATGCGTCGACCACCTGAATCTTCCGCGGCACCGCCAGTTCCGGGACGCCGAGCTCGCGCGCCTTGCCGGCCAGCGCCTCGCGGGTCAGCCGCGGATCGGTGGTGAACAGCACCAGCGCTTCGCCTTTGGCGGCATCGGGCTGGCTGGAGACGGCATGCAGTTTGTCCGGCGAGGTGGCGACGGCGAGTTTCTCGACGACTTCCAGGCTGACCATCTCGCCGGCGATCTTGGCGAAGCGTTTGACCCGGCCGACGATCTTCACGAAGCCCTCGTCATCGATGTCGACGACATCGCCGGTTTCATACCAGCCGTCGCCCGCATCCGAGGTCGGCGCCTGCAGCACGCCCGGCCGGTCGGCCTTGAGGTAGCCGGCCATCACGTTGGGACCGCGCACGTGCAGGATGCCGCCGTTGGCGATGCCCGGCACCGGCAGCAGTTTGTGCTCGATGCCCGGCAGCAGGTTGCCGACGGTGCCGGTTTTGTAGGCCATCGGCGTGTTGACCGCAAGCACGGGCGCCGTCTCGGTCACGCCGTAACCTTCGAAGATGCGGATGCCGAATTTCTCGAACCACTGGCTGCGCACCGCTTCCGACAGCTTTTCGGCACCGGCGACGACATAGCGCAAGCGGTAGAAATCGTACGGATGGGCGAACTTGGCGTAGTTGGCGAGGAAGGTCGAGGTGCCGAACAGCACGGTGCAACTGCGGTCGTAGGCGACTTCGGGAATCACCCGGTAGTGCAGCGGCGACGGGTAGAGGAAGAGGCTGGCGCCGGTCAGCACCGGCAGCAGCGCACCGGCGGTCAGGCCGAAGCTGTGGAAGATCGGCAGGGCGTTGAGCACCTTGTCGTCCACCGAGAAATCGATCACCGCCCGCACCTGGGCGATGTTGGCGAGGATCGCCCGGTGCGGCAGCACGACGCCCTTCGGCTTGCCTTCGGAACCCGACGTGAACAGCACCACCGCCGCATCCTCCGGCGAAGCCGGCAGCTCGAAGGCGCGCGGAAAACGGATCGCCCACAGGATCAGCCACAGCTTGTCGGCCAGCCCGATGCGTTCGCGGATGTCTTCCAGATAGACCAGCTCGACGCCCTGCAGCCCGGCCAGCTTGTCGGCAAGCTTGGCCTGCTCGACGAAAGCGCGCGAACTGATGATGGTGCGCACTTCTGCCGCGGCGCAGGCGGCCTGCATGGCGTCGGTGCCGGCGGTGTAGTTGAGCATCGCCGGCACCCGCCGCCGGGCGGTCAGGCCGAAGATCAGGCCGATGGTCGGCACCAGGTTGGGCAACAGCAGGCCGACCCGCTCATCCACCCGGGAGATGCGCTCGATCTGCCGGCCAAGGATCAGCGCCATCTTCTGCAGATCGCGGTAGGAATACTCGATCTGCTTCATGTCCTCGAGCAGCCGGCGTTTCGGCCCGAAAATCTCGGCCGCGTCGCACAAGGCGTCGTACAGCGTCTGCTGCGGGCGGGAGGCGAAGATCATTTCCTGCATCAGCCGGCGCATCTGCTCGCCGGCCTTGCGCCGGCGCAGTTTTGCGGTCGACGCCTCGGGCATCGGAAAATGCGCGGCCGGCAGCACGGTCATCCGGATCTGCGGGAAGAAGGCTTTCGGATACTTGCCGGACAGGCGTGAGAAATAGGTGCGCGACGCACCGTCCAGACGCACCGGAATCACCGTCGCACCGGTCTTGGCGGCGACGAAGGCCGGACCGTCGTAGACCTTCATCAGCGAACCGGTCAGCGTGATCCGCCCTTCCGGGAAAATGACCACCGGCCGGCCGGACTCGATCAGCCGGATCACCTGCTTCATCGCCATCGGACTGGTCGGATCGACTGCCAGGTAATCGACCTGCGACAGCAGCAGACGAAAGCCCCATTGCCGGGCAATGCCGGTATGCACGACGAAGACCGGGTCGATCGGCAGGAACAGCCCGATCAGCAGACCGTCGAGAAAGGACTCGTGATTGGCGACGATCAGCAGCTTGCGGTGCGAGAAGTCGGACTGGTGAAACTGCACGTCGACACGGAACAGCAGACGCGCGAGAAAGCGCAGGAACGGACGCAACAGGGCTCGCATCAGGTGGATTCCTTCAGGTAATCGAGAACGTTGGAGAACGTGGCTTCCAGCATCGGCCGGTCGATCCAGAACCAGACCTCCTTGCCGATCTTTTCCGATGCCAGCACGCCAGCCTCGTGCAGTACTTTCAGGTGGTGAGAGACGGTCGACCGCGCCAGCGTGGAGACTTCGGCGATCTGCCCGACATTCAGGCGCTCGCCCGGCTCGAACAACAACAGGATGCGCTGCCGATGCTCGTCGCCAAGGGCAACGAAAATCTTCGACATCTGGCGCCATTCGGGCGGGATCGTTTGGGTGTAGTCGGATTTCATATCGATAAGTTTAGTTACATCGATATGATTTCGTCAACGATCTCGATCTACCCCTCTTCTCGTCCGCAGTTCAAGTTGAGACTTTCGCAGCTCAGGTCGAGATAGCAAGCCCATCGCAAACTCAGCGGCAATCCGGGCAGATCGTGGCGATTTCGAATTCGTGGCACGCCAGCTGATGGCCGCTGCGCTCGACGCTGCGCGAGAAGGCTGCCATCAGCGCTGGATCCTGCAATTCGCTGAGTTTTCCGCAGCGCCGGCAGACCATGAACACGCCGGGGAACTGGTGCGACTCATGGCGGCAGATGACGAACTGGTTGAGGCGTTCGATCTTGTGCACCAATCCCTGTTCCATCAGGAAATCCAGCGCCCGGTATACGGTCGGCGGCGTGGCGTTACTACGCAGCGCCTTGATGCGGGCCAGCAGGTCGTAGGCCTTCAGGCCGTGCTCGCTGGCGTGCAGCAGGCTCAGGACATCCCGGCGGATCGGCGTCATCTGGGCACCGCGGGCCTTGCAACGTTCGGCGGCGCGATCGACGAACTCGGCGCATTCAAGCATGGGCGGGGATATTTTTCGTGGCATGGACGGATTTTAGGCAGCGGACGCTGGAAGCGACAAATGCAATGTTATAACATTGCATTTGCTTTCCGAACGCCCGGTCTTTCCCGGCGTCGCCGAAACGGAGAAACCATACATGTCCCCCTTGACCGAAGCGGCCTTGCTGTCGGCGCCGGCAGACGACTACATGTCCCCCCGGCAACTCGCTTTCTTTCGTGAGCGCCTGCAGGCAGAAGAGAAGGCTCTGCGCGACGCGGCGCAGGAAACCACCCAGCATCTGCAGGAAAACGCGGCCACGCCGGACTGGACCGACCGTGCCAGCAGCGAGGAAGAGCACACGCTGGAACTGCGCGTGCGCGACCGCGAGCGCAAGCTGCTGAAGAAGATCCGGGAGTCGCTGCGCCGCATCGACGACGGCAGTTACGGCTGGTGCGAGGAAAGCGGCGAGCCGATCGGCATCGCCCGCCTGCTCGCCCGACCGACCGCCACCCTGAGCCTGGAGGCGCAGGAGCGCCGTGAACAACGTAAACGCCAATTCGGCGACTGAAGGCCATCATGAACCATTCCGACCACGACCGACGTATCCCGGTCACCCTGCTCACCGGCTTTCTCGGCGCCGGCAAGACGACGCTGCTCAACCACTTGCTGAAGCAGCCGGAGATGGCCCGCACCGCCGTGCTGATCAACGAGTTCGGCAGTGTTGCGGTCGACCACCATCTGGTGACCAGAATCGACGAGGATCTGGTCCTGCTCGATTCCGGCTGCATCTGCTGCACCGTGCGCAGCGACCTGACCCGGAGCCTGGGCGAGCTGTTCATGCGCAGCCTGCGCCGCGAACTGCCGCCGATCGACCGGGTGATCATCGAAACCACCGGTCTGGCCGATCCGGCGCCGGTGATCTTCACGCTGATGGAGGATTTCTTCATCGCCGAACGCTTCCGTACCGACGGCGTGGTCACCGTCGTCGACAGCACCCACCTGCTTGACCAACTGGCGCGCCATCCGGAGCCGGTCAAGCAGGTGGCGATGGCCGACCGCCTGTTGCTCAGCAAGTGTGACCTGGCCACGCCCGGACAACTGGCTGAAGTCAGCGCCATGCTGACCCGGCTCAATCCCGCCGCCGCGCAGATCTACGTGCGGCGCGGCGAGCTTGCCGTTGCCTCGCTGACCGACTGCGGGCTCTATGACCCGCGCCGCAAATCGCCCGACGTCGCCGGCTGGCTGGCCGAGGAAAAGGTGCGCGAGGAGCGGCGCAAGGCGCACGAGCATCATCACCACCACGATGTCGACCGCCACGACGCCCACGTATACAGCTTTGCCCTGACCTTCGACGAACCGCTGCAATGGGTCTTCTTTGCCGATGCCGTGGCAACGCTGCTTGACACCATGGGCGACCGCATCCTGCGCATCAAGGGTCTGCTCAATGTCGTCGGCGATCACAAGCCACGCATCGTGCAATGCGTGCAGCACGTGATGTACCCGTACGCCCGGCTCGACGAATGGCCGGGCGAGGCGCCCTACAATGATCGACGGAGTCGCCTGGTGTTCATCGTCCGCGACATTCCGCAAAGCATGATCGAACAGGCCTTCGCCATGTTCTGCGGTGCCCGCGACGTCGGCGAAACAAAAGCGGCATGCTGATCCGCAAGCTGTTCCGCTTCGAGAATGCGCACATCGTGCGCGGCTGCAGCACACGCCGCTGTTCGCACTCGCTGCACGGCCATTCGTACAAGGTCGAGCTGCTGCTCGAAGCCTTTGCGCTCGACCGTGGCCAGATGGTCTATGACTTCGGCTTGTTGAAGTGCGGCGCGCACACGCTGATCGACGCCTTCGATCACGCCGTTGCCCTCTGGTCGGGCGACGACCCCGAGTACATCGCCGCCGGCCAGCGCTTTTCCGAACGCTGGGTACGGATTCCCGTTTCGCCCAGTGCCGAGCAGTTCTCGCGCTTGTTCTTCGTACTGGTTGACCGACTGCTCGAACTGACCGAGATGACCAACGGCGAGGCCGATGTGCGCCTGCATTCGGTCATCGTCCACGAAACCGAAACCGGTTACGCCCAGTGCTTCCGCGACGACGCGAGCAATCCGCGCATGGGCCCGATCAGGCTCGACGACATCGAATTTTCCGACGCCATCCGCCAGGCCTGGCCCGATCCCGATCTGTTCGAACGGCTCAAGCGCGGCGAGCGCCAGGCAATCCTCGGCACGGCCGAATCGCGACAATGACCACCCTGCTCATCCGCAACGCCCGCCTGATCAACGAAGGGCAGATCGTCGAAGCCGATCTGCGGGTTCGCCATGGCCGCATCGACAAGATCGCGGCCAGCATCGACGCAACGGCCGACGAGGAAATTGATGCCGCCGGCCAGTGGCTGCTGCCCGGCATGATCGACGACCAGGTCCATTTCCGTGAACCTGGGCTGACGCACAAGGGCTGCATCGCCAGCGAATCGGCGGCGGCCGTCGCCGGCGGCATCACCAGTTTCATGGACATGCCCAACACCCGGCCGCCGACGCTGTCGATGGCGGCCGTGGCCGAAAAGAAAGCCATCGCCGCCCGCGACTCGCTGGCCAACTACGCCTTTCACTTCGGCGTCGCCAACGACAATCTCGACGCCGTCGCCGCCGTCGATCCGCGCGAAGTGGCCGGCATCAAGGTGTTCATGGGCGCCTCGACCGGCAATATGCTGGTGGACGACCCGGCCGTGCTCGAACGCCTGTTCGCCTGCGCACCGACCCTGCTGCTCGCCCATTGCGAAGACACGCCGTCGATTGCGGTCAACGAGGAAAAATGGCGAAAAATGCACGGCGATGCCGTGCCCTTCTCGGCCCATCCGTGGATCCGCGACGCCGAAGCCTGCTACCGATCCTCGTCGCTCGCCGTGGCGCTGGCCCAAAAGCACGGCACGCGGCTGCATGTGCTGCACATTTCGACCGCCCGCGAGCTCGAACTCTTCGCCGACCTGCCGCTGGCCGACAAGCGCATCAGCGCCGAGGTCTGCGCCCATCACCTGCTGTTCGACGACCGCGACTATGCCAGGCTGGGCAGTCATCTGAAATGCAATCCGGCGGTCAAGACGCAGGCCGACCGCGACGCCCTGCGCGCCGCGCTGAACAGCCACCGTCTCGACGTCATCGGCACCGATCACGCGCCGCACACGCTTGAGGAAAAAGCCGGCCGCTACTTCCAGGCGCCGGCCGGCCTGCCGCTCGCCCAGCACGCGCTGCCCGGTCTGATGGGCCTGGTGCACGACGGCATCATCGACCTGCCGACCCTGGTCGCCAAAACCAGTCACCGCGTCGCCGACCTGTTCCGCATCGTCGAACGCGGCTACCTGCGCGAGGGTTACTGGGCCGACCTGGTGCTGATCGGCGACCGCGACGTCGATGCGCCGGACGATCCACTGCTCAGCCGTTGCGGCTGGTCGCCCTTCGCCGGCCGGCGCTTCCGCAGTCGTGTCGCGACGACTGTCGTGTCCGGACGGATCGCCTGGCACGCGGGACAACTGCGCAGCGATTGCCGCGGCCGGGCACTGGCGTTTTTGCCGGATATCGCCGGTTGACCGCAACAAAGCCTGCGCCAGCCCGTCGGCAAGGAAAGGAAATCCCCATGCGCCACCTGCTCCCCGCCATCGCCCTGCTGTTCGCCTCGTCGCTGTCCGCCGCGCCGCCGCATGTGCATGGCGAAGCCCGGCTGGAAATCGCGCTCGAGGGCGAAATGCTGCTGATCCATTTCGACAGCCCGCTCGACAATCTGCTCGGCTTCGAACATCGCCCGCGGGCAGCCGGAGAAAGACAGGCGGTGGCGGCGCTGAAAGCGCGGCTCGAGGCGCCCGGAAAACTGTTCGATCTGCCACCGGAAGCCCGCTGCCAGGCCTTGCCGCCGGAGATCGCATCGCCGCTTTTCGCTGGCCGGAACGAGGCCGCCCATCTCGATCTGGACGCCGACTACCGCTGGCGTTGCACGCGCCCGGACGAGCTGCACGCGGTGCGCACGCATCTGTTCGCCGAATTTCCCCGGCTGAAGCGAATCCGGCTCGACTTTGCCGGCCCCCGGGGACAGCAGTCCGACATGCTGACGCCCGCCCGGACGGAGTTCCGCTGGTGACGGCACCGCCAGCCCTGGTGATTCGCCAGCTGCAGTTCCGCAGACCGGGCGCGGACGGCTTTTCCCTGAATTTGCCCGAACTTGCGGTCGACCGCGGCAAAAGCCTGTTTTTGCAGGGGCCGAGCGGTAGTGGAAAAAGCACCTTGCTGAACCTGATCGGCGGCGTACTGACGCCGCAAGCCGGGCAGATCGAAGTGCTCGGGCAGGCGCTCCGGACACTCTCCGCCGCCCGCCGCGATGCCCTGCGCGCCGACCATGTCGGCTTCATTTTCCAGCAGTTCAATCTGATCCCGTATCTGTCGGCCTTCGACAACGTGCTGCTGCCCTGCCGGTTTTCCGTCCGTCGCGCCCGCCGCGCCGGCGACGCGGCCGCGGCGGCCCGCGACTTGCTGGCGCAACTGGACATCGCGCCAAGGCTGTACCGGCAGCCGGCACACACGCTGTCGGTCGGCCAGCAGCAGCGGGTGGCGGCAGCACGGGCGTTGATCGGCCGGCCGGAAATCGTCGTCGCCGACGAACCGACCTCGGCACTCGATGCCGCCCGCCAGGCCGCCTTTGTCGAACTGCTGCTCGCCGAGGCCCGCGCCAACGACAGCGCACTGGTTTTCGTCAGCCACGATCCGGCGCTGGCCAGGCATTTCGACAACAGTCTGGCGCTGCCGGCATGACCGGCTGGCGTTTCCTGATCCCGCTGGCCTGGGCCAGCGCCTGGAACCGGCGCGCGACGCTGGGCCTGACCCTGATCGCCATCGTGCTGGCCAGCACGCTGCTGCTCGCCGTCGAGCGCTTGCGCCATGACGCCCGCGAGAGTTTTGCCCAGTCGGTCTCGGGTAGCGACCTGATCGTCGGCGCGCGTGGCAGCCCGCTGCAACTGGTGCTGTACTCAGTCTTCCGCTTGGGCGAACCCGGCAACAACATCACCTGGCAAAGCTACCGGCAGATTGCGGCCGACCCGGCGGTAGCCTGGAGCATTCCGCTGTCGCTCGGCGATTCACATCGCGGCTACCCGGTGCTCGGCACCACCGCCGACTATTTCCGGCATTTCCGCTATGGTCTGAAAACCCCGTTGGTCCTGGCTTCAGGACGCGCATTCGCGGCCGGGCGCGACGGCATCTTCGAAGCCGTCCTCGGCGCGGAAGTCGCGACGCGACTGGATTACCGTCTCGGCCAGGCGATCCTGCTCAGCCACGGCACTGGCGCCCTGCCCGGCCTGGAACACGCCGGCAAGCCCTTCGCCGTGGTCGGCATCCTGGCCCCGACCGGCACGCCGGTCGACCGGACGGTGCATGTCAATCTGGCGGCCATCGAAGCCATCCACCTGGACTGGCAGGGCGGCATGCCCTTGCCCGGCCTCTCGATTCCCGCCGAACAGGTCGGCAAATTCGACCTGACGCCGCGCGAAATCACCGCCTTCCTGATCGGGTTGCACCACCGCACGGCCGTCTTCGGGCTGCAACGCCGCATCGCAGGCTTCAAGGACGAGCCGCTGCAGGCCGTGCTGCCCGGCGTGGTGCTGGATCAGCTATGGCAGAACCTGGCCTTTGGCGAGACCCTGTTGCGGGGACTGTCCTGGCTGATCCTGGTGCTCGGCTTGAGTGGCTTGCTGGCGACGATGCTGGCCGGGCTGGGCGAACGGCGGCGCGAACTGGCCATTCTGCGTACGCTCGGCGCCGGACTGCCGCAGATCGCCGTCTTGCTCCTGCTCGAAAATCTGTTGCTCGGCCTGAGCGGCGCGCTCGGCGGTTTCCTGCTACTGACGCTGGGCAGCGGATTGCTGGCCCCCTGGCTGGTGCAGCATTGGGGGATCGTGCTGCAATCGTCGCTTCCCGGCGGCGATGAAATCCGCCTGATCGCCACCATCGTCGCCACCGCCACACTGGCCGGATTGCTTCCCGCCTGGCAAGCCAGCCGCCTGGCGCTGGCCGATGGGCTGACACCGAGATTATGAACAGACCGCAGCTGACGTCGCTATGCCTGGCCTTGCTGCTGATGACCGGTGCCAACAGTCTGCCGGCGCAGGACCCGCGCATCGGCGAACGACTGAAACCGCCAGCGACGCCAACCCGGACAGCGTATCGCGAGATGCAGTGGGAAGAACTGCAACCCCGGGACTGGGATCCGATGGCGGCGTTCAAGCACCTCGACCTGAGCCGACTGAAGGATGGCGACCCCCGTGCCCAGGCCCTGCTGGAGAAAATGCGCACCGCCTGGGATGCCGCACCGGTGGAACCTCGGCTGGCGGGAAAGCGGATCCGCATCCCGGGTTTCATCATTCCCCTCGAGCGCCAGGGCGATCAGATTCTGGAGTTGCTGCTCGTCCCTTATTTCGGCGCCTGCATCCATACACCGCCACCGCCGGCCAACCAGGCGATCCACGTACTGCTCGCCAAGCCGATGCGCGGGCTGCAGATGATGGATGCCTTCTGGATCAGCGGCACCCTGCAGATCGCCCGCGGCGACAGCGGAATCGGCGTTTACGGCTACCGCATGCAGGCCGACGCGCTGGAGCGCTACCTGTTCAAGCGACCGTAAGCGGTAACGTTCTCCGGCCTGACCGTGGCGCTGGTCACCGGCGTGCCGCTAGGCACCTTCATCGGCCAGACCTTCGGCTGGCAGACGACCTTCCTGGCCGTTGCCGGACTCGGCATGATCGCCTTTCTCGGCAGCCTGCTGCTGATTCCGCGCGGCCTCGCGCAAACTACGCCGGCTTCACTGCTCAGCCAGTTCGCCGTGCTCGGCAAGCCACGCCTGCTGCTGGTCTATGCGATGACCGCACTCGGTTATGGCGGCTCTTTCACCGCCTTCACCTATCTGGCGCCGATGCTCGAACAGGTCAGCGGCTTTCCGGCCTCGGCCACCGGCCTTTTGATGCTGGTCTATGGCGTCTCGGTCGCCGTCGGTAACGTCTGGGGCGGCAAGCTGGCCGACCGCAAGGGGCCGGTGCGCGCCCTGCAGATCATCTTCGCCGGGCTGGCCGGCGTGCTCCTGCTGCTCGCCGTCACCGCCGCGTCGCAATGGCTGGTCGTGCTCACCGTGCTGCTGTGGGGCGCCGTCGCCTTCGGCAATGTCGCCGGCCTGCAGCTCTATGTCGTGCAGCAGGCGGAACGCGAGACGCCGCACGCGGTCGACGTGGCGTCCGGCTTGAACATCGCTGCCTTCAACGTCGGCATCGCCTTCGGCGCCTGGGCCGGCGGCCACATCGTCGCCGGGCTGGGCATCATGGCGACGCCGTGGATCGGCGCCCTGATCGTGCTGGCGGCACTGCTCCTGACCACCTGGTCGGGCGCCCTTGACCGGCGCGCCGGGGCGGCTTGCCCGGCTGCCTGCTGACGGCAACGTCCGAGGCTTTTTTGCGGAATTTGACGGTCGACCGTCAAATTTCCGCTTTTTCGCTCCGGATTAAAGCCCCGCCGCCCTCGCCCGCGCCGCGTGCGCCTTGCGGTAGCTGTCGAGCAGGCGCTGGTGGCGGTCCAGCCCTTCGAGCGCCATGCTGGTCGGCGTCAGGCCGTGAAAGCGGATGCTGCCGTCGACTGAGCCAATGACCGCGTCCATCCGTTCGTTGCCGAACATGCGGCGGAAGTTGGGCTCGTAGTCTTCCAGTTCCAGTTCGTCGTCGAGCAGCACTTCCAGCACCACATTGACCGCCTGATAGAACAGGCCGCGCTCGGCGGTGTTTTCGTTGTACTGCAGGTAGGCTTCGACCTGTTCCTTGGCCGCCTCGAAATCCTGCAGCGCGAGGTTGATCAGGAGCTTGAGTTCGAGGATGGTCAGCTGGCCCCACTCCGTGTTCTCGTCGAATTCGACGCCGATCAGCGTGATGATGTCGGTGTAGTCGTCGAGTTCGCTCTCTTCCAGGCGCTCCAGCAAGGCTTCCAGCGCTGCGTCGTCGAGGCGGTGCAGGTTGAGGATGTCTTCGCGGAAGGCCAGCGCCTTGTTGGTGTTGTCCCAGATCAGGTCGTCGACCGGGTAGATTTCCGAGTAGCCGGGCACCAGGATGCGGCAGGCGTTGGCGCCGAGCTGGTCGTAGACGGCGACGTAAACCTCCTTGCCCAGCTCGGCGAGGATGCCGAACAGGGTGGCGGCTTCATCGGCGTTGGAATTCTCGCCGTGACCGGAGAAATCCCATTCGACGAAGTCGTAATCGGCCCTGGCGCTGAAAAAGCGCCACGACACGACGCCGCTGGAGTCGATGAAGTGCTCGACGAAGTTGTTCGGCTCGGTGACGGCATTGCTCTCGAAGGTCGGCCGCGGCAGGTCGTTGAGACCTTCAAAGCTGCGGCCCTGCAGCAGTTCGGTGAGGCTGCGTTCGAGCGCGACTTCCAGGCTCGGATGCGCGCCGAAGGAGGCGAAGACGCCGCCGGTGCGCGGGTTCATCAGGGTCACGCACATCACCGGCAACTGGCCGCCGAGCGAGGCGTCCTTGACCAGCACCGGGAAGCCCTGCTTCTCCAGTTCCTCGATGCCGGCGACGATGCCGGGATATTTGGCCAGCACCTCGGCCGGCACATCGGGCAGCGCGATTTCGCCTTCGAGGATTTCGCGTTTGACAGCGCGCTCGAAGATTTCCGACAGGCACTGCACCTGCGCCTCGGCCAGCGTGTTGCCGGCGCTCATGCCGTTGCTGAGAAAAAGGTTGTCGATCAGGTTGGTCGGGAAATACACCGTCTCGCCGTCCGACTGACGCACGTAGGGCAGCGCGCAGACGCCGCGTTCGCTGTTGCCGGAGTTGGTGTCGAACAGGTGCGAGGCGCGCAGCTCGCCGTCCGGGTTGTAGATTTCCAGCGTGTAGTCGTCGAGCAGGCCCTTGGGCAGCGCATCTTTCTTGCCCGGCTTGAACCAGCGCTCGTTCGGGTAATGCACGAAGGGCGCGTTGGCGAATTCCTCGCCCCAGTACTGATCGTTGTAGAAATGGTTGCAGCTCAGGCGCTCGATGTATTCGCCCAGCGCCGAAGCGAGCGCGCTTTCCTTGGTCGCGCCCTTGCCGTTGGTGAAGCACATCGGCGAATGCGCGTCGCGGATGTGCAGCGACCAGACATTGGGCACCAGATTGCGCCAGGAGGCGATCTCGATCTTGATGCCCAGCCCGGCGAGCAGGCCGGACATGTTGGCGATGGTCTGTTCGAGCGGCAGGTCCTTGCCGGCGATGTAGGTCTGCGTGTCGGCATCCGCGCTGACAGTCAGCAGCGCCTGCGCGTCGGCATCCAGGTTCTCGACTTCCTCGATGATGAACTCGGGGCCGGTCTGCACCACCTTCTTGACCGTGCACCGGTCGATGGAGCGCAGGATGCCCAGGCGGTCCTTCTCGGAAATGTCCGGCGGCAGCTCGACCTGAATCTTGAAGGTCTGCTTGTAGCGGTTTTCCGGATCGACGATGTTGTTCTGCGACAGGCGGATGTGCTCGGTGGGGATGTTGCGCGTGTCGCAGTAGAGCTTGACGAAGTAGGCCGCGCACAAGGCCGACGAGGCGAGGAAGTAATCGAACGGCCCCGGCGCCGAGCCGTCACCCTTGTAGCGGATGGGCTGATCGGCGATGACCGTGAAGTCGTCGAACCTGGCTTCCTGACGAAGCTTGTCGAGAAAATTGACCTTGATTTCCATGGGGATTCCGAAAAGGCGGTGACAACGAAGCGGCCGCCATTATCCGGCTTTCCCGGGAAAAGCCCGTGTTTTCCGGCGGCGCTCCGCGAGGCGCGCCGGTGGATTTTTGCCGAAACCTGCGGTCGACCGCAGGTTTCGGGCAATTTCCGGCGATCAGGCCTGGGCGCGCATGCGCTCGGCCCGCTCGCGCGGACTCGGGTGGGTGGACAACCAGGAAGCCCCGCCGCCGCCCATCGCATCCAGCTTTTCCAGCGCCGTGACGCAGGCCATGCTCGGATAGCGATGGTTCTTCATGAAAGCCATCGCCCGGTCGTCGGCTTCGTTTTCGTTGGCTTGCGAATGCTGGGCGCGAATCACCTGTTCGAACAGTTCGCCCATCTGCGATTCGGCCAGGGCAGCGACCTTGCCGCCAGTTGCCGAGGCGGCACCGCGCAGTGCGCTGGTACGCATCGCCATCTGGATGCGCGCCTTGGTGTGGCCGGCCTTGACGTGACCGATTTCGTGACCGATCACGTAACGGATTTCATCGTCGGTGAATTTGTCCATCAGGCCGCTGTAGACACGGATGGTGCCGTTGGCCATGGCGAAGGCGTTCACTTCCGGCGTCATGTAGGCCTTGATGTCGAGCTTGAGGCCGTCGTAGCTTTCCAGCCCCTTGGACAGCTTGGCGATACGCTTGCCGTAGGCGTCCTTGGCGGTGGCCAGCTTGTTCTTGGCGTCGCTGTCGGCGGCCATCTGGTCGAAATAGGCCTGCAGGTCGGCATCGGACAGGGTCTCGGAATCCATCAGCGTTTTGCCGGCTTCGAGCATCTTGCCGAAATTGAACTGGGCGGCGGCGTTGTTCACGGCGCTGATGCCGGAAAAAAGCGTGGTCCACAAGACGAAATCACGACGGTTCATGAGCGGTTCTCTCCATCTGGTTATCAGTTGAACCGCCGATTATATGCCGCCGACACATTGATGTGGCACGACACGGGAGATTGGCCTTCTCGCCTTAAAATGGCGGCTCCCCTTCCGACACCGCCATCATGCTGCCATCCCGCTCAGAAACGCTGGACCTGCCCGACGTCCGCCTGCACATCCGTCGCTGGGGCAATCCCGACGCGCCCACGCTGTTCCTGCTGCACGGCTGGATGGACGTCTCGATGTCGTGGCAATTCGTGGTCGATGCGCTGGCCGGCGAATGGAACATCATCGCCCCCGACTGGCGGGGCTTCGGGCCGTCGCAGTGGCTGCACCGGCCGTATTACTTCGCCGAACACATCGGCGACCTCGAAGCCATCCTCGACCACTACGCACCGGCCGGCAAGGTCACGCTGGTCGGTCACAGCATGGGCGGCATCGTCGCCTGTCTGTACGCCGGCATCCGGCCGGAGCGCATCGAGCGGGTGATCTCGCTGGAAGGTTTCGGCATTGCGCCGCACCAGCCGGAGATGGCGACGGAGCGCTACCGGCAGTGGCTGGATCAGCGACGGACGCCCCCCAGCCTGCATGTCTATGCCGACCGCGAACACTTCGCCCGGCGCCTGATGAAGAGCGATCCCTACCTGCCGGCCGGGCGCGCCGCCTTTCTGGCCAGGCATCTCGCACGCATCGGCGAAGGCAGCGACAAGCGCGGCAGCACGCGCCACGGGGTGATCTGGAACGGCGATCCCTGGCACAAGAACTTCTCGCCCTACCTGTTCCGGCTCGAGGAATCGATGGCGATCTGGCGACAGATCGTCTGCCCGGTGCTTTGGGTTGCCGCGCGGCAGAGCTGGGTGATCCGTGACTTTGCCGCCCGCCCGGGCGACTGGGAAGCCCGTCGGGCCTGTTTTGCGAAGCTGCAGGAACGCTGGGTGGAAGAGGCGGACCACATGATGCATCACGACCAGCCGGAAGCGGTGGCTCGCATCGTCGAGGAATTCCTGGCCAATCCGGACTAAGCTGAAAGCCCGCCCGCAGATTATCGCCACCCATGCTCGTCGCCGCCGCTTCCGCCAGCTATCGCACTTACGGCAGCCCTGCCGCCGGCGGCGCACAGGCCGGCAACCGGCAGCAACTGAGCGACGACGAACAGCAGTTGGTCGCCAGATTGCAGGCTCGCGACCGCGAAGTCCGCCAGCACGAACAGGCGCACCTGGCTGCCGCCGGCGGGCTGGCCGTGTCGGGCGCCAGCTACAGTTACCAGCGCGGTCCGGATGGCAAGAACTACGCGATCGGCGGTGAAGTCGGCATCGACGTATCGCCCGGCAGCACGCCGGAAGAAACCCTGGCCAAGGCCGAGCGCATCCGCGCCGCGGCGCTGGCCCCCGCCAATCCGTCCGGCCAGGATCGGGCGGTTGCCGCCCAGGCGGCATCGATGGCTCAGGAAGCGCAGGCCGATAAGGCGGCACGCGGCAACGAAAATGCCGAAAATGGCGAGGTTGACCGCAGCGCTGCGGTCAACCGGGCGTATTCGGCAGATTTCGGCACGGCCAGCGGCAATCGGATTCAGGCCTGGGCCTGATCACGACTTGAGCAGTTCCTCGCGCGAGCCGAGCCAGCGCTGCAGGTGCTTTTCGGCAGCAACGGGATGATCGCGCAGCATTTCTTCGGCAATCTCCCGCGCCATGTCGACCAGATCGGCGTCCAGCTCGAGGTCGGCGTAGCGCAGCAGCGGCACGCCGCTCTGGCGGGCGCCGACGAATTCGCCGGGACCGCGGATCTGCAGATCCTGGCGGGCAATCTCGAAGCCGTCGGTGTGCTCGAAGATGATCTTCAGGCGCTGGCGGGCGATCTCGCCGAGCGGCCCGGCGTAGATCAGCACGCAGCTCGATTCGTACTGGCCGCGACCGACCCGCCCGCGCAACTGGTGCAGTTGCGACAAGCCGAAGCGTTCGGCGTGCTCGATGACCATCAAGCTCGCATTCGGCACATCGACGCCGACCTCGATCACCGTCGTCGCCACCAGCACGTCGATGTCGCCGGCGGCGAAGGCGCTCATCACCGCCTGTTTCTCGTCGGCCTTGAGGCGGCCGTGCACCAATCCCACGGTCAACCCCGGCAAATCGGCGGAAAGCTGTTCGTAGGTGTCCTGCGCCGTCTGCAGCTGCAGCGCCTCGGATTCCTCGATCAGTGGGCACACCCAGTAAGCCTGCCGGCCTTCCTCGACGTGTTTCTGCACGAAGCCGACGACGTCCTGGCGGCGGTTGTCGGCGACCAGCCGCGTCTTGATCGGCGTGCGGCCGGGCGGGAGTTCGTCGAGCACGGTGACGTCGAGATCGGCGTAATAGCTCATGGCCAGCGTGCGCGGGATCGGCGTCGCCGACATCATCAGCTGGTGCGGGTTGCTGCCCTTCTTGCGCAGCGCCAGGCGCTGGGCGACGCCGAAGCGGTGCTGCTCGTCGACGATGGCCAGGCCCAGCCTGGCGAAGTCGACGCCGTCCTGGATCAGCGCATGGGTGCCGACCACCAGTTGCGCGTCGGCCGCCGTCGCCGCCAGTTGCTCGCGTTTTGCTTTCGATTTGAGGCTGCCGGACAGCCAGGCGACGCGCACGCCGAGCGGTTCCAGCCAGTCGCGCAGTTTCAGGTAATGTTGCTCGGCGAGGATTTCGGTCGGTGCCATGAAGGCCGCCTGCCAGCCGGCGGAAATCGCCTGACAGGCGGCCAGCGCGGCGACGATGGTCTTGCCGGCGCCGACGTCGCCCTGCAGCAGGCGCTGCATCGGGTAAGGCTGGGCGAGGTCGCCGGCAATCTCGGCCATCGCCCGCAACTGCGCGCCGGTCAGGCCGAAGGGCAGGCGGTCGAGCAGGCGGGCGCCGAGGTCGTCCCGCGCCACCAGCACCGGCGCGCCCTGCTCGCGGCGCGCCAGGTAGGCGCGGCGCAGCGACAGTTGCTGCGCCAGCACCTCGTCGAACTTGACCCGCCGCCAGGCCGGATGGTTGCGCGCATGCAGCGTATCCAGCTCGGTACCGGGCGGCGGCCGGTGCAGAAAACGCAGGCTGCGCGCGAAGCCCGGCAGTTTGAGACGCTGGCGGATCTCATCGGGCAGGCTGTCGGCCAGGTCGCCGTCATCGAGTGCCCGGGCAATCAGCTTGTGCAACGCCGAATTGGCCAATCCTGCGGTCGACGGGTAAATCGGGGTCATTTCCGTCGGCAGCGGGCTGTCTTCCTCGACCTTGTGGAAACGCGGATGCACCATCTCCAGCCCGAAGAAACCGCCGCGCACTTCGCCGAAGGCACGAACCCGCGAGCCAACCGCCAGCGCGGCCTGCTGGCTCGGATAAAAGCTGAAGAAACGCAGGGTCAGCTCACCGCTGTCGTCGGCGGCGCGCACGACCATTTGCCGGCGCGGCCGGAACTGCACCTCGTTGCTCAGCACCACCACCTCGACTTGCACCGGCTCGCCGGTAAAGGCGTAGGACAGCGGTGTGACGCGCGTTTCGTCCTCGTAACGCAGGGGCAGGTGAACCAGCAGATCGGCCTCGGTCTGCAAGCCGAGCTTGGCGAGCTTCTTGCGCAGCGCGTCGGATGCCCGGATCGGTACCGGGCTGCTTGCCGTCATCCGCCGATGACCAGCACCGCGTCGGCCTCGACCAGGGCGCCGCGCGGCAGTTCCTTGACGCCGACCGCGGCGCGCGCCGGATACGGCTCGCTGAAATAGCGGGCCATCGTCTCATTCACCTTGCCGAAGTTGGCCAGATCGGTCAGATAGACATTGAGCTTGACGGTATCGGCCAACGACGCACCGGCGGCTTCAGCAACGGCCTTCAGGTTGTCGAAGACGCGAACGATTTGCGCATCGATGCCGTCTACCAGTTGCATGGTGGCCGGATCGAGACCGATCTGCCCGGACAGGTAAACGGTATCGCCCGCCTTGACGGCCTGCGAATAGGTACCGATGGCAGCTGGGGCGTTCGGGGTGGCGATGATGGTCTTGGCCATGGGAAACTTCCTTGTCTCAACACGAAAGCAACGATTTTAGATGAACCCGCGCATCGAATCCCTTGAAAAGATGGTCGGTGGCCCGCGCGACGGCGCGCTGCTGCGTTTCTCGCTCGGCAACGAATACCTGAAAGCCGGCGCACCGGCCGACGCCGCCCGGCATTTTCGCGCCGCCGTGGACGTCGACCCCGGCTATTCGGCCGCCTGGAAAGCACTTGGCAAGGCCCTGACGGAAGCCGGCGAGGCCGACGGCGCACTCGTCGCCTATGAGCAGGGCATCGCCGTCGCGGAAACCCGCGGTGATATCCAGGCGGCGAAGGAAATGGGCGTTTTTGCCAGACGCATCCGGAAAGCCCGGGGAGAAACCTGAGCATGGCCGAGGTCGGCGAGGGATTTCCGGGATGGCGTCAGCGGATTGCCGTGCCGGACGTTATTCGGGCATCACGGAGTACGATTGAAACGATGCGAAATCCCGCCGTCCTGCGTTTGTGCCTGATGCTATCCGCCATTGCCGGCCTGTCGGCCTGCGCGACAGGGCCCGGCGACTACGCCGCTTACCGCGACGAAGCGATCTACCGGGACAGCTACCGCTACCCGGGTTATCGCGGCTACCCCTACGGCGACCCGTATTACCGCGACGGCTATCGCAGTGCGCCGCCTCCGGTTTACAACGACGCCCCCCGGCGCGGCAATCCGTTTGACGACGCCATGCGCCTGCATCGGGACACGCGTCGCTCGCTGGGCTTGCCACGGCTTCCCGGCATGCCCTGAACGGCTGAATCAACGCTTGCCGGCAGGCGGCACCAGGATGGTATCGATCCCCAGTTCGCGCAGCTTCTGCTGAGCGGCTTCGGCTTCCTGGCGCGTCTTGAACGGCCCGACCTGCACCCGGGTTTCGACGGTCGACGGAACACCGCTCAAGGTCAGTTGGGCATGCAGTTCTTCGGCTCGCTGCACGCTGCGGAAGACGCCGGCCTGCAGCACGAATCCCGAAAACAGGCGGGAAGCGCCCGCCGACGGTTCCCGACTCAGCACACGAGCCGGCGCCGGCTGGACGGCAGCGGGCTGAGACTGGGGTACGGGCGACGGGGTCGGTTGCACCTGCGGTGCTGCGGTCGACTCGGGAACGGCGGCAATTTCCGGCCGGGCAGGCGTGGCCGGCCGGACGACGGCCTGAGGACGCAATACCGGCTTCGCCCCGCCCAGCGCAGGTGCTGATTCGCGGCTGGCGTTGTTGGCCGGCACGGCCGGCTGTGCCGGAATGTCGGGCGGCGGCGGCGTTTCTGCCGCAGGCGGCGTCGTTGCCGGGGCTTCGCCGCCGGGCGCGGGTTTGTCCTCGGCCGGCGGCTCCGGTACGGCATCGACCGGCGTCACCGGCTGCGTTGCCGGTTTCTTCGGTGCAACGGGAACCGGCTGGGTAAACACCGGCAGCTCATCCTCTTCCGGCGCCTGCGACAGATAGTCGAAGACGGTCAGGATGCCGAGCAGCAACGCCACGATGACGGCGGCAACGGACAGGCGACGGAGCAGCTGGCCACGCAGGTCGGCACCGCTATCGGCGCTTTCTGCTGCGGGAGCGTTCGGTTTTTCGGTCATGTTTTCCTCACTGGGCCTGACTGCGGGCCAGCGCAACCACCAGATCGGCTTCGGCACGGGCAATCCCGCAGCGTTCGGCGATCGTCGCCGCATCGTAGCCGGCGGCCGCCATCTGCATCGCATCGCCATAGATCGGCGAGACCGACTGGGTCGCTCTCAGATGGGCGAGTTCCTGATGCATGTCGTTGCGCAATGCCGCCAGTTCGCCGCGGATGGCATCGACCTCGTCGCGCAGCATGGCCAGTTCCCGCGTCGCCATCTCGTCGCGCCGAATCTCCCCGACGGGAATGCGAACGTCAGGCAACGGCAGATCGGCATCGGCGATTTCCCGGGTTTCCAGCGTGTCGACCGCAGCCAGACCTGGGTCGCTTTCCTCGCCCGTCGACTCTGCCCGGTGCGCGGCGGGCGTCGGCGCCGAACGGTCGCGCTCTCGCTGCAGCCGTTGCATGCGCAGCAGTACGAAAACGATATAGACAGCAACCAGGACAACCAGGCCCAACACGACGTCGCGCAGCCCGATGTTCAGGCCCGCGATGGTCAGGGAGGGCAGTCCGCCGAACACGGCCCCTTAGAATCCGACCGAGTACTGGACGCCGACGATATGCGCATGCGCATCGTATTCGCCGTGCAGGATGTTGCCGTTCTTGTTCTGGTCGATGCTCGGATCGCGCACGTAGAGGTAGGCGTAGCCGACATCGACCTTGCCGTAACGGCCGGTGTTCCACTGACCGCCCAGCGAGAACCAGATGCGGTCGTTGTCCGGCACGCGTGCGGAACGATCGGCATCCTGCACCGGCGTCCGGTCGTAGGCAACCCCGAACTTGAACTTGAAGGCATCACTGGCCTTGTAGGCGGCACCCCAGGCGATGCGCCACGAATTGCCGTAGTTGAAACGTTCCGAGGTCAGCAGCGTACCGTTCGCACGATTGATGACATCCAGCGACTGCAGGCTTTCCCAACGGGTATAGGAAAGATCGCCCATCGCCTCCCAGCGGTCGGATACCTGCTGCCAGACCGACAGGATGAAGGTATCGGGCAGCTTCAGGTCGGCCCGCACCGGCGTGTTGTTGGCTTCGCCTTCCAGCGTGTGCTTGATGGCCGAGCGGTAAGAAACGCCAACCCGCATTGCCGGCGACAGCGTGAACAGCGCGCCGGCGTTCCAGCCCCAGGACTTGTCGTCACCGGTCAGGCGCGACAGCGAGGTGGTCAGTTCGCCGTCGATCTTCTGGTAATTGACACCGAAACCGAGGGCCACTTTGTCGTTCACCCGGTAGGCGATCGCCGGATTGATGTTGACCGTGCGGATTTCGGATTTCTGCGAATGGAATTGCCCCACCCAGCCGCTGTCGTATTCGGTCGCCAGGCCGAATGGCGTGGAGATACCCAGACCGGCCGTCAGCGACGGAGTCAGTTGCCAGCTCATGTAGGCATTCGGCAACGCCGACCAGCCGCCGGCATCGCCGCCATCGCCATTGCCGACCAAGGGCCCCGACGATCCGCCATCCCGGAATTTGTAGCTCGGTCCGACGAGGGTCGCCCCGACCGAGACCTGCACGCCGCCAAGCTGGCTCATGCCGGCCGGGTTGAAGAAGATCGTGCTGGCGTTGTCGGCAATTGCCGCCGAGCCCGCATAGGCCGTGCCAAGGCCGCTGGCGTTCTGTTCCAGCAGCTGGAAGGCGGCGGCCGAAGCGCTGCCGGAAAAAGCCAGCGCGATCACGGCGGGCAAGGTTCGCAGGGCGGTCTTGTACATGGGGTGTTCCCTTCAACGGGGGAAATCGACGAATTGCGCGATTTTATTCCATTTCTGTGTGAAATTAGGGAAGCGTTTGCACCCCCGCTGCGAGGGTTTAGCCTGACGATTGACGGAATTCCGCCAATTCGCTGCAAATCCTCACCGCAGGCTTCCGGCTTTTTTCTATACTGGCCGGCTCGTCCTTTTACCATCGCTTCCATGGCACACCACGGCAGACAGTCCCGCGGCGCCCCGCCGGCAACAGACCTGCATGTCTGGGCAACCATTCGGCTGCTCTTTCCGTATCTCTGGCAATACCGGCTGCGGGTCGGTGCAGCGCTGACCTGCCTGCTGGCGGCCAAGTTGGCCAATGTCGGCGTTCCGCTGATTTTCAAGGAAATGATCGATGGTCTGAGCGGCCCCCAGCAACTGCTGGCGATGCCGGCGATGCTCCTGGCGCTTTACGGCTTGCTGCGCTTTGCCACCTCGGCCTTCACCGAACTGCGGGAAATCCTGTTCGCCCGGGTCACCCAGCGGGCGATCCGGCGTATCGCACTGGAGGTTTTCCGCCACCTGCACACGCTATCGCTGCGTTTCCATCTCGAACGTCAGACCGGAGGAATTTCACGGGATATCGAACGCGGCACCAAGTCGATTTCCAGCCTGATTTCCTACACGCTGTATTCCATCCTGCCCACCCTGGTGGAAATCGCACTGGTGCTCGGCATCCTGTTCGTTCAGTACGACATCGGTTTCGTGGCCATCACCGCGGCATCGCTGGGCGCTTACATCGTGTTCACGGTCAAGGTCAGTAACTGGCGCATTGCCATCCGGCGCGCGGTGAACGAAAGCGACTCTGCCGCCAATACCCGTGCGGTCGACAGCCTGCTGAACTACGAAACGGTGAAGTATTTCAACAACGAGGACTGGGAAGCCAGGCGCTACGACGAGCAGTTGCTGAAGCTCGAGGATGCCAGCACGCGCAGCCAGACCACGCTGGCGATGCTCAATCTCGGTCAGCAGGCGATCATCGCGCTCGGCGTTACTGCCATGATGTGGCGCGCTGCCGACGGGGTGGTTGAAGGACGGATGAGCATCGGCGATCTGGTGCTGGTCAATGCTTTCCTGATTCAGCTTTACATGCCGCTGAACTTCCTCGGTATCGTTTATCGCGAAATCCGTCAGGCACTGACCGATATCGAACGGATGTTTAACCTGCTGTCCACACAACGGGAAATCGCTGACGCACCCGAGGCCGGCACCCTGCCCGAGCGAGCGGCACAGACCGTGGATTTTGTTGCGGTCGACTTCGCCTACGAGGCAAAAAGGGCCATTCTTCACGAGCTCAGCTTCCACATTCCGGCGGGCGGCAAACTTGCCGTCGTCGGTCATTCCGGTGCCGGAAAATCTACGCTGTCGCGCCTGCTCTACCGTTTCTACGACGTGACCGGCGGCAGCATCCTGGTCGGTGGCCACGATATCCGGCAGTTGACCCAGCACAGCCTGCGCTCGGCAATCGGTATCGTTCCGCAGGATACGGTTCTGTTCAACGACAGCATTCTTTACAACATCCGCTACGGGCGCCCGGACGCCACGGACGAAGCAGTCGTTGCCGCAGCCCGGGCAGCGCATCTTGACGCATTCGTCAGTTCGCTGCCTGACGGCTACCAGACACGGGTTGGCGAACGCGGACTGAAGTTGTCCGGCGGCGAAAAGCAGCGCGTCGCCATTGCCCGCGCGCTGCTGAAGGACCCGGCCATCCTGATCTTCGACGAAGCAACGTCGGCACTCGACTCAGCCACCGAAAGGCAAATCCAGCAGGAAATCCGCCTGGCCGCCAAGGGAAGGACGACGTTGATCATCGCCCACCGTCTGTCCACCGTGATGGACGCCGACCACATTCTGGTCATGGCACACGGACGTATCGTCGAGCAAGGACAGCACGACGAACTGCTGGCACAGCGTGGCGAGTACTGGCGGATGTGGCGCTTGCAGCAGGATGCGGCCGACGACGGGCAGGCGACTGACGCATGATAGGATTCGGCACCGGCTTGCCCCCCGCTAATATGACTCGCTCATTCGACAAGATGAAAGTTCTGGCTGTCGACGACAACCGGACCAACCTCCACATCCTGCAGGTATTCCTGAAGAAGCTGGGGCATCAGGTCATCCTGGCGGCAGACGGCGCGCAAGCCGTGGAGAAGTTCACCGAAGAACAGCCCGACCTGGTCCTGCTCGACATCATGATGCCGGTCATGGATGGTTTCGAGGCAGCACGGAGAATCAAGGCGGCCAGTCAGGCAAGGTGGACGCCGATCATTTTCCTTTCAGCCCTGAGCCGGGACGAAAATCTGGTGGAGGGTCTGGAGGCGGGGGCCGACGACTACCTGACCAAACCGGTCAACTTTGTCGTCCTCGAGGCAAAGCTGCGCTCCATGCAACGTTCGCTGGCCCTGCAGGAAGCAGCGCTCAGTTCGGCAGCGCGCCTGCAAGCCATCTCTGACAATGTCCTCGATGCCATCATCACTGCCGACGAGCGGGGAAGGATCACTACGGTCAACCGCGCAACCGAACGGATTTTCGGTTGGCGGGAAGAAGAACTGCTCGGCCAGTCCATCGAGCGGCTGATGCCCGGCAGCTTCGAGTGCCGCCACCGTCAGGCTTACGATGCGGCAGTCGCCGGCGACACGGATCGTAAGGCCGGCACGGAAAGGGACGGCGACGCGATGAAGCGCGACGGTACGTTGTTTCCGGTTTCGGTCGGCATCCGGGTGGCGCAAACCGAAGAGGGAAAACTGTTCGTTGCCGTGGTGCGCGACATGTCGGAGCGCAAAGCCGCCGAAAAAACGCTCAAGGAAAACGCAGCACTGCTCCAAGCCTACTATGACAGGACGCACAGCGAACAAACGCTGGCCCTGCGCCTGATGGAAAAGCAGCTGCATCGCCCGGGGCTGAAGGACCATGGCCTGCGCTACAAGGTCATTGCCAGCGAACACTTCAGTGGCGATATCGTCGGCGCTTTCCGCTCTGCGGAAGGCCGTCTCTACGGACTGCTGGCCGACGCAACGGGACACGGCCTCACCGCCGCCATCAGTGTCCTGCCAGTGCTTGCCCTGTTCTACCGCATGACTCGATTGAACCGCGACATTCGGGAAATCGTCTACGAACTCAACCAGCAACTCTGCGAATCGATGCCAATCGGGCGCTTCGTAGCGGCAACGATGGTCTGCCTGGATGAACGCCAGCGCCGCGGAGAAGTCTGGATCGGCGGGACGCCGGATGCGATCCTGACAGCACCGGACGGCGAAGTTTTATCCCGCTTCCCATCCAGCAACCTGCCGCTTGGAATCAGCCCTTGCGCTGCGGCAGACATAACCCCCACAGGTTTTTCCTGGCCTGCCGGCGCCCAACTGGTCCTTTGCTCCGACGGCCTGCTGGAAGCCGCCGATCAGGCCGGACGGCAGTTCGGGATCGAAAGCCTGTTGCGCGTCCTGGCAGCGAACCAACCGGCAATGCGCTTCGCGGCTATCGAAACGGCTTTTGCCGAGCATCTCGGCGACGCCACCGCTGGCGATGATGTATCGCTGATGGTAATAGACTGTCCCTGAAATGAAAAAAGGCCGGACGAACCGGCCTTTGAACAAGAGTGACGAGTAATTAATTACTCGGCAGCTTCGTCAGCAACTTCAACCGCTTCCGTCGGCTCCGGACGATCCAGCAGTTCGACAAACGCCATCGGCGCATTGTCGCCGACGCGGAAGCCGCACTTCAGGATGCGCAGGTAGCCGCCCGGACGGGTAGCGTAGCGCGGACCGATTTCGGCGAACAGCTTGACCACGATCTCGCGGTCACGCAGACGGTCGAACGCCAGACGCTTGTTGGCCAGGGTCGGATTCTTGCCGAGCGTGATCATCGGTTCGACGACACGGCGCAGTTCCTTGGCCTTGGGCAAGGTGGTCTTGATCGCTTCGTGGCGGAGCAGCGAAACGGTCATGTTGCGCAGCATCGCCAGGCGATGGCTGCTGGTACGGTTGAGTTTGCGAAGTCCATTACGGTGACGCATGGTTAATCCTTTCTATGTTCTGCAGGCGTCCCTAGACCACTGCGGCTGAAAAAGGCTCAGGCCTTTTCCAGACCGGCGGGCGGCCAGTTTTCCAGTTTCATGCCGAGGGTAAGGCCACGAGCGGCCAGCACTTCCTTGATTTCGTTCAAGGACTTGCGACCCAGGTTCGGCGTCTTGAGCAGTTCGTTTTCCGTGCGCTGAATGAGATCACCGATGTAATAGATGTTCTCGGCCTTCAGGCAGTTGGCAGAGCGAACCGTCAGTTCCAGGTCGTCGACCGGACGCAGCAGCACGGGATCCACCTGGGCAGGCTTGGAAGCCTCGGCCACCGGGGCGGTGCCTTCGAGGTCGGCGAACACGGAAAGCTGTTCCATCAGCACGCGGGCTGCGTAACGGATGGCTTCTTCCGGCTCGACGACACCGTTGGTCTCGATATCGACGATGAGCTTGTCAAGGTCGGTACGCTGTTCGACACGGGCGTTTTCCACCGCGTAGGCAACACGGCGGACCGGGCTGAACGAGGCATCCAGCACCAACTGACCGATCGTTTTCGAATCCCCAAGGTTGCGAACGTTGCCGGGCACATAACCACGACCTTTTTCGACCTTGATCTCCATGGCCAACTTGCCGCCGGCCGAGAGATGCGCGATGACATGCTCGGGATTGATGATTTCGACATCGTGCGGCAGCTCGATATCGCCCGCCCGGATCGCGCCCTCGCCTTCCTTGGAAAGCTTGAGCGTGACCACTTCACGGTTGTGCAGCTTGAACACGATGCCCTTGAGGTTCAGCAGGATGTCGACAACATCCTCCTGCACGCCATCGATGGTCGAGTACTCGTGGAGCACGCCTTCGATGGAGACTTCGGTCGGTGCATACCCCGGCATCGACGACAGCAGGATGCGACGCAGTGCGTTACCAAGCGTATGTCCGTAGCCGCGTTCAAACGGCTCCATGACGACCTTGGCTTCGACCGGCGAAACGCTTTGCACATCGATGATGCGGGGCTTGAGAAGTCCACTGCTTTGCATGGGCTATATTCCTCTGCTTGCGGGTTACTTCGAATAAAGTTCGATGACGAGGCCTTCGTTGAGCGTCGCCGGCAGTTCCGAACGCTGCGGCAGCGCCTTGAACGTACCCTTGCCTTCCTTGACATCGACAGCAATCCATTCCGGGAAGCCACGCGACTCGGCAGCTTCGAGAGCAGCCTTGCAGCGGAGCGACGCACGGGCACGGTCGGTCAGTTGAACGACATCGCCCGGCTTGACCTGGTAGGACGGAATGTTCACGCGCTTGCCGTTGACCAGAACGCCGTTATGACGAACGATCTGACGCGATTCGGTGCGCGAAGCACCAAACCCCATACGGTAGGCGACGGAATCCAGACGGGCTTCCAGCAACTGCAGCAGGTTTTCGCCGGTCTGGCCCTTGCGGCGCTCGGCTTCGAAGAAGGTCTTGCGGAACTGCCCTTCGAGGACGCCGTAAACACGACGGATCTTCTGCTTGGCGCGCAGGTGGACGCCATAGTCGGACAGACGGGCACCGGACTTCTGACCATGCTGGCCAGGAGCATACGAGCGACGCTCGATAGCACACTTGTCGGTGAAGCACTTTTCGCCCTTCAGGAACAGCTTTTCGCCTTCGCGGCGGCACTGACGGCATTTCGGATCGAGATTACGAGCCACTTGTCTTTCTCCTTAGATGCGGCGCTTCTTCGGCGGACGGCAGCCGTTGTGCGGCACCGGCGTCACGTCGGAAATGGCGGTGATCTTCATGCCCAGAGCGTTCAAGGCACGAACGGACGATTCGCGGCCAGGCCCCGGGCCCTTGATGCGGACTTCCAGGTTCTTGACGCCACATTCCTGAGCGACCTTGCCAGCGGCTTCCGCGGCCACCTGAGCTGCGAACGGGGTGGACTTCCGCGAACCACGGAAACCAGCACCGCCGGACGTTGCCCAGGACAACGCGTTACCCTGGCGATCGGTAATGGTGATGATGGTGTTGTTGAACGATGCGTGGATATGTGCAATACCCTCGGCAACGTTCTTCTTGACCTTCTTGCGGACTTTCGGTGCAGTCTTAGCCATGTTCAATCCCTATCACTTCTTGCCGGCGATGGCCTTGCGCGGACCCTTGCGGGTACGGGCGTTGGTACGGGTGCGTTGACCGCGGCAGGGCAAACCCTTGCGGTGACGCAGACCACGGTAGCAACCGAGGTCCATCAGGCGCTTGATGTTCATGGTGACTTCACGGCGCAGATCACCTTCAACGGTGAACTTGCCGACTTCATCACGCAGACGGTCCATGTCCGTATCGGACAGATCCTTGACTTTGGTGTTACGAGCCACGCCGGCCGCATCACAGATTTTCTGTGCGCGGGTACGGCCGATACCGTAGATCGCCGTCAAAGCGATCTCGGCATGCTGATGGTTCGGAATGTTTACCCCTGCAATACGGGCCATTGATTCACTCCAATATTTCGAAAATTAACGAATGCCGAATTCGTCAGGAATTAACCCTGGCGCTGCTTGTGACGGGGATCCTTGCAAATGATGCGCACGACACCCTTGCGACGGATCACCTTGCAATTGCGGCAAACGCGCTTCACTGAAGGTTGCACTTTCATGTTTCACTCCTCGTCTGCGAGAGCTTGGAAGCAGCCGTGATTCCTTGCCCTGCGGTTTATTGCGTAGAGAACTTTTACTTTGCCCGGAAAACGATCCGGGCCTTGCTTAAATCATACGGGGTCAACTGAACGGTGACCTTGTCTCCCGGCAAGATGCGGATATAGTGCATCCGCATCTTGCCGGAGATGAATCCATGGACGATATGTCCGTTTTCCAGCTTTACCTTGAAAGTGGCATTGGGAAGGTTTTCGATCACCTCACCCTGCATTTCGATGTAATCTTCTTTTGACATCTTGCTTACTTGACCAGAGGCGAACCCTTGAAGTTTGCCTTCTTGAGCAGGCTCTCATACTGGTGCGACATCACATAAGCCTGAACCTGCGCCATGAAATCCATAGTCACGACGACAATGATCAACAACGAGGTACCGCCGAAGTAGAAGGGGACATTCCACTTCAGGATGAGGAACTCGGGGAGCAAGCAGACCACGGTGATATAAGCAGCACCGATCAGCGTCAGACGAGTCAAAATCTTATCGATGTAGCGGGCAGTCTGTTCGCCTGGACGAATACCCGGAACGAAAGCGCCGCTCTTCTTCAGGTTGTCGGCAGTTTCCTTCGAATTGAAAACCAGCGCAGTGTAGAAGAAGCAGAAAAACACGATCGCAGCAGCATAGAGCATGACGTAAATCGGCTGCCCCGGAGAAAGCGTAGCTGCGACATCCTTCAACCACAGCATCGACTCGCTGGAGCCGAACCAACCGGCCAGCGTGGCGGGGAAGAGAATGATGGACGATGCGAAGATCGGCGGGATGACGCCGGCCATGTTCAATTTCAGCGGCAGGTGCGAACTCTGGCCACCATAAATCTTGTTGCCGACTTGCCGCTTTGCATAATTGACCAGAATCTTCCGTTGACCGCGCTCTACGAAAACAACGAAAGCGGTGACCAGAACGACCAGCAGGCAAATGACGATGGCGGTCAGGGGATGCATTGCTCCAGTACGAACCAGTTCAAGCAAACCGCCAATAGCGTTCGGCAACCCCGCTGCGATACCGGCAAAAATGATGATCGAGATACCGTTGCCCAAACCGCGTTCGGTAATCTGTTCGCCAAGCCACATCAGGAACATCGTACCGGTCAGCAACGTCGACACGGTGGTCAGACGGAACATGAACCCCGGATCATTGACCAGTCCTGGCTGGGCTTCAAGCGCAACGGCAATACCGATGCCCTGGAAGAGCGCCAGCACGACAGTACCGTAACGAGTGTACTGGGTGATCTTGCGCCGACCAGCTTCGCCTTCCTTTTTCAAGGCTTCGAGTTGCGGGCTGGCGACACTCATCAGCTGCATGATGATCGATGCCGAGATGTAAGGCATGATCCCCAGTGCAAAAATCGTGAAACGCGACAGGGCGCCACCCGAGAACATGTTGAACATGCCCAGGATACCGCCTTGCTGCGAATTGAAGAGATCGGAAAGAACGTTGGGGTCGATGCCCGGCACGGGGATGTGGGCCCCGATCCGGTAAACGACCAGCGCGCCGAGCAGGAACCAGAGCCGGCGCTTGAGATCGCCGAACTTGCCACCTTTGCCAACGGTATTGGGATTCGCAGCCAACGTTCTGATCCTTCTACTTACTCAGCGACGGAGCCGCCGACAGCCTCAATGGCAGCCTTGGCACCCTTGGTTGCACCTACGCCCTTGAGGACGACCTTGCGGGTAATAGCACCGGAAAGGATCACCTTCGCGGAAAGGGCATCACCAGGCACAACGCCTGCGGCCTGCAGCACCAGCAGATCGATTTCCTCAACCGGCAGACGCTCGAGATCGGTCAAACGGATCTCGTAGTTGCGAGCACGCGTCAGAGAGTTGAAGCCACGCTTCGGCAAGCGACGCTGCAAGGGCATTTGACCGCCCTCGAAGCCGACCTTGTGGAAGCCGCCCGAACGGGATTTCTGGCCCTTGTGGCCACGGCCACAGGTCTTGCCAAGGCCGGAACCGATGCCGCGACCGACGCGCTTGGCGGCTTTCTTGGAGCCTTCACCCGGCTTGATGGTATTCAGACGCATGGCTTACCCCTCAACCTTCACGAGATACTGAACCTTCTGGATCATGCCGCGAACAGCCGGCGTATCCAACAACTCGGCAGAACTGTTCAGCTTGCGGAGACCCAAGCCGCGCACCGTAGCACGATGGTCCTGCTTGGTGCCGATGACGCTCTTGACGAGCGTTACTTTGATTTTTTTGTCAGACATGGTGTTCACCCCAGAATCTGATCGACCGACAGACCACGCTTGGCGGCAATCTCGGCCGGCGTGTTAACCTTCGACAAGCCGTCGATGGTAGCGCGCACGATGTTGTAGGGATTGGTCGAGCCATGAGCCTTCGCGACGACGTTGGTGACGCCGACGACTTCAAAGACCGCCCGCATCGCGCCACCAGCGATGATGCCAGTGCCATCCGGAGCCGGCTGGATCATAACCGTCGTGGCGCCATGACGCCCCATCACGGTGTGGTGAACAGTACCGTTCTTCAGACTGACCTTGGCCATCTTGCGACGCGCTTCGTCCATCGCCTTCTGAACCGCCACAGGCACTTCGCGGGACTTGCCCTTGCCCATGCCGATACCACCATCGCCATCGCCAACCACGGTCAGCGCTGCGAAACCGAGAATGCGACCACCCTTCACCACCTTGGTGACGCGGTTGACCGCAACCATCTTTTCGCGCAAGCCGTCGTCGCGCTCTTCAGCCTGTTGCGGCTTCTTGTTACGTTCGGGTTTAGCCATTTCTTAACCTCGTCCTTTCGCCGTCGGTTAGAACTTGAGACCGCCTTCACGCGCGGCTTCCGCCAACGCCTGAACGCGACCGTGGTACTGAAGACCGGAGCGATCAAAAGCAACCTGTTCAATGCCAGCAGCCTTTGCCCGCTCGGCAATCAATTTGCCAATAGCAGCCGCTGCAGCCTTGTTGCCACCATTAGCGACGCTAGCCCGAACGTCCTTGTCCAGCGTGGATGCCGAGGCCAGCACCTTGCCGCCACACGGCGAGATAACCTGTGCATAGATGTGGCAATTCGTGCGATTGATACACAGACGCACAGCCTTGAGCTCGGCGATTTTGGCCCGGGTTTTGCGGGCGCGACGCAGACGCGCTTCATTTTTGTTAAACATATGCCACCCTTACTTCTTCTTGGTTTCCTTGATAACCACGACTTCGTCCGAATACCGAACGCCCTTGCCCTTGTAGGGTTCTGGCTTGCGATACGCACGAATTTCAGCGGCAACCTGGCCGACCTGCTGCTTGTCGGCACCCTTCAGAACGATTTCGGTCTGGGTCGGACACTCAACCTTCACACCGGCCGGCATCTTGTGAGCAACCGGGTGAGAAAAGCCGAGGGAAAGATTCAGCGTATCGCCGGCAGCCTGGGCACGATAACCCACGCCGACCAATTGCAATTTACGCTCGAAACCCTTCGAAACGCCGGCCACCATGTTATTCAGGTTGGCCCGCATCGTTCCCCACATGGCGGCACCGTTGACAGCGCCCTCAATCCTGGAAACAACGACGCTTTGACCATCCAGAGCAACATTCACAGCCGGGTTTGCGGCGGTTTTCAAAGTACCCAACGGCCCTTTGACGACGATCTGCTCACCCAGAGTCACTTCGACACCGGCAGGCAGGACGATCGGATTCTTACCAATACGAGACATGATTGCTTCGCTCCTTACGCCACGATGCAGAGGACTTCGCCGCCAACCTTGGAGGCACGAGCCTTGCGATCGGTCATCACACCCTTCGGCGTGGAGACGATGGCGACGCCAAGACCATTCATGACACGCGGAATGTCATCAACGCCCTTGTAAATGCGCAGACCAGGCTTGGACACACGCTCGATTCGCTCGATAACCGGGCGACCGGCATAGTACTTCAATGCGATGTCAAGCGTCGCCTTACCATCAGCCTGACGCACAGCAAAATCTTCAACGTAACCTTCGTCTTTCAGAACCGCGGCAATCGCCACCTTCACCTTGGACGACGGCATGGACACAGACGCCTTCTCGGCGAGCTGGGCGTTGCGGATGCGGGTCAGCATGTCCGCGATCGGATCGCTCATAGCCATTCTGTATCTCCCTCTTACCAGCTGGCCTTAACAACACCCGGAATTTCGCCATTCATGGCGAGCTCACGGATCTTGTTACGGCACAGACCGAATTTGCGGAAAACGCCACGCGGACGACCGGTCAGCTGGCAACGATTGCGCAGGCGAGACGGGCTGGCATTGCGCGGCAGAGCCTGCAACTTGAGCCGAGCTTCGTAACGCTCTTCATCAGTCAGACCTGCATTGTTAATGACAGCTTCCAGTGCCGCACGCTTTTTGGCGTACTGCGCCACCATTTTGCGGCGCTTTTCTTCACGGTTGATCAGAGCAAGTTTTGCCATGATTGCCTCAATTCTTGAACGGGAACTTGAACGCCACAAGCAACGCCTTCGCTTCGGCATCGCTCTTCGCGGTCGTGGTGATGCTGATGTTCATCCCGCGAAGGGCATCGATCTTGTCGTACTCGATTTCCGGGAAAATGATCTGTTCCTTGACACCCATGTTGTAGTTACCCTGGCCATCAAAGCCCTTGCCAGCTACACCACGGAAGTCACGCACACGCGGCAGAGCGATCGTTACCAAACGATCCAGGAACTCGAACATACGAGGACCACGCAGCGTCACCATGCACCCGATCGGATAGCCATCACGAATCTTGAAACCGGCGATGGATTTACGCGCCTTGGTAGTCACAGGCTTCTGACCCGCAATCTTCTGCATATCACCGACAGCGTTCTCGAGAACCTTCTTATCAGCGACCGCCTCACCAACCCCCATATTCAGGGTGATCTTGGTGATCCGAGGAACTTCCATGACAGACTTGTAACCGAACTGCTTGGTCAGCTCAGCAACAACGCTATCCTTGTAAAACTGTTGCAAACGCGCCATGACTCCCCCTTATGCGTTCACCAGTTCGCCGTTCGACCTGAACACGCGAACCTTGCGACCATCTTCCAGGGACTTGATACCGACACGATCGGCCTTCTTGGTCGCCGGATTGAACAGCGCAACATTGGAGATATGGATTGGCATGTCCTTGTCAACGATGCCACCCTGAACACCCTTGACCGGATTTGGCTTCACGTGCTTTTTAGCGCGATTCACCCCTTCCACAACCAAATGCTCCGCATCGACACGACGCAGCACGGTACCGCGCTTACCCTTGTCCTTGCCGGTAATGACGACAACCTCATCACCCTTGATAATCTTTTCCATCTCAGCTCCTTACAGCACTTCAGGCGCCAGGGACACGATCTTCATGAAGCGCTCGGTACGCAGTTCGCGAGTAACCGGGCCAAAGATGCGCGTGCCGATCGGCTCGAGCTTGTTGTTGAGGAGAACGGCCGCATTGCCATCAAAGCGCACCAGCGAACCATCAGGACGACGAACACCCTTCGCGGTGCGAACCACGACAGCGTTGTAGACGTCGCCTTTTTTGACACGGCCACGCGGAGCCGCATCCTTGATACTGACCTTGATGATGTCACCAATGCCCGCATAGCGGCGCTTGGAACCACCAAGCACCTTGATACACATAACCGAACGCGCGCCAGTGTTATCGGCGACATCCAGTGTCGTCTGCATCTGAATCATTTAAATAAACTCCAACTTAATCCGCAGAGCGGTCAGTCTTGGAACCCGTACGGGTCGAACACCTTTATCGCAACCGGAACGGTCAGCAATAAAAAAGAAGCCGGATTATACCGGCTTCTTCTGACTTCGCGCAAGCGTTTCTGCGAAAATATTAGACGATCACAGCCTTCTCGAGGACGCTGGTCACCGCCCATGCCTTGGTTTTGGAAATCGGCTTGGTCTCGATGATCTCTACCAAGTCACCGGACTTGGCCAAATTACCTTCGTTATGTGCGTGATACTTTTTGGAACGGACCATAACTTTGCCGTACACAGGGTGCTTTACCTTGCGTTCGACGAGAACAGTCACCGTCTTCTCCATCTTGTCGCTAACCACGCGCCCCACAAGACCGCGCTTAACGCTACTGGCTTCGCTCATTGCTGCACCGCCTTTTCACGAATAAGGGTACGAACACGCGCGATGTCGCGACGCACCTTGGACATTTGGCTGGTGTTGGACAGCTGCTGGGTAGCAAGCTGCATCCGCAGACCAAACTGGGCCTTCAGCAACTCCAGCAGTTCAGTATTGAGCTCGTCTGCGCTCTTGGTTCTCAGTTCACTAGCTTTCATGATTACCCCAGATGACGAGTCACGAAGGTGGTAGCAATCGGCAGCTTTGCGGCAGCGAGGGCGAATGCCTCACGAGCCAGCGCTTCATTGACACCGTCCATTTCATACAGGACCTTGCCCGGCTGGATTTCTGCAACCCAGTACTCGGGATTGCCCTTACCATTACCCATACGAACTTCGGCCGGCTTCTTGGAAATCGGCTTGTCCGGGAAGATACGGATCCAGATACGACCACCCCGTTTGATATGACGGGTCATCGCACGACGGGCGGCCTCGATTTGCCGGGCGGTCAGACGCCCACGCCCGGTCGCTTTGAGGCCCCACTCACCAAACGACACTTTTGTGCCGCGGGTAGCCAGACCTTCATTGCGTCCCTTGTGCTCCTTACGGAACTTGCGACGATTAGGTTGCAGCATGTCAAGCACCTGCCTTTCTTACTCGCTTGGCGGGCGCCGCATCACCGTCGGCTTTCTTTACCGTACGGGTGCGGGGCTTGTCGCCATCGGTCTTACCCGGCGCACGACGGCCACGACGATCATCCGCCGTCGGCTCGACGACTTCCGGCTGTTCGTTACGATCGAGCATGTCGCCCTTGTAGACCCAAACCTTGATACCGATAATGCCGTAAGTCGTCAGCGCTTCGGAAGTTGCGTAATCGATATCAGCACGCAGGGTGTGCAGCGGCACACGACCCTCACGATACCATTCGCTACGGGCGATTTCTGCACCGTTGAGACGACCTGCGCTCATCACCTTGATGCCCTGAGCACCGAGACGCATGGCATTCTGCATCGCACGCTTCATGGCGCGACGGAACATGATGCGCTTTTCGAGTTGCTGGGCGATCGAATCGGCGATCAGTTGAGCATCGACTTCCGGCTTACGGATTTCCTCAATCGACACATGGACAGGAACGCCCATGATGCGCTGGAGATCCGTACGCAGTTGTTCGATGTCTTCGCCCTTCTTGCCGATGACAACGCCCGGACGAGCCGAGTAAACGGTGACACGGGCATTCTTGGCAGGACGCTCGATCAGAACGCGACCAACCGAAGCGTGCGCCAGTTTGCGCTTCAGATATTCGCGCACCTTGACGTCTTCCTGCAGCATACCCGGGAAATCCTTGCTGTTGGCATACCAGCGAGAACTCCAATTTTTGGTGACGGCCAGACGGAAGCCAGTCGGATGAATTTTCTGTCCCATGGCTCTTCCTTAGTTACCAACGGTCAGATAGATATGGCAGGTCGGCTTGCTGATCCGATTGCCACGACCCTTGGCGCGCGCCGTGAAGCGCTTCAGCACCATGCCCTTTTCAACGTAGATGGTTTTCACCGTCAGTTCGTCGATATCGGCACCATCGTTGTGTTCTGCGTTGGCAATCGCCGACTCAAGAACTTTTTTGACGATACCGGCGCCCTTCTTAGGGCTAAAAGCCAGGATGTTCAGAGCCTGACCAACCGGCTTGCCACGCACCAGATCCGCGACAAGGCGGCCCTTCTGCGCAGAGAGGCGTACGCCTCGCAAACTTGCACGAGTTTCCATGTCAGCTCCTTACTTCTTGGCCTTCTTGCCGGCGGTGTGACCCTTGAACGTCCGGGTCAGCGAAAACTCGCCAAGCTTATGACCGACCATATTCTCGGTCACGAAGACCGGAATATGCTGCTTACCGTTGTGGACCGCGATCGTCAGACCGATGAACTCGGGGAGGATCGTCGAACGACGCGACCAGGTCTTGATCGGGCGCTTGTCGTTGGTAGCGCGAACTGCTTCGACCTTGTCGATCAGATACGCATCAACAAACGGGCCCTTTTTGAGAGAACGTCCCATTTCCTACCCCTTAACGCTTATGACGGCGCTGAACGATCATGCTGTTCGTGCGCTTGTTGCTGCGGGTGCGATAGCCCTTGGTCGGCTGACCCCACGGGTTGACCGGCACACGTCCCTCGCCCGTCTTGCCCTCACCACCACCATGCGGGTGATCGATCGGGTTCATCGCGGTACCACGGACGGTCGGACGAATGCCACGCCAGCGCTGAGCACCGGCCTTGCCAATCTTGCGCAGGTTGTTTTCTTCGTTGCCAACCTCACCGATGGTGGCGCGGCATTCAATGTGCACGCGACGCACCTCTCCGGAACGCAGGCGAATCTGAGCGTATGCACCTTCCCGCGCCAGAAGCTGGACAGAGGTACCAGCAGAGCGCGCGATCTGCGCCCCCTTGCCAGGCATCATCTCAACGCAGCAAATGGTCGTACCAACCGGAATATTTCGAATTGGCAAGGCGTTACCGGACTTGATTGGCGCCTCCGAGCCACTGACCACCTGCTGGCCAACCACCATCCCCTTGTTGGCGATGATGTAGCGGCGCTCGCCATCAGCATAGAGCACGAGCGCAATGTTGGCGGTGCGATTCGGATCATATTCCAGACGCTCAACCTTGCCCGGAACTCCGTCTTTGTTACGCTTGAAATCAATGATGCGATAAGCCTGCTTGTGACCACCGCCTTGGTGACGAACCGTAACACGGCCATTATTGTTTCGACCGGACTTCTTGCTCTGCGACTCGACGAGGCCGGCGAACGGCTTGCCCTTATGCAGATCGGCATTGACAACCTGCACTACGCCACGACGCCCCGGGGAAGTCGGCTTGACTTTAACGAGAGCCATTAAGCGTTACCCCCTTCAACGAAGTTGATTTCCTGACCAGGCTTCAGGCTTACAAAAGCCTTCTTCCAGCCCTTGCGACGCCCCACGGCGCCACGGAAACGCTTGACCTTGCCCTTGACATTGGCAGTCTGGACAGAATCAACCTCAACCTTGAACAGCAACTCAACCGCCGCCTTGATTTCAGGCTTGGTTGCATCAGAGGCAACGCGGAACACAACCTGCTCGTTCTTCTCGGCAATGAAAGTTGCCTTTTCGGAGATTTGCGGTGCCAGCAGCACCTGCATCAGACGTTCCTGGTTCATCCCCACATCTCCTCGAACTTGGCCACAGCATTCTTGGTGACCAGCACCTTGGCGAAGCGCACCAGCGAAACCGGATCAGCCTCCTGGGCTTCAAGCACCAGAACATTGGGCAGGTTGCGCGACGACAGATAGAGGTTTTCATTCAATTCGTCGGTAACAACCAACAGATTGCCTTCAAGCCCCATACCCTTCAGCTTCTGAGCGAACAGCTTGGTCTTCGGTGCATCGACCGCCAGATCGTCGACGACGACAAGGCGATCTTGACGCGCCAACTCGGAGAGAATCGCAGCCATGCCGGCGCGGAACATCTTCTTGTTGACCTTCTGGGAGTAATTCTGCTCAGGCGAATTCGGAAAAATCCGACCGCCTCCACGCCACAGCGGCGAGCCATTCGAACCGGAGCGAGCTCGACCGGTACCTTTCTGGCGCCACGGTTTGGTGGTGGTGTGACGAACTTCGGAGCGATCCTTCTGCTTACTGTCGCCAGAACGCGCATTTGCCTGATAGGCAACGACAATCTGGTGCACCAGCGCTTCATTGAATTCGCGACCGAACAGAACGTCCGAAGCCTGCAGCTTTGCGGCCTCCTGACCTTGTTCGTTGATAACCTTCAGTTCCATGTCGCCCCCTTAAGCCTTGACTGCCGGACACACGACAACGTCGGCACCCTTGGCACCCGGAACGGCACCCTTGACAAGAAGAAGCTGCCGCTCGACATCAACGCGAACCACAGTCAACCCCTGGGTCGTAACCTGCTCGTCGCCGAGATGGCCCGCCATACGCTTGCCCGGAAAAACACGCCCCGGATCTTGTGCCATACCAATGGAACCCGGCGCGTTATGCGACACCGAGTTACCGTGAGAGGCACGATTGGAACTGAAGTTATGACGCTTAATGCCGCCCTGAAAACCCTTACCGATAGACGAGCCGGTGACATCAACTTTCTGCCCTTCGGCAAAAATGGTGACCGCAACCTGATCACCCGCCTTGAAAGAGGCGAGCTGCTCGACATCAATCTGGAATTCCTTGAGCACATGCCCGGCTTCCACACCCGCTTTGGCCAGATGACCAGCCAGGGGCTTGGAAACACGCGAGGCACGGCGCTGACCGAAAGCAACCTGAATGGCTGCGTAGCCATCGGTTTCCGGCGTTTTAACTTGGGCCACACGGTTATTCGACACGTCAAGCACCGTCACCGGAATGGAAGCACCATCCTCAGCAAAGATGCGAGTCATGCCGACCTTGCGACCAACAAGGCCTAGACTCATGGTTATTCTCCTCATCGCCGGCTGCGATTGGCCGGTCGATGTAAAACAACAAACGGGCAACCATTACTGGCCACCCCCGAAAAGCGCGGATTATATCCGCAATACAGCAATTACTGCAACTTGATCTCGACGTCGACGCCAGCGGGCAGATCCAGCTTCATCAGAGCATCAACAGTTTTGTCGGTCGGATCAACGATATCCATCAGACGCAGGTGCGTACGAATTTCAAGCTGATCGCGGGAAGCCTTGTTGACGTGCGGCGAACGAAGGATATCAAAACGCTGCTTACGGGTCGGCAGGGGCACAGGGCCACGAACGACAGCACCGGTACGCTTGGCGGTTTCGACGATCTCCTGGGCGGATTGATCGATCAAGCGGTAGTCAAAGGCCTTCAGGCGAATACGGATTTTTTGGCTTTGCATTTTCTTGGCTTCCTAAAAGAACAATGGGGCGACATTCGCCGCCCCGGTTTTCAAAAGAACAAATTACTCGATGATCTTGGCGACGACGCCGGCGCCGACGGTACGACCGCCTTCACGGATGGCGAAGCGCAGACCTTCTTCCATGGCGATCGGCGCAATCAGCTTGACCGTCATCGAGATGTTGTCGCCCGGCATGACCATTTCCGTGCCTTCCGGCAGCGAGATCGCACCGGTCACATCGGTCGTACGGAAGTAGAACTGCGGACGGTAGTTATTGAAGAACGGGGTATGACGACCACCTTCATCCTTCGACAGAACATACACTTCGCCCGTGAAGTGGGTATGCGGCGTGATCGAACCCGGCTTGCACAACACTTGGCCGCGCTCAACGTCTTCACGCTTGGTACCACGCAGCAGGGCGCCGATGTTGTCGCCAGCCTGACCTTGGTCGAGCAGCTTGCGGAACATTTCTACGCCGGTACAGGTGGTCTTCTGGGTCGGGCGGATACCGACGATTTCGATTTCTTCGCCAACCTTGACGATGCCGCGCTCGACGCGACCGGTCACGACGGTACCGCGACCGGAGATCGAGAACACGTCTTCCACCGGCATCAGGAACGGCATGTCGACAGCGCGTTCCGGGGTCGGGATGTAGGAGTCCAGCGCGTCAGCCAGACGGAAGATCGCCGGCTCGCCGATTTCGGATTGGTCGCCTTCCAGGGCCTTCAGGGCGGAACCGTGGATGATCGGGGTGTCGTCGCCCGGGAAGTCGTACTTGGACAGCAGCTCGCGCAGTTCCATTTCGACCAGTTCCAGCAGCTCGGCGTCATCAACCATGTCGCACTTGTTCATGAACACCAGAACGTACGGCACGCCGACCTGACGGGCCAGCAGGATGTGCTCGCGGGTCTGCGGCATCGGGCCGTCAGCAGCAGAACAGACCAGGATCGCGCCGTCCATCTGGGCAGCACCGGTAATCATGTTCTTCACGTAGTCAGCGTGGCCCGGGCAATCAACGTGGGCGTAGTGACGGTTTGCGGTTTCGTATTCGACGTGAGCCGTGTTGATGGTAATACCACGGGCCTTTTCTTCCGGCGCTGCATCGATTTCATCATACTTCTTCGCCGCACCACCGAACTTCGCCGACAGCACCGTCGTGATCGCCGCCGTCAGCGTCGTCTTGCCATGGTCAACGTGACCAATCGTACCCACGTTCACGTGCGGCTTCGTACGCTCGAATTTTTCCTTAGCCATTATCGGTTCTCCAATAAAGGGTTACTTCTTGTTGATGACTGCCTCGGCGACGTTCTTCGGCGCCTCGGAATAATGCTTGAATTCCATCGTGTAGGTAGCACGACCTTGCGACAGGGAACGCAGCGAAGTGGCATAACCGAACATTTCGGACAACGGCACTTCGGCACGAACTTCCTTGGTGCCGCCAGGCAGGTCTTCCATACCCTGGACAATGCCACGGCGGGACGAAAGGTCACCCATGACGTTACCCATGTAGTCCTCCGGGGTTTCGACGACAACGGCCATCATCGGCTCGAGCAGCGTCGGGGAGGCCTTCTTCATACCTTCCTTGAAGGCCATCGAAGCCGCCATGCGGAAGGCGTTTTCGTTGGAGTCCACGTCGTGGTAGGAACCATCGAACAGGGTGAACTTGATGTCCACAACCGGGAAGCCGGCGAGCACGCCACTACCGATGGCATCCTGCAGGCCCTTGTCGACTGCAGGGATGTATTCACGCGGAACGACACCGCCCTTGATGGCGTCGACGAAGGTGTAGCCTGCACCCGGCTCGTTCGGCTCGATCTTGAGCCAGACGTGACCGAACTGACCACGACCACCGGATTGCTTGACGAACTTGCCTTCCTGTTCGACAGCTTTCTTGATGCATTCGCGGTAAGCAACCTGCGGCGCGCCGACGTTGGCCTCGACGTTGAATTCGCGCTTCATGCGGTCAACAATGATTTCGAGGTGCAATTCACCCATACCCGAAATGATGGTCTGACCAGACTCTTCGTCAGTACGAACACGGAAGGACGGATCCTCTGCCGCCAGACGACCCAGCGCGATACCCATCTTTTCTTGGTCAGCCTTGGTTTTCGGCTCAACCGCCACGTGGATCACGGGATCCGGGAAAACCATCCGCTCAAGAATGATCGGTGCATCCGGGTCGCACAGGGTTTCACCTGTGGTCACTTCCTTCAGGCCCACACAAGCAGCGATGTCACCCGCCAGAACTTCCTTGATTTCTTCGCGGTTGTTGGCGTGCATCTGCAGGATACGACCAATGCGCTCCTTCTTTTCCTTGACCGAGTTGAGCACGGTGGCACCAGAATTGAGCACCCCGGAATAAACACGAATAAAGGTCAGCTGACCGACGAACGGGTCAGTCATCAGCTTGAAAGCCAACGCGGAGAACTTCTCGCCATCGTCAGCCTTGCGGGAAGTCGGTTGCTCGCGGTCATCCACGCCTTGCACCGGCGGAATATCAACCGGCGAAGGCAACAGTTCGATCACAGCATCCAACATGCGCTGAACGCCTTTGTTCTTGAACGCTGTACCGCAAAGCATTGGCTGGATTTCGCAAGCCAGCGTACGAAGCCGCAGGCCTTCCTTGATCTTCTCCTCGGAGAGATCGCCGTTTTCCAGATATTCGTTCATCAGGTCTTCGTTGGCCTCAGCCGCCGCCTCGACCATCTGTTCGCGCCACTCGTTGGCGGTATCAACCAGATCAGCCGGGATATCCTGATACTCGAACTTCATGCCCTGCGAAGCTTCGTCCCAAACAATCGACTTCATCTTGATCAAGTCAACAACACCGGCAAAGGTGTCTTCAGCACCGATGGGAATAACAATGGGCACAGGATTGGCCTTCAAGCGCGTCTTCATCTGGTCAACGACCTTGAAGAAGTTGGCGCCGGAACGGTCCATTTTGTTAACGAAGGCCAGACGCGGCACGTTGTACTTGGTCGCCTGACGCCAGACAGTCTCAGACTGGGGCTGCACACCACCAACCGCGCAATAGACCATGCAGGCACCGTCAAGGACACGCATCGAGCGCTCGACTTCGATCGTGAAATCAACGTGCCCCGGAGTATCGATGATGTTGAAACGATGCTCCGGGAATTGCATGTCCATGCCCTTCCAGAAACAGGTGGTTGCCGCAGAGGTGATGGTGATACCACGCTCCTGCTCCTGCTCCATCCAGTCCATGGTGGCCGCGCCGTCGTGCACTTCACCGATTTTGTGGTTAACGCCGGTGTAGTACAGGATGCGCTCGGTCGTGGTGGTCTTGCCGGCGTCAATGTGAGCGGAAATACCGATATTGCGGTAGCGCTCGATGGGAGTCTTACGTGCCACGTTAAAGCCCTCGAAAATTAGAAGCGGAAGTGAGCGAAGGCCTTGTTGGCTTCGGCCATGCGATGGACTTCGTCACGCTTCTTCACGGCGCCACCGCGGTTTTCGGCAGCTTCCATCATTTCGGCCGCGAGACGCTGCCCCATGGACTTTTCCGAACGCTTGCGGGCGGACTCACGCAGCCAGCGCATGGCCAGCGCAGCGCGACGAGCCGGGCGAACTTCGACCGGAACCTGGTAGTTGGCACCACCGACGCGACGGGACTTCACTTCGACCATCGGCTTCACATTGGCCATGGCGGAGCCGAAGACCTCCAGCGGGTCCTTGCCGGACTTGGTGGTGATGATGTCGAAAGCGCCATAAACAATACGTTCGGCAACAGACTTCTTGCCGCTTTGCATGATGGCGTTGATGAACTTGGAAACTTCGACATTGCCGAACTTCGGGTCCGGCAGAATGTCACGCTTGGGTACTTCGCGACGACGGGGCATATTAACCTCAATTAAACACGATTCAGTTGAAAAGCCGGGAAGGGGTATTAGCCCACCCGGCCCTCTCGACTACCCAAAAGAGCAGCCACTTACTCAAGCCACTTAGTGAATCAAGCAGCCTTCGGACGCTTGGCACCGTACTTGGAACGAGCCTGCTTACGATCCTTGACGCCTTGCGTATCCAGGGAGCCACGCACGGTGTGGTAACGCACACCCGGCAAGTCCTTGACACGACCACCGCGAATCAGGACCACGGAGTGTTCCTGCAGGTTGTGGCCTTCACCACCGATGTAGGAGATGACTTCGAAACCGTTCGTCAGGCGAACCTTGCAAACCTTACGGAGAGCGGAGTTCGGCTTCTTCGGGGTGGTGGTGTAAACGCGAGTGCAGACGCCACGCTTCTGCGGGCACTTCTCAAGCGCAGGAACCTTGCTCTTAGCCTTTTCGGCGACACGCGGCTTGCGCACGAGCTGGTTGATGGTCGGCATATCAAACTTCCTTCAACAGCCAGGCCCTGATTGGGCACGACGGCAATTTTGTTATCCAAAGCGGGGACAATGATTAGCCTCCGCCGACAAAGACCATAGATTCTATGGTTGATCAACCCCCATGTCAACGAGACATGGGGGCCGCATTACTTACTGAGCGTCACCTGAATCCTGCGCCACAACATCGGCCGAAGCCTCCTCGAAGGGCCGGTCGGCAGCCTGATCCTCCCCTGCGGCCTGCGCCTTGCGGCTTCGGTGATAGGCCAAACCGGTACCAGCCGGGATGAGACGACCGACGATGACGTTTTCCTTGAGACCGCGAAGTTCGTCGCGCTTGCCCATGATGGCAGCCTCGGTAAGCACCCGCGTTGTTTCCTGGAAGGATGCGGCAGAAATGAACGAATCGGTGGACAGCGAGGCCTTGGTGATACCCAGCAACATGTGTTCATAGGTTGCCGGGAGCTTTCCGTCGGCATTGGCGCGGTCGTTCTCGGCGAGCAATTCAGCACGCTCCACCTGCTCGGACTTGATGAACTTGGTGTCGCCCGGCTCGACAATGGTCACGCGACGCAGCATCTGACGAACAATGACTTCGATGTGTTTGTCGTTGATCTTCACGCCCTGCAGACGATAAACGTCCTGCACTTCGTCAGTGATGTAACGCGCCAGCGCCTCGATACCCTGAAGACGCAGGATATCGTGCGGATCCGGCTCGCCTTCGACGATTTTTTCGCCCTTGTTCACCACCTGGCCATCATGCACCAGCACGTGCTTGTCCTTCGGGATCAGGAATTCATGCTGATTGCCATCAAGATCGGTAATGATCAGACGCTGCTTGCCCTTGGTATCCTTGCCAAAGCTGATGGTACCGGTAGTTTCGGCCAGCACGGACGCATCCTTCGGCGTACGCGCTTCGAACAGTTCGGCCACGCGCGGCAGACCGCCGGTAATGTCGCGGGTTTTGGCCGATTCCTGTGGCATGCGGGCGAGTACATCGCCGACACCGACCTGCTGGCCATCGGTCACCGAAATGATCGAGCCAACCTGGAAGGCGATGGAAACGGACTGCTCGCTGCCGTGAATCTTCACTTCCTGGCCACTTTCGTCGATCAACTTGACGACTGGACGAACGCCCTTCGCGGCGGCCTTGCCGCCCCGCTTGTGGTCGATCACAACCAGCGTCGAAAGACCAGTCACATCATCAACCTGCTTGGCGACCGTGACCCCCTCCTCGACGTTCTCGAACTTCACAGTACCGGCATATTCGGTAACGATCGGGCGGGTGTGCGGATCCCACGACGCCAGCTTGGTGCCGGCCTTGACGCTCTTGCCTTCATCGACCGACAGCATCGCGCCGTAGGGAACCTTGTGGCGTTCGCGTTCACGACCATGATCATCGGTAATCAAGACTTCGCCGGAACGAGAGATGACGACCTTTTCACCCTTGGCACTGGTGACATAGCGCATGTTCGCCGTGAAGCGAGCCGTACCAGCCGACTTGGCTTCCACCTGCGACGCGACGGCAGCACGCGATGCGGCACCACCGACGTGGAAGGTCCGCATGGTGAGCTGGGTACCGGGCTCGCCGATCGACTGGGCGGCGATAACGCCGACCGATTCGCCAGCATTGACCATCGTGCCACGACCAAGGTCACGACCATAACACTTGGCGCAAAGGCCGTAGCGGGTATCACAGGTCAGCGGGGTGCGGACCTTGACTTCGTCGATGCCGAGCTTGTCGATCAGATCGACCAGGTCTTCATCCAGCATGGTACCGGCGAAGATCACGGTTTCCTGGGTTTCAGGGTCAACCAGATCGTCGACCGTGACGCGGCCAAGGATACGTTCGCGCAGCGGCTCGATGACTTCACCACCTTCGACCAGCGCCTTGACCACGAAACCGTTCTTCGTGCCGCAATCATCTTCGGTGATCACCAGATCCTGCGTCACATCGACCAGACGGCGCGTCAGGTAACCGGAGTTTGCCGTCTTCAGCGCAGTATCCGCCAGACCCTTACGGGCGCCGTGGGTCGAGATGAAGTACTGGAGAACGTTCAGACCTTCGCGGAAATTGGTCGTAATCGGCGTCTCGATAATCGAGCCGTCCGGCTTCGCCATCAGGCCGCGCATACCCGCCAACTGACGGATCTGGGCGGCGGAGCCGCGGGCGCCCGAGTCGGCCATCATGTAGATCGAGTTGAAGGAATCCTGCTTGACCTTCTTGCCATGGCGGTCGATGACTTCCTCGTGGCCGAGCTCTTCCATCATCACCTTGGCCACCTGGTCACCAGTACGACCCCAGATATCCACGACCTTGTTGTAGCGCTCACCCTGCGTGACCAGACCATTGGTGTACTGGGTCTCGATTTCCTTCACTTCCGCTTCCGAGGCGGCAATGATCTCGTACTTCTTGGCCGGCACGAGCATGTCGTCGGAACAGAAGGAAATACCGGCACGGGTGGCCAGACGGTAGCCGTTCTGCATCAACTGGTCGGCAAAAACGACGGTTTCTTTTAGACCGCAACGACGGAAGGATTCGTCGATCAGCTTGGAAATTTCCTTTTTCTTCAGCGCCTTGTCGATCGCCTTGAACGGCAGCCCCTTCGGCAGAATGCGCGAGAGCAGCGCACGGCCCGCAGTGGTTTCGGTACGGACCATTTTTTCGGTCCATTCGCCGTCGACCGCAGCCGGCTCGTATTGCTTCAGGCGAACCGAAATACGGGCGTGAATGTCGAGTTGGCCAGCAGCCATGGCGCGATCGATTTCAGCGACGTCGGCAAAATACATGCCTTCGCCCTTGGCGTTGATACGTTCGCGGGTGGCGTAATACAGACCGAGAACGATATCCTGCGACGGCACGATGATCGGCTGGCCGTTGGCCGGCGACAGCACGTTGTTCGAGGCCAGCATCAGGGTGCGGGCTTCCATCTGGGCTTCCAGCGACAGCGGCACGTGGACGGCCATCTGGTCACCGTCGAAGTCGGCGTTGAAGGCCGCGCAGACGAGCGGGTGCAACTGGATGGCCTTGCCTTCGATCAGGGTCGGCTCGAAAGCCTGGATACCGAGGCGGTGCAGGGTCGGCGCACGGTTCAGCATGACCGGGTGTTCGCGGATGACATCTTCGAGGATGTCCCAGACCACCGGTTCCTGGCCCTCGACCATCTTCTTGGCTTGCTTGATGGTAGTGGCGTAGCCGAGCACTTCCAGCTTGTGGAAGATGAAGGGCTTGAACAGCTCCAGCGCCATCAGCTTGGGCAGGCCACACTGGTGCAGCTTCAGCTGCGGGCCGACCACGATGACGGAGCGACCGGAGTAGTCGACGCGCTTGCCGAGCAGGTTCTGACGGAAACGACCGCCCTTGCCCTTGATCATGTCGGCCAGCGACTTCAGTGGGCGCTTGTTGGCGCCGGTCATGGCCTTGCCGCGACGGCCGTTGTCGAGCAGCGAGTCAACGGCTTCCTGCAGCATGCGCTTTTCGTTGCGCACGATGATTTCCGGCGCCTTCAGTTCGAGCAGGCGCTTGAGGCGGTTGTTGCGGTTGATGACGCGACGATAGAGGTCGTTCAGGTCGGAGGTCGCGAAACGACCACCGTCCAGCGGCACCAGCGGACGCAGGTCCGGCGGCAGCACCGGCAGCACTTCGAGGATCATCCAGTCCGGCTTGATACCGGATTTCTGGAAAGCCTCGAGCACCTTCAGGCGCTTGGCCAATTTCTTGTTCTTGGCCTCGGAACCCGTCACTTCCAGTTCGGCGTGCAAGTTCTCGACTTCAGTATTGAGATCGAGATTACGCAGCAGTTCGCGAATCCCCTCGGCGCCCATCAATGCCTGGAATTCGTCGCCATGCTCCTCGACCATATCGAGATACTGATCTTCCGTCAGCAGCTGGCTGCGCTGCAGATTGCCAACCATGCCGGGATCGGTAACCACATAGGCTTCAAAGTAGAGCACGCGCTCGATGTCGCGCAGCGTCATGTCCAGCACCATGCCCAGACGCGACGGCAGCGATTTCAGGAACCAGATGTGGGCGACCGGCGAGGCCAGTTCAATGTGCCCCATGCGGTCACGACGAACCTTGGCCAGCGTCACTTCGACGCCGCACTTCTCGCAGATCACGCCGCGGTGCTTGAGGCGCTTGTACTTGCCGCACAGGCACTCGTAGTCCTTGATCGGGCCGAAGATCTTGGCACAGAACAGGCCATCGCGCTCCGGCTTGAAGGTGCGGTAGTTGATGGTTTCAGGCTTTTTGACTTCGCCGTAGGACCAGGAACGGATCTTCTCGGGCGAAGCGAGGCCGATGGTAATCGCGTCGAATTCTTCCTCTGCGGTTACCTGCTTGAACAGGTCGAGCAATGCTTTCATCGTTTAACTCCTGAACCCTATCAGTAACGTTCCAGATCGATGTCGATCGCCAGCGAACGGATTTCCTTGACCAGCACATTGAAGGATTCCGGCATGCCGGCATCGATCTTGTGCTCGCCCTTGACGATGTTTTCGTAAACCTTGGTACGGCCGTTGACGTCGTCGGACTTGACGGTGAGCATTTCCTGCAGCACGTAGGACGCGCCGTAGGCTTCCAGGGCCCACACTTCCATTTCCCCGAAACGCTGGCCACCGAACTGCGCCTTGCCGCCCAGCGGCTGCTGGGTAACCAGCGAGTATGGGCCGGTCGAACGGGCGTGCATCTTGTCGTCGACCAAGTGATGCAGCTTCAGGTAGTGCATGTAGCCGACCGTGACCTGACGCTCGAAGGCATCGCCGGTACGACCGTCAAACAAGGTCATCTGGCCAGACGACGGCATACCGGCGAGTTCCAGCATTGCCTTGATTTCTTCTTCCTTGGCGCCGTCGAAGACCGGCGTCGCAAAAGGCACACCGCTCTTCAGGTTGTCCGCCATTTCGAGGATTTCAACATCGTTCAGCTCATCCAGATTTTCGGATTTGCCATTCGAGTTATAGACTTTGTCCAAGAACCCGCGAACTTCCTTCGCGGATGCCTCGCGGCGCAACATGTCGCCGATCTTGAAGCCCAAGCCCTTGGCAGCAAGGCCCAGGTGCACTTCGAGAATCTGCCCGACGTTCATCCGCGACGGCACACCGAGCGGGTTCAACACGATGTCAACCGGACGGCCATCGGCCATGTACGGCATGTCTTCCACCGGCAGAATGCGCGAGACGACACCCTTGTTGCCGTGACGACCAGCCATCTTGTCCCCCGGCTGAAGACGACGCTTCACGGCCACATAGACCTTGACCATCTTCTGCACACCCGGCGGCAATTCATCGCCCTGCGTCAGCTTCTTGCGCTTGGCCTCGAATGCGATGTCAAAATCCTTGCGCGCCTGCTCAAGGCCGTCCTTGACCTGCTCAAGCTGCTGCGCGATGTCGTCGTCGGCAACGCGGATGTCGAACCAGTGGTGAGGATCCATGCCATCCAGATAGGACTGCTCGATCAAGGCGCCCTTCGCCAACTTCTTCGGGCCACCGTTAGCCTTTTTGTTCACGATCAGGCGCTCGACGCGGGCGAAGGCATCTCGCTCGACGATACGCATCTGGTCGGCAAGATCCAGCTTGTAATGACGCAGATGCTCATCGATGATCGATTGGGCACGCTTATCGCGCTCGATGCCTTCGCGGGTGAATACCTGCACATCGATGACGGTACCGGCAATGCCGGACGGCACACGCAGCGACGTGTCCTTCACGTCGGAGGCCTTCTCGCCGAAGATCGCGCGCAGCAGCTTTTCTTCCGGCGTCAGCTGGGTTTCGCCCTTCGGCGTGACCTTGCCGACCAGCACGTCGCCAGCTTCCACTTCAGCACCGATATACACGATACCGGAGTCATCCAGGCGGGAGAGTTGTGCTTCGCCCAACGAGGCAATGTCGCGGGTGATTTCTTCGGGACCGAGCTTGGTGTCACGGGCGACAACGGTCAACTCCTCGATGTGAATCGAGGTGTAACGGTCTTCGGCAACGACACGCTCGGAGATCAGGATCGAATCTTCGAAGTTGTAGCCATTCCAGGGCATGAAGGCGATGAGCATGTTCTGGCCCAACGCGAGTTCGCCCTTGTCGGTGGAAGCACCATCGGCAACGACGTCGCCCTTGGCGATGACGTCACCAATCTTGACCATCGGACGCTGGTTGATGTTCGTATTCTGGTTCGAGCGGGTATATTTGACCAGATTGTAGATGTCGACACCGACTTCACCCGCCACGGTTTCACTGTCGTTGACGCGGACCACAACGCGACCTGCATCGACGTAATCCACGACGCCGCCGCGCAGCGCAACTACGGCAGTACCGGAGTCGACCGCAACGGTACGCTCGATGCCAGTACCAACCAGCGGCTTTTCGGGACGCAGGCAGGGAACGGCCTGGCGCTGCATGTTGGCGCCCATCAGCGCACGGTTCGCGTCATCGTGTTCCAGGAACGGAATCAGCGAGGCGGCAACCGAAACGATCTGACCCGGTGCCACGTCCATGTACTGAACGCGGGAAGGTTCGGCGAGAATGGTTTCACCCTTCTCGCGGCAGGTCACCAGATCATCGGCCAGACGACCTTCTGCATCCAGCGCAGCGTTGGCCTGAGCCACCACATAAGCACCTTCCTCGATCGCCGACAGATATTCGATCTGGTCGGTTACCTTGCCGTCATTAACCTTGCGATAAGCCGTTTCGATGAAGCCATAGCTGTTGACCCTGGCAAACAGAGCCAGCGAATTGATCAGGCCGATGTTCGGACCTTCCGGCGTTTCAATCGGGCAGACGCGACCGTAATGGGTCGGATGCACGTCACGCACTTCGAAACCGGCGCGCTCACGTGTCAGACCGCCCGGGCCAAGGGCCGAAACCCGGCGCTTGTGGGTGATTTCCGACAGCGGGTTGGTCTGGTCCATGAACTGGGACAACTGACTGGAACCGAAGAACTCCTTGATTGCAGCACTGATCGGCTTGGCATTGATCAGGTCGTGCGGCATCAGATTGTCGGATTCGGCCTGCGACAAACGCTCCTTGACCGCGCGCTCGACGCGAACCAGCCCGGCGCGGAACTGGTTCTCAGCCAGTTCGCCGACCGAGCGCACACGGCGATTGCCAAGGTGATCGATGTCGTCGATATCGCCACGACCGTTGCGCAGATCAACAAGAATCTTGATAACCTCGACGATATCGCGCGGCGACAGGGTCAGTTGCTCGCGAACTTCGACATTGGCACCTAACGGTTTCAGCTTGGCAGCCAGCGCATCGGCATCTGCACGCAGCATGTTTTCGCTCAGAGAGCGGGGACCGTAGGGCAAACCAGCCACCAGATCCTGGATGGTCGACAATGCCATGCCCGCGGCTTCGGCGAGATTCTTCAATGCAGCTTCGGCACGCGAGGCCAGGCTCTTGACCATGACCTTGTGTTCGATGACATCCTGACGCCCCAGACGGCGATTGAACTTCATCCGGCCGACACCCGACAGATCGTAGCGTTCGTCGGAATAGAAAAGACCGTTGAACAGGATCTCGACGGCCTCCTCCGTCGGCGGCTCACCTGGACGCATCATGCGGTAGATGGCAATGCGAGCCGCCTGGCGCGAAGCGGTTTCGTCTGCACGCAGGGTGTTGGAAATGAAAGCCCCCCGGTCCAGATCGTTGGTGTACAGCGTTTCGAGCGACGTAATGCCTGCCTCGCGCAACTTGGCGAGCAGGGTTTCGGTAATTTCGTCGTTGGCGTTGGCGACGACTTCACCGGTGGAAGTATCAACGACATTCTTTGCAACCACGCGACCGATCAGGAAGTCTTCCGGAACAGCGATCTGCTTCAGCCCTGCCACACCGATGTCACGGATGTGCTTGGCGGTAATCCGCTTGTCCTTGGCGACGATCACCTTGCCATCCGGAGCAACGAAATCGAAACGCGCCATTTCGCCGCGAAGACGCTCGGGCACCAGAGCAAATTCGATACTGTCCTTGTTGATCTGGAACAGATCAAACTCGAAGAAGCGCTCCAGGATTTCCTCGGACGACATTCCGATAGCCTTGAGCAGGGTGGTCACCGGCATTTTACGGCGACGGTCGACGCGGAAGAACAGGGTGTCCTTGGGATCGAATTCGAAATCCAGCCAGGAACCGCGATAGGGAATCACGCGTGCAGAAAACAACAGTTTGCCGGAGGAGTGAGTCTTGCCGCGGTCATGCTCGAAGAAAACCCCCGGAGAACGATGCAGCTGGGAGACGATGACGCGTTCGGTACCGTTGATGACAAATGACCCGTTGGTCGTCATCAGCGGGATCTCGCCCATGTAGACTTCCTGTTCCTTGACTTCCTTGACGGTGTCCGGAGCTTCACGGTCCATGATCACCAAACGAACTTTGGCACGCAGCGAAGCGGCAAACGTCAATCCCCGCTGCTGGCACTCGACGACGTCGAAAGCCGGCTCGCCCAGTGCGTAGCTGACGTACTCCAGCCGCGCATTTCCGGAATGGGAGACAATCGGGAAAATGGAAGTGAACGCAGCCTGCAAACCTTCGTTCTTGCGACGCTCGCTCGGCACTTCCGCTTGCAGGAAAGCAGAAAAAGATTCGAGCTGGGTCGCAAGCAAAAAGGGAACTTCCAGCACACTGGCGCGCTTGGCGAAGCTCTTGCGGATGCGTTTCTTCTCGGTGAAGGAGTAAGTCATGGTAACTCCGTGAGGGTGGAATCGGATGTCGGACCTGAGAAAACAGGCAAACGCAAGTCATCGGCCGCCGTATTCCCTACGATGGTCTCGATGATTTGCGTTTGCCGTCTGGCTCGTTTCAACGGTATTTCTGTTCGCTCTGAATGGATTTCACAAAGCAGAAAAGGGCTGGCGGCATTTTTGCCTCCAGCCCGACAGACACGGGTCGATTACTTGACTTCGACCTTGGCGCCAGCTTCTTCGAGTTGCTTCTTGAGGGCTTCGGCATCGGCCTTGGAAACGCCTTCCTTGACCGGCTTCGGAGCACCGTCGACGAGGTCCTTGGCTTCCTTCAGACCCAGGCCGGTAACGGCACGGACGACCTTGATGACTTCAACCTTCTTGTCACCGGCGGCAGCCAGGACAACGGTGAACTCGGTCTGCTCTTCAGCAGCAGCGGCACCAGCACCACCAGCCGGGCCGGCAACGGCGACGGCAGCGGCGGAAACGCCGAACTTCTCTTCGAATGCCTTGACCAGGTCATTCAGTTCCATAACGGTCAGGGAGCCGACGGCTTCCAGGATGTCTTCTTTGCTAATTGCCATTTCAATAAACTCCTAAATCAGTTCGTATGCGGTAAGGATCAAGCGGCGGCGCCTTCGCGCTGCTTGGCCAGGGCGTCGAGGCCACGGACAAAGCCGGCGACCGGAGCCTGCATGACGTACAGCAGCTTCGAGAGCAACTCTTCGCGGCTCGGGACGGACGCGAGCGCCTGCACACCAGCCTTGTCGAGCACCTTGCCGGCATAGGAACCGGCCTTCAGTACCAACTTGTCGTTGGTCTTGGCGAAGTCGTTGAGGACCTTCGCTGCTGCCACCGGGTCAGTGGACACGCTGTAAATCAGCGGGCCAACCATGTGTTCGGCCAGGCCGGCAAACTGCGTGCCTTCCACGGCGCGACGCACCAGGGTGTTCTTCAGCACGCGCAGGTAAACACCGGACTCACGGGCCTTCTTGCGCAGCACGGTGAGGTCACCGACCTCGATGCCACGATATTCGGCGATCGCGATAGTCTCGGCGTTGGCTACTTGTGCCGACACCTCAGCCACGACGGCTTTTTTGTCATTCAGATTGAGACCCACAGGTCTTTCCTCCTTTCAAGTCATAACACGACGGGAGAAATTCCCGTCGCCCTTACGGCGACCTGAACCAGAAGCTCGCCACCCTTGCGAGTGGCCGAAAATCCGTTTCGGGAGCACCGTCTGCGCAGGTTTTCATGATTAAGCCCCTTGCGGAGCACCTGCGGTCTTTGACGATTCGTTGCCGCCAGGAAACCCGGCGACAACGACCCAAAGTTCTTAGTTAGCCAGCCAGGCTAGCCTGATCAACACGCACGCCAGGACCCATGGTGGCAGAAACCGCCACCTTTTTCAGGTACTGTCCCTTGGACGAAGCCGGCTTGGCTTTATTCAAGGCATCGATCAGCGCCTTCAGGTTGCTCTCCAGGTTTTCGACAGAGAACGAGGCACGACCAATCGTGGCATGCACGATACCAGCCTTATCGGTACGGTATTGAACCTGACCTGCCTTGGCGTTGTTCACGGCCGTGGCAACATCCATGGTCACGGTGCCAACCTTCGGGTTCGGCATCAGGCCACGAGGACCGAGAATCTGACCCAGTTGGCCGACGATCCGCATGGCGTCCGGCGTGGCGATAACCACGTCGAAATTCAGATTGCCACCCTTGATCTCGGCGGCCAGATCATCGAAACCGACGATCTCGGCACCAGCAGCCTTGGCAGCTTCAGCCTTTTCGCCTTGAGCGAAGACCGCAACGCGAACACTCTTGCCGGTACCGGCAGGCAGCACAACAGAGCCGCGAACGACTTGGTCGGACTTGCGAGCATCGACACCCAGGTTCACGGCGACGTCAATCGACTCGTCAAACTTGGCAGTTGCAGTTTCCTTGGCGAGCACCAGCGCTTCCTGAACAGGATAGAGCTTTTGTGCAACGATCTTGCCCTCGAGGGCTTTTTGCTTCTTGGTCAACTTCGCCATGTTACAGCCCCTCCACAGTGATGCCCATCGACCGTGCGGAACCGGCGATGGTGCGGACAGCGGCTTCCATATCGGCAGCAGTAAGATCCGGCATCTTGGTCTTGGCGATTTCTTCAGCCTGGGCACGGGTGATCTTGCCAACCTTGTCGGTGTGCGGCTTGGCGGAACCGGACTTGATACCGGCAGCCTTCTTGATCAGGATCGTTGCCGGCGGCGTCTTCATCACGAAAGTGAAAGACTTGTCAGCAAAAGCGGTGATAACAACCGGGATCGGCAAACCAGGTTCGACACCTTGGGTCTGGGCGTTGAACGCCTTGCAGAACTCCATGATGTTCAGACCGCGCTGACCCAGCGCCGGACCAATCGGAGGCGAGGGATTTGCTTTACCAGCCGGCACCTGCAGCTTGATGTAGCCAATAATTTTCTTGGCCATGTGTCACTCCTTGAAAATGAGTCTTAACGCGCGTTGACCGCAGAACGGCTACTGACGCTCCTCTTGCCGACATCAGGGTTGTCGGCAGACCCTAAAACTCAAGACTTCTCGACCTGACCGAATTCCAGTTCGACCGGCGTCGCACGCCCGAAAATGGTGACCGAAACGCGCAAGCGATTCTTTTCGTAATTGACATCCTCGACCGAACCATGAAAATCCGTAAATGGACCTTCCTTGACCCGGACAACTTCGCCGATCTCGAAGAGAATTTTCGGCCGCGGCTTTTCGACACCTTCCTGCATCTGCTGCATGATCTTGTCGACTTCCTTCTGGGAAATCGGCGTTGGCTTGTTGGCCGTTCCACCGACAAAGCCAGTAACCTTCGGCGTGTTCTTCACCAGATGCCAGCTGTCATCATCCATGTCCATTTCGACCAGCACATAGCCGGGAAAGAACTTGCGTTCGGAAATGGCTTTCTGACCGCCCTTCATCTCGACAACCTCTTCGACCGGCACCAGTATCTGGCCGAACTTGTCCTGCATACCCAAACGGTTGATGCGCTCCTGAATGGCGCGCATCACACTTTTTTCAAAGCCCGAATAGGCGTGGACGACATACCAGCGTTTGCTCATGATTTCTTCCAGCCCAGAACGAGGTCATACAACACCCACTCCAGACTCTTGTCGGTCACGTAGAGAAAAATGGCCATGACCACGACGAAGGCAAAAACCATCACTGTCGTCTGGGTGGTTTCCTTGCGGGAAGGCCAAACCACCTTCTTGGCCTCAATCACTGATTCGTTGGCAAAGGCAAAAAAGCGCTGCCCAGGCTCGGTTTTCCAGGCAACCAAACCCGACAGCGCCAGCCCAACGAGAACCGCCAGGACGCGCAAAATCATTGCCTGCCCCGAGAGCAGGTAGAAACCAGCCACGCCGGCAGCCAGAATGACCAGGGCCAGCGCAAACTTGATCTTGTCAGCCATGACGATCGCGATCTTTAAAGAGTGGCAGGGGCGGAGGGAATCGAACCCCCGACCTTCGGTTTTGGAAACCGGCGCTCTACCAATTGAGCTACACCCCTGCGGCAGAGACATCAAAGCGCCCCGGTCTCCCGGAGCGCCCTTCTAAGCTTGACTACCGAATTACTCGATGATCTTGGCGACGACGCCGGCGCCGACGGTACGACCGCCTTCACGGATGGCGAAGCGCAGACCTTCTTCCATGGCGATCGGCGCAATCAGCTTGACCGTCATCGAGATGTTGTCGCCCGGCATGACCATTTCCGTGCCTTCCGGCAGCGAGATCGCACCGGTCACATCGGTCGTACGGAAGTAGAACTGCGGACGGTAGTTATTGAAGAACGGGGTATGACGACCACCTTCATCCTTCGACAGAACATACACTTCGCCCGTGAAGTGGGTATGCGGCGTGATCGAACCCGGCTTGCACAACACTTGGCCGCGCTCAACGTCTTCACGCTTGGTACCACGCAGCAGGGCGCCGATGTTGTCGCCAGCCTGACCTTGGTCGAGCAGCTTGCGGAACATTTCTACGCCGGTACAGGTGGTCTTCTGGGTCGGGCGGATACCGACGATTTCGATTTCTTCGCCAACCTTGACGATGCCGCGCTCGACGCGACCGGTCACGACGGTACCGCGACCGGAGATCGAGAACACGTCTTCCACCGGCATCAGGAACGGCATGTCGACAGCGCGTTCCGGGGTCGGGATGTAGGAGTCCAGCGCGTCAGCCAGACGGAAGATCGCCGGCTCGCCGATTTCGGATTGGTCGCCTTCCAGGGCCTTCAGGGCGGAACCGTGGATGATCGGGGTGTCGTCGCCCGGGAAGTCGTACTTGGACAGCAGCTCGCGCAGTTCCATTTCGACCAGTTCCAGCAGCTCGGCGTCATCAACCATGTCGCACTTGTTCATGAACACCAGAACGTACGGCACGCCGACCTGACGGGCCAGCAGGATGTGCTCGCGGGTCTGCGGCATCGGGCCGTCAGCAGCAGAACAGACCAGGATCGCGCCGTCCATCTGGGCAGCACCGGTAATCATGTTCTTCACGTAGTCAGCGTGGCCCGGGCAATCAACGTGGGCGTAGTGACGGTTTGCGGTTTCGTATTCGACGTGAGCCGTGTTGATGGTAATACCACGGGCCTTTTCTTCCGGCGCTGCATCGATTTCATCATACTTCTTCGCCGCACCACCGAACTTCGCCGACAGCACCGTCGTGATCGCCGCCGTCAGCGTCGTCTTGCCATGGTCAACGTGACCAATCGTACCCACGTTCACGTGCGGCTTCGTACGCTCGAATTTTTCCTTAGCCATTCCAGTTCCTCAAATAATCAAATAAGCAAAAAATCCAGAAGCAAGCTAATCGGTGGTGCCCATGGGCAGGATCGAACTGCCGACCTCTCCCTTACCAAGGGAGTGCTCTACCACTGAGCCACATGGGCCTACCTTAAAACTCCAGCCGTACCGCATCGTGGAGCGGGTGAAGGGAATCGAACCCTCGTCTTAAGCTTGGAAGGCTTCAGCTCTACCATTGAGCTACACCCGCTTAACCCCTGCCCGCAGCACTAGCCGCTACAGCATCAATCTGGTGGAGGGGGAAGGATTCGAACCTTCGAAGGCAGAGCCGACAGATTTACAGTCTGTTCCCGTTGACCGCTTGGGTACCCCTCCGGGAGAAACCGGGATTATCCTGACCCCACGACCACCTGTCAACACAGAAACAACAAAAAAGCCGACCTTTCGGTCGGCTTTTCGGGAAACACATAAAACCTGTTACTTGAGCGAGAGCACCCAGGTAACCAGCTTCTTGGCTTCTTCGTCGGTAACATTGTTTGGCGGCATCGGGATGGCACCCCAGACGCCCTTGCCACCGGACTTGACCTTGGCTGCCAGCGTAGCCACGGCACCCTTGTCACCCTTGTACTTGGCGGCAACTTCCTTGTAGGCCGGGCCGACCAGCTTCTTGTCGATAGCATGGCAGGACATGCAGTTCTTGGCCTTGGCCAGCGCCTCATCAGCGTGAGCCTGACCGGCCATAACAACACCGGCGGCAGCCATCATGGCAACGTAAACAGCTTTCATAATCTCGCTCCGTTATTGGGTTGGTCGAAAATCAGCGTCGGATGATAAAGCCCTTTAGCGGCACAGGCAAACCATTTGGTCAGGTCATCCGCACGGCATTCCCCAAAAAATCCGGGGCACGATGTCCTTAACGGCTCAAAGGGCTTTCGGTTGACCATACTCAGTCGCGACGACGAATCTGCGAAACGTCGCGCACCGCTCCCTTGTCGGCCGAAGTTGCCATCAGTGCATAGGCCTGCAGCGCGGCGGAAACCTGGCGCTGCCGGTCCACCGGCTTCCAGGCAGCCTCGCCCTTGGCATTCATGTTGCCCCGACGTACCGCCAGCTCCTCATCGGTAACCTTCAATTGAATCCGGCGATTCGGAATGTCGATTTCGATCACATCCCCCTCTTCGACCAGGCCGATCGCCCCGCCGTCGGCCGCTTCCGGCGACGCATGACCGATCGACAAGCCCGAGGTACCACCCGAAAAGCGGCCATCGGTCAGTAGCGCGCACGCCTTGCCTAACCCCATCGACTTCAGATAGGAGGTGGGATACAGCATCTCCTGCATCCCCGGCCCACCCTTCGGACCTTCGTAACGGATCACCACCACGTCCCCGGCCACGATTTTGCCGCCGAGGATCGCGTCGACCGCAGCATCCTGACTCTCGAACACGCGCGCGCGCCCGGTAAAGGTCCAGATCGATTCATCCACCCCAGCCGTCTTGACGATGCAACCATCCACCGCAATATTGCCGCGCAACACTGCCAGGCCACCATCCTGCGAATAGGCGTTGGCCCGGTTGCGGATACAGCCCTTGGTCCGATCGAGATCCAGTTCGTGGAAACGACGCTCCTGGGAGAAGGCAACCTGCGTCGGCACACCACCCGGCGCCGCCTTGTAGAATTCGTGCACCTTGACATCGTGCTCCCGGACCACGTCCCAGCGATCGATCGCCTCGCCCAACGTGCGCGCATGGACGGTTGGAACATCACGACGCAGCAGGCCGGCCCGATCGAGCTCGCCAAGAATCCCCATGATCCCGCCGGCACGATGAACGTCTTCGATGTGATATTTGTCGGTCATCGGCGCCACTTTGCACAGACAGGGCACGGCACGCGAGATGCGGTCGATGTCGGCCATCGTGAAATCAACACCGGCCTCCTGAGCCGCCGCCAGGATGTGCAGGACGGTATTGGTCGAACCGCCCATCGCGACATCGAGGGTCATCGCGTTTTCGAACGCAGCCTTGGTGGCGATCGAGCGCGGCAGGATCGAGGCGTCGTCCTGCTCGTAATAGCGCTTGCACAACTCGACAGCCAGGCGACCGGCGCGCAGGAACAATTGCTTGCGGTCGGCGTGCGTGGCGACGACGGTGCCGTTTCCGGGCAGGCTGAGACCGAGCGCCTCGGTCAGGCAATTCATCGAGTTGGCGGTAAACATGCCCGAACAGGAACCGCAGGTCGGACAGGCGGAGCGCTCGATTTCGTCGAGGTCAGCCTGAGACACGCTGGCATCGGCGGCTTTGACCATGGCATCGACCAGATCGAGATGAACGACCTGGCCTTCGAGCTTCACTTTGCCGGCCTCCATCGGGCCACCGGAAACGAAAACGACCGGGATATTCAGGCGCATCGCGGCCATCAGCATCCCCGGGGTGATCTTGTCGCAATTGGAAATGCAGACCATCGCATCGGCGCAATGCGCATTGACCATGTACTCGACCGAGTCGGCGATCAGGTCGCGCGACGGCAGCGAATAGAGCATGCCGTTGTGCCCCATGGCTATGCCGTCATCGATGGCGATGGTGTTGAACTCTTTGGCAACGCCGCCGGCCGCCTCAATCTCGCGCGCAACCATCTGGCCGAGATCCTTCAGGTGCACGTGACCAGGCACGAACTGCGTGAACGAATTGACCACCGCGATGATCGGTTTACCGAAGTCGCCATCTTTCATGCCGGTCGCGCGCCACAGGGAACGCGCGCCGGCCATGTTGCGGCCATGGGTGGAAGTGCGGGAACGGTACTGGGGCATCTGACTCTCCGTGTCGTGGACCGCGTCAACCGCTGTCACAGGCAGGCAACGGCGCGCGAACTATAATCGACCAATTCTAGCCCAATCCCCAAGACGATGCTTCTCCACCCGCAGTTCGACCCGGTCGCCTTTTCGCTCGGCCCTCTCTCCGTCCGCTGGTACGGCCTGATGTATCTGGTCGCCTTCATTCAGTTCGTCCTGCTCGGCCGGTTACGCATCCGTCAGCGGGGTGGCCCGATGAGCAACGAGCAACTCGACGATCTGTTGTTCTACGGCGTGCTCGGCGTGATCATCGGCGGCCGGCTTGGTCAGGTACTGTTCTACGAACCCGGGTATTACTTTGCCCATCCGCTGGAAATCGTTGCTGTCTGGAAAGGCGGCATGAGTTTCCATGGCGGCTTTCTCGGCGTCCTGGTCGCCATGACGCTGTGGGCAAAAAAAGCCGGCCTGCGCTGGTTGACCGTGACCGACTTCATTGCCCCGCTGGTGCCGTTAGGCCTAGCTGCCGGACGTGTCGGCAATTTCATCAACGGTGAACTCTGGGGCCGCATCGCCGATCCGTCGCTTCCCTGGGCAATGGTCTTTCCGCAATCCGGCACCAACGATCCGCGCCATCCGTCTCAGCTCTACCACGTCGGCCTCGAGGGACTGGCCCTTTTTGCCTTCCTTTGGCTGTGGACCGCAAGGCCACGACCGACGGGCGCCGCATCCGGCGCATTTCTGATCGGCTACGGCTGCTTCCGTTTCATCACCGAATTCTTCCGCGAACCCGACCACGGCATCTTCGGCCAGTCCTACGCGGTCAGCATGGGGCAATGGCTGTCACTGCCGATGGTCCTCGCCGGGATCGCGCTTTTACTGCTGGCCTACCGGAGAAAATCCCTATAATTATGGATTACCCATTTCATCAACCGACAGGAAATCCATCATGACGCGTCCGTTCAAGGTTCTCGGCATCCAGCAGATCGCCATCGGCGGCCCTTCCAAGGAAAAACTCAAGACCCTGTGGGTCGACAAGCTGGGACTTGAAGTCACCGGTACCTTCGTGTCCGAACGTGAAAACGTCGACGAAGATATCTGCGCGATGGGCCAGGGCCCGTTCAAGGTCGAGGTCGACCTGATGCAGCCGCTCGACCCGGAAAAGAAGCCGGCCGTGCACACGACCCCGCTGAACCACGTCGGATTGTGGATCGACGACCTGCCGAAAGCCGTCGAATGGCTGACCGCCAACGGCGTCCGTTTCGCCCCCGGCGGCATTCGCAAGGGTGCTGCCGGTTTCGACATCTGCTTCCTCCACCCGAAGGGCAATGAGGAATTCCCGATCGGCGGCGAAGGGGTGCTCATCGAACTGGTACAAGCACCCGCCGAAGTCGTCGACGCTTTCGCTAAACTGGCGGGATAAACCAATCACGAGGAGGTGCGCGATGGCAGATTTTCCCGACAAGGATATCGAGGAAACCCGAGCTGCCCTCGCGCCGACACTGGACGCGATGGCGTCCATCCTGCCCTGGGTCGGCAAATCCCAGCCGGTACGCTTCTCTCCCGAGCTCAACAAACGCTGGCAAGCCGCTTGCACGATGCTCGCCGAGCGCTGGTCAGCACGTGCCAGCGAGGGTCCGACCGCGATTCGCCCGGCGATCTTCGGGCTGTTCCCGATCGCCATCGAAAGCGGCGAAGCCGACTGTCTGCTGTTGTGCGAAACCCTGGCCACGGTTGCCGATCATCTCGAACACAACCCGCCGGGTTCCCGCCTGGTCGCCGCACTGAGTGCGACCTGCGAGGCACTGCTCGACGAGGGCGGACTGGAGAATCCCAAGCTGCTGGTACGCGCCCGCCATTTCGCGCAACGGCTGAACGAGGCGCTCCAACCCTCGAGCAAGCCCGGCGAACGCTCGGACGTTCTCGACCGGCTGTTCGTGCAGGATGCCGAGGAGCGCCTTGCCCACATGCGCGAAGCGCTGGACGTGCTGCCGCTGGACGTCGTCGCCCTAGAACAGGAAAGCGTCGAACTGATGCAGCAGGCCGAACAGATCGACATGTGGGGCATCTATCATCTGGCCCGTCAGCTGCACAATTTCGCGCTGCAACTCAGCGACGTCAGCGAAAGCGTCCAGGATCAGGCTGCGCTCGACATTGCCCGGCAACTGGATCTGATCGAACAGGCACTGGCTGCGGTCGACCGCTGAAACCATGAAAAAAGGGGCCTTTCGGCCCCTTTACCCTATTACCGACGGATCAGCGCCCGGCCAGCGCGGCAATCCGCTCTTCCAGCGGCGGGTGGGTCGAAAACAGGGCCATCAAGCCGCCCTTGCCGCCCGCGATGCCGGAGGCCGCCATATTCTGCGGCAGCGGTTCGGTATGCAGATTGCCCAAACGACGCAACGCGTTCTGCATCGGCACCGCCGAGCCCATCAGTTGCGCAGCACCGGCATCGGCACGGAATTCGCGCTGCCGCGAGAACCAGGCGACGACCATGCTGGCCAGGATGCCGAATACCACTTCGCAGATCAGGCTGGTCACCATGTAACCGATACCCGGGCCGCTGCTCTCGGAATCATTGCGACGCAGGAAGGAATCGACCAGATAGCCGACCACGCGGGAGATGAAGATGACGAAGGTGTTGACCACGCCCTGGATCAGCGTCAGCGTCACCATGTCGCCGTTGGCGATATGCGCCACTTCATGCGCCAGCACGGCCTCGGCCTCCTCGCGGGTCATGCTTTGCAGCAGACCGGTCGATACCGCAACCAGCGAGGCGTTTTTGGTAGCACCGGTGGCAAAGGCATTCGGCTCGCCATCGTAGATCGCCACTTCCGGCATCGGCAGATTGGCGCGGCCGGCCAGCCTGGCCACGGTATCGACCAGCCACAATTCGGAGGAGGTCGACGGATGCTCGATGACGCGGGCACCGGTACTCCACTTGGCCATCGTCTTCGACATCAGCAGGGAGATAAAGGCGCCCCCGAAACCGATGACGGCCGCAAACGCCAGCAACATGCCGAGATTGAGGCCGTTGGCGGTAAGGAAGCGATTGACCCCGAGCAGGCTGGTCACCACGCTCAGTACCAGCATGACCGCCAGGTTGGTCACGAGGAAAAGCACGATGCGTTTCATGTTGGACTCCGGATGCAGAATGAGACAAGGCTGAATATTACCGCATGGACCAACAGAAAAAACCGGAGCACAATTGAAAGACCATTCGATTTTCTCGCATTGAAACATGCTCAACTACAAGCATCTCCACTATTTTTGGGTCGTTGCCAAGGAAGGCAGCATCACACGTGCAGCAGAAAGGCTGGGCGTTGCCGTACAGACGATCAGCGGCCAACTGTCGCTGCTGGAAAAGCAGCTGGGCCGTGCGCTATTCAACGCTCAGGGCCGTGGCCTGGTGCTCAGCGAGGCCGGCCGGACCGCGCTCGGTTACGCCGACCAGATATTCCAGCTCGGCGAGTCGCTGGTCGAGGCGCTGGAGCACGGCGACTCCGATAGCACGCTGCGCCTGCGCGCGGGGATTACCGACGGCATTCCGAAATTGCTTGCCTACCGACTGCTCAACCGGGTCACCGAGCTGCCCGGCGACATCCGCCTGGTCTGCGACGAGGATGAATACGACGACCTGCTCGCCGACCTGGCGCTGCACCGTCTCGATGTCGTCCTGACCGACCGCGCCGCGCCGCTCGGCGGCAATCTGAAAGTCTTCAGCACCCGCCTGGGGGATTTTGCCACCGGACTCTACGCCTGCCCGGCACTGGCCGAACGTTACCGTCCCGGTTTCCCGGGCAGCCTGACCGACGCGCCGCTGCTACTGCCGACCCGGCATCATGCCCTGCGCGGACGCATCGACCGCTGGCTGGAAGAACAGCGGCTGCACCCCAAGATTGTCGGCGAGTTCGAGGACAGCGCACTGCTCACCACTTTCGGCCGCGGCGGCCTGGGCATTTTCCCCGCGCCGCTGATCCTGGCCGAACAGATTGCCGCCCAGTACGATGCCGAACTGCTCGGTCCGATGGACGGCGTCAGCGAACAGATTCACGCCATTTCCAACGAACGGCGGATCCGCCATCCGGCGGTCGAACTGCTGTGCCGGGAGGCCGGCCGGACCCAGGGAGTATAATTTCGGGCCCCAACGCTTTACCGAGTCCCGATACGATGTCCTTCCGTCCCTTTGTCCTGGCGCTTGTCGCGCTGCTGTCCGCCGTTTCCGTCCCCGCCGCTGCCCAGACCCAGCCGGTCCCTCCGGCCCTGGCCGCCAAATCCTGGCTGCTGCTGGAAATGAGCTCCGGCCAGACGTTGACCGCAGAAAAACCCGACGAGCGCCTTGAACCGGCCTCGCTGACCAAGCTGATGACCGCCTACCTGACGTTCTCGGCACTGCACAAGAAGACGCTGAACCTCGACCAGCCGCTGCCGGTTTCCGAAAAGGCCTGGCGCACCGGCGGCTCGAAGATGTTCGTCAAGGTGGACACCCAGGTCCCGGTCGAAGAGCTGATCAAGGGCATGATCGTCCAGTCCGGCAACGACGCCTGTGTCGTGCTCGCCGAAGCGATCGCCGGCAGCGAGGAAAACTTCGCCCAACTGATGAACCGCGAAGCCCAGCGACTGGGCATGAGCGCCTCCAGTTTCCGCAACTCGACCGGCCTGCCCGACCCCGAGCACTACACCACCGCCCGCGACCTGTCGAAACTCGCCGCCGCGCTGATCCATGATTTCCCCGAGGAATACCGGAAGTATTACTCGATGAAGGAATACACCTACAACGGGATCACCCAGCCCAACCGCAACCGCCTGCTGTTCATCGACCCGACGGTCGACGGCGTCAAGACCGGCCATACGGAAGCCGCCGGCTACTGCCTGATCTCGTCGGCCAAACGCGAACAGCGCCGGCTGCTGTCGGTGGTGCTCGGCACGGCCTCCGATGGCGCGCGCGCCAGCGAATCGCACAAACTGCTGAACTGGGGCTTCCTCAGCTTCGACTCGGTGATGATCCAGCCGGCCAGTCAGGCACTGGCCGATGTTCGCGTCTGGAAGGGCAGTCAATCGACCGCCAAGGCAGGCTTTGCCGACGACCTGGCGATTGCGCTGCCGAAAGGCTATGCCGACAAGGTCAGCAAGGAATTCGTCGCCGAGCCACGGCTGATTGCACCGATCGAGGCCGGCCAGAAACTGGGTACGCTGAAGCTGGCAGTCGACGGCAAGCCGTTCGCCGAATACCCGGTCATTGCCCTTGAAAAAGTCGAACTCGGCAACATCTTCGTCCGCATCCTCGACACCATTCGCCTGTGGTTCGCCTGATCCTGCCATGACGCCCTACGTCGCCGACCCGGTCTATCTCAACGGCAGTTTCCTGCCGCTGGCAGAGGCCGGCGTGTCGCCGCTCGATCGCGGCTTCCTGTTCGGCGACGGCGTCTACGAAGTGATCCCGGTCTATTCGCGACGTCCGTTCCGCATCGACGAACACCTCGGGCGCCTGCAGGCGACGCTCGACGGAGTCACCTTGCCCAATCCGCTTGCGGTCGACGACTGGAAGCAGGTGATTTCCCGGTTGATCGCGGCGGCGCCGTGGGACGATCAGTCGATCTACCTGCAGATCACGCGCGGCGCGGACGACAAGCGCGATCAGCCCTTCCCGCCGGCCACCATCCCACCCACGGTTTTTGCCTTCGCCGGCCCGCTGATCACGCCATCGGCCGAACAGCGGGCGCGGGGCGTCGCCGCGATCAGCGTCGCCGACCAGCGCTGGGCGCGTTGCGACCTCAAGGTGATCTCGTTGCTGGCCAACGTCCTGGCCCGCCAGCAGGCGGTCGAGCAGGGTTGCGCCGAGGCATTGCTGATCCGCGACGGCTATCTGAAGGAAGGCGCGGCGTCCAACATCTTCGTCGTTCGCGACGGGCTGCTGCTCGCGCCGCCGAAGACGCAACTCATGCTGCCGGGCATCACCTACGACCTGGTCATCGAACTCGCCCATACCTACGGTCAACCGCTGGAAATCCGCGAAATTGCCGAAACGGAACTTCGCGCCGCCGACGAGGTCTGGATGACCTCGTCGACCAAGGAAGTGCTGGCGATCACCACGCTCGACGGCGCCCCGGTCGGCAACGGGAAACCCGGCCCGCTCGGCGAACGGATGTGGCAGTGGTATCAGGATTTCAAGAACACGGTAATGCGCAAAGGCTGAGATGGCTTCGTACAAGGACACCCTCCTCGAATTTCCCTGCGACTTTCCCCTGAAGATCATGGGCAAGGCGCACGACGAACTCGCCCAGGCGGTGCTCACCATCGTCACCCGGCACGCCCCCGATTTCGACGGCGCGACGATGGAAATGCGCGCCAGCTCCGGCGGCAACTACCTGAGCCTGACCTGTACCGTGGTCGCCACCTCGAAGCCGCAGCTCGACGCGCTGTACATGGAGCTGACGTCGCACCCGCTGGTCAAGGTCGTGCTCTGACGTGAGCATCGTCGTCAACCGCCTGGGCCGCGTCGACTACGCGCCGACCTTCCAGGCCATGCAGGACTTCACCGCGACGCGGACGGCCGAGACGCCGGACGAGTTGTGGATCGTCGAACATCCCCCGGTGTACACGCTCGGCCAGGCCGGCAAGCCGGAACACATCCTGCGCGACGTCGGTATCCCGCTGGTGCAGATCGACCGCGGCGGCCAGGTCACCTACCATGGCCCCGGCCAGGTGGTGATCTACCTGCTGCTCGACCTGTCGCGCCGGAAAATCAAGGTGCGCGAGCTGGTCACGGCCATCGAGCAGGCGGTCATCGACCTGCTGGCCGAGCAGGGCGTCACCGCCGAACGCCGCGACGGCGCCCCCGGCGTCTATGTCGGTCCGGCGAAAATCGCCGCGCTCGGCCTGCGCATTCGCAACGGCTGCTCCTACCACGGCGTCTCGCTCAACGTGGACATGGACCTGACGCCGTTCGACGCAATCAACCCTTGCGGCTACGCAGGTCTGCAAGTCATCCAGACCCGCGACCTGAACATTCCGCTCACCGCTCACGAGGCCGGCGAGCTTCTCTCTCAACATTTGCTACAGCAACTGGAACCGAAACATGGCTGAAACCAAGCAGAAGGGCGTCAAGCAAAAGGGCGAACTGAAGACCGCGCGCATCCCCATCAAGATCGTCCCGGTCGCCGAGCCACTGAGAAAGCCCGATTGGATCCGCGTCAAGGCCGGCAACAGCGCCGGCCGCTTCGGCGAGATCAAGACCATGCTGCGCGAGAAGAAGCTGCACACCGTCTGCGAGGAAGCCACCTGCCCGAACATCGGCGAATGCTTCGGCCGCGGCACCGCCACCTTCATGATCCTCGGCGACATCTGCACGCGCCGCTGCCCGTTCTGCGACGTCGGCCACGGCCAGCCCTTGCCGCCCAACCCGGACGAACCGCGCGAACTGGCCGAATCGGTCGCCGCGCTGAAGCTGCGTTATGTCGTGATCACCAGCGTCGACCGTGACGACCTGCGCGATGGCGGCGCCCAGCACTTCGTCGACGTGATCAGCAACGTCCGCCAGCTGTCGCCGACGACCACCGTCGAAACCCTGGTCCCCGACTTCCGCGGTCGCATGGACGTCGCCCTCGAGGTCCTCGGTGGCGCCCTGCCCGACGTCCTCAACCACAACATGGAAACCGTGCCGCGCCTCTACAAGCAGGCCCGCCCCGGCGCCGACTACAAGCACTCGCTGGAATTCCTCAAGCAATTCAAGGCGCGCTACCCGAACGTGTCGACCAAGTCCGGCCTGATGGTCGGTCTCGGCGAAACCGACGATGAAATCCTGGAAGTCATGCGCGACCTGCGCGCCCACGACGTCGAGATGCTGACCATCGGCCAGTACCTGGCGCCGTCCGGCCACCACCTGCCGGTGACGCGCTACGTCCATCCCGACGTATTCAAGATGTATGAGGAAGAAGCGAAAAAGATGGGGTTCTCCGGCGCGGCCTGCGCGCCGATGGTGCGTTCGTCCTACTGGGCCGACCAACAGGCGCACTCGGCCGGCGTTTCCTGATTGCTGCGGTCAACCGCAATGCGCACGAAAAAATCCCCGGCCTGACCGGGGATTTTCACATCAACGAACACCCGGCGGCGGGGCCGGCGGCTTGCCGCTGGGCGGCGCCGGAATTTTCGCCTCGTCGGCGGACACCGGACGCGAATAGGTCATGTTGCCGGCCACCGGCACGCGATGCCCCTTGGCATACATGCACTGGATATAGGCATTGTCGTACTGGCGCTGCGTGCCGATGCCGGAACTGCGCGAGGCATCCGTACCGGCCGCCGTGCCGGCCAGCAGACCGACACCGGCCCCCACGCCCGCCCCCCGACTATCGCCACCGATCGCCGCCCCGGCCAGCGCGCCAACGGCAGTACCAACCGCGGCACTGGTCAGCGCCGACTCCTGACGAGCCTGCGTCGCCGACTTGCCGCCGATCATCCGCATGGCATCGTCACGGCACCACACATCGTCGGCGCGAAAGCTCTCGATGCTGCGACCGGTACCCGGCAACACCATCACTGATGGCCCGGTAGGAATCGTCGTACAGGCACCCAGCAACAACAGCAGCGGCACGACGGCGAGTTTGCGGGAAATGACGGGCATGGCAGTCCTCTCACTGGGCGCGCGGCAGCACGCGCTGCCAGCCGCCCGGGCATTCCTTGACATTGGGGTAATAGGCCGAAGCCTCGGTACAGTAGTACCAGTAATCGCCGGCCGCCGGTTCGGCAGGCGCTACCGACTGCTCGATGTAAACGGGCGGCGGCGGCGGTGGCGTGACGATCACCGGGGTTGGCGGATAGTAGTACCACGGTGGCGGATACCACCAGGGGCTATACACCACGGGCGCACCGATCACGACACCAACACCGACTCTGGCCCGGGGCGGATGTGCCCAGGCGCTGCCGGCCAGGCAGACGGCAATCACGGCAATGAGGAAACGGCTGATCTTCATTTTCAGGTTCACAGGCTTGTTGACCGAAAGATAGACCAGCCGTCGACGCGTCGGCAGCGGAAAATTGCTACAGTTTGTAACGCCTTACAGCAGGTGCATCTGCCGTGCCGCGTCACGCAGGCCGCTACGGAAATCCGGATGGGCGATGGCGATCAACGCAGCGCAGCGCTGCTTGGCCGTCTTGCCGCGCAACTGGGCAACACCGTATTCGGTGACCACGTAGTTGATGTCGTTCTTGCTGGTCGTCACGTGGGTCCCCGGCGACAGCGTCGGCACGATCCGCGAGATGGTGTCGTCCTTGGCGGTCGACGGCAGCACGATGAAGGATTTTCCACCGTTCGAGCGATTCGCCGCACGCACGAAATCGGCCTGGCCGCCGGTACCGGAGTAGGGTTTGAAGCCGAGACTCTCGGAGCCGCACTGACCGAGGAAATCGATCTGCATCGTTGCATTGATCGCGTGCAGGTTGTCATTGCGGCCGGCGATGTAGGGGTCGTTGGTGTAATCGACCGGATGCATCTCGAGCGCCAGGTTGCGGTTCATGAAGCGATACAGCTTGTTCGAGCCGAGCGCGAAGGTCGCCAGCATCTTGCCCGGGTGCAGGTTCTTGCGACGGTTGGTGATGACCCCGGCCTCGATCAGCGTCAGGATGCCGTCGCCGATCATTTCGGTATGGATGCCGAGATCGCGCTTGTCGGTCAGTTGCATGACCACCGCGTCAGGAATGCCGCCGTAACCGATCTGCAGCGTCGCGCCGTCGGGGATCATCTCGGCAACGTACTTGCCGATCGCTTCCTGGACCGGGCCGATCTTCGGCAAGCCGACTTCCATGATCGCATCGTCGCTCTCGCACAAGGCGGTGACCTGCGACACATGCACATGACAGGCGCCAAAGGCGAACGGCACGTTGGGATTGACCTCGAGGACCACCGCCCGTGCCCGCTCGATCGCCGCCATCGTGTAGTCGGCGGCCAGTGCCAGCGAGAAATAGCCGTGCTCGTCCATCGGCGAAGCCAATGCAAAAACGACATCGGACGGGGTCTGCGCACGCCGGATCAGCGACGGCAGTTCGGAGAAGTAGGCCGGCACGAAATCGATCCAGCCTTCGCTGCCGCCCTGGCGTGTCGCACCGCTGAAAAAGTAGGCGGTATGCCGGACATGTTCAGCGGTTTCCGGATCGAAATACCCGTACTTGCGCACCGGCAGAATCTGCGACACCTGAACGTCGCGAAAATCGCGGCGGGCATCGGACAAGGCGCCCAGCAGGGCCGGCGGCTCGCCGACGGCGGTCGGTACGACGATGGTGTCGCCATCGCGAACGACACGCACGGCATCGGCGGCGGACAGGCGTTTCTGCTGGTACTGGGCGGCAAACGACATGGGGTCTCCTCTGTTATTTCTGTTCGTCGGGCGACGAATACTGACACGTACGTTAACAGCCTTTGCTGACCGGGATCAAGAAATCATGCTTGTTGCATCGCAGCATTCGCCCCCTTGCGATTGCTGCCGGCAACCATGCGTATCCCGAACAGCCGGCATTCGAGCGGCCCGTTGAACAACGGCGTCTTGCGGGACGGTTTGAGCCCGACCAGTTTGGGCAGTCGCAGATCGGCGGTGAAGAAATGACAGTTCCAGCCGGCCCAGCGCTGCTTCAGCGCGCTGCCAAGCTGCGGGTAGAAGGCGGCCAGTTCGTCCTGTTCGCCGATGCGCTCGCCGTAGGGCGGATTGGTCAGCAGCACGCCGGGGTCGCCGGCCGGCGGTTCGATTTCCAGCAGATCGCCGCGGTCGACCCGGACACAATCGCCAAAACCGGCTTCCTGCAGGTTGCGGCGGGTGGCGCGGACGGCCTTGTCGTCGATGTCCCAGCCGTGGATCGCCAACGGCCCGGCCGGCTTGACGCGGGCCTCGGCGGCAGCGCGGATCGACGCCCACAGCGGCGCCTCGAAGCGTTTCAGCAGTTCGAAAGCGAAGGCGCGATCCAGGCCCGGCGCACGATCCAGCGCCACCTGCACGGCTTCGAGCAGGAAGGTGCCGCTGCCGCACATCGGATCGACCAGCGGCTCGCCCGGCTGCCAGCCGGACAGCTTGAGGATGCCGGCCGCCAGATTCTCCTTCAGCGGCGCGTCTACCGTGGCCTTGCGGAAACCGCGCTGCCACAGCGGTTGACCGGAGGTATCGAGATACAGCGTGCATTGGTTCTCGGTCAGGAAAACGTGGACGCTGACATCCGGATGCCGGGTATCGATGTCCGGCCGCTCGCCGAGGTCTTCGCGGAAGCGGTCGCAGACGGCGTCCTTGACGCGCAGCGTGACGTAGTCGAGCGACTTGAGCGGACACTTGATCGCTGTCGTCACCACACGCATCGTCCGCGACACGGCAAAATGGTTGGGCCACAGCTGGCGCACAGCCAGCCGGTAGATGTCGTCTTCCTTGGCGTAGGGCCCGGTGACGATGTGCCAGAGGATGCGCGTCGCCAGCCGGGATTCCAGGTTGGCGCGGTAGCACACCGCCCAGTCGCCGGAAAAATGCACACCGCCGTGGGTCGACCGCAGTTCTTCGGCGCCGACCGAGCGCAATTCCTCGACCAGCAGTTCTTCCAGCCCGCGCGGGCAGATTGCGAAATATTTGTTCATTTCAGAAGGGTTTCAGCACGACGAGGAAAAGCACGACCAGCAGCACGACAACGGGAACTTCGTTGAACACGCGGAACCAGACGTGCGACTTGGTATTGCGCCCGTTTTCGAAGTCGCGCAGCAGTCGACCGCAATAACCGTGATAGGCGAACAGGCCGAGCACCAGTACGATCTTGGCATGCAGCCAGCCGCCCGAAAAACCGTAGCCGAGCCACAACCACAGGCCGAAGGCCACCGCCAGCACGCCGAGCGGCGACATGAACTTGTACAGTTTGCGTGCCATCAGCAACAGACGATCGCGTTCGGCCAGGCTGTCCGGCGCGACCATCGCCAGGTTGACGTAGATGCGCGGCAGGTAGAACAAGCCGGCGAACCAGGAAATGACCATCCACAGATGCAGGGTTTTCACGACGAGCATGCGTTTCTCCTGATGGCATCCGCCAGCCCGGCATCGACGGTCGGGTAGGCAAGACGCAACTTTAGTTCTTGTTTGAGACGGCGATTGCCGATCCGCCGGGATTCTCGCATGAACGACAGCTGTACCGGCGACAGCACGCCGGCCAGTTCATCCCGCGCCAGACGCGGCGGCCGCGGCAGGCCGAAGGCGTCGGCCACCTTGTCGAAATAATCGGCCATCTTCAGTTCGCCGTCGTCGACGACGTTGTACACGCGGTTGGCGGCCCCGCGCCGCAGCGCGGCGAGACAGGCGGCCGCCAGATCGTCGGCATGGATGTGGTTGCTGAACACATCGTCGCGGTCGACCAGCGCCGGCAGGCCTTTTTGCAGTCGCTCGACCGGCAGGCGCCCGGCAGCGTAAATGCCCGGCGCACGCAGGATGGAGACGGTCACGCCGGTGCGCCGCCCCCAGTCGCGCAGCACGCGTTCGGCATCGACCCGGCGCACGGCGCGCGGATTGCTCGCCGCCAGCCGCCGCCGCTCGTCGATCTCGGCCCCGGCACAATCGCCGTAAACCCCTGTCGTGCTTACGTAAACCAGGTGGCGTGGTAGACTTCCGCCCGATCTTTTGCTCGCACTCAACGCGGCCAGCAAGTGGCGTGTCCGGGTGTCGCGCAGGCCATCGGCGGGCGGTGGCGCCAGGTGCAGGACAAGGTCGGCCAGGCCGGCCAGGCGATGCAGGCTGCGGGGATCGTCGAGATCGGCGATCAGCGGCCGGGCACCGGCATCGCGCCAGGCGGCGGCCTTCTCCGGATTGCGCAGCACGGCGTAAACCCGGGCGCGCGGCGCGGCGGAAGAAGCGAGCAGACGCAGGATGCGGCGGGCAACGTCCCCGCTGCCGACAATCAGGATGTTTTGCACGCCGGCATTGTAGCCGACGATCAAGGGGAACCATGAGCTACCAAGTCACTGTCCAGCCGAGCGGCCGCCAGTTCGCGGCCGAGCCCGATGAAAGCCTGCTCGACGCTGCGTTGCGCCAGGGCCTGACCTTGCCGCACGGCTGCCGCGACGGCGCCTGCGGCGCCTGCAAGGGGCAGTTGCTGGCCGGCAGTGTCGACATGGGCCGTGTCGAATTCCAGGGCTTGAAGCCGGAAGAAAAAGCCGCCGGACTGATCCTCTACTGTTGCGCCAAGGCGACCTCCGATCTGGTCGTCGAATGCAAGCAGCTCGGCGTCGCCGGCGATTTCCCGGTCAAGACGCTGCCCGGCCGGATCGAGAAGTTCGAGCGGCTGGCGCTGGACGTGATCGAAATTCACCTGCGCCTGCCGGCCAGCGAGAAACTCGAATTCCGGGCCGGCCAGTACATCGACATCCTGCTCAAGGACGGCAAGCGGCGCAGCTTCTCGCTGGCCAACGCACCGCGCGCCGACGGCATGCTCGAACTGCACATCCGCCATGTGCCGGGCGGCCTGTTCACCGAACAGGTATTCACCACCATGAAGGCCCGCGACATCCTGCGTTTCGAAGGTCCGCACGGCGGTTTCTACCTGCGCGACGACAGCCGCAAGCCAGTGATTCTGCTCGCCGGCGGCACCGGCTTTGCGCCGATCAAGGGCATCGTCGAGCAGGCCATCGGCGAAGGCAACACGCGCGAATTCCACATCTACTGGGGCGCCCGCGCCCGGGCAGACCTTTACCAGGACGCCCTGCCCGCCGGCTGGGCCGCTACGCACGCCAACCTGCACTACACGCCGGTACTCGCCGAACCGGCAGCCGCCGATGCATGGACCGGCCGCACCGGTTTCGTCCATCAGGCCGTGCTGGCCGATCATGCCGACCTCGCCGGCTTCCAGGTCTATGCCTGCGGTTCGCCCGGCATGATCGACGCGGCCAAGCGCGATTTCGTCGCGCAAGGGCTGCCGGAAGAGGAATTCTTCGCCGACGCCTTCACCTTCTCGGCCAGCTGACATGTTCGGTGTCGCCGATTACGGCGCCTTCGTGCTCGCCGTGCTGATCTTCCTGGCGATTCCCGGCCCCGGCAACCTGGCGCTGCTGACCTCGACGGCCAAAGGCGGCGTGCGCGGCGGGCTGGCCGCCGCCTGCGGCGTCATCCTCGGCGATCAGGTGCTGATGTGGCTGGCGGTGGCCGGCGTCGCCGCCATGCTGCGCGCCAATCCGGCGCTGTTTTCGGCGATGCAGTGGCTGGGCGCCGGGTATCTGGCCTGGCTGGGCCTGCGCCTGCTGTTCGCCCGACCGGGCAGCGCACCGGCGGTCAACATCCGTCCCGGCCATTATTTGCGCCAGGCGATGCTGATCACGCTGCTCAACCCGAAGGCGATCATGTTCTACATGGCCTTCTTCCCGCTGTTCGTCGATCCGGCGCAGCACCGCGGCCTGGCGACCTTCGCCTTCATGGCCGGGACGATCGCCCTGCTGGCGCTGCTCTACTGCATCACTGCCATCGCCCTGGCTCGCCGGCTGGCCGACCGCCTGCGCGCCAGCCCGGGGATTTCACGCGCGCTGGAAAAGCTGGCCGGGCTGGTGCTGGTCGGCTTCGGCATCCGGCTGTTCAGCGGACGCTGAAGCGGCGCAGCGGTTTTTTCGCCGCCGCCCCCGTCGACCGCAGCAAGGCAGCCTTATTCGCCGAGATAGGCGGCACGCACCTTCGGGTCGTGCAACAGCGCGGTCGACGCGCCGTTCAGCGTGATTTCGCCGCTTTCCATGACGTAGGCGCGCTGGCTGGATTCGAGCGCCAGCCGAGCGTTCTGCTCGATCAGCAGGACGGTCATGCCGGCGGCCGCGACCGCGCGGATCACCTCGAAAATCTTGTGCACCATGATCGGCGCCAGCCCCATCGACGGCTCGTCGAGCAGCAGCATTTTCGGCCGGCTCATCAGCGCGCGGCCGATCGCCAGCATCTGCTGTTCGCCGCCGGACAGCGTGCCGGCCAGCTGGTCCTCGCGCTCGCGCAGACGCGGAAAATAACCGTAGATGGTTTCCAGGTCCTTTTCGATGTCGACCGCATCATTGCGGATGAAGGCGCCGATCCTCAGGTTCTCGGCCACCGTCAGGCGCGGAAAGACGCCGCGCCCTTCCGGTACCAGCGCGATGCCCTTGCGGACGATGTCGTGCGGCGCGGCATGGACGATCTTTTCGCCGCGGAAATGCACATCGCCGCCGACGGCATCGATCAGCCGGGCGATCGCCTTCAGCGTCGTCGTCTTGCCGGCGCCGTTGGCGCCGATCAGCGCGACGGTTTCGCCCTCGTTGACGTGGAAGGTGATGCTGCGCACCGCCTGGATGCCGCCGTAGGCGACGTGGAGTCCGGTCACTTCGAGCATCAGCCCCCCAGATACGCTTCGATCACGCGTTGGTCCTTCTGCACGACGGCCGGTACATCCTCGATCACCAGCGCACCGTAGTCGAGCACCGCGACGCGGTCGCACAGGCCCATCACCAGCTTGACGTCGTGTTCGATCAGCAGCACCGTCGTGCCGTCGCCGCGGATGCCTTCGATCAGTTCGCGCAGTTCGCCGGTTTCGGTGGCGTTCATGCCGGCCGCCGGTTCGTCGAGGCACAGCAGCTTCGGCTCGGTGGCCAGCGCGCGGGCGATCTCCAGCCGGCGCTGGTCGCCGTAGGAGAGATTCCTGGCCAGATCGTCGGCACGCTCGGCGATATCGACGTAATGCAGCAGTTCCATCGCCCGGCTGCGGATCGCCGCTTCCTCGGCGCGCGTCGCCGCGGTACGCAGCATGGCGCCGAAGACGCCGGCCCGGGTCCGCACATGGCGGCCGACCATGACGTTCTCCAGCGCCGTCATGTTGCCGAACAGCCGGATATTCTGGAAGGTCCGGGCGATGCCGCGCGCGGCCGCCTGCTGCGGCGCATCGGCGAGCAGCGGCGCGCCGGCGAAGTCGAAGCCACCGCCGTCCGGCACGTAGAGCCCGGTCATGCAGTTGAAGAAAGTGGTCTTGCCGGCGCCGTTCGGGCCGATCAGACCGTAGATTTCACCGCGCCGGATGCTCAGCGAAACGTCGCGCAGCGCCTTCACCCCGCCGAAATGCTTGGCCACGGCCCGCGCTTCGAGCAGCACTTCGCTCATCGCGTCGCCTCCGCCGGGCGCCGGCTTTCCGGTGCCGGCCACAGGCCGTTCGGCTTGAAGCGCATGACCAGCACCAGCGCCAGACCGAAGATCAGCATGCGCAGGCTTTCCGGATCGACCAGCGTCTTGCCGAACAGCGCCATCTGCACCGGCGTCACGCTGTAACGCAGCACTTCGGGCAACACCGACAGCAGGATCGCGCCGAGAATGACGCCGGGAATGTGCCCCATGCCGCCGAGCACGACCATCGCCAGCACCATGATCGATTCGATCAGCGAAAAGGACTCCGGCGAGACGAAGCCCTGCATCGCCGCGAAGACGCCGCCGGCGATGCCGCCGAACGAGGCGCCCATGGCGAAGGCCAGCAGCTTGATGTTGCGCGTGTTGATGCCGACCGCCTTGGCCGCCACCTCGTCCTCGCGGATCGCCTGCCAGGCGCGGCCGATGCGCGAATGCTGCAGGCGCAGGTTGATGACGACGACCAGGATGGCAAGCGCCACCAGCAGGAAGTAATACTTGTGCGCCCCGGTCAGTGTCAGCCCGAGGAACGGCGTGCTGCCGGCAAACTTCAGCCCGGCGATGCTCACCGGATCGATCAGCGTGATGCCTTGCGGCCCGTTGGTGATGTTGATCGGCGCGTTGAGGTTGTTCATGAAGATGCGCACGATTTCGCCGAAACCGAGCGTGACGATGGCCAGATAGTCGCCGCGCAGCTTCAGCGTCGGCGAACCGAGCAGCACGCCGAACAGGCAGGCGACCAGTGCGCCGATCGGCAGGATCGCCCAGACCGGCCAATGCAGCCCGAAGTGAGGACTCGCCAGCAGCGCCCAGGTATAGGCGCCGACCGCATAGAAGGCGATGTAACCCAGATCGAGCAGGCCGGCAAAACCGACGACGATGTTCAGGCCGAGCGCCAGGAAGATGTAGAGAATCGCGAAATTGACGATGCGGATCCACGCCTGCCCGCCCATGCCGGCGACGAAGGGCAGCGCGATCAGCGCCACGGCGATCAGCGCGATGCCTGCGGTCGACCGCGGGGAAAGCCAGTTTTTCATGCGCGGTCTCCGGTTTTCTCGCCGAACAGGCCGGAAGGCTTGAACATCAATACGCCGATCAGCACGACGAAGGCGAAGATGTCCTGGTAATGGCTGCCGAGGAAGCCGCCGGTCAGATCGCCGATGTAACCGGCACCAAGCGCCTCGATGATGCCGAGCAGCACGCCGCCCAGCATCGCCCCGGCAAGGTTGCCGATGCCGCCGAGCACGGCAGCGGTGAAGGCCTTCAGGCCGAGCATGAAGCCCATCTGATAATGGGCGATCTCGTAATAGCTGCCGACCATCACGCCGGCCAGCGCGCCCAGCGCCGAACCGATCACGAAGGCCGCGGCGATCACCCGGTTGGCATTGATTCCCATCAAGCTGGCGACGGCAGGATTCTGCGCCGTCGCCCGCATCGCCATGCCGAGTCTGGTGCGGTAGATCAGCAGCAGCAGGCCGCCCATCGTTGCCGCCGAAATCGCCACGATGGCCACCTGCACCAGCGTGAAATGCGTGCCGGCCAGTTCGAAACTGACTTTCGGCAGCAGCGGCGGGAAGGTCAGGTAGTTGCGTCCCCAGAGGATCATCGCCAGGTTCTGCAGCACGATCGACATGCCGATCGCGGTGATCAGCGGCGTCAGCCGCGGCGCGCCACGCAAGGGCCGATACGCCACGCGCTCAAGGCTCCAGCCCAGCCCCATGCAGACCAGCACGGCAATCACCAGGCCGCACAGGCCAGCCAGGCCGGCCGGCATGCCGGCGCCGATCAGCAGGCCGACGACGGTGATGCTGACCAGCGTGCCGATCATCACCACTTCGCCGTGCGCAAAATTGATCAGCCCCATGATGCCGTAGACCATCGTGTAGCCGAGTGCGACCAACGCGTAGATGCTGCCCTGGACGAGTCCGTTGATGATCTGCTGCAGGAAAATATCCATGTTTTTTCCGTCGACCGCAGCACACGAAAACGGCACCTTGCGGTGCCGTTCCGGGGTCAGCGATCCATGCGCTTACTTCTTCTCGACTGCTGCCTTCGCCTTGTCGGCGGTTTCCTTGACGGCCTCGGCGCCTGCCTTGACCGCTTCGGAACCGGCCTTGACCGCCTCGCCGGCGGCCGCCTTGGCGGCATCCTTGACCTCGTGACCGGCCGCGACGGCCGCACCGGCCACCGACTTGGCCGCTTCCTTGACTTCGCCGGCCGCCGCCTTCACTTCGTCGGCCACGGCGAGCTTGGCCGTTTCAAGCGGCGCACCGCCCAGCGTCTCGACATAGGACAGCGTGCCGCCCTGGTACTGGTAGATCGAAATCGCGCCGCCCTTGAGATCACCGAACTCGTCGAACTGGATCCTGGCGGTCACGCCGTCCAGATCGGTCTTGCCGATTTCGGGCAGGTACTTGGCCGGCTCGACCGAACCGGCACGCTTCATCGCATCGGCAATGACCATCACCGCGTCGTAAACGTAAGGTGCATAAAGCTGGATTTCGGCGTTGAACTTGCCGTTGTACTTCTGCTTGAATGCCGGCCCCTTGGCCAGCTTTTCCAGCGGCATGCCCGGCAGCGAGCAATACTGGCCCTCGCTGGCGGTGCCGCCGAGCTTGGTGAACTCCGGCGTGCACACGCCATCGCCACCGAGGAACTTCGCCTTGATGCCGAGTTCGCCCATCTGCTTGACCATCGGTCCTCCCTGGGCATCCATGCCGCCGTAGAAAACGAGGTCGGGCTTCTTCGACTTGATCTTGGTCAGGATGGCCTTGAAATCGGTCGCCTTGTCGTTGGTGTACTCGTTGGCGACAACCTTGATGCCATTCGCCTCGGCGGCCTTGCGAAACTCGTCGGCCAGCCCCTGGCCGTAGGCCGTACGGTCATCGACGATGGCCACCGCCTTGACCCCTTCCTTGGCGGCGAATTCGCCGAGGATCTTGCCCTGCTGCACGTCGTTGGCCATCACGCGGAAAGCCGTGTTGAAACCCTGCTGGGTGTATTTCGGATTGGTCGCCGACCCGGAAACCTGCGGAATGCCGGCGTCGAAATACAGCTTGGAAGCCGGGATCGTGGTGCCCGAATTGAGGTGGCCGACAACCCCGTTCACCTTCGCATCGACCAGCTTCTGGGCAACGATGGTGCCCTGCTTCGGATCGGCCTGATCGTCTTCGGCCAGCAGCTCGAACTTGACCTTGGCGCCGTCGATTTCGAACCCCTGGGCATTGAGCTCCTCGATCGCCAGCACGGCGCCGTTCTCGTTGTCCTTGCCGAGATGGGCCTGCGGGCCGGTCATCGGTGCGACATGGCCAAGCTTGACGACGACTTCCGGCTTGGCGGCCGGTGCGGCGGGGGCCGCGACAGGCGGGACTTCCTTCTCGCCGCAGGCGGCAAGCGTAAAGGCGGCGGCGACGGACAGGGCGACAACGGACAGCTTGGCGTGCATCGGGTTTCTCCTGTGAATGTTCGGGGTTCAGGGCAAGCCCCGATTCTGCGCATGCATCCGGCACACGTCAATCATCGTCTGGCGCCCGGAAGCCGGCCCGGCCCCGCCGTTGCCGGAATTCCCGCGCAATCCGCGGTCGACCGCAGACAACGCGAAAATTTGCAATGCGGAATAAGCCCACAGAGCTTGGTGGCATAATCCCGTCATGTCCGCGACCCCGATCCGGCAGCTTGCCCTGCAGGGCGCCGCCGTCATTCTCGTTCTCTCCCTGGCCTGGCCCTACTACGGCTGGCAGGTACAGGCCATGCCCTGGCTGCAGACCAGCCTGACCATCGGCGCCGTGGCGCTGGCGATAGCCACACTGACCCGTCAACCCTGGTGGTGGCGCCTGATTCACGGCGGCTTCATGCCGCTGGTCTGGGCGACCCAGCAACTGGCGATCGATCCCGGCTGGTTCCTGCTCGGCTTCATCCTGCTGCTGCTCGTCTATCGCGGCGCGCTGTCGGGACAGGTACCGCTCTACCTGTCGAACCCGCAGACCGTGGAAGCGCTCGACCGATTGATCGAAACGCAGGAGGCCGGCAGTTTCCTCGACCTGGGCGCCGGCCTGGCCAGTACACTGGTGCCGTTGGCCGACCGGTGGCCGGAACGCCGCTTCACCGGAGTCGAAAACGCCCCGCTGACCTGGCTCGGCGGGCGGCTGCTGAGCCTCGGCCGGCCCAACCTCGACTGGCGCTGGGGCGACCTGTGGCAAACCTCGCTGGCCGGACACGACATCGTCTATGCCTTCCTGTCACCGGCGCCCATGGCCCGGCTATGGGAAAAGGCACAACAGGAAATGCCGCCGGGCAGCCTGTTCGTCAGCAACAGTTTCCGCGTACCCGACATCGAACCGAGTTTCGTCATCGACGTGCCCTGCCAACCGCCACGTCCGCTCTACTGTTATCGGACCTGAGCGGCAATGCGCCATCGCCGGCCGGAAACCCTCGCGCTGATCGTCGCCCTGTCCAGCACGCTCGCCGTGCTCACGGTGTTCCTGATCGACCTCGCGTTATCGCGGCAACGCGATCTGCAACTGGGCGAAAAGCGGCTGCAGCAATTCACCGTGATGCTGGCCGAACACACGGCCCGCGCCTTCGAGGCGGTCGACGTGCTGGTCAGGGAAATTGCCACCGACCTGTCCACCAACCGGACCAACTGGCCACGCTGGGAACCCGCCCTCGGCTGGGACTACATCGCCCAGCGCCACTCGCGGGCGATGCCCCAGATGCGCGACCTGATCGTCTTCGACCGGATCGGCGAGCAACGCTTCATTTCCACCTATTTTCCGCCGCCACGCATCAACATCGCACAGTACCCGTTCTTCCGGGAACTGGCCGGCGGCAAGCCGTCGATCACTTACGGTCCTTACATCGGCCCGAATTCCGGTCGCTACACCTACGGCATCGCCCACCGGATCGAGGATGGCGAGCGGCAGTTCGCAGGGATCGCCTTTGCCGCGATCGAGACCGGCTACATGCAGGATTTCTGCTGGGCCAACCGGCTGGCCGACGAATTCGACGCCATGCTGACCAACGTCAGCGGCAGCATCATCGCCTCGTGCCGGCCGGCCGACCTGAGCCAGCAATCGACCATTCTCGGCCGGCCGGTCGGCGAGGTGCTGTTCGGCAGCGCGGCGTCCGAAATCCAGCTGCCGGAAACCGGCTTGCTGCGGCTGCACGACAAGCTGGTCTCGGTATCGCCCGTGCCGGGCTTTCCCGACCTTCGCCTGATCGCTGCCATGCCCCAGAACACCGTCCTGAGCAACTGGTGGAGCCGCCTGAAGGAACTGGGCACGCTCGGCATCCTGCTCAGTGCGGTGTTGCTCACCGGCGGCGTGCTGGTTCGGCGACAGGTGCGCGAGCTGGCCGAAGTCACCGATGCGCTGGCCCATTCACACGACCGCCTTGAAGCCAAGGTCCAGGAAGCGACGGCCGAACTCGCCGAACAGAAGGAATCGGCGGAACTGGCCAACGCAGCGAAAAGCCGCTTCCTGGCTGCGGCCAGCCACGACTTGCGCCAGCCGATGCATGCGCTGGCGCTGTTTTCGACCGACCTGCGCCGCCGCGCCGGCGTCGGCAACCTCGACGATCTGCCACGCCTGGCCGAACAGATCGCGGTTTCCACCGGTCTGCTCGGCGAGATGCTCGACGCCCTGCTCGACATCTCGCGGCTGGACATCAACGGCATCAAGGCGGATATCCATCCCTTTCCGCTGGCCAATCTTTATGAACGGCTGGAGGCCGCTTTCCGGCGTTCGGCCGCCGACCGCAACATCAACCTGCGCTTTCATCCAACCCGCCATATCTTGCGCAGCGACCCGATGCTGTTCGAACGCATGCTGGGCAACCTGATCGCCAATGCGATCCGCTACACCCCCCCGGGCGGTCGCGTGATCGTCGGCGCCCGCCGACACGGCAGACAGGTTCGGCTGGAGGTGCGTGACAGCGGTATCGGCATCGCCCGCGAGCATCAGGCGTCGATCTTCGCTGAGTTCTACCAGGTCTCGAACAGCGCCCGGGAGCAAGGTAGCGGCCTCGGCCTCGGGCTATCCATCGTCGATCGCCTGGCACGTGCGCTGTCGGTCGAAATCCTGCTCAAATCACGCATCGGTGAAGGAACGACGTTCGGCCTGGTAGTCCCGCAAGCCGAACGCGACGCAATCGTCCGCCCGTCGACGGTCGGCCGCGTCCACCTGATCGGCGACACCCCGGAGCTGGCCACCTGCCGGCCATTGCTGGAAGGCTGGAATTACGAGGTGAGCAGCGGCGGCATCGAATCCGCCCAGCGTCTGCGCAGCGATACGGTGATCATCTGCGACGCCGGGCACATCCCCGAGCTGGCACCGGCGATGCGGCTGATCGTTCTGGTTGCGGGCGAGGCGCCGCTTTTGCCGCCCAGGGCGCAGGCGCTGTCGCTACCGGTCAAACCGGCACGACTGCGCGCCCTGTTGCGGGCAGGTTGATCAGAAGACGTTGCCGAAATCCAGGCCGTAGCGGGCGGCAGCGACCAGCGCCTGGGTCCGGCTGTTGACCCCGAGCGCCTTGAACACCGCCGTTGCATGAATCTTGACGGTACCTTCCGACAGCTCGAGTTGCTCGGCGATATCGCGATTGGACAGGCCGCGCACCATCAGACACAGCACCTGCGCCTGACGCTCGGTCAGACCGATCTCCTCCGGCCGAACGCTGACCTGCGACGGCGGCACCGGCGGCGCATCGTCGAGGCGGGCGATCGGCTGTCCGCAGGGACGATAAATGCTGCCGGCCAGGACGTCGCGGACCGCCGACAGCAGGCCTTCGCCGGACAGCGCCTTGGGAATGAATCCCGAAGCCCCGAGATTGAGCACCCGGTTGACCGTCGGCGTATCGTCGAAAGCCGACACGACGGCAACCGGCATTGCCGGATAGCGGCGACGCAGGATATCCAGCCCGGCGAAACCGTCGATGCCGGGCAGCGCCAGATCGAGCAGCACCAGGTCGAAATCGCCATCGTTGTCGAGTATGGTCAATGCCGATTCGAAATCGGCGCTCTCGAAGACCTCGGTCTCCTCCTCCAGTTGAGCCAGCAGACGGACCAGCCCCTCCCTGACCAGCGCGTGGTCCTCGACCACCAGCAACTTGAGCATGAAATTCCCCTTTGTCATTGCGGGCGCTAATTTATCATTTCGCCCGGGGAATGTGGTTTAAGATGGAATCATCCTGATCAGGAGGGAGAGAGACATGAGCAACGAACAAATCAACGATCCGCTCAACTTCATGCGCAACCTGTGGGGCAACATGGGGTTCTCGCTCCCCGGCATGGTTGCCCCGACCTTCGATATCGACGAACTGGACAAGCGCATCAAGGACATGAAGGCCGTCGAAGGCTGGCTGCGCATGAATCTGTCGATGCTGCAGATGACCATCCAGGGACTCGAGATGCAGCGTACGACGGTCAGCACGGTACAGGCCATGGGCCAGATGGCGACCGACGCGGCGCGCAAGTTCGGCGAAACCGCCGGCGACGAAGCAGCGCCGGCCGCCGCGGATGCCGGCCAAAGCCTCTCGGAGGCCGCACTATGGCCGTGGCAGATGATGCAACAGATGCGCGAACATCTGCAGGAAAGCGCCGAAGCCGCCGCCCGGGCGGTCAGCCAGGACAACGTCCCGGCGCCGGAAAAGCCGAAGCCCCGGCGGTCGACCGCAAAGAAGTGATCAGTGGGCGGCCAGCCAGGCTGCCCAGAACGGCAAACTGAGCATCGACCCCAGCGTCGTTGCCGAAATCAGCCAGGCGACGCTTTTCCCGTCGCCCCCCATGCGCATCGCCAGGATGTAGGCCGACGATGCCGTCGGCAAGGCCGCGAACAGCACGATGATCTGGAAATTGAGCCCTTCCAGGCCGAGTGCACGGCCGATGAAGATCGCGGCCAGCGGCAGGACCGCCAGTTTGACGGCAAGCAGCCAGCCGGAAAAGAAACCGACGCCGCGCGTGCCGTCGAGGCGCAATGCGGCACCGACCGCAATCAGGCCAAGGGCGATCGAGGCATCGGCCAGTCGGCCGAGAAAGGCCTGCAAGGGCACCGGTGGCACGAAGCCGGCGAGGTTCAGCACGAAACCGGTCGCCGTTCCCCAGATCAACGGGTTGCGGGCGATCTCCCGCCACAGACCGGACTGCCCATGACGCGCCAGCATCCACACCGATACCAGGTTGGCCAGCGGCACGGCGGCACCGACCATCAGCCCCATGGTGGCGATGCCCGGCGAACCGAACAGCATGCCGGCCACGGCCAGCGCGATGTAGGAATTGAACCGGTAGGCGCACTGGAACATCGAGGCATAGGTAAGCGCCGGCATTTTCAGGAACAGTTTGGGCAGCAGGCCGAGCAGCATGCCGACGCCCATCGTCGCAAAACCGGTGGCGAGCAGCGGCAAGGCCGCCGCCAGATCGAGCCGGGTACGCACGATGGCGTTGATCAGCAGCGCCGGAAACAGGATGAAGTAGACCAGTTTCTCGACGCCGGACCAGAAATGGTCGCCCAGATGCATCCAGCGACGGATGGCGGCGCCGACCAGGATCAGCGCGAAATCGGGCAACAGTAACAGGGCGGTTTGCATCGCCGCATTCTAAGGTTTGCGGTCGACGGCGAGAAATCCGTAAAAACCGCAAATCGCCTATACTCGGCGGATCAGGAGGAAATCATGTATCCCGAATGGTGGCACTGGATCGTCGGCGGCATCGCGCTGACGCTCGCCGAACTGGCCGTACCGGCCTTCTACATCATCTGGTTCGGACTGGGCGCGCTGCTCGTCGGATTGTTGTTGCTTTTTGCCCCGGCGCTGTCGTTGACCGCACAAGTGGGGCTGTGGATCGTTGCTTCGCTGGCCATGGTCGCGCTGTGGTTTCGCGTGTTCCGGGCCAGCTTCCAGAAAACCCGCAGCGGCACTGCCGATGGCGAGGTGGTCGGCGAGATCGGGCTGACGGTCGGCGCCATTGCCCCGTTCGCCAAGGGCAAGGTGCGCTTTCAGCGCCCGCTGCTCGGCGCCGAGGAATGGACCTGTCTGGCCGACCAGGAAATCGCCGCCGGCGAACGGGTACGCGTGACTGCCGTCGAAGGCAGTTTCCTCAAGGTCGAGAAAAACTAATCGTTCAGGAGAACAGCATGGAAGCAGGATTCGTCGTTGCCGTCGCACTACTCGTCTTCGTCGGCGTCACCATCGCCAAGGGCGTGCGCATCGTGCCGCAGGGCGAGGAATGGATCGTCGAGCGCCTCGGCAAATACCACGGCACGCTGAAGCCCGGTCTCAACATCGTCATTCCCTACATCGACCGCGTCGCCTACCAGCTGGTCACCAAGGACATCATCCTCGACGTCCAGGAACAGGAAGTCATCACCCGCGACAACGCGGTGATCCTGACCAACGCCATCGCCTTCGTCAAGGTCACCGATCCGGTCAAGGCAGTGTACGGCGTGACCGACTTCGCCGAGGCGATCCGCAACCTGATCATGACCACGCTGCGCTCGATCGTCGGCGAAATGGAACTCGACGAGGCGCTGTCCTCGCGCGACAAGATCAAGGCCCGACTGCGCGAGAGCATTTCCGATGAAGCCATCGACTGGGGCCTCACCGTCAAGTCGGTGGAAATCCAGGACATCAAGCCGTCGCAATCGATGCAGAAGGCGATGGAAATGCAGGCGGCCGCCGAACGTGAACGCAAGGCGGCCGTGACCAAGGCCGAAGGCGCCAAGCAATCGGCCATTCTGGAAGCCGAAGCCCGTCTCGAATCGGCCCGCCGCGACGCCGACGCCCAGGTCATGCTGGCCGAAGCCTCGGCCGAGGCGATCCGCCGGGTGACCAGTGCCATCGGCGAGCACAGCGCACCGATGGCCTACCTGCTCGGTGAAAAATACATCGGCGCGATGGAACGACTGGGCGAGAAGGACAACGCCAAGCTCGTCGTGCTGCCGGCCGACCTCCAGGAAGCCGTCAAGGGGCTGTTCGGCAAGCGCTGACCCCAGCTCGCCAGAGGCCGCGCATCAGCGGAAAACCCGCGACGGCGCGGCCCGACAGCGCCGCAGCTACGCATCCTCCGCCTTAACAATCTATTACTTTCGATATAACCCCATTATTGGTAGGATTTTGCCCTCTCGACCAGGCGCAACTTCCTCCGACATGCCCTCCCAAAAGCAACTGCTGGACGTCATCAGCATCCAGACCGACATCGTCAAACTCGGCCTGGATCTCGGCGAAGTGATGTCGCAGGTCGTCGAGCGCACGCTGGCGCTGATCGGCGCCGACGGCGTCGCCATCGAACTGGCCGAAGGCGATGACATGGTCTACCGGGCCGTGTCCGGGATCGCCAACCCGCACCTCGGCCTGCGCCTGAAGCGCGCCAGCAGTCTGTCCGGTCGCTGTGTGGCCGTTGGCGAAAGCATCCGCTGCGACGATGCCGAGGACGATGCACGCGTCGACCGCGATGCCTGCCGGCAGGTCGGCCTGCGCTCGATGATCGTCATCCCGCTGCGTTACCGCGAGCATACCGTGGGCGTGCTCAAGGCGATGTCTGCCGAACCGGCCAAATTCGGCCAGGGCGACGAGCGGCTGCTCGGATTGCTGTCCGAACTGATCGGAGCGGCCATGCACTTTGCCACCCGACTCGGCCGGGACGACCTGTTCCACCGGGCCACCCACGATGCCTTGACCGGGCTGGCCAACCGCTCGCTGTTCATCGACCGGCTACGCAACATCATGGCCCGCCTGACGCGCGAACAGGCCCGGGCCGGCGTACTGATGATCGACATGGACGGTCTGAAGCAGATCAACGACGGTCTGGGCCATCGCACCGGCGATGCCGTGCTCTGCGAATTCGCCCGGCGGCTGGCGCGCTCGGCGCGCGGCACCGACACCGTGGCACGCTTCGGCGGCGACGAATTCGCCATCCTGCTGAATCCGGTCGATGCCTTGCCGCACAGCCTGGAAGCTGCGGTCCACCGCCTGCACAGCGAAATATCCCTGCCCTTCGTGTTCGAGGGCCAGACCTTGCCGCTGCGCGCCAGCATCGGCAGCGCCTGCTTTCCGGAAGAAAGCGATGATGTCGATGCCCTGCTCGAACTGGCAGATCAGCGCATGTACGCGATGAAAAGTGCCCGTCACCGGGAACGGGCAGCGACCTAGTCAGTCACCACCGCGTTCGTCGTACTGCCGACGCAAACGCTCCAGGCCCTGCTGAAACGCTTCGGCATCGCCGTAATCGAAGAACTTCGGATAGTGCTCATGCGCCGCACGGATGCGCCGGGCATGCTTGATCGGGCACCAGTACTGCTCGGTCCGCGCCGCAACCTCGCGGGCATAGGCAGCGACACCGTTGCCGTAGGAACAGTAGAAGCAGTTGAACTTCTCGATCAGGTTCAGATACGGCAGGTCACCGCGGTCGAAGACCAGATAGTCGGCGCGCCGCACCTTGGGAATCCGGTAAATCGGGAAACAGATCGCCTGATACGCAGTGACGAACAGGTCCATCAGTAGGAAGGGAATCCAGCCGGCATAGATCACCGGCGCCGTGAGCACGACCAGCAGGCGCGAGCGGGCCAGGAAGCGCAGCAGACCGGTCTTGTAACGGCGCTGCTGGCGGGCAAACTCACCGGCCAGCTCGGCCTTGCGCCGCGCCCATTCATCCCGGGCACGGCGGTATTCCTCGTCCAGCTCGTTTTGCAGCGTCTCGATGCGGGCCAGCAGTTCGTCGATCTTCGACATCATGGCGATCCTCCCTGCCCCGGATCATGCCCGAGCCGCCCATCGGGAATCAACGCTCAGCGGGTACAAGCGCCCAGCAGGTCGGCCTCGAGATCGATTTCCATCCCCTTCTCGAGTTTGCGCTCGAGGAAGTTGCCACGCCACAGACGCCCCGCATTCTCGGCCTTCCGCTCATACGGGGTTTCCCAGTCCTCGACGCGGATGCGCACCATGCCGATCTGCTCGTCACGCTCGGCCACGCCCGACGCAACGCAGGGCGAGGCCTGGACGTGGCGGATGAATTCGGCACGGTCGTACTGCAATAGGCTCTTGCCGGGAACGACCGGACACTGCCCGAGACGGCGCGTGGACACATTGCTGCTCACCACCGTGCCCTGCAGAAAAAACACCGGTTCGGTAGCGATCCAGCCGGCGCCGCCTTCCTGATAGCGCACGCAGGTACCGGTCCTGAGCAGTTCCGGCTGCTTGAACAACAGGCGCGCCGATGGGCGCAGGGCGGGTTCGGCAGCCACGGCCGACAGGGAAAACAGCGCTGACGCAGCAAGAATGAGAAGGCGCATCGCGATCATCCGGTTCGTTAAACCCGTCTATCATCGGCGAGCTTGGCCCGAATCGGCAAGCCCCTGCCCGGGGAAAATCGGTGGCCCGACTCAGTCGACCGCATCCGCCCAGCGCTCGGAACGCAGGGCGGCGGCCACCGCCATCGCACGCGCTTCGCGCCGGCTAACGGCGGCATCGGCATGGTCGTCCTGCCCGTCCTCGGCACAGGCCGTCCCGGCCAAGGCCAGACAGGCCGCGCGGGCGCGCTCCAGCAGCCAGAACTTGGCATAGACACGGTCGGCGTTGCCGGGATAAGCGCGGTAATCGCTGGTACACAGCAGCAGTAACTGGCGATAGCGTGCCTCGCAGCCGAAGGCATCGACCCGCTCCAGCAAGGCGACGATCGACGCGGCGCGCATCGGTGCCGCACGATGCACCCGTTCCAGCTCCATGGCAGTCAGCACCGCCAGTTCGCGGATTTCCGGCGACAGGCGAAAACGACGGACAATCGCCTCGATGCGCGGCAGACAGCGTTCGACATGCTGGTAATGCGCCGGCAGGTGCTGCGGCGGCGAATCGGCCTTGCCCAGGTTGTAGAGCAGACCGGCCACCCGTACCGCCAGCGGCGCGCCCTGCGCGGCGAGCAGGTCGAGGACCCGGCACTGGTGCTCGCCGATATCGATCATCTCGTTGTCCGGCGCGATCTGCGCCTGGCCGAACAAGGCGTCGACTTCCGGCAACAGGCGGGCCAGCGCACCGCAAGCCCGCAATATCCCGAACATCGCGGACGGCTTTTCCCCCATCAAACCCGCCGCCAGTTGCGGCCAGCCGTCGGCCGCGGTGAAGTCGCCCAGCACGCCGGCATCGACCTGCAGACGCATCGCCTGCCGGGTATCGTCGTCCAGCCCGCTGCCATCGCGGGCGGCACCGGCGGCCAGCGCCAGCAGGGTCAGCGCAGGACTGGACATCAACGGCGCCAGGCTGCTTCGGGAAAGGTCAAAACTCATGTCGCCCCCGGGAAGGATCGGGTCTGTCGGATACGCGACATCGGTCACGGTCGGCCATGCCACAAGGCTGGCCGGCCATCGATCAACGATGCCGCCGAGGTATCCCGGCGGCTCAGCAAAAAACAGACCCGTTCGCAACCAGACCCGGCTGATCACGGATTTCTGCGGTCAACGCCGGGTTGACCGCAGAAATCGCTTACTTGACGTAGCCCCAGCCACGCAGCCGGCTGTAGGAATACTCCGCCGCCTTGCCCTGGCGGTTGTTGCGCAGGTAAGCGGCATATTGCTGGGCGGCTTCCTGACGCTTGCCCATGCCTTCGAGCGATACGCCCTTGAGGAAGGTCACACCGGCATCGCCGGGCAACAGCCGGTCGTAGCTGTCCAGGCTGGCGTAAGCGGCGCCCGGATCCTTGAGCCCCAGTGCCAGCACGCCGGCCAGCTTGTGCGCCTGGGCTTCCTGCGGATAGATTTTCTTGGCCGATTCGGCATAACCCAGCGCCTGCCGCCCCTTGCCTTGCGCCTCCAGGCACTGCGCCATCAGCAAATTGGCCGCATAGTCGCGCGGCGTCTTGTTCAGTGCGCTCTTGAACTGTTCCTCAGCCTTGGGATACTGCTTGGCCGCCATCGCCACCTCGCCGTTCTGGCAGGCGGCGATCGTCGGCTTGATGCGGCGCAGGCTGGCGGTGCTGTCCATGAAACGCTCGCGCCCGGCGTCGCGTCCATTGCTTGCCGCATATTTTTCCTGCGCCAGACGCTGCGCGGTATCGCGCCGCTCGCGACTCATCGGGTGCGTCGAAAACATGGTCTGCAGCATGCCGGGCGACTCCTTCTGCTGATCGACCAGCAACTGCTGCAGCCCAACCATGCCGCTGGCCGGGTAACCTGCCCGCACCATGTACTCCTGCCCCAGCGCATCGGCCTCGCGCTCGTTGTCACGCGAATAACTCGAGAGCAGCGCACTGGCGCCGAGCTGGCTGCCGATCGATACCAGCCCGCCCCACTCGGTGGCCGAGGCGACGATACTGGCACCGGCCACCGCCACCTGGGCAACCATCGCCTGTCCCTGGCGCTGCGCCGCATGCCGCGCGTTGACGTGACCCAGTTCGTGGCCGAGCAGCCCGGCCAGTTCGGCTTCGTTCTGCAGATCGACCATGATGCCGCGGGTGACCCCCATCGCCCCGCCCGGGAAGGTGTAGGCATTGACGTAGTTGGCATTGAGCACGCGGTACGAATACGGCATCTGCGGCCGATGGACGGTGCCATCCAGGCGCTGGCCGACGGAGGCCAGGTAGCGGTTCACGGCATCGTCCTGGATCGGCCCGAGGTCTTGGGAAAACTGCTGCGGCGCGACTTTCTGGTCAACGCGCTTTTCCTCTTCCTCGCTCATGCCGACCAGGATCGAACCGCTGCCGACCGGCGAAGCCGCGCACCCGCTCAGTGTCGCTGCACCGAACAGCCAGAGCACGTCGCGCCGGCTGAGGCGGTTTCGTTCGAGATGATTGGCCAAGGTATCAAGGTAGTGCATCCGGGCTCCTTTTTGGAATGAACATATTTGCCGAATTTGGTTTTTTTACTAAAATACCATCCACATTAAGACTGGCTTAATTTTATTGGCAAACAATACCTATACTGGGATCATCATTTGCCATAAAACTTTCATCGCAGAAGAACGGAGAGGAGAGACCATGAACATCGCCAAGCGCCTGCTGTTGCTGATCGCCATCGCGATCGCCGGCCTGATCGTCATTGCCGCCGTCGCCGCAACCCAGATGGCGAGGATTCAGGAAGGGGTCGTCAACACCAACGAAAACTCGATCCCCAGCATCCTGAAGCTGGAAGAAGCCAGCCGCAGCTTTCTCCGTCTACGCACCCGGGTACTGAATCATATTCTGACCTCCGACCAGGCCAAAATGCGGGAGCATGAACAGCGCCTCGCCGACTATCGGGCCGCCACTCAGGCTGCGCTCGACGAATACAAGGCGCTGCTCAGCGACGACGAGGATCGCCGAATGCTTGACGCCGATCAGCAGGCCCTGAATGCCTACTATATCGAGATGGAAAAGGCGATCGCCCTTTCAGCGGCCAACCGTAACGAAGAAGCCTACCAGTTGAGCACCGGGCTACTCATGAAACTGGCCGAAAAAGTTTCCAGCGAGTTCGAAAAACACATCAAGCTCAACAGCGACGCAGCCGCCAAAAACGCGGTCGATGCCCAGGCCACTTACCACAGTGCGCGCATCCAGATGCTGATCGTCGCCCTCGTCGTCGGCGCCGTGGCCGCCGGGCTGGGCTTGCTCACCTTCCGCCATGTCGCCGGTTCCCTGAACGCGATGACCAACGAGTTCACCCGCATCGAACGGAACCTCGACTTCACCACGCGCATCCCGGTCGACGGCAATGACGAAGTGGCAACCGCCAGCAAGGCCTTCAACCGCTTGCTCGACCGACTCCAGGGCAGCCTGCGCGAAGTGGCCGACAAGGCGCATGCCGTCACCGAATCGGCCAGTCGGGTGTCCACCGCCTCGGAACAGATGTCGATTGCCTCGTCGCACCAGAGCGAATCGGCCTCGAGCATGGCCGCCACCATGGAAGAAATGACGGTCAGCATCAACCACGTGGCCGACCGCGCCGGTGAAGCCGACGAGTTGTCGCGCAGCTCCGGCCGCATGGCTCAGGAGGGCACGATGGTGATCGGCGAGGCGGTCAGCGGCATCGACAGCATCGCCACCACGGTACGCGAGGCTGCCGCCCAGATTTCCCGCCTCGAGCAAAACAGCGAACGGGTGAACTCGGTGGTTTCGGTCATCAAGGATGTTGCCGATCAGACCAATCTGCTGGCACTCAACGCCGCCATTGAAGCTGCCCGCGCCGGCGAGCAGGGACGGGGTTTCGCGGTGGTCGCCGACGAGGTCCGCAAGCTGGCCGAACGCACCACGCAATCGACGCAGGAAATCGCCGCCACCATCAGCGAAATGCAGAACGGCGCCCAGAGCGCGGTTGCGTCGATCCAGGCCATGGTCACCCGGGTCGAGCACGGCGTGTCGCTGGCGCAACGTGCCAACGCCTCGATCATCGATATCGGCAACAGCTCGGAACAGGCGGTCGAGATGGTCGGCGACATTTCCGAGGCCATCCGGGAGCAAAGCGCAGCCAGCACGACGCTGGCCCAGGAGGTCGAAAAGATCGCCCAGATGTCGGAAGAGAACAGTGCTGCCGCGCATTCGACCTCGGCCAACGCCGACGAACTGGCCAAACTGGCCAATGCGATGCAGCAGGTTGTTGCCCAGTACCGCATCTGAGCAACCTGTCGGGGCTGGATGAAAGCCTGCCCCGGCCGTCATCACACTGGCCCGGAATAACGGTCCAGCCAGGCCGACAACACCGCATATAGCCGATCGGGATCGACCGGTTTGCCGATGTGGTCGTTCATGCCGGCCTGCATGCAGGCTTCCCGGTCCTCGTCGAAAGCACTGGCCGTCATCGCCAGGATCGGCACCTCGCGGCCGCCCGGCTGGGCGCGGATGGCACGAGTTGCCTCGATGCCGCCCAGCTCCGGCATCTGCAGGTCCATGACGATCGCCGCATAGCCGCCCCCGGAAAAGCGTTCGACGGCCAGCCGACCGTTCTCCACCGCATCGACCTCCAATCCTGCCAGTGCCAGCAGTTCGCCGGCGACTTCGCGGTTGATCGGATCGTCCTCGACGAGCAGGATGCGGCGCCCGCCATGACGGGCCGCGATACGCTGCTCGATCGGTTCATCCGCCGCCGTCACTGAAGGCAGAACGACCTCGGGCAGCTGCTTCAGGGTCAGCGTCATCCAGAAACAACTGCCTTCGCCCGAGCGGCTGCTGACACCGACTTCACCCCCCATCAAGCGTGCCAGATGGCGATTGATCGCCAGCCCGAGACCGGTTCCGCCATACTTGCGTGTGGTCGAGTCGTCGGCCTGGACAAAGGCCTCGAACAAGTGCCGCTGCTGTGCCGGCGTCATGCCGATGCCGGTATCGGCCACCTCGATGCGCAGGCTGACCGACTGACCTTCCCGCCCTTGCAGCGAAAGCTTGACGTCGATACGGCCGCGTTCCGAAAACTTGATCGCGTTACCGACATAGTTGAGCAGCGCCTGCTCGATGCGCACCGGGTCGCCCCACAGCAGGTCGGGCACGTCATCCGCCACCCGCGCCTGCAATGAAAGCCCCTTGCCCTGGGCCCGCTCGCCCAGCATGTCGAGCACCTTGCCAACGATCCCGCGGCAGGAAAAGACCTGTTCGTCGAGCGTCAGGCGCCCGGCTTCGATTTTCGACAGGTCCAGGATGTCATTGATGACGGCAAGCAGGTGCTGCGCCGAATCGGCCACTTTATCCAAGCGCTCGCTGGTCTTGGGGTCGACCGCGTCCCGCCGCAATAAATGCGTGAAGCCGATGATGGCGTTCATCGGCGTACGGATTTCGTGACTCATGTTGGCCAGGAACGAACTCTTCGCCCGGCTGGCCGCTTCGGCCGCCTCCTTGGCTTCGGCCAGCTCGGCGGTTCTCGAAGCGACCAATGCTTCGAGATCGCTGCGATAACCGGCCAGTTCGGCTTCGACCTGTTTGCGCTCGGTGATGTCGGTCGAAATGCCGCACAGCGCATAGACCGCCCCCTGCGCGTCGCGCAACGGAATCTTGATCGACAGATAGGCACGGGTAACGCTGCCGTCGGCCAGGGTATTCACCTCCTCCTCGACCACGCGTTCGCCCTGCTCGATCACCCGGCGATCATTGCCGCGCAGCACCTCGACACTGCCGGAATCGAAGAAGGCCGCATCGGTCTGCCCGACGATGTCCTCCCGCGATCGCTCGAAGAGCTGGCAAACCCGCTCGTTGGCATAGAGATACGTGTAGTCCCGTCCCTTGATGAAAATGCAGGCTTCAACGCTGTCGAGGATACTGTTCAGCTTGTCCTCGCTTTGCTTCAGCGCCTGCTGCTGGGCCTGCTGCCCCGCGTGGTAGCGCAGGATCAGGCGGCGCATCCAGCGCGAGAAGAGCCAGGAAGCCGCCACCCCGAATGCCAGGGCGCCGAGCAACGCGGCACACAAGCTGCCGATGCCTTCGAAACCGATCCGGAAATGTCGTTCAAGCGCTTCGCCCACCACGGTCAGCAGATCGTCGTCATAGGCGGTCACGATCAGGGTCCATCCCCAGGGCTGGATTTTCCTGACCATCGCCGTCTTCGCCACGACGGCACCGCTCTTCGGATGCTGCCACCGATAGGACAGGAACACCCCGCGATCGTCGGCCGCAGCCAGCAGACGGCGGACCGTCTCCCGTGCATCCTCGGGCAAGCGGTCAATCGGCAGGCGCTCGAATTCCGGGCGGGACGGCGACAACAGCAAGGTATCGTTGCCATCGACCACGGCGACATAGCCGCTCTTGCCGAAATGCAGCGTCCGCAGTCGCTCGAGCGCTTCGGACTGCATTCTGGCCTCCCAGTGCTGCAGATAATCGCCGCTGCCGATCAACCAGTCGTAGGGGGCAAAGTGGCGAACATAAGCCAGCTTGTCGGCCATTGCCTTGTCCTCCCCCGGCAGATACCAGCGATAACGGGAAAAGCCTTCGCCGACCGGCTGACGGGCAGCGTCGATCAGACCGCGCATGATCCGGTGACCGGTATCGTCCTGATTGTCCGGTTTAAGCTGACCTTCAAGCTCGGGACTGGTCGGCAACAGGACGAAGCGGCCCTGCATGTCGTCGATGAAGTAGTAACCGCGACCGTCGAAGAAACGCAAGGCGCGCAAGGTCTCGACGATCAGACGTCGCACTTCCGCCGGCGACTTGCGCGCGGATTCGCTGGCATGCAGGCTGCTCGCAATCTGGTGCGCCACATCGACCTGGGCCATCAGGCTTTGCCGGAGCACCGCCTCGGTACGTTGCCGGGTGAATTCCAGATAATCCACCACGCTGTCCATCTCGGCCCGCAGCCGATCCTGTACCTGGTCCTTGGCCAGTTGCTCGATGCGCAACAGCGAAGCCCGTTCCTCACGCACATGCTGCCAGGAGAAAAAGAGCCCGAGCGCCAGGGTCAGCAAAAAGACAATGACCAGCGTACCGATCAGGTGGATTCGGGGAACGGTTTTTTCGTCGGCGACAAGCGGCACTGCAGATGACCCGGAAACAGGAAATGACCAAGGGGCAGAAAACTATCACGAAAGTAATAGTTGCACCGGTCAATTTCCTGTTTCCGGACAAAAAAACGGCGGGGTCATGGCCCCGCCTTTATCTGCCTCCACCCGCCCGGGTTCTTACATGCTGCGCCGGTACTGGCCGCCAACGTCGTAGAGCGCCGAGCTGATCTGGCCGAGCGAGCAGTGGCGAACCGCTTCGACCAGTACCGCGAAGACATTGCCGTCCTCGATCACGGCCTGTTTCAGTTTGTCGAGCATGATCGGCGCGGTCGACGCGTTCCTAGCGTGAAAATCGCGCAGGCGGGCGATCTGCGACTGCTTTTCCTCGTCGGTCGAACGGGCCAGCTCGATTTCCTGCTGCGCCATGCCCTTCGGGTTGAGGAAGGTGTTGACGCCGATGATCGGGTAGGAGCCGTCGTGCTTCTTGTGCTCGTAGTACATCGACTCTTCCTGGATCTTGCCGCGCTGGTAGCCGGTTTCCATGGCGCCGAGCACGCCGCCGCGCGAGGCGATGGCTTCGAATTCCTTCAACACGGCTTCCTCGACCAGGTCGGTCAGCTCGTCGATGACGAAGGCGCCCTGGTTCGGGTTTTCGTTCTTCGACACACCCCATTCGCGGTTGATGATCAGCTGGATGGCCATCGCGCGGCGCACCGACTCTTCCGTCGGCGTGGTGATCGCCTCGTCGTAGGCGTTGGTGTGCAGCGAGTTGCAGTTGTCGTAGATGGCGATCAGCGCCTGCAGCGTCGTGCGGATGTCGTTGAAGTCCATCTCCTGCGCGTGCAGCGAACGGCCGGAAGTCTGGATGTGGTACTTGAGCTTCTGGCTGCGCTCGTTGGCGCCGTACTTGTTCTTCATCGCCACCGCCCAGATGCGGCGGGCGACGCGGCCGATCACCGAGTATTCCGGGTCCATGCCGTTGCTGAAGAAGAAGGACAGGTTGGGCGCGAAGTCGTCGATGTGCATGCCGCGCGCCAGATAGCTTTCGACGTAGGTGAAGCCGTTGGACAGCGTGAAGGCGAGCTGGCTGATCGGGTTGGCGCCGGCTTCGGCGATGTGATAGCCGGAGATCGACACCGAGTAGAAGTTCTGCACCTGGTTGTGGACGAAGAACTCCTGGATGTCGCCCATCATCTTCAGTGCAAATTCGGTCGAGAAGATGCAGGTATTCTGGCCCTGGTCTTCCTTGAGGATGTCGGCCTGGACGGTGCCGCGCACGGTCTTGAGCACCCACTCGCGGATCTTCTCGGCTTCGTCCTCGGTCGGCTGGCGGCCATTCTCTTTTTCAAACTTGGCCAGTTGCTGGTCGATGGCGGTGTTGAAGAAGCAGGCCAGGATGATCGGTGCCGGGCCGTTGATCGTCATCGACACCGAGGTCGTCGGGCAGACCAGGTCAAAGCCGTCATAGAGCACCTTCATGTCGTCCAGCGTGGCAATGGAGACGCCGGAATTGCCGATCTTGCCGTAGATGTCCGGGCGCTCGTCCGGATCGCAGCCATACAGCGTCACCGAGTCGAAGGCGGTGGACAGGCGGTGCGCCGGCATGCCTTCGGAGACGCGCTTGAAGCGGCGGTTGGTGCGGAAGGCATCGCCTTCGCCGGCAAACATCCGGGTCGGGTCTTCGTTCTCGCGCTTGAAGGCGAAGACGCCGGCGGTGTAAGGGAATGAGCCGGGCACGTTCTCGCGCATCAGGAAGCGCAGGATTTCGCCGTCGTCGGTGTACTTCGGCAGGATGACTTTGCGGATCTTGGTGCCGGACAGCGATTCGGAGGTCAGCTTGGTGCGGATTTCCTTGTCGCGGATCTTGACCACGTATTCGTCGCCGCTATAGGCCTCGACGGTCTGCGGCCACATGTCGAGCAGCTTCTTCGCCTTCGGGTCCTGCTGGCCGTCCTTCCAGGTCTGCAGCTCGCCGAATTCGACGGTCGACTTGTCGCAAGCGGCAAAAATGCCCTGGGCGATGCGCAGCGACTGGCGCTCGCGGGCGACCTTGACCTGTTCTTCGATGTGCGCGTGGTAGCCGCGCACGGTATCGGCGATCTCGGCGAGGTAACGCACGCGCGCCGTCGGCACGATGGCACGGCTGGCCGAGGACTGCTTGACGGCAACCGCCGGCAGCTTGCCCGGTTTCAAGCTCAAACCTTTGTCGGTCAGCGCCGGCACCAGCGCCTGGTAGAGCGCGGTGACGCCGTCGTCGTTGAAACGCGCGGCCATGGTGCCGAACACCGGCATCTCCTCGGTCGGCGTCGTCCACAGCTCGCGGTTGCGCTGGTACTGCTTGCGCACGTCGCGCAGCGCGTCCTCGGCGCCCTTGCGGTCGAACTTGTTGATCGCGACGAAATCGGCGAAGTCGAGCATGTCGATCTTCTCGAGCTGGCTGGCGGCGCCGAACTCCGGCGTCATCACGTACATCGACACGTCGACGAAGGGCACGATGGCCGCGTCGCCCTGGCCGATGCCGGAAGTCTCGACGATGACCAGATCGAAACCGGCCAGCTTGCAGGCGGCGATGACCTCGGGCAGCGCGGCGGAGATTTCCGAGCCGGTGTCGCGCGTCGCCAGCGAGCGCATGAAGACATTCGGATGCTCGATGGCGTTCATGCGGATACGGTCGCCCAGCAGCGCGCCGCCGGTGCGCTTGCGCGACGGATCGATGGAGATCAGACCGATCTTGACGCTGTCTTCCTGGTCGAGGCGGAAGCGGCGGACGATCTCGTCGGTCAGCGAGGACTTGCCGGCGCCGCCGGTGCCGGTGATGCCGAGCACCGGAATCGTCGTGGCGGCGGCCGCCTTGAGCAGCGGCTCCTTGAGCTGTGGTGCCGAGCCGTTTTCGAGCAGCGTGATGACCCGCGCCAGCAGGCGGCGGTCGCCGGCGCGCAGGCCGGCCAGCACCTGTTCGGCACCCGGCACGCCCTGCTCGGCGACGTCGTAGTCGGATTGTTCGACAACTTCGTTGATCATCCCCTGCAGGCCCATCTGCACGCCGTCTTCCGGCGCGTAGATGCGGGTCACGCCGTAGGCGTGCAGTTCCTTGATCTCAGCCGGCACGATGACGCCGCCGCCACCACCGAAGACCTTGATGTGCTCGCCGCCGTTGGCCTTGAGCAGGTCGATCATGTACTTGAAGAACTCGACGTGGCCGCCCTGGTAGCTGGTGATGGCGATGCCCTGCACGTCCTCCTGCAGCGCGGCATTGACGATCTCCTGCACGGAACGGTTGTGGCCGAGGTGGATGACCTCGGCGCCGGTCGACTGCAGGATGCGGCGCATGATGTTGATCGACGCGTCATGGCCGTCGAAGAGCGAGGCGGCGGTGACGAAACGGACCTTGTTTTTCGGCTTGTAGGGAACGAGTTTCTTGGCGACGGAAAGATCGGTCATGACATCGGCCTCGCTGGAAATGACGGGAAGGCGCTCATGGTAGGCCGCTTTCGCCACCCGGCCATTGTCGTGACTGACGACAATCGTGCAAATTCCGCCAAGGTGCTAAGCTGTCACGGTCGACACCCCGGAAAGCCAAAAAATGCTGCAACGCAACAACCCGAAAGCGGCACAGCGCACGCAAGCCACTGTTGCAATGGGTTTTGTCACCGGCATGCTGGCCGGCGTCGCCCGCCGGAAAATCGATGTGCACCCGCTGCTCGCTGCCAACGGCATCGATATTGCAGACACCGCCAGCCGGATTCCGGTGGCCAGCTATGCTGCCCTGTACAACCTGCTCAACCGCGAACTCGACGACGAGGGTTTCGCGCTGTTTGCCCAGCCGATGCGCGTCGGCAGTTTCGAGTTCCTCTGCCGTGGCTGCCTCAGCGCACCGACGCTGGCCGAGGCGCTGCAGCGGGCCAGCCGCTTCCTGCGCCTGGTCCTGCCCGACCTGGCGGTGAGCGTCCGCCGCAGCCGCGGCAACGCCGAGCTGGTGATCGCCGAAACCCACCGCCTCGCCGAGCAGCCCGATGACCCCGGCCGGGTGTTCGCCTTCGAATGGCTGCTGCGCCTGCTGCACGGCCTCGCCTGCTGGCTGGCCGGGCGCGGCCTGGCCCTCGACAGCGTCATCTTCCCCTACCGCAAGCCGGCGCATTTCGCCGACTACGCGCTGATCTTCACCGAGGATTCGCGTTTCGCACCGACCGTGCCCGGCGGCACCGGCACGCTGGTCGCCGCCTTCAACGCCAACCTGCTCGACCTGCCGGTGCGCCGCGACGAGGCGGCGCTGGCCACCTTCCTCGACGGCGCGCCGGGCAAGATCACCACGCTCTACCGGCGCGACCGCGAGATGGTCACCCGCGTCCGCGACCTGTTGCGTGCGGCATTACCCGATACGCCGAACCTGGACGCCGTCGCCGAGCGCCTCTACCTGTCTCCGCGCAGTGTGCATCGCCGCCTGGAAGAGGAAGGATCGAACTTTCGCACGATCAAGGATGCGCTGCGCCGCGACATGGCGCTCGCCCGTCTCGCCAAGAGCAACGACGCGATTGCCCGCATCGCCGCTGATCTCGGCTATGCCGACACTTCGGCGTTCTATCGCGCCTGCGTCGAATGGACCGGCGTGGCACCGCGGCATTATCGGCAGCAACTGCTACGCGGCAAATAAATCCATTCAGCATTGACCACCAGTAATCGACTCGCCGATACTTCCAAAATTCAAGGCTTATCGACCTCGCTCGGTCGCGGCGTAGCGCAAGGGACAGACAACATGCGAGTGGTCATTCTCGACGGCAGTGCCGACAACCCAGCTATCGTCCAGCACATCGCCCTGGCCGGCCGCTCGCTCGGCGCAAAGATTTCACACCACGCGCTGGCCGACATTGCACTTGCGCCCTGCCTCGGCGACTTCGCGTGCTGGACGAAAACCCCCGGCCGCTGCCGCACGCGCGATGCGGCGCCCAAACTGACGCAGGCTATCTACGATGCCGACCTCGTCGTCTTCCTGACGCCGGTCGTCTTCGGCGGCTACGCTTTTGCCCTGAAAAAGCTGGTCGACCGCCTGATCCCACTCACCGACTCCTTCTTCCACGAACAGGCCGGCGTGACGCGGCACCGGCTGCGCTATGCACGCTATCCGGCCATGCTCTTCATCGGCCTCGCCGCGCAGCCGGATGCCGAAACGCGCAGCCTGTTCGCCGAGCTGACGGGCGGCAACGCGATCAACCTGCAGACTCCCTGGTTCCGCAGCCTGCTACTCACGCCGCAGGACATGACGGCACAACAGCAGATAGAAATCGCCGTGCGCGCTGGGCTGACCGCCACGGATGGCGAAGCGCCGCCGCAATTCGACAGGCAAGCCCTCGCCCGCGCCTGCGTGCCCGACCCGCTGGCGGCAAACAAGGCGGCGCCGCGCACGGCGGCCATCCTTATCGGCAGCGCCCGACCCAAAGGCACGAGCACCTCGGAATCGCTGGCCCGCGCACTGGCCACCGATCTCGAACGGGCCGGCATCGCCAGCAAGCTGGTCTACGCGATCAGCTTTGTCAAGGAAGGGCGGATGGCGGACGCCTCCCTGACCGAACTGGCCGGCGCCGAATTGCTGATCGTCGCCGCACCGCTCTACGTCGATGCCCTGCCCGCCCTGGTCGGACGGACACTGGAACTGCTCGGCGCGCATCTGGCACACAACGCTTCGCCGCTGCGCCAGGTGGTCGGCCTGCTCAACTGTGGCTTTCCCGAAGCCGAGCACAATCGCAGCGCACTGCGCATCTTGCGCGCCTTCTCGCACGCCAACGGCCTCCGTTGGGCGGGCGGACTAGCGATGGGTTCCGGCGAAATCATCCACGGTCAGCCGCTACATCATGCGCGTTTCGTGGCGCGCGCCCAGATCCGCGCCCTGCGCCGGGCGGCCGCCGATCTCGCCGGCGGCGACGGCATTTCGCCGCAAGCCAACCGCACCATGGCACGACCGCTGCTGCCGGCCTGGCTGTTCCGCCTCATTGCGCCGCTCAAGTGGTGGTGGATGGCGCGCCGGCACGGCGTCACCTGGCGGGAACTGCACGCTCGCCCGCTGCTCGGCAAAAGTGGCGAAACTGGCTGAAACCTTAGTCTTCTAACAGGGCTACTGCTGCTGTATTTTCTCCTGCCACTCGTATTCGACACGAACTTGCGTACTGATCAGCAAAAGGCCAATGCCTGCGCCTCATAAAAGCAAGCGCTCCAGCATTGCAATCCAACACCCCGGCCTATCGGAAATCAGCTAATCAGCGTATTTCCAGCATACTGTCGTCCCAGGCCGGATGCTTGTCGTAGCCGAGCAGGCCGGCAACAGTCGCCGCAATATTCGACAGGCCGGCGGTTTCGCGCTGTTTCAGCCCCAGCCTGCCGTCGCTCGCGTTGTCGTAGAGGATCAGCGGCACCGGGTTCAGGGTATGCGCCGTCTTCGCCTTGAACGAGCCGTCGGCGTTCTGCGCCGGCTGCTTGGTCTTTTTGTCGAGCTCGAACATCTCGTCGGCGTTGCCGTGGTCGGCGGTGATCAACGCCACCCCGCCCGCCGCATCGACCGCCTTGAGCAGACGACCGAGCGACAGGTCGACTGCCTCGATGGCGATGCGCGCCGCGTCGAAGTTGCCGGTATGGCCGACCATGTCACCGTTGGCGAAGTTGCAGCGCAACACCCGGTACTGGCCGGACTGGATCGCCGCGATCATCGCATCGGCGATTTCGGCCGCCTTCATCCACGGCCGCTGCTCGAAGGGCACGACGTCGCTCGGCACCTCGACGTAGGTCTCGCCGTCGAATTTGCCGGAACGGTTGCCGTTCCAGAAATAGGTGACATGGCCGAACTTCTGCGTTTCGGAACAGGCAAACTGCGTGATGCCGGCCTTGCTGAACCATTCGCCGGACGTATCCTTGATCGCCGGCGGCGCCACCAGGAAGCGCTTCGGCAACTGCAGGTCGCCGTCGTACTGGAGCATGCCGGCGTAGGTCACCTCCGGGTGGCGGACACGGTCGAACTTGTCGAAATCGGCTTCGACGAAGGCGCGCGTGATCTCGATCGCGCGGTCGCCACGGAAGTTGAAGAAAACCACCGAATCGCCGTCCTCGATCGTGCCGATCGGCTGGCCGCCATCGGCAATGACGAATTCCGGCAGATCCTGGTCGATGGTCCCGGGATTTTGCTCGCGCAGGCCGTTGACCGCAGCCGTCGCATTCGCAAACTGGCGGCCTTCGCCGAGCACGTGCGTGCGCCAGCCTTTCTCGACCATCGGCCAGTTGGCGTCGTAGCGGTCCATGGTGATGTACTGACGACCGCCACCGGAAGCGATGCGCGCGTCGAAGCCGGTGTCGCTGATGCCGGCGAGGAAGGCCTCAAAAGGCACGACATAGTCGAGGGCGCTGGTTTCCGGCACGTCGCGGCCGTCGAGCAAGGCATGAATGCGCACCGTCCGCACGCCCTCGGCCTTGGCCCGCTCGACCATCGCCTTGAGATGGTCGATGTGGCTATGCACGTTGCCGTCCGAAAACAGGCCGATGAAATGCACGACACCGCGCCCGGCCTTCGCGCCGGCAACGATTTCCTGCCACGCCTGGCCGTTCCAGATGGCGCCTTCGGCAATCGCGTTGGCGACCAGCGCGGCCCCCTGCGCATAGACCTGGCCGGCGCCGATCGCATTGTGGCCGACCTCGGAATTGCCCATGTCGTCATCGGACGGCATGCCGACCGCGGTCCCGTGGGCGCGCAAGCGGATATTCGGGTAACGGGCAAACAGGCGATCCAGCGTCGGCTTCCTTGCCGCCGCGATGGCGCTGCCGACGTCGGTCTTCGGCAATCCGTAACCATCCATCACGATCACCACGACAGGGCCGGCGACACCCGGGAAATCCGTTTTCTTCTGCAGCATGCTCTTTCCTGAGAAAAGGCCGATATCGATCAGCGACACCGGGCAACTTCACGCCCCGGCAGGGGCAAAAACTGCGATTTTAGCGCGTCGACCGCAGGCCGGAGGAACTCGCCGATGGCATCGGTGATCGATGCGCCCGGCCAGCACCACCGGTCAACAAGAAATTTGCAATCGGTTATGCCATGATGAACAAAAGCCATCCGGCATAACAACGCCGCCCCGACCAAAAACCTGCCACTTTTGACAGTTCAGGCCGCCAATCAACTTTTTTGCAATGTTTGTAATATAGTTTCGCGACTAAATCACAAATCCCCAGCGAACAGCCATCATGAAAACCATCTTCCTGGTCGACGATTCGGCCACCATCCTGCTCAGCATCTCCAACATCCTGGCCAAAGCGGGTTATGCCACCGAAAAGGCAAGCAACGCGGAAGAAGCGCTCCGCAAGTTTCAGGCGGGCGTCAAGGTCGACCTGCTGATCACCGACCTGAACATGCCGGGCATGAACGGCATCGAACTGATCAAGGAAGTCCGGCAGCTGCCGGCATACAAATTCATTCCCATCCTGTTCCTGACCACCGAATCCCAGCAATCGCGAAAAGTCGAAGCCAAGGCAGCCGGTGCCTCCGGCTGGATCGTCAAGCCAGCCACGGCGGACGACCTGCTGAACACGATCAAGCTGGTCCTGCGCTAATTCCCCGGAGTGCCCATGACCCCTGCCCAGATGTTGCGACGAACGACCCTGGTCACCGCTACGGTCGCCGTAGTGGCCTTCACGGTCGTCTACCTGCTGAACGACTGGTTCCATGACAGCCTGCTGAGGCAGCTCGGTGTGCCGCAACCGCTGGGCGACGCGATCGGAACCGTACTGATCATCTTTCTGGCCTACCTCGGGCAACGTACCGCTTCACTGGCCTTCTTCAAGGACATCATGTACGGCATGACGACGCAGCAGGCCCTGGTCGCTTCGCAGGTCAGCAACGTTGAAAACATCGGCGAGGAAGTTGCCGGAGAACTCGTTCAGGTCAGGCAATTCAACACGGTCCTGAGCAACCAGCTGCATTCGGTGATTTCGACGACCGAAAAGGCCGCCTATGACATCACCGAACGCCTGTTGGCCATCGATGCCGTGGTCAACCGGTTGGACAACTTCGTTTCCCGCATCGCCGAGGATGCCACCGCGATCGTCGCCAGTTCGGAGCACGACATCGCCGGCAACCGCGAACTGATCTCCAGGATGGACGACTACATCCGGCGACGGATCGACGAGGCCAGCCAGGACCAGAGCCGCATCGAGCAGGTCGTCAAGCAAGCCCAGGATCTGGGCAGCCTGGTCCAGCTGATCCGCGACATTTCCGCGCAGACCAACCTGCTGGCGCTGAATGCCGCCATCGAGGCGGCACGAGCCGGCGAGGCAGGCCGTGGATTCGCCGTGGTTGCCGACGAGGTGCGCAAACTGTCCGGCGAGACCGACACTGCGGTCAACAAGATCAACGACGGCATCAACCGGGTCGCCAGCTCGATCCGCCAGCAGTTCCAGGACAAGCTGGACGTCAGCAACGTCGAGGCCGAGCGCGCTGCGCTGGTGGCATTTTCCGATCAGCTGACGCGCCTGGGTCAGGGCTACCAGACGCTGCTCGAACACGACACCCGCGTCATTGCCACCGCTCGCGACTCGAGTGCCGAACTGACCCGGATGTTCATGGATATCCAGGCCAGCATCCAGTTCCAGGACATCACCCGCCAGCAGATCGAGCAGGTGATCGCCGCCCTGAGCAAGCTGAACGCGCACGCCGAACTGCTCGCCGAACGCATCAAGTCCTCGGAACAGGCGGATTTCCGCTTCACGCCGTTGGCCGAGCATCTTGAACAGATGTTCAGCAGCTACGTCATGGACACCCAGCGCAGCGACCACCAGAAGGCATCCCAGCCGGGCAACCGCCCGACGGCAAACGCCGCGCCGCGCAGCAACATCGAACTTTTCTGACGACACGACATGGCAGGCCGACTCTCCATCACCGAGAACATGACCATCTATCAGGCGCTGGCCCAGAAGCAGCAACTGATCGATGCGTTGAGCCAGTTTCCCGGACTTGAACTCGACCTCTCCCAGGTCGGCGAAATCGACACTGCCGGCCTGCAATTGCTGATCCTGGCCAAACGCGAAGCAAGCCGGCTGGGCAAAGCCCTGCAGATCGTCGCCCACAGCCCGGCGGTTCGCGAAACCATGGATTTCTGCAACCTCGCCAGTCAGTTCGGCGACCCGGTCGTCATCACGGCACACGAGCAGGGCTGATCATGGATGAACTGACCAGCGTCTTCATTCAGGAAGGCAGGGAGCAGTTGCAGGCCCTGGAAAGCGGCCTGCTCCAGCTTGAACAGAACCCGGAAGATCACGACAACATCAACAGCATCTTCCGCGCTGCGCACACGATCAAGGGCGCCTCGGGCGTCATCGAGTGCCACTTCATCGAAAGCTTCATGCACAAGGTCGAGAATGTGCTCGACCGGCTGCGCAACGCAGAAATCGGGGTTTCGGCCGAGTTGACCGGCGTATTGCTGCGTGCCTGCGACCATCTCGCGCAGTTGATGGATGTTCTCGAGAGTGGCGCAACGGAACCGGAGCCGTTCGTGCTCGCGGCCGGCGAGCGCCTGACCGGCGAACTGGCAGCCTACCTGCCTGCCGCGCCGACCGGCATCGTCGAAGCCGAATCCGAGGTCGAAGCCTCCGGCGGCGGCGTGGTCAACACCGACAGCTGGCATATTTCCGTCCGTTTCGGCCCGCATATGCTGCGCGGCGGCATGGACCCGCTGTCCTTCATCCGTTTCCTGGGCTCGCTCGGCGAGATCGTCGCCATCGAAACGCTGGCCGACGGCATGCCCGATGCCGCAGAGATGGATCCCGAAGCCTGTTACCTCGGCTTCGAAATCCGGCTGCAGACGCGCGCCGGCAAGGCGGATATCGAACGCGTCTTCGATTTCTGCCGCGACGACTGCGATCTGCGCATCCTGCCGCCGAACAGCAAGTTCGCCGAATACGTCAAACTGATTCGCGAACTGCCCGAGGACGACATGCGCCTCGGCGAAATCCTGGTCCGCTGCGGTGCAATCACCGAAGCCGAACTGGAAGCAGGACTGAAGCTGCAACATGCGCCCGCCCCGGACGCTTCGCTGCCCAGCCTGGGCGATCCGCCGAAGCCGCTGGGAGAAATCCTGGTCGAAAACAAGGTGATCCAGAAGGAAATCATCGACGCGGCAGTCACCAAGCAGACCCAGGTCAACGAAAAGAAGGCCGTCGAGGCGCGCCTGATCCGCGTCCAGGCCGACAAGCTGGACCAGTTGATCGATCTGGTCGGCGAACTGGTCATCGCCGGCGCCTCGACCAACCTGCTGGCACAGCGCAGCGGCCAGGGGGAACTGGTCGAATCGACCTCGATCCTGTCGCGGCTGGTCGAGGACATCCGCGACTCGGCACTGCAACTGCGCATGGTGCAGATCGGCGAAACCTTCAGCCGCTTCAACCGGGTGGTCCGCGACGTCTCGCGCGAGCTGGGCAAGGAAATCGATCTGCAGATTTCCGGTGGCGAGACCGAACTCGACAAATCGGTCGTCGAAAAAATCGGCGACCCGCTGATGCACCTCGTGCGCAATTCGATCGACCACGGCATCGAAGCCGGCGATCTCCGCGAATCGCGGGGCAAGCCGCGCCGCGGCACGGTGGTGCTGAACGCCTTCCACGACTCGGGCAGCATCGTCATCGAAGTCGGCGACGACGGCGGTGGCCTGCCGCGCGACAAGATCCTGCACAAGGCGATCGACAAGGGACTGGTGCCTGCCGGCCAGAATCTCAGCGACCAGGAAATCATCAACCTGATCTGGGAACCCGGCTTCTCGACGGCCGAGCAGGTCACCAATCTTTCCGGGCGCGGCGTCGGCATGGATGTGGTCCGCAAGAACATCCAGAACCTGCGCGGTAACTGCGACGTCAGCAGCGAGGAAGGCAAGGGAACGACCTTCACCATCCGCCTGCCGCTGACCCTGGCGATCATCGACGGATTTCTGGTCGGGGTCGGCAAGTCTTCCTATGTCATTCCGCTCGACATGGTCATCGAATGCATCGAACTGCGCGAAGGGAGCGCCGACCGCGACTACCTGAACCTGCGCGGCGAAGTCCTGCCCTTCGTGCGGCTGCGCGACATGTTCGACATTGCCGGTCGACGGCCGACGCGGGAAAACGTCGTCGTCGTCCAGTACGCAGGCCAGAAGGCAGGCATCGTCGTCGACCAGTTGATGGGCGAGTTCCAGACCGTGATCAAACCGCTGTCGAGCATTTTCCGGCACCTGCGCGGCATCGGCGGCTCGACCATCCTGGGCAGCGGCGAAGTCGCGCTGATCCTCGACGTGCCCACACTGATCCAGCGCAACATCGCCAGCGGAAACCTGCTACAGCAAGCCCGACGCCTCCCGCTCGGCAACACCAGTTCATGAATCCACGCATCGCCTCAAAGGGGAATCCCATATGCTCAAGAACCTGAAAATCGGCAGCAAGATCGGCGCAGGTTTCGCCATCGCGATCCTGTTCCTGGTCGCCATCTCGGTGATCAGCCTTTCCCGTCTGCAGCAACTCAACGACGGCATCGACACGCTGGTCAATGTCCGCTTCCCGGGCACGGTCCAGGCCAACAGCATCATCGAAAACCTGAACATCGCGGCACGAGCCACCCGCAACATGCTGCTCGATCCCAGCGAGGCAACCGTCAAGACCGAAACCGAACGGATCACCGGCCCCGACGGCGCGTCGGCCAGGATCACCAAGGCCATGGACTATCTCGACAAGATGCTCGATGAACCCAAAGCGCGCGAGCTGTTCAGCACGATGGCACAAAGCCGGGTCGAATACCGGACGCACCTGCTGCGCTTCTTCGAACTGGCCAAGGCAGGCAAACGCGACGAAGCGTCCCAACTGCTGTTTGGCGACATGCGGCGGACGCAGAACACTTACATGGAAGCGATCGCCAAGCTGATCGCGCACGAAACGGAACAGGTCAACGCCCAAGGCAGACAGGCACAGGAAACCGTCGCTGCAGCGCGGACCCAGATCATTGCCCTGGGCATCATCGCCACGCTGCTGGCGGCCCTGATCGGCTTCATCGTGACGCGGGCCATCACCCGCCCGGTGTCCGAAGTGGTCGATGCGGCCGGCAAGATGGCGGTCGGTGATTTCAAGTTCTCGCTGCAGTCGGATGCCCGGGACGAAGTCGGCCAGGTGGTCCGCGCCGTAGCCGCCGTCCAGTCCGCCGTTCAGGCGATGATCGTCGACGCCGACACCCTGGCCAAGGCAGCCGTCGACGGCAAATTGTCGACGCGGGCCGATGCCGAACGTCACCGGGGTGACTTCCGCAAGATCGTCGAAGGCGTCAACGCAACGCTCGATGCCGTCATCGGGCCGCTCAACGTTGCCGCCAACTACGTCGACCGCATTGCCCAGGGCGACATCCCGTCGCGGATCACCGATACCTACAACGGCGATTTCAACGCCATCAAGAACAATCTCAATACCTGCATCGACGCGGTCAACAAGCTGGTCGCCGATGCCAACGCCCTGTCTGCCGCCGCCGTCGCCGGCAAACTCGACACCCGGGCCGACGCCACCCAGCACCAGGGCGACTTCCGCAAGATCGTCGAAGGCGTCAACGCCACCCTCGACGCTGTCGTATCGCCGATCCAGGACGTGCAACGCGTCATGGGGGCGATGGAGCAGGGCGACATGACCCAAACCATCACCCAGGCCTACAACGGCGATTTCGACGTCCTCAAGCTGGCGATCAATAACACCATCGCCAAGCTTTCCGACACCGTCGGCCAGATCATCATTGCCGCCGACGCGCTGTCCAATGCGTCGGCCCAGGTCTCCGCCACGGCCCAGTCGCTGAGCCAGGCCTCGTCGGAGCAGGCCGCCTCGGTCGAGGAAACCACCGCCAGCCTCGAACAGATGACCGCTTCGGTGAGCCAGAACACCGAGAACGCCAAGGTCACCGACAACATGGCCACCAAGGCCGCCAAGGAAGCCGGCGAAGGCGGCGAGGCGGTCGGCAAGACGGTCGACGCGATGAAGTCCATCGCCGACAAGATCGGCATCATCGACGACATCGCCTACCAGACCAACCTGCTGGCGCTGAATGCCGCCATCGAAGCAGCCCGCGCCGGCGAACACGGCAAGGGCTTCGCCGTCGTCGCCGCCGAGGTCCGCAAGCTGGCCGAGCGTTCCCAGGTGGCCGCCCAGGAAATCGGCGAACTGGCCGACTCCTCGGTCAAGGCCGCCGAACGTGCCGGCCACCTGCTCGAGGAAATGGTCCCGTCGATCCAGAAAACCTCCGACCTGGTCCAGGAAATCGCCTCCGCCTCGGAAGAGCAATCGACCGGCGTGTCGCAGATCAACAATGCCATGGGACAACTGAACAAGGCCACCCAGCAGAACGCTTCGGCGTCGGAAGAGCTGGCTGCCACGGCCGAGGAGCTCGGCGGACAGGCACATCAACTGCAGCAGCTGATGGGCTTTTTCTCGGTCGAAACGACGTCGACCGCAGCAGTCCCGCATTTCGCCCAGGCACCGGTCCGGAACGCACCGGCGCGCAGCCAGCCTGCCCCGCGCCCTGCCGCCTATGCTCGGTCGACCGCTTCGCTGCTCGACGAATCCGACTTCGAGAAATTCTGACCGACCGGAGCCGATCACCATGGGACAAGTCGAAGTAGCCCGCAAAGCGCCGGCCGCCGTCGCGGGCAGCGATGCACCGCAGCAGTACCTGACCTTCCTGCTCGGCGGCGAGATGTTTGCCGTCGCCATCCTCAACGTCAAGGAAATCATCGAGTTCGGGACGCTCACCGAGATTCCGATGATGCCGCCCTTCATCCGCGGCGTCATCAACCTGCGCGGCGCAGTCGTACCGGTCATCGACCTGTCCTGTCGCTTCGGCGGCAAGGCCACCGAAGTCGCCCGGCGGACCTGCATCGTCATCGTCGAACTTGAACAGGATGGCACGCGCCACGACATCGGCGTGATGGTCGATGCCGTCTCCGAGGTCCTCGAGATTGCCGCCGCCGACATCGAGCCGGCCCCGGCTTTCGGCGCCCGCATCCGCACCGATTTCATTTCCGGCATGGGCAAGGTGGGCGGCAAGTTCGTCATCATCCTGGACGTCGTCCGCGTCCTGTCCATCGAGGAAATCGCCCTTCTCTCCCAAGTCGCCGACACCCCGGAGCCTTCGTTCGCCGATCAACCGCCCGGCGATGCCTGACTATGCGACCCTCCCGGCCCGGGAGATCGAGCGTCTGGCTTTCAGCATCGGCCCCGGCGAATGGTCGGTGCAGAGCGAGCGCCCGATCTCGACGCTGCTGGGTTCGTGCATCTCGCTCTGCCTGTACGATGCCGCCCTGCCGCTGGCCGGCATGAATCATTTCATGCTGCCGCAGATGAAGCAGAGCCCCCATGCCGACGAAGACATCCTGCTGGCCGGCGATGCCTGCATGGAAGCCCTGCTCAACGCGATGTTGCAGCGGGGCGGCGCCAAACACCGGATGCGCGCCAAGATCTTCGGTGGCGGGGCGGTGATCGATGCCGGCGGCAGCGGCATGCTGACGGTCGGCGCGCGCAACACCGATTTCGCCAAGGAATGGCTGGCCCGCGAGCAGATTCCGCTGATCGCCGCCGATTGCCTCGGCCCATGGTCGCGCAAGGTGCTGTTCGTCCCGGCGACCGGCGACGCCTACTGCAAGCGGGTTACCGCCAGCCTGGTCAACCGCGAGTTCCTGGAGCGCGAGATGCGTGCTTACCAGGCGGCCCAGCGCGCGCTGCCGAACACCGTCGGCGATAAAAAAATCGAACTTTTCTGATGAACCAATCCGCGATTACCGACCAGGAATTCAGCATGTTCCAGCGGCTGATCCACAAGATCGCCGGCATCAGCCTGTCCGACGCCAAGAAAGTCCTGCTCGTCGGCCGCCTGCAGAAGCGCCTGCGGGTGCACGGCCTGGAAAACTTTTCCCAGTACTACCGGATGCTCGCCGGCGGACAGCATCCGCAAGAACTGCAGACGATGGTCGACCTGCTGACCACCAACGAAACCTATTTCTTCCGCGAAGCGCAGCACTTCCGCTTCCTGTGCGACGAAATCCTGCCGCAGCATCGGCGCACCGGCCGCTTCCGCGCCTGGAGCGCAGCCAGCTCCAGCGGTGAAGAAGCCTACACGCTGGCCATGCTGCTCGCCGAACATCTGCCCGGTGTTCCCTGGGAAATCGTCGGCTCCGACATTTCGACCCAGGTGCTCGACAAGGCCAGGGCCGGTCACTATCCGCTCGAACGCATCGACGGCATCCCGCCAGAATTCCTGCGCAAGTACTGTCTGAAAGGAGTGCGGGCGCAGAGTGGCACCTTCCTGGTCCAGCCGTCGTTGCGCGAGCGGGTCACCTTCCGCCAGATCAACCTGACCTTGCCGGTCGCCGACGACATCGGGCAGTTCGAAGTCATCTTCCTGCGCAACGTGATGATCTATTTCGATATCGACACCAAGCGCAAGGTGGTCGAAAATCTGTTACCGAAGCTGTTGCCGGGCGGTCACTTCATCATCGGCCATTCGGAAACATTGAACGGCATCGCTTCGGGACTGCGGCAGGTCAGGCCGACCATCTATCGCAAAGACTGAACATCATGGCAATACCCGGGAAAATCAAGGTCATGATCGTCGACGACTCGGCGCTGGTCCGTCAGGTCATCAGCCAGCGCCTCGCCCGCGAACCGGACATCGAGGTGATCGCCACGGCAGCCGACCCGCTGTTCGCCATCGACAAGCTGCGCCAGGCCTGGCCGGACGTGTTGATCGTGGACATCGAGATGCCGCGTGTCGATGGCATTTCCTTCCTGCGCAAGATCATGACCGAACGTCCGACACCGGTGATCATCTGCTCCTCGCTCGCCGAAAGCGGCGCCCAGGTCACTTTCGATGCGCTGTCGGCCGGTGCGGTGACGATCATCAACAAACCCAAGGCCGGTCTGAAGTCATTTCTCGAAGACGCGTCGACCGACATCGTGCAGGCCGTGCGTAGCGCGGCCAAGGCCAACCTGCGCGCGCTGCCGCGCGGCACTGCTGCGGTCAACGCCGGCCCGCGGGTAAAAATGCCGAACGACGTCCCGCCAGCATCGAAGTCGAATTCGCTGGGCCGAACCACCGATCAGTTGATCGCCATCGGCACCTCGACCGGCGGCACCCAGGCGCTGGAACACATCCTGACCCGCCTGCCGGGGACCACGCTGGGCATCGTCATCGTCCAGCACATGCCGGAAAAGTTCACCGCTCTGTTCGCCGAACGACTCAACGGCCTGTGCGACATCGAGGTCCGCGAGGCGCGCGACGGCGATCGCATCGTTCCCGGCCGCGCGCTGATCGCCCCGGGCGGTCGGCACATGGCGGTCAAACGCAGCGGCGGCCAATACCTGCTGGAGGTGATGGACGGCCCGCTGGTCAATCGACACAAGCCTTCGGTAGACGTCCTGTTCCGCTCGGTCGCCCGACATGCCGGCAACAACGCGCTGGGCATCATCATGACCGGCATGGGCGACGACGGCGCCCGGGGCATCCGCGAGATGCGCGATGCCGGTGCCCGCACCATCGCCCAGGACGAAGCCAGCTGCGTCGTCTTCGGCATGCCGGCGGAAGCCATCAAACTCGGCGCGATCGATGAAATCATGCCGCTCGACCGGATCGCCGGCGCCATCGTCGAGCACACCCGGAAACACGCAAGCTGAGCGGCGAGATCAACCCGATGCCGGCCCCCGCCCCCTCCAATCGCTCTCGCCCCCTGGTTCTCGCCGTCGATGACCAGCCGGCAAACCTGGCCGTCGCCAGCGCCATGCTGGAAGACCTCGAGGTCGATGTTCTGATCGCTGCCAACGGCCCGTCCGCCCTGAGCATCGCCGCCGAAAGACAGCCCGACCTGGTCCTGCTCGACATCATGATGCCCGGCATGGACGGCCACGCCGTTTTCGAACAACTGCGCGCTTCGCCGGGGACCCGCGACATTCCGGTGATCTTCGTCAGTGCGCTGGACTCCCCGGACGACCAGTTTGCCGGCCTGCACGAAGGGGCCGTGGACTACATCACCAAGCCGATCAAGGCCAACCTGTTCCGGGTACGGGTTCAGAACCAGCTGGCGCTGAAGTTTGCACGCGACCGGCTGGCCGCCCAGAACGCCGAACTGGAACGCGAGGTCGAAAACCGCGTCCGCGAAAACTCCCGGCTTTCCACCAGCCTCCAGATGGCCCTGACGGCCGCCGGCCAGGGGACCTGGGAATATCGCCCGGACAACGGCTGCATTCACTGGGATCAGGAATTCCTGAAAATCCTCGGTCTACCGCAAGCCCCGGAAAACTTCGACGATAGCCTGCGACGGGTTCACCCGGAGGACCGGCAGATACTCCAGCAACTGTTTGCCCAGGCCCTGCCCGATGCCGGCCGGGCTGCCGTCTGCGAGTTCCGCATGCAGCATGCCGACGGACGCTGGATCTGGATGGAAGGCCGGGGCAAGATCGTGCCCGACGATCACGACGGCAAACGCATCCTCGGCACGATCACCGACATCAGTCTGCGCAAGCAGGCCGAAATCGAGGAGCGTCTGTCGTCCGCCGTGTTTACCGGGATCAGCGATGGCGTGTGCATCACCGATCCTCAGGGGCGGGTTTTGATGGTGAATGAAGCCTTCGTGCGCAGCACCGGTTACCCGACCAGCGAAATCGTCGGCCGTGAAATGGACTGCCTGCGTTCCGGCCAGCACGCCGACGAGTTCTACCGGGACATCTGGCAAACGCTGGCCCGCCACGGCAACTGGCAGGGGGAAATCACCAACCGCCGCAAGGACGGCGAATTGATCAGCGAATGGCTGAACATTTCGGCCGTCCGCGACTCGCTCGGCCGGCTCACCCACTACGTCGGCATCTACAGCGACCTCTCGGAACGCAAGGCGGCCCTGGAACGCATCCAGTACCTGTCCAGCCACGACCACCTGACCGGCCTGCCCAATCGCAACCTGCTTGCCGACCGCCTCAGCCAGGCCCTGATCAACGCCCACCGTTTCGAACGTCAGACGGCGGTCATCCTGCTCGACATCAACCGTTTCCGGAGCATCAACGAAACGCTGGGACCGCCGGTCGGCGATCGGCTGCTCGGCGAAGTCGCCAGCCGCTTGCAGGGGCAGATCCGCGATGGCGATACGATGGGACGTCGTGGCGGCAACGAATTCGGCTTCATCATGGCCAACCTCAGCCATGAACGCGACGCCATTGCCCTGGTCCAGCATCTCCTTGACGCGCTCGCCGAACCTTTCGAGATCGAAGGCCAGGCCGTCGTCCTGACCGCCAGCATCGGCGTCAGCCTGGCACCGCGCGACGGCAACGATGCCGCGACGTTGCTGCGGACGGCGGATACGGCATTGGCCCGGGCCAAACAGGCGGGGCGCAACACCTTCCGTTTCTACTCACCGGAAATGGATGCCGATGCCGCCCGCCGGCTGGCGCTGGAGGCCGCCTTGCAACACGCCGTGGATCGCGGCGAACTGAGCCTGGCTTATCAACCCCAGGTGAGCCTGGACAGCGGTCGGCTGATCGGCATGGAAGCGCTATTGCGCTGGCAGCATCCGGAGTTCGGACAAATTTCCCCGGCCGAGTTCATCCCGCTGGCCGAAGACAACGGACAGATCGTCGCACTGGGCAAATGGGTGCTCGCCAGCGCCTGCCGCCAGACCAAGCGCTGGCTGGACCTCGGTCTGATTACCAACCTGCGGGTTGCGGTCAACCTGTCCACACGTCAATTCCGCCAGGCCGACCTGCCCGATACCGTGAGCCGGATTCTCGAGGAAACCGGCCTGCCGCCGGCGGCACTGGAACTGGAAATCACCGAAAATGCCTTCATCGAAGATCTCGATACGGCCATCGCCACCTGCCGGACGCTGAAGAAACTCGGCATCAAGCTGTCGCTCGACGATTTCGGTACCGGCTATTCATCGCTCTCCTACGTTTCGCGATTTCCGTTCGACAAGATCAAGATCGACCAGAGTTTCGTCCGCGACATCATCGAAAATCCGGTCAACGCGGCGATCGCCACGTCGGCCATCGTGATGGCGCGCAGCCTGAATCTGGCCGTCCTCGCCGAAGGCGTCGAAACCGAAAGCCAGGCCAATTTCCTGCGCGGACGACGCTGCGACGCGATTCAAGGTTTCCTGTTCAGCCGACCGCTGGCCCCCGAAGCCTTCGAACAGCTGCTGGCCGGCCGGCCGACACTCAAGCTGGTCGAAACGGTCCAACAGCAGACGCCAACGCTGCTGCTGGTCGATGACGAACCCAATGTGCTGAACGCGCTGTCCCGGCTGCTGCGCCGGGAGGGCTACCGGATATTCACGGCGACGACGCCGAGCGCCGCTTTCGAACAACTGGCGCAGCACGCCGTACAGGTCATCATCTCGGACCAGCGCATGCCGGAAATGTCGGGCACCGAGTTCCTGTCGCGCGTCCGCCAGCTGTATCCGGATACGATCCGCATCGTGCTGACCGGCTACACCGACCTCGACTCGGTCACCAGCGCGATCAATCACGGCGCCATCTACAAGTTCCTGACCAAGCCCTGGGACGACGATCTGCTGCGCGAGCAGATCCGCGAAGCCTTCCGCCTGATCAAGGCACAGCTGATCGATCGTCGCGACGATGGGGAAAAGCCCTGATGCCCCTGGCCGACGCGATTCTGGTCCTGACCTGCATCGCCGTGCTGGCCTTCGGTGCCCGTATTGCCTGGCGCTTGCGCCAGGAACGTTCGCGCTTCCGGGCCATCTTCGACTCCGCGCCGGTCGGCATGGCCCAGTCCTCGGCCCAGCAGCGCTGGATCGAAGTCAATCCGGCACTCGCCAGGATGCTGGGCTATCCCCGGGAACAGTTGATCGGCCGGGCCTGGAGCGAACTCACCCATCCCGACGACCGGCGCGTCAATCAGGCCCTGTTCGAGGCGGTACTGCGCGGCGAACGCGATGAATACACGCTGGAAAAACGCTTCCGGCGGGCCGATGGCAATATCCTGCTGGTCAGCCTGACGGCTCGTGCAGTACGCAAACCGGGCGGCGATGTCGACTATCTGGCGGTGGTGATTCAGGACATCACGCAGCAAACACAGACCGAACAACAGTTCGCCCGCCAGGTGGACCGCTCGGCGCTGCTGCTCGAACTGCCCCACCAGGGCGAGCACATCGACGAAAAAGCCTTGATGCAGTATGCCCTCGAACGGGCCGAGCACCTGACCGACAGCCGGATCGGCTTCATGCACCTGATCGACGACGACGCCCGCGACATCGAGCTGGTCGCCTGGTCGCGCAATACGCTGGAAAAATACTGCCAGGCCAGCGCCGCCAGTCACTATCCGCTGGCCGAGGCCGGCATCTGGGCCAATGCGGTGCGCGAACAGCGGCCGATCGTGGTCAATGATTACCCGCACGAACCGACGGCGCACGGCTTGCCCGAAGGACATTCCCCGCTCTCCCGCCTGCTCTGCGTACCGGTGCTCGACAACGGCGTCGTGCGCATGGTGGCCGGTCTCGGCAACAAGGACGACGACTACAACGGCTACGACGTCGAAACACTGCAACTGATCGCCAACGAAACCTGGCGCATCGTCCGGCGACAGCGCGCCGACAATGCGTTGCGGCTGGCCATGCAGGTCGTCAATGCCAGCCCGGTCGTCTGCTTCCGCTGGCTGGCCGGCAACGGCTGGCCGGTGGCCTTCGTCTCGGACAACGTCCGGCAATGGGGCTACACGCCGGCACAACTGCTGGCCGGCGAACCGGGGTTTGCCAGCATCGTGCATCCCGACGACCTGCAGCGCATCGCCGACGAAGTGCTGCAGCAAACCGCCGAGGGCAAGGACGAAGTGGAACGGGAATACCGCCTGCTGACGGCCGAAAACCGGGTCATCTGGGTCGTCGACCGGACCAAGATCACACGCGACGGACTGGGCCTGCCGATGTACTTCGACGGCGTGCTGACCGACATCAGCGAGCGCAAGAAGCAACAGCTGCAACTGGCCGATACGCTGGACGAGCAGCGGCAACTGAACCGGCGCCTGGAAGAAGCCAACAACCAGTTGCTGCAATCCGAGAAGATGGCCTCGATCGGCCAGCTGGCCGCCGGCATCGCCCACGAGCTGAACAATCCGATCGGTTTCGTGCACTCCAATCTGGGCACCCTCGACAGCTACCTGCACGACCTGATGGCCCTGATCGATGCCTATCAGGCTGCGGTCGACGCCCAGGGCGAAGCATTTTCCCAGCGCACCTCGCTGGCCCAGATGCGCGAGGAGCGCGATTTCGAGTTCGTCCGCGACGACATCTTCAAACTGCTGGCCGAATCCAAGGACGGCCTGAGCCGGGTGGGCAAGATCGTTCAGGACCTGAAGACCTTCTCGCGCGTCGGCGAGCAGGAATGGCAGGAGGCCGACCTGCATCAGGGCATCGACTCGACGCTGAACATCGTCTGGAACGAACTCAAGTACAAATGCCGGATCGTCAAGGAGTACGGCGACCTGCCGGCGGTTTTCTGCCTGATCTCGCAACTCAACCAGGTGTTCATGAACCTGCTGGTGAACGCCGGCCACGCGATCGAGGACAAGGGCACGATCACCATCCGCACCCGGCGCCTCGACGGCGAGCGGGTCAGCATAGAGATTTCCGACACCGGCAGCGGCATCGCCCGGGAAAACCTGCGCCGGATCTTCGAGCCCTTCTTCACGACCAAGCCGGTCGGCAAGGGAACCGGCCTCGGGCTGTCCGTTTCGTACAGCATCGTGCAGCGCCATCACGGTCGTATCGAGGTGGATAGCGAACCTGGCCGCGGCACGACGTTCAGGGTTATCCTGCCCATACACCCACCACCGGATGCAGCACAGGAGAGCGCATCATGAGCGAGACGACCGAGGCCCCGGGCCTGCTGCTGGTCGACGACGAAGCGAACATCCTCTCGGCCCTGCGCCGCCTGTTTCGCCCCCACGGCTATCGCATCTTCACCGCCGAGAGCGGGACTGCCGGACTGGAGTTGCTCGACCGGGAAAGCATCGATCTGGTGATCTCCGACATGCGCATGCCGGAGATGGACGGCGCAAGCTTTCTGAAACAGGTCCGCGAGCGACGCCCCGCGGTCATGCGCATCCTGTTGACCGGCTATGCCGACATCACCTCCACGGTCGCGGCGATCAACGAAGGCGAAATCTACCGCTACATCGCCAAACCCTGGAACGACAACGAAGTGCTGACGGTCGTCCGCGAAGCGCTCGACCGTCAGCGCCTGGAAAGCGAGAACCGTCGGCTGACTGCATTGACCCAGGCCCAGAACGAGGAACTGAAGACGCTCAACGCCGGCCTCGAACACAAGGTCGCTGAGCGCACCGCCGAGTTGCGTCAGGCGCTCGCCTTCGTCGAACAGGCGCATGGAGAGCTGAAGAAATCCTTCCTGACCAGCGTCCAGGTTTTCGCCGGCCTGATCGAGCTGCGCAGCGGCCCGGCCGGCAAGCCGCTGGCCGGCCACGGCCGCCGCGTCGCCGAACTCGCCCGACAGCTCGGGCAACGCATGGGGCTGAGCGAAGCCGACGGACAAAACCTGATGCTGGCCGGACTGCTGCACGATATCGGCAAACTCGGCCTGCCCGACGAACTGCTCGGCAAACCCTACAACACGCTGACCGGCGAACAACGCGCCCGGGTGATGAAACATCCGCTGGTCGGCCAGAACCTGCTGATCGGCATCGACCGCTTCAAGGACGCGGCCCTGCTCGTCCGGCACCACCACGAGTGCTATGACGGCAACGGCTATCCGGACCGCCTGGCCGGCATCGCCATCCCGCTCGGCGCCCGCCTGCTCGCCGTGGTCAACGACTACGATGCGCTGCAGGTCGGCACGCTGGTCCAGCGGCCGCTGAAGGCCCAGGAAGCACTCGACTTCCTGATCGAGAACCGCGGCAAGCGCTACGACCCTGCTGCGGTCGACGCCTTCGTTGCGATGATTTCCGAAACCCTGCACAACGAACCGGTTGAACTGCCGCTGCGCACCATGCACCTGAAACCGGGGATGCTGGTCAGCCGCGATCTGCTGCATCGCGACGGCTACCTGCTGCTGGCCGCCGGCAGCACGCTCAACGCCGACATCATCGGGCAGCTGATCCGGCTCGAACAGGTCGAACAACACAATCTTACGGTCTACATCCGCCAGGAGGGAAAATGAGCCGCATCCTGATCGTCGATGACGAAGCCTCCATCCTCAAATCATTGCAGCGCCTGCTGCGGCACGCGCCCTGCAGCTACGGCAACCAGCGCTTCCCGCTGGAAGTGGTGACCACCACGTCGGCACACGAAGCCCTCACCTTCGCGCACCAGGACGATTTCGACCTGTTCATCAGCGACTACCGCATGCCGGAGATGGATGGCGTCGAATTTCTCAAGGCCGCCAAGGCCATCCAGCCCGATGCGGCGCGCCTGATCCTGTCCGGCTACGCCGACCTGAACGCCTTGCTGCGGGCGGTCAACGAAGTCGGGATCGAACGCTTCATCGCCAAGCCGTGGAACGATTACGAGTTGCTGTCGGCGATCGGCCAGGCGCTGGCACACCGCAATCTGCAGCGGGAGAATCGCCAGTTGGCCGACCTCGTCCGTCTGGAAATGGGCGACAAATCGGCCGAAGAGCTCGAGGCCGAACGCCTGGAACGGATCGAACCGGGCATCACGCACGTCGACTGGGGACCGGACGGTTCGGTAGTACTCGATCCCGATCTGCTCAAGGACGATTGAACGGATCGGCCATGGACGCCTTCGCCTGGGACGAACGCTACGAAACCGGTGAACACGACGTCGATGCCGAGCACCGGGAACTGGTCAGGCTGATCAACGAACTGCCGGCGCTGATCTCCAGCCAGGCCGACACGACCGACATCGCCCGCGTGCTCGATCGGCTGATCGTCTATGCCGCGGAACATTTCGCCAACGAGGAAGCGCTGATGGCCGCCGCCGGCTGCGATCCGGCTTTCTGCGCCAGGCACGCCGCGGTGCATCGGGAATTTGCCGACAAGGTCAGCGAGATGCGCCATGCGCCGGCCAGCAGTGGCGAGCTGGAATATCTGCTCAATTTCCTGACCAGCTGGCTGGCCCAGCACATTCTCGGCATGGACAAGTCGATGGCTCGGCAGATCGCCCGCATGCGGGCCGGCGCCACGGCGGGCGAGGCCTGGGCCGAAGAGGAAAAGCTGCGCACCGATCCGGCCACGGCCAGCCTGCTCGAGGCGATGGGTTCGCTGTACCGCATCATCAGTCAGCGCAACGACGCGTTGAGCGCCCTCAACCGGGAGCTCGAATCCCGCGTTGCCGAACGCACGCTCGCCCTTCAGGAAAGCAACCGCAAGCTGCTCGAATCGGAACACCGGCGAGCGACGGAAGCCCGCCGCCACCTGCAGCGCTTCCTGGCGCAGATCATCGACGGCGATCCGGTGCCCACGCTGGTGATCGACGAAAATCACCGCATCACGCACTGGAACCGGGCCTGCGCGACAATCAGCGGCCTGCCCGCCGAACGGATGATCGGCACCAACGAACAATGGCGTGCCTTTTACCCGTCCGCCCGGCCGATCATGGCGGATCTGATCGTGGACGGCAGCCTGAGCGTACATTTCAGTACCTACTATCAGGATAACCATCGCCGCTCCGAAACCATTCCCGATGCTTACGAAGCGGAGGATTTCTTTCCCGAACTGGGCGACGACGGCATGTGGCTGTACTTCACCGCAGCCCCCTTGCGTGACGCCAACGGACGCATCATCGGCGCCATCGAAACCCTGCAGAACGTGACCGCCCGGCACCGGGCGCAGCAAGCACTACTCGACCATCAGGCACAGCTCGAAACCCAGGTAGCCACCCGCACCACCGAACTGGCCGAGGCCAACCGGAAACTGGCCCGCGAACAGGCCGAGCTGACGCAGCTGTTGCGCCGCGTCGAAGATACGCAACAGCAATTGCTGCAGTCCGAAAAGATGGCCGCGATCGGCCAGCTCGCGGCCGGCGTGGCTCACGAAATCAACAACCCGGTCGGCTTCGTCAATTCCAACCTCGGCATGCTGAAGACCTATGCCGGACAGTTGCTGACGCTGATCGACGCCTACGAGCAGGGCGACACGGCACGCCTCGAGCAAGCCCGCAAGGCGGCCGATCTGGATTTCCTGCGCCAGGACCTGCCGGCCCTGCTCGCCGAATCACAGGACGGCCTGAATCGGGTAACCCGCATCATTCAGGACCTGAAGGACTTTTCCCGGGTCGATCAGGCCGAGCGCCAGCGGGCGGATCTCAATGCGGCACTGGAAAGCACGCTCAATGTCGTCCGCAACGAAATCAAGTACAAGGCCGATGTGACCCTCGCACTCGCCCCCTTGCCGGAAGTCGATTGCTATCCGGCGCAGATCAACCAGGTATTCATGAACCTGCTGGTGAACGCGGCACAGGCGATTCCGGAACGCGGCAGGATTTTCGTCCGTTCGGGCGTCGACCGCGATCGTGTCTGGTTCGAGATCGAAGACACCGGCACCGGCATGCGCGAGGAAACCCGTCGCCGCATCTTCGATCCTTTTTTCACCACCAAGCCGGTTGGCAAGGGCACCGGGCTCGGCCTGTCGATTTCCTACGACATCGTGGTCAAGAAACACGGCGGATCGCTCGACGTACGCAGCACACCCGGCGAGGGCAGTTGCTTCCGCATCGAGCTGCCGCTGACGTTTCAGAACAATTCGGCTTCGCCGTAACTGGGATTCGGGAAAACACCGCTTTCCACCAGTTCGTGGAAGTCGTATACCCGGTTGCGGCCGTCCTGCTTGGCCTGGTAAAGGCTTCGGTCGGCACGGCTGAGCACCTCGACCGGCAGGATCGATGGATCGACCTCGGCGTAACCGGCGCTGACGGTCAACTTCTCGACGCGCGGGAAAATGTGCGCTTCGATGGCCAGTCTGACGCGCTCGAAGACATTGCGGGCGATCGATTCGTTTTCCGCTGAAATGATTGCAACGAACTCCTCGCCACCATAGCGATAAAGCAGATCGGTCGACCGAAAGGTCGCCTGCATCAGGCGCGAGACCAGCAACAGCACTTCGTCGCCGACCATGTGGCCGAACGTGTCGTTGATGCGTTTGAAGTGATCGATGTCAATCACCGCCAGCCAGAATTTCGACGGCAGCTGACTGCGTCGCCCGGCCTCCCGCTCCTGATAGGCATCGGGACGAGCCATCGCCGACCAGATGCGCTCGAAGTTGTTCTCCAGTGCCTGGCGATTGAGCAGGCCGGTCAGCCGGTCGCGCTGACTGACATCGAGCAGGGAATAGTAATTGGTGAAGACTTCGAGCACGCCGCGAATCATCGCGTCCTCGCTCGGCGAGACTTCGCGGTCGCGGCGGAACACGAAGTATCCGCGCAGGTCGTCTCCGCCCAGCAGCGGATAGGCGATCAGGAACTCGTTGTCGATCGTCCGTGTACAGGGCTTGCCGAGCAGACGGACGTTTTCGGTCAACACGATGACGTCGGGGTCAACCTCGGTGGACAACGAAATTTCCTCGATCCGTTCGACCATCCGCGCCACACCATCGGCCTCGACAACCTTGGAACGGTGATAATGAATGACCCGGACCAACAACAGGCCGTCGTCCAGCCGATACAGCGAGGTATCGAGTACACCGAGCAAAGGACCGAGCGTACGCAACAGACTCTGTTCAAGCAGTTCGGTATCCCGGATCGAAGTCATCGCGCCAAGCTTGCCCAGCAAACCAGGGACGCGGACCGCACCGGAGGGATTCAACATGCGCATCGCAACAAGCAACCTATTACCAAAGCCATATATTACCGCGGACCGATACGCCCATTACATAAAATGAAGGTAAAAAAAACGGGGCCATACGGCCCCGCGAAGGGAAAGAGACTGCCGGATTGCTGTTCTCCCTGGTCTCTTCCGCAGAGTGATCACATGTTCGGGTAATTCGGCCCGCCACCGCCCTCCGGTACCTGCCAGTCGATATTCTGCGTCGGGTCCTTGATGTCGCAGGTCTTGCAGTGCAGGCAGTTCTGGGCATTGATCTGCAGACGCGGCGCCCCCTCCGCCTCACCGAGAATCTCGTACACGCCGGCCGGGCAATAACGGGTTTCGGGTGAACCGAACTTCACGTAATTCACGTCGATCGCCACGGCCGGATTACGCAAGCGCAAGTGGCAGGGTTGATTTTCCTCGTGGTTGGTCGACGACAGGAACACCGACGAAAGGCGGTCGAAAGTCAGCTTGCCATCCGGCTTCGGATAGTCGATCTTCGGATAGCTGCGCTGGTCGGCCAGTTGCGAGTGGTCGTCGTGGTGACGCAGCGTCCACGGCGCCTTGCCGCCGAACAGATAGGTGTCGATCGCACCATAGGCCAACGCGCCCCACAAACCCCACTTGAAAGCCGGACGAATGTTGCGCACACGGTAAAGCTCGTCCCACAACCAGCTCTGCCGAACACGCTCGCCGTAAGCGCTCACTTCGGCATCGGCACTTTCCTTGCCCAGATGTTCGAAAACCGCCTGCGCGGCCACCAGGCCAGACTCCATGGCCATGTGCGTGCCCTTGATCTTCGGCACGTTGAGGAAGCCGGCGGTATCGCCGACCAGCACGCCGCCCGGGAAAGAGAGCTTCGGCACCGACTGGAAGCCGCCCTCCGACAAGGCACGCGCACCATAGGAAATCCGTCGGGCACCATCGAAGTAGCCACGGATCGCCGGGTGTGTCTTGTAGCGCTGGAATTCCTCGAACGGCGACAGCCAGGGATTCTTGTAATCGAGACCGATGACGAAGCCGACCGCCACCAGATTGTTCTCCAGGTGGTACAGAAAGGAACCGCCGTAGGTATCGGCAGAGAGCGGCCAGCCGGTGGTATGCACGATCAAACCGGGCTGATGCCTGGCCGGGTCGATTTCCCACAATTCCTTGATGCCAATGCCGTAGGTTTGCGGATCGGCACCGTCGCGCAGGTTGAAGCGAGCGAACAATTCCTTGGTCAAGGAGCCGCGGCAACCTTCGGCGAAAACGGTCTGCCGGGCATGCAGCTCCATCCCCGGCTGGTAGTTGCCGGTCTGTTCGCCATCCTTGCCGATGCCCATGTCACCGGTCGCCACGCCCTTCACCGAGCCATCCTCGTGATAGAGCACTTCAGCGGCGGCAAACCCCGGATAAATCTCGACGCCCAGGGCTTCTGCCTGCTCGGCCAGCCAGCGGCACAGGTTGCCGAGGCTGACGATGTAGTTGCCGTGATTGGCCATCTGCGGCGGCGTCGGCAGCTTGAACGCACCGCCTTCGGTGAGCAGCAGGAAGCGATCTTCGCCGGCCGGCGTGTTGAGCGGGGCGCCGCGTTCCTGCCAGTCGGGGAAGAGCTCGGCCAGCGCGCGCGGTTCGATGACCGCGCCGGACAGGATGTGGGCGCCGATTTCCGAGCCCTTTTCGAGCAGGCAGACGGACAGCTCGCGGCCGGCCGCCTCGGCCAACTGCTTGAGCTTGATCGCGGTGGTCAGCCCGGAGGGGCCGCCACCGACGATCACCACGTCGTATTCCATCGCATCGCGGTCGGTACGCATGGTGGTTTGCCTCAGAACAGGGATTCGTCGAGCGCCAGCGTCGCCGCGGCGCCGCCGGTGGTTTCCGCCGCATAAGCGGCGGCGAACGGCAGCTGGTGGGTGGCGAAATATTCGGCAGTGGCCAGCTTGGCACGGTAGAACGGATCGCTGTCGCCGGCGGCGATGCGCTGGGCGGCAATCTGCGCCGAACGGGCCATCAGCCAGCCGCCGACGACGATGCCGGTCAGCTTCAGGAAAGGCACCGAGCCGGCATGCACGGCCTGCGGCTGCTCGGCATAATTGGCGAGAATCCAGTCGCTTGCGGTCGACAGCGAATTCACGCCGTTTTTCAGGTTGACCGCAATATTCGCCAGTGAAGCATCGCCGGCCAGTTCGCCGAGCGTCGCTTCGATGTCGGCGAGCATGGCCTTCATCGCCGCCCCCGGCACCTTTTCGCGGGCCAGCTTGCGACCGACCAGATCGTTGGCCTGGATCGCCGTCGTGCCTTCGTAGATGGTGGTGATGCGCGAATCGCGGTAGTACTGCGCCGCACCGGTTTCTTCGACGAAACCGACACCGCCGAACACCTGCAGCGCGTTCGAGCTGAGTTCGACCCCCTGTTCGGTACTCCAGCCCTTGACCACCGGGGTCAGCAGGTCGATGCGCGATTGCGCGGCAGCATCGCCGGCATGCGCCTTGTCGATCTGCACGGCGGCGTAATAGGCGAGCGTGCGCATCGCTTCGGTGCGCGACTTGACGTCCATCAGCAGGCGACGCACGTCCGGATGATGCAGGATCGGTTTCTTGTCGCCGGACTTGTCGCCGATGATGGCACCCTGGATGCGCTCCCTGGCGTACCACAGCGCATGCTGGTAGGCACGCTCGGCGATGCCGACGCCTTCCAGGCCGACGTTGACGCGGGCGTGGTTCATCATCGTGAACATGTAGCCGATGCCCTTGTTCTCTTCGCCGATCAGGTAGCCGACGGCGCCTTCGTTGTCGCCGTAGGACATCACCGCTGTCGGGCTGCCGTGAATGCCGAGCTTGTGTTCGAGCGACGAGCAGATCAGGTCGTTGCGCGCGCCCAGCGAACCGTCGTCATTGACCAGGAACTTCGGCACCAGGAACAGCGAGATGCCCTTCAGCCCCGGCGGTGCATCCGGCAGACGGGCCAGCACCAGATGGATGATGTTCTCGGCAACATCGTGCTCGCCCCAAGTGATGAAGATCTTGGTACCGGTGACGCGGAAAGTGCCGTCGGCAGCGCGCGTCGCCTTGGTAGCGATCGCCGCCAGATCGGAGCCGGCGTTCGGCTCGGTCAGGTTCATCGTGCCGGTCCACGTCCCCTCGACCATCTTCGGCAGGTACTTCTGCTTCAGTTCGTCGGAAGCGTGGTGGGCAATCGCTTCGACGGCGCCCGAGGTCAGCATCGGGCACAGCGCGAAGGCCATGTTGGCCGATTTCCACATTTCGTTGACCGCCATGGTGACCACCGCCGGCAAGCCCTGACCGCCAAACTCCGGCGAGAAGGGCATGGCGTTCCAGCCGGTTTCACAGAACAGCTTGTAGGCCTCCTGAAAACCGGGCGAGGTGGTGACCACGCCATCCTTGACCACGGCGCCCTGGTTGTCGCCGTTGCGGTTGATCGGATCGAGCACGCCGGTCGCGAACTTGCCGGCTTCTTCGAGGATGGATTCGACCAGTTCGACCGACATTTCCTCATTGCCCGGCAGGGCGCAGACATCGGCCAGACCGACCACGTCGTTGAGGATGAACTGCATGTCGCGCAGCGGGGCGTTGTATTGACTCATGTCAGGATTCCCTTTCTCTGTCGTTTACTCGATCGCCAGTGCCGACTGGGCATGCTGACGCAACACGTATTTCTGAATCTTGCCGGTGGAGGTCTTCGGCAGCGTTCCGAAAACGACCTGCTTGGGCACCTTGAAGCGCGCCAGATGCGCGCGACAATGCTCGATGATATCGGCTTCGCTGCAATTGACGCCGTCCTTCAGTTCGATGAAGGCGGCCGGCACTTCTCCCCATTTTTCGTCGGGTTTGGCGACGACGGCGGCAGCGATCACCGCCGGATGGCGGTAGAGCACATCCTCGACCTCGAGCGACGAAATGTTTTCGCCACCGGAAATGATGATGTCCTTCGAACGATCCTTGATCTTCACGTAGCCGTCACTATGCACGACCGCCAGATCGCCGGTATGGAACCAGCCGCCGGCAAAGGCTTCCTGCGTCGCCTTGTCGTTTTTCAGGTAGCCCTTCATGACGAGATTGCCACGGAACATGATTTCGCCCATGGTCTCGCCGTCCCAGGGCACCGGCTGCATGCTCACCGGGTCGAGTACGGTGATCGCTTCCTGCATGTGATAGCGCACGCCCTGACGGCCGTTACGGGCAGCGCGCAAGTCGATCGGCAGCTTGTCCCATTCAGGGTGCTTGGCACACACCGCGGCCGGACCGTAGGTTTCGGTCAGACCATAGACGTGGGTGATGTTGAAGCCCAGCTTCTCGGCCCCTTCGATGATGGCGGCCGGCGGCGCCGCGCCGGCAATCAGGCCATTGACCTGATGCTCGATGCCCTGCTTGAGGGTCTCCGGCGCGTTGATCAGCATGCCGTAAACGATCGGGGCACCGCACATGTGGCTGACCTTGTGTTCCTTGATCAGGCCGAAGATGATTGCCGGGTCGACCTTGCGCAGACAAACACTGGTCCCGGCATTGGCCGCCAGCGTCCAGGGGAAGCACCAGCCGTTGCAATGGAACATCGGCAAGGTCCACAAGTAGACCGAATGCGGCGGTATGCCCCAGGAAATGATGTTCGAGGCGGAATTCAGGTAGGCACCGCGATGGTGATAGACGACGCCCTTCGGATTACCGGTGGTGCCGGAGGTGTAATTGAGGGCTATGGCCTCCCATTCATCGTCCGGCAGCGACCAGGCGAACTCGGGATCGCCTTCGGCGAGGAAAGCTTCGTAATCCTTTTCCCCCAAGGCTTCGCCATCGGAGAATTCGGGATCCAGCGTGTCGATGACCAGCGGCTTCGGACCTTCGAGCATGGCCAGCGCCGCCTTGATCGTCGGCGAGAACTCGGGATCGGTGATCAGCACCTTGGCCCCGCCGTGCGTCAGCATGAAGGCGATGGCTTCGGCGTCGAGCCGGGTGTTCAGGGTATTGAGCACGGCACCGAGCATCGGCACCCCGAAATGGCACTCGAACATCGGCGCGGTATTGGGCAGCATTGCCGCAACGGTATCGCCCTTGACGATGCCGCGGCGCTGCAGCGCGGAAGCCAGCTGGCGGCAGCGCTGATAGCTTTCCTTCCAAGTGTATTGGCGGCTGCCCTGGATCACCGAAACCCGTTTCGGGTAGATGAAGGCGGAACGCTCGATGAAACTGAGCGGGGACAGCGGAACGTAGTTGGCCGGATTGCGGTCCAGCCCGACGGAATACGGGTTAACCAAGGTGTCATCTCCTCACATGCCTGCCGATGAACGGCTTCTCTGGGGGCAAGTTTCTTTTTTGAGCCTCGGAGCATGGCAAAAGATGCTTGCGCAACTATTGGCCAAATGTAACGAATGATTGCACCCTGGGCAGGCTCGGTGCGGCTGGCCTAAAATCGCCCGATGCAAGGTTCTCTCGCCTCACCCCCGCTCTCGCTGCCGGACAATCTGTTACAGGCCGGGCTCGACCTGCTCGATCAGGGCATTGCGGTATTCGACGGCAATCTTCGCCTGATTGCCTGCAACCGTCCATTCCTGACCCTGCTCGACTTGCCGGCATCGCTGGCCCGGGCCGGGACCACGTTCGAGCGTTTCCTGCGACACGATGCGCTGCGCGGCGAATTCGGTCCGGGCGACCCCGAAACCCAGATCGCGGAGCGGCTGGCGGTCGCCCGCGAACTCGCCCTGCAGACGCACGAACGACAACGTCCCAACGGCAAGGTCCTGCTGGTGCGCGGCGAGCCCCTGCCCGACGGCGGCTTCGTCAATCTCTATTCGGATGTCACCGAACAGCGCTACCTCGAACACCTCAGCGAACACCAGAACTTCCAGCTGGAGGAACGGGTGCGCCGGCGCACCGCGCAACTGGAAAACGCCAACGCCAACCTGCGCCGGGCCAACCAGGAAAAGGAAAGCTTCGCTGCGGCGCTGGGCCGCAGCGAAGCGCGCCTGCGGCTGATCAACGACACCATTCCGATCCTGATCGGCTACATCGACCGCAACGAAATCTATCGCTATGCCAACAAGGGCTACGCCGACTGGTACGGGGTGCCGGACGGTTCGGTGACCGGCCGGGCGATGCTCGAGGTGGTCGGCCCCCAGGTTTATGCCCAGGTACGCGATTCGGTACAGAAGGCACTGAGCGGCCACCGGATGACCTATGAATACCAGATGCAGCGCCAGGGACGGCTGGCCTACGCGAGCAGCACGCTGGTGCCGGAAGTTGCGGTCGACGGCAGCATTCCGGGAATTTTCGTCTTCTCGCACGACATCACCGAACAGAAACGGATGCAGGCCGCCTTGCTGCAGGCGCAGAAAATGGAAGCGATCGGGCAGTTGACCGGCGGTCTGGCCCACGACTTCAACAACCTGCTGACCGTCATCATCGGCAACCTGGCCGCTTTGCAGGACCATCGGCCGAACGACCCGGCGGTGCACGAGTTCGCCGAGCCGGCACTGCAGTCGGCACGGCGGGGGGCGCAACTGATCAAACGGCTGCTGACCTTTTCGCGGCAGCAGCCACTGGCACCGCAAGCCATCGACATCGGCGAAATGCTGGGCGATCTGGCCCGCCTGTTGCGCCGCTCGCTGTCGGAGTCGATCGCCTTGTCCACCGACTGCGGCGGCGAAGCGATTCACGCCCTGGCCGACCCGGCGCAACTGGAAAGCGCGCTGCTCAACTTCGCGCTCAATGCGCGCGACGCCATGCCGGATGGCGGCCGGCTGCACATCGCCGCGCGCAGCGTCGAACTGGGCAGCGATGCCGATGCCTTCGAACTATCGCCCGGACGCTATGCGCTGATCGAGATCACCGACAACGGCAGCGGCATGGACAGCGACACGCTGGCGCGCGCCTGCGAACCCTTCTTCACCACCAAACGCCTCGGCCTCGGCAGCGGCCTCGGACTGGCGATGGCCTACGGCTTCGCACGCCAGTCGGGCGGCGGCCTGGTATTGCGCAGCCAACCCGGCCAGGGAACCTGCGTGCTGCTGGCGCTGCCGCACACCCATCCGGAAACACTCGCCGACGACGATGCCGGCGAACCGCTGCCGGGCAACGACAACGACCTGATACTGCTGGTCGAGGATGATCCGGCGGTACGCCGGGTCGTCCGCCAGCAACTGATCGACCTCGGCCACCCGGTCATCGAGGCCGACAGCGCCGACCAGGCGCTGGCGCTGGTCGACCAGGTCGCCGACATCGCCCTTGTGCTGACCGACATGGTGATGCCCGGCACGCTCAACGGCCGCCAGCTTGCCGGCATCCTGCGGGCGCGCCGGCCGGACATCCGCGTCGTGCTGATGAGTGGCTATGCCGACGGCGCCAACGCCGGCCCCGATGTCCTGGCCAAACCTTTCGACCGCCACGCGCTGGCCAGGGCACTGGCCGACAGCCGCCAGGAGAAGTCATGAAGGACAGCGAACGTCTGATCGCCATCGTCGAAGACGACCCGGACATTGCCCGCATCATCGAACAGGTACTCGGCGACTTCGCCTTCCGCACCGTCTGGTTCCGCAGCGCCGGCGACCTGTTGCGCCGGCTGCGCAGCCTCTCCCCCGATCTGTGCATCGTCGATCTGGGACTGCCGGACATGGACGGGCTCGAAGCGATGCAGCGCATTCGCGCACAAAGCGCCTGCGGGATCATGATCCTGACCGGCCGCGCCCACGTCAGCGATCGCGTGATGGGGCTCGAACTGGGGGCCGACGACTATGTGCTGAAACCCTTCGAACCGCGCGAACTGGTTGCCCGCGTGCGCAGCATTCTGCGGCGCCGTGTTGGCGGCGAGGACGCCGAGGGCGAACACGTCGCCTGCTTTGGCGGCTGGCGTTTCAATCTCGGCAACAACACGCTGAGCGCGCCGGACGGTCGCGAACAGGTGCTGAGCACGGCCGAAGCCGAATTGCTCAAAACCTTCGTCCATCAGCCGAATCGCATCCTGCCGCGGGACAAGCTGATGGGATCGCGCGACGTCAGCCCGAGCGACCGGGCGATCGACGTCCGCATCTCGCGGCTGCGCCGCAAACTTGAACCCGATGCCGACAGCCCCGGCATGATCAAGACGGTTTATGGCGCCGGCTATCTGTTCCTGGCCAACGTCGAATGGCCGGAGAAGGCCTGAGCCGCAACGCCACTCACGCCATCACGGCCGGGCGTTTTTTGCGTTCTGCTGCGGTCGACCGCAGCAAAACGCAATTTTCTCATTCGTCCTCGTCGTGCAGCCGGAACCGGCTCGCCAGTTGCTGCTGGATGCTCGGCGGCACCGCGGCGTAGCGGGCGAAGTCGATGGTGTAGCTGCCCTGGCCGCCGGTCAGCGATTTGAGGCGCGACTGGTAGTCGTTCAGTTCGGCCAGCGGCACTTCGCCGCTGATCGCGGCAAAGCCATGGCCGCGCCCGTCGGTGCCGGTGATGTGACCACGGCGGCCAGCGAGGTCGCCGGTGAGGTCGCCAATAGCCGTTTCCGGCACGACGATCTCGATGCTGACGATGGGCTCCAGCACGATCGGTTTGGCGTTGCGGATGGCCTCGATCACCGCCTTGCGACCGGCGACGGTGAACGCCACCTCCTTGCCGTCGACGGCGTGCGTCTTGCCGTCGAAGACGGTGACGCGCAGGTCTTCCACCGGGTAGCCGGCGACGACGCCGCCTTCCAGGCCCTGGCGGATGCCCTTTTCGACGGCGGCCATGAAGACGCCGGGAATGACGCCGCCCTTCACCGCATCGACGAACTCGAAGCCCTCGCCGCGCTCGCGCGGTTCGATGCGCAGATGCACCTCGCCGAACTGGCCGGCGCCGCCCGACTGCTTCTTGTGCCGGTACATCGCTTCGGCGCCGCTGGTGATGGTTTCGCGGTAGGGAATGCGCGGCGGTTTGGTATCGACTTCCAGCTTGTACTGCCCGGCCATGCGCGCCAGCTTGGCCTTCAGATGGATTTCGCCGAGGCCACGGATGACCGTCTCGTTGCTGCTCGGATGACGCTCGACGACGAAGGTCGGGTCTTCCATGGCCAGCTTGGCGAGGACATCGAACAGGCGCTGCTCGTCGCCCTTCTTCTTCGTTTCCACCGCCAGCCCGGCCATCGGGCGCGGGAATTCGAGCGGCTGCAGATGGATGTGATCCTCGTCATGCGAATCATGCAGGACGCAGTCGAATTCGACCTCCTCGACCTTGGCCACGGCACCGATGTCGCCGGGTACCAGTTCGTCGACTTCCACGGTGTCCTTGCCCTGCAACTGGTAAAGGTGGGCGACCTTGAACGGGCGCTTGCCGTCACCGACGAAGAGCTGCATGTCCTTCTTCACCGTGCCCTGATGCACGCGGAAGATGCCGATCTTACCCAGGTAGGGGTCGACCACCACCTTGAAGACATGCGCCAGCACATGCTTGCCGGCATCCGGCACGGCCGCGAAGGCCACCGTGGCGCCGCCCGGCTCGCCCTTGTAGAAGGGCGGCGGGTTGCCTTCGGCCGGACTCGGGGCCAGGGCTGCGAGCACATGCAGCAGCTCCCTGATGCCGGCGCCGGTTTTCGCCGAGGTGAACAGGATGGGAATCAGGTGACCTTCACGCAGGGCCTTCTCGAAGGGCGCATGCAAGGCCTCGCCAGTCGGATCGACGCCGTCTTCCAGGTACTGCGCGAGGAGATCCTCGTCTTCCTCGACGATCTGGTCGATCAGCGCACGGTGGGCGGCGGCGACCGATTCGAAGTCGGCATCGCCGGCATCGTGTTCGAGCACTTCCACGATATCGGCGGCGCCGTGCGCCGGCAGGTCGAGGAGCATGCACTGCTTGCCGAAACGCTCGCGGATGTCGGCGACCAGGCCGGGCAGGTCGAGGTTGTCGGCGTCGATCTTGTTGATGACGATCATCCGGCACAGCTTGCGCTCGGCGGCGTGGCGCATCATGCGCTCGCTCATCAGTTCGACGCCGGTCTGGGCATTGATGACGATCAGCGCGGTATCGACCCCGGCCAGCGCGGCGATGGCCGGGCCGGCGAAATCGGGATAGCCCGGCGTGTCGACCGCATGAATCCGAACGCCCTGATGCACCATCCGGACGATGGCGGAATTCAGCGAATGGCCGCCTTCCTTTTCCAACGGATCGAAATCGCAGACGGTATTGCCCTTGGCGACGCTCCCGGCCGTCGGGATGCTTCCGGTAGCGAGCAGCAAGGCTTCGACCAGGGTGGTCTTGCCTGCGGCGCCATGACCAACCAGCGCAACGCTGCGTCGTGATTCGCTTCTGTAGCTGGACATCGTGCTCTCCCTGTCTTCTCGTTGAACGAAAGCGGTCCGGGCTAGCGCATCTTGGCAGCCTCGATCATTTCAGCCACCAGGCGCTCGGCAAAATACGGTCCGAAGCTCAGGATCAGCGCGGCGGCCAGGGCGCCGAGCAACAACGCGCCCAGCAACTGATAGCGGGCCAGCCGGAAGTCGTCGCCGCGCGTCCAAGCAAACCACAGCGGCCCGAGCACCGGCACCACGGCGACCGGCAACGCGGCGCGCCAACCGGACGCCAGTGCCGCCGGCAAGGTATTGATGTAGCCGACCAGCAACAGTGCGGCAGCGCCGGCCAGCAGCAGCGAACTGCCGATTGCGAAAGCGACGAACCAGCCATCCATTATTTCTTCTCCTTGATCGGACGCTGCCAGCCGCTCAGCGACATCTGCTTGGCCCGGGATACGGTCAACGTGTCCGGCGGCGCATTTTTGGTCAGCGTGGTGCCGGCACCGAGCGTCGCCCCGCGTCCCACCGTGACCGGCGCCACCAACTGCGTATCCGAACCGATGAATGCGTCGTCCTCGATGATCGTCTTGTGCTTGTTGACGCCATCGTAGTTGCAGGTGATCGTGCCGGCGCCGACATTGACCCGCTGACCGATCTCGGCATCGCCGATGTAGGCCAGGTGATTGGCCTTGGATTGCGCCCCGATGCGACTTTTCTTGACCTCGACGAAGTTGCCGATATGCACCTCGGGCCCCAGCTCCGCGCCCGGGCGCAAGCGCGCGTAGGGACCGAGCACGCCGTCCGGACCGATCGTCGCGTCCTCGAAATGGCAAAAGGCGGCAATTCGCGTTCCGGGACCGACTTTGACATTCTTCAGCACGCAGTAAGGGCCGACTTCGACGGCATCGCCCAGTTCGACCCGGCCTTCGAACACGCAACCGACGTCGATCGCCACATCGCGACCATGCGTCAATTGCCCCCGGACATCAATCCGCGCCGGATCGGCCAAACGCACCCCGTCGACCAGCAGACGCTCCGCCTGATTGCGCTGGTGGCGACGTTCCAGTTCCGCCAGTTGCAGCTTGCTGTTGACGCCAAGCACTTCCCATTCGGCGGCCGGCTGGGCGGTTTTTACCGTTATTCCGGCGTCGACCGCAAGGGCAACCAGATCGGTCAGATAGTATTCGCCCTGGGCATTGTCGTTCTTCAAGGCCGACAGCCAGCCCGCCAGGCGATCGGTCGGCAGCACCATGATGCCGGTGTTGATCTCACGGATGGCTTTTTCGGCGGCATCGGCATCCTTCTGCTCGACGATGCGCAGCACATTGCCGGCCGCATCGCGAACGATCCGGCCATAACCGGTCGGATCCGCCAGATCGACCGTCAATACGGCCATGCCTTGCCCCGCCGCCTGCAGCAGGCGACCCAGCGTGGCGGCGCTGATCAACGGGACGTCGCCGTACAGCACCAGGGTCTGGGCGGCCGACGAAAGCTGCGGCAGGGCCTGCGCGACGGCATGCCCGGTCCCCAGTTGCTGCGCCTGCTCGGCCCAGCAAATATCCTCCGCCGCCAGCGTCGACCGCACGATCGTACCGCCATGGCCATAGACGAGGATCAGGCGCTCCGGCGACAGGCTGCGCGCGGTATCGATGACGTGGCTGACCAGTGCCTTGCCGCCGATCGGGTGAAGCACTTTCGGCAATTGGGAATGCATGCGCTTGCCCTGGCCGGCAGCGAGAATGACGATATTCATGAAATCGGGAAAGGAAAGGCCAGCCGTGCGGCTGGCGGATGGTCAGGCAAGTTTCTTGTCGGACTGGGCGCCGATGATTTCATCGAGCACGGCCTTGCCGCGCGTCGAAACGAACCAGTGCAGGACGTTCTTTTCATTGATGCGGGTTTCGATGACGCCCAGGGTCTTCATCACGGTCAAGCGCTGACTGACGAAATCTCGTGGCAGCCCGGTCCGCTCGCAGACGGCAGCCAGGTTGCCGTAGACGAATTTTTCTTCGGCCAGCGCACGCAGGATTTCGACATCGTTGTATGACAGGACTTCGCGCGGATCGGGTTCCGGGGCCTTGACCTCGGCCGGTGCTGGCGCCACGGCCGGCGCCTCGTCGCGTTTCTGCTTGAGATGCCCGACATCGCGTCGCACCAGCTCGATCTGCCCCATCAGCTTCTGCGCCAGGTTTTCAAACAGACGACGCGAGGCAACGACATAGATCAGGCAAAAGCCGGCAAACACGTAGAAATCGACCGGCTTGGTCCGTGCGCCCTCAAGCAGGGTGCTGGAAATCATGTTCAGGAACAACGGTACGGTCAACGCGGCAACCACACCAAAAACGGGATACTTGATCCAGTCGCCGCGCCGGGGCTCTCCCTGGCGATCGGCCAGAAAATAATTCGCAGCGCCCCCGAGAACGCCAGCCAGGACCATGATCGCCAGAATCATCAGCATATGGCCATCGAGCGCGCCGCTTGGCGCGGTCACCTGAAAAGCCTGTTGCAGGTCTGCCGACATTTTCTACTCCCCCTTGAGCGATTCCGCATTTTTGCACAAACAAAAACCCCGCGGGTCGAAACCGGCGGGGTTTTTCAGGGTTTTTACCCCCTTCAGCGCGGCAGGGTGGTCGTTCCCATCAGATAGGCATCGACTTCGCGGGCCGCCTGACGACCTTCGCGGATCGCCCAGACAACGAGCGACTGGCCGCGGCGGACGTCGCCAGCCGCAAACACGCCATCGACGCTAGTGCGATAGCAGCCGTCGCCGTCCGTCGTCGCCTTGGCGTTGTTGCGCGCATCCTTGTCGACACCGAAGGCATCGAGCAGGCTGCCGACCGGATTGACGAAACCCATCGCCAGGAAGGCGGCGTCGCACGGCAGTTCGAATTCCGAACCGGCGACTTCATTCATCTTGCCGCCCACCCATTCGACACGCACGGCCTTGAGCGCCTTGACGTTGCCCTGACCATCCTCGATGAAGGCCTTGGTCGCCACGGCAAACTCGCGGACGGTGCCACCTTCCTTGTGCGACGAGGAGGTCCGCATCTTCAGCGGCCAGTACGGCCAGGTCAGCGGCTTGTCTTCCTGCTCCGGGGGTGCCGGCATCAGTTCGAACTGCGTCACCGACGCAGCGCCGTGGCGATAGCTGGTACCGACGCAATCGGAGCCGGTATCGCCGCCACCGATGACGATGACGTGCTTGCCCTTGACGCTGATCGGATTCTTGATGCCCTGCTGGACTTCCTTGTTTTGCGGAATCAGGAATTCGAGGGCGGCGTAGACACCCTTGAACTGACGACCGGGAACCGGCAGATCGCGCGGCACTTCCGAGCCGGCGGCAAGGATCACGGCGTCGAAATCCTTTTTCAGCTGTTCGGCGGAAACCGTTTCGGTGGCATCGTTGTTGATACCGGCCGGGATGTTCTTGTCGCCGACGATGACTTTGGTCTTGAAGACCACACCTTCGGCTTCCATCTGCGCGACACGACGATCGATCACCGACTTGTTGAGCTTGAAGTCGGGAATGCCGAAGCCGAGCAGACCGCCGATACGGCTGGACTTTTCGAACACCGTCACATCGTGACCGACACGCGCCAGTTGCTGGGCAGCAGCCATGCCGGCCGGGCCGGAACCGACGATGGCAACCTTCTTGCCCGTTTTGGCCTTCGGCGGCTGCGGAACGACCCAGCCCATTTCCCAGCCTTTATCGATGATGAAATGCTCTATCGACTTGATGCCTACCGGTGCAGCATTGATGCCCAGGGTACAGGCGGCCTCGCAGGGCGCCGGACAGATGCGGCCGGTGAAATCCGGGAAATTGTTGGTCGAGTGCAGAACGTCGAGTGCCTGCTTCCAGTTACCCTTGTAAACCAGATCGTTCCAGTCCGGAATGATGTTGTTCACCGGACAACCGTTGTTGCAGAACGGAATACCGCAGTCCATGCAACGCGCACCCTGAATCTTGGCAGCATCATCGGCAAGGGTCTGAACGAATTCCTTATAATGCGTCAGACGCTTTTCGACCGGCTCGTACGCCTCTTCGAGGCGATCGAATTCCATGAAACCCGTCGGCTTGCCCATTATGCGGCCTCCTTCTGTGCGGCAGCGGCCAGCTCGGTGAGCGCCCGCTTGTACTCGTGCGGATAGACTTTGACGAACTTGTCGCGCCAGACATCCCAGTCGGCCAGAATTGTCCTGGCGATGGCGCTGCCGGTGTATTCGGCGTGACGGGTAACCAGATCCTTGAGCAGGACTTCGTCCGGCATGTCACGGTGCATCGGCTCGCCGGACGGCTGACGCGCGGCCGGCTGGACTTTTTCCAGGGCGACCTGGGCCAGATTGCAGCGATTCTTGAAGCTGCCATCTTCATCCAGGACATAGGAAATGCCGCCCGACATGCCGGCTGCGAAGTTGCGGCCGGTCATACCGAGAACCACAACGGTACCACCCGTCATGTATTCGCAACCATGGTCGCCAACACCTTCGACCACTGCGGTACCACCCGAATTGCGCACACAGAAGCGCTCACCGCCAACACCGGCGAAGAAGGACTCACCTTCGGTCGCTCCGTACATGACGGTGTTGCCGGCGATGATGTTGTGCTGAGTATCGCCGCGGAACTCGGGCGACGGCTTGATGATGATCCGCCCACCCGACAGGCCCTTGCCGACGTAGTCGTTGCCTTCACCAGTCAGCTCGAGCGTGATGCCGCGCGCCAGGAAAGCGCCGAAAGCCTGGCCGGCTGTTCCGGTGAGTTTGACATGGATGGTGTCGTCCGGCAGACCGGCCTGGCCGTAGCGGCGGGCAACCTCTCCAGACAACATCGTTCCACAGGTGCGATTGACGTTGATGATCTTCGTCTCGACCTGAACCTTCTGCCCCTTTTCCAGGGCCGGACGAGCCGCTTCGATCAGTTTGTGATCAAGGGCCTTCTCCAGACCGTGATCCTGGCGATCGGTGTGGAAACGCGACACATCGGCTGGCACGGCCGGCTGATGGAAGATCTTCGAGAAGTCGAGACCCTTGGCCTTCCAGTGTTCGATGCCAGCCCGCATGTCGAGCAGGTCGACACGACCGATCAGGTCGTCGAATTTGCGGATGCCGAGTTGCGCCATCAGTTCGCGAACTTCTTCGGCAACGAAGAAGAAATAATTCACGACATGCTCGGGTTGACCGGAGAAACGCTTGCGCAATTCGGGGTCCTGGGTGGCAACACCGACCGGGCAGGTATTCAGATGGCACTTGCGCATCATGATGCAGCCTTCGACAACCAGCGGCGCCGTCGCAAACCCGAACTCATCGGCACCGAGCAAGGCACCGATGACGACATCGCGACCGGTCTTCATCTGACCATCAACCTGCAGGCGAATGCGCGAACGCAGACGGTTGAGCACCAGCGTCTGCTGGGTTTCCGACAGACCAAGCTCCCACGGCGTGCCGGCATGCTTGATCGACGACACCGGCGAAGCGCCGGTACCGCCATCGAAACCGGCGATCACGATGTGATCGGCCTTGGCCTTGGCAACACCCGCAGCGACCGTACCGACGCCGACTTCGGAAACCAGCTTGACCGAGATCGAAGCTTGCGAATTGGCATTCTTCAGATCGTGAATCAGCTGCGCCAGATCCTCAATCGAGTAGATGTCGTGGTGAGGCGGCGGCGAAATCAGTGTCACGCCGGGAACCGAGTGACGCAGCTTGCCGATGTACTCGGAAACCTTGGTCCCCGGCAACTGACCACCTTCGCCAGGCTTTGCGCCTTGCGCCATCTTGATCTGAATCTGGTCCGCATTAACCAGATATTCCGTGGTGACACCGAAGCGCCCGGAGGCCACCTGCTTGATTGCCGATCGCAGGGAATCGCCATCCTTGAACTCGTAATCCCGTTCGATCCGGGATGCACCGATCACTTCCGACAACTTCTGACCAGCCTTCAACGCCTGGAAACGCTTGGCGTCTTCGCCGCCTTCACCGGTGTTCGATTTGCCGCCAATACGATTCATTGCAATCGCCAGCGTCGTATGTGCCTCGGTCGAGATCGAGCCGAGCGACATGGCACCAGTGGCAAAACGCTTGACGATCTCCTTGGCCGACTCGACTTCGTCCAGCGGCACTGCGGCACCCGCCATGCGGAACTCGAACAACCCGCGCAGCGTCAGGTGTCGCCTGGATTGGTCGTTGATCAGCTTGGCGTATTCCTTGTAGGTGTCGTACTTGTTCGAACGTGTGGCATGCTGCAGCTTGGCGATCGAATCCGGCGTCCACATATGCTCTTCGCCACGGATACGGAATGCGTATTCCCCCCCGGCATCAAGCATGTTCGCCAGCACGGGATCCGCGGAGAAAGCCTGCTGGTGCAGACGAATGGCTTCCTCTGCCACCTCGAACACACCCAGCCCCTCGACATTGGAGGGGGTACCGGTGAAATACTTCTCGACAAAGTCTTTCTTCAGACCGATTGCCTCGAAAATCTGGGCCCCGGTATAGGACATGTAGGTCGAAATACCCATTTTCGACATGACCTTGCACAAGCCCTTGCCGATCGCCTTGATGAAATTCTTGGTGTATTTCTCGGCTTTCTCGGCATCACCCTTGGCCAGACTTTCGATCGTTTCGAGTGCCAGATAGGGATGTACAGCTTCGGCACCAAAACCACCGAGCAACGCGAAGTGATGGACCTCACGCGCCGAACCGGTCTCAACGACAAGACCGGTCGAGGTACGCAAGCCCTTCCTGACCAGATGCTGATGAATCGCAGACGACGCCAGCAATGCCGGAATCGCCACATGCTCGGCATCGACCTTGCGATCGGAGACGATCAGGATATTGGCGCCGGAGCGGACGGCATCCTCGGCGTCAGCTGCCAGGGATGCCAAGCGGGCCTCGATACCCTTTTTGCCCCAGGCGACCGGATAGCAGATATCCAGCTCAAACGAGCGGAACTTGCCCGAGGTGTACTTCTCGATATTACGCAGCTTCTCGATTTCGGCACATGTCAGTACCGGCTGGGAGACCTCCAGACGAATCGGTGGATTGATATCGTTGGTGTTCAGCAAATTCGGCTTGGGACCGATGAACGAGACCAGCGACATCACAAGCTCTTCACGAATCGGGTCAATCGGTGGATTGGTAACCTGTGCGAACAACTGCTTGAAATAGGTATAGAGCGTCTTGTTCTTGCTGGACAAAACGGGCAAGGCCGAATCGGTACCCATCGAGCCAGTCGCTTCCTCGCCGTTTGCGATCATCGGCTCCAGGATGACCTTGATGTCTTCCTGGGTAAAACCGAAAGCCTGCTGACGATCCAGCATTGAGGCCTGCGAGGCAATGCACTGCTCTTCACCAGACGGAACCTCATCGAGCTTGATACGGATTTTCTCGATCCATTCGCGGTAAGGTTTGGCGTTTGCCAGCGAATCCTTCAATTCCTTGTCATCAATGATGCGCCCCTGCTCCATATCGATCAGGAACATCTTGCCCGGCTGCAAACGCCACTTTTTGACGATCTTTTTCTCTGGAATCGGCAAAACACCCGACTCGGAAGCCATGACCACCATGTCATCGTCGGTTACCAGATAGCGCGCCGGTCGCAAGCCATTGCGATCCAGGGTCGCGCCGATCTGCCGCCCATCGGTGAAGGCAACGGCAGCCGGACCGTCCCACGGCTCCATCATGGCCGCATGGTATTCGTAGAATGCGCGGCGATTCTCATCCATCAGCGCATGCTTCTCCCAGGCTTCCGGGATCATCAGCATGACGGCCTGGGCCAGCGAGTAACCGCCGCCCATGACCAGCAGTTCCAACGCATTGTCAAATGCCGCCGAATCAGATTGACCCGGATAATGCAAAGGCCATACCTTGTTCAGATCATTTCCGAGAATCGGCGACGAAATTGCCTGTTCGCGAGCCTTGAACCAGTTAACGTTGCCGCGCACGGTGTTGATTTCACCATTGTGGGCGATATAGCGGAACGGATGCGCAAGATCCCATGTCGGGAAAGTATTGGTCGAGAAACGCTGGTGCACAAGCGCCAACGCGGAAATCGTGCGCTTATCCTGAAGATCGCGGTAATAAACGCCGACCTGATCCGCCAAAAGCAGGCCCTTGTAGTTAACTGTCCGGGCAGAAAAGGAAGGAACATAAAATTCCTGACCGTGCTTGAGCTTCAACGACTTGATAGCATTCGCAGCCCGGCGGCGGATGATGTAGAGCTTGCGCTCCAAAGCATCAGTCACGAAAACATCCGGCCCCCGGCCCACGAAAACCTGGCGGATCACGGGCTCGGTAGCCCTGACCACTGGCGACATCGGCATATCGGGATTCACCGGAACATCGCGCCACCCCAGCAAGCGCTGCCCCTCGGCCTCAACCGAACGCTCGATTTCCTCCATGCACGCATGACGCGACGCCGCCTCCTGTGGCAGAAACACCATGCCAACACCGTATTCGCCAATCGGCGGCAAATCAACGCCTTGCCTGGCCATTTCCTCGCGATAAAGCTGATCCGGAATCTGAATCAGAATGCCCGCACCATCTCCCTGCAATGGGTCAGCCCCCACGGCACCGCGGTGATCGATATTCTTGAGGATCAACAAGCCCTGTTCAACGATGCCATGGCTCTTCTGCCCCTTGACGTGGGCTACGAAGCCGACACCACAGGCATCGTGTTCATTAGCGGGGTCATACAACCCCTGGCGCTCAGGTACAGCTGATTCCATCACACGCGTTCCTTCAAGATTAGCTTGGCCTACTTATCGGCCAATAAGTTGGGCTGGCAAAACTCGCTCAGCCGGCACAAAAATTAGAGGCAACCATAAATTTTACTGACAAGCCCCAATCGATTCAAGGTGCCACCATACCTTCACCCAGATTGCATCGCCCCGACATCACCAGTCAGGTGCATCTTGCCCGGATAGCCGCACCGATCTGGGCCTCCGCCACTTCGTCGGTCAACACTGCCTGACCAATCGCTTTCAGCAGAACAAGTCGGAGTTTCCCGTCCTGAACTTTCTTGTCGTGACTCATGAATCCCATGTATGCATCGACCCCACCAAGGGTTGGCGATCTGACCGGCAAGCCAGCTTTCATGTACAAGGCTTCCACTCGAAAAAACGCTGCCCGATCCAGCCAACCCAACATAACGGATAACTCTGCAGCAATTAGCGTGCCCGCAGCAACAGCCTCACCATGCAGCCACGTTCCATATCCCAAGCCGGCTTCTATGGCGTGCCCGAAAGTATGGCCAAGATTGAGGAGTGCCCGCTCACCTCTTTCGGTCTCATCCGCTTCAACTACCTCGGCTTTGTGTTTACATGAGCGAGTTACCGCCTCTATCAGCGCAGATTTATCTCGCACAAGCAAGCGATGAATATTTTCTTCAAGCCAGCAAAAAAACGCATCATCGCGGATCAATCCATACTTGATCACCTCTGCCAGCCCGGCCCTCAACTCTCGATCGGGCAGGGTATCCAGGGTCGACACGTCAGCCAGCACGATTTTCGGCTGGTAGAACGCTCCGATCATGTTTTTCCCTAACGGATGATTGATCGCTGTTTTTCCGCCCACCGATGAATCAACCTGGGACAACAAAGTTGTGGGAATCTGGATGAATGGCATACCCCTCTGGTAACAAGCCGCAGCGAATCCGCCCATGTCACCGATCACCCCGCCCCCTAAAGCTATCAGCGTCGTACTGCGCTCACAGCGGCCCTGCAACAAGCCATCAAAAATACTGTTCAGGGTTTCCCAATTTTTATAAGCCTCGCCATCCGGCAGCACGATCGGCAACACATCAATACCCCTGCTCGCAAGCGCTTCGCTTAATCTTGGTAAATATAACGGGCCTACCGTGCTATTGGTTACTACTACCGTTCGCGCCCCTTTCAGATAAGGGATGAGCAAGTCGACTCTATCGAGAACATCCCCGATATGTATTTCATATGAGCGAGCCCCCAACTGCACGTCCAAAATTCTATTCACGAATTCTGACATTTTCGTTCAAATTCCTTTTGAAGATACTGGACGACCCCAGAGGCCACCAATCGCGCGCCGTCAACTACGAGATGAGCCGCATCGCGATATAAAGGATCTCTTGCTGCGTAGAGTTCCTCAAGCTTTGACAACGGATTCTCGACCTGGAGCAAGGGGCGATTACGGTCATTCTTAGTCCTCTGGAAAAGAAGCACCGGTGGCACATTTAGATATACAACCCAACCGGTCTGCCTCATGCACTCTCGAGTTTCCGCACTTAGCACCGCACCGCCCCCGGTTGCCAACACCACGCCGTCCAACAGAGACAATTCTGCGATGGTTTGTGCCTCGCGCTTGCGGAAACCGTCTTCACCCTCAATCTCAAAAATTGTGGGAATCGGCACGCCTGTTCGTTCGACAATTTCATGATCAGAATCAAGGAACTGACGCCCAAGGCGTTTCGCCAACTGACGACCGACCGTTGTTTTACCGGCCCCCATGAGCCCAACCAGATAGATATTTGTTTGTTTGTTCACGTTACGGATTCTATCCGAGGTCGCTTGAGGCACAAAAAAAAGGCCCCTTAGGGCCTTTTTTGTAGCCACAACACTGATCAGTTAAGGCTCATCTTGTCTGAAACAATTCTCGGGGTGATGAACACAAGGAGCTCTCGCCTGGTTCCCTTATCATTCTTATACTTGAACAACCAACCAAGCCCCGGGATATCTCCCAGCAAAGGGACCTTTTCCACCGAGTTCTGCGTATCAGTGATAAAGACACCACCGATCACAACCGTTCCGCCGTTGTCAACCACGACATTCGTATCAACTACAGAGCTCTTGATCGGGGGGTTGGCATATCCATTCAACACAACCGCCTTGGTCCAATCAGCCTCCTCCTTTTTTACAACAAGATTCATTCGAACCGTTCCCTCGGGAGTGATCTGCGGAGTTACCTTCAATGAAAGCTTGGCAGGCTTGAAACTCACTGTTGCCGTTGAGGTCCCACCTGTGCTCTGAATTGTTACATATGGAATTTCCGAGCCATCTTCGATGGTTGCCTCAACATTATTTGCAGTCACAACACGAGGACTAGAAACAACTTTACCTAGACCATCTGTTTCCAAGGCAGCAACTTCCAAATTCAGAATTCTGGTCAGCGATGCATTGAAAAGAGACAATGCCAATGAACCACCGGTCGATGGCATTGGTAAATTTACACCAAGCATATTGCTTTGAGTTAATACTCCTGGCGTGATCGTTTGACTCCCCGTAACCGCGCCGGTACCTGTATTGATAGTAGTGGTTGACGTTGAGGTTCCCGGGGCATAACTTCCCCCGACCAAACCGATGCCGCTGTTACCAATATTTACCGCTTTTGAATTTATGAATCCAAGTTTTGCTCCAATAGCACGATTAAAGCTATCTTGAGCCTCTACAACACGTGCCTCAATAAGGACCTGACGAGCACCTATGTCGATCGTCTTTATGAACGCACGAATCTCTTCCAATTTAGAAGGAATATCGCTGACAAAAAGTATATTCGACTGCGGATCCGCTACAGCACTGCCACGCTTACTTAAAATGCGCTGGCTTGACATAGTACCTTGAGCCGAGTTCATACTTGCCATCATCTGAGGAGTCAGAGTCAGCCCCGGAGGGACCCCCATTAACAACTTCTGTATATCTGCAGATTTCTGATAATTAAGCAAAAACTGTTCGGTTACCAAGGGCTCAAGTTCGCTGATCTGCTGCTTGGCTTCAAAATCCAATTTCTCACGCGTGGCAATTTCGTCTCGAGGGGCAATCATCAGAATGTTGCCCTTTTTCCGCATGTCCAAACCCTTCTGCTGAAATATGATGTCAATCACCTGGTCAGCAGGTACGTCCTTGAGGACGAGCGTTGTGGTACCGGTAACCGTTTCGCTGATCACCGCATTGAGGCCTAGTTCCTCTGCCATCAAGCGCAATAGCGCTCTCACATCACCATTCTGGTAATTGATGCTGACTCTTGGCCCTTGATAACCGACTTTTGTCCCTTGAACCAGCTTATTGGGATCTTCCACGATCTTTTTGACTTCTACGACAAATTGGTTGTCGCTTTGATACGCGTTATGTTCCCACAATCCCTTTGGCGAAATAATCATCCGCACGTTATCGCCCATCGAACGAGTTTCGACCGATGTCACCGGGGTTGCAAAGTCCGTGACATCGAGCTTACGACGTAAGTGTTCAGGCACGGATGTCTTTGTAAAATCCACAATCAGGTTGGAGCCTTGCTGACGGATGTCAATGCCTGTTCCTGAATCACTTAAATCAACGACAACTCGCCCTTCGCCGTCTTTACCCCGACGAAACACGACATCGCGCATTGCGTGCTTACTTCCGACTAGGCTTTCCTCCGCAAAACGGACCGAACGCTCGGCAGAGGTATCGGCCAAACGTTGCACAGGAGTGAGGATGATGTAGAGAGAATTTCCATCGATTCTCGTCTTGTAGTTCAAATTTCTTACAAGATTCAAAACAACTCTAGTACGGTCAGATACCTGAACGATGTTCACACTCCGCAGGTCTCCTTGGTTCAAAACCTCCGTTGTCCTGCCAAGACCATTGGATGTGGCCGGAAAATCGAATGCTATTTTCGCCGGTTGAGAAACCGAAAATCCTGCAGGTGGTTGCGCTAGAGGCGATTTCAAATCGAGTTTTAGTGCGACTTCATTACCCTGCTGAGCAACATTGATTGCCTCGATGACATTTGTCGCCTCGGCAGCAGAAACGAGGTCGGGCTTCATCAACCCAGCGGCAACAATTACCGCAAAAGAAAAACCTAAAACGTTAAGCATCCTCATTTGCTGCTCCCCTCGCTGCTTTGAAGATAAAGCGAGCTTTGACGCTCACTCCAATCACCCGCCGAGTCCTGAATCAATTCCCTTATCTTCACTTCGCTTTCGGAAATCTCAGTAACCATTCCAAAATCCAGACCTATGTACTCACCAACCCGCACCTGCTTCACCTTGTTTTCTTCATATTGAATCACGGCGATGGGGCGCTTGTTTATAACCATTTGCCCGATCATTTTCAGCGACTCAAGCGGATATTTTTCCAAAACACTGTTTCTCAATTCTCTGGCTTCAAAATCCGGCTGAAAAGCGCCACCGCCTCTTCCATCTTTTCTGAATTTCGAATCCGGTTCCAACTTGCTTGCCTTGAAGGGATCAAGCACGGCTTCAACTTCGTAAGGCACGGCTTCATAGGGCTTGATTTCTGGCAATGGAGGCACTCTTCCTCGCAAATCCTTGGAGTTCTCCTCCATCCATTCGCGCAGTTCCGCATGATCACCAGCAGAACATCCGGCGATGAGCAACATGACACCGAATACTACCCAGGGCTTCACTTTTTACCCCCCTGCGCTGCTCGTTTTTGCTCAGCCATCTCATTCTCGTCCAGATACCTGAAGGTCTTGATCGTTGCATCCAGCACCAGTCCGCCTTCCTTGGCAGGTGACAAGCCCACATTGTTCAACGTAACAATTCTCGGGAGTTTCGCGATATCCGCAGCAAAAGCCCCAAAATCATGGTAGTTTCCATTGATCTTTACGGTTACCGGCAACTCCGCATAAAAATCCCTGATCTGCTCCCCACCGGGTCGGAACAACTCGAACTGCAGCCCCCTGCCAAGACCAGCTTGATTCACCTCTATCAGCAGAGCCTCAACCTCTGATTTGTTCGGCAATTGTTTAAGCAGGGCACCAAAAGAACGATCAATTTCCGCTAGCTGCTGCGTATAAAGATCAAGATTAACGGCTTGAGCTTTTTTATCCAGATATTGCTGCTTGAGCGCAACCTCTTCTTGCTCCTTAGATTCGAGTATCGCCAGTTGGTCATTCAGAACAAACCACCAACCCGCCACTAGAAGCACAAAAAAGAAACCAAGCAAAAGGGCTATCTTCGGCCCTGGAGGCCAAGCCCCTGGATCGTTAGGATTTAGATAGCGAAAATCGTCCAGCAGCTTCTGAAAATCGACATCCGGCAGCGACACAGTCTTGGCTTTCACTTCCCATCCCCTTCATTAATGCGGGTTAGCGAAAACTCCATGCCAAACTCGTTTGCTCGACGTCCATTCAAAACAACCGCCTTCGATTCAATCAAGCGAGGCGATTCAAGCCACGGAGAACCTTCGATGTTTCTCATCAGCGCCGAAATTCGGGCATTCGATTGTGCATATCCAACAATATTGATCCGCAAACCATCCTGTTTCAACGATTTCAGATAAACACCGTCGGGCACCTGCTTGACTAATTCGCTCAACAAATAGACCGTCTCCCCCCGATCTCTTTGGAGATCTTCGATCACTTGCTTACGCGCCAAAAGTGCTTTCGTCTGCTCTTTCAGTCGCTTGATCTGATCAAGCTCCTTGTCAAGAATAGCGATTTCCTGTTTGAGGAAAGCATTACGATCTTCTTGGGACTGGATAGCGGCATCGATAAAGGTGTAGATCGCATAAACCACCAAGACACCCAAGATGCAAATCAGTCCAGCCAGCACATAAAATTGTTCGCGGCGAGCTTTTCTAGCCTCTTCCCGATGTGGCAGTAGGTTGATTCGAATCATGCTGGATCAAACCTCCGCAAAGCCAAACCACACGCCACCATCAGGGATGAGGCATCGGCGAGCAGATTTCTCGCTCGAACCCGATCCGAAAGAACCATGTTGGCAAAGGGATTCGCAATCAAGGTATTGACTTGCGTACGCGTAGCAACAACCTCGTCGATACCAGGAATCAGCGCACACCCCCCGGCCAGCACAATATGGTCGATCTGATTGAATTGCGTTGACGTAAAAAAGAACTGCAAGGCTCTGGATACTTCCAAAGCAAGATTTTCCATGAAGGGATTTAACAATTCCGCCTCATAGCCCTCGGGCAAATTGGCCGCCCGCTTTGCCGCCTCGGCCTCCTCAAGACTCATGCCATAGTGGCGGGCAATATCTTGCGTTAATTGGCCACCACCAAAAGCCTGCTCGCGGGCATACACCTGCTGGCCATTCCGCATGACGGTAAGATTCATCACATTGGCCCCGGCATCGACCAAGGCTACAACTTGATTTTTCCCGCCTTCCGGCAACTGGCGTTCGATTAATTCGAACGCAGCCAGCGTCGCAAAACTCTCAACATCAATCACTGCCGCTTTCAGACCTGCAGCATCGGCAACGGCAACACGATCTTCCACCCGCTCCTTTTTCGATGCTGCGATAAGCACTTCAACTTCTTCCGGCAAGGATGGCGCGGGACCAAGAACCTGATAATCCAGATTAACTTCGTCAATCGAAAAAGGTATGTACTGATTGGCTTCGGTTTCAACCTGAACCTCAAGTTCCTCTTCCCTCAAACCGGCGGCTACAATGATTTTTTTTGTGATTACTGCCGACCCCGGTAACGCCATAGCGACATTCTTCGTCGAGGTTCCCAGTCTGCGCCAAGCCCGCCTGACAGAATCGACAACGGCATCAAGATTGGCAATATTGCCATCGGACACAGCGTCCTTCGGCAACACTTCGATGGTATAGCGCTCAACGCGATAGCCATCCTTCCCGTTTGACGACAACTCTACGAGCTTGACAGCAGAAGAACTGATGTCCAGACCGAGTAGCGGCCGCGCTTTGGGATTTAACAACGCGGAGATATCGAAGCCCACCACACCCCCAAAAAGTCCTTATGGAATACGAGTTTAGGCGAATAACCAATAATTCACTTCAGATGCTAGCAATAACACATGACAGTGTAAAGCACTTTCACGCCCCGTTCCGGCTGCAGCGTATAATCCACCGCAACGCCTCACGGAACACGAATCTTGCCCGCACCCAAACTTGCCATTCGCATTATTCTATACCCACTTACCGCACTAGCCGGGCTTCTTTTGATTGGCATCGCACTGGCGCTGATCATCGTGGCGCTCGCCTACCCCAACCTTCCCTCCCTGGAGGTGCTGACCGATTATCGCCCAAAGATTCCCCTGAGGATCTACACAGCTGACGGATACCTGATCGGCGAGTTTGGCGAAGAGCGACGCGCAGTGGTATCGATTCAGGATGTTCCGGATGTGATGAAAAATGCCATCCTCTCGGCGGAAGATGATCGTTTCTACCAACACGGCGGCATCGATTACACCGGCATCCTTCGTGCCGCGGGAGCCAACCTCCTCAGCGGCGGCAAACGTCAGGGGGCGTCCACCATCACTCAACAGGTTGCTCGCAATTTCTTCCTGACCAGCGAAAAAACCTACACACGCAAACTCTACGAAGCCTTGCTGTCGATCAAGATCGAACACAACTTGAGCAAGGATCAGATTTTCGAGTTGTACATAAACCAGATATTCCTCGGTCAACGCGCCTATGGCTTCGCTGCCGCGGCCCAGATCTACTTCGGCAAGCCGCTGAAAGATATCAGCATCGCCGAAGCCGCAATGCTGGCAGGCCTTCCCAAGGCACCCTCGGCCTACAATCCGATCGCCAATCCCCGCCGAGCCAAAATTCGCCAGGAATACGTCCTGCGCCGCATGAACGAACTGGGTTACATTGACGCAAAACAGCGCGATGCGGCCTTGAAGGAACCACTGGTCATCAAACGGGAGCTCTCCGGTTATGGGGTCGACGCCGAATATGCGGCAGAAATGGCTCGTCAGATTGCAGCCGAGCAGTTTCCGGACAGCGTTTACTCGCGGGGCCTGAAGGTCTACACCACGCTCATCAAGGGAGAACAGGAAGCCGCCTACCGTGCCCTGCGCAAGGGAGTTCTGGATTATGACCGGCGCCACGGCTACCGCGGCGCAGAGTCCTACATCGACATGAAGGCTTTCAAATCCGATCAGGATGAAAGCATTGATGTCGCGCTTCAGGACGTTCCCGACGCCGGCGACCTGATTCCAGCACTGGTGCTGGCATCCGATACCAAACACGTATCGGCTTATCGCAAGGGCGGTGAAAACATCGAACTCACCGGTGACAACCTGAAATTCGCAGCAAGCATGCTGGATGATCGCGCACCGCCGAACAAGCGCATTCGACGCGGGGCGATCATTCGCGTGATCAAGGACGGCAACGGCAAATGGCAGATCAGTCAATTGCCCGAAGTGGAATCGGCTTTTGTCGCCCTGGATCCGGCCGACGGCGCGATCCGCTCTCTGGTTGGCGGTTTCGACTTCAACAGGAACAAGTTCAACCACGTCACGCAAGCGTGGCGACAACCCGGATCCAGCTTCAAACCTTTCGTCTATTCGGCAGCGCTTGAGAAAGGATTTACGCCGAACAGCATCGTGGAGGATTCGCCGATCGTCATTTCCGCCAGCGAAACCGGTTCACAAAGCTGGCAGCCGAAAAACTACGATGGCAAGTACGACGGTCCGATGCCGTTGCGTACGGCTCTGGCGAAATCGAAAAACATGGTCTCGATCCGCTTGCTGCAATCGATCGGAACCCTCTACGCTCAGGATTACATCACCCGCTTCGGCTTCGACGCCCAACGGCACCCGCCGTATCTGACAATGGCGCTTGGCGCCGGCTCGGTCACGCCATGGCAGATGGTTTCCGCCTACGCCGTGTTTGCCAACGGCGGCTATCGGGTTTCCCCCTACATCGTTCGGGAAATTCGCGACGAAAAGAATAACGTGATCGCCGTCGGCACGCCCCCCGCCGCCAATACCGATGAAGCAAACCGTGCCATCGACCCGCGCAACGCTTACATGATGGACATGATGATGCGCGACGTGACCATCTACGGAACTGCAGCACGCGCCTCGGCCCAGCTCAAACGCAGGGATCTTGCCGGCAAGACCGGCACGACCAACGATTATGTCGACGCGTGGTTCTGCGGCTATCAGATGACTGCCGTTGGCTGTGCCTGGGTCGGCTTCGATCAACCGAAGAATCTTGGATCAAGGGAGACCGGCGGCACGGCGGCCTTGCCTATCTGGGTTGGCTACATGGCCGAGGCACTGCGCAACGTGCCGCAACAAACCCCCCAGCAACCGCAAGGGCTCAGCATGACCCCGGAAGCCGACGGCAAACCCGGCGGCCTCATCTATCAGGAAAACCTGCCGCAGAATCCGCCGGATGAAGCGCCTGCACAGGAAAACAGGCCGCCGGCCAGTTCTGGCAACTCCGTACTGGACCAGTTTCCGCAAATTCCCCGCTGATCAGGTCAGCCTTACAGGCTGGCCTGCCTGCTGACCGACCAGCGACGATAGTCGCTCGAAAAGCTCGACAGCATCGCGGGTATCACGCCAGACGCTGCCGTCGTGGCGAAAGTGGAAGCCGCCAGCCTTGGCGGCGACCCAGATTTCCCGGGCCACCCCATGGCGATTGACGATGATCTTGCTTCCATCGGCAAATTCAATCTCCAGGATGCCACCCGCTGCCAGTTCGAAATCGAGATCAGCATCGCAGCCCTCCAGACCAGCCTCGATGCGGACCAGCGTAGCATCCGCCAACGCGTTGAATTCGGTGTCGTTCATGCTTGTGCTACCATCTTTCGCTTTACCGCCAGCGTCCTCGTCATGACCAGAATCGCCGCCGTTGTGATCGTTCTCTGCGTTGCCGCATGCGGCATCAAGGGGCCGCTCGAATTGCCGCCGAACTCGGGAAGCCCGACGGCGACGAAGGATGTTAGCACGGCCCAACGTACGACCAATCGATGACCCACTTTGCCCTCAAGAACGGCGTCCTGCACGCCGAAGCCGTCGCCCTGCCGACCATCGCCGAACAGTTCGGCACGCCCGCCTACGTCTATTCGCGGGCCGCGCTGAGCGAGTCGCTGACGGAGTTCCACGACGTCCTCGGCGCCCATCCGGCTGGTGCCGGCGCGCTGGTCTGCTACGCCGTCAAGGCCAACTCCAACCTCGCCATCCTCAACCTGTTCGCCCGCCTCGGCGCCGGTTTCGACATCGTTTCCGGCGGCGAACTGCAACGCGTGCTGGCGGCCGGTGCCGATCCGCAGAAGGTCGTCTTCTCCGGCGTCGGCAAGACGGCGGCGGAGATGAAGCTGGCGCTCGAAGCCGGCATCTTCTGCTTCAACATCGAATCGATCCCGGAAATCGAGCGCCTCAACGAAGTTGCCGGCCAGCTCGGCAAGACGGCGCCGGTCAGCCTGCGCGTCAATCCGAACGTCGATCCGAAGACCCATCCCTACATCTCGACCGGCCTCAAGGAAGCCAAGTTCGGCGTCGCCTACGACGACGCGCTGGCGCTCTATCGCCGCGCCGCCGCGCTGCCGAACATCGCCGTCGCCGGCATCGACTGCCACATCGGCTCGCAACTGCTCGACCCGTCGCCGTTTGCCGAAGCGCTCGACCGCATCCTGGCGCTGATCGACCAGCTTGCTGCCGAAGGCATCGCCGTGCATCACATCGACCTCGGTGGCGGCCTCGGCATCCAGTACCGCGCCGATGAAGTGCAGCCGACCGTCGCTTCCTACCTGAATCCGCTGCTCGACAAGCTGCAGGGCCGCGGCCTCAAGGTCGTGCTCGAGCCGGGCCGCCGCCTGGTCGGCAACGCCGGCCTGCTGCTCACCCGCGTCGAATTCCTCAAGGAAGGCGAAGCCAAGAACTTCGCCATCATCGACGCGGCGATGAACGACCTGATGCGCCCGGCGCTCTACGAGGCCTGGCACGACATCGAGCCGGTCGTGCCGCGCACCGGCGCCACGCGCGACTACGACGTCGTCGGCCCGGTTTGCGAAACCGGCGACTTCCTCGGCCAGGCACGGCCGCTCAACCTGCAGGCGGGTGACCTGCTCGCCGTGATGTCAGCCGGCGCCTACGGCATGGCCATGGCCTCGAACTACAACACTCGGCCGCGCGCCGTCGAAGTCATGGTCGATGGCGATCAGGTACACGTCATCCGCCAGCGCGAGACCGTCGAACAGCTCTACGCCGGCGAATCCGTCCTGCCGCAGTGAGCGGCATCCGCATCGACAAGTGGCTGTGGGCCGCGCGTTTCTTCAAGACGCGCAGCCTGGCCACCGATGCGGTCGGCGGCGGCAAGGTCAAGCTGAACGGGGCGCCGACCAAGCCGGCGCGTGACGTGAAGATCGGCGACCGGCTCGACATCAGCAACGGCGAAACGCGCTGGCAGGTGAGCATTCTCGGGCTCTCGGACAAACGCGGCCCGGCCCCCGAAGCCCGCCTGCTCTACGAAGAAACCCCGGAGAGCGTCGCCGCGCGTGAAGCCGAGCAATTACGGCGCAAATTCACCCAGGAACCCGCCGCCGAGATCCACGGCCGCCCGACCAAGCGCGACCGGCGACAGATGGATCGCTTCGGTGGCTGATTTTTTGCCTGATATTGCGGTCGACCGCAGGATTCAAGCAAAAATCAAAGCACCAGCACCAAGGCCAGCGGCAAAAAGATCAGCGCCGCCAGGTTGCCGACCAGCACGATCGACGCCACCCGCTGCGGCTCCTGCTGGTAGCGCTCGGCGAAGAGGAAGTTGAGCACGGCCGGCGGCAGCGCGCCGAACACCAGCAGCATCGCCGCATCGCGCCCTTGCAGGCCAAGCAACTGGATGACCGCCCAGGCGATGGCCATGCCGGCCAGCGGCCGCAGCAAGGCGCTGCCGACCGACAGCTTCCACTCGCCGAAGGAAACATCGGTCATGCGCACGCCGAGCGAGAACAGCAGCAGCGGCACCGACACGTCGCCGAGCATCTTGATGGCGATGACCAGCGGCGTCCATACCGGAATCTTCAGCACCGCCACGGCGAGGCCGGCGATGGCGGCGAACACCACCGGGATGCGCCAGAGCATCAGGATGCGCGTCTTCGGGTCGAGCAATTTGGCGCCGAAGGAGAAATGCAGCGTGTTCTCGACCATGAACAAGATCACTGCCGCCGGCAACGCGTTCTCGCCCCAGGCCAGCACGGCCAGCGGCAGGCCGATGTTGCCGGAGTTGTTGAACAGCATCGGCGGTACCAGCGTCTTCGGCTGCACGCCGCAGAGCCGGGCAATCGGCCAGGCAAGCAGGCCGCAGATCGCCAGCACGAGAAAACCGCCAAGCGCCAGCGGCGCGTAGGCGACGAGGTCGAAGGACTTGCCCGCCATCGCGGCAAAAACCAGCGCCGGCACGAAGACGTCCATGTTCAGCCGGTTGGCCACCGCCATCTCTGGCTTGTGCTTGCGGCCGTAGAAGAAGCCGGCGGCGACGATGCCGAAGATCGGGAAAAGAATGGCCAGCAGGCGGAAGGTCAGGCTGCTTTCGTCCACGGTTCGGCCTCAGCAAGGGATGGGGAAGCGGATTGTGCGGGCAGCGCTGCCGCCCGCCAATCGGGGATAGTCCTTAGAGGACGTAGCGCGACAGGTCCTCGTCGGCCGCCACTTCACCGAGCTTGTCATTGACGTAGGCCGCGTCGACCGCGATGTTTTCCAGCCCGACCTTGCCGGCCTCGAAGGACACCTCTTCCAGCAGCTTTTCCATCACCGTATGCAGGCGACGGGCGCCGATGTTCTCGGTTTTCTCGTTCACCTGGAAGGCGATCTCGGCCATGCGGCGGATGCCGTCGGCGGCGAAATCGACGCTCACCCCCTCGGTCGCCAGCAGCGCCTGGTACTGCTTGGTCAGGCAGGCGTCGGTCTGGGTCAGGATGCACTCGAAATCGGCGACCGACAGCGAGTCCAGCTCGACACGGATGGGGAAGCGGCCCTGCAGTTCCGGGATCAGATCGGACGGCTTCGACAGGTGAAAAGCACCGGAAGCGATGAACAGGATGTGATCGGTCTTGATCATGCCGTACTTGGTGGACACGGTCGTCCCTTCGACCAGCGGCAGCAGGTCGCGCTGCACGCCCTGGCGGGACACGTCGGCGCCCTGCACGTCGGAGCGGCTAGCCACCTTGTCAATTTCGTCGATGAAGACAATGCCGTGCTGCTCGACGGCCTTGACGGCATCGAGCTTGATTTCCTCGTCGTTGACCAGGCGCGCCGCTTCCTCGTCGGTGAGCAGCTTCAGCGCCTCCTTGATCTTCAGCTTGCGCGACTTTTTCTTGCCGCCGCCCATGTTCTGGAACATGCCCTGAATCTGCTGGGTCAGTTCCTCCATGCCCGGCGGCGCGAAGATTTCGGCCTGCATGCTCGGTGCGGCGACCTCGATGTCGATTTCCTTGTCGTCGAGTTCGCCCTCGCGCAGCTTCTTGCGGAATTTCTGGCGGGTCGGGCCATCTGCTGCGGTCGACTCCGAATTTTCGGCAAAAAATCCCGGGCTGCGCGCCGGCGGCAGCAGCGCGTCGAGGATGCGTTCCTCGGCGGCATCCTCGGCACGTGCACGGTTGGCCTTCATCGCCCGCTCGCGGTGGCCCTTGATGGCCATCTCGACGAGGTCGCGGATGATCGTCTCGACATCGCGGCCGACATAGCCGACCTCGGTGAACTTGGTCGCCTCAACCTTGATGAAGGGCGCATCGGCCAGCCGCGCCAAGCGACGAGCGATCTCGGTCTTGCCGACGCCGGTCGGGCCGATCATCAGGATGTTCTTCGGCGTGATTTCCTGGCGCAGCGGCTCGGCCACCTGGGCGCGCCGCCAGCGGTTACGCAGGGCGATGGCCACCGCCTTCTTGGCCGCGTTCTGGCCAACGATGTGCTTGTCGAGTTCGGAGACAATCTCCTTCGGGGTCATCGTGGCGCCACTCATTCCAGCGTCTCCAGCGTGAAGTTGCGATTGGTGTAGATGCACAGGTCGCCGGCGATTTCCAGCGACTTGGTGACGATCTCCAGCGGGCTCAGTTCGGTGTTTTCGACCAGCGCCCGCGCCGCGCTCTGCGCGTAGGCGCCACCGGAACCGATGGCGACAATGCCGTATTCCGGTTCAAGGACGTCGCCGTTACCGGTGATGACCAGCGAGGATTCCCGGTCAGCCACCGAGAGCATGGCTTCCAGCCGGCGCAGGGCGCGGTCCGTGCGCCAGTCCTTGGCCAGTTCGACGGCCGAACGCACCAGATTGCCCTGATGTTTTTCCAGCTTGGCCTCGAAACGCTCGAACAGCGTGAAGGCATCGGCGGTACCGCCGGCAAAACCGGCGAGGATGCGCCCCTGGTAGAGGCGGCGGACCTTCTTGGCGGTGCCCTTGATGACGATGCTGCCCAGCGTCACCTGGCCGTCGCCGCCCATGGCGACGGAAGTGCCCCGGCGCACCGACAGGATCGTCGTGCCGTGATATTGCTCCATGGTTTTTTCCTGATTTAAGACTTGGGAACGATGATGCGCGCCTGCTTGTTCAGGCCGACCACGGCCATCAGCTCGGCGACCAGATGATTCGGGCTGCGGATCACGATGTCCTTGCCGGCCGCCTTGAACGGCACCAGCCGGTTGACCAGCTGGCCGGCGGAAAAGAAATCAAGGCGCAGCACCCCGGAAAAATCGAGTATCGCCACTTCGTGGCTCGCCAGGTATTTGGACAGATCGTCGAAACGCTGGTTCTTCAGCTCGCCGCTGAGGTAGCAGGCATCGTCGACCGGCGAGGTCGCGCCGGGCTGGCTGACCGATTTCGGCAGGGTTTCCCAGGATGGCGGGGACAATTCGAAGGTTACCGCATAGTCGACCGCACGCTCCTCGAAATGCGCCTGCGGCGCCTGCCTTTGCAAGAGTTCGAGCAGCAGGCGCCAGCTCGCCTCGTGTTCCGCATTGCCCGGTTTCAGGCGCTCGTCCAGACGTTGCTGCAAGGATTCTGCGCCGACCAGTCGCAGCGGCTTGCCGGCCCGGCGTGCCGCGATCAGGCACTCGGCCAGCACTCCGGCAACGATATCGTCGCAACCGACGAGCTTGCTGCAATCGAGCAGCAATTCGCCCGACTGACCGAGCAGGCGCTTCAATTGTTCGATCGGTCGCAGATCGTCGCCGGTCAGCACGCCTTGCAGGGCAAGCACGCCCCCGGTCGCCGTACTGCGCACCTTGAAGCCATGCTCGCGCCAGGAGGGCGGGGAGGTCTCGCAACGCTCGGCAAACTCGACGCAGCAGCGGTCGAATTCCGCCCGTTCCCCGACTACCTGCAACAGATCGAGCAGCAATAACCACAAGCGCTTTCCCTCGCCACCCGGATACGCGCGGATGAAACCTTCGAGCAGGCTGCGGGCTGCCGCATCCTGACCGTTGGCGAACAACACCACCACTTGCTCGACATCGGCTTGCAGCGGGTCGATGTCATGCTCGACATTGATCGCCATGACGCTGGATTCGGTGAATTCGTCGTCGAAATCATCGACCCCGAATTCCGGATCGATCCCCGGCAACGTTTCCGGCCCTCGGTCGGCCACTTTTTCCGGTCCGGCGGAGCTGGCCAGCGGTTGGCCAACCGGCATTTTCGGCGGCAATGTTTCCAGGCTGAATTCCAGATCCGGCAAGGGTTCGATGCGGACGGGCGCGTCGGCCGGACGCTCGGGCAGCTTCACGTCGGGCAACGGCGCGCGCGGACGAGCCGCCGACCGTTCCGGCATCTTTTGAGGGGGCTTTTTGAAAAAGGAAAAAACCATGAGCGCTCCGCGTGTTGACTTAGCGTTGTAGCATGTGGCGCCAGCCATGGCAACGCCCGCCGCCCGACCGGGCGATTCAGCCGTGGCGCCGGCTCAGCCCTGCCCGCAGCCCCAGACAGGCCATCACCAGCAGCCCGACCAGGACCGGCCCGAACGGCTGATCGAAACGCAGCGCCGCAAAAAACGCCACAACATAGCAGCCCAGACCAAGGACGATAGACAACAAGACGCCCTGCCGCCAGCTGACGGCACGTCCGAAAGACACCCAGGCCGGCACGAACAGCAGGGCGAAACAGGCCATCAGGCCAATGCTCGCCGTCGCAATGGCCACCGCAATGACGACCAGACACTCAAAGCCCAGGTGCCAGCGCCAGGCCGGTAGCCGGTTGACCTTTTCGTTGGCCGGAAACAGTACGGCAGCGATCAGGCGTGGCGTCAGCAGCGGCAGCAGTACAGCCCCGCCGACCAGCAACAGGCAGGCGATCAGCGCTTCGGCCGGACCGGAAAAGTACAGTTGTCCGTCGATCAGGGCATGACCGAGTGCCTCGCCAGCACCGCCGTTGGCCGCCACCAGCAAGGTGGCCGACCAGCCGGCCAGCATCATGACCCCGTAAGCGGCATTGCTGCGGGCGCCAACCGCCAGCTTGGCCAGCGCGCCGCACAGGGCCCCGAGCGGAGAACCGACCAGGATGGAAATCCCCAGCGCCTGAGCCAGCATCGCACCGGCTGCAGAAAGGTGAGCCAGTCCGAGCGTGGCGAACCACTCGTCACGCAGGCGCAGCAGATTACCCAGCCAGGGCAGGAACAGCGCGAGACAGAGCCCGGTCAGAAACGGGCGCAGGAACAATTCATCCATGGGTCGAGCCTCCGTCCACATCGACGATACGAGCGCCGAGACGATTCAGGAAATCGCGGTCGTGACTGACGACCAGGCAACCGATGGCGGTGCGGCGCAGCAGGATTTCCTCCGCCGCCAGCACCAGATGACCGGGATCGAGATGATTGGTCGGCTCGTCAAGCAGCACCACATCCGCCTCGCCAGCCAGCGTCGCCCACAGGCTGAGCAACTGATACTGCCCACCGGACAAGGTGTCGATGCGGCGCGGCAGGTATTCGACCAGGCCGGCTGGCGGAGTGCTGCGGTCGACGCCGAGAAAACGCAACATTTCACTGCCGGTCAGCGGCACTTCGAGCGGCCGCGTCTGACGCTGGGCAAGATAGGCAACGCGCCGGGCAACTGCCAGCGTGAAACTGCCGGCATGGATGCTTGCCTCGCCGACCAGAGCCTTGAGCAAGGTCGATTTCCCGGCACCATTCGCGCCCCACAGGCCGACAATCTCGCCACGTGCCAGCGTCAGGCTCAGCGGCCGCCCGACCGGCCGGTCGTAACCGGCCAGCAGGGCGTCGATGTGCAGTAAGGTTTCCGGGCTCACTTGACCGACAACGCGGCAACCCAGGCGTCGATCAGCGCGAAATAGGCCGCCGCGCCGCCGCCTGCCGCCGGCTCCAGCGACAACACGCGAATCGGCCAGCCCAGCGCGGCCGACAAACGCTCGGCACCCGCCGCCGGCTGGTAGGCGGTACGGAGGATCACCCCCTGGACGCCCTTCAGCCGTTCGACCAGTTGGGCCAGATGCGATGCCGTCGGCGGTACGCCAGGGATCGGTTCAATGTAGCCGAGCACCGGACGCCCGACGAAGGCCAGCAGATAATTGCCGTCGCGGTGATGCAGCAGGGCCCCCGGCGCTCCGGCCGCCCGCTGACGCCAACCGGCCACGCGTTGCTCGACGGCGGCCGCGAACGCCGCCGCCCGCTGGCGATAGCCCGCGGCACCGGCTGGATCGAGCTGCGCCATGCGCTCGCCCAAGGCCTTGCCGACCAGAGCCATACGTTGCGGATCGAGCTGGAAATGCGGATTGCCGGCCGGATGCACATCACCCAGCGCGCGGTCGGCGGCCTGGCCGACATCGAGCAGCGAAATCTGCAGGGCGGCTTCGAACCAGCCAGGCTTGCCCGGCTGAATCCTGGCGTTCGCCGCGCCGCTGACGGCCGGCGGCAACCAGCCGATTTCCAGATCTGCGCCGACCGCCACGAGCAGATCGGCATCGCGCAAGGCACGCATCATCGACGGACGCGCCTGCACGGTATGCGCATCGCGATCCGGTGCAATCAGTTCGACAACACGCACCTGCGCACCGCCCACTTCACGCGCCAGCATGCCCATGCTCGCCGTCGTTGCCACAACCTCCAGCGCCTGCGCGGCATGCACGGCAAACAGGCAGATCAGGCTGAACAGGATTTTCTTCATCGTCCGTCTCCTCAGAACCAATGGGCACCGTGGGTGCCCAGGCTGTGCTGATACTGCAGATAGAGTTCATTCACGTTTTCACGCACCCCGTCGACTGCCAGACGGGCGCGCGAAAATTGCAGGCGGAAACGCGAATACTCGGTCAGGTCGCGCGTCAGCGCGGCAGTCCAGCGACTCGATGCATCCATGTCGCGCAGACGTCCGGCCGGGCCGTCGACGTGGTTGGTCCAGCCGGTCACATCGTAACGCAGGCCGGCCTTCCAGAACGGCAGGAAACCATAGGTGGCCTGCGCGTAGAAGCCGTCCTGAACCATCTTCCGCCGCTCGCCGAGCAGTGCATCGTTCTCGTGGAACGCCACATTCAGATCCTTGGTCAGCCGCAGGTACTCGGCGACCAGCGTCAGATTGCCCTGACCGCCGACGCGCCCGGCATCGTACTTGTAAACCCAGTCGGTTCCCCACAGCCAGGCCTGGCCCTGCAGGCCATTGACCAGACTGGCCGGGTTTTCCGCGGTATGGTCGTGCACCTCCTGGTGCTGCCTCGACCAGCCGCCCCAGACACCAAATTGCACCGCATGGCGGTCGCCGAGATCCGGCGCGAACTTGGCGTAGGTCGTGAGCAGGCGGGGACCGGCCAGCGAATTGTCCATCGCGCCGCCGGTCGTCGCCGCCAGCGCAGCGCCGTCGGCACGCTCGGTCGGCGTCGCCAGGCCGCTACCCGAGAACGGATGATCCTTGCCTTGCAGCGCTTCGACGCCGAGCAAGGTGTACCAGTTGCCGGTATCCGGCACCCATTCGGCGCGCACACCGGTGTCGTTCAAGCCATGCTCACCGAGCAGCGCGCGATAGGCGAGATTCTGGTCGACGAAATCCCACTGATGCGGATGCTTGGCGTTCTGGTAACCGATGCCGGAAAAGAACTTGCCACCGCGGAACTTGAGCCCGGCAGGCAGACCACGCGTATCGAAATAGGCTTCTTCCAGTTCGACGTCGCCGCCGCTGCTCACCGTCATCTTCACGTTGGCGTCGAAATACGGGCTGACCGCCGACGAGAAGACGATTTCGGTTTCGCGCAGGTTGAAGCCGCGCTCGATGCCGTGATCGTGGCCTTCCTCGCCGTGCGAATGGCTGATGCCATCCATGTGCTCCAGCAGTTCGCCGGCACCACCCTGGCGGTTGTCGCGGTAGTAGACCCCATCCAGAATGACCGAGATCTGCGGATTGAAGGCATTGGCCAGGGGCTTGTTGCGTTCGCGCTGCGGACTGGGTTCAGCAGCAGCGGCACTGGCGGTCGACGCCACTTTTTCGGCATTTTCCGCCTTCGATTCGGCGGTCTTCAGCCGATTTTCAAGCGAAGCGATACGTTTTTCGTAGGCCGAACGCATCTCGGCCAATTCGGCGCGCAGCGCCTGCAATTCGGCGTCGCCGGCGGCATGTGCCGGCAGGTTGGCGAGCAGCCCGGCGGCCGCCAGCCCGTAAAGGGAGGTACGAAGCATGGAGTTTCTCCGGAAAAAGCATGACGAAGCCGGTCCCGCCCGGGGACCGGCAACAGCAGAACGAGGCTTTTAAGCGGAGAACGGCGGGGCGCGGATGGCGTGCGCAGCGGCACGGCGCAGGGCCAGCCACGGCGTGGCGGACAGAACGATGCGGTCGACCGCATCCGCAGCGGAAAACTCGGGCAGGAAAGCGGGCGGGCCGGAAAAACCGAGACCGCCGAGGGCCAGACACTCGGGACAGTTCGGCTCGTCGCCACCGTCGTTCAGGTGTTTGCCGGCATCGACCTTGACGTGCGAAATGGCATGCGTCGCCACCACCTGCTGGACAAACACCAGCAGGAACGCGAACAGCAACGCATGCCAGAGCCGCTGGCGCATCAATCCACCTGCACCAGCAATCCCTTCAGGTATTCGCCTTCAGGAAAATTCAGCGCCACCGGATGATCGGCCGCACCGGCCAGACGATGGACGATGCGCGCTTCGCGCCCGGCATCGTGGGCAGCACCGGCGACGATCTTCTGGAACAATTCCAGACCGATGCCGCCGGAACAGGAATAGGTCATCAGCAGGCCGCCCGGCCGCAATAGCCGGCAGCCGAGGACGTTGATGTCCTTGTAGGCGCGCGCCGCACGTTCGGCATGCGCCGCCGACGGCGCAAACTTCGGCGGATCGAGGACGATCAGGTCGAAAGTCCGCCCCGCCTTGCGGAAGTCGCGCAGCGCCTGGAAGACATCGGCCTCCAGCCATTCGGCACGTTCGGCCGGCAGTTGCGGGTTGAGCGCCAGGTTGGCGCGGGCCTGGGCCAGCGCCGGGCCGGAAGAATCGATCGACAGCACGCTGCCGGCACCGCCGGCCAGCGCCTGCAGCGAAAAACCGCCGGTGTAGCAGAAACAGTTGAGGATGTCCTTGCCGGCCGCCAGCTCGCCGAGCAGGCGGCGATTCTCGCGCTGATCGAGATAGAAACCGGTTTTGTGTCCGCCGGCGATGTCGACCGCAAGACGCACGCCGTTTTCTTCAATCGACAGGGCGTCGGCCGGCGGCTCGCCATGCAGCCAGCCGGTCGTCGGTTCCAGCCCTTCGAGGGCGCGCACTTCCGAATCGGAGCGCTCGTAGATGCGGCTGCAACCGGTCGCCTTGAGCAACCCGGCGACAATCGCCTTGCGCCATTTGTCGGCACCGGCCGAGGTCAGCTGGACGACGATGGTGTCGCCGTAGCGGTCGGCGATGACGCCGGGCAAACTATCGGATTCGGCATGGATCAGCCGGACGCCGTCCTGGCCGCGCAACTCCGGCAGCGCGGCGCGACGGGCGACGGCGGCGGCGATGCGACGCTTGAAGAAGGCGTCGTCGACCGACTCGTCCGGGTCGAAGGTCCAGAAACGCGCGCGGATCTGCGATTGCGGGCTGTACGCGGCGCGGCCAAGGGGACGCAGATTGTCGGCCAGCACCTCAACCGTGTCGCCCGGCCGCGCACGCCCTTCCAGGCGGCCGACCGAACCAGCGAACAACCACGGGTGGCGCTGTTTCATTGCCGACCGTTCCTTGCCGGGCATCAGGATCAGTTGGGCCATGCGTTTTCGGTCCGTAGAAAGCAAGAGCCCCGGCGATCTCGCGACAGCCGGGGCCCGGAATGCGGGGTGTTGCTCAGTTGCCCAGCGGCTTGCGGTTGCGCTGATGGCATTCGACAGCGTACAGGGTCTTGAACGCGGTCTTGCCGTCGCTCTTGAACAGGCGCTTGACGGTCTTCGAAACGCAGCGGCGTTCCAGGATGTTGCGGCGATTGCGGTTGATGGCCATGGATGACTCCGGATTGCGGCGAAATAACGAAAGACGCGCATTATGCCGGGTCGACCGGCAAACGGTCAATTACCGCTTGATTTTCCGGTTGTTTTCGTTTTTCCCCATTTCCTGCGGTCGACCGCAGGAAAAGGGCTTTTTCGCCGCGGCTCAGCGCTTGGCACGCGGATGCGCCTTGTCGTACACGCTGGCCAGATGCTGGAAGTCGAGGTGGGTATACACCTGCGTCGAAGCGATGCTGGCGTGGCCGAGCATCTCCTGCACCGCGCGCAGGTCGCCGGAAGACTGCAGCACGTGCGACGCGAACGAATGGCGCAACATGTGCGGATGAACATGGCCAGGCAGGCCGAGGCGCACGGCACGGCGGGCCAGCCGCAACTGCACCATGCGCGCCGAGATGCGCCGTCCGCGCGGGCCGACGAACAGTGCCGGTTCGCCCGGCTGCGCCAGGTCATCGCGCCACTGCGACCAGCGCGCCAGCGCCAGCCGCGCCTGCCGGCCGACCGGCACCAGCCGCGCCTTGGCCCGCTTGCCGAGCACCCGGACTTCGCCTTCATGCAGCATGCCGTCGCATGCGTCGCGGTCCAGGCTGATCAGTTCGGACAGCCGCAGGCCGGACGAATAGATCAGTTCGAACATCGCCGCATCGCGGGCTTCCAGACGCGGGTCCTCATCGGTATCCGGTTCGAGCAGGCGCGCCGCCTCGTCGACCGACAGGGCTTTCGGCAGACGTTTCGGCGATTTCGGCGCGCGCAGCCCTTCGCACGGATTGGCCTGGATCAGGCCGCGCCCGCCCAGCCAGGCGAAGAAGCCGCGCCAGGCCGACAGCAGGCGGGCCAGGGAGCGTCCGGACAAACCGCTCCCGTGCATTTGCGCGACGAAGCGCCGTACCCGATGAACGTCGAGCCGGTCGAGACAGTCATCACCGTTCAGTGCAAGCAGCTTGGCCAGATCGCGCCGGTAGTTCGCCACCGTGTGCGGCGACAATCGACGCTGCTCGGCGAGTTCCGCGAGCCAGGCATCGACGGCGGCCGCAGGCGTCACAGCGCGCTCTTGGTCACCCGGGCCAGCGCGGCGGAGACCATTTCGCCGATGCGTTCGAGGTAGAGCGTCCCCATGTCGGCATAGAAACGCTGCGCTTCCTCGCTACCCAGTGCCACCATGCCGATCGTTCCGCCGCCGTTGCGCAGCGCGATCAGCGCCTGCGAACGGATATGCGGTGCCGCTTCGCCGAACCACGATGCGGTGCCGAATCCTGCGGTCGACCCGCAATATGGCCGGGAAAGCGTCTCGGCGAATACCTGCAGTTCCTCGCTGACCGCAGCAAACTCGGGCAAATCCTCGATGCCTGCCGGCTTGTCCCACAGACGCAGCGCCACATGCGGCACGGAGAAATCGTCGCGCAGGTGGAAGTTGAGCAGGTGGATCACCGCCTGAAAGGTTTCGGCCGCCACCAGGCCAACCGCCAGCCGATGCACCTTCTCGGAAATCTGGTCGTTTTCCTCGCCGAAGGCGATCAGTTCGGCCAGCTTGGCCTCGCTGGCGCGATTCTTCTCGCGCAGCGTCAGCATCTGACGCTCGGCCAGCGATACCGCGCGACCGCCATGCGGATGCGGCACGAAAATCTGCGCCATCAGATCGGCGTATTTCTCGAAGAAACCCGGGTTGTTCTTCAGGTAGTCGGCGATTTCGTCGGGAAACATGGCGCTCATAATTCGATTTCTCCGGAGAAGACGGTGACAGCCGGGCCGGTCATCAGGACCGGACGCCCTTCGCCGCCCCAGGCAATATTCAGGTCGCCGCCACGCGTCGTCACGCGTACCGGCGATTCGAGCAGACCGCGGCGGATGCCGGCAACCACCGCGGCACAGGCACCGGTGCCGCAGGCCAGCGTTTCGCCGGCCCCGCGTTCATAGACGCGCAGCTTGATCGCGTGCTTGTCGACGATCTGCATGAAACCGGCGTTGACCCGTTGCGGAAAACGCGGGTGCGACTCGATCAGCGGCCCGTGCTCGCCAACGGCAGCCGTATCGACGCTGCCGACCACCTGCACGGCATGCGGATTGCCCATCGAGACGACGCTGATTTCCAGCGTTTCGTCGGCGACATCGAGGTTGTAGACGATGGTGTCGTCGTCGTGCAGGAAAGGAATCTCGGCCGGCAAAAACCGCGGAACACCCATGTCGACCGTGACATTGCCGTCGCCTTCAAGACGCGGCGAAATCACGCCCTTCATCGTCTCGACGCGGATTTCGCGCTTGTCGGTCAGCCCCTGCTCGTGCACGAAACGCACGAAACAGCGAGCGCCGTTGCCACACTGCTCAACTTCACCGCCATCGGCATTGAAGATGCGATAGCGGAAATCGACGTCGTCGCGCCCGGGCTTCTCGACCAGCAACAATTGGTCGCAACCGACGCCGAAATGACGGTCAGCGAGATAGCGGACCTGTTCGGGCTTCAGCGCCAGAGGCTGGCGCACGCCGTCCAGTACAACGAAATCGTTGCCCAGACCGTGCATCTTGGAAAACTTGAGCTTCACGAAACGCTCCGCGATTGAATGTTAAAAATCATAGCAGAGACAATTGCTTATCTCAAATTTCTAAAGCTTTTTCTCCATCACGAAATCATCCATCACGTAACCACCGCCGATATCCTCGACCGTTGCCTCGCGAACGGTGAATCCGTATTTCATGTAAGAGTTGATCGCCTTGGCGTTGCGCTTGTTGACCTGCAGGACGACGCAAGGATAGCCCTGCTTTTTCGCCCGCTCGGCAACATGGGCGATCAGCCGCCCGCCGACGCCCTGGCGCTGTACATCGGGATGGATGTAGAGCTTGTCCAGCTTGAATTCGCCCTTGCGAATCTCGCTGAATGCAAATCCGATGCGGCGACCTTCGAAAAAGGCCTGATCAAGCCATTTGTGCAGGTCCTCCAGATCATCGTACAGACGCTCGTGCCCGTAGCGCTGCTCGAGCATGAAGTCGATCTGCTCCTGGGTGATGATGCCGGGGTAGCTGGCCTGCCAGATTTCCCGGGCCAGGGTTGAAATGGCCGGCACATCGGGCGGCGTGACGGGGCGAATTTCGATATTCAGGCTGCTCATTTCAGTAGAACCTCTGCTCTCCGGGTGGCCGGGTCTTGAAGCGCTTGTGCAACCAGAAATACTGCTCCGGCATGCGCAGCACCTGGCTTTCGATATATCGGTTCATCGCGGCGGTATCGGCCTCGACGCTCTCGCCGGGAAAATTATCCCACGGGGGCTGGATTTCAATTTCATAACCGTCATCAAGCAGGTGTGCAATACACGGCACGACATGCGCATTGGTCAAGCGCACCAGCCGGGACAAAGCCGGAATCGTTGCGGCCGGCACCCCGAAGAACGGCACGAAGATCGATTCCTTGGGCCCGAAATCCATGTCCGGCAGGTAATAGAACGGGTGGCCATCCTTCATCGTCTTGACGATCTTGCGCAGACCATCCTGGCGCGAAAACATGATGGTTTCGCTGAAACGGCGGCGTCCTTCATACATCAACCGGTCGAATACCGGATTTTTCTGCCGCGAGTAGACGCTGCAACCGACATCAAACATCGAGATACGCGTCGCCGCCGCATCGAGCCCGACGAAATGCGGTGCCAGAACAACCACCGGCCGTCCGTCGGCCGGGAACAGATACTCACGGCCAGTTACGCGGATCAGACGCTCCAGACGCGATTTCGGCGCCCACCACAACAGCACGCGATCGAGCGCCGCGCAGGCAAAGGCGATCACATGCCGACGCGCCAACCGTTCCCGCTCGACAGGCGACATATCGGGAAAACACAGGGCCAGATTGGTCAGCGTGACCTTGCGACGCTCCCGACCCACGGCATAGAAGAAACGCCCCAGGCCTCGTCCGCAGGCGCGCAACGCACCGATCGGCAACCAGTGCAGCAACCACAGGAACGCGACAGCCAGATGGGACAGCAGATGTTTCAAGCCGCCCCCCCGCGCCGATCCGGCGCCTCGGCACCGGCCGGTCGCTTGTAACGGTTGTAGCCCCAGAGGTACTGGCTAGGACAACTACGGATCAGGCGTTCGACCTGCCAGTTGATCTGCTGCGCCCGATCGATGGTATTCCCGGACAAGGGCTCACCGGGCGGCAGGAAATGGATGCGGTAACCGCGACCGCCAGGCAGACGCTCGCCCCAGGTCAGCAGTGTTGCCGCGTCGGTTTCGGTCAACCTGGCCGCCAGGGTCATGGTGTAGGCCTCACGATCAAAGAAACGCAACCAGACGCCTTCTCCGGTTTTCGGCGCCTGATCCGGCAGCAACCCGACCATTTGCCCTTTTCTCAGCGCCTTGATCAGTGAACGGACCCCCGACAGATCCGCCGGCGCCAGATGCAGATTGTCGCGCTGGCGTCCCATCAGGATCAGTCGCTGGGCCGCCTCGGATTTCGGTGGGCGGTAAAGCACGGTGATGTCGCCGAAAGTGGACAGATACTGGGCGGTGATTTCGAAACAGCCCAGATGGGGCGTCAGGAACACGATGCCCTGCCCACGGCTGCGCGCCGCTTCGACATGTTCCCAGCCGACGACTTCGCGCACGAGCGCGCAGGCTTCATCCAGCGAGCGCATCCAGATGCGCGACAGTTCGATCATCTGCTTGCCGGTTTCTGCCGCGATGGCGCCATGCAGCGAAGACGGCAAACCGGCTTGCGCGACATTCTCGGCGAGGTGCCGACGATAGGTCGGCGACAGCCAGTAGACCAACCTGCCAAGAACAGCGCCCAGAACATGCAGTACAGGCAACGGCAGGCGGCCGAGTATCCGGAAAAGGAAAACCATGTCTCACCCGGGGTTGAAGCCCGGAGAAAAAAGAATAATATTATGGGTTCGCCGAGTTAAACAGACAACTTGCGGGGCGATGACAAATACCGCTAAAGCGTCGCCTGCTCGTGGTCCGAAGCCGGTAACGCAGGACCAAAGGACCACTGGAGCACGCCATGAGCGAATTCTTCTTCACCTCGGAATCGGTTTCCGAAGGCCACCCGGACAAGGTCGCCGACCAGATATCCGACGCCATCCTCGACGCCATCCTGGCCCAGGACAAGCACTCCCGCGTTGCCGCCGAAACCCTGTGCAACACCGGCCTGGTCGTGCTGGCCGGTGAAATCACCACCAACGCCAACGTCGATTACATCCAGGTGGCGCGCGACACGATCAAGCGCATCGGCTACGACAATACCGACTACGGCATCGACTACAAGGGTTGCGCCGTCCTCGTCGCCTACGACAAGCAGAGCCCGGACATCGCCCAGGGCGTGGACAAGGCCTACGACGACAACCTCAACCAGGGTGCCGGCGACCAGGGCCTGATGTTCGGTTACGCCTGCGACGAAACCCCGTCGCTGATGCCGCTGCCGATCTACCTGTCGCACCGTCTGGTCGAGCGCCAGGCCCTGCTGCGCAAGGACGGTCGCCTGCCCTGGGCGCGTCCGGATGCCAAGTCGCAGGTGACCATCAAGTACGTCGACGGCAAGCCCTACTGCATCGACACCGTCGTGCTGTCCACCCAGCACTCGCCGGACATCAGCCTGGAAGACCTGCGCGAATCGACCATCGAACAGATCATCAAGCCGGTGTTGCCGAAGGAACTGATCAAGGGCGACATCAAGTTCCTGGTCAACCCGACCGGCCGCTTCGTCGTCGGCGGCCCTCAGGGCGACTGCGGCCTGACCGGCCGCAAGATCATCGTCGACACCTACGGCGGCGCAGCCCCGCACGGCGGCGGTGCCTTCTCCGGCAAGGACCCGTCCAAGGTCGACCGTTCCGCCGCTTATGCCGGCCGCTACGTCGCCAAGAACATCGTCGCCGCCGGACTGGCTTCGCGCTGTCTGGTGCAGGTTTCCTACGCCATCGGCGTCGCCGAACCGACCTCGGTGATGGTCGACACCTTCGGCACCGGCAAGGTCAGCAACGAAACCCTGACCGCGCTGATCCGCAAGCACTTCGACCTGCGCCCGAAGGGCATCGTCAACATGCTCGACCTGCTCCGCCCGATCTACCAGAAAACCGCCGCCTACGGCCACTTCGGCCGCGACGAACCGGAATTCAGCTGGGAAGCGACGGATCGCGCCGCGCTACTCAGGGGAGATGCCGGCCTCTGATCGGCGCGGCATCAACAGCAGCCAGCAAAAAGGACGCTACGGCGTCCTTTTTCTTTGGAACGACAACAGCGTGGCGATCGCGCTGCTGAATTTTACAAATCAGCAAGTTACAAACAGATTACAGATAAATATAATGCCATCGTTCTAACAACGAGGTGTCCAGCCATGACTGGGAAACGCCGAGGAGACAAAGGCAAGCGGAAAACCGCCGAACCGCGTGCAGAGTACGTTGCCGCGGTACGCTACGCCGATGGCAGTCGCGAGCTTTTCCACATTCGCAACGCCGACGATATTGACGACGCCAGAGCGCTGGTTTTCAGTCAGTTGGGGGACATCGCAGCAGTCGTCATCGCCCGCCGCAGCAGCGCTGGTACGCGATGAAACAGTTTCGCCAGTCGACGCTATAATCGCCAGATTCCGAGGAGCGCTGCAAGAGATTCCCTCTCTCAGGCTCGGTTCAAAACCGCGCTCACTGTCCAACCCTGCCGGGCGCAGGGGGTTCGGTGAGTTGAACACCGCCCCTCCCCGTCACAGTTATTCAGGAGCTTACTGTGGCCAATACCCAAGACTACGTCATTGCCGACATCAACCTTGCCGACTGGGGTCGCAAGGAAATCCTCATCGCCGAAACCGAAATGCCTGGCCTGATGGCCATTCGCGAAGAATTCGCCAAGAGCCAGCCGCTCAAGGGCGCGCGCATCACCGGTTCGCTGCACATGACCATCCAGACCGCTGTGCTGATCGAGACGCTGACCGCGCTCGGTGCCGAGGTCCGCTGGGCCTCGTGCAACATCTTCTCGACCCAGGACCACGCCGCCGCCGCCATCGCTGCCGCCGGCATCCCGGTCTTTGCCGTCAAGGGAGAAACCCTGACCGATTACTGGGACTACACCCACCGCATCTTCGAATGGGCCGACGGCGGTTACTCGAACATGATCCTCGACGATGGCGGCGACGCAACGCTGCTGCTGCACCTCGGCGCCAAGGCCGAGAAGGACATCTCGGTGCTGGCCAAGCCGGGTTCGGAAGAAGAAACCATCCTGTTCGCCGCGATCAAGGCCAAGCTGGCCGTCGATCCGACCTGGTATTCCGTGCGCCTTGCCCAGATCAAGGGTGTGACCGAAGAAACCACCACCGGCGTCCATCGCCTGTACCAGATGCACCAGCGTGGCGACCTCAAGTTCCCGGCGATCAACGTCAACGACTCGGTCACCAAGTCCAAGTTCGACAACCTCTACGGCTGCCGCGAATCGCTGGTCGACGGCATCAAGCGCGCCACCGACGTCATGGTCGCCGGCAAGATCGCCGTGATCTGCGGCTACGGCGACGTGGGCAAGGGTTCGGCGCAAGCCATGCGCGCCCTGTCGGCGCAGGTCTGGGTCACCGAAATCGACCCGATCTGCGCCCTGCAGGCCGCCATGGAAGGCTACCGCGTGGTGACCATGGAATACGCCGCCGACAAGGCCGACATCTTCGTCACCACGACCGGCAACTTCCACGTCATCACCCATGACCACATGGTCAAGATGAAGAACAACGCCATCGTCTGCAACATCGGCCACTTCGACAACGAAATCGACGTCGCCTCGCTGGAAAAGTACCAGTGGGAAGAGATCAAGCCGCAAGTCGACCACGTCATCTTCCCGGACGGCAAGCGCATCATCCTGCTGGCCAAGGGCCGCCTGGTGAACCTCGGTTGCGGCACCGGCCATCCGTCCTACGTGATGAGTTCCAGCTTCGCCAACCAGACCATCGCCCAGATCGAGCTGTTCACCAAGACCGCCGACTACCCGGTGGGTGTGTACACGCTGCCCAAGCACCTCGACGAAAAGGTCGCCCGCCTGCAGCTGAAGACGCTCAACGTGCAACTGTCGACGCTGACGCAGCAACAGGCCGACTACATCGGCGTGCCGGTGGAAGGTCCGTACAAGGCCGACCACTACCGCTACTGATCGCCACGCCACCGCCCGATGAGCATGAACTCCTTCCATGCCCGCCAGGGCGGTCGGCAGCGTGACGAAAAACCGGTCAAGACGCCGGTCGACCGTCACGGGCTGCTGCGTGCCGACGCCCTGCTGGTCCAGCGCGGACTGGCAGCGTCGCGCACGCAGGCGCAGCGGCTGATCGGCGAAGGCCGGGTCCTCGCCGACGGCAAGGCGATCGCCAAGCCGTCGCTGGAACTGCCGGCCGACGCCGTCCTCACCGTTGTCGAAGACGAAAGCGACCGCTACGTCTCGCGCGGCGGCCTCAAACTGGCCGGCGCCCTGGCGCACACCGGTCTGGCTGTCACCGGCAGGATCTGCCTCGACATCGGCCAATCCACCGGCGGCTTCACCGACTGCCTGCTGCAGGCCGGTGCCGGGCAAGTGGTCGGTGTCGATGTCGGTCACGGTCAACTGCACGCCAAGCTGAAAAACGACGCCCGCGTCACTGCACTCGAAGGCATCAACTGCCGCGCGCTGACCGCCGCCGATCTCGGCGACGCGATGCCGGCCGGCGGTTTCGACCTGATCGTCGGCGACGTCTCGTTCATCTCGATGGCCCTGGTCCTGCCGCAACTGCCGGCGCTGTTCGCCGCCGACGGCGACCTGCTGCTGCTCATCAAGCCGCAGTTCGAGGTCGGTCCGCACAACATCGGCAAGGGCGGCATCGTCCGTGACCCGTCGCTGTACCGCGAGGTCGAAGGGCGCTTCCTGGAAATTGCCAAAAAACTCGGGTTGACCGCAAAAGCCTGGCTAGCCAGTCCCATCACCGGTGGCGACGGCAACCGCGAATTCTTTATCTGGCTGAAAAAATGAACACCAATATCTCGATCGAATTTTTCCCGCCGCAGACGCCCGAAGGCGTCGAAAAGCTGCGCGCCACCCGGGCCGAACTGGCCAAGCTGAAACCCGAGTTCTTCTCGGTCACCTACGGCGCCGGCGGCTCGACCCGCGAGCGCACCTTCGCCATCGTCCGCGAAATCGCCGGCGAAGGCTTCGACGCCGCGCCGCACCTGTCATGCATCGGCTCGACGCGTGAGTCGATCCGCGAAATCCTGGCCGAATTCAAGGCCGCCGGCATCCGCCGCATCGTCGCCCTGCGCGGCGACCTGCCGTCGGGCATGGCCGAGGCCGGCGAGTTCCGCTACGCCAACGAACTGGTCGAATTCATCCGCGCCGAAACCGGCAGCCACTTCAGCCTCGAAGTCGCCGCCTACCCGGAATGGCACCCGCAGGCGCGCAGCCCGAAGGACGACCTCGACGCCTTCGCGCGCAAGGTCAAGGCCGGCGCCAACTCGGCGATCACGCAGTATTTCTACAACGCCGACGCCTACTTCCACTTCGTCGACGAAGCGCGCGCGCTCGGCGTCGACATCCCCATCGTGCCCGGCATCATGCCCATCGTCGGCTTCACCAAGCTCGCCCGCTTCTCGGACGCCTGCGGCGCCGACCTGCCGCGCTGGATGCGCAAGAAGTTCGAGAGCTTCGGCGACGACAGCGAGTCGATCCGCGCCTTTGGCCTCGATCTGGTCACCGAGCTGTGCGAGCGCCTGCTCAAGGGCGGCGCCCCGGGGCTGCACTTCTACAGCATGAACCAGTCGGCGCTGACCACGGAAATCTGCCGCCGACTGGGTTGACCGCAGCAGAGACGCCGGTGCCGGAGTAAGATGTCGCGATGGAACGTCGCGAAGCCCTTCAGCGGATCGTCGAGCAGGCCGGACACGGGGAAATCGTCATGCCCACCGGGCTGGACCTGCCCCTGCGTATCGTCCGTGCCCTGGAAGACCCGGACTGCCATCTCGACCACGCAGCACACCTGATTGGCAGCGACCCCCTGATCGCCGCTCGTGTCGTCGCCGTCGCCAACAGCGCCAGCTACGGCCGCAGCGGCAAGGCAATCACGAGCCTGCGCGACGCCCTGTCGCGGATCGGCCTGCGAACCGCCCGCACGCTGGCGATGGCCGTCGCCACCCGGCAACTGGCCGGTAATCCGAGCAGCCCCATCCTCCGTCACGCCAGTCAGACGCTGTGGGAACACACGGCGCATGTTGCCGCACTGGCGCACGTGATTGCCCGCCGGGTCACCCGACAGGACCCCGAAAGCGCCCTCTTCGCCGGCATCGTCCACGAACTGGGCGGCTTTTACCTGATATCGCGGGCCAACGACTTTCCCGGCCTGCTCGATGGCGACCCCGCCGACTGGGTCGAACAGGCGGAGCCGGAAATCGGCCGCTTGCTGCTGCAACGCCTGGCAATTCCCGACAGCATCGTCGACGCCATCGAATCGATGTGGGAAGGCATGCTGGCCCTGCCGCCGGCATCGCTCGGCGACACGTTGCTGCTGGCCAACGACCTGGCGCCCGTACCGTCGCCACTCTACGACGTCAGCAGCGAAGATGCCGCAATCGCTCCGGTCATCGACGCCCTGGTCGACAACGGCATGCTCAGCGCCATCCTCGCCGAATCGGCGGCCGAGGTCGAATCCCTGACCGCCGCGTTACGCTTCTGACTCAGCCGCCCTGCGTGACGAGCACGTTCTGGGCCGGCATCGGCGCTGGAAAACCGGCTTCGGCCAAGGCTTCCCGCAGCACCCGGTTGGTATCGAAATAAACCTGCCAGTAATGGTCGTTATGACAGTAGGGGCGCACGGCCAACACCGGCCCCACCAGATTGAATTCCAGAATATCGACATCGACCGCCGGCTCGGCGAGCACATTCGGCAGTGCGGCGATCTTCTCCCGCAGCAAGTCGATCGCCGCCCGATGGTCGGCCGCACCGGACAACTGACATTTCAAATCGACCCGACGGAAGGGGTTGACCGCAAAGTTCTGGATGTTGTCGCCAAATATCTTGTTGTTGCCGACCACCGTCGACACGTTGTCCGGCGTATTCAACGTTGTGGCGAACAGACCGATTTCGGTCACCGTCCCGGTGATGCCGGCCACCGTCACAAAATCGCCGACCTTGAACGGCCGCAGCACGATCAGGAAGGCTCCTGCGGCAAAATTGGCCAGCAAGCCGGCCCAGGCTGCGCCGATGGCGATACCGGCGCCAGCCACCAGTGCGGCAAACGTCGTCGTCTGCACACCGAAATAGCCGAGGATGCCGACCACCAGGAAAACATTCAGTGTCACCGACACCACCGAGCCAACGTAGCGCAGCACGGTCGGATCGACCTTCTGCCGCTCCAATGCGCGCCGGATCATGCCCAGCGCAATACCGATCAACCACCGTCCGATCACCCAGAAAGCGATCGCTGCCAGCAACTTCAGGCCAATGTCGCTTACCGCCGCAACAACGACGTCCTGATAACGCGAAATATCCTGCTCGGTCATGCTCTTCTCCTCGAAACGAACCCACCTGACGGGGCCGGGGAAATTCTAGCGATGCCCGATGCCACCGGTTCGGCCGCGCACGATTCTTCACAATTTCACGCAGGGTGTTGACGAGAGCCCGCCTAGTCTCTAGAATTTCGGTTTCCCGTGGGACGGGTCGGTAGCTCAGTCGGTAGAGCAGCGGACTTTTAATCCGTTGGTCGCGAGTTCGAATCTCGCCCGACCCACCAGAAAAGAATTCTGGGTCGTTAGCTCAGTTGGTAGAGCAGCGGACTCTTAATCCGTAGGTCGAGTGTTCGAATCACTCACGACCCACCAGAATGCCCAAGGCCCGTGTTTCGACACGGGCCTTTTCATTTTCCGGCCCGCTCGGCTGCAGTCGGCATGAAAAAGGCCCGTCCGGAGACGGGCCTTCATCGATCTTCCTGCGGTCGACCGTTACTTGCGGCCGAATTTCTGGGTCAGTTCCAGCAGCTTCTGCTGCTTGCGCTCCTCGGCGCGGGCCACTGCCTCGTTCGCCTTGCGCTGTTCGGCCTGCTTCTTGAAGCGTTCCTTGAGCAATTCGCTGGCATGCAGGCGGTTCTCATCGGTCACTTCGCCGGCCGGCGTACCGTCCAGATTCAGGCGCTGCGTGCCCTTTTCCATTTCCTTGAGGTAGCGGGTGGCCATTGTGTGATTGCGCATGGCAATGCGCAGCGACTTTTTGCTGATCTCCGGCATGGCGGCGAACAACTGCTTGTCGATACCGATCGCAAGCGGGCTGAAATCACGGAAGACGGCATAACGCTCCTGCAGCGCCTTGAGCAATGCACGGACGTCGGTCGTCTTTTCGGTCTGGGTTTCGATGGCAGTCATGGTGAAGCGGTCCCGGAACAAGGCGCGAAGGGTAGCACGTTTGGCCGCCTCGCGCCGCCCTTCCGGCCTTGTTCAGACGCCATTCCGACGAAACCAGGCAAGCATCCGCTTCCAGCCGTCTTCGGCGTCTTCCTTGCGATAGCTGGCCCGGTAATCGGCATGGAAGGCGTGCGGTGCGTTGTCGTACAGCACGATTTCCGATGCCTGCGCGGCATGGCCGCCCTGTTTCAGCGAGGCCTCCATCGCTTCGATGCTATCCAGCGGGATACCGGTATCCAGGCCGCCATACAGACCGAGTACCGGCGCCTTCAGTGCTCCGACGATATCCGCGGGATGACGGGGCGTGAATTCGTTGGACGGACCTACCAGCCGGCCATACCAGGCGACACCGGCCTTCAGCGAGGGATTGTGGGCAGCGTAGAGCCAGGTGATGCGGCCGCCCCAGCAAAAACCGGTAATCGCCAGGCGCGCCGTATCGCCCCCCTGGGCTGCCGCCCAGACCACGCTCGCATCGAGATCCTGCATCACCTGGGCGTCCGGCGTCCGCCCGCTGATCTTCTCGATGATCTCGGCCACGCTCTGGATCTCGCGCGGATTGCCCTGCCGGGCGAACAATTCCGGCGCAACGACGAAATAACCCAGCTTGGCCAGGCGCCGGGCGGTATCGCGGATGTATTCATGAACACCGAAGATTTCCGAAATCAGCAGCACGACAGGCGGCTTCTCGACGTTGGCCGGCACCGCCCGATAGGCAAGCATCTCGCCATCGGCAACCGGCACCCTGACTTCGCCTTCGTGCAGGCCGACAGCGTCGGTATGGATCGCCGTCTGTGCGGCAACCGGCAAGGTGGCCAGCGCGAAGCCGGCGCCCAGGCTGCCGACCAGAAAGCTGCGCCGGTCTACGGCACGTCCGGGCAACAGGCTGTCGAATTCGGATCGATCGTTCATCGGAGTCTCCTTTGTCGTTGTCGTGTCACATCAAAACGATGTCGTACTGCTCGGGGGAATAACTCGCTTCGGATTGCAGGGATACGGCCTTGCCGATGAAGTCGGAAAGCATGGCCAGCGACTGCGATTCCTCGTCCAGGAACAGGTCGACGACGGCCGGGCCGGCCAGGATGCGGTACTCGCGGGCATTGAACTGCCGGGCTTCGCGCAACAGTTCGCGCAGGATTTCGTAAGCGACCGTCCGCGCCGTCTTGACCTCGCCGCGCCCGCCGCAGGTCGGGCAGGTTTCGCACAGCACATGGGCCAGCGATTCCCGGGTGCGCTTGCGGGTCATCTCGACCAGGCCCAGTTGCGTGAAGCCGTTGACCGTCAGTCGCGTATGGTCGCGCGCCAACGCCTTGTTGAACTCTTCCAGCACCGCCTTCTTGTGCTCCTCGTTCTCCATGTCGATGAAATCGACAATGATGATGCCGCCAAGGTTCCGCAAGCGCAGTTGGCGGGCGATGGTGACTGCCGCCTCCAGATTGGTCTTGAAGATGGTGTCGTCAAAATTGCGCACGCCGACGAAACCACCGGTATTGACGTCGATGGTCGTCATCGCCTCGGTCTGGTCGATGATCAGGTAACCCCCGGATTTGAGATCGACGCGACGGGCCAGCGCCTTCTGGATTTCCTCCTCGACGCCGTGCAGGTCGAACAGCGTGCGCTGACCGGTGTAGTGCTCGAGCAACGGCACCACGGCCGGCGTGAATTCCTGGGCGAACGCCAGCAGCTTCTGGAAGTTCTCGCGCGAGTCGATGACGATGCGCGTGCTTTCCGGATTGACGAAGTCGCGCAGCACGCGCAGACCGAGCGACAGCTCCTGATAGAGCAGGCTGGGCGGCGCGCTGACCCTGGCCTTGTCGCGGATGTCCGACCAGACCTTGCGCAGGTAGGCAATATCGGCGGCGAATTCGTCGTCGCTGGCGTTCTCGGCCATGGTGCGGACGATGAAACCGCCCTTCTCGTCTTCCGGCACCAGCCGCGTGATCTTCTCGCGCAGCATCTCGCGCTCGGCTTCCGACTCGATACGCTGCGAGATGCCGATATGCTTTTCCTGCGGCAGATAGACCAGCATCCGTCCGGCGATCGAGATCTGCGTGGACAGCCGGGCGCCCTTGGTGCCGATCGGATCCTTGACCACCTGCACGACGATGCTCTGCCCTTCGTGCAGGATGCGCTCGATCGGCCGCGGCTCGGTGTTGCGTTGTTCCGGATGGCTGTCGCGCGGCAGCCAGATGTCGGCGACATGCAGGAAAGCCGTGCGTTCCAGGCCGACATCGACGAAGGCCGACTGCATGCCGGGCAGGATGCGCACGATGCGGCCGAGATAGACGTTGCCGACCAGACCGCGGCTGGCCGTCCGCTCGATGTGCAGTTCCTGCGCCACCCCCTGTTGCATCACGGCAACGCGCGTCTCCTGCGGCGTGAAGTTGATCAGTATTTCTTCAGTCATAAGCGATAGAATCCCCGGTTTTTCAAGATTTTACTATGCGCAAGGCGCCAGAACTCCTCGCCCCGGCCGGCTCGCTCGACATGATGCGGACCGCCTTCGCCTTCGGCGCCGACGCGATCTACGCCGGCCAGCCCCGCTACAGCCTGCGCGTGCGCAACAACGAGTTCGGCACGCTGGAGAAACTCGGCGCCGGCATCGCCGAGGCGCACGCCCTGGGCAAGCAGTTCTTCGTCGTCAGCAACATCATTCCGCACAACGCCAAGCTCGCCACCTACCTCGCCGACATGGCGCCGGTGATCGCGCTCAAGCCGGACGCGCTGATCATGTCCGACCCCGGCCTGATCGACATGGTGCGCACGCAGTGGCCGGACCAGGTCATCCACCTGTCGGTGCAGGCCAACACGGTGAACTGGGCGGCGGTCCGTTTCTGGCAAAAAATGGGCGTCGACCGTGTGATCCTGTCGCGCGAGCTGTCGCTCGACGAAGTCGCCGAAATCCGCCAGCAATGCCCGGACATCGAGCTCGAGGTCTTCGTGCACGGCGCGCTGTGCATCGCCTATTCCGGCCGCTGCCTGCTCTCCGGCTACTTCAACCACCGCGACCCGAACCAGGGCACCTGCACCAATTCCTGCCGCTGGGACTACAAGGTATCGACCTCGGACGGTCAACCGGTCAATTTTTACGAAAACCGCGACCAGGAAATCCTGCTCGAGGAACGCCAGCGCCCCGGCGAACTGATGCCGATCGAGGAAGACGAGCACGGCACCTACATCATGAACTCGAAGGACCTGCGCGCCATCGAGCACGTCCATCGGCTGACCGAAATCGGCGTCGATTCGCTGAAGATCGAGGGCCGCACCAAGAGCCCCTACTACGTCGCCCGCACCTGCCAGGCCTACCGCCAGGCAATCGACGATGCCGTCGCCGGCCGCCCCTTCGACCCGAGCCTGCTCGCCGACCTGGAAAACCTGGCCAACCGCGGCTACACCGACGGCTTCTACCAGCGCCACCATGACGCCGACTACCAGAACTACCTGCGCGGCCACTCCGAGTCCGACCAGAGCCAGTACGTCGGCGACGCCGTCGCCTTCGACGCGGCGCGCGGGCTGATGCAGATCGAGGTCAAGAACCGTTTTTTTGCCGGCGACCGCATCGAGCTTGTCCACCGGAACGGCAACCGGACGTTAAGCATCTCGCGCATGGAAAATGCCGCCGGCGAGCCGTTGACCGTGGCACCCGGCAGCGGCCATCGCGTCTGGATCGACTGCCCCGCTTCCCATACCGGCGCCTTTGTCGCGCGGCTGTTCTGAACGCGGCGCGTTTTGTGCAACGCAGCAATCACTTGTAAAATAACCGTCATGAAAACCGCCCCGTCACGCATGCCGCTGATCGATGCCCTGAAGGCCGTCGCATCGCAGCTCGTGATGCTTCATCACATCGCCATTTACGGCCCGCTGGCCGCTGCCGGCGCCCTGCACTTTCCCGAACTGAGCGGCTGGTTTGCCGAGTACGGCCGCATCGCGGTCCAGGTATTCCTGGTCATCGGCGGCTTCCTGGCCGCCCGCAGCCTGTCGCCGGATGGCCGGGCGCTGGCCGGCAACCCGCTGCCGCTGATCGGCCGCCGTTATCTGCGGCTGGTCCTGCCCTTTCTGGTTGCCATCACCTTCGCCGTCATCGCCTCGGCAATCGCCGATCAGTGGATGAGCGATCCGGCCGTGCCCGACCGTGCCAGCTTCGGTCAGTGGCTGGCCCACGCCCTGCTGCTGCACGGCGTGCTCGGCGCCGATTCGCTGTCGGCCGGGGTCTGGTACGTGGCCATCGATTTCCAGCTGTTCGCATTGTTCGCGCTGCTGCTGTGGGCCGGCCGGCGGCCGCTCGGCGTGCTGGCCGGCGTACTCGGCATGGCCCTGCTGTCGCTGTTCTGGTTCAACCGCCATGCCGAACTGGACAACTGGGCGATCTACTTCTTCGGTGCCTACGGCCTCGGTGCCGCCGCCTGGTGGGCCTCGACCCGCGGCCGACTTCGCATCTGGCTCGGGGTCATCGCCACGGTTGGTGTCGCGGCACTGGTCGAGGATTTCCGGCTGCGCATCGCACTGGCGCTGGTCGTCGCCCTGCTGCTCGGCTTCAGCCGGCGCAGCGGCCTGCTCGAACGCTGGCCGGACAATCCGCTGCTGGCCTGGCTGGGGCGCATTTCCTATTCGGTGTTCCTGGTCCATTTCCCGGTGCTGCTGCTGCTCAATGGACTGTTCTCGATGGGCGGCAGTGAGGGCGGCATGTCGGTCCTGGTCACGCTGATCGCCACCTGGGTGACCTGCGTCTGGGCCGGTTCGCTGTTCCATCACTGGATCGAGGCGCCTTCGGCCCGCTGGCGTCTGCCGTTCCGCCTGCCGCGCCCGGTCTTGCCGCAGCGCTTCTCGCTGCGGCAGCAGGCCGCCCGCTCGGCCGCCGACCGCGGCTGACGCTCAGTCTGCCAGTTCGGGGCGCTGGCGGAATTCGTCGAGCGCTTCCGGATTGGCCAGGGCTTCGATATTGCGGACCGGCTGCCCGTGCACGACGTTGCGCACGGCAAGTTCGACGATCTTGCCCGACTTGGTGCGCGGAATGTCGCGCACCTGAACGACCCTGGCCGGCACATGCCGCGGCGTGGTGTTGTCGCGGATCCGGCGCTTGATGCGGTCGACCAGCGCCGGATCGAGATTTTCCCCGTCCGCCAGCTTGACGAACAGCACCACCCGGACATCGTCACCGCGCCCCGGCGGCCAGTCCTGACCGATCACCAGCGATTCGACGATTTCCGGCAGGCTTTCGACCTGTCGGTAGATTTCCGCCGTACCGATGCGAACGCCGCCGGGATTGAGCGTCGCATCCGAGCGACCGTAAATGATCACGCCGTCGTGCCCGGTCAGTTCGGAATAATCGCCGTGACACCAGACGCCGGGGAAACGCTCGAAGTAGGCCGCCCGGTACTTGCTGCCGTCCGGGTCGTTCCAGAAACCGACCGGCATCGCCGGAAAAGGCCGGGTACAGACGAGTTCGCCCTTCTGCGAGCGTATCGGTCGGCCGGCGTCGTCGAACACGTCCACTGCCATGCCCAGTGCCCGGCACTGGATTTCGCCGCGATACACCGGCAGCAGCGGATTGCCGAGGACGAAACAGGAGACGATGTCGGTGCCGCCCGAAATCGAGGCCAGCAGCAGGTCGCGCTTGATTTCGCGATAGGCCCATTCGAACCCCTCCGGCGACAACGGACTGCCGGTCGAAAACATCGTCCGCAAGGCCCCCAGATCGTGCGTCCGGCCCGGTGTCAGGCCGAGTTTGGCCGCGGCGTCGATGAACTTGGCCGAGGTGCCGAAATGCGTCATCCGCTCGGCGGCGGCAAAGTCGAACAGGATGTTGCCGCCGCCGGCAAACGGCGAGCCGTCGTAAAGCAGCAAGGTCGCCCCCGAGGCCAGGCCGGAAACCAGCCAGTTCCACATCATCCAGCCGCAGGTCGTGAAATAGAACAGACGGTCGCCGGGACGCACATCGGCATGCAACTGGTGCTCCTTCAGATGCTGCAGGATGACGCCACCGTGACAGTGCACGATGCACTTGGGCACGCCGGTCGTTCCCGAGGAGAACATGATGAACAGCGGATGCGCGAAAGGCACGCGGCGGAAATTTACCGTCGCGTCGACGTCGACCGCAGGCAGCGCCGACCACGACAGGGCACCGGCGATCGACGCCGCGTCGGTCCGCGGGTCGAGATAGGGAACGAGCACCGTACACGTCAGACTCGGCAGTCGCGCGACGATCTCGGCGTTCTTCGCCATGCAATCGACCGGCTTGCCGTTGTACCAGTAGCCATCGACGCAGAACAGCACTTTGGGGGCGATCTGGCCGAAGCGGTCAAGCACGCCCTGAACGCCGAAATCCGGCGACGCGGAAGACCAGACCGCGCCGAGCGCCGTCGTCGCCAGCATGGCAACCAGGGTTTCGGGCAGGTTGGGCAGATAGCCGGCAACACGATCGCCGGGGCCGACGCCGGCGGCAATCAGTTGCCGCTGGCAGCGCGCGACCTCACGGGACAGCTCGCGCCAGCTCAGACGCCGGCGGACCTTGTCTTCGCCCCAGAAAACCAGCGCCTCGCCATCATCACACCGCCTCAGGAGATTTTCCGCGTAGTTCACACGGGCCTGCGGGAACCAGCGCGCACCGGGCATCCTGTCGCGGTCGACCAGGATTTCCGAGCCTTTTTCACCGATCGTCGCGCAGAAATCCCAGATCGTCTCCCAGAACGCGTCCGGCGCATCGACCGACCAGCGCCACAGGCCGGCGTAGTCGTCGTGGCCGCAGTCCCGCATCAGGCGGCCCATCGCCGTCGCGCCGGCGATCTGCGGATCGGGACGCCACAGGGGGTCTTGGTCGGTCGGATGGCGCATTGCAATACTCGTCGAAAGGGATGGCAGCCAGCTTAGCGCCGGCCCGCCCCGATGCCAGCCGGGCAAACCCTAATGCCGCCCGCCTGCTAAGATGCCCGCCTGCCGACAACACGGGGAACACAACGATGAGCGAAGTCGTCCTGCACGAAATCCACGACAAGGTGGGCCTGATCCGCATCAACCGCCCGGAAGCGATGAACGCGCTGAACGAAGCCGTGGTTCGCGGCATTGCCGCTGCGGTCGACCGCTTCGAAGCGGACGAAAACATCGCCTGCATCGTGCTCACCGGCAACGACAAGGCCTTTGCCGCCGGCGCCGACATCGGCGCGATGAAGGATTTCGATTACATGGACGCCTACCTCAGCGATTTCATCACCCGCTACTGGGAACGCATCCGCACTGCCCGCAAGCCGGTGATCGCGGCCGTTGCGGGCTACGCACTGGGCGGCGGCTGCGAGTTCGCCATGATGTGCGACATGATCTTCGCTGCCGACAACGCCCGCTTCGGCCAGCCCGAGGTCAAGATCGGCACCTTGCCCGGCGCCGGCGGCACGCAGCGCCTGCCCCGCGCGATCGGCAAGGCCAAGGCGATGGACATGTGCCTGACCGGCCGCCTGATGGATGCCGCCGAAGCGGAACGGGCCGGCCTGGTCGCCCGCGTCTTCCCGGCCGATCAACTGCTGGCGGAAACGCTCAAGGTGGCCGGAAGCATCGCCGCGCATTCGCTGCCGGTGCTGATGATGATCAAGGAATCGGTCAATCGCGCCTTCGAATCCTCGCTGGCCGAAGGGCTGCTGTTCGAACGCCGTGCCTTCCATGCCAGCTTCGGCCTGGCCGACCAGCGTGAAGGCATGCAGGCTTTCCTGGAGAAGCGCAAGCCGGATTTCACCAACCGCTGAACACCGGCAAGGGTTCCCCCGTATCGTGCGGGGCGGGAGCATCGGTTAGACTCCCCGCTTCCTGCCCGCCGGGACCCGATCATGCCGAAAACCCTCAGTACCGAAGTCATGCGCAGCTCGCCGGCCGCCCGCCAGGCGATCAGCCAGATCATCGGACGCGACAAGGCCGAACTGGCCGAACTCTTCTACGCCGCGATGCTCGCCGATCACGAAGCGACCGCTTTCCTGGCACCACAGACCGTCCAGTCGCGACTCAAGCCGGGCATGATGCGCTGGCTGGAGACCCTGTTCTGCTGCGAGACGGCACCGGCCTTCGAGGCCGCCATCGCGATGCAGCGCCACGTCGGCGACGTACACGCCCGCGCCGATATCCCGGTCAATCTGGTCGCCCGCGGCATGCGCCTGCTCAAACGTGAAATCCAGAATCGCCTGGTCGACACCGAACTGGCGCGCGAAGCGCTGGTCGAGGCGATCCTGCTCGTGGACCGGCTGACCGACATCGCTTTCGAGGAAATGAGCGCGGCCTTCGTCCGCTCGCATGAACGCAGCGTGCGCACCGACGAAGCCTTCCGCCTGTTTGCCGCCGGCCAGAACATCGCCACCGAGCGCGAACGCCAGCTCGGTGCGCTGCTCGAGTGGGAAAACCGCGTCTTCCGCGCGTTGACCACCGAGAACGACCTGAGCAACCTGCCGGAACTGCATGCCTCATCCTTTGGCCTGTGGCTCAACCACAAGGCCAGCCTGATGTTCAACGAGCGTCTGGAACTGCAGACCCTGACCGAGGCCGTCGAACGCATCGATCTCGACCTGCTGCCGCAACTCGCCGAAGCCAGCGGCGACCTCAGCCGCAGCCTGTTGCGCCGGATGATGCAGGAAGCCGAACGGATCAAGTTCCTGCTCACCGAAATGTTCGACCGGCTGGCCGATCTCGAGGTCGGCCGCGACACGCTGACCCAGTTGCTCAACCGGCGTTTCCTGGCCTCGATCCTGAAACGCGAGATCGAACTCTGCCGCCGCCGGCACATCGGCTTCGCCATCCTGATGATCGATGTCGATCATTTCAAGCGGATCAACGACGAATACGGTCACGAAGTCGGCGACCAGGTCCTGCAGCAGATCGCCATGCACCTGCTGAACAATGCCCGCGCCGGCGATTTCGTCTTCCGGTACGGCGGCGAGGAGTTCCTGATCGTGCTCGCCGAAGTCGACCAGACACTGGCGATGAAGGCCGCCGAGAAACTGCGCAAGCGCGTCGAGGAAGCCGAACTGCTGCTGGCCAACGACCGTCGCCTGCGGGTCACCGTCAGCATCGGCGTCGCCGCCAGCGACGGACACCCGGATTACGAACGCATCGTCGAACGGGCCGACGCCGCGCTCTACCAGGCCAAGCACCACGGCCGGAACCGCGTGCATACGCTGAGCGATACGCCAGCCATCGCCGGCTGACCGTCGGGTCGGGTCGCGGATGCATCTGTTCGTCGACATTTCCGCGCACGGCTTCGGCCACCTGGCGATCACCGCGCCGGTCCTCAACGCCCTGGCGGAAATCGTCCCCGAGCTGCGGCTGACCGTAAGCAGCGGCCTGCCGGCCAGCCGCCTGCACGAACGCATCGTGCCGGCTTTCAGGCACCTGCCGGAGGCCAGCGACTTCGGCTTCGCGATGCTCGACGCCACCCGCATCGACCTGCCGGCCAGCGCCGCCGCCTACCGTACCGCCCATGCCGACTGGCCCGCGCGGATTGCCGGTGAAGCGGCACTGCTCGCCCGGCTGGCCCCCGATCTCGTACTCAGCAACGTCTCGCCGTTGCCGCTGGCCGGGGCGCGGCTCGCCGGCATCCCCGCCCTGGCATTGTGTTCGCTGAACTGGGCCGATCTGTTCCTGCATGTTTTCGGCAGCGAACCCTGGGCCGCCGGCATTCACCGCCAGCTGCTCGCCGCCTACGCCGAGGCCGACGTCTTCCTGCGCACGACACCGGCCATGCCCATGCCGGACCTGCCCCGGCAACGCGACATCGGCGTGATCGCGACGCTGGGACAACGCCGCGCGCTGACCTCCGCCGATGGACGACGCACCGCCCTCGTCGCGCTCGGCGGCATCGCCCATCGGCTGCCGATCGAAGCCTGGCCGCGGGACAGCGGCTGGCGCTGGCTGGTCCCGGCCGCCTGGCGCTGCACCCATCCGGACGCGCTGGACAGCGAAAGCCTCGGCCTGTCGTTTACCGACCTGCTGTGTTCGGTCGATGCCGTGATCACCAAGCCCGGCTACGGCACCTTCACCGAAGCCGCCTGCAACGGCGTGCCGGTGCTTTACCAGCGGCGCGAGGACTGGCCGGAGCAAAGTTGCCTGATCGACTGGCTGCAACGCAATGGAAATTGCCGCGAAGTCGCGGTCGACCGCATGCCAGGGGGAAATTTCGCCGGCGACCTGGCGTGCTTGCTGGCCCAGCCCCGACGGCAGCCACCCAGCGCCGACGGCGCCGCACGAGCGGCGGCAGCCGTGCTGGAATACGCCGGCCGGAAACCGCTTACAGGGGCCGCAGGCCGAAACGCTTGAGCAGTTCGCCGGTTTCGCACACCGGCAGGCCCATCACGCCGGTATAGCTGCCCGACAGATGCTCGACAAACAGCCCGGCACGCCCCTGGATGCCATAGGCACCGGCCTTGTCCATCGGCTCGCCGGTCAGCACGTAGTGCCGGATTTCATCGTCGTCGATGACGCGGAAACGGACGTCGCTGACCGACAGCACGAATTCCGTGCGGCCAAGGTAGTGCACCGCGACACCGGTCAGCACGCGATGCGTCTGGCCGGAAAGGCGACGCAGGATGGCCGTCGCATGCGCCGCATCGTCCGGTTTGCCGATGATCTCGCCGGCGAATTCAAGCGTGGTATCGGCCGACAGCACGGGTTGCGGCAGCAAATGCCGTTCGCGGACGATGCGCAGACCATGCTCCGCCTTGGCACGCGCCACCCGTTCGACGTAGGCGACCGGGTCTTCGCCGGGCAGCGGCGTTTCGTCGACTTCCGGATCGACGCGCATGCCGTCGCGGAATACCACGGTATCGAACTCGATGCCCATCTGGTGCAACAGTTCGCGGCGACGCGGGCTACGCGAAGCGAGATAGAGGCGCATCATCCTTCCCGGTGGTAAGGGTGGTTCTTCAGCACGCTGACCGCGCGGTACAGTTGCTCGCACAGCAGCAGCCTGGCCATGCCGTGCGGCAGGGTCAGGCTGGACAGGCGGATCTTCTCGGCGGCACGCTGCTTGAGCGTCTCGTCGATCCCGTCGGCACCGCCGATCAGCAGCACGACATCGCGCCCGTCCTGCATCCAGGCTTCGAGACGTTTCGCCAGCTTCAGCGTGGTCAGATCCTCGCCCTTCTCGTCAAGCACGACCAGCCGGCAGCTGTCGGGCAGCGCATCCTCGATGCGCCCGCGCTCGGCCGCCAGCAACTGTTCGCGGGTTTTCGAGCCGCGCGGCTCGGGCTTGATCTCGACGACGCTGGCCGCAGCTTCGCGCGGCATGCGCTTGAGGTATTCGGCACAGCCCTCGTCGACCCAGCCCGGTTGCCGGTGCCCGACGGCGAGGACGGCCAGCTTCATTCGCCGGCAGCCTGCTCCGCCGCCTTGCGACGCTGGGCCGGGGTCACCTGCCAGAGCTCCTCGAGATTGTAGTAGGCACGCACGGCGGGCTGCATGACATGGACGACGATGTCGCCGATGTCCACCAGCACCCATTCGCCGGCCTCCTCGCCCTCGGTCGAGACAATCTCGCCACCGGCCTCCTTGACCTTGACGATGACGTTGTTGGCGAGCGCCTTGACCTGGCGGTTGGAATCACCGGTGGCGATGACCACCCGATCGAACATCGAGGTCAGCTTGGTCGTGTTGATCACTTCGATGTCCTTGCCCTTGATGTCTTCGAGGGCGTTGACGACGATTTTCTGCAGCTTGCGTAGGTCCATCAGGAATTTCTGTAAAGGGAATGGTCTTGAATATAGTCGAGAACGGCATCCGGCAGCAAATAACGGGCCGACAGGCCGTTGGCCAGCAGCTTGCGGATCTGCGTCGCCGAGATCGCCAGCTGGGTCATCGCGAAGGTGACGATCTGTCCGGCCGGGGCAGCGGCCAGCACGGCGGCGTCGGTTGTCCGGCGATCGCCGAATTCGGTCGCCAGTTCGTGCGGCAGGCTGGCCGTTTCGACCGGAAATCCGGGACGATGCGACACCGCGATATGGGCCAGCGCAAACAGGTCGCGCCAGCGATGCCAGCTGGCGAGACCGGCAAAGGCATCGGCCCCGACCAACAGCACCAGCGGACGTTGCGCCCCCAACTCGCTGCGCAGCCGTGTCAGCGTATGCACCGTATAACTCGGCGCGCTCGCCTCGACCTCGGCCGGGTCGACCGAAAAAAGGGGATTTTCCGCCGTTGACCGCAGCACCATCGCCAGACGCTGTTCCGCCGTGACTTGCGGCGTCCCCCGATGCGGCGGATGGCCGGCCGGAATCCAGCGCACGCCAGCCAGACCGAGGTGAGCGATCGCTTCTTCGGCAAGCCGCAAATGGCCGTAGTGCACCGGATCGAAAGTCCCGCCGAACAGGCCGAGCGGCCCGGCCACGCCGGATACCCGTTCAGGCAAGTTCGGAAATCCCGAAGATGTCGCGATAACCAACGTAGAAACTGGCAAACACGGTCGGTGCGATGAGCAGAGCCATGGCCATGGTGACGATGACCGCGGCGAACTCCTGCAGACCGGGTACCGCCACCAGCAGCATGCCGACCAGCAGACCGGGAACGAACACACCGATCGCCAGCACACCCAGGCTGTAAACCAGGAAAGGACGCCAGTTCATCGTGCAGGCAACCAGACTGAAGAACAGCGACCTGCCGAGCGTCAGCCGGTGCCAGGCGGCAAGCACCGGGGCGAACCACCAGGCCATCAGGACCGGCACCATCAGGATCGCCACCAGCGCCGCCGACAGCGTGAAATCGACATCTTCGACCGCCGCCCTTTCGGTACGGTTACCAGCCAGCATGTACTGCAGCAGGGCACCGCCGTCGGCCAGCGCCGACAGACCGAGCACGCCCAGCGTGACCAGCAGGTAGAGCGCACCCAGCAACAGCAGCGTGCGGGCGTTCTCGCGGAAGGCAGCGAACAGGATGCTCAAGGTGACCGGCTGACCACGCTCGAGGTGGCGCGACGCCTGCATCAGGCCAACCGACAGGCCGGGAATGATCGCCGATGCCGCCAGCGCACCGAGCACCGGCAACAGGTTGAGGAACAGGACGATCAACCAGTAACTGATGACCAGTGCCGACATCACCGGCGGATTGCGCCGGTAGATGGCAAAGCCATCGACCAGCCAGCGCCAGCCGGCGGCGGCCGGCAGAGTCTGCGCACGCACCGTTCAGGCCTCCGGGAAAATATCGCGATACGACGCGTAGACCGCAGCCGACGCCACCGGCAGCAGCAGCATCATGCCCAGGCCGAGCGGCAACATCGCGAAAAAGGCGGCGACCATCAGGAACACGCCGAAAATGGTCATCACCAGCCAGTTGCGCAGACCGGCCGCAAAGCTGGCGCGCATTGCCGCCAGCGGCTGCATGTCGTGGAAAAAGACCAGCGCCGGCGCAAACCACACGGCCATGATCACCGGCACCGACAGCACCAGCACCATCAGGCCGGCCAGCATGATGCCGCCGAGCGCGATGCCGAAACCGGCCATCCGCCCGGTGATCGAACCGCCGAGGATGCCGCCGCTGGTCAGGGCGAAGGCCACCAGCGCAATGCCGAAGATGCCCAGCGCGAAGAACACGCCGACCATCACCAGTTGGCCGGCGTTATGCCGGAAGCCGGCGAACAGGTCGCTGATCTGCGGCTCCTGGCCATCGGATATCCGTCGGCACAGTTGCAGCATGCCGGCACCGAACAACGGCACCAGCAAATGCGCGGCAATCTGGCCGAAGACCGGCACGATGGAGATGGCCATCAGCATGACCAGCAGCAACACGCCGCAGCCCAGCCAGATGCCGGGGTTGACCAGGAACATCGTCCAGCCCTGGGTCAGCCAGTCGAACACGGCCCCCGGATCGACTTCCCGGCTGCGGCCGGAAAAAGCCGCCGGTGCCATCGGAAAGCTCGGGGTTTCATCCATGCGCGGATGCTAGCCGGGGAGCGGCGTCGGGGCAAGGCGGAATTGCATCAACAGGCGTCGAAACGCATCCGGATTCTTCACCGTTACCACGCTTCCGGCACGCGGCCGGTAAACCGCGTCCAGGCGCAGCAGCCAGAAACGCAGCGCAGCCGCCCGGCGGACGGCCAGCCAGGCAGCGCGCTCGGCCGGCAACAACGGCCGGACCGATTCGTAACCGGCGACCAGCGCCGCCAGGCCTTCCTGATCCGCACTCCAGTCGTTGGCCACCACCGCCAGGTCGTAGATCCAGGCATCGACGCCGGCAAAGTAGAAATCGAGCAGACCGGACAGTCGACCGCGCTCGTCCCACAACACGTTGTCGCGAAACAGATCGGCGTGGATCACGCCGGACGGGAGCGCCGACCAGTCCTGTGCCGCCTGATAGGCCAATTCGTCGGCGAGCAGCACCGCATCGTCCGGCGTCAGCAAGGGCAGCAAGCTCTCGCCGGTCGACCGACGCCAGGCGGCCCCACAGGGATTCTCCGGGGCCCCGGCCAGCCCGGCCGCCGCTTTGTGCAGCCGGGCGAGCGCCGCACCGACCGCCATGCAGTGCGCCGGCCCCGGGCGCTCCACCGAAGCCCCTTGCAGGCAGCTCAGCAGGGCCGCCGGTTTGCCGCACAGCGGCCGCCAGCGGCGCCCGTCGGCAGCACGCAGCGGATCGGGACAGGGCAGTCCGCGGCCGGCCAGCCAGCCTTGCAACTGCAGGTAGAAATCGAGATCGGCCGTCGGCAGCGTCTCGAACAGCGTCAGCACGTAGCGCCCCTGTGTCGTGGTGACGAAGTAATTGGAATTCTGCATGCCGGCAGCGATACCGGCATGGTCGATCAGCTCGCCGCAGGACAGGGGTCGAAGCCAGGCGGCGAGTTCATCCCGTTCGACCGTGGTGTAAACGGACAAGACTTACCAGGCGTGGATGATCCACATCGGCGGCCGCACCGGATTCGGACCGACTTCGGTCTGCACGAAATTGCCGTCGCCGGCCCGGTCGACCAGATAGTAGGCCGGACCGACCTTGGGCGTGACCTTGACCATGTAGAGCTTGCCGTTGATGCGAAACTCCTCACGCGTCTCGGTCTCTTTTTTGACGATGGTCACCTGCGGTTCAAGCGCTTCGTCGAAGGCCTCCATGCCGGGCGGCGGCGGCGGCACGGCCGGCAGCGGCTGCAGATCGGCCGGCTGCTGCTGCGCCCAGGCGAACGAAGCGGCGAACAGCAGGAAGGGGATGAAGCGGCGCATGATGATTCCTCGTGACGAATGGGTCATTTTATTACAGGTTGAGCATCAACTCCCGCTCGTTGGGCAAGGGCCCGAACGGCCGCGACTCGTAATGCTTGAAAATCGCCTCGACAACCTTCTCCGGTTCGTCGATGACCTGGATCAGGTCGACATCGGCCGCATCGATCATGCCTTCGCGCACCAGGGTATCGCGGAACCAGTCGATCAGCCCTTTCCAGAAATCCGAACAGACGAGGATCAGCGGAATCTTCCTTGCCTTGCCGGTCTGGATCAGGGTCAGCGCCTCCATCAGTTCGTCGAGCGTGCCGAAACCGCCGGGCATGACGACGTAGGCGCTGGCGAAGCGGACGAACATGTACTTGCGCGCGAAGAAATGGCGAAAGGTCTGCGAGATGTCCTGGTAAGGGTTGCTCTGTTGCTCGTGCGGCAACTGGATGTTCAGGCCGACCGACGGCGACTTGCCGAAGAAAGCCCCCTTGTTGGCGGCTTCCATGATCCCCGGTCCACCGCCGGAAATCACCGAAAACCCGGAATCGGACAACAGGCGTGCCGTTTTTTCGGTCAATTCGTAATACGGCGTACCTTCCTTGATCCGCGCCGAGCCGAAAACGGTCACCGCCGGCTTGATCGCCGACAGGCGGTCGGTCGCCTCGACGAACTCTGACATAATGCCGAAAATCCGCCAGGACTCGCGGGCCGCCGAATTTTTCTGCATGGCCTCGGTCTCGATGCTCATCACCAGCTTTTCGCTCTCCGTCATCCTGTTATGCCTCTCTTGTTGTTGGTGGACGGTTCGTCCTATCTATACCGCGCCTATCACGCCCTGCCCGACCTGCGGAATCCGGCCGGCGAGCCGACGGGCGCGCTGTACGGGGTTTTGAACATGCTACGTCGTCTGGAAAGCGACCACAAGGCGGACTACAAGGCCGTGGTCTTCGACGCCAAGGGCAAGACCTTCCGCGACGACTGGTATCCCGAGTACAAGGCGCACCGCCCGCCGATGCCCGACGACCTGCGCGCCCAGATCGAGCCGATCCACGCCGCCATCGCCGCCGCCGGCTGGCCGGTGCTGTGCGTCGACGGCGTCGAGGCCGACGACGTGATCGGCACGCTGGCGACGAAGGCTGCGGTCGACGGCATCGACACGCTGATTTCCACCGGCGACAAGGACCTGACCCAGCTGGTCGGCCCGCATGTCCGCTGGTACAACACGATGAGCGAGGAAATGCTCGACGCGGCCGGCGTCGAGGCCAAGTTCGGTGTGCCGCCGGAAAAGATCGTCGATTACCTGGCGCTGGTCGGCGACACCGTCGACGGCGTTCCCGGCGTCGCCAAATGCGGGCCGAAGACCGCCGTCAAATGGCTGACGCAGTACGGCTCGCTCGACGAAATCGTCGCCAACGCCGACAAGATCAGCGGCGTGGTCGGCCAGAACCTGCGCGACCACCTCGACTTCCTGCCGCTCGGCAGGAAGCTCGTCACCGTCGTCTGCGACCTGCCGGATTTGCCGGCGCCGACCGCCTTGACCGCCACGACGCGCGACCGCGACACCTTGCGCGAGCTGTACACCCGCTACAACTTCCGCACCTGGACGCGCGAGCTCGACAGCGACGCACCGCTGGCCGGCGAAGAAGCCGCCGCACCGCCCGCCGCGCCGAGCGAAGTCCGCTACGAAACCGTGTTCACCTGGGAACAGTTCGAGCACTGGCTGCAAAAGATCGAAGCCGCGCCGCTGACCGCGCTCGACACCGAAACCACCAGCCTCGACAGCTTCGCCGCGCGCATCGTCGGCATTTCCTTGTCGGTGACGCCCGGCGAGGCCTGCTACATCCCGCTCGCCCACAACGGCCCCGGCGTCGCCGAGCAGTTGCCGCGCGACGAAGTGCTGGCGAAACTGAAGCCCTGGCTGGAAAATGCCGAGCGCCGGAAGGTGCTGCAGAACGCCAAGTACGACCAGCACGTCTTCGCCAACCACGCCATCGCGCTGGCCGGTATCGCCCACGACACCATGCTGCAGAGCTACGTGATCGAATCCGACAAGGGCCACGACCTCGGCCAGTTGTGCAGCCGCCACCTCGGCCTCGACACCATCGCCTACGAAGACCTGTGCGGCAAAGGCGCCAAGCAGATCGGCTTCGACCAGGTCGACATCGAGCGCGCCGCCACCTACGCCGCCGAGGACGCCGACGTCACGCTGCGCGTCCATGACGCGCTGCACCCGCAGTTCGCCAAGGAGCCGGGCCTCTCGCGCATCTATCACGAGATCGAACTACCCGCCCGGCAGGTGATCTGGCAGATGGAGCGCACCGGCATCCTGATCGACGGCGACACGCTGGCCCGTCAGAGCCACGAGATCGGCCAGAAGATCATGGCGCTGGAAGCACAGGCCTATGAGCTCGCCGGCCAGCCGTTCAACCTGGCGTCGCCGAAGCAGCTCGGTGAAATCCTGTTCGGCAAGCAGGGCTTGCCGGTGAAGAAGAAAACCGCGTCCGGCGGCGCCTCGACCGACGAGGAAGTGCTCTCCGAACTGGCGCTCGACTACCCGCTGCCCAAGCTCCTGCTCGAACACCGCTCGCTGTCGAAACTCAAGGGCACCTACACCGACAAGCTGCCGCGCATGATCAACCCGGATACCGGCAGAGTACATACGCACTTCTCGCAGGCGTCCGTGGTCACCGGCCGGCTCGCCTCCAGCGAACCCAACCTGCAGAACATCCCGGTGCGCACCGACGAAGGGCGCAAGATTCGCACCGCCTTCGTCGCCCCCGGAGGCAGCAGCATCGTCTCGGCCGACTACTCGCAGATCGAACTGCGCATCATGGCCCACCTCTCCGGCGACGCCCGCCTGCTCGAAGCCTTCGCCCAAGGCGAGGACGTGCACCGCGCCACCGCCGCCGAAATCTTCGGGGTCACGCCGCTGGAAGTCGGCCCCGATCAACGGCGCGTCGCCAAGAGCATCAACTTCGGCCTGATCTACGGCATGAGCGCCTTCGGCCTCGCCCGCCAGCTGGGCCTGGAGCGCAGCGCGGCGCAGACCTACATCGACCGCTACTTCGCCCGTTACCCCGGCGTCGCCCGCTACATGGAAGAAGCCCGCGCCACGGTGCGCGAGCACGGCTACGTCGAGACCGTCTACGGTCGACGGCTGTGGCTGCCGGAAATCCGTTCAAGCAACGGCAACCGCCGCCAGGCCGCCGAGCGCGCGGCAATCAACGCGCCGATGCAGGGCACCGCCGCCGACCTGATCAAGTTCGCCATGATCGCCGTCCAGGGCTGGCTGGACGCTTCCGGGTTAAAATCCCGCCTCGTGCTGCAGGTTCACGACGAACTGGTGCTGGAAGTGCCGGACGATGAACTCTCCCGCATCCGCGCCGAACTACCGCGCTTGATGACCCAGGTTGCCGAGCTGAAGGTGCCGCTGGTCGTCGAGGTCGGCATTGGCACCAACTGGGAAGCGGCTCATTGAACACATCCTGGACCGACCAGGCAGGCCGATAGAAAAACCATGAAGTTCTACCAGCTCAAGGGCGAAATCCTTCGCCACATGCGCAAACTGATCACCGCACGCCTGCATCGTTATCCGAGGTTTTGCGCGAATACTCCCCAGCGAATCTATTTCTTCAACAACAACCACAATGCCGCGTCTGCCTATCTACGTGCCCGGCAACTGTGCGAAATTGTCTCGCCAGTCATGGAGGCCGGCCTGATTGACGATATCGCCGACATCCCAGATCGCAGTGTGGTGGTCGGCACCAAGGGAACATTGCCGATACTCGCCCGGGCCATCAGCGAATGCCGGCAGCCACAGGTCCGGTTTTATTACGACCCTGTCGACCAATTGCTGGCCCCTGCCGACATCGAACTTGCCGATGGCTTGATCGCTTCGTCATATCGGCAATATCTCTGGTTGCGCACGCAGACCGCCAAGCCGGTTTTCCTGATCCCACACCACGCTGATTCACGCATCGTACAACGCGTTCGCCACGATGCTGGATTTCGCGTTGCCTATTTCGGCGACGAGAGGAATATCTTTCTCGGCGATTCTCTGCAGCGGCAAATCGATGTCTTTCAGGTCAAGCAGCACCAGGATACGCGCTGGATGGCACAACTGGCCAACTACCCGCTGCACTACTGCATCCGCCGGAAACCGGAGAAGAGCCACACCTTCAACCCGGCGACGAAACTATTTATCGCCGCCAAGGCCGGCGCAGCCGTCATCACTACGCGCGATGAATCGGACGCCGAACTGCTGCTGCCGCCCGACTATCCGTTCTACTGCCAGACACGCAGCGAAAAGGCGATTCAGGAAACCCTGGCCTTCGCCCGCGAAAGCTTCTGTACGCCGATCTTCGCCAAGGCTGTCGCTGACGTTTCCCAGATCCGGGGCTGGCGCGAAGAGGAACAGATACTGCAACTTCGCCAGTTGCTGGCACTGACCAAAGTCTGAGCAGCCCGGCCCGGGGCATGAGGTAAAATGGCTGCCCAGCGGCGAAAGGGGGCGCCAGGCCAATCCGCGAGCAGCCCGAGTGCATAGCCGGTCCGCGACCAGACCAACCGCAACATTTTTCTCCGTATCCATCCCGTGAACATCGTCCTCGCCATTCCTGGTCACCTGAAAACCGTCCCGATGGGGGGCTTCTGCGCCGAAGCGCTGCGCGAACTCGGCCACCGGGTCACCGTCGTCGATTTCCGCAGCCAGTGGACCGACAAGGTCCGGGAAAAGCTGGCCGGCAAGAGTGATGAAGAGAAGGTCAGCATCAACCGGCGCATCCGGTGCATCGTCGAACGGACCTCACCGGACGCTTTCATCACGCTGTTCGGCTTCGACATTTCGGTGCAGACCCTGGCCTGGCTGCGCGAGAGAAAGATCCCCAGCGCCTGTTGGTGGATCAACGATCCCTTCCAGTTCGAACGCTCGGCACGCAAGGGCGGGCATTACGACTTCCTTTTCTCCAATTCAGCAGGCTCGGTGGACGATTACCGGGCGGCCGGGATTGCACAAGCGCATTTCCTGCCGACAGCCTGTCAGCCGGCGATTCACCATGGCGGACCGGTACGCGACGCCTATCGCTGCGACATCTGCTTCGCCGGCGACTGGAGTCCGCTGCGCGAACGGATGATGCTCGGTCTGCTCGATCGTTTCGACCTGCGCATCTTCGGCCCCTGGGGCAAGAAACTGGCCGCCGATTCACCGCTGCGCGCACGCCTGACCGAAGGTTTTTTCACGCCGCAGGAAATGACCGCGATGTTCAACAGCGCCGGGATCGTGCTCAACCTGCACACCTGGTACGGCAAGTTCGAATACGGGGTCAATCCGCGGCTGTTCGAGGCATCGGCCTGCGGCGCCGTGCAGCTGGTCGACCGCAAGCGTGAAATTCCCGAGCTGTTCGCCGTCGACCGCGAGATTTTCCTGTACGAATCGCTAGAGGATGTCGCGGCAGCCGCTCGCGACATCCTGGCACTGCCCGCCGACAGCCGCCGGGCCGTCGGCGATGCCGCACTGCAACGCGCTCACGCCGAACACAGCTATCGCCACCGGATGGCCAGCCTGCTCGCCACAATGGGCGCTGCCGGCGCCTGAAAGAAATCCATGCACATTGTCCACACCGAATCCTCGCAAGGCTGGGGCGGCCAGGAAATCCGCATCCTGACCGAAGCTGCCGGCATGATCGCCCGCGGCCACCGGGTCACCCTGCTCACGCCGCCGACGGCGCGCATTCACGATGCGGCCCGCGCGCGCGGCATCGAGACCGTTGCCCTGCCGCTGGAAAAGAAACGTCTGTCGGGTCTTGTCGCAATGCGCCGCTGGCTAGTGGAAAACCCCGGCGTGGACGTCATCAACACCCACAGTTCGACCGACAGCTGGCTGGCCGGACTGGCGACACTGACCTCTCGCCAGGCGCCGGCCATCGTCCGTACGCGCCACATCTCGGCCGCGGTGCACGACAGCTGGTCGAATCGCTGGTTGTACGGCCGTTCGGCGCGCCGCGTCGTGACCACCGGCGAAGCGCTGCGCCTCGAACTGATCGACAGCCTGCACCTGCCGGCAGAACATGTGCTGTCGGTCGCCACCGGCATCGACCTGCAACGCTTCTCGCGCGCCGCCGCCCCCGAACGCGCAGCGGCGCGACAGGCGCTCGGCCTGCCGGAAAATGCCTTCATCGTCGGCATTGCCGCCACGCTGCGCAGCTGGAAGGGACACGACGATCTGCTCGCCGCTTTCGAACTGCTGGCCGGCGCAGACCCCGACCTGCACGTGGCGATCGCCGGCGACGGCCCGCGCCGCGCGCATCTCGAACAAAAGATCGCGGCCTCGGCGCACTGCGAACGCATCCATCTGCTCGGCCACCGCGAGGACGTGCCGGCGGTACTCGCCGCGCTCGACCTATTCGTCCTGCCCTCCTACGCCAACGAAGGGGTACCGCAGGCGATCATGCAGGCAATGGCGATGGAACTGCCGGTGATTTCAACGACGATCGGCGCCATCTCGGATGCCGTGGTGGACGGCAGCACCGGCCGGCTGCTGGCACCGCGCGATCCGCAAACGCTGGCGGCAGCGATCGCCGCCCTACGGCGCGACGACAAATTGCGCCAAACCTATGCGACGGCCGGTCGACGCCGCGTCGAGGAAAAATTCTCGCTCGACGGCATGGTCGACGCGATGCTCGACGTATTTCAGGCGGTGCGCGCCAGCACCCGGCAATAAACGGCTTCGATCCGGCGCACCATCGCCCGGTCGGAATAATGGTCGTGGACGTGCTGCCGCCCAGCCTCGCCGCGTGCGGCAGCTTCGGCCGGCTGATCGTGACAGAAGGAAATCGCCTCGACCAGCGCGTCGACCGCATCCGGCGGCACCACCCAGCCGCGCTCGTCGCGCCCGAGCACACCGGCCACGCCACCGACATCGGTAGCGACCACCGGCAAGCCGGCGGCCATCGCCGACAGCATGGCCAGCGACAGGCCTTCCCACAGCGACGGCATGACGAACAGGTCCATCACCGCGAACAGGTCGCCGAGATCGCTGCGCGTTCCGAGCAGGCGGACCTCGGCCTGCAGACCGAGCGCTTCGACCTGCGCACGCAGCGCCGCTTCCTCGCGACCCGAACCGATCAGCAGCAGCACGACGGGAAAACGTTCGCGCAGGTGGGCCATCGCCTCGACCAGCACACGATGGCCCTTCTGGATTTCCAGACGGCCGATGGTGCCCAACACGTAAGCGCCCGCCGGCAGGGAAAGCTCGTCGCGTACCGCCTCGACCGCACGGACCGGCAGCGAACGCGACAGATCGACGGAATTCGGAATGATCTCGACCAGCGCCGGCGGCACTTGGTCGTAACGCAACACGTCGCGCCGGATGTCTTCCGAACCGACCAGGATGGCGCCGGTATGCCGGGCCAGCCACCAGTTGCGCAAGCGTCGGTGCCACTTCGGCTTGGTGTAGGTGTTGTGGATCGACACAACGCTCGGCACGCCGGCCCGGCGGGCGGCCTGTCGCGCATGAAGGTTGGCGTGATAGAGATGCGAATGGACGAGGTCGATGCGCTCGCTGCGCAACAGATCGACCAGCGCCGGCACGATCCCGGCCGACGGCTTGCCACGCCCCATGACCTGCAGTTCGACCAGCGGCACGCCGAGCGCACGCACCGCTGGCGCCAGTTCGCCGCCTTCGCCGAGCGTACACACCACCGATTCGTAAACCGCCGGGTCGAGTTCGCGCAGGATGCTGATCAACAGGTTCTCGGCGCCACCCACCGGCAACGTGACGAAGACGTGCAGGATGCGGATTTTCATCGCAAAACCCCGTCGACCGCAGCAAGGAAGGGAGGAATCCGTTTCGCCCAGGTGTGTTCGGCAACGACGAAATCGCGCCCGGCGCGGCGGATGCGTTCGCCTTCCTGACGTCCTGCGGCCGACGTGTAGTAGGCGATCCTTTTGGCGAAATTGTCGTCGTCGACCGCAACATAATGCTCGCCGTCGCGGAAGCCGAGCGCCGTCAGCTCGGGCGTCATCTCGCCGAACATCAGCGCGCCGGCCGCCGGGATTTCAAAGAACTTCATCAGCGTGTAACGCATTGCCGAGGCACAGGTAAACGCCGACCAGGTCGTGTTCAGCGCGGCGTTGAACTGCTCGCCGTCGTGCCCGCCGACCCGCTTCTTGCGGAGATAGCGCAGGCCGCTGTCGTTTTCGATCCAGGCACGGACCTTGCGGCGCAGCGGATACTTGCCCTCGGTCAGCGCCCCCAGGCAGGCGATGTCGTAGCGACGGCGCTTGCCCAGATCGCGGAAGACCGTCGGATCGACCGCCCATGGCAGATAAATGAAAGGCAGATCAGGCCGGCCCAGAGCATCGGCGACGGTCTCATCGGTATGCGGATAGGCGCTGACCATCGCTGCCAGGTTGCCCAACTTGCCGAAGAAGGCCTGCTTGACCCGCGAGCGTTCGGCGCTGTCGGTGAAATCGTAGTGATCGCCGACGAAGCCGACGACCGGCGCCGCGACTTCTCCCAGATCCATCAACCGCCAAGTGTAACCATGGTTGTAATTGACAAAGATCCAGTCCGGCTGCTGCTCGCCGAAATACTCGTCGATCACGCGGCGCACCGAATAGTCATACGCTGCCCAAGGAAAATGTTCGGACAGAAACAAGGCCTGTGTCTGCCCCGCCAGTTCGAGGTCGCGGTAAAAGTTCTGGTTTTTCTTCTCAGCCGAGAGGATGAGTATCCGAACATCGGCATTGCCAATGTTCAAGGTATTACATATCAACCCTGTCGATACGGCTTTTTTTCGGAAAAACCTCAAAATGCAATCGAACATTTTATGTCAATTTACGCTTTGTTTGCCGAGCAAACGATGCTGCCGTGCCTTCCGAGTTTTGCAAGCACTTTCGAGATGGGCTTGTGTACCAGGCGGTCAAGATGCTCAAAAGGCAGAAGATAAACAAGTTCAAAAAGCGAAATCTGCTTATTTTTATATGCATCCCAAGGATTGATTCTATGCTGCACTCCAAACTCCCGACCGATCGCCTTGACAGCCAACCAGTTCAAAATTCTTCGATGCCCACCATAATAAACAATCTCATCAGGAACAACCTTGATATTGACGAATCCTTGATCGGTCAAATAGGACGTTAACGTATTTGGGGTATAAAAAAACAAGTGCCGGGGAATATCTTCATACATCATGAGCCTAGCCCTAAGGCTGAAAAAACTGGGAACCAGAAAGACAAACTCCCCTCCCCGCTTGAGCACTCTGGCAACCTCCGAAAAATAATACTTGGGGTCATGCAAATGCTCAAAAACAGCCCAAGACGTAACCACATCGTATTCTTCGGAGCTTACTTTCTCGAAAGCGTCATATATTTTCACGCCAAACTTGTTCTCCGCATTGGCAGCAATTTCCAAACCATCTGCGGAAAAACCAACTTTATTGGAAAAGTCCGGAAATCCGCCATTACGGCACCCGATATCCAGAAGCCTGCCGGATTTTTTTGAAACGAAAGACATTTCACGAGAAAATTTTAGTTGAGCCCCCTGTCCCGACTCCCCGGACGAGAAAAAATCATCGGGATAATAGACCCCCATGGATTTCGGAACCGGCCGTGGATTAAGAAATCCTAAACCACACTTGGTGCATTCAACGACCGTATACACATTCGGATCCCCGGGAAATCTATCATCCCCAGCAGAAAAAACCGTTCGATAACTTGTTGAGCCACACAGATTGCAGGAATCTACATGCTCAAGCTCAACCGACTCACCCCGAACTTCAATTTTGCTCATCAATTCACCCAACCGATTCCGTAAAACCGACGATCTCTCGATATTTATCCAGCAATTTCACTCGGTAATCTCCCCAAGTGAAATTTTCCATATGACGCCTAGCCGTCATTCCCAGGCGCAGCCTCAAGTCTGGCTGTTTATACAACAATTGAATTTTCTCAGCCAAAGCACCAGCATCCCGGATCGGCACAATGTACCCATCCTCCCCATCGATCGCCAAAGATCCGGCATTCGGCGTGACGATGACCGGTAGACCGCAGGCCATCGCTTCGTAGGTCACCTTGGCGGAACCTTCGTCCACACTAGGAAAGACAAATACGCTGGCACTCTGGTAAGCGGCCACGGGATCGGGCACGAAGCCGATGTGACGGATGTTGCCACGGTTTACCCGCGACTCGAGCAGCGACCGGATTTCGTCCATCATCTGGCCGACCAACAGCAACTCGGCATTCGGCAATGCCAAGCGATCCCAGGCCTCGAGCAGATACTTCAAACCCTTGCGAACCAACAGCTGACCGACGAAGATCACCCGAAAGACATCGTCCTGCTTGACGCCCGGCATATAACGGCCGGGGTCGAAACCACGCGGCAGCATGACCAGTTTCTCGCGCGGAAAACCCTCGTCGACGAAGGTATCGTAGCAAAATGGTGAATTGACGAAGACACGGTCGGCCAGCTCGAATTCCTCGCAGGCTTCTTCCAGCTCCCGTCGCCAGTGATCGTAGGGCGACAGCCAGGCCGGGCAGCTTTCTAGCTTACGCGGCACGCCGTAAATATCGAATTCCTCGTCGAGGATGCGTTTCGAGAAACGCGGATGCGAATAGCCGCGGTCGACGATGCCGACGATGCCTTTTTGCCGGGCAACACGCAGCGTGTTGAGCGATTCGTGCGTCCAGCCGTGGAAGATATCCACGTCGTGTCGCTGCAGCCAGTGCGAGGCGCGCCAGTCCAGCCACATCCGCTTCATCGAATAGTAGTAGCGCGAGGATAGCGAGGAAAACAGCTTGGCTGGCTGGAACCAGACGGTCGACACTTTTTCGCGCGGGACTTCCCGCTGCCGGTTGCCGTAGCACAGCACGCGTTCCAGACAACCCGCCTGGTAGCTGGCCTGGGCGGCCTGGTGCGCGACATTGGCGAGGCCGGTACCGCCCAGGCGGCTGGCTGTCGTGTAGAAAACTTTCATCGACGATATTCCCGTTCCAGCCAGTGCCAGGTGCGCGCCAGCCCTTCCGCCATCGGCGTCGCCGGCTGCCAGCCGAGGCAGCGACGAATCCGTTCGATGCCCAGCACGACGGTCGGCGCGTCGGCCTTGCGCGCCGGACGATAATCGACCCGCGGCGGCCGGCCGGTCACCTGCCCCAGCACCTCGACCAGCCGGTTCAGCGACAGTCCCTCGCCGGAGCCGACGTTGAACACGCGCTCGTCGTCGTTCGCCGGCCGGTAGTCGATGCCGCGCAGGAAAGCGTCAATCAGGTCGCCGATGTAGAGATAGTCGCGCACGACGCTGCCGTCTCCCCAGATCGCGATCGGCTGCTCCTGCAGCAGGCGACCGAGGAACACCGCAACCGCGCCTTGCGCGCCGGCCGGATCCTGCCCCTCGCCGTAGGGGTTGCCCGGCCGGAAGACCAGATAATCCAGCCCGTGCAGGCGGCGGTAAAGCGCCAGGTAATTCTCGAAGGTCAGTTTTCCGATGCCATAGGCGTTGACCGGATGCGCCGGATGCAGCTCGTCCATCGGCTGGTAGCGCGGAATGCCGTAGACCGCGCCGCCGGTGGACACGAAGATCAGCCGCGGCGGCTTGTCCAGCTGCACCAGACTGTCGAGGAAATGCACGCCGGCCAATACGTTCGACTGCAGGTCGTAGAAGGGCGCATCGTTCGCCGACTGCGGCTTGGTCGTCCACGCCAGATGGAAGACGGCTTCGACGTCTTCGAGCAACGGCCGCCACAGGTCGCCGACCGACACCATGTCGCCCTGGTGATACTCGACACCGGGCAGCCCCGGCGGCACGCGGTCGAAGACCACCGGCCGGAAACCGGCTTCGATCAGCTCCTGACACAGCCGGCGGCCGATGAATCCGCTGCCGCCCAGAACCAGCACCTTGCGCGTCATCGCAGCGTCCTCCGTTGTTGCCACAGGCTTTCATACAGGGCCGCCGTCTTGCCGGCGTTGGCTGCGAGCGAAAACTCGCCGACCGCACGGCGACGGGCGGCGGTCGCGAGACGCTCTCGCAATTCGGGTGATTCGAGCAGATGACCGAGGTTGGCAGCCAGCGCCGGCGCATCGCTGCGCGGCGAAATCAGGGCACATTCGCCATCGACGACGGCTTCCAGATTGCTCGGATAATCGCTGGCGGCAATCGCGCAGCCGGACGCCATCGCCTCGATCAAGGCGTTCGAGAAACCTTCCTGCAGGGTCGGGAAGACGAAGATGTCGGCAGCCTTGAGCAAGGCCGGAATGTCGCGCCGCATGCCGAGGAAATGCACGCGCTCGGCAACGCCGAAACGCACTGCCGCCGCCCGGACGTCGGCTTCCTGACGGCCGGTACCGACGATCAGCCAGGTCGCCTGCTGCGTCGGCGGCAACAGCGAGATGGCTTCGAACAGCGTTGCATGGCCTTTCTCCGGATCGAGACGGGCCACCATCGCAACCAGCGGCGACTCGGCCGGGAATCCCAACTCGGCGCGCAAGGCCGGCCGGTCGTCGACCGGTGCAAAGCGCGACAGATCCACCCCGTTGTGGATGACCCTGACCTTCTCCGCTGGATAGCCGTACCAGTCCTTCACCTGCCGGCCGACCAGCGCGCCGACCGCGATGTAGGCATCGGTCTTCGGCTGCAGCAGCCGGTTCAGCCATTCGCGCTGCTTGCGGCGGTGATCGAAGACGACATGCTCGTGGCTGATCAGCACCGGCACACCGGCCCAAAGCGCCGCCAGACGGGCATAGAAGCTGGGGTGGTAACTGGAGGCATGGACGATGTCGATGCGTCGTTCGATCATCAGCTTCCTGAGCCCCCGGATCGTTGCCCAGGGTTGCCGGCGATGGCCCAGCGTGACGACTTCAAACCCCGCCGCCTCGATCTCCTTGCCGATCGCGCCGGAATTCTCGATGGCACAGGCAATCGGTTCGAAACGCCTCGGATCCAGCCCGCGGAACAGGTTGAGCACCGCCTGCTGGACACCGCCCTGGTTCAGCCCGATCACCACGCGCAGTATCCGGAGACGTTCAGCCACGAGATTTCTCCATGAGTTCGCAGGCCGAATCAACCAGGGCCGAGACCGGGATTGCACTAACCGGTGGGCGCTTGCCGGCGACAAAGCAACGAGCATCCACTAGCCGCGTGTGCGGCGCAGGATAATACCAATGCTCGGGATTGCTCGGCCCGAACATGACGACGGTCGGTCGTCCCAAAGCCGCCGCCAGATGCGCAGCCGAACCATCGATGCAAAGCACAGCAGCGGCACCGGCAATGGTCGCCAGATAACCTTCCAGACCGGTTCGTCCACACAGGTTGATCAACGGCACACGGGTTGCCGCAGCCATGCTATCGACAAACTCCTTTTCCCAATCAGCATTGCCGCCAGTCACCACGAACGGGCCGAAGCCTCGCGCCTGCAGCGCATCGATCGCCTGTGCCCAAGCCTCGGCCGGCCAGCATTTGTTGCGCCAGGCGGAGGTTGCATGAATCAGCATGTACGGATGGTCGGGCAAGCTTTCCGGACGCCATGCCGGCGGCGGTGGAGCAAGCCTGGGCGGCCGGAACTCTCCGCCCCCCGGCACCAGACGGAAAAAATATTCGGCCCGATAGAGAGCGCCTTCTCCGACAATCTGGCGCCCCTGTGGAAAACACAGCGCCTGCCAAGCCCGCAACTGTTTTTCGGCCATCACAAACAATTGCTTGACCGGCGCCCAGGTCATCAACGCCTGAACACAGGCGCGCGAGCGGTAATCGAAGGAGATGACTTGCGAAGCACGCCGGAAAACGCCGTCCGGGATCGGGTCGACCGCAGCCATCAGGCCCAACAGGGGAGCGAAGCCCGGACGTGTCGCCAGATGGACACGCCCACCGCACCAGGCCGCCAAACGTGCCAGAGCCGGTTCGAGCAACAGCACGTCGCCCAGTTGCTTGTGATAGATGACCAACGGCAGCGACATACTCAGACCTCGCCGACCGACAGCACCTGGGCGCTGTGCAGGCGGGCATAAAGCCCGTCGCCGGCGAGCAGTTCGCCATGCGTACCGCTCTCGACGATGCGCCCCTGCTGCATGACGACGATGCGGTCGGCCCTTTCGATGGTCGACAGGCGGTGGGCGATGATCAGCGTCGTGCGGTTGGCCATCAGGTGCTCTAGCGCTTCCTGCACCAGACGCTCGGATTCGTTGTCGAGCGCCGAAGTCGCTTCGTCGAGCACCAGGATCGGCGCGTCCTTGAGAATCGCCCGGGCGATCGCCAGACGCTGGCGCTGGCCGCCGGACAGCCGGTTGCCGTTTTCGCCGATCGATGTCTCGAAACCTTCCGGCAAGGCGTTGATGAACTCCAGCGCATTGGCCGCGGCGGCAGCGGCCTCGATCGCTTCACGCGAGGCGCCGGCGGTCGTCCCGTAGGCGATATTGGCGGCAACGCTGTCGTTGAACAGCAGGGTTTCCTGCGAAACGATGGCGATCTGCGCGCGCAGGCTGGCCAGCGTCATGTCCTGGGTATCGATGCCATCGATCAGGATACGCCCGGCGGTGGGCGCATGGAAACGCGGCAGCAGCGCGGCCAGCGTCGTCTTGCCGCCACCCGACGAACCGACCAGCGCCACGGTCTGGCCCGGCTCGATGTGCAGGTTGATCGCCGACAGCGCATTGCGTTCGGCGCCGACATAGCGGAAATCGACTGCCTCGAAATCGATCTGCCCGCGCGCCCGGTCGACGACGATGCGGCCAGGATCGTCCTCAAGCGGCGTATCCAGCAGATGGAAGACGCTTTCCGCCGCCGCCAGCCCCTTCTGCAACGGCAGATTGACGCCGGCCAGCGCGCGCAGCGGGGCCAGCAGCATCAGCATCGCGGTGATGAACGAAACGAAACTGCCGACCGTCGTTTCTCCCTGCGCCGACTGGATCACCGCGGTATACACCACCGCTGCGACGGCGAAAGAAACGAAGAAATGGACCAGCGGCGAACCGGCGGCGGCGGCCACCGAGGTGCGCATCGCATAGCCGCGCATGTCGTCGTTGACCCTGGCGAAACGCCGCGATTCCTGCGCCTCGCCACCGAAGACCTTGAGCACCTTCTGGCACAGGATGGCTTCCTGCAGCGTCTGCGTCATGATCCCCATGCCGGTCTGCGAGGCCCGGCTCATGTTGCGCAGCCGCTTGCCGATCAACTTCGTCACCCAGGCGATGAACGGCGTGACGGTCAGCGTCACCAGCGTCAGCTGCCAGTTCAGGTAGAGCAGCCAGGCCAGCAGGCCGACGATCGACAGCGATTCGCGGATCAGTGTCACGCCGACCGTCGTCGCCGCCGTGCCAATGCTGCTGACGTCGTTGGTCACCCGGGTGATCGTGCGCGCCGACGGATTCTGCTCGTAGAAGCTGATCGGCAGCCGCGACAGGTGGTCGAACATTTCCTGGCGGATGTCGTTGATCAGCCGGATCTGCACCCAGGACATCGCGTAGTTGGCGCAGAAGGTGACGATGCCGCGCAGGGTCATCACGCCGACGATGACCAGCGGCACCACCCAGGGCGCCGACTGCAGCAGGCCATCGGCCACGCCGCCGCTGTCCTTCGGGCGAAAGCCGTTGTCCAGCAACGGCTTCATCATCGCCGGCAGGAAGGGCTCCATGGCGGCGGCGACGGCGCTCAGTGCCAGGCCGAGCACCAGCATCTTCCAGTAGGGACGGACGTAAGCGAGCAGACGGTAGTAGAGCTGACGGCTTTCGGCGGCGTTGGTGGCGATTTTGGTCACGGGCTATCTGAAAAAGGGGGTCGTGAATTATACGCCACGGCCATCGGCCAGCTTTTCGTAAAGCGCTAGCAGTCGCTGGGTCATCGCCGTCAGTGTCAGATCGGCCACTGCCGCACGCGCGGCGGCACGCACGCCGGCATCGCCGGCCGCCGCGCACAGCCAGTCGAGGCCGGCACCCAGACCGGCGACGTCGAGCGCATCGACCACCTGGCCGTTCGCACCGGCCCGCACCCATTCGCGGGCCCCGCATTGCTGCGACGTGACGATGGGCAGGCCGCAGGCCAGCGCCTCCAGCGCGGCGTTCGGACAGGGATCGTAGAGCGTCGGCAGCACGAAACCGTCGGCGGCGCCGTAATACGGACGGACGTCCTGCACGCCGCCGGTGAAGCGCACCCGTTCGCCGAGACCAAGCCGACCGGCCAGCCGGCGCGCTGCGGCCAGCCGCCGGTCGGCGCCGACCAGCAGCAGCACGGCATCCTGGCGCGGCAGGGCGGCAAACGCATCCAACAGTTGCGGCACGCCCTTGCGCTCGAAGCCGCTGCCGACGTAGAGCAGCAGCGGCGCCGCCTGCGCGACGCCCAGCTTGCGGCGCAACGCGGCGCGATGCGTGGCGGCCAGCGAAGGATGGAAACGTTCGGTATCGACGCCGTTGTAGATGACCTGCAGCTTGCTGCGGTCGACGCCGTAGAAACGCGAAATTTCCTCGGCGACCATGTGCGAATTGCAGATCACCGCGCGCAGCGCCGGGTCGGCGAACATCTCGCGTTCGGCCTGCAGCAGGTAACGGTGAAAACCGGAAAACCGCTGCGCCAGGCGTTGCAGCGGATTGAGGATGCGCGCCCGATGTTCGAGCCAGGCGGCATGCACGCCGTCGCCGGCGCGGAAAATCATGCAGCCGGGAATCCGTTCGTGCGATTGCGTGATGTCGTAGTCGCCGCGCGCCCATTCGGCCTGCACCGCCTGCGCGAAGGAACGGTCGCGCGCCGCCCGGCCGCCGAGCAGCCGGGAATAGGACGGATCGCAGGTGACCTGACGGAAGCCCTCGCGCGGCGCGCCGTCCCAGTTGCGGGTGATCAGCGTGACCTGTGCGCCCTGCTCGGCCAGCGCGCCAAGCGCCCGCTCGACGAAACGTTCGGCCCCGCCGAAGGGGTTGTAGCGCTGGCGGACGATGGCGATTTTCATGGCCGGCATTTTACCGGCGGATTTCAAGCACCGTGCGCGAGGCGTAGGGAAACTGCAGTTCGCACCAGCGTGCCGCCGGCAGGTCGCGCTGCGCGGCGAGCAGCGTGCGGATCACGCCGGCATGGGTGACGACGACCACCTCGTCTGCGGTCAACGCCGCGACGAAGGACAAAATCCGCTGCTGCACGGCCTGCGCCGATTCGCCGCCGGGCGGCGCGTAGCCAGCGACATCGGCGGCCCAGGCATCGAGTTCGGCGCGCGGGATGGCGTCCCACGGTCGACCTTCCCAGGCGCCGAAATCCATCTCGGCCAGCCGGTCGTCGACCGTCGGCGCCGCATGCAGCAGCCCGGCCAGTTCGCGGCAGCGGCGCAGCGGGCTGCTCCAGACCGGCAGGCCCGGCGGCAATTCGGCGCGCAGGCGTTCGGCGGCCGCCGCGACATTTTTCGCCGGCAGGTCGAGTCGACCGTAGCAAAGGCCCGGCGCGACCTCGGGCTCGGAATGGCGGATCAGGTGCAGGATCATGCCGGCCAGTGGGCGAGCAGCCCGAGGTAGAAGGCGATTTCGGCGACCTGCTGCACGGCGCCCAGGCAATCGCCGGTGTAGCCGCCCAGCCAGCGGCGGCATTTAGCCATCAGCCAGACCGTCGCCAGCGCAGCCAGCCCGGCGCCCGCCAGCGCCTGCGGCCAGGGCAGCGGCCAAGCGGCGAGCAGCGGAAACAGCGCGGCGAAAGCCAGCGCGCCGAACGACAAGCGGGCGGTCAGCGGCCGGCTCTTCGACGCTTGCCCAGGCTGATCGTCGGGGCGCGCGTAATCCATCGTCGCCAGCAGCACGAGCGGCGCGAAACGGGACAGCACATGACCGGCCAGCAAGGCCCACGGCAGCAGGCTGCGGTCGACCGCACAAAGCAGCACGAATTTGCCGCTCAAGGCCAGCCACAGCGCGACGACGCCGTAACTGCCGACCCGCGAATCCTTCATGATCGCCAGGATCTTCGCCTTGTCCCAGCCGCCGCCGAGGCCGTCGGCGGTATCCGCCAGGCCGTCCTCGTGGAAGGCGCCGGTGGCGAGCAGCGTCGCCGCCATCGCCAGCAGCACGGCAACCGGTTGCGGCCAGAGCTGCAGCGCGGCCAGGCAGACCAGCGCGGCGATGCCGCCGACCAGCAGGCCGACGGCCGGCAGCCAGCGCGCCGCGTGTTGCAGCAACTCGGCGGAATAGCCGACCGCGGCCGGCACCGGCAGACGGGTGAAGAAGCCGATGGCGGCGAGGCAGGCGCGGAATTCGCGACGCAGCATCAGGACTTGTCGGCGACGCCGGCCGACTCGAAGCTGGCCATTTCGTCGAGGAAGGCGACGGCCGCCTGCAGCAGCGGGTAGGCCAGCGCCGCGCCGGTACCTTCGCCGAGACGCAGGCCGAGATCGAGCAGCGGTTCGGCGCCCAGCGCCGCCAGTTGCGCCGCGTGTCCCGGCTCGGCCGAACGGTGGCAGAAGACGCAGTAATCGCGCAGCGCCGGCTCCAGGCGTGCCGCCACCAGCGCCGCCGCACCGACGATGAATCCGTCGATCAGCAACACCATCTTCGCCTCCGCCGCCGCCAGCATGGCGCCGACCATGGTGGCGATCTCGAAACCGCCGAACTCGGCGAGCACGGCAAAGGCTTCGTCGGCGCCGCCGGCCGCCCGGTAGCGGGCCAATGCCGTTTCCAGCAAGGCCTGCTTGCGCGCCAGTCCGGCATCGTCGAGACCGGTACCGCGGCCGACGCAATCGGCCAGCGGCGTGCCGGTCAGGCAATGGGTGATCAGCGAGGCAGCGGCGGTGTTGCCGATGCCCATTTCACCGAAGCCGACGACATTGCAGCCGGCCGCCGCCAGGCCGAGGACGACGCCGGCGCCCTGTTCGATGGCCTGCGCGCATTGCGCCGGGGTCATCGCCGGCTCTTCCAGATAATTGGCCGTGCCCGCCGCCACCTTGAGGTCGATCAGCCCGTCGCGCGGACCGCCGAAATCGTGGGCGACACCGCAATCGAGCACCGACAGCCCGAGACCGTTGCGGCGGGCGAAGACGTTGATCGCCGCGCCGCCGGCGAGGAAGTTCTCGACCATCTGCCAGGTCACGTCCTGCGGGTAGGCCGACACGCCGGCCTTGGCCGCGCCGTGGTCGCCGGCGAAGACCAGCATCTGCGGCCGGTGCAGCGACGGCGTCAGCGTCTGCTGGATCAGGCCGATCTGCACGGCGAGCGTTTCCAGCTGGCCGAGCGCGCCGAGCGGCTTGGTCTTGCGGTCGACCTTGTTCTGCAGCGATTTTTCCAGCGCCCGGTCGACGGGCGAAATTGCAAAGGAATGCATCCGATTCTCCAAAAGCAAAAGGGCTTCGCGGCGGCACCTGCCGGGCGCAGCCGCGAAGCCCTGTCCACAGGCTTCAAGCTTTTTCCGTTGCGACAGGTCTTCTGGCTTCCGGATCGTCCGGTCCGCTGCGCCTTCCCGGCGGGTTTGTCTCCCCGCGTAGTGGCATCGTGCAGCGGCCGTCCCCGGTTACAGCGGCGGGCCCGCCCCGGAATTGAGTTGTCTCGCACCGGGTTCCGTTTTGTCGAACGGCGCCGATTATACAATGCGCCCATGAGACATCTGATCCTCGGCGGCGCCCGTTCCGGCAAGAGCGCCCACGCCGAAAGCCTGGCCGGCGAATTCGCCGCGGCCGCCGGCCGCAAGGTCGTCTACGTCGCCACCGCGCAAGCCGGCGACGGCGAGATGGCGCGCCGCATCGCCCACCACCGCGCCCGCCGGCCGGCCGACTGGGGCTGCGCCGAAGAAACGCTGCATCTGGCGGCGAAACTGCGCGAACTGGCGACGCCGGACACCTGTCTGCTGGTCGATTGCCTGACCCTGTGGCTGTCCAACCTGCTGTTCGCCGGCCGCGCCGCAACGCAGGCAGAAGCCGGCGAGGCCGTCGACTGCCCGCTGTTCGCCGGCGAGACGGCGGCCTTGATCGAGACGCTGCCGACGCTGCCCGGGCAGATCATCCTGGTGTCCAACGAAGTCGGCTGGGGCATCGTGCCGATGCACCCGGTGTCGCGCCTGTTCGCCGACGAGCAGGGCCGGCTGAACCAGCGCGTGGCGGCGGTCTGCGAGCGGGTGACGCTGGTTGCGGCCGGGTTGCCGCTGGGGCTGAAAGGCTGAGGCTGGTCGCCGCGCGCTACGGCCGGCGCCAGTAGCTTCAACCCCGGCCGACGACTGATTCGCCGCCGACGCCCGGCAGACCGGGGCAGGCGGCCGCCAGCTTTTTCCAGTTGAAAGCCGCGTCGACCGCAGCCGCCAGCCGGTCCAGATCGGCCTCGCGCCGCGCCGCGAAATCGACCGTATCCACCGCGCCGGCGCCGGCCCAGCGCAATAGCGCGGTCAACGCCTCGGGATGATCGAAAACGCCGTGACAGTAGGTGCCGAGCACCTGATCGTCGGCTGAAATGGCGCCATCCGGCCGGCCGTCGGCCAGACGCACCGCCGGCCGGGACAAGCCGTCGCCGTCCGTCACACCAAGGTGGATTTCGTAACCATGCATCGCCGGCTCGCCCTCGAAGGACAAGTGACCGCTCACATTGCGCAACTGCTTTTCGCTCTCCAGCGTCGTGTCGACCGCCAGAAAGCCGAGGCCCGGCGTCGTGCCCGGCACGCCTTCCAGCCCGCGCGGATCGGCGATGCTGCGGCCGAGCATCTGGTAGCCGCCACACAGGCCGATCACCTTGCCGCCGTAGCGCAGGTGGCGGGCGATAGCGCGGTCGTAGCCGTGGGCGCGCAGCCAGTCGAGATCGGCGCGCACCGCTTTCGACCCGGGCAGGACGATCAGGTCGGCCGGCGGCAGCGGCTCGCCGGGACCGATCCAGCGGAAATCGACCTGCGGATGCAGGCGCAGCGGATCGAGGTCGTTATGGTTGGAGGTGCGCGGGTAGGCCGGCGCGACGACCTTCAATCTGGCGGCTTTTTTGCCGTCGACCGCAGCCGTCGCGATGGCGTCCTCGGCATCGAGCATCAGCCCGTGCAGATAGGGCAGCACGGCCAGCACCGGCTTGCCGGTGCGCTGTTCCAGCCAGTCGAGGCCGGGTTCGAGCAGGCCGATGTCGCCGCGGAAGCGGTTGATGACGAAGCCGACGACGCGCGCCTGTTCGGAGGGTGAGAGCAGCGCCAGCGTGCCGACCAGATGGGCGAAGACGCCGCCGCGGTCGATGTCGGCGACAAGGATCACCGGGCAATCGACCGCTTCGGCGAAGCCCATGTTGGCGATGTCGCGGGCGCGCAGGTTGATCTCGGCCGGCGAACCGGCGCCCTCGACCAGCACGCAGTCGAATCCTGCGGTCAACCGCCCCCAGGAGGCCAGAACCGCGTCCATCGCGCGCGGCTTGTAGTCGTGATAGGCCTTGGCGTCGAGGTCGGTGGCGACCTGGCCGTGGATGATGACCTGCGCCTTGCGGTCGGTGGTCGGCTTCAACAGCACCGGATTGAAGTCGGTATGCGGCTCCAGCCCGCAGGCCAGCGCCTGCAGCGCCTGCGCCCGCCCGATCTCGCCGCCGTCGACGGTGACCGCCGAATTGAGCGCCATGTTCTGCGGTTTGAACGGCGCCACGCGTACGCCGCGACGCCAGAGAATCCGACAGAGCGCCGCAACCAGCGTCGATTTGCCGGCGTCGGAAGTGGTGCCTTGCACCATCAGCGCGTTGCGTATCATCGTCCCGGCCCGTGAAAAAAGGCCGTAATTATGGCACCATCGCTGCCTCCCGACGGAAGTCGGGATCGTGTCTCCGGGTGCCTGCCGGCTTTGCCGGCGGGAGAATCGGGAAGGCGGTGCAATTCCGCCACGTGCCCAACGCTGTGAGGAGGACGTTCGCCGCATCAGGCCACTGGTTTCGACCGGGAAGGCGCGGCAGCGGATGAATCCGAGTCAGAAGACCGGCCGGGAGATCGTCATCGGGCGCCGTGGACGGGCGCTTCGTTTTCCAGAAGGGGAATCCATGGAAAATCCGCACGCCTTTGCCGACGCCGAGCGCGCCGCGGTGTACAAGGCAATCTTCAGCCGCCGCGACGTGCGCGGCCAGTTCCTGTCCGACCCGGTGCCCGACGACCTGCTCGCCCGCCTGCTGCTCGCCGCGCACCATGCGCCGTCGGTCGGTTTCATGCAGCCGTGGAATTTTCTCGTCGTCCGCTCGGCGACCGTCAAGCAACGCATCCACGACGTATTCCAGGCCGCCAATACCGAGGCGGCGGCGATGTTCCCGGACGAAAAACGGGAAATCTACAGCCAGTTGAAGCTGCAGGGCATCCTCGAAGCGCCGGTCAACCTGTGCATCACCTGCGACCGCTCGCGCAGCGGCCCGGTGGTGCTCGGCCGCACGCACATGCCGACCATGGATCTGTATTCCAGCGTGTGCGCCGTGCAGAACCTGTGGCTGGCGGCTCGCGCCGAAGGGCTGGGCGTCGGCTGGGTCAGCATCTTCCACGAGAAGGCGCTGCAGGACGCGCTCGGCATTCCGCCGCACATCGTGCCGATTGCCTACCTGTGCCTGGGCTGGGTCAGCCAGTTCAAGGACCGGCCGGAACTCGAAACGGCCGGCTGGCTGCCGCGCCTGGCGGTCGAGGATCTGGTCTTCCACGAACAGTGGGAAACGCGGGATTTGCCGGAAAACGCCGGGTTGACCGCAGCCTTGTCGGCCCTCGGCCAGGCGGCGCGTCGTCCATGAACGCCGTGTTCCCCGACGATCAGCGCGCCGCGCTGCTGGCGCTGCCCGGTGTCGGGCCGACGGTGATCCGCCGGCTCGAGGAAATCGGTTGCGCACCGCTGTCGCGGCTGGCCGGCGAGGAAACGGCGGTGCTCACGCTGCGCATCGCCCGGCTGATCGGTTCGACCTGCTGGCACAACAGTCCGCAGGCGCGCGCCGCGGTCGATGCCGCCATCGCCCTGGCCAGACGATGGCCGAACTGAACCTGTTTGCCGGCCTGCTCGCCGGTCCGCTGGCAATGCCGCTCGCCGCGCTGGCTGCGGTCGGGCTCGACCGGCTGTGCGGCGAGCTGCGCCGCTGGCATCCGCTGGTCGGCTTCGGTCGACTGGCCGGCGGGCTGGAAAAGCGGCTGAACCGGCGCCGCATTGCCGGCGGCCTGCTCGGCTGGGCACTGGCAGTGCTGCCGTGGGTGGCACTCGCCGCGCTGCTGCGTCCGCTGGCGCCGTTTGCGGTCGACGTGCTGCTGCTCTATTTTTCGCTCGGCGCGCGCAGCCTGGCCGAACACGCCGAGGCGGTCGCCCGGCCGCTGAGCGCCGGCCGGCTGGCGGAAGCGCGCGAGAAGGTCGGCTGGCTGGTGTCGCGCGACACGACGGCGCTCGACGAATCCGGCGTCGCCCGGGCAGGCATGGAATCGGTGCTGGAAAACGGCAACGACGCGATCTTCGGTGCGCTGTTCTGGTTCGCGCTGCTCGGCGGCCCCGGCGCGCTGCTGTTCCGGCTGGCCAACACGCTGGATGCGATGTGGGGTTACCGCACCGAGCGCTACAACCGGTACGGCCGCTGCGCCGCGCGCATCGACGATGCGCTCAACTGGGCGCCGGCCCGGCTCACCGCGCTGTCCTATGCGCTGCTCGGGCGCACCCGCGACGCGCTGGCCTGCTGGCGCCGCCAGGCGCCGGGCTGGGAAAGCCCGAACGCCGGCCCGGTGATGGCGGCCGGTGCCGGCAGCCTGGGCGTGCAGCTCGGCGGTGCGGCGATCTATCACGGCCAGGAGGAAATCCGGCCGGCGCTGGGCTGCGGCCCGGCCCCGGTGGCCGCCGACCTGGCGCGGGCGATCGCGCTGATCCGGCACAGCCTGTGGCTGTGGCTGGCCTGTCTCTTCATTCCGGGAATCCTGCATGCTTGAACACGGCGGAAAACTGCGCGCGGCCGCGGCGCATTACGACATTCCGGTCGCCGACTGGCTCGACCTGTCCACCGGCATCAACCCGCAGGGCTGGCCGGTACCGGCCCTGCCGCCGGAAGCCTGGCAACGTCTGCCGGAAAACAGCGATGGTCTGGAAGCAGCGGCCGCGGACTACTACGGCAACCCGGACGGCCTGCCGACCGCCGGCTCGCAGGCCGCGCTGCACTGCCTGCCGACCCTGCTGCCGCGAGCCGCCGTCGCCTGCATCGCGCCGCTCTACGCCGAACATCCGCAGGCTTGGCAGCAGGCCGGCCACAAGGTGCGTTTCCTGCAGAACGCGACGCTGCCCCGCGCGCTGACCGCAACCACGCCCTACGTGCTGCTGTGCAATCCGAACAACCCGACCGCCGACCGCCATCCGCGCGAACTTGCGGTCGACGCCGCTGCCCAGCTGAAAAAGCGCGGCGGCTGGCTGATCGTCGACGAAGCCTTCATCGACCCGACGCCGGAAGACAGCCTGACGCCGCTGGCCGGCACGGCCGAGGCGCCGAACCTGATCGTGCTGCGCTCGCTCGGCAAATTCTTCGGGCTGGCCGGCGCCCGCGTAGGCTTTCTGTTCGGCGCTGCCGAACTGCGCCAGCGGCTGGCCGAGGCGCTCGGCCCCTGGAGCGTCTCCGGTCCGGCGCGCGCCGCCGCCCGGCTGGCGCTGGCCGACCGGACCTGGCAGGCCGCCGCCCGCCAGCGCCTGAGCGCCGACAGCGAACGCCTGCGCACGATGCTCGCCCGGCACGGCGAGGTCAAGGCGACGCCGCTGTTCGCCACGCTGAACTCGCCGCATGCGAGCGGGCTGCACGAACATCTCGCCAGACAGGGCATCCTGACCCGCCGCTTCGACCAGCAACCGTTGCTGCGTTTCGGCCTGCCCGGCGACGCTGCCGGCTGGCAGCGCCTGGACAGCGCACTTGCCACCTGGAGACCCGAATGAGCATTCCCCGCCTGAAAATTCCCCTGTTCGCCGCGTTGACCGCAGCCATCGCGATCGCCAGTGCGCATGCCGAACTGCTGATCAAGGACGATACCGGCCGCGAGATCCGCCTGAAAAAACCGGCCGAACGCATCGTCGCCCTCGCCCCGCACATCGCCGAAACGCTGTTCGCGGCCGGCGCCGGCGACCGACTGGTCGGTGCGGTCGAATACAGCGACTACCCGCCGGCGGCGAAGAAAGTCCCCCGCGTCGGCGGTTATTCGCGCATCGACCTGGAGGCCGTCGTCGCCCTCAAGCCCGACCTGGTGATCGCCTGGGAAAGCGGCAACAACATGGCCCAGGCCGACAAGCTGCGGGCGCTGGGACTCAATGTCTACATCAGCCAGCCGAACACCATCGGCGACATCGCCACGCAACTCGAACGTTACGGTCGACTGGCCGGCAGCGAAAAAATCGCCGATGCCGCCGCCGCCCGGTTCCGCGAACGTCTGGAAAAAATCCGCCGCGACAATGCCGGCAAATCGGCGGTGCGCACCTTCTACCAGGTCTGGAAAGCCCCGCTGGTCACCGTCGGCGGCCCGCAGATCATCAGCGACGCGATCCGCCTGTGCGGCGGTGACAACGTCTTCGGCCACCTCACCCAGATGGCGCCGCGGGTCAGCATCGAAGCGGTGGTCGCCGCCGACCCGGAAGCCATCATCGCCACCGGCATGGGCGACGCCAAGCCGGAATGGCTGGACGACTGGCTGCGCTGGCCGCAGTTGCAGGCCGTCAAGCGGCACAACCTGTTCCACATCAACCCCGACATCATGCAACGGCACACGCCGCGCATCCTGGACGGGACAGAACAACTCTGCGGCTACCTCGAAACCGTGCGCAGCCGACGCGCCAGACCATAAACCCCAGAAATACCGGGGATTTTCGGCAAACCGCCCGGATACCTAGGTTTTTCCCGGTTGCGGCAACTACGCATTGCCATGGCATAAGCCCTGGCCCTATAGTTGCCGAATGGCCCGGTTTTTCCTCCGCTTTCTGCTGATCGCGCTCTGCTGTCTGCCCCCGACGCTCCGGGCCGGCACCATTGCGCTCGTGCAAAGCGAGGACAACCCGGCTTACCGCGAATTCTCGCTGGCGCTCGGCAAAGCCTTGCGCGGCACCAACTGGCGCGTCATCCAGATCGTCAATGCCGGCGAACAACGGGCCGACCCCAGCGCCGACCTGATCGTCACCGCCGGCAGCGAAGCCTTGCGCGAGACCCTGCAGTACCGTCCCGCCCAAGCCCTGCTGGCGACCCTGCTGCCCCGGGCCGCTTACGAGGAAGCCCTGCAACGGGCCGCCCACCGCCCGCGCACGGTATCGGCCATTCATCTCGACCAGCCCTTCCCGCGCCAAGCCGCCTTCCTGCGCCTGCTGCTGCCCGGGCGCAACAACATCGGCCTGCTGGTCACCCAGCAGACACGCAGCCAGACGGGCAACTTGCGGCAGGCATTGAGCCAGCGCAACCTGCGCCTGGACTACGAAAACGTGGAGCAGAACGAAATGCTGCTGCCGGCACTCGAAGCCCTGCTGCCGCGGGTCGACGCGCTGCTCGCCCTGCCCGACAGCCAGCTGTTTCGGCGCGAAAATATCAAACCCCTGCTGATCACTGCCTATCGTCATCAGAAACCGCTGGTTGCCTTTTCGGCCGCTTTCGTCAAATCGGGTGCCCTGGCTGCACTCTATGCAACCCCGGAGCAGATCGGCCGTCAAACGGCGGCCCAGATCCTGCTCAACGGGACCCGTCTGGCATCCCCCAGCGGGCCGGAAGAATTCACGATCAGCATCAACTACAGCGTCGCCGATGCGCTCGGGCTGCGCATCCAGGACGAAACCGCCCTGTATCGCGCCCTGGCTGACGATGGAGAAGGAAAATGAACCGCCTGACACTGCGCCAGCGCCTGTTGCTGCTCACGCTGCTGCCCAGCGCCCTGATCGCGCTGATGCTGGTCATCTATTTCACGATGAGCGGCATCGGCACCCTGGAAACCGAGTTGCGGGCCAAGGCCCTGGCAACGGTACGCGCGCTGGCACCGATCAGCGAATACGGCATCATTGCCGGCCAGACCGATACGCTGCATGGCCTGGTACAGGCCACCGTGCAGGAACCCGGCGTCAAGGCCGCGATGATCGTCAACACGCGCGGCCGAACGCTGGCCGTTTCCGGCCGCGTGTCGCTGTCCGCCGAACACATGCGCGAGAATCTGGCCAGCCCGGCTCTGGTCGTCGAAACCGACGGCTGGATGGCCTACGGCGCCCCCGTCATGCGCTCCCAGAACGAAATCGATCCCTTGTTCGATATCGGCATCCAGCGCACCGAGGAACAGGAATCGGTCGGGCGGGTTTTCGTCGAATTCGACAAGGAGGAACTGCTGCAGCGCCAGAAGCAGTTGCTGGTCCGCGGCGGCATCGTGGTACTGGTCGGCCTGGCCCTGATGGCGCTGCTCGCCGTCGCGCTGGCCGACAGCCTGGCACGCCCGCTGCAACGCCTGGCGACGGCAGTGCGGCAAATGTCGGCCGGTCATTTCGACACGCGGGTCCACGCCGGATCGAGCGGCGAACTGCGGGTGCTCGAAGACGGTTTCAATGAAATGGCGGAGCACATCGAGGAGGTGCATCGGTCGATGCAGTCACGGATCGAGGAAGCGACCGCCCAGCTGGTCTTCCAGGCCCGGCACGATGCGCTGACCGGCCTGATCAATCGCCGCGAATTCGAATTCCGCCTGGAGCGTGCCCTGGAAAACCTGCATGCAGGCGGCGAGGAATTCTGCGTGCTGTTCATCGATCTCGACCGTTTCAAACCGGTGAACGATGCTTGCGGCCACCTCGCCGGCGACGAGCTGCTGCGCCAGATCGCCCTGCTGTTCCAGGGACGTCTGCGCACCGAAGACACGCTGGGACGCCTCGGCGGCGACGAATTCGGCGTCATTCTGCAGAACTGCGCCGTCGAACGCGCCCAACAAGTCGCCAGCGACTTGTGTGCGCTGGCGGCAGAATACCGTTTTGTCTGGCAGGACAAGATTTTTGCCATCGGCGCCAGCATCGGGCTGACCCCGGTTTCCCGCTACGTACGCGACATCCAGAGCATCCTCGGGGTCAGCGACAGCGCTTGCCAACAAGCCAAGGAAGGTGGCCGCAACCAGGTCTGCGAACTGCGCCCGGAAGTGCCGGCAGAACGTCGGCGCGAGCGCGGCAGCTGGACGGGCCGCCTGGCCAGCGCACTGAACGACGGGCGATTGCTGGTCGAAGCCTTGCCGCTGCGCGCCCTCCAGGCCAAGCAGCCGGAACGCCATTTCGCCGAACTGAGCGCCCGGCTCAACGAACCGGGCCAGCCGCCGATCGCCCTCAGTGCGCTGATCGACGCCGCCGAGCGCTACGACATGGCCGAGGCTTTCGACCGGCATTTCCTGGAAACCGCTTTCGCGGCGCTACGCCGGGCCGCCCAGCAGCAGCGTCGAATGACCTGCCTGATTCCCTTGTCCCGCAATGCGGTACATGGCAGGACCGCCGACTTCATCGCCAGCCGCCTCGCCCAGGAAACGCTGCCGGGCGACGGGCTGTGGCTGATGTTCCCGGAAGAACTGGGCACCCACCAGGCCAGTCAGTTGATCGAGTTCTCGCGCAAGGTCAGACAGCTGGGTTGCCAGATCGGCCTGAGCGATTTCGGCGGCGGACTTTCGTCTTTCAATCAGTTGCGCAACATCGAACCGCATTTCGTCAAACTCAGCCAGAGCCTGACCCGCGATCTTGCCGACAGCAGGACGTCGACCGCACTACTGCGCGCCATCCTGGAAATCACCGCCGAGCAGGATATCTGCTCGATTGCCGAAGATGTGGACGAACCTGCGCAACTGCTGGCCCTTCAACAGATCGGCATCGGTTATGCACTGGGTCAGGCGGTTGCCCCTCGCGAACCCTTCGATGCCTGGCTGGAAGGCGCCGTGATGCGCGGCAAGGCCTGAAACAGGGGAAAAACAATCCCCTTCACATATCGAAACGCAGCGCAATCCAGGTTCGCCGTTCGACGACACGGTCGTGCGGTTGGCCATAGGCCTTGTATTCGGGATGGGCTCCATTAATCGACTGCGCTATGCAAGCAATTTCACCGCGAATACCACCGAACCGGAACGCTTGAGCAAGACGCAGGTCAAGGCGGTGATACTGCTCACCCCAGGTGTTCATCGACCACTTCACCTTGTCCTGCCAAGTTCCCATCAGCGACAGCTCAAGATTCCACGGCAGTTTCTGCGCCAGAAAAATAGTCGTCGCGTAACCTGGCGCGGCCTTCTCGGACAACTCGTCGATGACTTCGGAACGATAGCGTCCAGGCCCGGACAGGGCCCACACCGAACTGGCCTGATTAGCCTCGGCCTCGGCCGTGAAATCGGCAACCGATTTGATAAAAGCCTGATTGACGATAAGACGTGTCGTGGCAAACGGCTGCCATTTGAACTGGTACTCGAGTCCACGTATACGCAGGTTCTGTACCGGTTCCATACCATCGGCAATCGTGGGGTCGAGATCATCCCGGTCAATCACCAGCAAGCGATTTTTGATTCGTTCCTGGAATACCCGAACATCAAGGCTCATGCGTAGTTTTCGCCAGTCACCGAGATAGCCGATCTCCAAGGTATCCATCCGCTCCGGCGGCATGTCCGAACGTCCGGTAAATTGATGCTTTCCGCCATTCCACCAATCCCCGCGATAATCGATCACGCTGCCCGTCCGATATGCCCGCGATGCGCCGAAACGAAGGGTGTTCTGTTCGTTCATATGGAACGACAAACTCAATCTGGGGGCCAGGTTGTTACCGGCCATCGTATCCCGCTCCCCGGCCAACCCGAGGTTGCCCGTAAACCAAGTCGCGGGCCGCCATTCCAGATTGCCGAAAACACGCGCCACATTTCGGTTTATCCAACCTTGGCCAACCAATGTTGTTTCGGCAGCCACGCTGTCGCGCCGCCAACTGCCACCCCAGGAAAGCCGGGTTCCCACGGCAAGTTCAGTATTGTGCTGAAATTCAAGTTCATTGCGGGTCGATTCGGCTCCCCACAAGTTATACACATAGGCAGGTGGCCCTGGGACGGTATACGCATCGTTAGCCTCGTCCCTTGAAAAAGCGTAGCGCAGGCGGAATTCGGAACCGTCAGCAAGCGAATGTCCCCACTGCACATTAAAATAGGTCGAGGACTGATCGAAATCGCGCAACGGATTGGATGGGTTGCTGATCCCCGTCACGGGATCCACCCGCCCTCGCGCCGAAACAGCCGCGACTTTCCCCAGACTGAACTGCAGCGAATCCCGACTTCCCACCAGCAAATCGGCGCGCAAATCAAGCAGACGCTTGCCGTAGTAATCCACCCAATCCCATTGATCGCGCAGCCCATCGTCGTTCTGGTGCTGGTAAGTCAGCCTGAAATCGCCGGCTTCGCCGAGTCGACCGCCGACCCGCAGGCTGTGGTCGCGGACATTCTGATTGCCGTGACGAACGCCGACCGAAACCCCGCGGGTCAGCGACGGGTCCGTGGTCACGATGTTGACCACCCCCAGGAAGGCATTGGAGCCATAGGAAACGGCATTCGTGCCACGCACCACCTCGATCCGTTCGATGTCTTCCAGCGCAACCGGTATCAGCGCCCAATTGACGCCGCCGCGAAATGCCGGCGAATACATCGAGCGACCGTCAACCAGCACCTGCAGGCGCGGCGAGAATTCTTCGTCGGTCAGGCCGTGGTAGACCACCCGCCCGGTTTCCGTGGTGTTCGGATAGGTCTGGAAGCCGGGCACCAGACGCAGGATGTCGTTGAGATCGCGAATCGGCATCGCGCGCAACGTTTCGCGATCAATCACGGTTACCGACGTCGGCGCATCGGCCAGACGCTGCGGGAGACGGCTGACCGTCGCCACCACCGGCAACTCGTTGAAGAAGATGTCCTCGTCCGCCGCCTGCGCCCCCTGGCTCAGTACGACAGCACCCAACAGGCTGGGGAATAAGGGGAGACGGCGCTGCATGCTTTCCTTGTCGGTGATCAACCGGTCTCGAGCAGTTTGCCGGGCATTGCCAGGGCGAGTTTCCAGGCGCCGGCAAAGCATTCGGACTGCTGGCCGATTATCGCATCATGACGTTCGGTTGCAACTAGGCAAAGTGCCAGTCCGGCCTGCTCCACCGCGGTCACGCCTCCCAGGTCGATTTCGTCGACGCCGACCCGGGTCAACGCATACATGAAGTCGTTGCGCAGCGCCCCGTTCAGCCCGCCGGCAATACGCATGACCTTGCGCCCGGCCAGTTCGTGCACCGACAGCACGGATGCCCGCCCGGCGGCCAGCGCATCGGCAATCGCGTCCTCGATCAGCACCTGATTGATCAGGCCGGCTTGAAAGCGCGTTCCGTAAAGGTCCCCGACCCGGCTGACCACGGTAACCGGCATGTCGATCAGGGGCGCGCCGAACAGCGAAAACTCGCAACCGACACTGCGGCCGATCTCGAGCTTCAATTCCGTACGCAGCATCATGCCCGACATCGACAGATTCTCGATCCAGGCCTTGCCGCCCGCCCCCGAATAACCGATCTTGGCTTCCGGCGGCGTGCCGAACCGGATCCGCTGATGCTTTCGCTGTTCCTGCATGGACTGTACCCAGAGCTTTGTTTTATGGTGTTCCGGGATAGTACCAAAGCGGCGAGTCCACCGTCGCTGCGCAATTGACTTTCGACATGTCGCCGGGTATCGTCGTCAGCCTGTCGCATGAAGCGGCGGCGCCGATTTGAACTCAGATTGCGGGCGCCTACCAAATACAGCTAAAACGGGGACCACCCAGTTCGCGTTTCGGCCAACTGGGTTTTTTGTTTCTGGGAGCACCATGTCCGGCTCGTCCGTCGGCGTCGTCGAAGCACAACGCATACACTTCAGCGAACCGCTGCATCTGCGCAGCGGCGGCGTGTTGCCGGCCTATGATCTGGCCGTCGAAACCTACGGCACGCTGAATGCCGCCAAATCCAACGCGATCCTGGTCTGCCACGCACTGTCCGGCCATCACCATGTCGCCGGCCATTACGCCGACCAGCCGGAAAATCTGGGCTGGTGGGACAACATCATTGGCCCCGGCCGACCGCTCGACACCGAGCGATTCTTCATTGTCGGCTTGAACAATCCCGGCGGCTGCCACGGTTCCACCGGCCCGTCGTCGACCAACCCGGCAACCGGCAAACCCTGGGGCGCCGATTTCCCGATCGTTGCGGTCAGCGACTGGGTGGAAGCCCAGGCCAGGCTGGCCGATCATTTCGGCATCGATGCCTGGGCGGCGGTCGTCGGCGGCAGCCTGGGCGGCATGCAGGCGCTGCGCTGGACGATTTCCCATCCGCAACGCATCCGCAACGCCCTGATCATCGCCTCGGCCCCCAAGCTGACCGCGCAGAACATCGCCTTCAACGATGTTGCCCGCCAGGCCATCCTGACCGACCCGGATTTTCATGGTGGTCATTACTACGAACACGGCACGCGGCCGATGCGCGGCCTGAGGCTGGCCCGCATGCTCGGCCACATCACCTATCTGTCGGACGACCAGATGGGCGAGAAATTCGGCCGCGAACTGCGCCACGGCTCCTTCGCCTTCGATTACGACGTCGAGTTCGAGGTCGAGTCCTACCTGCGCTACCAGGGCGACAAGTTTGCCGGCCATTTCGATGCCAACACCTACCTGCTGATGACCAAGGCGCTGGATTACTTCGATCCGGCACGACTGGACGACGGTGATCTGGTACGAACGATGGCACGCAGCAGCCCGCAAACAAACTTCTTCGTTGCTTCGTTCACCACCGACTGGCGCTTCTCGCCCGCCCGTTCGCGGGAAATCGTCGCCGCCTTGCTGGCCAACGGCCGCCGGGTCTCGTACGCCGAAATCGACCTGAATTTCGGCCACGATTCCTTCCTGATGGCCGACCCGCATTACCACGGCCTGGTCGACGCATTTCTGGGAAACATCCGCCTATGACCAATGCTCAGGGACGTCCCGATTTCGCCGTGATCGCCGGCTGGGTGGCGCCCGGCCATCGCGTGCTCGATCTGGGCTGCGGTGATGGCAGCCTGCTGCGCCAACTGATCGACGCACGCAACGTGCAGGGTTGGGGGGTCGAAATTGAACCAGCCAACGTGCTGGCCGCGATGCGCAACGGCATCAACGTGATCCAGAGCAACCTTGAAGACGGCCTGCGCGATTTTGCCGACGAGGCTTTCGACCACGTCGTGCTGTCGCGCACACTGCAAACCGTGCGTCACACCGAAGGCATCCTCAACGAAATGCTGAGGGTCGGGCGCGAAGCCGTCGTTTCCTTTCCGAATTTCGCTTACTGGAAAAACCTGCGTTCGGTGCTCGACGGTCGCATGCCGGTCTCCGAAGACCTGCCTTACCAGTGGTACGACTCGCCGAACGTGCGCTTCTTCACGCTGCTTGATTTCGAGGCGCTGTGCGCGCAGATGGGTCTGACCGTCGTCGAGCGACGAGTGCTCGACGAAGCCGGCGAAAGCATTGCGGTCGACGCTGCCCACGACCTGAATTTCCTCGGCAGCCTCGCCGTCTACCGTCTGACCCGCGCCCGCTGATGCCCGCCTGGCTCGCTGCTCTGTGGAACCGGCGGATGCTGATCTGCATCTTCACCGGCTTCGCCTCCGGACTGCCGCTGTACCTGCTGCTCAACCTGGTTCCCGCCTGGTTGAAGACCGAAGGCCTGTCGCTGCGCGCAATCGGCGCCTTTGCGCTGATCCAGTTTCCCTACACCTGGAAATTCCTCTGGGCGCCGCTGCTCGACCGCTACGGCATCCTGCCCTGGCTGGGCCGTCGACGCAGCTGGATGCTCGTCTCGCAGATCGGCCTGCTGGCGAGCATCGCCTGGCTCGGCCGACTCTCGCCGGCCGAGGATTTGTCGCTGATCGTCGGGTTGACCGCACTGCTGGCCTTCCTTTCGGCAACCCAGGACATCGCGCTCGACGCTTTCCGGCGCGAGGTGCTGCCCGACGAGGAGCTCGGCCTGGGCAACGCAATCCACGTGAACGCCTACCGCATCGCCGGCCTGGTCCCCGGTTCGTTGTCGCTGATCCTTGCCGATCATCTGCCCTGGGATCAGGTCTTCCTGATCACCGCGGCCTTCATGCTGCCCGGCCTGCTGATGACGCTGTCGGTCCGCGAACCGGCAGTCGCCGCCGGTTCGCCGCGCACCCTGCGCGACGCCGTGGTCGAACCCTTCCGTGAATTCTTCGGCCGGCACGGCGTCCAGTCCGCGCTGTTGGTACTGGCCTTCCTGTTTCTCTACAAGCTGGGCGATTCGCTGTGTACCGCGCTGGCCACTCCGTTCTATCTGGACATGGGCTACAGCAAGACGGAGATCGGCATCATCGCCAAGAATGCCGGCCTCTGGCCGGCGGTGATCGGGGGCATTCTCGGCGGCATCTGGATGCTCCGGCTGGGCATCAACCGGGCGCTCTGGCTGTTCGGTGTGGTTCAGGTGATCAGTATCCTCGGTTTCGTCTGGATGGCCTGGATCGGACCGGCCGAATCGAGTCCGGCACGACTCGCCACACTGGCCATCGTGATCGGCGGCGAAGCGATCGGCGTCGGCCTGGGAACCACCGCTTTCGTCGCCTTCATGGCTCGGAGCACGCATCCCGCCTACACGGCAACGCAGATGGCGCTGTTTACCAGCTTGATGGCGGTGCCACGCACGGTGATCAACGCTTCCGCCGGCTGGCTCGTCGAGACGCTGGGCTGGCTGGACTTCTTCTGGCTATGTTTTGGCCTGGCCCTGCCGGGCATGGTGCTTCTGCTCAAGGTCGCGCCCTGGCATGAAGAACCGCCGGCGATCAGTCGCGGCGACTGAGACGGCGACGGTCAAGCCACCAGGCGTAGGCCGGCAGCAGGAAAACCGAACCGGGCAACATCAAGGCGATCAGATAGGGCGACAGATTCGCCATGCGCCGCATGTGCAACAGCAGTTCGGTCCGTTCGGCCGCCGTCCATTGCCCGCCGTTGCGCACTTTCATCAGCAACGGCATTGCCCCGCGCATGGCCATCAGTTCAGCCAGAACGCGCTGCGTTTCGCGACGCTGCGACATCAGCATCTGCCGCCACCAGACCGGCAGGGCCGCACCGAGCTCATCTCCCCGGTCCATGACTCAGCCCAGCCGCGCCTTGATGGCCTGCCAGCCGCGCCACAGGAAAAAACTCCGCCGGAACCAGCGCAGGGCGCGTTTCGGCCGGGCGACGAAACTCGCGGCGACTGCTGCGCCGACCACCAGCGGATGCCGCTTCAACCAATCGACACCGCGCAGGGCCGCATCGCCATAAGCCAGCACCGATTCCAGCGAAGCCGCATGCCGGGCGAAGTCCGCCCGCTGCTGACCGACGCGGACCAGCAAGGCGCCGCGACGTTCGGCGAGACGCAGGTGTTTTTCGTTCATTCCTGCGGTCGACCGCGCAATTGCGCAATATCTTCGTCGAGTTCGGACAGGCTGCTGCGGAACAGCCGGCTCGGCTTGCGGGCCTGAGCCCGCAACGAAACAACCAGCAACAGCGCAGTGCCGATGAAGACGGCCGCGAACAGGCCGAAAACCAGCACCCGCTGCTCCCATAAGGCCAGCGCGATGCTGAAGACCGCCATGATCAGGCCGATGGCAAACAGGAACGCGGCGCCGATCGCCTTGCTCCACATCGAGATCAGCCGGAGTTTCTCCTCCTCGATCTCGAGCACCAGCAGTTCGGCGCGCGTCCGCCCGATGCTGAGCAGCGTGGCGAACAGGTTCCGTAGACCGGCGAACAGGCCTTCGCGGCCCGTCTCGCCGGTAGTGTTCCCGGTCATCCGGTCAGCGACGGCCGATCAGCACGCCCAGGGCCAGGCCCAGCACGGCGGCAACACCGACGGCCTTCCACGGCTCATCGTGCACGAAATCGTCGGTCGCACGGGCAGCCGCCTTGGTCTTGTCGATGACGGCATGTTCCAGATCGATCACGCGTTCCTTGGCATCGCGCAGACGGACGCCCAGGCGCTCACGCAATTCGCCAACCTTCTCGCCGGCCAGGCCGGTCGTCGCGCGCAGCAGTTCTTCGGTATCGGCGATGACGACCTTCAGGTCGGAGACCAGCTTATCCTTGCTGGCAGCAGTCATTTGTTCGGACATTTGGAAACCTCTTTGTTGAACGGGGTTGTGCGGAAGGAACAGGTTAGCCCGTCCGGCGGCTTAAATCAAATCGCATCGGCAGAAAGCGGGAAGTCATAATCGACGATCAACGGCGCATGGTCGGAAAATCGCTCGTCCTTGTAAACGCAAGCCTGCCGGGCCGTGGCCGCGATGCCCGGGGTGGCGATCTGGTAGTCGATGCGCCAGCCGACGTTTTTTGCCCAGGCCTGACCGCGATTGCTCCACCAGGTGTAGCAGGCGTCGGTTGCCTCCGGATGCAGGCGACGATAGACGTCGACCCAGCCCAGTTCGTCGAAGACCTTGCTCAGCCAGGCCCGCTCCTCGGGCAGAAACCCCGAATTCTTCTGGTTCGACTTCCAGTTTTTCAGATCGATTTCCCGATGGGCGATGTTCCAGTCGCCGCAGATCACGATTTCCCGGCCTTCCGCACGCAAGGCCTGCATTTGCGGGAAAAACAACTCAAGAAAGCGGAACTTTGCTTCCTGTCGCTCCGGCGATGAAGAACCGGAAGGCAAATAAAGCGAAATCACCGAAAGATTGCCGAAATCGGCGCGAAGGTAACGCCCCTCGGCGTCGAATTCGCCGCCATCGAAGCCTTCGATGACCCGCTGCGGCGGCGTCCGGCACCACAGTCCGACACCGCTGTAGCCTTTTTTCTCGGCGCAGTGGTAATGAGCACGCATGCCGTCGGGCTGCAGCATTTCCGCCGACAGGTCGGGCAACTGTGCCTTCAGTTCCTGCAGACAAAAGATATCGCCCTGCTGGGCGATCGCCCAAGGCAGGACATTTTTGTTCCAGGCAGAACGGATGCCGTTGAGGTTCAGCGAGATGATGCGTAACATTGTCTTCATCTGTCGGCCGTGACTGCGCCGTTTGTGGAGTTTTATGGATTTTCGTCAGGATTTCATCGAATTCGCCCTCGACTGCAAGGTGCTTCGCTTTGGCGAATTCAAGACCAAGGCAGGGCGGATGTCGCCCTATTTCTTCAACGCCGGACTGTTCAACGATGGCGCCTCGCTCGGTCGACTCGCCGGATTCTACGCCAAAGCGGCAGCCGCCAGCAGCCTCCCCTTCGACATGCTGTTCGGCCCGGCCTACAAGGGCATTCCGCTGGTTGCCGCGATCGCCGTATCGCTGGCGGCCCAGGGCACGAACTATCCCTTCGCGTTCAACCGCAAGGAAGCCAAGGATCATGGTGAAGGCGGGATGATCGTCGGTGCGCCGCTGACCGGCCGCGTACTGATTGTCGACGACGTGATTTCCGCCGGCACCTCGGTTCGCGAATCGGTCGAATTGATCCGTGCCGCCGGCGCCACGCCGGCCGGCGTCCTGATCGCGCTCGACCGCCAGGAACGAGGTCAGGGCGAGTTGTCGGCCGTACAGGAAGTTCAGCGCGACTATGGCATTCCGGTCATCGCCGTCGCCAGCCTCGGCGACCTGATGGCCTATCTGCAGAACAACCCGAGTTTCGCCGAATATCGGACCGCCGTGGCGGCCTACCGGGAACGTTACGGTATCGATGCCTAAGAAACTACTGCTCCTTCTCGCACTGACCGTCACCTCGCCGCTCTGGGCCGGGGAGGAACTGTTCTGCTGCGACGCCCCCGGACAGGGTCGCCTGTGCGGCGACTCGCTACCGCCGCAATGTCGCGGGCTGGCCCATCGCATCTATGATCGGGCCGGCAACCTGGTCAAGACCGTCGGTCCGCAACAGACCCCCGAGCAGAAAGCCGCTGCCGCGGAAGAGGCGCGCAAACGCAAGCAGATGGAAGACGCACAACGCGAGCAGCGCCGCTTCGACCAGGCCTTGCTCGACACCTACGCAACGCCGGACGACATCGATCTGACGCAACAAAAGGCGGAAGACGACATCAATTTCTCGATCCGGGCAGCCCAGGCCAAGTTGAGCGATGCGCAGGGACGGCACCGCAAGCTGGCCAACGAAGCCGAGTTCTACAAGCGCAAGCCGATGCCCGGCGATCTCGACCGCGACCTGCGCGCCACCGCGCACGAAATCCAGTTGCAGAGCGAACTGATCGAGATGAAGAAAAAGGATCTGGCGCAAATCCGAGCCAAGTACGACGCGGACCGCAAGCGCTACTACGAACTGACCGGCAGGCGCAGCCTGCGCGGCCAGTTGCCACCGGCACGCTGATCAGCCGGCCAGTTTCTTCTTCAGCAATTCGTTGACCTGCTGCGGGTTGGCCTTGCCCTTGGCCGCCTTCATCACCTGACCGACCAGCGCGTTGAAAGCCTTTTCCTTGCCGGCGCGGTATTCGGCGACATTGGCCGGATTGGCGGCGAGGACCTCTTCGACCAGCGCCTCGATGGCGCCCGTGTCGGTAATCTGCTTCAGGCCCTGTTTCTCGATGATCTCGTCAGCATTATTGCCATCACCTCTCCATAAAGCCTCAAAAACCTGCTTAGCCGCGCTATTGCTGACAGTTCCATCAGCGATTCTTGTGATCAGCAAAGCAAGCTGGCAAGGCATTACAGTAGAAGCAACCCTGTCCGCAAGCTCTTTTTGACTTAAATACTCATCTAAAGGGCAACCTAGAGCGATAATCTTCTCGTGCACAGAAGGATCACTCAACTGCAACAACACATTAGTGTGCTCCAACGAGTTCTCTAAATTGTCCAAGGTATTTTTCGAGCGCCGAAAAATTTCACCCATCACCCAATTTGCACATATTTTGGCTGCTGGTTGACCAGCATACGCTACGGTCGACTCGTAGAAATCGGCAATTTCCTGGCTGGCAGTCAGCGTCGTCGCGTCATAGGCCGACAGGCCGAGCTGCTCGACGAAGCGCTGGCGCTTCTGCGCCGGCAGTTCCGGCAATTCGCCACGCACGCGCTCGACCCAGTCGGCGGAAATGACCAGCGGCAGCAGGTCGGGATCGGGGAAATAGCGGTAATCGTGCGCGTCTTCCTTGCTGCGCATCATCCGCGTCTCGCCGGTATCCGGGTCGAACAGCACGGTCGCCTGCTGGATGGCGCGGCCTTCCTCGATCTCGTTGATCTGCCACTGCACTTCGAAATCGATGGCTTCCTTGAGAAAGCGGAAGGAGTTCAGGTTCTTGATCTCGCGGCGCGTGCCGAAAGGCGCGCCGGGACGACGCACGGAAACGTTGGCATCACAGCGGAAGGAGCCTTCCTGCATGTTGCCGTCGCAGATGCCGATCCAGCGCACCAGCGCGTGCAGGGCGCGGGCGTAGGCGACAGCCTCGTCGGAGGAGCGCATGTCCGGCTCGGTGACGATTTCCAGCAGCGGCGTGCCGGCCCGGTTGAGGTCGATGCCCGACTTGCCGTGGAAGTCCTCGTGCAGCGACTTGCCGGCATCTTCTTCCAGATGGGCACGGGTCAGGTTGACGGTCTTTTCGTAAGCCTTGTCGCCGCTGCCGACCTGCACGGTGATCGCGCCGCCCTGCACGACCGGCAGCTCGAACTGGCTGATCTGGTAGCCCTTGGGCAGGTCGGGGTAGAAGTAGTTCTTGCGCGCGAAAATCGATTTCGGCGCAACCTGGGCGCCAATCGCCAGACCGAAGCGGATGGCGCACTCGACGGCTTTCCTGTTCAACACCGGCAAAACGCCGGGCAGGGCCAGGTCGACCGCACAAGCCTGCGTATTGGGCTCGGCACCGAAGGCGATCGAGGCGCCGGAAAAGATTTTCGACACGGTCGCCAGCTGCGCGTGCGTTTCGATGCCGATGACAACTTCCCACTGATTCATGGTTTCATCCGTTCAATGACAGCGTCCGGTCTTCGCATCGACGATGACCGGCCAAAGATAATCGAAAGCCTGGCCTTCGCAGGACTTCTGGCAACTGTTGAAGGCGATCGTCACTTCCTTGCCCTGCTCCCACATGCGCACCGTGCAATCGTGCACCTGCTTGTGCCGCAGGAAAGCCTGCGGGAGTTTCGCTTCCTGCGTGAAATCGGCCAGATTGAAGCGGCAGGCGCCGTGTCCCTTGATATTGATCTGGGCGTCGAAAGTCTTCACTTCGGCTTCCTTGACCAGCAGGTTCAGGCGGGTTGCCGTACCGACCGCATCACGGCTGCTGCAACGCGACTTGACGTTGAGCGGCCGCGTCGGCTGCGGTTTGAGGTTGCGGTTGGCGAGGTATTTCAAGGTCGAATTCTTGAATTTCGGCGTCTCTTCGTTGGCCTTTGGCGCTTCCGTCGGTGCAGTCGCTGACGGGGCATCCGGCGCTTTCGGGGTTTCGGCGCAGGCGGCCAGCCCGATCACGGCCAATGCCAGCCAGCGCCGCCACATCCTCAATCCAGGCCGACCGGCCGGCGCTGATGCCAGTCGGTCGCCAGCTGGTAGCGATGCGCCACGTCGAGCAGACGCGCCTCGTCGAAATAGTTGCCGATCAGCTGCATGCCGACCGGCAGACCGTCGGCAAAGCCGCAAGGCAGCGACATGCCGGGCAGGCCGGCGAGATTGACGGCGATGGTGTAGATATCCGACAGATACATCTGCACCGGATCGGCCGCCTTTTCGCCGAGCCTGAATGCGGTCGACGGCGACGTCGGCCCGAGAATGACGTCGCAGGACTTGAAGGCCTCGACGAAATCGTTGGCGATCAAGCGGCGGATGCGCTGTGCCTGCAGGTAATAGGCATCGTAGTAACCGTGCGACAGCACATAGGCACCGATCAGGATGCGTCGCTTGACCTCGGCGCCGAACCCCTGGGCGCGGGTCTTCATGTACATGTCGTCGAGGTTGCCGTAGTCCGGCGCACGATAGCCGTAGCGGACACCGTCGAAACGCGACAGGTTGGAGCTCGCTTCGGCCGGCGCGATGACGTAATACGCCGGCACCGACAAATGCGAATTGGGCAGCGAGACTTCCACGGTCGACGCGCCCAGACGGCGATATTCGGCAATCGCTTCCTGCACCGCGGCCATCACCGAGGCATCGCAACCTTCGCCGAAAAACTCCTTCGGCAGGCCGATGCGCAGACCGGCCAGCGGCTGGTCGGCCGACGGCTGATCAAGCAGACGGGCGTAGTTTTCGACCGGCCGGTCGAGCGACGTCGAATCGCGTTCGTCGAAGCCGACCATGGTATTCAGCAGCAGCGCGCAATCTTCGGCCGAGACGGCCATCGGGCCTGCCTGATCGAGCGAGGACGCAAAAGCGATCATGCCGTAGCGCGAGACCACGCCGTAAGTCGGCTTCAGACCGGTCAGGTTGCACAGCGCCGCCGGCTGGCGGATCGAACCACCGGTGTCGGTACCGGTTGCCGCCGGCGCCAGGCGCGCCGCCACCGCGGCCGCCGAACCGCCCGACGAACCGCCCGGCACACGGGTGAAATCCCACGGATTCTTGACCGGCCCGAAATACGAGGTCTCATTCGACGAGCCCATCGCAAACTCGTCCATGTTGGTCTTGCCCAGCGAAACCAGACCGGCCTGCCGGTGCATCTTGTCGATCACCGTGGCGTCGTAGGGCGACACGAAATTGGCCAGCATCTTCGAGCCGCAGGTGGTCGTCCAGCCCTCGGCGCAGAAGATGTCCTTCTGGGCGATCGGCACGCCGGTCAGCGGGCCGGCCGTGCCGGCAGCGATCCGCGCATCGGCCTCGGCGGCCATTTTCAGCGTCTTCTCGCGGTCGACCGTGACAAAGGCGTTGATTTCGGGATTCAGGCGCTCGATGCGCTTGAGGAACAGCGTGCTCAGCTCGACGCTGGAAACCTCCCTGGCCGCCAGGGCCTGCGACAGTTGCTTGAGTGTCTTGGCGATCATTCGATCACCTTCGGCACCAGGTAGAGGCCGGCTTCGGTCTCGGGTGCGACCGACTGGTAGGCGGTACGCCGATCGGGCTCGCTGACCACATCGTCGCGCAGGCGCTGGCTGAGGTCCTGCGCGTGAGCCATCGGCTCGACGCCGGCCGTATCGACGGCCTGCATCTGTTCGATCAATTGGAAGATACCGTTGAGGTGCGCCTGAGTGGTCTGCGCCTCCGATTCGCTGACCTCGATGCGGGCCAGATGGGCGATTCGCCGAACCTGTTCTAATGTGAGCGACATGGGCTTGAAAAAGACTTTTTGCAGCGCACAAAGTCTTAAAATCGAAAGCGTTGTAAGGTATCATAAAAGCTTTATCTACCGCATCCCCCAGCGCGGAGCACAGCAGATGTTCGGATTCCTCTCCAAGTATTTTTCCAACGACCTCGCCATCGACCTCGGCACGGCCAACACGCTGATTTACGTACGCGGCCGCTCGATCGTCCTCGATGAGCCGTCGGTCGTTGCGATTCGCCTCGAAGGCGGCCCCAACGCCAAGAAAACCATCCAGGCCGTCGGCCGCGAAGCCAAGGAAATGCTCGGCAAGGCGCCGGGCAGCATCACCGTCATCCGGCCGATGAAGGATGGCGTGATCGCCGACTTCACGGTCACCGAGCAGATGCTCAAGCAGTTCATCAAGAAGGTGCACGACTCCAAGCTGTTCAGCCCGAGCCCGCGCATCATCATCTGCGTCCCCTCCGGCTCGACCCAGGTCGAACGCCGCGCCATCCGCGAATCGGCGCTGGGCGCCGGCGCCAGCCAGGTGTACCTGATCGAGGAACCGATGGCTGCGGCAATCGGCGCCGGCCTGCCGGTGGCCGATGCAACCGGTTCGATGGTCGTCGACATCGGCGGCGGCACGACGGAAGTCGGCGTCATCTCGCTGGGCGGCATGGTCTATGCCGGCTCGGTCCGCGTCGGCGGCGACAAGCTCGACGAAGCGATCATCAACTACATCAGCCGCAACTACGGCATGATGATCGGCGAGAACACCGCCGAAAACATCAAGAAGACCATCGGCTCGGCCTTCCCCGGCGCCGAAGTCATGGAAATGGAAGTCTCCGGCATCAACAAGGCCGAAGGCATCCCGCGCAAGTTCACGATCTCGTCGAACGAGATCCTCGAGGCGCTGACCGATCCGCTCAACCAGATCGTTTCCGCCGTCAAGTCGGCCCTGGAAAAGACGCCGCCGGAACTCGGTGCCGACATCGCCGAAAAGGGCATGGTGCTGACCGGTGGTGGCGCGCTGCTGCGCGACCTCGATCGTCTGCTGATGGAAGAAACCGGCCTGCCGGTGATCGTCGCCGACGAACCGCTGACCTGCGTCGCCCGCGGCTGCGGCATGGCGCTGGAGAAGATGGACAAGCTCGGCAGCATTTTTGCCTCCGACTGACGGTTGACCGCAGCAGACTGACGCGATGGCCGGCATCGACCACGCTCCGCCACCGTTCTTCAAACGAGGGCCAGCACCGCTGGCCCTTCTGACTTTCTACGTCGCAATTTCGCTGGCGCTGTTCGTCGTCGACCTGCGCTTCCGCAGCCTCGACCTGTTCCGCCAGACGCTCAGCCTGTTCGTCGACCCGGTCCAGCGCGTCGCCCAGACGCCGGGCAGCCTGGTCGATTACGCCGCGGCCTACCTGCGCGGTCTGCAGGAGATGCAGGCCGACAACACCCGGCTCAAGCAGGCGCAGCTGACCACCGCGCCGAACCTGCAGCGGCTGGAGCACCTGGAAAGCGAGAACGAACGGCTGCGCAAGCTGCTCGACATGCGCGATCGCCAGAAAGCCAAGGGGCAGGTGGCGCAGATCATGTACACCGCGCGCGACCCCTTCGTCCGTCGCATCGTCATCGACAAGGGCCAGCAGGCAGGCATCATCGCCGGCCAGCCGGCGATCGACGAAGGCGGCATCGTCGGCCAGGTGACCCGCGTCTTCCCGTTCTCGGCGGAGATCACACTGATCACCGACAAGGATCAGTCGGTGCCGGTACAACTGGTGCGCAGCGGGCAGCGCTCGGTCGTCTTCGGACTGGGCAACGGCCAGCTCGAACTGCGCTACATCCCGGCCAACGCCGACGTCAAGGAAGGCGACCTGCTCGTCACCTCCGGCCTGGACGGTCTCTACCTGCCGGGCTTCCCGGTGGCCAAGGTGGTCAGCATCGAACGCGAGAACTCCTATTCCTTCGCCCGCATCCGCTGCGAGCCGATCGCCGCGGTCGAGAATTTCGGCGAGGTGATGATTCTCGCCCCGCGCGCCGAACAACTGCCGAGACCGCCCGAGTCCGACGGTCGCCGCAGCAATACCGGCGCACCGAGCCGGGAAGCGGCCAAGTAAATGCAACCGACCTTTTCCTCCTCGCGCATCCTGCTGCCGGTCCGCCCCTGGTTCATCATCCTGAGCCTGTTCGTCGCGCTGCTGATGAACTTCCTGCCGACCAGCCACTGGCCCGGCATCCCGGACTGGGCCGCCCTGGTCCTGTGCTTCTGGAGCATCCGCGAATCGCGGCGCGTCGGCATGGGCTGGGCCTTCGTGCTCGGTCTGGCGATGGACGTCGCCGACGGCGCGGTGCTCGGCCAGCACTGCTTCGCCTACATCCTGCTCGCCTATGCCGCCGCCGCCCAGTCACGACGCATCCTGTGGTTCCCGATCGGCCAGCAGGCACTGCAGATCCTGCCGCTGCTGATCGGCTGCCAGGTCATCCAGCTGACCATGCGCCTGATGACCGGCGCCGATTTTCCCGGCTGGGGATTCCTGATCGGCCCCTTCATCGCTGCCTTCCTGTGGATTCCGGCCACCTTCCTGCTGCTCCTGCCGCAATACCAGCCGGTCGAGCGCGACGAGAACCGGCCGCTCTGAACGCCCGCCGATGAGCGATTTCTACCAGAACGAACAGGATATCGACCGCTTCCGCAACCGTACGCTGCTGGCCGGTGTGCTGGTGCTGTTGTGTTTCCTCGTCCTGTTTGCGCGTTTCGTCTATCTGCAGATCCTGCAATACGACTATTACACGACGCGCGCCGAAAGCAATCGCATCTCGCTGGTCCCGATCATGCCCAACCGCGGCAATATCATCGATCGCAACGGCGTCGTGCTGGCCCGAAACTACTCGGCGTTCACGCTCGAAATCACGCCCGCCAAGACGATGGGCCTCGAAGAAACGATCGACGGGCTGGCCGAGATCGTCGAAATCGAACTCAAGGACAGGCGGCGCTTCAAGCGCCTGCTGGAGGAGTCGAAGAACTTCGAATCGATTCCGATCCGCACCCGTCTCAGCGACGAGGAAGTCGCCCGTTTCGCGGCCCATCGCTACCGCTTCCCCGGTGTCGAGATCAAGGCCCGGCTGTTCCGGCAATATCCGGAAAACACCCTGGCCGCCCATGCCATCGGCTACATCAGCCGGATCAATACCAAGGACAAGGAAAACATCGAGGCCGACGGCCAGGCCGCCAACTACAAAGGCACCGAGCAGATCGGCAAGGTCGGCCTGGAAGCGCATTACGAATACGAACTGCACGGCACTGCCGGCTACGAGCAGGTCGAGGTCGATGCCGGCGGCCGCGCCGTACGCATCCTGTCGCAGACCGCACCGACGCCCGGCAACAATCTCCAGCTGACGCTCGACGCAACGCTGCAGCGTGTCGCCGAACAGGCTTTCGGCGGCCGCCGCGGATCGCTGACCGCCATCGATCCGAACACCGGCGCGGTCTTGGCGCTGGTTTCCTCGCCGGCCTTCGACCCCAACCTGTTCGTCGACGGCATCCGTTTCGACGACTGGGACGAACTGAACAACCATGCCGACAAGCCACTGCTCAACCGGGCGATCTACAGCACCTACCCGCCCGGCTCGACCTTCAAGCCGCTGATGGCGCTCGGTGCGCTGACCACCGGCAAACGCACCGCCGCGCAGACGATCGCCGATCCCGGCTACTTCAATTTCGGCAACCGCCGATTCATGGACGACAAGGTCGGTGGCCACGGCATGGTGGACATGAACAAATCCATCGTCGTCTCCTGCAACACCTACTACTACATGCTGGCCAACGACATGGGCATCGACACCATCGCCCGCTTCATGGGCGACCTCGGCCTGGGCCGCAAGACCGAGATCGACATTCCCGGCGAAGCCACCGGCATCCTGCCGTCACCCGAATGGAAACAGCGGCGTTTCAAGCGTCCCGAACAACGCAAGTGGTATTCCGGCGAAACCATCTCGGTCGGCATCGGCCAGGGCTACAACGCCTATTCGACGCTGCAGATGGCCCACGCGCTGGCCAATGTGGTGAGTTACGGCAGGGTCTTCCGGCCGCATCTGGTGCATTCGATCACCAATCCGACCACTGGTGAAGTGCGCCTGGTAGAGGCGCAACCGGTCCGCCAGATCGCCTTGAAGCCCGAGCACGTCGACTTTATCAAGCGGGCGATGGCCGGCGTCGTCAAGGAAGGGACCGGCTCGCGCGCCTTTGCCGGCGCCCCTTACGAATCCGGCGGCAAGACCGGCACGGCCCAGGTGTTCAGTCTGAAGAGCGGCCAGAAATATGTTGCCGGCGCGCTCAAGGAAAAACTTCGCGATCACTCCTGGTATGTCGCCTTCGCGCCGGTCGATCAGCCGAAGATCGTGCTCGCCGTGATGGTCGAGAACGGTGGCTTCGGGGCCCAGTCGGCGGCACCGATCGCCCGTCAGGTGTTCGATTATTACCTGACCGGCAAGGTCCCCGGCGGCCCGGCACCGGAAACCGAGAACGTGGAAGGCGACGCCGGCGCAGTCATCGAGGAGGAGGACGGTCATGAAGGCCATTAAGCGGCTCCTGCTCAATCTGCTCAGCCATCTCGACCTGCCCCTGCTGGCCATCGTCCTGGCGCTGATGGGCATCGGCCTGCTCACCGTCTATTCGGCGACATCCAGCGACGGCTTCGACAAACTCGACAAGCAGATCATCAACATGGCGGTCTCCTTCGTGGTGATGCTTGCCGTGGCGCGGACTCCGCCGCAGACGCTGATGCGTTTCGCCGTGCCGCTGTATGTGACCGGCGTCGTGCTGCTGGTCGGCGTTGCGCTGTTCGGCGTCGTGGTCAACGGGTCGCGCCGCTGGCTGTCGCTCGGCTTCACGCGCATCCAGCCCTCCGAACTGATGAAGATCGCCATGCCGCTGATGCTGGCCTGGTATTTCCATAAATACGAGTCGGCGCTGAAGGCCCGGCACTTCCTGATCGCCTCGGCGATCCTGATGATCCCCATCCTGCTTGTTCTCAAGCAGCCCGACCTGGGCACCTCGCTGCTGATCGGCGCCTCCGGCTTTTTCGTGATTTTCCTGGCCGGCCTGCCGTGGAAGGTCATCATCGGCATGGGCGCTGCTGCCGGTGCAGCCTTGCCGTTCGCCTGGACCATGCTGCACGATTACCAGCGGCGGCGCGTGCTGACCTTGCTCGACCCCACCTCGGACCCGCTCGGCGCCGGCTATCACATCATCCAGTCGACGATCGCCATCGGCTCCGGCGGCGGACTGGGCAAGGGCTGGCTGAATGGAACACAGACCCATCTGGAATTCATTCCCGAGAAGCACACCGACTTCATCTTCGCCGTCTTTTCGGAAGAATGGGGATTGCTCGGCAACGGCATCCTGCTGGTGCTGTTCACGCTGCTGATCGGGCGCGGACTGGCCATCGCCGCCGCCGCGCCGACCCTGTTTTCGCGCCTGCTGGCCGGTGCGCTGACGCTGGTTTTCTTCATCTACGCCTTCGTCAACATGGGCATGGTTTCCGGCATCCTGCCCGTGGTCGGCGTACCGCTGCCCTTCGTCAGCTACGGCGGCACGGCGCTGGTCACGCTGATGGTCGGCATCGGCGTGCTGATGAGCATCCACACCCACCGCATGCTGGTCAAGAAATGAAACGCCTCGTCCCCGCCCTGTCGCTGCTGCTGCTCGCCGCCTGCGGCACCACCCCCGAATACGACACCCCAACCAGAAAACCCGATGTTGCGGTCAACAAGCCGGCCCCGGCAAAAACCCGGCCGGCAATCAAGGGCGGTGGTTACTACAAGGACGACGGTCCGGCCGACGACATTCCGGAAAACCTCGAACTGACGCCGGACGCCGAACCGCGCTGGGAACCGCTGCACAAACCGGCGCTGCGCCCCTACGAAGTGTTCGGCAAGCGCTACGTGCCGAACACCAGCGTCTCGGCGTACAAGGCGCGGGGCATCGCCAGTTGGTACGGCCGCAAGTTCCACGGCCAGAAGACGTCGATCGGCGAACCCTACGACATGTTCGCGATGACCGCCGCCCACCCGACGCTGGCGCTGCCGTCCTATGTCCGCGTCACCCATCTGCAGAACGGGCGCAGCGTTGTCGTCCGCGTCATCGACCGCGGCCCGTTCCACGCCGACCGGATCATCGACCTGTCCTATACCGCTGCCTACAAGCTGGGGCTGATCCAGGGCGGCAGCGGTCAGGTCGAAGTCGAGGCGATCCTGCCCGGCGAGGCAACGGCCATCGCCTCGGCCCAGCCCGCGCCGCCCCCGGCCAGGACGCTCCCCGCGCCGCCGCCACCGGTCGTCGAAAAAGCCCTGCCTGCCGGGGTCTACCTGCAGTTGGGAGCATTTTCCAATGCCGACAACGCCGACAATTTCCGGCTGCACATCACACGCGAACTGGACTGGCTGAACGAGCCGGTGCATCTGCTCAAGGCCGGCGACCTGCATCGCCTGCAGGTCGGGCCCTATCCCACCCGCCTGGCCGCCGAAACCGTCGTCGAGCGCATCCGAGCCAGTCTGGGCGTCAAGCCGTCGATCGTGATCCGCTGAGCGGGGCCGCTCACCCGGCGATACCGACCGTCGCCACGACGACGTTGCCGGTGCCCCGGTATTCAAGACGGCTGAAGCTGGTCATCCTGGCCATTGCGATACCGCGCCCGTTCGGGTCGAACGCCCGCTCGGGATCGAATTCCAGGAACTTCTGCCACGCAAATCCGGCCCCCTCGTCGGCAATCGTGAATTCGATCCGGTCGCCGTGCCGCTCGACCCGCACCGAAGCCGTGCGCCCCTTGAACTGCGGCAGTTCGGCGCGGCGCCGGATTTCCGCCTCCCAGTCGCCCTCCCACTTGAGCAGGGCCTTTTCGCGGTAGGTGATGCCGAGATTGCCGTGCTCGACGGCATTGACCATCAGATCGGACAAGCCGGGCGCCACCCGGCCCGGCTCCGGACACAGGTCGGCCAGCACCGGAACCAGGCGGCTGACATCGTCGAGCGTGGCGAAACGGTACTCGGCAACGCTCAGCAGACGTTGCGCCTCCTCGAAACGCGAGGCCTGCGACCGCAGCGTCAACCGGCCCTGACGGTCGGCCAGCGCACCGCGGACAATGGAAATCAGCGCCTCGGGCGCATAAGGCTTGGTCAGATAGTAGTAAGCGCCGGCTTCCAGCCCCTCACGCACCTGATCAGGCGAGGAAGCCGCAGTCTGCATGATCACCGGGATTTCGGCGAAACGCTGCTCGCGCTTGATCCGGCGCAGCAGTTCGAGGCCATCGAGCCCCGGCATCAGGCGATCGAGGATGACCAGCGCGAAATCCGCCGTTTCGTCCTGCAGCCGATCCCACGCCGCGAGCGGATCGCTGTAGGTCTCGAGGGTGACGTTCTCTTCCTCGAGGAAATTCTCGATCAGCAACAGGTTGAGCGGTTCGTCATCGACGACGAGGACACGCTGACTGGACATGCCGGACTCCGGAAGCGAAGCGGGGAGAACGCATGCTAGCACGGCAACCGGCTTTGACAAGGATCAATGGCAAGCGGCAACGGCTGGCTATACTGCCCGATTCAGCTTTTCGACGCGAATCATGTCTTCCCTGCCCGATCTCGTCTGCCCGGCCGGCAGCCTGCCGGCCCTCAAGGCGGCCGTCGACAACGGTGCCGACACCGTCTACCTCGGTTTCAAGAACGATACCAACGCCCGCAATTTCGCCGGTCTGAACTTCGATGCGAAGACCATGGCCGAAGGCATCCGCTACGCCCACGGCAAAGGCCGCGAAGTGCTGATGGCGATCAACACCTTCCCGCAGGCCGGCCGCGTCGACCATTGGCGACATGCCGTCGACAGCGCCGTCGACCTCGGCGTGGACGCCATCATCCTGGCCGATGTCGGGCTGCTCGACTACGCCCGCAACAAGCACCCGCAGCAGCGTCTGCACCTGTCGGTGCAAGGCTCGGCCACCAGCTACGAGGCGATCAATTTCTGCCAGCGCGAATTCGACATCCGCCGCGCGGTACTGCCGCGGGTGCTCACGCTGGCCCAGGTCGAAAACGTGATCCGCAACACCACGGTCGAAATCGAGGTGTTCGGCTTCGGCAGTCTGTGCGTGATGAACGAGGGGCGGTGCTGGCTGTCGTCCTACGCCTGCGGCGAATCGCCGAATACCGTCGGCGCCTGCTCGCCGGCCAGGTACGTCAAATGGGACAAGCAGCCTGGCGCCATGGAAACCCGGCTCAACGGCATCCTGATCGACCGCTTCGCCGACGACGAACCGGCCGGCTACCCGACACTGTGCAAGGGCCGCTTCGATGTGCAGGGCGAAACCTATTACGCGCTCGAGGAACCGACCAGCCTGAACGTGCTGGAAATCCTGCCGGAGATCATCCGGATCGGCGTCCGCGCAATCAAGATCGAAGGCCGCCAGCGCAGCCCGGCCTACGTCACCCAGGTCACCCGGACGCTGCGCGCAGCGCTCGACAGCTTGCGCGACGGCGCCGGACGCTATCAGGTCAAACCAGGCTGGCAGGCCGAACTGGCCAAGGTCTCGGAAGGCAGCCAGGCGACGCTGGGCGCTTACAACCGGCCATGGAGATAAGCCCGTGAAACTGTCACTCGGACCCCTGCTGTTCTTCTGGCCGAAGGCCGAAGTGCTCGAATTCTATGCCGGCATCGCCGAGAACCCGGCAATCGACACCGTCTATGTCGGCGAAGTCGTCTGCTCGCGCCGCCAGCAACTGCGTACCGCCGACTGGATCGGCCTGGCGCGCGACTTGCGCGACGCCGGCAAGGAAGTCGTCGTCTCGGCGCAGGCGTTGCTCGAATCGGAAAGCGATCTGAAGGCATTGCGCCGGCTGGTGGACGATGCCGGCTGCCAGGTCGAAGCCAACGACCTTGGCGCGGTCAACCTGGTTGCCGGCAAGAATTTCGTCGCCGGACCGCACCTGAACATCTACAACGAGGCGACGCTGGCCAGCTTCGCCCGCTACGGCATGCACCGCTGGGTGCCGCCGCTGGAAGCGCCGCGCACGCTGATCGAAGCGCTGCACCGCAGCCGGCCGGCCGGCGTCGAAACCGAAGTCTTTGCCTTCGGCAAGCTGCCGCTGGCCTTCTCGGCACGCTGTTTCACCGCGCGTCATTACGAGCTGAACAAGGACGACTGCCAGTTCCGTTGCCTCGACCATCCCGAAGGGCTGACGCTGAAAACCCGCGAAGGCCAGGATTTCCTGTGCATCAACGGCATCCAGACCATGTCGGCGCAAACCTACTGTCTGCTCGATGCGATGCCCGAACTGCTGGCGCTGGCCATCGACGCCGTACGCCTGAGCCCGCAGCAGGAGGGCATGGCCGACATCATCGCCGCCTTCGATGCGGCGAGAAATCGCCGGATTCCGGCGGTCGACCGCAGCCTTTGGGCCAAAAGCGGCCTGGTTGACGGCTACTGGCACGGCGATGCCGGCATCGCGCAACACCTGATTCCTTCCTGACCGGAGCCCGCCATGAGCGCCTTCCAGATTCCGAAATTCCGCCTGCCCGCCGTGATCGCGGCGATCGGCAGCCGCCTGCCGCAATGGCCGCATTCGCTGAACATGGCAGCCGTGCTGAACCTCGCGCTGAAGCTGAAACTGCTGCCGGAAGACACGTTGACCGCACTGGAAGACAAGCTGTTCCGCGTACACGTCCTCGATACCGGCGGCATTGCCCACTACACCTATCGCGACGGTTTGTTCCGCCCGGTCTTCCAGCCGGCGCGCGAACCGGACCTGGCCTTTGCCGCCAACCTGTCGGCCTACCTGCAACTGCTCACCCGCCAGGAAGATCCGGACACGCTGTTCTTCAACCGTGAGCTGGAAATCACCGGCGACACGGAACTGGGCCTGATCGTCAAGAACATGCTCGACGCCATCGAGTTCTCACAGCTCCGTCCGCGCCTGCCCGGGCTGCCGCTGACCGGCCACTGATTTTTCCCGGTTTCTGCGGTCGACCGCGGAAACCGGGCAGAAATGCCGGACTCAGCGGGCCGGCGCGCTCTCGGCGACGAAGATCTCGACCCGGCGGTTCTTCGCCCGGCCGGCCGCCGTCGTATTGTCGGCCAGCGGTTCGTGCGAGCCGCGACCGTCGATGCTCATCCGGCCCATCGCCACACCGCGCGAACTCAGATAATCGCGCGTCGCTGCGGCACGATTGACCGACAACGGATTGTTGACCGCATCCGACCCGGTACTGTCGGTATGACCGACGATGGTCACCCGCGTCACCGCATGCTGGTTCAGCGTCGTCGCGATCTGGTCGAGCACCGGCCGCATCGCCGGCTTGATGTCGTAGCGGCCGGTATCGAAGGAAACGTCGCTCGGGATGTCCAGCTTCAGCTGGTTGTCGGCCGTCTGGCTGACTTCGATGCCGGAACCGCGCGTCGCCTGTTCCATCGCCGCACGCTGTTCCTGCATGCGCTTGGACCACAGATAGGTCCCGCCGCCGCCGATCGCCGCGCCGGCCACCGCACCGATCGCCACGCCCTTGCCGCGATCCGAGCGGCTCGACGTGGCGGCGCCGATCAAGGCACCGGCCACCGCACCGATGGCGGCACCGGTCGAGGTATCGCGCTGGGTTTCGTCCATGTTCGCGCAACCGCTGACGGCCAGACTGACGGCAGTCAGCGTGATGATCGTATGACGCATGTTCTCTCTCCTGATTTCCGATAATCGCTTCGCCCGGCAACCGACGAAGCAAAAAGCAAAAGGGGGCCGGTCGGCCCCCTGTATTCACCGACCCGGATTGCGGTCAGTCCTTTTTCTGGGCATCCAGACGGAATTTGACATACGAACCCGGCGCCGGTTCGATGACCTTCAGCGCACCGGCCTCGGGCTTGCGTGCCGGCACCTTGGCGGAACCGCCCGGCAACGCGGTCACCCACTGGTGCCAGTGCGTCCACCAGGAACCGGCGTTCTGCGTGGCACCGGCCAGGAAATCATCCGGGCTTTCCGGCAGGTTGCCGTCGGTTGCGTCGTTGGTCCAGTAACCGTACTTGTTGGCCGCCGGCGGATTGACGATACCGGCGATGTGGCCGGAACCGCCGAGCACGAACTTGGTCTTGCCGGTCGGCAGGCGGGCACCGATGTAGGTGCTCTTCCACGGCGCGATGTGGTCTTCGATGGTCGAGATGAAGTAGCACGGCGTCTTGACCTTGGTGATGTCGATCTTGACCCCGCCCAGCGTCACGCCGCCCGGATCCTTCAGCTTGTTCTCGAGGTACATGTTGCGCAGGTAGAAACTGTGCATCGCCTTCGGCATGCGCGTCGAGTCGGAGTTCCAGTAGAGCAGGTCGAACGGGAACGGATCCTTGCCCATCAGGTAGTTGTTGACCACGAAGGACCAGATCAGATCGTTGGCGCGCAGCATGTTGAAGGTACCGGCCATTTCCGAGCCTTCGAGGAAACCGCGCTTCTCCATCTTCTTCTCGAGCCCCTCAATCGTGCCTTCGTCGAGGAAGACCGACAGTTCGCCCGGATCGGAGAAATCGAGCATGGTCGTGAAGAAGGTTGCCGAATTGACGCGCTTGTCCTTCTTGGCGGCCATGTAGGCCAGCGTGGACATGGTCAGGGTGCCGCCGATGCAGTAGGCCGCCAGGTTGACCGAATCCTCGCCGGTCTGCGCACAGACCTGGGTGATGGCCTCGAGCGTGCCCTTGAGCATGTAATCCTCGAAGCTGATGTCGGCCATCTTCTCGTCCGGATTGACCCAGGAGATGATGAAGGTGGTGTGCCCCTGATCGGTCGCCCACTTGACCATCGAGTTCTTGTCGCGCAGATCCAGGATGTAATACTTGTTGATCCACGGCGGCACGATCAGGAAGGGCTTCTTGTACTGTTCCGGCGTCGTCGGATCGTACTGGATCAGCTGGAACAGTTCGTTCTGGTAGACCACCTTGCCCGGCGTCGTGGCGACATTCTTGCCCATCTCGAAGGCCGTGGTGTCGGTCATCCGGATGCGCAGCTGACCATCGTCGGTCATGTCGTTGAGCAGGTTGTTCAAGCCCTTGATCAGGTTCTGGCCGTGGCTCTTGACCGTCTCGCGGAAGACTTCCGGGTTGGTCAGCGCAAAGTTCGACGGCGACAGCGCGTCGATATACTGACGCGTGAAGAAATTGACCTTCTGCTGGGTCGACTCGTCCAGACCGTCAGTCCCGGCAACCGTGTCATGGATGTGACGGGCGGCGATCAGGTAGGACTGCTTGACGAAGTCGAACAGGAAATGCTGCTCCCAATCCTCGTCCTTGAAGCGCTTGTCGCCCTTCTGCGGCACGGCGACCGGCTCGGCGCCGGGCATCCCGAGCATCTTCATCATCGAGCCCTGCCACAGCGAGAAGTAATCCCACATCATGTTCATCTGGGCCTGGGCCAGCTTGTAGGGGTTGGCCATCAGGCGGGCCGACAGGTCCATGAAGGCCTTGGCCACCCCCATCTCGTCGGACGGCGTCTCGACGCCGTCCTTGGCCTTCTTCTCCATGAACTGGGTGATGATGCGCGAAGCGCGCTGGGCGACCTCGGCATAGGTCTTGGCCATTTCGGCCGGATTGGGCAGATGGACGCCCGGTTCTTCGGTTTGCTGCGACATTTTTGAAACTCCCTCTCTGTCAGTGCGCGGCGGGTTTGCTCGACAACCGCGAATAGCGAATGATGCCGTCACCGTCGACCGTTTTCGACAGTCGACCGGCGTGTTCCAGATAGTTCAGATGAGCAATCGCTTCACCCATCGCGAACATGGTTTGGTGTGTATCGAGCGCCCGACCGAACAACACGTCGAGCAACCCGGCCGCGCTCTGTGGCGCTTGATCACAGCCATTCTCCAGCGCATGCAATCGTTCTTCGTGGTGCGCATGCAATGCACCCACCCGTGCCTGCACGCCATGAAAGGGCAGGCCGTGTGAAGGTAACACCAGCGTCTGTTCGGGAATTTCGCGAGCCATGTCGTCGAGCGACTCGAGATACCAGCGCAAGGCATCGGCATCCGGCGTCGCGGCAAAAACACTGACGTTCGTCGAAATCTTTGGCAGCAGCATGTCGCCGGAAATTAACACGCCCTGTTCGGCACAGTAAAGCGCCATATGCTCGGGCGAATGGCCATGGCCGATCAGTATTCGCCAGACCTTGCCGTCGACCGCAAGAAGGTCGCCCTGCTTGAGTCGGTGGTAGTACGTCGGCAGCCCCGGGACGCTGCGTCGATAACCCGAACCACGGGTCGCGAACTTGGCCAGCAGTTCCTCGCCCAGGCCATGCTGGCGGAACTGCTCGACCATGTAGCGGGCACCGTGGCCGCCGACCTCGTTCCACACCGCATGCGCGGTGAGGAATTCGCCGCAGGTCATCCACAGCGCGGCACCGGTTTCCGCCAGCAGCCAGTCAGCCAGTCCCAGGTGATCGGGATGGAAGTGCGTGACCACCAGGCGCGTCACCGGCCCGTCGAGCGATTGCAGGATGCTGCGCCAGGTTTCGCGTACGCCGTCGTCCGGAAAACCCGTATCGACGATGCACCAGCCATCGCCGTCGCGCAGCAGCCAGAGGTTGATGTGATTGAGCTGGAACGGCAACGGCATGCGCAGCCAGAAGATGCCCGGCGCGACTTCGCGCAGTTCGCCGGCGGCCGGAACTTCCGGAAAGGGGTAATGCAGGGACATGATTTTTCGATGTACGGAACGAGAACCAAATTACCACATGGCCGCAGATTGAAAAAAGCCCGGCCTTCTGCTTAACTCGGCGCCCATGTCAGACGACGCTCAAAGCCCGCCCGCCGCCACCTTCGGTATTTCCGACCTCGCCCGCGAATTCGGCATCACGCCGCGGACGATCCGCTTCTGGGAAGACCAGGGAATCCTGGCGCCGCAACGCGAGGGGCAAAAACGCATCTTCGCCCGGCGCGACCGCGCCCGCTTGAAGATGGCCCTGCGCGGCAAGCGGCTGGGGCTGACGCTGGCCGAGATCAAGGACCTGATCGACATGTACGGCTCGACTGCCGACGAAACGCCCCAGCTGCAGGAATGCCTGCGTCTGATGGCCAAGCGGCGTCAGGTCCTGCAGCAACAGCGGGAGGACATCGAGGCGATGCTGGCGGAGCTCGATCAGTTCGAACAGCAATGCCGGGAAATCCTGACCCGCCGCGACGCCGGCCACGGCCGCCGCTGAGCTGCCGTCAATCCAGGCCCGACGGATCGGCACGCAGGATCAGGCGAGCCAGTTCGGCGGCACTGCCGGTGCCGGTCTTTTCCATGATGTGCTGACGATGCACATGGACGGTGTTCTCGCTGATCCCCAGATCGCGCGCCACTTCCTTGTTGGCCAGCCCGAGTGCGACCTGTTTCGCCACTTCGCTCTCCCGCGGCGACAGGCGGGCCAGCAGTTCGCGGGCCCCCTGGCAGCGCCGGCTGGCCTGGTGGCGCTCGCAGCTCAGCTGGATCGCACGCTCGACGGCATCCAGCATCTGCTGGTCCTTGAACGGTTTCTGCAAAAAATCGACGGCGCCTTCCTTCATCGCCTGCACCGCCAGGTCGACATCGCCATGGCCGGTCATGAACAGCACCGGAAACAGCGATTGTGCGGCTTTCAGGCGCCGCTGCAGTTCGAGTCCGGAAAGGCGCGGCATGCGAATGTCCAGCACCAGGCAACCACCGGCGGCCGGCAGCTCCGGCGCCGCCTCGAGAAAGGCTTCGGCCGACGCGTGACCGACCGCCTGCCAGCCCATCGATTCGAGCAGGAAGACCAGCGAACGGCGAAACGGCGCCTCGTCGTCGACGACATGGATGACCGGCGTGGCAGTAGCGGCTTGCATCATGGGGCGGGATCCGGGGAAATGACCGGATTATCCAGCCAGGACAGCGAGAAGCGGAAGCTCAGACCGGGACCGGGTTGATTGGGCACCGCCTCCAGCGTACCGCCGTGTGCCTCGACAATGGTCTTGCAGATCGACAGCCCAAGCCCCAGGCCTTCCGGCTTGGTCGTGAAAAAGGCTTCGAACAGCTGCGCCTGCTGCTCGGGCCCAAGTCCCGGACCGCGATCGATGACTTCGATACGGCAACGGCCGTCAACAGCGCTCAGCGCGATGACGATCGGGGCCTCGATACCGGCGTCGCGCTGCGCGTCGCAGGCATTCTTCAGCAGATTGAGCAGAACCTGCTGGATCTGCCGGGGATCGACGCTCGCCGCACCGGCATCGACCGGCAGGCGGTCGTCCAGTTGCAGCACCGGAACCTGGGGCAGGATGCCGGCGAACAATGCGACCGCCTCGCGGACCAACGCGACCGGCTGGCAACTTTCCCGGACATGCGCACGCTTGCGCGCAAACGAGCGGATGCCGGCCAGAATGCCGGCCGCCCGTTCGGACTCCTGGGCGATTTCCTCGGCCGCCTGGTGCACCGCCTCCGGCGACAGGTTGCCACGCGCCTGACGCCGGATCAGGCTGCGTGCGTAATTGCCGATGGCTGCCAGCGGCTGGTTCAGCTCATGGGCCAGCGTGCCGGCAAGTTCGCCGAGAATGGACAGCCGCGACAGGTGATCCATCTGCTGCTGGTGAGTACGCACGCGCAGTTCCAGACGCTCGCGCTCCTGCAGTGCCGACGACAGTTCGCGGGTTCGCCGGTGGACCAGATGCTCGACGCGGACCGTATACAACAGCCAGACGATCAATAAACCGAACAGGATGGCCACCCCGGGCCAGTAACGGTGGGCCAGCGACTCCCAGGCCGTTTCCCGCAGGAAGGCATAGGGGCCGATTTCCAGCTCGCGCAGCATCTGGTGCACCGGATGGTAGTCGGCCGGCACGCTCCAGCTCTGACCGTCGCTGTCCGGCGGCAGGCTGAGCAACGCAAACAGCACTTCCCGCGACAGCTCCGGCGGCGTCGTGCGTGTCGCGGCAAACGCCCAGCCGGGGTAGCGGGCCGACGAAATCCGGCAATCGCCGGCGCTGGCCTGCGCCGACAGCACACGAAAGCGGCCCGCCGGAACGCTGCCCTGACGTTCCAGTTGCTCGAGCAGGCATGCCCGTACAACCCCCGCATCGGCCTGGCCGGCAGCAACCGTTTCGAACACGCGGAACATCGGAAAACCGGTGAATTTCGGCTCGACGTCGCCCGCTTCCGGATCGACCCCGAGTCGCTTCAGTTCAGCCCAGACGATCTGATAACCGCCGAAAGCATCGGGCGACACCGCCGCCAGCGAACGTCCCTTCAGATCCTGCAGGGTCTGCAGTTCCTGCCGCCCGGCCAGCACCACGACGGCGGAACCGACAACATGGGCCGGATTGCGCTCGCGTACCGACACCTGGGTGGCAATCCGGGTAATGCCGTGACGCGCTTCGAGGGCCACGTAATGCCCGGGATTGGTAACCACGAAGTCCAGCTCGCCGCGGCCGATCGCCTCCGACATCTGGCCGAGATCCATGTGCCGGGCGATCAGACGATGCTGCGGCAATTGCGCCTGCAAGGCCGCGACGAAAGGTGCCCACTGGATTTCCGCCTCGCTGGCATCGAGCCAGGCCAGCACACCGATGCGCAGATCCGCCGCCGATGCCGTTCCGGTCAGCAGACCGAACAGCGCAGCCAGCAGCACGCGACGAAGACAGCGGAAATCGGACATCGGGCGATTCTACTTGGCCGTCCGCCATACCGACAGGTGAAAATCCGGACAAGTTGACGTTTACGTAAACGTCAATAAAATTCCCGGCTGTTCTGTCGTCCCGCAGGAGACCGCCCTGGAAATGTCCGCGCCCGGTGAAACCGCTTCATCCCTCGACGGTCCACCCGCCTTGCCGCAATGCAGCAAAGGTAGAATGGCAAGTTGCCGTCGGCCTTGCCCGGCAAACCGATAACATCCCCCGCCGATCCCCGGACGGGAGAATCGTTCCAGGAGCCTGCAGCACATGAACGTCTCGCTTCGTACCCTCACCGCCGCCGATACCGAGGCCCTCGAACAGGTCCGCCAGTATTTTCGCAACTACGCGGCCTGGCTCGGCGTCGACCTGTCGTACCAGAACTTCGATCAGGAAATGGCCTCGCTGCCGGGCGCCTACTCCGCGCCGCAGGGCCGACTCTTTTTTGCCGAAGTGGCCGGTCGACCGGCGGGATGCGTCGGTGTCCGCCCGCTGCCCGGCAGCGACGGCGTCTGCGAACTCAAGCGGCTCTACGTCACGCCCGAGGAACGCGGCCACGGCGTCGGCGCACGGCTGGCACTGGCAGCGATCAAGGCGGCCAAGGAAATCGGCTACCGCAAGATCCTGCTCGACACCCTGCCGAACATGCGCATGGCGGTGAAGCTGTACCGCGAACTGGGCTTCACCGAAGCGCCCAACTACTACCAGACGCCGGTCGAAGGCACCATGTTCATGGCGCTCGACCTCGACAACTGGTCGGAAGAGGAAATCCGCAACGAAAACCTCTCCCACCTGTTCGATTTCAACCGCGCCTGGGCGCGCCAGATGCGCGAGGTCGACCCCGGCTACTTCGACCGCCTGAACACCCTGCAGGCCCCCGAATTCCTGTGGATCGGCTGTTCCGACTCGCGGGTGCCGGCCAACCAGATCGTCGGCCTGCTGCCGGGCGAGGTCTTCGTGCACCGCAACGTCGCCAACCTGGTGCTGCACACCGACCTGAACTGCCTGTCGGTGATCCAGTACGCCGTCGACGTGCTCAAGGTGAAACACATCATGGTCGTCGGCCACTACAACTGCGGCGGCGTCGGTGCCGCACTGCAGAAGGCGCGCGTCGGCCTGGTCGATTTCTGGCTGCACAACGTGCAGCAGGTGCATGCCAAGCATGCCGACCATGTCGACAGCCTGCCCGCCGAACAGCGTCACGACCGGCTGTGCGAACTGAACGTGCTCGAACAGGTGGTCAGCCTGTGCAACACACCGGTGGTCAAGGATGCCTGGTTGCGCGGCCAGAAGCTGACCATCCACGGCTGGATCTACGGCCTGAAGGACGGCCTGGTGCACGATCTCGGCATCACCGTCGACCACCCCGAGGAACTGACTTCCCGCTACGACGCGTCATTACACGCGCTCGAGTGCCGGGGCTGCTGATTCATCTCACCCTTTCGAGGAGCCTTGCCATGTCCGATCCGATCGTCATCGTTGCCGCCGCCCGTACTGCCATGGGCGCGTTCCAGGGCGGATTTTCCGCGCTGACCGCCGCCAACCTCGGCGCCGAAGCGATCCGCGCGGCCGTCGCCCGGGCCGGCATCGACGCCGACCGGGTCGACGAAGTGCTGATGGGCTGCGTGCTGCAGGCCGGCCAGGGCCAGGCGCCGGCGCGTCAGGCGGCGCTGCAGGCCGGCATGCCGCTGGCGGCCGGCTGCGCGACGATCCACAAGGTCTGCGGTTCGGCGATGAAAGCGACCATGCTCGGTCACGACGGCCTGCTCGCCGGATCCTGCAACGTCGCCGTGACCGGCGGCATGGAATCGATGACCAACGCCCCCTACCTGCTGCCCAAGGCACGCGGCGGCTATCGGCTCGGCCACGGCCAGCTGCTCGACCACATGTTCCTCGACGGGCTGGAAGACGCCTATTCGAAGGAAAACCGCGGCCGGCTGATGGGCACCTTCGCCGAGGAATGCGCCGACGCCTACGGCTTCACCCGCGCCGCGCAGGACGAATTCGCCATCCGCTCGACGACCCGCGCGCAGACCGCCAGCAACGACGGCAGTTTCGACTGGGAAATCGCGCCGGTGACCGTTGCCGGGCGCAAGGGCGAGGTGACGATCGCCCGCGACGAAGGGCCTTTTGCGGTCAACATCGAAAAAATCCCGACTTTGAAACCGGCCTTCCGCAAGGACGGCACGGTGACGCCGGCCAATTCGTCGTCGATCTCCGACGGCGCCGCGGCACTGGTGCTGATGCGCGCCTCGCAGGCGGAAAAGCTCGGTCTGTCGCCGCTCGCCCGCATACTGGCGCACACCACGCACGCCGGCGAACCGGCACGCTTCCCGTCGGCCCCGGTCGGCGCGATGGCGAAATTGTTCGCAAAAACCGGGTGGACCGCAGAAAGCGTCGATCTCTACGAAATCAACGAAGCCTTCGCCGTGGTGACGATGGCGGCGATCCACGACCTCAAGCTCGACCCGGCGCGGGTCAACGTGCATGGCGGCGCCTGCGCGCTCGGCCATCCGATCGGTGCTTCCGGCGCCCGCATCGTCGTCACGCTGCTCGGCGCGCTGAGAAAGCACGGCCTGAAGCGCGGCGTCGCCAGCCTGTGCATCGGCGGCGGCGAAGCGACCGCGCTGGCCGTGGAAATGTTCTGACTTGGCCGCGTCGCGCCGACTGACCTATCTCAAGCTGGTGGTCGCCATGGCCATGTGGGGCGGCACCTGGATCGCCGGCCGGATCATCGCCCAGGAACTGTCGGCGCCGCTGGCCGTCGCCGCGCTGCGGTTCGTGCTGGCCGGGCTGGTCGTCGGCGGCGCCCTGATGCTCGGCGAGGGCCGCCTGCCCTGGCCGGAAACCCGACACGACTGGGGACTGGTGTGGGGCCTCGGCTTTTTCGGCATCTTCCTCTACGGTCTGTGCTTCTTCTTTGGCCTGCAGCACATCGCCGCCGGCCGCGGCGCGCTGGTCGTCGCCCTCAATCCGGTGGTCATCGTGCTGCTCGCCTGGGTCACCGGGCGCGAGGCGATGGGTCCGCGCCAGGCGCTCGGCTGCCTGATCGCCACCGCCGGCTGCCTGACGGTGATCGGCAACGGCGATCCGCTGGCGCTGCTGCGCGGCACCATCGGCATCGGTGAATGGCTGATCCTCGGTTGCGTGCTGTCGTGGTCGGCCTACACCTTCATCGGCTGGCGGGCGACGCACCGCTTCTCGGCGCAGGCGACGACCTTCTACGCGTCGTTCAGCGGGGCCGTGCTGCTCGCGCTGGCAGCCATGATCCAGGGCGACATCGACCCTGCCGCCTGGTCCTGGCGCGTCTGGGCAAGCATGGTTTTCCTGGCGGTGTTCGGCACCGCCATCGCCTACACCTGGTTCACCGCCGCCGTGCATGCGCTGGGCGCCGGCCAGGCGTCGGTCTTCATCAATCTGGTGCCGGTGTTCGCCGTGCTGCAGGCAGCCCTGCTGCTCGACGAACGACTGGCGCCGAGCGTGCTCGGCGGCGGCCTGCTGGTCATCGCCGGCGTCTGGCTGACTACCCGAAAAAAGGAGACGAGATGATCCTCACCCAGGAACAGGAAATGATCCGCGACGCGCTGCGCGCCTTCGCCCAGGAACAGATCGCGCCGTTCGCGGCGGAATGGGACAGGCACGGCACTTTCCCGCGCAGCGCGCTGCAGGGGCTGGCCGGCCTCGGCGTGCTCGGCCTGGTGGTGCCGGAGGAATGGGACGGCGCCGGCCTCGGCTATATCGAACTCGGGCTGGCGCTGGAAGAAATCGCCGCCGCCGACGGTGCCACGTCGACCATCGTCAGCGTGCAGAATTCGCTGGCCTGCATGGTGCTGCTCAAATACGGCAGCAACGCGCTCAAGGAACAGTGGCTGAAGCCGCTGGCGCGCGGCGAAAAGCTCGGCTGTTTCTGCCTGACCGAGCCGCACGTCGGCTCCGACGCGGCGGCGATCACCACCAGCGCCCGCCGCGAAGGCGACGAATGGGTGCTGAACGGCGTCAAGCAGTTCATCACCACCGGCAAGGAAGGTGATGTCGCCATCGTTTTCGCGGTCACCGACAAGGCCGCCGGCAAGAAGGGCATCTCGACCTTCCTGGTGCCGACCTCGACGCCCGGCTACATCGTCGCCCGGCTGGAAGACAAGATCGGCCAGCACGCCTCCGATACCGCGCAGATCCTGTTCGACAACTGCCGCATTCCGGCCGGCAACCTGCTCGGCGGCGAAGGCGACGGCTACCGCATCGCGCTGTCCAACCTCGAGGGAGGCCGCATCGGCATCGCCGCCCAGTCGGTCGGCATGGCGCGCGCCGCGCTGGAAGCCGCCGTCCGTTACGCCCGGGAACGCACTTCCTTCGGCAAACCGCTGGCCGACCATCAGGCGGTCGCCTTCATGCTCGCCGACATGGCCACGCAGATCGACGTCGCCCGACAGGCGGTCTGGCACGCCGCCGCGCTGCGCGACGCCGGCCGGCCGTGTCTGAAGGAAGCCTCGCAGGCCAAGCTGTTCGCCTCGCAGATGGCCGAAAAGGTTTGTTCCGACGCGATCCAGATCCACGGCGGCTACGGCGTCACCGCCGATTTCCCGGTCGAACGCATCTACCGCGACGTGCGCGTCTGCCAGATCTACGAAGGCGCCTCGGAAATCCAGAAACTGGTGATCGCCCGCGCCGTGCTCGCCGATTGAGCGATACTTGCGGTCGACCGGAAAAAACCGCATTTTTCCGGTCGACCGCAACCGCAGGAGGATTTCCGCCATGGCCGAGCCGCTCGACTTCTATTTCGATTTCTCCAGCCCCTACAGCTACCTGCTGAGCGAGCGCATCGACGAACTCGCCGCCCGCCACGACCGCCGCGTGCGCTGGCACCCGATCCTGCTCGGCATCGTCTTCAAGGCCAGCGGCAGCCAGCCGCTGACGCTGCAATACCCGCCCAAGGCCGAATACTCGAAGCACGACTTCGCCCGCTCGGCGCGCTATCTCGGCATCCCCTACCGCCATCCCGACCGCTTCCCGCTGCCCACCCAGCAGGCCGCCCGCGCCTACCTCTGGCTGCACGCCGCCGACTGCGCGCTGGCCCGCCGCTTCGCCCATGCCACGTTCCGCGCGCTGTTCGTGGACAACCGCGACATTTCGTTGACCGCGACGGTGCTGGAAATTGCCGGCGATCTCGGTGTCGACCGCGACTCGCTCGCCGCCGCCCTCGAGGCGCCGGAGATCAAGGAAAAACTCCGCCTTTCGGTCGATGCGGCCATCGCCCGCGGCGTCTTCGGTGCCCCCTACGTGACGATCGACGGCGAAGCCTTCTTCGGCGCCGACCGCCTGCCGCAGATCGAACGCTGGCTGGAAACCGGCGGCTTCTGACATGAAGCGCCGGCTCGTCCTGCTGCTCGCCCTGCTGGCCCTGGCTGCCTGGAGCATCGGCTTCGAGCCGGGCTGGGTGCAACAGCGCGACCTGCAACTCAGCCCGGCGAACTGGACCGGCCAACCGCTGCGCATCGCGATGGCCAGCGACCTGCACGTCGGCGCCCCGCACGCCGGCATCGACGCCCTGCGCCGGCTGGTCGACCGGATCAACGCCGCCCGCCCCGACCTGATCCTGCTGCCCGGCGATTTCGTCATCCAGGACATCCCCGGCGGCGAGCCCGTCGCCCCCGCGCGCCTGGCCGCCGAACTGGCCCGCCTGCAGGCGCCGCTCGGCGTCTTCGCCACGCTCGGCAACCACGACTGGTGGCACGGCGGCGGCGATGTCCGGCAAGCGCTGGAAGACGCCGGCATCCGGGTGCTGGAAAACAGCGCCGTCGCGCTGCCGGTCGGCGACCGCCCACCGCTATGGCTGGTCGGCATCGGCGACGACATGACCGGGCACGCCGATCCGGCGGCGGCCTTTGCCGGCGTTCCGCCCGGCCTGGCCAGCATTGCGATGATGCACGACCCGGCCAACGCCCCCGAACTGCCCGCCTCGACGCTGGTCGCCTTCGCCGGCCACACGCATGGCGGCCAGGTCCGCCTGCCCTTCTTCGGCGCGCTGATCGTCCCCGGACGCTCGCCGCGCGCCCACGCCTACGGCTGGATTCCCGACGCCCCGGCACCGACCTGGGTCAGTGCCGGCATCGGCACCAGCACCTTTCCCATCCGCTTCAACTGTCCGCCCGAGTTCGTGATCCTGCAGCTCGGCGGCAAGGAACCGACATGAAACGACTGTGCATCTTCTGCGGCTCGAACGCCGGCAATTCTCCGGTCTACCGCGCCGAAGCCGAAAAAATGGGCCGCCTGCTCGCCGCCCGCAACATCGAACTGGTCTACGGCGGCGGCAACGTCGGCCTGATGGGCGCGGTGGCCGATGCCTGCCTGACCGCCGGCGGCAGCGTCATCGGCATCATTCCGGAAGCCCTGATGGGCAAGGAAGTGGCCGGCCGGCACGTCGACCATCGGGCGCTGACCCGCCTCGAAGTGGTCGATTCGATGCACACCCGCAAGGCGCGCATGGCCGAACTGGCCGATGGTTTCATCGCCATGCCCGGCGGCTTCGGCACCTTCGAGGAATACTGCGAAATCCTGACCTGGGGCCAGCTCGGCTTTCACCAGAAACCGGTCGGCCTGCTCAATGTCGGCGGCTTCTACGACCCGCTGCTGGCGATGTTCGAGCGTGCCGTCGGCGAAGGCTTCCTGCGCCCGCAGAACCGCGCGATGGCGCTCAGCGACGCCGACGGCGAACGCCTGCTGGCGGCCATGCTGGCCTATCGTGCCGAACCGGTCAGCAAATGGCTGAAGGAAGAGCGCCAGCTCTGATCGTGCGCGCAAAACCATCATGAAACTTCCTCCGCGCGTCAGAATCGTCGAAGTCGGCCCGCGCGACGGCTTGCAGAACGAGCCGCGCGAGGTGCCGACGGCGATCAAGATCGAATTGATCGACCGGCTGGCCGATGCCGGTCTGCCGGTCATCGAGACCACCGCCTTCGTTTCGCCGCGCTGGGTGCCGCAAATGGCCGACGCGCCGGCGGTGCTGGCCGGCATCCGGCGCCGTCCGGGCACGACCTGCGCCGCGCTGACCCCCAACCTGCAGGGTTTCGACGGCGCGATTGCCGCCGGCGCCGACGAAGTGGCGATCTTCGCCGCCGCCTCGGAGGCCTTTTCGCAAAAGAACATCAACTGCTCGATCCGGGAAAGCCTGAAGCGCTTCGAACCGGTACTGGCCTCGGCCAGCGCGCTGGAAATCCGCGTTCGCGGCTATGTCTCCTGCGTCGTCGGCTGTCCGTACGCCGGTGCGGTCGACCCGGCGGCAACGGCAGAAATCGCCGGAACGCTGTACGACATGGGCTGCTACGAAGTGTCGCTCGGCGACACCATCGGCATCGGCACCCCGGCCTCGGTCAGCCGGATGATCGAGGCCTGCGCCCGACGCGTACCGATCGACCGGCTGGCCGGCCACTACCACGACACCAACGGCATGGCGGTGGCCAACGTGCTGGCTTCGCTGCAACTCGGCATGGCCAGCTTCGACGCCTCGGTCGCCGGGCTCGGCGGCTGTCCGTACGCGCCGGGCGCGTCGGGCAACGTGGCCACCGAGGACCTGGTCTTCCTGCTCGACGGACTGGGCATCGAGACCGGCGTCGATCTGGCTCGGCTGGCGGCCACCGGCGCCTGGATCTCCCGCATCATCGACCGACCGAACGGCGCCAGGGCCGCTCGGTCCTTCCGTGGCGAATCCCGGTGAGCCTGCTCTCCGCCATCGCCGAACTGCTCAAGCCGGCGCCTCAGCCCGATCCCGAGGTGGCGGCCGCGACCGCGCGGGTGATCGGCATGGTCGATCCGCTGGTGCGCGCCGCACCGCGCCTCGAGCGCCAACTGGCCGAGGCGGTCGGTCATGCGCTGGGCTACTGCGCCGGACTGGTCGATGCCTTGCCCGGACCGATCGAGATCAACCGCCAGGCCTTCGGGCGCGATCCGCTGATTCACGCACTGTTCGCCACCGCCGCCGACATCGACGAAATGCTCGGCCGCAGCCAGGCCGTGCGCGATTTCCTGGAAAAGCCGGAATGCTGGGCCAGCGACTGCTTCTGCGCGATGCTGGCCGCCCGCCGGCAGCAGAAGAAGCAGCTGGGCATGGCGCAGCAGGGCGACATCATCCGCGCCGACGTGCCGCAGGAAATCCTCTACTTCTCCGATCAGACACTGATCGAACCCAGCTGTCAGCTGGAGGTGACCCGCCAGCGGCTGCAGGCACGCGCGCTGGAAAGCCTGCTGCAGGCCTTCAACGCACACGTCGACACGCTGCGCCGCGAACGCCAGGAGCTGCGTGCCGACCTGTCGGTCGAACAGGCGCAGCGGTTGCACCCGCCGCATCCGGCGCCCGAACTCGAAACCCGCCATACCCGTCACCTGACCGAACTGGACTGCCGGCTGCGCGAAAACGCCGAAGCCTTGATGCCGGAAAACCTCGTCGTCACGCTGGCCGATTTCCTGCGCCATCCGGAAGCGGCGCTCAGCCTGACGCCGGTCAGCCTGCGCGTGGACCGGCTCGGCATCGTGCACCGGGAACCGGATAGCGACCCGCAGGTCCAAACGCTGAGTTTTCCGGAACTGACGTCGCGCGACCGCCGCCAGCACATCGCCACGCTGGTCCGCGTCTCCCGCGAAGAGGCGAGCGCCGCCGTACAGCAGGCGCGCGACCGCCAGAAACGCTACATCATCATCTGACCTCGCCATGACCGTCGCCTCGCCCTGCATCGCCATCTGCCGCATCGATCCCGAATCGCAACTGTGCGTCGGCTGTCTGCGAACGCTGGACGAGATCGCCGCCTGGTCGCGCCTCGACGATGCGGCGCGTCGGGCCGTCCTGCTGCGCGTCGCACGGCGTCGCGACGGCCCCGGAAAGACCGCGCCATGAACGACGAAACGGAAGACCTCTATCCCTGCGTCGGCGTCTGCATGACCGATCCGGATTCCGGCTACTGCCTGGGTTGCGGCCGGCCGCCGCTGGTCAGCCCGACGGTTGTCGTCGAACGCATTCCGCTCGCCCCGCCGGCCACCAGGGCCGACGACGACGACCACTGAGCCCCCTACCCGAGCGCCCCTGAAGGCCCGCCGCCACGGGATTTCCGGCTGACAGCCGGAAGTGCATCAGCGTAGAATTAAGCGCTTATAAACCAGGGGGATCACCATGAGTTTCCGCAACCGGCTGCTGTTCGGCATGACCCTGATCATGGCCGCCTTCATCGCTGCCATTGTTGTCGCCTATGCCGGGCTGCGCGCCGCATCGGGCGGTTTCGGCCATTTCCTCGACGGGGTCGGCACGCTGCGCCAGGCCTATGGCGAGATGTACGCCCAGGGCCTGCAGATGGGTCAGGCCCTGCGCAACATCACGCTCGATCCGGACAACCCCAAGGCCTACAAGAACCTCGACAAGGCCCGCGAGGATTTCAACAAGGCCCGCGACCTCGCGACCCGGACCGCCGCCATCGTGCCCGGCTTCGCCGACGGCGTGGCCGCACTGGAGACGCTGGTCGGGCACCAGCTCGACGCCCAGCAGGCGGTGCTGACCGCACTCAAGGCCGGCCAGCACGAAACGGCCCGGGCGCTGATCAATACCCGGGAAACGCCGGCCTGGCGCACGCTCAAGCAGGTCCTGCTGGACGATCTGGAACGGCTGAACCAGCGCACCGGCGACGAAAGGCAGGCAGTCGCCGATCAGGTCGAGCGCTACCAGACCATCATCGTCCTGCTCAGCCTGTGCGGCATCGCGGTCGCCATCGGCAGCGTCGTCGGGACACTGGCCTATGTCCGGCGCGAACTCGGCGGCGAACCGGCCTACGCCCGTCAGGTAGCCCGCGCGGTCGCCACCGGCGATCTCGGCCAGCCGATCCGCACCGCCGCCGGCGACCGCAACAGCCTGATCGCCGCACTGGCCGACATGCAGGCACAGCTGCGCCAACTGGTCGGCACCCTGGCCGAACATGCCCGCGATGTCGACCTGGCCGCCAGCCAGGTGACCGCCGCGACCGGCAAGGTTGCCGACGGCAGCCGGCAGCAGCTGGCTTGCGCCGGCGAGATGGTCGGCAACGCGCAGAACCTGGCCGACAGCCTGCACCAGGTGACCAGCGCCGTCGATCAGGCCGGACGGATCGTCGTCACCTCGACCGAGGTCGCCAACAGCGGCGCGACGCTGGCCGGACGCGCCGCCACCGAAGCCGAAGCGATGGCCGATTCGGTGCGGTCGACCGCCTTGCACGTCGAAAAACTGGGCACCCAGTCGGCGCAGATCACGTCGATTCTCGGCGTCATTTCCGACATCGCCAGCCAGACCAACCTGCTGGCACTCAATGCGGCGATCGAGGCGGCGCGCGCCGGCGAGCAGGGCCGCGGTTTCGCCGTGGTGGCCGACGAAGTGCGCAAGCTGGCCGAACGGACGACGCAATCGACCGCCGAAATCTCGGCGATGGTCGACAGCATCCAGTCCGGCACGCAGCGCGCCGTCGAAGGCATGGAATCCGGCCTGCGCCAGGTCGGCGACAGCGTGACGCTGGCCAGGCAGGCCCGCGAGGCCTTCGACCGGATGAACGCCAGTTCGCAGGAGGTCAATGCCGTGGTTCGCCAGATCGCCAGCGCGATCGACGTCGAAAGCGATAACGAACAGGCGATCCACGCGCATGTGGAGCAGGTGCGCGAACTGATCGAGCAGAACGACCTGGCGCTCGGCCAGGTTGTCGAATTCGCCAGCCGGCTCGGGGCCGTGTCGCGCGCCCTCAACGAATCGGTCGGCCGCTTCCGGCTGTAATCCGGCCCGGGCGTGCCGCCGCGGCACGCCCGGCGGGCAGCCCCCGGAACCCTCCCGCCGCACGGCGGTCCCCGTAGCATGGGATTGCTACCCGCCCGGTCGGCCGGGCGAGCACAATCGTTGCGCCACCCACACCACGAGGAGACAACGATGGCTACCAAGAAAATCCTGATGATCACCGGCGATTTCACCGAGGATTACGAAACCATGGTGCCTTTCCAGGCACTGCTGATGGTCGGTCATGCGGTCGACGCCGTCTGCCCCGGCAAAAAGGCCGGCGAATCGGTCAAGACGGCGATCCACGATTTCGAGGGCGACCAGACCTACAGCGAGAAACCCGGTCACAACTTCACGCTGAACGCCAGCTTCGCCGACATCGACCCGACCGCCTACGATGCGCTGGTGATCCCCGGCGGCCGCGCCCCGGAATACCTGCGCCTGAACCCGGCGGTGATCGCCGCCGTCCGCCATTTCATGACGACCGGCAAACCGGTCGCCGCGATCTGCCACGGCGCCCAGCTGCTGGCCGCCGCCGGCGTGCTGCAGGGCCGTTCGTGCAGCGCCTATCCGGCCTGCGCGCCGGAAGTCGCCGCGGCCGGCGGCAGCTATGCCGAGATTCCGGTGGACAAGGCGACGGTGGACGGTAATCTGGTCACCGCGCCGGCCTGGCCGGCACACCCGGACTGGCTGGCCAAGTTCCTCAAGGTACTGGGCAGCCGCATCGAAGCCTGAGCGACCCGAACGCGAGGTGTCCCATGTGCGAGATTTACGTCAAGGCCGACCCGATGCTCTACGAATCGCGCTCGCGGTCGTTGCGCATCCACGGCTGCGTCACCAAGATCCGGCTGGAAAACCACTTCTGGGACATCCTCGCCGACATCGCCGCCGGCGACGGTTACACGACCAACCAGCTGATCGCCAAGCTGTACGACGAGCTGCTGGAATACCGGGGCGAAATCGACAATTTCGCTTCCTTCCTGCGCGTCAGCTGCCTGCGCTACCTGAGCCTGCGCAAACCGCTCGCCGACCGGCCCAACCTGGCCGTACTCAGCCGGCCGGCCGCCTGAGCAGCGGTTTTTTCGTCGTTGCTGCGGTCGACCGCAGCAACGCGAGATTTTCTCCCCGCGCGCCGGTCAGGCGGCCAGCCAGCGGCGCACCAGGTGCACCCAGTAGCTGGCGCCCAGGGTCAGCAGTTCGTCGTTGAAGTCGTAATGCGGATTGTGCAGCGTGCAGCCGCCGCTGCCCGGACCGTTGCCCAGCCACACGTAGCAACCCGGCTTTTCCTGCAGCATGTAGGCGAAGTCCTCGGCGCCCATCGACGGCAGGATGTCGGTCAGCACCTTGTCGGCGCCGAACAGCTCGGCCGCCACCTGCTGGCAGAATTTCGCCTCGGCCGGGCTGTTGACCGTGGGCGGATAGCGATGGTCGAAGCGCACCGAAATCTGCGCCCCGTTGGCCGCGGCAATACCGCTGCACAGCCGCTCGATGGCGCGCTCGACGGTTTCCTGGACGTCCGGCTTGAAGCTGCGGATGGTGCCGCGCAGCACGACCTCCTCGGGAATCACGTTCCACGCGTCGCCGGCATGGATCTGCGTGACGCTGACCACCGCCGACTCGCAGGGATGCAGGGTACGGCTGACCACGGTCTGCAGCGCCTGCACCAGTTGCGCCGCGGTGACGATGGCGTCCACGCCCTGATGCGGCATCGCCGCGTGGCAGCCGTGGCCGCGCACGACGATTTCCAGGCCGCAGGTGCCGGCCATCACCGGCCCCGGCATCGCCATCATCTCGCCGACCGGAATGCCCGGCCAGTTGTGCAGGCCGAACACCGCCTCGACCGGGAACTGCTCGAACAGGCCGTCCTCGATCATCACCCGCGCCCCGCCCTCGGCTTCCTCGGCCGGCTGGAAGATGAACACGACGGTACCGTCGAAACCCGGATCGCCGGCCAGATAGCGCGCCGCGCCGAGCAGCATCGCGGTGTGGCCATCGTGGCCGCAGGCGTGCATCTTGCCGGGATGCTTCGAGTGGTGCGGGAATTCGTTCAGCTCGGCGAGCGGCAGCGCATCCATGTCGGCGCGCAGACCGATCGTCCGCGGCGAACTGCCAGCCTTGAGAATACCGACGACGCCGGTTTTGGCCAGCCCGCGATGGACTTCCAGCCCGTAGCGCTCCAGCTCGCGGGCGACGATGTCGGCGGTACGGTTCTCGTTGAAGGCCAGTTCCGGGTGCGCGTGGATGTCGCGGCGCAGTGCGGTCAACTCGGCGAGAAAGGGCAATTCCAGCAAAGGATGGGCGTGGGGCATGACAGTCTCCTTTTTTTGAATTATGCCGTGGCTTGCCGTCGGCGAGACCCTTCATTATGCTCTGCCACCATGCAACTCGTCCTGATCAGCGGCCTGTCCGGTTCCGGCAAGTCGGTCGCCCTCCACCTGCTCGAAGACGCCGGCTATTACTGCGTGGACAACCTGCCGGTGACGATGCTGACGGTACTCGTCCGCATGCTCAAGGAAGAACAGGTGCGCAAGCTGGCCGTTGCCATCGACGCCCGTTCCGGCGGCGGCATCGATCAGCTGCCGGACAAGCTGCGCCTGCTGGCCGAGGACGGCGTGCGCCACGCCTTCCTGTTCCTCTATTCGAACGAGGACACCCTGCTCCGCCGCTACTCGGAGTCGCGCCGCCGCCACCCGCTGGCCGCCGACAACCGGACGCTGGCCGAAGCCATCCGCCTCGAACGCAGCCTGCTCGAACCGATTTCGTCGCTCGGCCACCGCATCGACACCAGCGGCCTGAAGGCCAACGCGCTGCGCGAATGGGTCCGCCAGTTCATCGAGACCGAACCCGGCCGGGGCCTGACGCTGATGTTCCAGTCCTTCGGCTTCAAGCACGGCCTGCCGCTCGACGCCGATCTGGTCTACGACGTGCGCTGCCTGCCCAACCCGCATTACGACCCCGAACTGAAACCGCTCACCGGGCGCGATCAGCCGGTCATCGACTTCCTTGAAGGTCAGCCGGAAGTGCAGCGCATGCGCGGCGACATCGCCCGCTTCGTCGGCGACTGGCTGCCGGCCTACATCGCCGACAACCGCAACTACCTGACAGTGGCCATCGGCTGCACCGGCGGCCAGCATCGCTCGGTCTACCTGGCCGAAGCGCTCGGCCGCGAATTCGCCGGCCGCGCCCGCGTGCTGGTCCGGCATCGCACGCTGGCCGGCGGCTGATGCCCTGGCTGGCGCTGATCCGGCCGGGCGACTGGCTGATCCTGCTGCTCGGCGCCGCCGTCGTCGGCCTGTCGGTGCCGATGTTCTGGCAGGGTGGTCTGGCCGACCGCGCCATCGTCCGCCAGGAAGGCCGCGTGTTCGCCGAAATCGACCTCAAGGCAAAAAAGCAGCTCGCCGTGCCCGGCCCGCTCGGCACCACGCTGATCGCCGTCGAACCCGGCCGCGCCCGCGTAGTCTCCGACCCCGGCCCGCGCCAGTACTGCGTCAAGCAGGGCTGGCTGATGCGCCCGGGCGAAATCGCCATCTGCGCCCCCAACCGCGTCAGCCTGCAGATCGCCGGCCGGACCAAGGTCTATGACTCGCTCAGTTACTGAACTGACGATCACGGCCGAGGACCGGCGCATCGCCTGGCTGGCCACCGCCGCCGTCGGGCTGTCGCTGGTCGACGCGGCGATCCCATCGCCGCTGCCCGGCGTCAAGCCCGGGCTGGCCAACATCGTCACGCTGGTCGTGCTGGTCCGTTACGGCTGGCGCGAAGCGGTGTGGGTGAGCGCCCTGCGCATCCTGGCCGGCAGCCTGCTGCTCGGCTATTTCCTGGCGCCCGGCTTCTTCCTGTCGCTGACCGGCAGCACGCTCAGCCTGCTCACGCTGGGCCTCGCCCACCGCCTGCCGGCGCGCTGGTTCGGCCCGGTCAGCCTGTCCATCCTCGCCGCCTTCGCCCATATCGGCGGCCAGGTGCTGCTCGCCCGCCTCTGGCTGATCCCGCACGACGGCGTGTTCCTGCTGATCCCGGTCTTTGCCGGCGCGGCGCTGGTCTTCGGCACCATCAACGGGCTGATCGCGGCTAAACTGCTCAGCGAAGCCCCACCCGCGGAAACCCAACCATGAGTCAGACCGTCTGCCTTGCCCTGACCGGCGCCTCCGGCATGCCCTACGGGCTGCGCCTGCTCGAAAGCCTGCTTGCCGCCGGCTGCCGCGTGCAACTGCTGTATTCGCAGGCGGCGCAGATCGTCGCCCGGCAGGAAATGGATTTCGACCTGCCGTCACGCCCGGCCGACGCCAGGGCCGCGCTGATTTCGCGTTTTCCTGCGGTCGACCCCGACAAACTGCAGGTTTTCGGCCGCGAGGAATGGTTCGCACCGGTCGCCTCCGGCTCCAATCCGCCCGACGCGATGGTCGTCTGCCCGTGCACGATGGGCACGCTGGCCGCCATCGCCCAGGGCCTGTCGGACAACCTGATCGAGCGCGCCGCCGACGTCGTCCTCAAGGAAGGCCGCAAGCTGGTGCTGGTGCCGCGCGAAGCGCCGTTCTCGGTGATCCATCTGGAAAACATGCTGCGGCTGGCGCGCGCCGGCGCGGTGATCCTGCCGCCCAATCCGGGCTTCTACCATCACCCGCAGAACATCGGCGACATCGTCGATTTCGTCGTCGCCCGCATCCTCGACCAGATCGCCGTGCCGCACACGCTGATGCAACGCTGGGGCGACGCCTGATGGCCTGGTTCGACTTCCTGCGCGCCACCGGCGGCGGCGTCGAAACGATGGACATCCCGCTGTTCCCGCTCGCTACCGTGCTGTTCCCGGGCAGCCTGCTGCCGCTCAAGGTCTTCGAACAGCGCTATCTGGACATGACCGCCACCTGCCTGAAGGACGGCAGCCCGTTCGGCATCTGCCTGATCGACCAGGGCCACGAAGTCGGCGAAGCAGCGCTGCCGCACCTGGTCGGCACGCTGGCGCACATCGAAAAATGGGACATGGAACAGCTCGGCATCCTGCATATCGAGGTCTCCGGCAGCCGCCGCTTCCGCATCCTCGACCACGAAGTCGGCGAGGGAAAACTGCTCGAAGCCAGCGTCGAACTGCTGCCGGAAAGCGAAGCGCCGCTGCCGCAGAACCGCGAACGCCTGCTGCCGCTGCTGCAGCGCGTGGTCGCCGACCTCGGTGCGGAACGCGTGCCCGAACCGCACCGCTACGACAGCGCCAGTTGGGTCGGCTACCGGATCACCGAAGTGCTGCCGATCCAGAATCTGGCCAAGCAGAAACTGCTCGAACTCGACGATCCGCTGGCGCGGCTGGAAATCCTCGAAAAATTCCTCGACCAGCGCAGCCTGCTGGTCTGACCCGAGCACATTACCGGAACGCCGGCCGCAGCATCAGTTCCAGCCCGAGACCGATCAGGAACAGCAGGAAACACAGGCGGAAGGTACGCAGGCTGATGCGGGCCCGGATTCGCTGGCCCAGCCACATGCCGGCCAAGGCCGGCAGGATGGCCAGCGCCGACAGGCCGAGCTGACCGACCTGAAACACGCCGTGCAGGAGCAGACCGCCGGCCAGCGACAGCGCCGACACGGTGAACGACAGCCCGAGCGCCTGGATCAGCCGCTCGCGCCCCAATTGCAGCGATTGCAGATAGGGCACCGCCGGCATCACGAACACCCCGGTAACGCCGGCCACCAGGCCGGTCAGCAGGCCGACCGGCGGCGACAGCCAGCGTTCGGTGCGGGGCGAAACGAACAGCGGCGGTGCGATCAGCGCCCAGGCGGCATAGATGATCAGTGCCACGCCGAGCGCAAACCCCGACCACAGCGCATCGATGCCGGCCAGCGCCGACGCACCGGCCAGCGTGCCGGCGACGATACCGAGCAGCAGGCCGGCAAAGCGTCGCAACAGTGCGCCCAGCGCCCGCCCGCCGAACAGTTGCCAGACATTGGTCACAAAGGATGGCACGACCAACAGCGCGGCGGCGGCGGCCGGCGGCATGAACAAGCCGAGCAGGCCCATTGCCACGGTCGGCAGGCCCATGCCGGTGACGCCCTTGACCAGGCCGGCGACGATGAAGGTGAGGAAAAACCCCAGCGAGAGTGAATTCAGGATGTCGTTCATGGCGCCTATTGGACGTCCTGCGGTCGACGGGCACAATGCGGATTTTTCCAGCCAGCCTTCGGTTTTGCCGAAGGCGGAACTGCGGAGGCCGCATGCGTCTCGATCTTGCCGATCTCAGATTGTTCCTGGCCGTCGTCGAGGCGGGCAGCATCACCCAGGGCGCACAACGGGCCAATCTGGCGCTGGCTTCGGCCAGCGAGCGGCTGCGCGCCATCGAGGACGACGCCGGCGTGCAGTTGCTGGAACGGCGTAGCCGCGGCATCGCGCTCACCGAAGCCGGCGCGGCGCTCGCCCACCATGCGCGGCTGATCCTGCGCCAGCGCGACGCCCTGCAAGGCGAACTGCGCGCCTTCGCCGCCGGCGCGCGCGGCACGCTCAGCCTGTACGCCAACACCGCCGCCCTGACCGAATTCCTGCCCACCCGTCTCGCACCCTGGCTGGCCGCCCGGCCGCAACTCAACGTCGATCTCAAGGAACGGACCAGCGTCGAGATCGTCAAGGCGATCGAGGCCGGTCTGGTCGAAGCCGGCATCGTCACCGATGCAGTCGACGCCGGCACCCTGCAACTGATCCCGGTCGCCGACGACCCGCTGGTCGTGCTCAGCGAGCCCGGCCATCCACTGGCCGGCCGCCGCCAGCTGGCTTTTGCCGACATCCTGCACGAAACCTTCGTCGGTTTTCCGGCCGGCAGCGCGATCCAGGAGCACCTGGACGGACGCGCGCGCAGCGCCGGCCATCCGCTGGCCTTGCGCATCCGTCTGCCAAGCTACGAGGGCGTCTGCGAAATGGTCGCCCACGGCATCGGCATCGCCGTCCTGCCGGCCAGCGTCGCCCGGCGCTACCGGCGGCGCTACGACTACCGGGCGATTCCGCTACGCGAAAGCTGGGCCGAACGGCGGCTGTGCCTGTGCTATCGCGACCGCGCCGGACTGTCGGCGGCCACCGGCGAGCTGATGGACTATCTGGCCGGCATGACCGGCACCTGAGGGGCGCAACGCCCGCTCAACCGAGCAGCGTTTCCAGCACCGGCCGCATGGCCGCGATGCCCCGCCGGATGGCCGGTTCGCCGAACGACGAAAAGCCCATCACCAGCCCAGGCGGTGCCGGCTGCTGCAGACGGTAGAAGGCAATCGGCCGGGTTTCGATGCCCCATTGGGCGAGCGCTGCCGCCACCGCCCGGTCGTCGCTGCCGGCCGGCAGCAAGGCCGTGGCGTCCAGCCCGGTGGTGATCGGCGCCACCTGCAGCAGGCCGGCCAGCTGCGTCCGGCAGGCCTGCTCGAAGGCCGCGGCGCGTTCGCCGTAGCGCTGACGCATCTGGCGCAGGTGGCGCGCAAAATGTCCTTCGTCGATGAAGGCGGCAAGCACGCCCTGCTGGAACAGCGACTGATGCCGGCAGGTCAGCGACAGCGCTGCGGCAAACGGCTCGACCAGCCAGTCCGGCACCACCGCGTAGGCCAGCCGCAGCGCCGGAAACAGCAACTTGCTGAAGGTGCCCAGATAGAGCACGCGACCGTGCCGGTCGAGGCTTTTCATCGCCGGCAGCGGCGCCCCGTCGAAGCGGTATTCACCGTCGTAGTCGTCCTCGACGATCAGCGCATCCTGCGCCTCGGCCCAGGCGAGCAGCGCCAGCCGGCGGTCGACCGGCATCGTCCCGCCAAGCGGCGACTGGTGCGCCGCCGTCACATAAGCCAGCCGGCCGGGCGGCAGCGCGTCGGTACGCATGCCGGCAGCGTCCACCGGCACGCCGTGCACCGTCGCCCCGCTCAATGCGAACAGCCTGGCCGCCCCCGGGTAGCCCGGATCTTCGACCAGGGCGCCGTCGCCGGCGTCGAGCAGCAGCCGGGCGCAGAGGTCCAGCGCCTGCTGCGCACTGCCGACGATCATCACGTTGTCGGCCGTGCAGGCGATCCGCTGCGCGTAGCGCAGATGCTCGGCAATCGCCCGGCGCAGCAAGGGATCGCCGGCCGGCTCGGCATAACCGAGATCGTCGGCCCGGAGCATCCGGCTGTGGCGGCTGCTCAGGCGATGCCAGACGGCCCGCGGGAAAGCCTGCAGATCCGGCTGGTTGGGACTGAACGGCCGCGCCGTGGTGCGCCCCTCGCGGGCGGCGAACGGGCTGTCGGCCAGCAGCCGGCCCAGGCGCGACAAGCGCGGCGGCGCGGCAGGCGGCGGCATTGTGTCGGCAAGCGGCGGCGCGACGGGCAGATTCGGCACCACGCAGGTACCGCTGCCGGTGGTAGCGGCCAGATATCCCTCGGCGATCAACTGTTCGTAGGCGGCCAGCACCGTGCCGCGCGAAACCCCCTGTTGGCGGGCGAAATCGCGCGTGGACGGCAGTCGACCGCCGGGCGCGATGCGCCCGCCCAGGATCGCCGCCCGCAGTTCGCCGCACAGCCAGCGTTGCCGTGTGATACCCGGCGGCCGTTCGGCCAGAGCCAGCTCCAGTTCACCGGCGCGCTTCATCGAAATGGCTCAATCAAATCGTCAATAAATGGACATATGAATCGTACCACTCACCGCTTAGCATGCCTCCATCCTGCCTCGCAGGCCCCCATCGGAAAAGGAGAGTTTCATGGAACAGCGTTTCGACATCGGCAAACTGATTCCCGACGGCTACAAGGCCATGTTCGGCGTCCACACCTACGTGCAGGGCTGCGGCCTCGAGCTCGGCCTGCTCGAACTGGTGCGGCTGCGCGTCTCGCAGATCAACGGCTGCGCCTTCTGCGTCGCCATGCACGTGCCGCTGGGCCGCAAGTACGGCCTCAGCGAGAACCAGCTGCAACTGGTTGCCACCTGGAAGGAAGCGCCGGTCTACAGTGCGCGGGAACGCGCCGCGCTGGCCTGGGCCGAAGCCGTCACCAGCCTGCGCGACCAGGAGGTGCCGGATGCGGTCTACGCGCAGGTCGAGGCCAGTTTCACCGCGCAGGAGATCGCCAACCTGACGCTGAGCATCGCCGAAATCAACAGCTGGAACCGTCTGATGGTCGCTTCGCGCACGCCGCCGATGCTGTAAATGCCGGCACGAAAGAATAAAGCCGGGAATTCCCCGGCTTTTTTGCGTTTTTCTGCGGTCGACCGCAATTATTCGATGATTTCCGGATGCTTTTCCAGGAAATCGGCCCGCTTGGTGCGCAGGATGGTCGCCGCGTTGATGTAGGCGTAACCCTTGTGCTGCCACTTGGCCAGCTCGGTCATCGCGGCCGGCACCACGGTCACCACGTCGTAGAAATCCTCCGGCTTGTAACCGCGGAATTTCGCCGCGTTACGGCAGACGCGGAAACTGACGCCCTGCGCGGCCAGCGCCTTCAGGCGCTCATAGACATCCGGGTAGGCCGCACGATTCAGCCGCGACAGCATGTGCAGTTCGTTGCCGTGTGCCACGACGACGATGTGCGACTGTTTCAGGTCACCGAATTCCTTCAGGCCGTTCACATGGTTGCTGACGTAGCCGAGGCCCTGCAGCAGGTCTTCCGGGCGTTCCAGATTGAACTGGTAAACCGTCTTCTGCGCGCCCAGCGGCGCGTCGTCGAAGCGCGAGGCGTCGTCCGGGCCGGCCCAGGCCAGCGGGCCGGCAATCGTGAACAGCAGGGCAAGAAGCCATCGCTTCATGGTCAATCTCCTCTCGTTGGGGTTTCCTGGTGTTGTTCTGGCAGGACGGCGCGAAAGCGCCGGCCGGCGGTCCCCGATCTTGCCACGGTCGACACCGCAATGACAGGAAAAATCGCCCGCCACGCCGGCTCAGAACTTCTCCGAGCGCAGCACCGACACCTCGCTCAGGTAGCAGATCATCGCGTAGCTGCGGAAGTAGTGTTCCTGCAGATGGCCGGCAATCGTGTCGGCCACCGCCGCCTCGCACAGGATGTCGATGCGCACGTTGCCGCTCATCGGCCAGCCGCCGTCGCGTTCGCCGTGCTGGCCCCAGCCGCGGGCGTCACTGGCGGTCGAGCCGTGGGCGCCGAGACGGCGGGCGTCGGCCAGCACCCGGGCCTCGATCGAGGCCTCGCAGATCACCGTCAGCAAGGTACGGCGCGTATGCAGCATGCTCATCAGATCGCTCCTTGAAATTGGTTGGCCAGCCAGTAATAGGTCGGAATCCCGACCACTAGGTTGAACGGAAAGGTGATGCCCAGCGAGGCGCCGATGGACAGCGCCGGATTGGCTTCCGGCACGGCGATGCGCATCGCCGCCGGCGCCGCGATGTAGGAAGCGCTGGCGTACAGCGTGGCGAGCAGCGCGGCGCCGCCGACCGACAGGCCGAGCAGCGTCGCCGTCAGCGCGCCCAGCGCGCCGGCGAACAGCGGCATGGCCACCGCAAAGCCGATCAGGAAAGCCCCGGCCCGGCGCAGGTCGCCCAGCCGGCTGGCCGCCACCAGCCCCATCTCGAGCAGGAAGATCGCCAGCAGCCCCTTGAACAGGTCGAAGAACACCCGGTCCAGCGGCTTCAGCCCGTCGGCGCCGGCCAGCCAGCCGATCACCAGCCCGCCCAGCAGCAGCACGATGCTCTTGCCGGCAAACACCTCGTGCAGCACCTTGCCCTGCCCGCCGGCATTCGCCCCGCGGCGCGCCAGCCAGACGCCGATCATCAGCGCCGGAAACTCCAGCAGCACCAGGAACACCACCATGTAACCCTCGAAGGCCTGACCAACGCCGCTCAGATACGCCCCGGCCACGGCAAAGGTCACCACGCTGACCGAACCGTAATGCGCCGCCACCGACGCCGCATCGGCGCGCGACAGCCGGCCCAGACGCTGCAGCACCGGAAAGGCGATCAACGGAATCAGCGCGCCGACGCCGACCACCACCAGCACCGGCAGCACCAGCGCCGACAACGACTGCCGCGCCAGCTCGACGCCGCCCTTCAGGCCGATCGCCAGCAACAGGAAGATGCTCAGCGACTCGTAGAGCACCGCCGGGATCTTCAGATCGGAACGCATCACCCCGGCCAGCAGGCCGAGCAGGAAAAACAGGATCACGGGTTCGAAAGGCATTGCAGGCCCCACTCAATGACAACGGAGCGCACTATTCCAGCCCGGAACCATTAAATCCAATTAAACTTTTTCGACAAAATCATTTATAAAAACTTATATGCCGCGCCGCCACCTGACCTTCCGCCAGCTCGAAACCTTTGCCACGGTCGCCCGCCTGGGCAACTTCTCGCGCGCCGCCGAAGCGCTGCACCTGACCCAGCCGGCCGTCTCCATCCAGATCCGCCAGATCACCGACATCGTCGGCCTGCCGCTGTTCGAGCAGAACGGCCGCCGCATCCGCCTGACCGCCGCCGGCCGCGAACTGCTGCAGACCGCGCGCGAACTCGACGACAGCTGGAACCGCTTCGAATCTGCGGTCGACGCCCTGCAAGGGCTGAAAAAGGGCCGTCTGCGCGTCGCCCTGGTCACCACCGCCAAATACTTCCTGCCACGCATGCTCGGCACCTTCTGCCGGCGCTACCCGGACATCGACATCGAACTCGAAGTCGCCAACCGCGCGCGCATCGTCGAACGCCTGCGCGCCAACGAAGACGACCTGTACATCATGTCCTTCCCGCCCGAAGAGCTCGACGTCGTCGCCACCCCCTTCCTCGACAACCCGCTGGTCGTCGTCGCCCCCGCCGACTACCCGCTGCCGGCCGGCCCGCTGACGCTGGCCGACATCGCCCACCACCCCTTCCTGCTGCGCGAAAGCGGCTCCGGCACGCGCAAGGCCATCGACCGCCACCTCAACCAGAACGGCCAGTCGCTCAACATCAAGATGGCGCTGGGCAGCAACGAAGCCATCCGCGACCTCGTCGCCACCGGCATGGGCCTGGCCATCCTCTCCCGCCACGTGCTCGGCGAACACCCCGAACAGGACGGCCTGCGCATCCTCGACATCGCCGGCTTCCCGCTCCGGCAAACCTGGTCGGTCGTGCATCTGCGGCAGAAAGTCCTGCCGCTGCCGGCAAAGGCGTTTATGGATGAGTTGCTGACGGTGTTGGGGAAGGCGTAGCGGGCAGAAAGCCCGCGCTTGGGCGGTTAGCGGCCAAGAACGGCCTAAGGTAAAAACACCTCGAAGCTGTCATCGGCAAACCGCCTCGACGCATGACATCCGACTTCGTTGCTGGCAGAATTCTCGCGGTATTGAACGTGCGCCGCCCATGACTGCGATCCACTCTCGTAAATATTTTCAAGAACCTGCCAGACGCCTCAATTGGCAAGCCTTCCAGACTGATGTCTTTGCCAGAATATACGGCGCAAAAACAGGTTATACGGCGATAACGCCGTCCACTTCACGTTAGAGCTCTGCAACTATGTATCTATTGCTTACCGATGAAACCAATCTCAAGGCGGGCGGAAACGTAGAGTTCTTCTCGTATGGCGGTCTCATCGTCTCGATGGCAAAGCTGCCTGAACTGCATGCCAGAATCGCGGAGATCCGAAAAGCGAATGGCTATCTACCCTCCGACCGTCTGAAGTTCGACACTAACGCCCGCCCAAAACATGTTTCCGTTGAGGCAGCTACCACCGCAAAACGCGATGTGATTTCTGCGTGCATTGCCTGTGACTGTAAGTTCATCGCTTACGTCATCCTTCACGCTATTGCGCGAAATACCCCACTGGAAAAAACCATTCAATGGGGAGCCGACCACGTTATTGGCAAGTTCAATTTCTTCTTGCAGTGCAAAGATGCACACGGCGTTGTCGCTATGGACAGACTTCCTGATGGAGTTGAATTCGATTACCTATCTAACAAGTTCATTGGCGGCCTTAAGCTTCAAGAAGGTGAATCCATTGATCTTGATCGGATTGCGCTCTTTTCGTCTACTTGCATCAACGCTTCTCACCTGACATCTGCTATGGATATCGTTCTTGGGTCTTGGCGTTACTGCATAAACAGTCCCATGAATCCCGGCGCCGCCAAGTCCATGATGGCTGATCTAACCAAACTCATATGGTGTGAGAGAGACGGAAACGACCTTTACGCATTCGAAAAAGGGTTGGTGTTCCGACCAAAAGAAGTGAAGCGTGACGACTACCGAGCCAAGTACGATGCATTGCTGAACCACGTAAACAAGCTCATCGATGACGAATAGCTCTAACTTCTCACTCCACCGGACCTGCGCGAAAAGCCGCGCAGGCCGGTGAATTCAAACATTGGGCGTCTAGCTGCGCGCCATTTCGCAGCGATTTTCTAGGAGAGAAAGCAATGAAAATATCTTTTGGCATTGTGATAGCTATTGCTTTGACAGTCTGTTCCGCGGCCTTTGCAAAACCACCTGAATGCAAAGAGCCCGGCGCACCTAAGGGTTGCTTTGAAAAAATCGTTCTTCCAAAATCGATCGCAAAATCCCTGGCTAATGGCAAGGCAATCACTATTTTGCCCACCGATTCAAAAGGACTGGAAAGCTCCGAAAAAATCATCATCGAGCCAAAGCGTCAAATTTGTTCGCTGAAATGCGAGGTATTCAATGTGTGCGATGACAAGGGACATTGTCACTCAGAGAGAATTTGCTATCGCGAATGCAGCGATGTCTAATGGTTTGGTGGCTATAATCTATTACCGGTGGCTCAGCAATGCCTAACCAGGCTGTCCCTCCGTTTCGCTCCGGCTGCCCCTCACCTCTACGTTAAGCCGAAATGAATATTGACGACCTCGATAAACGCGTTAGCCATTCGATATGGTTTGTCTCAGCAGCCTCTTTCTTGGCTCCCGCTGCTTACATGCTTTGGTTTTGGGTTGGTAGCAATCGTTCTATTTCAAACGAAACAGATGCTTGGGGGCAGCTCGGTGATTTCATCGGAGGGATAGCCAATCCAATAATTGCTTTCTTTGCGTTTTACTGGCTCGCAAAATCCGTTCTTCTTCAAAAAACGGAGCTCTCGGAAACCAGAAGATCATTAGAGGAATCAAAAAACGCACAGGAAGAGCAAGCCAAAATAGTATTGATTAGCACAAAACTTCAATACATAAACATCCAGCTCGAAGCCATAAACTCTCAACTCTCTGTTGAGAGGTCTTACATTAATCAGTTAATTCAGCAAGCTCAGGTTAACGGTACGCTCTACACGGTTGTAACCAGGACTGGAACAAATGAAAAAATAGGAAAAATTCTTCCCGAGGTGAATGATCTTATAGCTGCCCTCTCCGAGAAGAGAGATCGGCTTATGGCCCAAGTGGAAGCAATTGCTCCTGATTTGGCCTAACCCTTCCGTCGAGAAGGACCGCCCACAACAAAAAAGCCAACCCGACCGGTTGGCTTTTTTCCTGCGGCAGCGGATCGACCCTGCCTGAATTCTGTGGAGCGGGCGAAGGGAATCGAACCCTCCTCATGAGCTTGGGAAGCTCAGGTAATGCCACTATACGACGCCCGCTCGGGCGTGAAGGCGTGATTCTAAGCCCTGTCGGGCCGGGTTTCAATCGGCCTGACGAGCGGCCAGCAGTCGGTACTGGCCGGCGTGGAAGAGCAAGGGGGCGGCGTCTGCGCTTTCGCTGAAGCGTTCGACGCGGCCGACGAAGATGGTGTGGTCGCCGCCGGGGTGGGCGGTTTCGTTGAAGACTTCGAAGCTGGCGCAGCTGCCGGCGATGACCGGGGCGCCGCCGATGCCGGCTTGCCAGTCGAGGCCGGCGAAGCGGTCGGTCGGCCAGGTGGCGAAGCGGTTGGAGATGTCCTGCTGGTCGGCGGCGAGGATGTTGATGGCGTGGTGGCTGGCCTTGCGGAAGGCTTCGAGGTTGACCGAGCGGTTGTCCAGGCACCAGAGCACCAGCGCCGGTTGCAGCGACACGGCGGAGAAGGAATTGACGGTCAGGCCGATCGGGTGGCCGTCGGGGTCGATGGCGGTGACGACGGCGATGCCGGTGGCGAAGCGGCCCAGGGCGTTGCGCAGGGCGCGCGGGTCGGTTGGCGGTTGGCTGGTCGGTTGGCTCATCGCTGGGGTCGACGTGGAAAAACCCCGTATTATCCCGTCTCCCGTGCTTCACGTCGAGATGAAATTTGCCGCAAGAACAAAGCTTTGCCGAACGGCTGGTGTGCTGGCAGCGCGCCGCCGGCCGCCACGATCTGCCCTGGCAGCGCACGCGCGATCCGTATCGCGTGTGGTTGTCCGAGATCATGCTGCAGCAGACGCAGGTGGCTACCGTGATCCCGTATTACGCGCGTTTTCTCGAGGCTTTTCCGGAGGTGACGGCACTGGCCGCCGCGCCGGCCGAACAGGTGCTGGCGCTGTGGGCCGGCCTGGGTTACTACGCCCGGGCGCGCAACCTGCACCGCTGCGCGCAGCAGGTTGTTGCGGTACACGGCGGTTTTTTCCCGAAAACCGCGGCCGGGCTGGCGGAATTGCCCGGTATCGGCCGGTCGACCGCAGCCGCCGTGGCCGCCTTCTGCTACGCCGAGCGGACGGCGATCCTGGATGGCAACGTCAAACGCGTGCTGTGCCGGGTGTTCGGCATCGACGGTTTTCCCGGTTCGACGGCGGTCGACCGCAAGCTCTGGGCGCTGGCCGAAACCCTGTTGCCGGAAGCGGCCGACGACATGCCGGCCTACACCCAGGGCTTGATGGACCTGGGCGCCACGCTGTGCACGCGCGGCCTGCCGCATTGCCCGGCCTGCCCGTTCGCCGACGCTTGCGTGGCGCGCCGCGACGGTCGCCAGCGCGAGTTGCCGGCGCCGAAACCGCGAGTGGCGGTGCCGGAGCGCGAATCGACCTTCGTGCTGATCCTGGCCGACAACCGCCTGCTGCTCGAAAGGCGCCCGCCGGCCGGCCTGTGGGGCGGCTTGCTGGTACCGCCGGAAGGCGAGCCGGAGGCGGTGCTGGCGGCGCGCGGCCTCTTTGCGGTCGACCGGCGCGAATTGCCGTTTTTGAAGCACGCTTTCACGCATTTCCGGCTGACGCTGAAGCCGGTGCTGTGCCGCGTGGCCAGCCGGGGCCAGGCCGGGCTGGCCGAACCGGGCGGCGAGTGGATCGAACTCGAACGGGCGGCGGAGGCCGGCGTGCCGACGCCGATCCGCAAGCTGATCAGCCTGGTTGCCAACCCAGCGGATTGAGCCCCCAGCGCTCGAAGCTGTCGGCGGCGACGATGCGGCCGTAGTGGTTGCCGACCCGGCGCGCCAGGTCGACGCGCACCGGCGCCACGTACTGGCGGCGCCTGCCGTGGTAGATCACCTTGACCACCGGCGCCAGCGGCTGGTCGCTGTGGATTTCCTCGACCACCGCCAGATGGCCGCTTTCCAGCATGACCAGGGTGCCGACCGGGTAGACGCCCAGCGTGCGGATCAGCCCGGCAACCAGCGCCGGATCGAACTGCCGGCCGCCTTCGCCGTACAGCTGGCGGAGCGCTTCGGTGGGCGACAGCGCAGCGCGATAGGGACGTTGCGAGGTCATCGCGTCGTAGGTGTCGACGATGGCCGCCAGCCGGCCGGCCAGCGAGATTTCGTCGCCGCGCATGCGGTAGGGGTAGCCGAGGCCGTTGTAGCGTTCGTGGTGTTCGAGCACCACCGCCACCGACGTCTCGGGCAGGCTGGAGGTGGCTTCGAGCACGGCCAGCCCTTCTTCGACGTGGCTCTGGACCAGTTCGTATTCGGATAGCGACAGCAGGCCGGGCTTGCCGATCAGCCGGGCGTCGATGGCGGCCTGGCCGATGTCCTTGAGCATCGTGCCGAGCGCCATTTTTTCCAGCTCCGGCGCGGCAACGCCCTGCTGCCGGCCGAGCGCGATGATCAGCGCGGCGGTGGCCACGGCATGTTCGGTGGCGTAGCGGTCCATCTGCTTGAGGCGGGCCAGCGGCACCAGCGCATCGGGATTGCGCACCACCGATTCCATCATCTTGCCGACGATCGGCTCCAGCCGTGCCGCTTCGACGCTGCGCCCGGCGCGGGCGGCAAGCGTCAGCTCGTCGAGCATCAAGGCGCCTTCGCGGATCAGTTTGCCGGAACGCCGACGCTCTTCGCCCAGCGACACCTTGGGCACCGCACTGGCGCGCTTTTCGGCTATCGCCCGCCAGCCGGCGTCGTCGAAACGCGGCCGCGACGGCGGCGGCGGCAGATCGCCGCCACGGTCGGTATCGATGCTGACCTGTTCGATGCCGGCCGCCACCAGACGACGAATGTGCTCGGCGTCGCGCACTTCGAAGCGGCGACGCCACAGCAGGTGGTCGAGCCACGGCTTGTGCAGGTCCACGACATACATGCCGGGCTGCAGTTCGCCGATGCGGATGGTACGGATCACGGGGCGGGCCGGCTGCGGTCGACGGCGCTCAGGGCTGTTTTTCGCCGGCGCGGGCGTCGGCTTCCGCCTTGCGTTTGGCCCGCTCGGCATCGTGCGCCTCGACCTTGCGCCGGTGCGCGGCTTCGCGCTCGGCCCTGGCCCTGGCGCCTTCTTCGGCCTTCTGCGCCTTGTCTTCGCGCGCCTGTTCGCGACGCGCCTCGTCGGCCACGCGGCGGGCTTCGACTTCGTCGACGCGGGTGGCCCGCTCGGCTTCGCGCACCGGCGCTTCGGCCGCCCGCTGCGCTTCCCTGGCGGCAAAACGCTCGCGCCGCACTTCGCGTTCCAGCAGGGTGCCTTCCAGTTCCTGGGCACGGGTCGCGCGGCGCACCTCGACCTGCTTGTCGCGCGCCTTGTCGATGCAGCTGTTGACCAGGAATTTCTTCTGGCAGGCCAGGCGTTCGGCTTCGTATTCCGCGTCGGCCGCCTGCTGGCGCTTGGCCGCGTCGGCCTTCATCGCGCCGGCGCGTTCCAGGCGGGCGTTCCAGTCGGCCTCGCGGGCCGCGTCGTCGGCCAGGGCCGGCGTCGCCAGGCAGCAGGCGATCAGCCCGGCAACCACTGATAGGGATCGATGTTCCATTTTTCGTAACTTTCAAAACTGGCGATGCGGTCCTGCTGGAATTTCGACAGATCGATGATTTCCGGCGGAATGTAGTGCTTCTGCCCGGTATGGTAGAAAACCCGGACCACCGGTTCGAGCAGGTTGCCCTCGTTCTGTTCGAGCACGACGCCGAGCCGCTTGCTGTCCAGCATGACCAGCGAACCGCTCGGGTAGATGCCGAGCGAGCGGACGAAAGCCTGCACCAGTTGCGGGTCGAAGTGGTGGCTGCTCCATTCGAGCAGCTTCTTGAGCGCCTGCGTCGGCGGCATGCCCTTGTGGTAGACGCGGGCCGAGGTGATCGCATCGTAAACATCGACGATGGAGGCCATCTGGCCGTACAGCGAGATGCCGGCACCGTCGAGCGCGCCGGGATAGCCGGAGCCGTCGAAGCGCTCGTGATGCTGGCCGACGACCTGCAGCGCGATCTCGCTGACGCCGCCCGATTCCTGCAACAGCAGCACGCCCTCGTCGACGTGCCGCTTCATGTGCGTAAACTCGTCTTCGTTGAGCTTGGCCGGCTTGTTCAGGATGCGCTCCGGAATGCGCGCCTTGCCGACGTCGTGCAGCAGGCCGCCGAGCGCCAGCTGGCGGATCACCGCCTTGTCCAGTTTCATCGAGCGGCCAAAGGCGACGAGCAGTGCGCAGACGCCGACCGAATGCTGGAAGGTGTAATCGTCGTGGTTCTTCAACCGGGCCAGCGGCAGCAGCGCGTCCTGATTGCGGAAGATCGATTCGACCATGCCGTCGACCAGCGGCTCGACGCGCTCGACTTCGATCTGCTGGCCGAGCCGGATGTCGTCGAGCATGTTGCGCACGATCTTGTGCGCTTCGCCCTGCAGCCGGCGGGCGCGCGCCGCTTCGTCCTTGAGTTCGACCTGGATCGGCCGGTCGGCCTTTTTCTGGGCGATTTCCTGCAAGCGCCGCTCGAGCTCGGCATTGACCTCGCTCTGGTCGCGCCCTTCCCACAGATCGGCGCCCTTGACGGTGTCGATGTAGAGCTCGCGGATACCGAGCTTGATGATCTTGTCCACGGTCGCCATGTCGCGGACGTGGAAGGCGTTGGTCAGGAAGGGGTGATCGAGCCAGCCGCAATTGAGATCGGAGATGTACATCCCCGGTTTGAGCTGGTCGGTGCGAATCTGCTTGATCATGCGGAGAATTCTAGCAGCCCGCCGTTATAATTCGCCCCCTCATGATCGCCTTGCGCCAACTCACTTTCGCCCGTGTCGGACGACCGCTGGTCGTCGATGCCAGTCTGCAGATTCATGCCGGATGGAAGGTCGGCGTGGTCGGCGCCAACGGCTGCGGCAAATCCAGCCTGTTCGCGCTGCTCGCCGGCGAACTGCATGCCGAATCGGGCGATCTCGAAATGCCGCCCAACTGGCGGCTGGCCCGCGTTTCGCAGGAAACGCCGGGATTGCCGACGCCGGCGCTGGAATTCGTGCTCGACGGCGACGCCGAACTGCGGGGCGTCGAAGCCGAACTGGCTGCCGCCGAAGCGGCTGGCGACGGTGAGGCGATCGGCCGGCTGCACGCGCGCTACGCCGACATCGACGGCTATTCGGCCAAGGCCCGCGCCGCCGAGGTGCTGCACGGGCTGGGCTTTTCCGACGCCGATTTCGCCCGGCCGGTGGCCGATTTCTCGGGCGGCTGGCGGGTTCGCCTGAACCTCGCCCGCGCCCTGTCCTGCCGTGCCGACCTGCTGCTGCTCGACGAACCGACCAACCACCTCGACCTCGATGCGGTGCTGTGGCTCGAAGGCTGGCTGAAGACGACGCCGGCGACGCTGTTGCTGATTTCGCACGACCGCGACTTCCTCGACGCCGTGGTCGGCCAGATCATCGCCATCGACCAGCAGCGGCTGAACCTGACCAGCGGCGGCTATTCCGATTACGAGCGCGCCAAGGCGGCGCGGCTGGCCACCCAGCAATCGGCCTACGAAGCGCAGCAACGCGAGATCGCCCATCTGACGCGCTTCGTCGAGCGCTTCAAGGCCAAGGCGACCAAGGCGCGGCAGGCGCAAAGCCGGGTCAAGATGCTCGAACGGATGGAAATCGTCGCCGCGGCGCACGTCGACTCGCCCTTCCATTTCAGCTTCCGCCAGCCGGACAGCCTGCCCGATCCGCTGCTGGTCGTCGAAAATGCCGGCGCCGGCTACGTCGACCGCAGGATTCTGGAAAACCTGACGCTGACGCTGCGCCCGGGTTGCCGCATCGGCCTGCTCGGCCGCAACGGCGCCGGCAAGTCGACGCTGATCAAGCTGCTGGCCGGCGCCGTCGCGCAACAGGGCGGCGAACGCAAGGAAGCCAGGGCGCTGAACATCGGCTACTTCGCGCAGCACCAGCTGGAGCAGCTGCGCGAGGAAGAAACCCCGCTGTGGCACATGCAGAAACTGGAGCCGCTGACGCCGGAACAGGAACTGCGCGACTATCTGGGCGGTTTCGATTTCCGCGGCGAGATGGCGACGCGCCCGGTCGGCCCGTTCTCCGGCGGCGAGAAATCGCGGCTGGCGCTGGCCCTGCTGATCCGCACCCGGCCGAATCTGCTGCTGCTCGACGAACCGACCAACCACCTCGACCTCGAGATGCGCGAGGCGCTGGCCTTCGCCCTGCAGGATTACGAGGGCGGCATGGTCGTCGTCTCGCACGACCGCCATCTGCTGCGCAGTTGCACCGACGAGTTGCTGCTCGTCGACAACGGCCGGGCGACGCCTTTCGACGGCGATCTCGACGACTACGCCGACTGGCTGGCCGCCCAGCGCAACGCGGCCAAGGCGCCGCAGGCGGAAGCCGTGGCCGACAAGGCCGAGCGCCTGCAACAGCGCGCCGACGCCAAGGCCAGCCGGCAGGCGCTGCTCGCCGAGCGGCGCAAGCTGAGCAAGGAAATCGAGAAGATCGACCGCGAACTCGCCAAGTGGCACGAAGAGAAGGCGGCGCTGGACGCGCAGTTTGCCGATCCCGACTTCTATGCTGCGGTCGACCGCGCAAAAAACGAGGAAATGCACCGCCGCGCCGGCGAACTGGGCGAGCAGATCGATACGGCCGAACTGCGCTGGCTGGAACTGCACGAGGCGCTCGACGCGCTGCCTGCGGTCGACTGAGCCGGAACGGGAAAAAACCGGGAAAGCCCCGGTGACGATCGGGTAAAATCGCCGTTTTTTGGCCGTTAGCCGGAGTTGACCGTGAAAATCGTCTGCCTTGACCTCGAAGGGGTGCTCGTCCCCGAAATCTGGATCGAATTCGCCGAGCGCACCGGCATTCCGGAACTCAAGCGGACGACGCGCGACGAGCCGAACTACGACACGCTGATGACCTATCGGCTGAACATCCTGCGCGAGAAGAAGCTCGGCCTGCCGGACATCCAGAAGGTGATCGCCGAAATGGGCCCGATGCAGGGTGCCCGCGCCTTCCTCGACCAGCTGCGCGAGGATTACCAGGTGATCATCCTGTCCGACACCTTCTACGAATTCGCCCACCCGCTGATGCGCCAGCTCGGCTGGCCGACGCTGTTCTGCCATTCGCTGGAAGCCGACGCTGCCGGCATGCTCGTCAACTACCACCTGCGCATGCCGAACCAGAAGCAGGAAGCGGTCAAGCGCTTCAAGGAACTGAACTTCACCATCGTCGCCGCCGGCGATTCGTACAACGACACGGCGATGCTCGGCGAAGCCCACGGCGGCATCCTCTTCCATCCGCCGGAGAACGTCGTCCGCGAATTCCCGCAGTTCCCGGTCGTACGCGACTACGACGCCCTGCGCGCCGAAATCGACAAGGCGTTCGCAAAAGCCGCCTGACTTTTGCGCACGCCTTGCGGCGAATTGCACCACCCCCGCTCACTATGTTCGCCGCCCCCCGAGGGGGCTTGGCGCACCTTTTGAAAGCTGCATCGAGATCATGCATCGCGACCGGTTCTACACCCTCTCCGCTTCCTGCCCCGACCAGGTCGGCATCATCGCCCGCGTCACCGGCTTCATCGCCGAGCACGGTGGCTGGATTCTCGAATCGAGCTTCCACGCCGACGAGGTCACCGGTCGCTATTTCATGCGCATCGAGATCAAGGCCGATTCGCTGCCCTTCCTGCTCGCCGAATTCCGCGAGCGTTTCGGTCGGGACGTCGCCGAGCCGCTGAGCATGCACTGGCGGATCGCCGACAGCGCGGTCAAGAAGCGCGTCGTGGTGATGGTTTCCAAGCAGGAGCACTGTCTGTACGACCTGCTGGCGCGCTGGCAGTCGAAGGAACTGGACATCGAGATTCCCTGCGTCATCTCGAACCACGACACCTTCAAGGGTTTCGTCGAATGGCACGGCATTCCGTTCATCCACGTGCCGGTGAACCAGGACAACAAGGCCGCCGCCTACGCCGAAATCCAGCGCATCTTCGAGGATGTGCGCGGCGACACGATGGTGCTGGCGCGCTACATGCAGATCCTGTCGCCCGAACTGTGCGACGCGCTGGCCGGCAAGATCATCAACATCCACCACAGCTTCCTGCCCAGCTTCGTCGGCGCCAAGCCGTATCACCAGGCTTACGAACGTGGCGTCAAGCTGATCGGCGCGACCTGCCATTACGTGACCAGCGAGCTCGACCAGGGACCGATCGTCGAACAGGACGTGATCCGCATCGACCATTCGGATTCGCCCGAAGACATGGTGCGCTACGGCAAGGACATCGAGAAAACAGTCCTGGCGCGCGGTTTGCGCTACCATCTTGAAGACCGTGTACTGGTGCACGGCAACAAGACGATCGTTTTCCGCTGATGGTGATTTCGCGCAAGGACTCCCTGCTACTCGTCGTCGATCTTCAGGAAAAGCTGGCGCCGGCCATCTTCGAAGGGGACGACATCATCCGCAACAGCGTCCGGCTGCTTGAAGGTGCGCGCCGGCTCGGCGTGCCGGCCTTCGTTTCCGAACACTACGTCAGCGGCCTCGGGCCCAGCGTACCGGCGATCCGCGCGGCTGCGGTCGACGCCCGGATTTTCCCGAAAACCCATTTTTCGTGCTGGCGCGAACCGGAAATCCCGGCGCTGCTGCGCGCGGCCGGCCGCCGGCAGATCGTGTTGACCGGTGCCGAGACCCACGTCTGCGTGCTGCAGACCGCGCTCGACCTGCTGGCCGCGGATTTCGACGTGTTCATGGTGGCCGATGCGGCATCCTCGCGCACGCCGCTCAACCGCCAGCTGGCTTTCGAGCGCCTGCGTTCGGCGGGCGGCCAGGTCGTCAGCAGCGAAATGGTGCTGTTCGAATGGCTCGAACGCGGCGGCACCGACGAGTTCCGCGCACTGCTGCCGCTGATCAAGTAAGCTCCGTCCCCTCTCTTTCGCTGCCGCGGGCTGCCGTGCCGCGGTCGACACCCATTTTTGCCTGAAAACCGCGGTCGACCGCGACATCCGCGCAAATTCGTTGCCCCAAAAAAAGCGGGCACCCGAAGGTGCCCGAAGGGAGAGAGACTACGATTCCGTTTAGTGGTGGTAGGCGCTTTCGCCGTGGGAGGTCAGGTCGAGACCTTCGCGCTCCTCGTCTTCCGGCACACGCAGACCGATCACGATATCGACGATCTTGTAGGCGATGAAGGAGACCACACCGGACCAGACGATCGTGAAGAGCACGCTCTTGATCTGGATGATGACCTGGGCACCCATCGAGAAGGTGTCCGGGGTCAGGCCGCCGGTACCGCCCAGGCTCTGGGCTGCGAACACACCGGTCAGGATGGCGCCGACGATACCGCCGACACCGTGCACACCGAACACGTCGAATGCGTCATCGGCACCCAGGATGCGCTTCAGGCCGGAAACACCCCACAGGCAGACCAGACCGGCGATCAGGCCGAGGATGATCGAGCCCATCGGGCCGACGAAACCGGCCGCCGGGGTCACGGCAACCAGGCCGGCAACGGCACCGGAAACGGCACCCAGCACCGAGGGCTTGCCCTTGAACAGCGCTTCGCCGGTGATCCAGGAGAGGGTGGCGGCACCCGTGGCCAGCACGGTATTGACGAAGGCCAGACCGGCAATGCCGTTGGCGGCGCCAGCAGAACCGGCGTTGAAGCCGAACCAGCCCACCCACAGCAGCGAGGCACCGACCATGGTCAGCGTCAGCGAGTGCGGGGTCAGCGATTCCTTGCCGAAGCCGATGCGCTTGCCGATCACGTAGGCACCCACCAGACCGGCGACACCGGCGTTGATGTGCACCACCGTACCGCCGGCGAAGTCGAGCGCACCGTCGGCGCCGAGCAGACCGCCGCCCCAGACGATATGGGCCATCGGCACGTAGGAGAAGGTGAACCAGATCACCGAGAACAGCATCACCGCGGAGAACTTGATGCGCTCGGCGAAGGAGCCGACGATCAGGGCGGTGGTGATGGCCGCGAAGGTGGATTGGAAGATCAGGAAGACATATTCCGGGATGGTGGGCAGGACGCCGGACAGGGTGTCGGGCGTGATGCCGGCCAGGAACAGCTTGGACAGATCGCCGAAGAACTTGCCTTCACCGGAGAACGCCAGGCTGTAGCCGTAGATGCACCACAGCACGGTGATCAGCGAGAAGATCACGAAGACCTGCATGAGCACCGACAGCATGTTCTTGCTGCGGGCCAGGCCGCCGTAGAACAGGGCCAGACCGGGGATGGTCATCAGGATGACCAGCATGGTCGAAGTCAGCATCCAGGCGGTATCGCCGGTGTCGAGCTTCGGTTCGGCAGCCGGCGCAGCGGCTTCGGCCGGTGCTTCGGCCGGGGCGGCGGCGGCTTCAGCGACGGGAGCGGCAGCAGCGGCGCCCGAAGCGGTTTCGGTGGCAACAGCCGCCGGGGCAGCTGCCGGTTCGGCGGCCTTTTCTTCAGCCCAGGCCGATGCGCCGAATGCAACGGCGCCGACCAAGGCCAGCATAGCGAGGACACGTTTCATGTCGGAACTCCTTACAGGGCGTCGCCGCCGGTTTCACCGGTGCGAATGCGGATGACTTGTTCGAGGTCGAAGACGAAGACCTTGCCGTCGCCGATCTTGCCGGTGCTGGCCGACTTCTCGATGGCTTCGATGACCTGGTCGAGCTGCTCGGACTTGACGGCAGCCTCGATCTTCACCTTGGGCAGGAAGTCGACGACATATTCGGCACCCCGATACAACTCGGTGTGGCCCTTCTGCCGGCCGAAACCCTTCACTTCGGTAACCGTGATGCCCTGCACGCCGATGGCGGACAGCGCTTCACGCACTTCGTCAAGCTTGAACGGCTTGATGATGGCGGTAACGAATTTCATGGGAGGTTCCCCTTTGATGGTTCAAAACTTTTAATTTCCCGCCGGCGCCGGCCGGGTCGCCGGCGGGAAAGATCGGAATGTCTTAGAACGACTTCGAGACGGACAGAACGGCGGTTGCCTTGCCGGCGTACTTCATCTTGCCGTTGTTGGCGTTGGTGAAGGTATAGACCGAACGCTTGGCATCGGTGTCGATGTACGACAGGCCGAACACGAAGCCGCCGATATCCTTGGTCACGCCCAGTTTCCAGTCGGTGTAGTCGTTGGCCGAGTAGTTGTTGACATCGGTATAGCCGACGTGGCCATTGACGCCCCAGCCGGAACCGAGGTCATAGTTGGCCGACAGGTCGTAGTAACCGGTGTGCTTGGAATTGACCAGGTCGAAGTAGTCGGTCAGCGCGTGCGAGTACTTGAACGACAGGAACTTCCAGGAAGCGCCGATATACAGTTCGAAGTTGTCGACTGCATCGTTCTTGCCCTTCAGGTTGTCCGAACCCGGGTAGTAGTAGTACAGGCCGCCGACATCGATGCCGAAGTCGCCGAAGGACTTGCGATAGCCGCTGTAAACGTCCATTTCGAGGTTGCCGTCCTGGAAGCCGGCGTATTCGCTGACGTTGGAGTTCCAGTTGCCGACGTAGAAGCCGCTGGCGTGGGAGTAGTCGAAACCACCTTGAATGGCAGCCTTGCCGAAGGTCTGGTCGATACCGCGGAAGCGATAGTTCGACACCAGCGAGACGTTGGCGGTGAAGGTATGCACGCTCTCGGCTTCCTGGGCGACGGCAACCTGGACGGCGGCCGGAGCAGCGAAGGCGCCGACGAGGGCCAGGGCGATCAGGGACTTCTTCATAAGGTTCTCTCCTGTACGGAAGTAGTTGATAAAAGGAATTTGTGCAGCACAACATAGCAGAAGCTGTGCCAGCATGTATTTCTTTTTAAATTCATGCAACTAGAGAGAACAATTAAAACTGCGCCCCGACCTGGCGCACCAAACGAGTGCGGTCACAGACTGTTACGCACCAGTGGCGAGCGGCAAAAGGCAAATTCCCCGAAATACCGCTGTGCTACACTGCTCGGCCCACGGAGGATGATCATGCTCGACCCCAAGACCCTGGAAGAATTCGGTAACCGGATGAGCGCGCTGCTCGCCAATTCCCCGGCCAAGGATATCGAGAAGAACGCCAAGGCTGCCCTGGGCGGCCTGTTCGGCAAGCTCGATCTGGTCACGCGCGAGGAGTTCGACATCCAGGCGCAGTTGCTGGCCCGGACGCGTGAAAAACTGCAGGCGCTGGAAGCCCGCGTCGAAGCACTCGAAAAAGCCCGCCAGGGCGAGCAGTAGCCCGGCATGGCGCTGGCCGTCGCGCTCAGTCGCGGACTGGACGGCCTGCACGCGCCACCGGTCACCGTCGAAGTCCATCTGGCCAACGGCCTGCCCGGACTGACGCTGGTCGGCCTGCCCGACGCCGAGGTCCGCGAGGCGCGCGACCGCGTCCGCGCGGCGATTCTCAATTCCGGCTACGAATTTCCCAGCAAACGAATCACCATCAATCTGGCGCCGGCCGACTTGCCCAAGGAATCCGGGCGCTTCGACCTGCCGATTGCGCTCGGCATCCTGGCCGCCAGCGGGCAGATTCCGGTCGACGGCCTGCGCGGTCACGAATTTGCCGGTGAATTGTCGCTGTCCGGCGAACTGCGCCCGATTCGCGGCGCCCTGGCAATGGCGCTGCAGGCGGCCGGCGACAAGCGGCGTTTCGTGCTCCCGGAAGCCAGCGCGCCGGAAGCCGCGCTGGCTGGTTGCGGCGACATCCTGGCGGCGGACTCGCTGCTGGCGGTATGCGCCCACCTGAGCGGCGAACGCCCGCTCGGCGCACCGCCTGCGGTCGACATCGGCAACGGCGAAATTCTTCCCGACCTGGCCGACGTCCGCGGTCAGGCACAGGCCAAACGGGCGCTCGAAATTGCCGCGGCCGGGCGCCATTCGCTGTTGATGTACGGTCCGCCAGGTGCCGGCAAGTCAATGCTCGCCAGCCGCCTGCCCGGCCTGATGCCGCCGCTGACCGAAAGCGAAGCGCGCGAATCGGCGGCCGTGTTGTCGCTGGTCGGCCAGTTCCGGCCTGCGGGCTGGGGCCGCCGGATGTTCCGCAGCCCGCATCACTCGGCCTCGGCGGTGGCGCTGGTCGGCGGCGGCAATCCGCCGCGTCCCGGCGAGATCAGTCTGGCGCATCAGGGCATCCTGTTCCTCGATGAACTGCCCGAGTTCGACCGCAAGGTACTCGAAACGCTGCGCGAGCCGCTGGAAAGCGGTCGCGTGCATATTGCGCGGGCGGCGCGTCAGGCCGAGTTTCCCGCCGAATTCCAGCTGATCGCCGCCATGAATCCCTGCCCCTGCGGTTATCACGGCCAGGCGCGTTGCCGCTGCACGCCGGAACAGGTGATGCGCTACCGGGGAAAACTGTCCGGCCCCTTCGTCGACCGCATCGACCTGCTGATCGAAGTGCCGCCACTGCCCGACGCAGCGCTGGCCGGACAGCCGGACGGCGAAACCTCGGCCGTCGTCCGGGAACGGGTGGCCGCCGCCTGGGCCAGACAGCGCGCCCGGCAAGGCGGTCCCAACGCCCGCCTGGACAACCGCGAAATCGACCAGCTGTGTGCCCCGGAACCCGCCGCCGCCCAGCTGCTGCAGGCGGCGGCGCAGCGCCTGGGGCTGTCGGCCCGCGCCTGGCACCGCGTGCTCAAGGTGGCGCGTACCATCGCCGACCTGGCTGCCAGCGAGACCATCGCCGCCGCCCATGTCGGCGAAGCCATCCAGTATCGGCGACTGGCCCATGACTGACTCCCGCAACACCCGCGGCCTGGCGTTGCTGCTGGCCGTCCTGTCGGCGCTCGGCCCGTTCTCGATCGACACCTACCTGCCCAGCTTCCACGACATCGGCAGCAGCCTGCAGGCAACGCCGCTGGATGTGCAGCAGACGCTGTCCGCCTATCTGTTCTCGTTTGCCGCGATGACCCTGTGGCACGGTGCCATTGCCGACCGTTTCGGCCGGCGCCGGGTGATCCTCTGGGCGCTGGCGTTGTTCGGCGTGGCCAGCGCCGGCTGCACACTGGCCGGCAGCATCGGCCAACTGTGGTTCTGGCGGGCCATGCAGGGCGTCACCGCCGGTGCCGGCATCGTCGTCAGCCGGGCCATCGTGCGCGACCTGTTCGACGGCGCGGCGGCCCAGCGGCTGATGTCGCAGATCACGATGATGTTCGCGCTGGCCCCGGCCATTGCGCCGGTGATCGGCGGCTGGCTGCAGTCGGCGTTCGGCTGGCGCTCGATTTTCGTGTTCCTGACGCTGTCGACCGCAGCCCTCTGGTTCACCTGCTTCAAGCTGCTGCCGGAAACGCTGCCGCCGGCGCGCCGCCAGTCGCTGCAACCCGCCTATCTCGGGCGCACTTACTGGAAGGTGCTGACTTCCCCCCGCTTCCTGCTGGTCTGTGCGGCGCTGTCGTGCAACTTCGGCGGTTTCTTCATCTATGTGCTGTCGGCGCCGACCTTCCTGATGAGCCATCTGAAATTGCCGGAAACCGCCTTCCTCTGGCTGTTCGGACCGGCGATGAGCGGCCTGGTCTGCGGTTCGTGGCTATCCGGCCGGCTGGCCGGACGCATCTCGCTCGGCCGCACCGTGGCACTGGGCTACGCGGTGATGGCCGCGGCAGCCGTGCTCAACCTGGCGATCAACCTGACGCTGCCGCCCGGCCTGCCGTGGAGCGTCGCGCCACTGTTCGTGTACACCACCGGCATGTCGCTGGCGCTGCCCTGCCTGACCTTGTTCGCGCTCGATCCCTTCCCCGAGCAGCGCGGCCTGGCCGCCTCCTGCCAGACCTTCTTCCAGTCCGGCTTCAACGGTTTCGCTGCAGCCGTGATCGCACCGCTGCTGTGGGGAACGACGCTGCATCTGGCGCTCGGCATGGCCGGCCTGCTCACACTGGGCGCGCTGGCCGCCTGGGGGCACCGCAAATTACGACTGCTGCCAGGGTAGACCGTGGAAACGCCAGCCGCCGCGGGTTCCGCGGTGAAAGTCCTCGTCGAGCGGCCCCTCGAAGCCTTCGAGCACGTTGATCACCTGCGTGAAGCCGGCCTTCTCAAGCGCTTCGCAGGCGTACAGCGAACGATGCCCGCTGCGGCAGATGACCAGCACCGGACGCTCGACGCTTCCCTTGCACAGCCGCTGCACGCGCAGTGCGAAATCCGGGTCGATGTCCCAGTCCGGCGCTTCCTGCCAGGCGACATGTTCGGCGCCGACCGGATGACCGACGTACATGTGTTCGATCTCGGTCCGGCAATCGACCAGGACGGCCTCTGGCGTCTGTTGCAGAAAGGCATGGGCGGCGCGGGGATCGAGATGCTGCATCGGCGTATCGGAACATTGGAATGAACCGATATTATACGTTTCCCCCCACCGTCTGCCCCGGATCGCCATGAAACTGCCCGCCTGGATCGTCGCCCTGTTTTCCGGCCTGAGCGCCCTGCTGTTGCCCGCCTGCGACGCGGTGAACCTGCCGCAGATCCAGCCCGGGGTGACGACGCAGGCCGAGGTCCGCCAGCGCCTGGGCGAACCCGGCGCAGTGCACGCCAACGCCGACGGTACGGCGACCTGGGAATATTCGCGCCAGCCGGCCGGCGTCGACTGCTGGATGATCCGCTTCGACGACCGCCAGGTGGTCGCTGCGGTCGACCAGGCGCTGAGCGCGGAAAACCTCGCCCGCATCGTCACCGGCATGCCCGAGGCCGATGTCCTGCGCCAACTTGGCCGCCCGGCAACGCGTATCGCCTTCGGCCCGGACGATGTGCTGGAATGGCACGTGCGCAGCGATTTTCCCGGAGAGGAAGCCTATTTCGCGGTGCATGTCCGGCGCGACGACGGTCGGGTCGTCAAGACCGCCAGCCGGATCCAGCCGAAAGGCTGAACCGCGCGGTCAACCGCCCAGCCGCTGCAATTCCTCGATCGTGTTGATGTTGGCGAAGGCGTCGGCAACGTCGGAGAAATCGGCATCGACCGCCGCCAGCGGCCGATACCAGCGCTCGAACTTGCGCTCTCCGGCCTGCAGATAGGCGGTCAGATCGTCGAGCAGGTCGCGCCGGCACAGGCAGAACACCGGATGCGGCTGATCGCCGGTACGCGCCACGGCGATCTGCGCATTGCCTGCGGTCAACGCGGAAAACAGCCGGGAAACCAGATCTTCCGGCAGAAACGGCGAATCGCAGGGCACCGTTGCCACCAGCGGCGTGCCGGCCGCCGCCAGCGCCGCGTGCAGCCCGGCCAGCGGGCCGGCAAAGCCGCCGATCGCATCGCCGACCACCGGATGCCCGTAGGCCGCATAGCGGTCGACATTGCGATTGGCGTTGATCAGCAGGCGATCCACCTGCGGCGCCAGCCGCGTGATCACGCGGGCCACCAGCGGCTGTCCGGCAAACGTCTGCAGCCCCTTGTCGACGCCACCCATCCGCCGCCCCATGCCGCCGGCCAGCACGACGCCGGTGATCGACGGCCTGGTATTTTCGTCCCGTTCAAGCATTGCCCGGCAAAGCCTCCATCATCTATGTGCTTGCTGCAGCGGCCGGAAAACGGCTGAGCACGCGGAAAACCGGCGCTCAACGCCCCCGGCCGCCGCCCGGCCGCCCCTTGGCGCCGGCTTTCGCGGCACCGGCCGCCGGCCGACTGCCGGTTCCCGGCTTCTGACCGGCGTTTTGCCCCGGCTTTTGCCCCGAATTCCCCGGTCGACCGCGCCCGCCACCGGTTTTCGGACGTTCGTCAAAACCGACCCAGTTGCCCGGCGCGCCACGGCGAGCGGCCGGTTTCGCCGGCTTGACCGAGGAGGCACTGCGGGCGACCGGCGCGCCCCAGGTCGGCGGCACATTGTGCTTCGGCTCGAAACCCGGTTCCTCGTCGCGCGACAGCGCCTGCTTCAACAGCGCCTCGATGGCCGCCAGTTGCGGCGCCTCGTCGGCGGCGACGAAGGAAATCGCCTCGCCCGGCTGGCCGGCGCGACCGGTGCGGCCGATCCGGTGCACATAGTCTTCCGGCTGCAGCGGCAGGTCGAAATTGACCACCTGCGGCAGCCCGTCGATATCGATGCCGCGCGCCGCCACGTCGGTCGCCACCAGCACCTCGACGGTGCCCGCCTTGAAGGCGTCGAGCGCCTGCTGGCGGGCGGCCTGCGGCCGGTCGCCGTGGATCGTGTCGGCCGGGATCTGCTTGCCGCGCAGGCGCTCGACCAGTTCGTCGCAACCCTTTTTCGTCTTGACGAAAACCAGCACCTGGCGCCAGTCGCGGTCGCGGCGCATGAACAGGAAGAGGTCGGTCTTGCGTTTCTTGTCCACCGGCACCGCCCACTGGCGGACCGTCTTGGCCGCCGTGTTGCGCGGCGTCGCCTCGATGCGCAGCGGCTTCTTCAGCCGGCGACCGGCGAGTTCGACGATGGCCGGCGCGAAGGTGGCGGAGAACAGCAGCGTCTGGCGCTGGCGCGGCAGCGCGGAGAACAGGATGTCGAGGTCGCCGGCGAAGCCGAGGTCGAGCATGCGGTCGGCTTCGTCGAGAACCAGCGTGCGCAGCTGGCGAAACCGCACGGCGCCCTTGGTGAACAGGTCGATCAAGCGGCCCGGCGTGGCGACCAGGATGTCGACGCCCTGCTTCAGACGCTCGATCTGCGGATTCAGGTTCACGCCGCCGTAGACCGCATAGGTTTGTGGCGCCAGCCCGGCGCCGTAACGGCGGAAGCTGTCCATCACCTGCTCGGCCAGTTCGCGCGTCGGCACCAGCACCAGCGCGCGCACCGCGCGGGCGTCGAGCGCTTCCGGCGCAGCGGCCAGCATCTGCAGGAGCGGCAGCGCGAAGGCGGCGGTCTTGCCGGTGCCGGTCTGTGCCGCAGCCAGCACGTCGCGGCCGGCCAGCACGGCGGGGATCGCCTGTTGCTGGACGGCGGTCGGCGTGCGGTGGTCAAGTTCGGCCAGGGTCTGCAACAGGGCCGGCACGAGGCCGAGTTCGGTAAAGCTCATCGCGGCATTCCGGGGAAAAACCGGCGATTCCTGCGGTCGACCGCAGGAATCCGGAAAAATCAGAAGGTGACGACCTTGTCGGCATCCAGCGTGGCCTGCGCCAGTTCGGCCAGCGTGCCGATGCTCAGGCCGGGAATCAGCGGCAGTTCGCCGAGGCCGCGGGCCAGCGCGCAGGTGCGGCACAGGCGAATGTCGACGCCGTAACCGACCAGCGTCTCGACCATGCCTTGCAGGCCGTTGGTCGCGCCGTCCACCTGATTGGGCAGGCCGAGCACGGTGGCGTCGGACATCAGGAAAACCTTCACCGCCGGCGGGTCGTCGCGACCGGCCAGCGCGGTGGCCAGGCGCAGGCCGGACAGACAGCGCTCGCTACCGTAGGGCGGTGCGTGGATGATGATCAGGACGTTCTGCATGGCGGACTCCGCAGGAGGAAAGTCCGCCATCTTAGCGCCGGACGGCGGATTTTTCCGCCGCTTCGGCAAGCTCAGCCGTCAACCGCCTCGCCGGCCAGCAGGAAGGGATTCGGCGCGCCGCGGGCGTAACCCTGCTCGCCGACCAGCACGTCGATGGCCAGGCTGGCCAGGTCGTCGATCAACGGCTCGACCTGACGATCATCCTTCTGGAAGTAGAGCTTGATGTAGCCGTGGCAGTGATCGCAGGCCTCGGCGCGAACCGCCGGGAAAGCATCCTCGATGCCGAAATAGGCGACCACGCCGGGATCGTCGCACAGCGTGCAGCGGGCGCGCACGGCGTTCCAGCGGGTGGCGCACAGCGAGCATTCGAGATAGCGCAGGCCGCCCTTGCCCTGCTCGGCCAGCACGACGGCGCCGACCGGCGCACTGCCGCAGCACGGGCAGGCGTGGCGATCGGCCAGCGGCAGATGGCCCTTGGGCAGAACCAGGCGCGCTGCGGCATGGGTATGAACGACCTGCAGCGCCGCAGCGACCACGACATCGGCCAGCGTACGCTGGCCGGTCGTTGCCGCGCCCGCCAGCAGCGCACGGGCAGCGGGCAGAAGGGCTGCAGCATCGCGGCTCGACGGAAGGTCGGGACCGACCTGACGCAGCGCGTCATAGACTTCGGCCCAGGCGGCATCGAAGCCGGATTCGGCGCCGGCGAACACCGGTGCCTGCCAGTCGAAATCGGCCGGCAACGCCAGGCCGGCGTCGGCCAGGCCGGCCATTGCCGCATGCTGGGCATCGGCCAGCACGGCCAGCCAGTTCAGCCATTCGGCGGCGCCGGAGGTCGGCGCCAATTGACGCAGGCGGGCGGCACGCCGCTGGAAGAGATCGCCGGTCGGCGCCACGACGGTGGACGGCTCGACGGACAGCGGCAGGGTTTGTTCGGGAAAAAGCATGTCGCCCCAGAAAAAATGTCAGGTTCTCACATCAGGGTCGGCGGTGCCAGCACGCCGCCCGCATCGACGATACGTTCGGCACCGGCATAGACCACCATGCCGTGTGCCCGGGCAAAGCCGACCAGCAGCAGGCCGGCAGCCTGCGCCTGGCGAACCGCCAGCGCGGTCGGCGCCGATACGGCGACCAGCGCGGGCAGGCCGGCACTGGCCGTTTTCTGCACCATTTCGTAGGACGCGCGGCTGGTCACCAGTACGAAGCCGTCCCCCGCATCGCCGGAACGGGCCAACGCCCCGACCAGCTTGTCGAGCGCGTTGTGCCGGCCGACATCCTCGCGTACGCAGCGGATGTTGCCGGCGGCATCCGCCCAGGCGGCGGCATGGGCCGACCCGCAACGTTCGCGCATCGCCTGCCAGTGCGGCAGCTGGCGCAGCGCTTCGTGAATCGCCGCCACGGTCAGCGGCTCGCCGGTGCGCAGTGTCTTGTCCGGCATCGCCGTAACGCCGGCCAGACTCTCGACGCCGCACAGGCCGCAGCCGGTGCGACCAGTCAGCTGACGCCGCCGGTCCTTGAGCCCGACGAAGCGCTCGCTGGCAATCTCCATTTCAATGGAGATACCGTCGCAGCCGGGTTTCACCTCGATGTCGTACAACTCGCCGGGCCGGGCCAGAATGCCCTCGGACAGGCTGAAACCCAGCGCAAAATCTTCCAGATCGGAGGGCGAAGCCAGCATCACGGCATGTGAAATGCCGTTGTACACCAGCGCCACCGGGACTTCCTCGATCAGCTCGTCGCTGGCGGTGGACCAGAACTCGCCGCTCAGGCGGTGAACATCGGCCAGTACCGTGGTCGGCAGGACGTCGTCAGGGTCGACTTGAGCGGCAGGTCGGATTTGCGGCTTCATGTGCGTACCGTTTTCGGAAAAAAATGGGGATGCAGGAAACGGATTCCGGCAGAGCCCCAAAAAACGCAAGGTAAAGCAGAAACTTGTCGATCGCCGGGCGCCGCAACAGGCACCCGGCAGACCGGTCGGACGACGCTTACTTGCCGGTGACCTGACGGTACCAGCCGCGGTGGTGCTGCTTGGCCCAGGCGCGGGTGACCGTGCCGTACCACATGGCGCGGATGGTGCCCTTGACCCAGATCGCGGCATAGACGTGCACCATGATCAGGCCGATCATCGTGGCGCCGGCCGCCGCATGCACCACGGCGCCGAGACGGACGATATCCACCGGCAGGTGGAACCAGGCACGCCAGATGACAATGCCGGACAGCGTCATCAGCAGCATGCTGATCGCCAGCGCCCAGAACATCACCTTCTGGCCGCCGTTGTACTTGCCCTGTTCCGGCATGTCGTGGTCGTTGCCATCCACCATGTTCTTGGCCTTGGCCAGCCATTCCTTGTCGGCCGGCGTCATCTTGTTCAGATGCTTGAAGCGCAGGAAGATGATCAGGAAGGCCACCGCCATCAGCACCCCGATGTAGGGATGCAGGATGCGCGTCCACACCGGGCCGCCGAACAGCTGCGTCAGCGGAAAGAAGGCCGGGTGGAAGAAGGCCAGGCCGGACAGCGCCAGCAGGATGAAGGAAATGCCGACCACCCAGTGGTTGGCCCGCTCGGACGCGTTGTAGCGCTTGAGGTCCTTGGGATCACGGATCATTTCACTTCCTCCTTGTCTTCACGCTCGATCTCTTCTTCGATTTCGCGGGATACCTCGTTCGGGCCCTTGGTCACGTAGTGGAACAGGCTGCCCAGGGCGATGCCGGCCAGGGCCAGCGTTGCCAGCGGCTTGGTAAAGCCCTTCCAGATCGAGACCAGCGCGCTGATCGACGGATTGCTGGGCAAGCCGCTGTACAGTTCGGGACGGTCGGCGTGGTGCAGCACGTACATCACGTGCGTGCCGCCGACACCTTGCGGATCGTACAGGCCGGCATTGGCGTAGCCGCGTTCCTTGAGGTCCTTGATCCGGTCCTCGGCAACCAGCTTCATGTCTTCCTTGCTGCCGAACTGGATGGCGCCGGTCGGGCAGGTCTTGACGCAGGACGGCTCCTGGCCGACGGCCAGGCGATCCGAACACAGCGTGCACTTGTAGGCCTTGTTGTCTTCCTTGTTGATGCGCGGCACGTTGAACGGGCAGCCGGTGACGCAATAGCCGCAACCGATGCACTGCTCGGACTGGAAGTCGACGACCCCGTTGGCGTACTGGATGATCGCGCCGGGCGACGGGCAGGACTTCAGGCAGCCCGGATCGGCACAGTGCATGCAGCCGTCCTTGCGGATCAGCCACTGCAGGCGGCCGCCTTCGTCCTGATGCTCGGCGAAACGCATCACCGTCCAGCTCTTGGCGGTGAGGTCGACCGGGTTGTCGTAGATGCCGTGGTTGTGACCGACTTCGTCACGCACGTCGTTCCATTCCGAACAGGCCACCTGGCAGCCCTTGCAGCCGATGCAGATGGAAACGTCGATCAGCTTGGCGACTTCCAGCTTGTGGTCGCGCACCTGCGGCGGCGGCGTCAGGCTCGAGGTGGCCGAACGCCGGATGATGTCTTGGGATTGCATGGACATGTTGGTTTCCTCAGACCTTTTCAACGTTGACCAGGAAGGCCTTGTATTCCGGCGTATGGGTGTTGGCATCGCCGACACGCGGGCTCAGGGTGTTGGCCAGGAAGCCCTTGCGGGTCGTACCCTCGAAGCCCCAGTGCACCGGAATGCCGACCTGCTCGACCTCCTGCCCCGCCACCTGCAGCGTCATCACGCGCTTGGTCACCACCGCCTTGCCGCGGATATGGCCGCGCTTGCTCGAGACCTTGATCAGGTCGCCGGCCTTGATGCCCTTGCTGGCTGCCAGCTTCTCGCTGATCTCGACGAACTGCTCGGGCTGGACGACGGCATTGAGCAGCGAATGCTTGGTCCAGTGACGGAACATTTCGGTGATCGAATAGGAGGTCGCCACGTAGGGGAACTCCTCGCGGGAACCGAAGGACGGCTTGTCATCCTTGAAGATGCGCGCCACCGGACTCTTGCCGCTGCCGGAATGCAGCGGATTGGCCGGGATCGGACTTTCTTCCGGTTCGTAATGCTCGGGGAACGGACCGTCGGTCATCGCGCCCATCGAGAACAGGTGGCCGACGCCGTCCTGCAGCATGATGAACGGGCTGACGCCGCTGCCCGGTGCTGCCGTCGGCGGATAGTCGGGCACGTCGGCGCCGCTCCACTTGACGCCGTCCCAATGCAGGAACTTGCGCTTCGGATCCCACGGCTTGCCGGACGGGTCGGCCGAGGCGCGGTTGTACAGCAGGCGGCGGTTGGCCGGCCAGGCGAAGCCCCAGCCCGGGGTATTGCCGAAGCCGGTATCGGTATTGTCGCGGCGGGCCATCATGTTGCCGGCCTGGGTCCACTGGCCGGTATAGATCCAGCACAGGCTGGTCGTCGTGCCGTCGTCGCGCAGATGGGCGAAGCTGGACAGCAACTCGCCCTTCTTGGCGATCTGGTTGCCCTTGTCGTCGAACAGGTCGGCGAGTGCGTAGCCGTTGAGTTGCTTGGCGACCTCTTCCGGATGCGGATCCTTCGGATCGTGGTAGTGCCAGTCCAGGTTCATCAGCGGTTCGGGACAGACGCCGCCTTCCTTTTCGTACAACTCGCGCAGCTTCATCAGCAGGGTGCCGAGGAACTTGCCGTCGTGCCAGGCTTCGTGCGGCGGCGTCTGCGCCGCCCAGTGCCATTGCAGCCAGCGGCCGGAGTTGGCGATCGAACCGTTTTCCTCGGCAAAGCAGGACGACGGCAGGCGGAACACGGTGGTCTGGATTTCCGCCGGATTGACGTCGTTGAACTCGCCGTGGCTCTGCCAGAACGATGAGGTTTCGGTCTGCAGCGGGTCCATCACCACCAGGTACTTGAGCTTGGCCAGACCGTCACGCACCTTGCCCGACGACGCGGCGGCAGCGATCACGTTGAAGCCCTGGATGATGTAGCCGTTGGCCTTGCCCTTGGCCATCTGCTCGACGAAGGCCATCACGTCGTAGCTGCGGTCCCACTTCGGCAGCCAGTCGTAGCCGAAGTTGTTTTCCGGGGTGGCCTTGTCGCCATACATGCCCTTGAGGAAGCTGACCATGAACTTGGAGGTGTTCTTCCAGAAGTTCACCTGCTTGTCGACCAGGGTCTTCGGGGTCCGCTGTTCAAGATAGGTCTGCAGGCTTTGCTGGTTTTCGTTGGGCAGCGTCAGGTAGCCGGGCAGCATCGTGGTCAGCACGCCCAGGTCGGTGAAACCCTGAACGTTGGAGTGGCCACGCAGCGCGTTGATGCCGCCGCCGGGCATGCCGATGTTGCCGAGCAGCAACTGGACGATGGCCGAGGCGCGGATCATCTGCGAGCCGCCGACGTGATGGGTCCAGCCCAGCGCGTAGAGGATGCTCGTCGTTCTATCCGGTACGCAGGTGGCGGCCAGTTTTTCGCAGATGTGAAGGAAGTCTTCCTTCGGTGTGCCACAGATGTTGCTGACCATCTCCGGCGTGTAGCGTTCGACGTGCTTCTTGAGCAGATTGAAAACGCAGCGCGGATGCTGCAGCGTCTCATCGCGCAGCGCATAGCCGTCGGCACCCAGTTCATAGGCCCAGGACGAGCGATCGTAGCTGCGCTTCTCGGCGTCGTAGCCGCTGAACAGGCCATCCTCGAACTTGTAGTCCTCGCGCACGATGAGCGACGCATTGGTGTAGGCCTTGACGTATTCGTGCTGGATCTTGTCGTTGGTCAGCAGGTAGTGAGCGACACCGAGCAGGAAGGCCGCATCGGCGCCGGCGCGAATCGGCGAATAGAAATCGGCGACGGCGGCAGTCCGGTTGAAGCGCGGATCGACGACCATCATGTAGGCCTTGTTGCGGATCTTCGCTTCGACCGCCCACTTGAAGCCGACCGGGTGAGCTTCGGCCGGATTGCCGCCCATCACCAGGATGACGTTGGCGTTCTTGATGTCGACCCAGTTGTTGGTCATCGCACCGCGTCCGAAGGACGGGGCCAGACCGGCCACCGACGGACCGTGGCAGAGGCGCGCCTGGTTCTCCAGGTGCACCATGCCGAGACCGCGGGCGAACTTGACGTCGAGGATGCCGGTTTCGTTGCTCGCCGCCGACGAACCGAGGAAGCCGGTGGTCGCCCAGCGATTGACCACTTGCCCCTTGTCGTTCTTCTCGACGAAGTTGGCGTCGCGGTCGTCCTTCATCAGGCGGGCGATGCGGTCGATCGCTTCGTCCCAGGAAATGCGCTTCCATTCATTGGTGCCGGCCTCGCGCACTTCCGGATACTTCAGGCGCTGCGCACTGTGAATGAAGTCGAGGACGCCGGCACCCTTCGGGCACAACGAGCCACGGCTGACCGGATGATCCGGATCGCCTTCGACGTGGAAGATCTTTTTCTTCGCGTTCTTGGCACCGTCGCCGAGGCTGTACATCAGGATGCCGCAGCCGACCGAACAGTAGGTGCAGTTATTGCGCGTCTCCGTAGCGCGGAACAGCTTGTATTGGCGGACTTCCGCCTGGGCAGCCGTGGGGGCCATGCCCATCACGGCAAGACCGGAACCGCTGAGACCGGCCGCCGAAATCTTGAAAAACTGCCGTCGATTGATATTCATCTTTTCCTTCCCTCCTGGACTGCGAGCTCGCCTCGCCCGGAAACTGAGGGCAACGACCGTGCCAAAAGCGGCAAGTCGATGAATCGAAAGGGTTCACAGCAAAAAGGGTTATAAAACCCCTTCGCCGAAATGGACATTTTGTCCCGCCCGGCCCCGGCGCTGGACAAAATGTCCCACCCGCCGGCCAGAATGACCAAGCCCGGCGCCGCCAAGCGATGCACGGCGAAGCACGGCGGTTTGCCGAAGTCGCGCCGAGTTTGCGATGATGCGGGGCGAAGCGGAGCAAACGATGGATGACAATACCCCGGACGGCAACGACGCCTCCCCCCAACGACAATATTCGATCCTGGTCGTCGACGACGAACCGGGCATGATCAACTTCCTGCAGCGGGCGCTGAGCCAGCGGCACGGGCAGGTCGACACCGCCGGCAGCGTCGAGGAAGCCGCACCGCGGCTGTCACACTGCCTGTACGACCTGATCGTGCTCGACATTGCGCTGCCCGGACGCAACGGCCTGGAATGGCTGCACGAACTGCGCAGCGAAGGCTACGGCGGCGACGTGATCCTGATCACCGCCTACGCCAATCTCGATACCGCGATCGACGCGCTGCGCGGCGGCGCCTCGGATTTCCTGCTCAAGCCCTTCTCGGTGGCGCAGATGCTCAATGCGGTCGAACGCTGTTTCGAACGCTCGCGGCTGCGCCGCGAAAATTTCGTGCTGCGCCGCGAGGTCGAGGAACAGTCCACCGCCGTCGAGGGCGTGATCTGCCAGTCGGAAGCGATGCAGGGCGTCTGCGACCGCCTGAAGCGGGTCGCCCCCTCCTCGGCGACGGTCTTGCTGACCGGTGAATCCGGCACCGGCAAGGAAGTCGCCGCCCGCGCCCTGCACAAGATGAGCCGGCGAGCCGAAGGACCTTTCGTGCCGCTCAACTGCGCGGCGATCTCGTCCGAACTGATCGAATCCGAGCTGTTCGGCCACGTCAAGGGCGCGTTCACCGGCGCCCAGGGCAAGCGCGAAGGCCTGTTCTACTACGCCCAGGGCGGCACGCTGTTCCTCGACGAAATCTCCGAACTCCCCCCCGCAGCCCAGGCCAAGCTGCTGCGCGTGCTCGAGGAAAGACGCATCCGGCCGGTCGGTTCGGAACAGGAAATCCCCGTGGACGTGCGGGTGATCGCCGCCAGCAACCGCGACCTGCGCCAGGAAGTCGCCCAGCAGCGCTTCCGCCAGGATCTTTATTACCGGCTGCAGGTACTGGAAATCTACCTGCCGCCGCTGCGCGAACGAACCGACGACATCGCGCTGCTCAGCCGCTATTTCCTCGACCTGCTGTCGGCGCGGCTGAATGTGCCGATGCTCGATCTCAGTCCGCGCATCCTCGCCCGCATGTCGGCCTACGACTGGCCGGGCAACGTGCGCGAACTGCGCAATTTCATCGAACGTTCGCTGATCCTCGGCTGGTTCGACCTCGGGCCCGACGAACACGACATCGACAGCAACGGCGACGGTAACGACGAACTGCTCGAAGCGGTCGAGAAGCGCCACATCCTGGCCACCCTGGCACGCTGCCAGGGCAACAAGTCGGAAGCGGCCCGCCGCCTGGGCATTTCGCGCAAGACCCTGGACCGCAAGTGCACCGCCTGGGGTTGCGAATGAGCGATACCGAACCGGGCGAACCCGCGCCGCGGCGGCGTTCGATCCGCCGCCGGCTGCTGCTGCTGGCACTGCTGCCGCCCGGCCTGGTGCTGCCGCTGCTGACGGTATTGCTGATGCAGTGGGGCAGCGCCTACATCGACCGCCTGCTGATCGCCAAGGCGGCCTCCGACCTGATCGTCGCCAACAGCTATTTCGAACGCGTTTCCAGCGGTATCGGCAGCTCGCTCGAAAGCCTCGCCGCCTCCACCCGGCTGGCGCGCCATTACGCCGGCGGGCGCAATTCCGGCCATTTGCCGCTGTGGCTCGACAACGAGCGCGAACGCCTGCATCTCGACTTCCTGCTGATCCTGTCGCCCGACGGCTGCGTGCTGACACCGCAACTGGCACCGGCCGGGCGCAAGACCTGTTTTCCCGACTGGCCGGTGATCGAAGGCGCCCGCGCCGGCGACGGCGGTAGTGCGGTCGACGTGTTTCAGGCGGAACTTTTGCGGGCCATCGACCCGCGGCTCGCCGCCCGTGCCCACACCACACTGATCCCGACCCGCAACGCCGCCCCCGACAGCCGGCAGGTGGAAGAACGCGGTCTGGTGGTGCATGCCGCGGCCCCGATGTTCGACGCCGACGGTCACATCGTCGCGGTACTGGCCGGCGGCGTGCTGCTCAACGGCAACCTGTCCTTCGTCGACCGGCTCAACGAGATTGTCTATCCCGAGGGCACCTTGCCGCTCGGCAGCTCCGGAACGGCAACGCTGTTCCTCGGCGACGTGCGCATCGCCACCAACGTACGCCTGTTCGAGGACAAGCGGGCGATCGGCACGCGCGTTTCGCAGGCAGTCCGCGACGCGGTGCTCGGCCAGGGCCAGACCTGGCACAACCGCGCCTTCGTCGTCAGCGACTGGTATCTGTCCGGTTACCGACCGCTGCTCGACAGCCGCGGCGAGCGCGTCGGCATGCTCTACGTCGGCTTCCTCGACAAGCCTTTCGCTGCCGCCAAGGAAACCGCGATGGTCGTCGTCATCGGCATCTTCGCCGCAGTCATGCTGTTCGCCGCGGTCTTTGCGGTACTGCTGGCGCGCCGCGTGTTCAAGCCGATCGAGCGCATGCATGCGACGATGACCGCCATCGAGAGCGGCCATCCCGATGCACGCGTCGGCCCGGTCGGCGGCCACGACGAAATCAGCGACCTGGCCAGCCATTTCGACCGCCTGCTCGAACGCCAGCAGGCGCAGGCGCAATCACTGCAGCGTTGGGGCGAATCGCTCGACAGCGAGGTCGCCCGCCGCACCGGCGAACTGCGACAGGCGCTGTCCAACCTGCGCGCCGCCCAGGGCAAGCTGGTGATGCACGAGAAAATGGCCGCCATCGGCCAGTTGACCGCAGGCGTCGCCCATGAAATCAACAATCCGATCGCCGTCATCCAGGGCAACCTGGAACTCGCTCGTGAACTGCTCGGCGAGCAAGCCAGGCCGGTCGAGGGCGAACTTCAGCTGATCGTCGACCAGGTCCACCGCATCCGGCTGATCGTCGCCAAGCTGCTGCAGTTTGCCCGGCCGCAGGAGTTCGTCGGCTACATCGAGCCGGTCTCGCCGCAGGCGCTGATCCAGGATTGCCTGCTGCTGGTCGGCCACCTGCTGAAGAAGGGCAACATCGCCATCGAACAGCGCCTGCATTCGGTGCGCCGGGTCAATTGCAACAAGAACGAGTTGCAGCAGGTACTGATCAACCTGATGGTGAACGCCATCCAGGTGATGCCGGAAGGCGGCGTGCTGACCCTGGCTACCGAAGACTGGGACGAGGCCGACATGCCGATCGGCCTGAAACTGGTGGTCAGCGATACCGGGCCCGGCGTACCGCCGGAAAACCAGACCAGCATCTTCGAACCCTTCTTCACGGCGCACAAGATCGACGGCCACGGCCTCGGCCTGTGGGTCAGCCAGTCGCTGGTCGAACGCTACGACGGCCGGATCACGCTCGACAGCCCGCCCGGCCAGGGTGCCACCTTCACCGTCTGGATGCGCTGCGAGCCGCTCGGTTGACGCCGGAAGGAAAATCCGCGTTTTGCTGCGGTCGACCGCAAGCGACGACGCAAAATCAGTGACTTGGCTTGGCAGCCGCCCCACCAACCGCTACACTTCGCCTCCTGCCGAGGAGCGCTGCGACCATTTCCGTGAATGGCCAGGCTCGGCAACGATCAACGGCGCTCGCAAACCCTGTTTCCCGCCGGTTTGCAGCGCCGTTCGCTTTTGGCGGCGTCACCGGTACTTTGCTTTGCCGAGGTAATCCATGATCCAGCCTGACCGTACTGCCGAACTCCACGCCCTGCTCGAACAACGCCTGCTCGTCCTCGACGGCGCCATGGGCACGATGATCCAGCGCCACGGCCTGCAGGAGAAGGACTACCGCGGCGAACGCTTCAAGGATCACCCGCACGACCTCAAGGGCAACAACGACCTGCTGGTGCTGACCCGCCCCGACATCATCGGCGGCATCCACCGGGAGTACCTGGCCGCCGGCGCCGACCTGATCGAGACCTGCACCTTCAACTCGACCGCCGTCTCGCAGGCCGACTACAACCTGACCGAGATCGTCTACGAACTGAACTTCGAAGGCGCCGCCCTCGCCCGCAAGCTGTGCGACGAATTCACCGCGCAGAACCCGGCCAAGCCGCGCTTCGTCGCCGGCGTCCTCGGCCCGACTTCGCGCACCGCGTCGATCTCGCCCGACGTCAACGACCCCGGCTACCGCAACGTCACTTTCGACGAACTGGTCGCCAACTACGTCGAAGCCACCACCGGCCTGATCGAAGGCGGCGCCGACATCCTGCTGGTCGAAACCGTGTTCGACACGCTCAACGCCAAGGCCGCGCTGTTCGCCATCGAGAAGTACTTCGACATCGCCGGCCGCCGCTGGCCGGTGATGATCTCCGGCACGATCACCGACGCTTCCGGGCGCACGCTGTCCGGGCAGACCGCCGAAGCCTTCTGGAACTCGCTGCGCCACGTCCAGCCCTTGAGCTTCGGTCTCAACTGCGCGCTCGGTGCCAGCGAACTGCGCCAGTACGTCGAGGAACTGTCGCGCGTCTGCGACTGCTACGTCTCGGCCCACCCCAACGCCGGCCTGCCGAACGCCTTCGGCGGCTACGACGAAACCCCGGAACAGCTGGCGGACGAGATCGCCGGCTGGGCCGAGCGCGGCATCGTCAACATCGTCGGCGGCTGCTGCGGCACCTCGCCCGAGCACATCCGCGCCATTGCCGAACGGGTGTCCACGGTCAACCCGCGCAAAACGCCAAAAATCGAACCGGCGCTGCGCCTGTCCGGGCTGGAAGCCTTCAACGTCACGCCCGAGTCGCTCTACGTCAACGTCGGCGAACGCACCAACGTCACCGGTTCGCGCGCCTTCGCCCGGATGATCCTTGAAGGCCGCTTCGACGACGCACTCGCCGTCGCCCGCCAGCAGGTCGAGAACGGCGCCCAGGTGATCGACATCAACATGGACGAGGCGATGCTCGATTCGCTCGCCGCGATGGACAAGTTCTTGAAGCTGATCGCCTCGGAGCCGGACATCTCGCGCGTGCCGATCATGATCGACTCCTCCAAGTGGGAAGTCATCGAGGCCGGCCTCAAGTGCATCCAGGGCAAGGGCATCGTCAATTCGATCTCGATGAAGGAAGGCGAAGCCAAGTTCCTGGAACAGGCCAAGCTCGCCCGCCGCTACGGCGCCGCCGTCATCGTCATGGCCTTCGACGAAAAGGGTCAGGCCGACACCTATGCGCGCAAGATCGAGATCTGCGGCAAGGCCTACGAACTGCTGACCGGCATGGGTTTCCCGGCCGAAGACATCATCTTCGACCCGAACATCTTCGCCATCGCCACGGGCATTCCCGAGCACGACAACTACGCCGTCGATTTCATCGAGTCGGTGCGCTGGATCAAGCAGAACCTGCCGCACGCGCATATTTCCGGCGGCGTTTCCAACGTTTCCTTCAGCTTCCGCGGCAACGACCCGGTGCGCGAGGCGATCCACACCGTCTTCCTCTACCACGCGATCAAGAACGGCATGACCATGGGCATCGTCAATGCCGGCATGCTCGGCGTGTACGACGACCTGGAGCCGGAACTGCGGGCCAAGGTCGAGGACGTGGTTTTGAACAAGAACCCCGGCGCCGGCGAGGCGCTGGTCGATTTCGCGCAGACGGTCAAGGAAGGCAAGGCCAAGGACGCCGGCCCGGACCTGAGCTGGCGCGAGCAGTCGGTCGAGAAGCGCCTCGAACACGCGCTGATCAAGGGCATCACCGACTTCGTCGTGGCCGATACCGAGGAAGTCCGCGTCAAGCTGGAAAGCGAAGGCAAGCCGCCGCTGGCGGTCATCGAAGGGCCGCTGATGAGCGGCATGAACGTCGTCGGCGACCTCTTCGGCGCCGGCAAGATGTTCCTGCCGCAGGTGGTCAAGTCGGCGCGCGTCATGAAGCAGGCGGTCGCCCACCTGCTGCCCTTCATCGAAGCCGAAAAGGCCCGCACCGGCCTCGGCTCCAAGGGCAAGATCCTGATGGCCACCGTTAAAGGCGACGTGCACGACATCGGCAAGAACATCGTCGGCGTCGTGCTCGGCTGCAACGGCTACGACGTCATCGACCTCGGCGTCATGGTGCCCTGCGACAACATCCTCAAGGCGGCGCTCGAGCACAAGGTGGACATCATCGGCCTGTCCGGCCTGATCACCCCGTCGCTGGAGGAAATGGCCCACGTCGCCGCCGAGATGAAGCGGCACGGCATGAGCCAGCCGCTGCTGATCGGCGGCGCGACGACCAGCCGCGCCCACACCGCGATCAAGATCGCCACCAACACCGACAGCCCGGTGGTTTACGTGCCGGACGCCTCGCGCGCCGTCGGCGTCGCCACCAAACTGCTGTCGACCGACCAGAAGGCCGGCTACGTCGCCGAAATCGCCGCCGAATACGAAACCGTGCGCGCCGAACACGCCGGCCGCAAGGGCGCCACGCTGGTCAGCCTGGCCGACGCCCGCGCCAACCGTTTCACGTGGAACGAAGCACACACGCCGGCCAAGCCGGCCCAGCTTGGCCGCCAGACGCTGGAAATTCCGCTCGCCGACCTCGTCCCGTTCATCGACTGGTCGCCCTTCTTCCAGAGCTGGGACCTGGCCGGCCGCTACCCGGCCATCCTGACCAACGACGTCGTCGGCGAAACCGCCCGCCAACTGTTCCACGACGCGCAGGCGATGCTGGCGAAAATCGTCGCTGAAGACTGGTTGACCGCAAAAGCCGTGTTCGGCCTCTACCCGGCCCGCGGCGAGAACGAAGACATCGTGCTGTACACCGACGATTCGCGCAGCGTCGAGGCCACCCGCTGGGTCGGCCTGCGCCAGCAGATCAAGCAGCCGGCCGGGCGTTTCAACACCGCGCTCGCCGATTTCGTCGGTGAAAACGACTACGCCGGCGCCTTCGCCGTCACCGCCGGCCTCGGCATCGACGACCGCGTCGCCGCCTTCGAAGCCGCCCACGACGACTACTCGGCGATCATGCTCAAGGCCCTGGCCGACCGCTTCGCCGAAGCCGCCGCCGAATGGCTGCACATGAAGGTGCGCACCGAGTTCTGGGGCTACGCCGCTGGCGAAAAGCTCGACAACGACGCGCTGATCGCCGAAGCCTACAGCGGCATCCGCCCCGCCCCCGGCTACCCGGCCTGCCCCGACCACACCGCCAAGCGCGAGCTGTTCGCCCTGCTCGACGCGCCGGCGATCGGCATGGCGCTGACCGAATCCTGCGCGATGACCCCGGCCGCCGCCGTCTCCGGCTTCTACATCGGCCACCCGGGCGCCAGGTACTTCGCCATCCCCAAGATCGGCCGCGATCAGCTGGAAGACTGGGCACAACGCAAAGGCATGGCGCTCGGCGAAGCCGAACGCTGGCTGGCGCCGCTGCTGTAATCGACTGCCGGAACACCCCATGACCGACGAAATCAACTACGGCAACAACCCCCTGCACGGCGTCAGCCTGAAGCAGGTGGTCAGCGAACTCGCCCAGCACTACGGCTTCGAAATCCTCTACGCCTACCTCAACATCAACTGCTTCAAGACCAACCCGAGCACCGAATCGAGCGTCAAGTTCCTGAAGAAGACCGACTGGGCGCGCGAGAAGGTCGAGGCCTTCTACCTCTACCAGTACAAGAGCCTGCCGCGCGCCTCGGCCGAGCAGTTCGAGCGCCCGCCGCGCGACCGCATCGTCCCACCCGACCAGGTGCCGGGGCCGCCGGCCGTACTGAGCCTGGAAGACGCCGAACGGCTGCGCGAAAAGCGCGCCCGCAAGGCCGAGCAGCACGACCGGGAAAGTGCGCAACGCCCGGAGCGGGGTCGCCGCCCGGCGTCACCGCGGCCGGGCCCGGCCGCCGGCAACGACGCCCCCTGGGCGAAGTGGCGCAAGTAGGAACGGCCACCGACGTCTGAACCGGCGGACCAGCCTCGCCGGCGCTTCCGTCAAACCTCACCGCTCCTCGTGGCGCCGCCCCCTCGCCTTGCCGACGGCACGCACCAGCTTGCCAAAAGCCCGATCCTTGTCGCGTTTCTCGTGCAGGGACATCTCGTGAAACGCCGATTCCCACAGCAGCTTCTGGTAGTTGCGGAAATGCTCGGCGTCCACTTCGCCCTCGGCGATGGCGCGCTGAATGGCACAACCCGGCTCGCGCTCGTGCGTGCAGTTGGTGAAACGGCAATCCCCCGCCAGCGCCCGGATGTCGGCAAAGCTGTCGGCGATGCCCTCGCTGACATCGAGCATGCCCAGTTCGCGCATGCCCGGCATGTCGATCAGGCAGGCACCGCCCGGTAACGGAATCAGCTGGCGGCGCGTCGTCGTGTGCCGGCCTTCGCCGGACTGGCTGACCGCGCCGGTCGCCAAACCCTCGTCACCGAGCAGACGATTGACCAGCGTCGTCTTGCCGACCCCGGACGAGCCGAGCAGGCAGCAGGTTTGGCCGGGCTGGATCAGGTCGCGAATCGCCGCGATGCCTTCGCCGCTGACATTGCTCAGCGCGACGATGCGGACAACGATGCCGGCCTGGCGGATCAGCGCGACAAGTTGCTCCAGCTCCGCCGTAGCGATCAAGTCGGTCTTGGTCAGCACGACGACGGGCTCGATCCGCCCCTCGCTGGTCAGCACCAGGTAGCGTTCCAGCCGGCGCACATTGAAGTCGAAGTGGCAGGACTGGACGATGAAGGCCAGGTCGATATTGGCGGCGATCATCTGGAACTCGACCGCACTGCCCGGCCGCTTGCGGCGCAGGAAGGAGCGGCGCGGCAGCACCGCCAGGATGCTGGCGTGAGCGCCGTCGTCGTGCATCCTGACCCGCAGCCAGTCGCCGACGCATGGCAGGTCGACGGCGGAAACACGGCTATAGGCCACCCGACCGGTAAGCCGCGCCGGGATTTCGCCGGCGGCGCTGTGGATCAGGTACTGGTCACGGTCAACCGCCGTCACCCGGGCAATGGCCTCGTCCGGGCCGCAAGGCACGGCGGGCGGCGCCCCGGCTTCCCGGCAGTCGGCAGCAGAAAAAGTGGAGTTGTCGGCCGGCGCGGACAAAGGCGCGGCCATCGGTTTGGAAATCGTCATGTTGGTCTTCCATTGGCGTCATCTGAACGAACAGAAACGGCAAACCACCTGCGGGTGGTCTGCCCGGTCTTTCGATCCCGATAACCTCAATCCCTGCGGCTGCAGGGAAAGGGGTTACCGGATGACGGCAAGCTCCAACATCCATACCTCTATCAAGTCAGGCGCGTCAAAACGGACAACGCCGGGGCATGGTAGCCAGCGGGCGGGGGGAAGGCAACGAAGAATGGCAAGCTGGCGCAGTCAGGCGATAAAGCGTCTGCAAATTCGCGACATCGCCGAGGATTACGGAAGAAAGGAACAGGGAGTTTTCTGCTTTCTTCTTTGGGGCAACTGTCGACCCTTAGCGGCAGTTGGTTAGTTGTGAAAGCGGACGTTCAACGTTGAAAATCACCGGACGAAGTCAAGCGTAGCTTGCCGTAGGTCCGGTGGATTGGAATGTTATACGTGCCTTTAGCAACCACGGAGCACCTGTTCAGCTTGAACTGAAGTGATTTTGCTTTCGTTCAAGGGGGCTGATATTCGAATAAAACTCTCGATGCATACAGTTGCTGTTTGAGGAACCGAACACACGAGAGATTTCGCTGCTTCGCCGTCAGAGCGGCAACTACCTCCAAGTGACTTCACAAGCTTTTCAAGCTCTCCGGATGAGTAGTTTGAGGCCGCAAGTTTTTCCATGAGCGCAATGGAAAAAAGCTTGGTATTGAGAACACCTTTTTCGTCATAAAGAGCGGCAAAAGCAATTTTCTCTCTGTTGTCTTTGGACAACGAACATCCTGCGGAAACTACACAGCTAATAAGTGCCGATAGTATGAGTTTGCGCATATCAAGACGTATAACGGCGACCGGAGCGCGTAGCGCGGAGGGAACCTGCCAGTGTAGCTGGCAGGGCGTCCGGTTGACCGAAAGGTTAGAGGTCGACGCGTTTGGCATGGAGAGCGGCACTAGCAAAGGCACCAACCAAGGCAAGAAATAGCCACATTGGGTTGTGCTCGTGCGTGACGAAGAACCACAGTCCGCCAAGTAGAAGACCGAGAACCAGACCGACAGCGGTGGCCGAGCGTAGACCAACCTCCCAAATGCGCTGAAGCAAAGCACCGCCGGCGAAAATTATGGCCGTGGTGAACGCGAAGGCCATTGGAAACTGCACGAGCGTTTGGAGGTGGCAAGTTTCGTAGGACTTGGAGCCAGGCACGGTGGGCATTAGGTTTAGCAACCAAGACGGAGTAAGCCAAAGCGGCGCGGAGAACCAGACGGCCTGCCCTTTCGGATCATCGATCGTAGCCGCATAGACCACCGCAGCGATGCAGTGGCCGTAGTAGATAAGAACGAGAGCAAGCCCAAGGCGATTGCGCACGGCGACCTCTAACGTTTGAGTTCAGGGGCCGGCGGAGGGCGAAGCCCGGAGCGAACCGGCAAGCGCAGCTTGCCGGCGGTCCCCTGGAACGAATGGTTGGGCCTAGCGCTCGTGCGCGGTGATAACCTGGGCATAGAAATGAAGATTGTCTTCAGGTCCGTTGTTAAGGTACTTCTCGACCTTGGCGAGCGGAAAGGTAAAACCCTTGTTTCCGTCGTAAAGGACAGCCGCGGTAGCAACTGATTTGCCGAAGGAAGTGAACATTTGCGGTTCTACCAGTTTCGCACCGTCGTAGTCGATCCATTTCCAGGAAACCTTCTTGTCATTGCGTCGGATGACCTCACCAACGTATGCACCGGTGCGAAGGACAATGCGATTCCACACCTTTTCGGCTTCTGGATCTTTGCGAATCTGTTCCAGGTACTCGTTGACGTGACGTAGGCTTTCAAGCGAGAAATCTAGTTTCCTTTGATCCAGCAACTCGCGCCTATAAGTCGCCGCATCTTCGAAGAAGAGAACAGCTAGCTCGGAGAGTGCTTGGGTTTGATCTTTCGGCGTTTGTGCATGCCCCACAGACGTCGTTGCCATGATGAGCAGAGAGGCGAGAATTCGACGGATCATTGGTAGGCCCAACGTAGAGCTAACCGGCGCTGCGCGGCTTTATCGCGCAGCGTCCAGCGACCGAAGGGAGCGAGGTTGAGCGCCATGTTAGGGTTCATAGCGGGCAACTGACTCGAAGCCATGTGCAGTTACGAGGATTGGTATGGGCTTGGTGAGATGCCCAGTCTTTAACACCGAGCCAATAAGACCGGCGAACTTTGCCATGATCAGCAACATTGCCGCCTCATAGATGGGCTTAAAGTCCGGCTGCGATTTCCAGATGCGTTGTTCATGGTACCAAGCAAACACTTCCTGAGCGGAAGCCATGCCAGTAAGTTCAATCTCGGGCCAATGAGGCGACTGCCATTCGCAAAGCCACTCGGTGTTATCGAAGTTTGGAGAGTAGTTGGAGTAGGCAAAGCGATCGAAATACCAGCGGTCGTAGTTGATATCGAAGCCGTTCATTTCGACATAGACAGCCTTCACGTCAAATTGCTTTTGGTTGGCCTCGATAAATCGGTTTAACTCAGCGAGAACGGAGGAAGGGGGATTCAAGAACGATCCGCTGACAACGCAAGCAAACTTCTGTGCATCGTGTGTTGAGATGAATTCCTCAAGTTGTGCAATGGCGCCAGCGACATTGTTGTTCTTGAAATGGTCGTGTACAGCTTGCCAATGCGACATGATCTTGAGCCCTACCGTGAAAGTGAGCGGCCTGCGCGGCTTTTCGCGCAGGTCCGCTCGACTGAAAGGTTATGCGTCAATCGACCACCCGTAGCTTGACTTGCGCACCATCGGGAAGCTCTTTGATCTGACGAGCGATATCGCCAGACATGCGTACAAGCTCGACTAGCGGAGCAGTGGCAAGGTTGTCTCCGCCGTACTCACCGCCCAGGACACCGGGAATCTTGAGGCAGTACTTTCTTCCTTCGGCCAACGGGCCGCACTTGTCGTTCGCCAGTGAGACAAGAGCCGTCATGTACCAATCGTGAAGGAACTCTTGATCGGTTGACAGTTGGTCAAGTGCGGCCCGATTGGCGGCGATGACCTCGCAATAGCAATCTTCCGGGCTAAGGCGCCAGTACTTTCCTTCTTCGTCTTTGATGATGAGATTGCCAAAGTCGTTCTCGCCAACAACCTCAACTGGCTCGATGCCCGCCCACCCCCACCATTGGCTGATTTCGTCAACGAGGCTCATGTGATGACGCATAACGTTAAGTGTAGAACCTAATTGATGGGAAGCTATCCGTCATATAGGCTAGATAAAAACCAGAATCATGTTGTTTCAGCGACTTGGCAGATTTTAGTGGGGCGCCGTACGCGTACCTTGAATCGTTCGTACCCATCGCCTTCGGCATGACACCGAGATTATCCGATGCCGGCCCCCTTATCAATCAGCAATCATGCGGTCAGAGCCAACGTTCGCTATGGCGCCGTTTTTGAAGGTCCGCTCATGGCCGCTTGCTGCCAGCAACGGCAAAACGGTAATGGATCGCCATCAATCACTCACGCTTTTCTCTGATTACTTTCGGCTTTCCGGCTTCGTCTGCTGGCTGCACGAAGCCGATGGGCCGCTTGCTCGGTTCCGGCGGGGTCATCAGCTGACGAATCGCCTCAAATACCTGCTTGAGCTGAGCGCGGGTGGTGTGCGCGAAGTTGTCCTGCTGAAGGGCCAGGGCTTCGGTTTTTTCCTCCAGTTCATTGAGGCGCTCGGCCAGTTCGGCGTGGGTATTGGCCAGTTCGCGGACACGCACGAAGGTGCGCATGATCTCGATGTTGATCGCAATGGCACGCGGACTGTTCAGCACCGACGAGAGCATGGCGACGCCTTGTTCGGTAAAGGCATACGGCGTAGTGCGGCGACCGCCGTGGGTCGAACTTGAGGTCACAAATTGTGACCTCAAAACGGCAAGGTCCTGTTTTTCAAGCTGAAACATGAAATCAACAGGGAAGCGTTCGAGCTTGCGTTTGACTGCTTGCACCAACACTTTGGTCTGGACGCCATAGAGTTCTGCAAGATCGCTGTCGAGCATTACCCGCTGCCCCTGCAAGACAAAAATCCGGCTACCGATCAGCGCTTGCACGGGCTCGCGTGCTGGTTCCTTCATTTCACTTCCTCCTGTCTGAAGTTGCAGGACTGGCCTGCCCATGATTCAGCATCGCGCCAGAATATCCCAATTGCATCTTCAGGACAGCATACCCACGGCGTTTGACGGATAGAGATGGCTTTGCCAGCCAGGATTTCGTGACGCTTGGCCATTGGCCGTCTAGAATAGCTATTCGTTTACCTATTCATTGATCTATTTAAATCATGTCGCGCCACGCCGACGCCATTCGCCTGCTGCTCGCTCAAGGACCCTTGAGCGCGCGGCAACTCGTTGAAAAGACGGGGATCAGCCAGCCGACGGTGTCGCGGGCGCTGGCGGTGCTGGGCGATGAGGTGGTTCGTATCGGCGCCGGACCGGCTATTCAGTACGCGCTGCGCGATGCTGGCCGGGCTGCCGTCGCCGCGCCGGTGTTCCGGGTCAGCGACGAAGGGCAGATTAGCGAGCTGGGCCGGCTGCTGCCGGTGCGACCAGCGGGTTTCGTCATGCGCCAGGCCGATGGCGTGACGCTGCACAGCGACGGCCTGCCCTGGTGGCTGTTCGACATGCGGCCGCAGGGCTATCTCGGCCGCGCCTACGCGGCGGCCCACGCGGCCGGTCTCGGCCTGACGGCGAATCCGGAGCAGTGGAGCGACGCCGATGTCCTGCAGGCGCTGCTGGCGCAGGGCCATGACGCCATCGGCAACCTGCTCATCGGCGAAGCGGCGCGCGAGCGTTTCCTGGCCATGCCGGCGCCGCAGCCGGTCGACCGGGCGACGAGCTATCCGGTGCTGGCGCGCGCCGCCAGTGCCGGCGAACTGGCCGGCTCGTCGGCCGGCGGCGAACAGCCGAAGTTCTGCACTTATAGCGAGCGCGGCCATGTGCTGGTGAAGTTTTCGGCGGCAGACGACAACCCGGTCAGCGAACGCTGGCGCGACTTGCTGCTGGCCGAGCATCTGGCGCTGGCGGTGCTGGGCATCACCAGCGAAGTCTTCGATTTCGCCGGCCAGCGCTTCCTGGAAGTGCGGCGCTTCGACCGCGTCGGGCAATTGGGTCGCGTCGGCGTCTTTTCGCTGCGCGCGCTCGACGCCGAATTCGTCGGCGATGCCGCCGCGCCCTGGCCATCGCTGGTCGCCCGCCTGGCGGCTGCCGGTCAGGTCGAGGCGGGGGGCGTCGCCGGTGCCGCCCTGCTCTGGGCCTTCGGCACGCTGATCGGCAACACCGACATGCATGCCGGCAACTTGTCCTTCGTCAGCCGCCACGGCCGCCCCTACCAGCTGGCGCCGGCCTACGACGTGCTGCCCATGGCCTTCGCCCCGCGCGCCGGCGGCGCCCTGATCGATACGCTGACGCCGGCAGCGCTGATCGCCACCGTCGATGCCGATACCTGGCGGCAGGCGCTGCAACTGGCCGAGCATTTCTTCGCCCGGCTCAGCGACACCGCCGCCTTCTCGCCGCGTTTCCAGCCCTGCATCGCGGCGCTGGACCGGCACATCGACGAGGCGGCAAGGCGCATCGCCCGACTGGGGTAAGCTACGCTGCAAGCCGACTTCGTTCACTCCGACACCGCCCTTGGCCAAACGCTTCCCCCTCCACCCCAAACATCCCGAGCGCATCTGCTGGGGCTGTGACAAGTATTGTCCGGCCAGGGATCTGCAATGTGGCAACGGCTCGGGCCGCACCATGCATCCCTGCGAGATGCTCGGCGACGACTGGTACACCTGGGGTGACTGGGGTATCGAAGCGGACGAAAACGATCCGTCGGCAGTCGCTGCATCGCTCACCAACCCCGACCGCAGCTGATCGGGCCGGTTCCTGGCGTAAAGAACGCAATCACTACTTCACCCGTCGTCTCCTCCCGACGGCGGTATCCCGATGCTCCCCAACCCGGAAAGACATCAGGATTTCCTGGTCACGCCAGGTGTTCCGGATTTTTCAGTAGAAATCCGTCTCCACCGGCCGCAAGTCGAAGACCAGCACTTCGGCATCGTGCCCCTGGCTCAGGCTGACGGCATCGACATGCCTGAGCTTGAGTCCGTCGCCGGCGCCCAGGCGCTGACCATTGACGGTGATCTCGCCGCGCGCGACATGAACATAGGCATGGCGGTCGCCAACCAGCGTCAGCGTGGCATTTTCCGGGCCGTCGAACAGTCCGGCATGGACACGGGCATCCTGGCGGATGCGGATACTGCCGTCGGCGCCATCCGGGGTCACGATGGGACGCAGACGGCCACGCTTCTCGCTGCTCGGAAAGTGCCGTTGCTGGTAGCCCGGCGGCGTATCCGCAACGGCCGGCAGCAGCCAGATCTGCAGGAAGTGCACGCTATCGCGATCCGAACCGTTGAACTCGCTGTGAGCGATACCGGCGCCGGCGCTGATCATCTGCACGTCGCCGGGCACGATGCGCCCGGCGTTGCCGGCGGTGTCCTTGTGTTCGAGGATGCCGTCGAGCACGTAGGAAAAGATTTCCATGTTGCGGTGCGGATGGGTGCCGAAGCCGCGGCTCGGTGCGACGCGGTCGTCGTTGATCACCAGCAGGTCGGAAAAGCCGCGCTGCTCGGGATCATCGTAGTGGGCGAAGGAAAAGGTGTGGCGGGAACTCAGCCAGCCGTGTTCGGCAACCCCGCGTTGGCTGGCGGGACGCAGTTCGATGGTGGATGCGGACATGATGGACTCCTGGTGACGAGGGGCGCCGCGCAAGCGGCACCCGGTTGATCGGTCGGTCTTCGTTCAGGCGGTGCGGCGGGCATCGAGCGAGAATTTGCCGCCACCCAGGGCGATTACCTGCAGCAGGCCGCCGGCGATGGCGATGTTCTTGAAGAAGTGGATGAACTGGTTCTGATCGCCGAGGTTGAAGTGGAAGGCGAAAGCGGTGACCAGCGTGAAACCACCGATGGCGGCAGCGACCAGACGGGTGCGGTAGCCGAGGACCAGCCCGGCGGCGAGGATCACTTCGACGAAAACGGCACCGGCGTAGGCGACTTCCGGCAGCGGCAAGCCGGAGGAGGCGATGTAGCCGATGGTACCGGCGGGATTGGCCAGCTTGCTGAAACCGGAGAGCAGGAAGATCGCGGCGAGCAGCAGGCGGCCGACGACGGCGGCGACATCGTTCAGAGCGTGGTTTTGGGTGTTCATGGCATTTCCTTTCAGGGCTTATCGGGTGGTGGTCAGTCCGGCTTGCGTTGGTTTTGCGGCAACCGTTGGACGAACTTTACTGTCACCCGATATATCGAAAAAGACGCTAACATGCGACTTATTGTCTCTTTTGAATTGACAGAATGAACCAGCTCGAAGACATGCGGATGTTCGCCGTCACCGCCGACACCGGCAGCTTCACCGCCGCGGCGGAACGCCTGGGCGTCACCAAGCAGTTCATCAGCCGGCGCATCATGGCGCTGGAAAAACGCCTGGGCGCCCGCCTGCTGGTTCGCACCACGCGCAAGCTCAGCGTCACCGACACCGGCCGCAGCTACCACGAGCGGGCCGTGAAGATTCTCGAAGCGGTAGACGAGGCCGAACAGTTGGTCGCCGACCGCAATGCCGCGCCACGCGGCTCGCTGCGGATTTCGGCGCCGATGTCCTTCGGCACGCTGCACCTCGGGCCGGCCATCGCGCAGTTCATGCGCCTGTATCCGGAAGTGCGGATCGAGCTGGACCTGAGCGACCGCTTCGTCGACATCGTCGGCGAAGGCTACGACCTGGCGCTGCGCATCGGCGAACTGGACGACTCCTCGCTGGTCGCCCGGCAGATCGCCCTGACCCAGTTGTTGATCTGCGCCAGTCCGGACTACCTGGCCCGGCGCGGCACGCCGCAGACGCCGGAAGACCTGCAGGACCACGACTGCCTGCTCTACGGCCACAGCCCGCACGTCGAATGGCGCTTCAAGCGCCAGGGCAAACCCTTCAATCTGACGGTCAACGGCCGTTTGCGGGCAAATAACGGCGAACTGGCCTGCGCCGCGGCGATCGCCGGCGTCGGCGTGGTCTGCCTGCCCAGCTTCATCGTCGGCCGGGCATTGCGCGAGCAGCGGCTGCATTCCGTGCTCGACACCTTCCTGCCGCCGCCGCTGGCCATCAGTGCGGTCTATCCGCAGCACCGCCAGACCTCGCAGACGGTCCGCGCGTTCACCGACTTCCTGCGCAACACCTTCGGCAAGGCCGACTTTTCCTGACCCGGCCGACAGCGCAAACGCGCTATCCTTCGCATCCCTTCCGCCGCTTTTCCGCCATGCCCCGCTACCCGCACATCGTCTTCGACCTCGACGGCACCCTGATCGATTCGGCCCCGGCCATTCTTGCCAGCTTCCGCGACGCCTTCGCACAGACCGGCATGGCGGCGGTGCGCGCCATCGACGACAGCGTGATCGGCCCGCCGCTGACCGAGACCCTGCAACTGCTGTCGGGCAGTACCGATACAGCGCAGATCGCACGCCTGGCCGAAGCGTTCAAGGCCAGCTACGACAGTACCGGCTACCGGGCGACGGCAGCCTACGCCGGTGTCGGCGAGTTGCTGGCCGGACTGGCCGGCGCCGGGCTGACGCTGTCGATCGCCACCAACAAGCGCATTCATCCGACCCGGCTGATCCTCGACCATCTCGGCTGGGCCGGATATTTCGCCGAGGTTTATGCGCTCGACCTGTTCACTCCGCGCCTGCCCGACAAGGCGGCGATGATCGCTCGCCTGCTCGCCGACCGCGGGATTCCGAGCGATCAGGCGATCTACATCGGCGACCGCAGCGAGGACGGCGAATCGGCCGACGCCAATGGCCTGCCCTTCATTGCCGTGACCTGGGGCTACGGCAGCCTGAACCGCAACGAGATGCGCGCCGGCTGGCGTGCGGCGGCAACGCCCGAAGCCCTGGCCGGGCTGCTGCTGGCCGACTGAACGGGTCCCCCCATGCAACACGATATCGAGCTCGCCCCCTTCAACACCCTCGCCCTGCCCGGCAAGGCGGCGCGCTACCGGCGTATCACAGAAGCCATCCAACTGACCGATCCGGCGCTGGCCGGCGAACCGCGCTTCGTCCTCGGCGGCGGCAGCAATCTGGTGCTGACCGGCGACGTGGAACGCCTGGTGCTGCACATGGCCATCCCCGGCAAACGCCTGCTGCGCGAAGACGCCGACGCAGTCTATGTTGAAGCCGGTGCCGGCGAAAACTGGCACGACTTCGTGCAATGGACGCTGGCCCAGGGCTGGCCCGGCCTGGAAAACCTGTCGCTGATCCCCGGCACGGTCGGCGCCGCGCCGGTGCAGAACATCGGCGCCTACGGACTGGAAGTCGGCGAACGGCTGTTTGCGGTCAACGCCTGGGATTTCGAAAAAAAGGCGTTTTTTGCGGTCGACCGCGAGCACTGCCGTTTTTCCTACCGCGACAGCCTGTTCAAGCAACAAGGCTGGCATCTCGACGGCCAGGTCGCCATCGCCTCGGTGATCTTCCGCCTGCCCAGGGCCTGGCAACCGAACGTCGCCTATGCCGACCTGCAGCAGGAACTCGCCGGCGCCGGCATCGCGGCGCCGACGCCACGCCAGATCGCCGACGCGGTCGTCGCCGTGCGTCGACGCAAGCTACCCGATCCGGCACAACTGCCGAACGCCGGCAGTTTTTTCCAGAATCCGCTGGTCGACCGCAACCGCGCCGAAGCGCTCAAGGCCCGCTATCCGGCGCTCCCCAGCTACGCGCAGCCCGACGGCCGCGTCAAACTGGCCGCCGGCTGGCTGATCGAACAGGCCGGCTGGAAAGGCAAATCGCTCGGCCCGGTCGGCATGTACGAAAAGCAGGCGCTGGTGCTGGTCAATCGCGGCGGCGCCTGCGGCCTTGATGTCGAGCGGACGATGGCCTCGGTACAGGCGGCGGTTCGCGAACGCTTTGCGGTCGACCTGGTCGCCGAGCCGGTTTTCCTCTAGCGCCTCACCCGCCGGCCGCGACGCGCGACGGCACCGACAGGCAGGCGGCCAGCCCGGTGGCCAGCGCATCGGCCATGCGCGCCTGACGTTCCGGGTCGCGCAGTTCCAGTTCCTCGTCACGGTGCTTGATCACCCCGGCTTCGAACAGCACCGCCGGCAGCGTCGTGCGATACAGTACGACCAGGTTGTCGTAATACCAGACGCCGTTGTCACGATCCGCCGCGCGGTGCTTGCGGGCATGCCAGTCGCTGGCCGCGAAACCGGCCCGGCGCAGCATGGCACCCATCGCCGAAGCGCAGCGCAGGCTGGTTTCCGGGTCCGGATTGTTGGCCGACACGAACAGCCCGAAGCCGCGCTTGACCTCGGTATGCGTGCGCTCGACGCCTTCCCACAGCCACGGCAGCAACCAGCGTTCGTCGATCGAATCGTGGTGGATGGAGAGGAAGAAATCGCTGCCGGCCGCCGCTTTCGGACGTGCCGTCAGGCTGCCGATGGCGCCGTCGAAATTGACCCGGCGCACGCGCTCGCCGCGCGTTTCCAGTCGCTCGGCGAGGCGCTGCGCGAAATCGAGGTTGAACAGGAACTCGTCGCGGCCGCGCGCGCTGATCGCGCCGCCGTCCTTCGTCCCGTGGCCGACATCGATGGCGATCAACGGCGGCGAAGGCGGAAATTCGGCCGCCGCCGCGGTCGACCCCAGCAACAGGCAAAAAATCAGGAAAACCGGCATGCAGGGATTATCGCGGCAAATTAAGATACGCGCCCATCCGCCACCGCGCTTTTTCGCCCGCCGCCATGCCTGAACTGACCGTCTTCTCCCGCCAGCAGATCGCACCGACCTTCGACCGCCCGCGTCCAGACCGCCTGGTCGAAGGCAATCCGGCACGCACCACCTGGGAACATTTCACCAGCCCGCGCGGCGACCTGTCGGCCGGCATCTGGGCCTGTGAAACAGGGGCCTGGAACATCGCCTTTCCGGCGGGCAAGGACGAGTTCTTCTGCGTCATCGAAGGACGCCTCCGGATCAGCGATCACGATGGCCATGCCGCCGAATTCGGGCCCGGCGACGCGGGCGTGATTCCGGCCGGGTTTACCGGCTGTTTCGCCGTATTGGTGCCGGTGCGCAAGCATTTCGTGGTGGTCGATCGGGGATCCTGAAATTGCGTTATAGTTTTTTGCAGACTCAAGAAAACGCCACCATGAACGACGAGACCAGACTGCCGCGGGGAACCTCCGCCCACATGCCCGACCTGAACTGGAGCCAGGTCCGCGAAACCGTCCTGATGCTCGAACTGGCCGCACTGCAGATCGAAGCGGCGATGAAGGACAGCAACGCCTCGGTCGAGGTGCTGACCCATTCGTTCACCGCCATGGCCGAAACGATGCAGCACATCTCGGCAACCGCCGAAACCCTGCCGGCGCAAGGTGAGGCCGGTCAGGCCAGGCAGCGGCTGCTGGATGCCGCGCAGCAGGTTTCCGGCAACATGCACCAGGCCATCATCGCCTTCCAGTTCTACGACAAGCTGGTCCAGCGCCTGGCCCACGTCGGCCTCAGCCTGGGCGATCTCAGCGATCTGGTTGCCGAACCGCGTCGCCTGTTCAATCCCGCCGAATGGGTCGGCCTGCAGGACAAGATCAAGGCGAAATATTCGACGCGCGAGGAGGTGGCGATGTTCGATGCAGTGATGCGCGGCATGCCGGTCCATGAAGCCATCGATCACTTCATGGCGGAAATGAAGGAAAAGAGCGACGACATCGAGCTGTTCTGACAGCCCCGTCGCCCGTTTCCGATAGCTTTCCCTCCCGGACAACGACCTCCGCCCGGCAGTTCGATCCGCCGCCGCTCAGAAGTCGGCAGCGGCTTCCCAGACGATATGCGCCTTGTCGCCGGCCCGGGCCGTGCGTTCGAGCATGTCCATCAACGGCCAGGCACGCTGGGACAGCCCGACCGGCGGCACCGGCGGCCGGTTCTCGTCGTCATCGTCTTCCGGCTCGACATTGCGCCGGGCCTCGGCGATTGCCGCCTTGAGCTTTTCGGCGGCAGGCAGCATTTCGGGCGGCGTGAATACGCCACGGGCCGTACACTCTTTGCCGACAATCTCCAGCAGCGTCCGCGCCGTTTCGGCAAACATCAGCAGTTCGCCGGTTTCACTGGATTCGAATCGAACGATCATCAGTTTTCCTTGTTCGGTTGTCGCCCGTCAGCCCTTGGGGCACAATGCCCGCGGGGGGAGACAAGGATGAGCATGGATACTAACGCCATTCCCTGGGAGACTGGAAACGACGAACTGGAGCGGCTGGCGCTGGAAGAATGCGTCAAGCGGCAGCGTATCGACCACCGGGTTTCGGTGCTGATCCTGCCGGCCGGCCGGTGTACGTTGGCCGCACGTTTCGCGCAACTGGGTGCACAAGTGACTGTCGGCGACCAGCCCGAGCGGCGGCAGGAAGTCGAAGGCCGGATTCTGGCCACCGGTTTCGGCGGCAACATCGATTTCCTGCCCTGCGATTTTCCCCAGGTCCCCGACCAGACCCACCGCCCGTTCGACATCGTCGTACTGCGCCGCGGCCTGTGCTCGCAGCCCTACGCCCAAAGCAAGAAGACGGTACGCCAGTTGCTCAGCCAGATGAAGATCGGCGGCAAGCTGTTCATTTCGATTCTCGGCCTGCATTCCGAACTGGGCGAAAGCTATCCCGGCGGCGAACAGTCGATCTACGAACGTTTCGGCACGCTGTCGCCGGCGATGGCCCGCAAGTACGGCATCGATGCCCCGGTCTGCCTGTATTCCGAACGCGACCTGTTCCTGCTGCTGCTTGAATCCGGCGCCAGCGTGCTGCGCACGATGACCTCCACCTGGGGCAACGTGAAAGGCGTCGCCGGCCGCGTCTGATGCGTCTGGGGATCGACCTCGGCGGCAGCAAGATCGAGATCATCGCCCTGGCGGATGACGGTACGCCGCTGCTTCGCCGCCGCGTGTCCACACCACAGGGCGACTATCCCGCCACACTGAACGCCATCGTCGGACTGGTCCGCGACTGCGAAGCCGGTCTCGGCCGGCGAGGCAGCCTCGGGGTCGGGATTCCCGGCGCCGAATCGCTGGCCGATGGCCGGATCAAGAACGCCAACTCGACCTGCCTGAACGGCCAGCCGCTGCGCCGGGACCTGATGCGTCTGCTCGAACGCGAAGTCCGGCTGGCCAACGACGCCAACTGCTTCGCGCTGTCCGAAGCCGTTGACGGCGCCGGTCGCGATGCCCGTTGCGTGTTCGGCGTGATCCTCGGCACCGGCGTCGGCGGCGGAATCGTCATCGACCGGCAAGTGCTGATTGGCGCCAATGCCATTGCCGGCGAGTGGGGGCACAATCCGCTGCCCGGCAACGAGACCGTCTCGCCCGCCTGCTACTGCGGCCGTCGGGGCTGCGTCGAAACCTGGCTGTCCGGTCCCGGGCTGGCCGCCGACCATCGCCGGCAGGGCGGCGCCGCGCTCGATGCCGCTGCCATTGCCAGCGCTGCCGATGGCGGTGACCCGGCCTGCAGCGCCAGCCTGAGCCGCTACATCGCACGACTGGCGCGCGCGCTGGCCGGGGTCATCAATCTGCTCGACCCGGAGGTGATCGTGCTGGGCGGCGGTTTGTCGGGCATCCGCCGGCTTTACGACGAGTTGCCGGCAGCCTGCCGGCCGCATGTCTTTTCCGATGCCTGTTACACCAGAATCCTGCCGCCCGTCCATGGGGATTCCTCGGGGGTGCGCGGTGCCGCCTGGCTGTGGGATTGATGGCAGAATCGACGCCCCGACGTTCCACGTGAAACGCGCGCCGTGAATTCCCCTTCGCTCTGGCTCCGGCTCTTCCTGCCATTCGCTGCCGGCTACTTCCTGTCCTATCTGTACCGGACGGCCAATGCCGTGATCGGACCGCTGATTGCCGGTGAAATGCAGTTGCACGACAACGCGCTCGGCCTGCTGACCAGCACTTATTTCCTCGCCTTCGGCGCTGCCCAGTTGCCGCTGGGCATCCTGCTCGACCGTTACGGCCCGCGCCGTGTCGAAGCCGGACTGCTGACCATCGCCGCCGCCGGTGCCGCACTCTACGGACTGGCCGGCGGCCTCGGCGAACTGACCGTCGGCCGGGCGCTGATCGGTCTCGGCGTATCGGCCTGCCTGATGGCATCGTTCAAGGCCTTTGCCCAGTGGTTCCCGCCGGAGCGGCTGGCCTCGATGACCGGCTGGATCATGGCCGCCGGCGGCCTGGGTGCGCTGGCCGCCGCCGCTCCGTTGAAGCTGGCGCTGGATATCGTCGGCTGGCGCGAGATCATGCTGGCGCTGGCCGCATTGACGCTGATCGTCGCCGTCGCCCTCTGGCGGTTCGTTCCGGACAAGCCGAGCCACGGCGAAAGCGCCGGTTTCGGCGAACAACTGCGCGGCGTGCGCGACATCCTCCGCCATCCGCATTTCTGGCGCTATGCGCCGATGGGCCTGTTTTTCACCGGCGGCTTCATGGCCGTGCAGGGCTTGTGGGCATCGCGCTGGATGAGCGTCATCGAGGTACTCGACGCCGCCGAAGTTGCCGCCCGCCTGACCTGGATCGGCACGGCCATGCTCGGCGGATTCCTGTTCATGGGTTTTTTTGCCACCCGGCTGGTTCACCGCGGCATTCCGCTCGAATGGATTTATCGCAGCGCCATGGCCATCGCCCTGGCCGCCTTCGCGCTGTTATGCGCGTTTCCGGCGCACGTCGGCAACTGGCTCTGGCCGGTGCTCGGTGCCTGTTTCTCACTGTCCAACATCGCCTACTCGCTGGTCGCCCAGGCCTTTCCGGAGCAATGGTCCGGCCGGGCCAACACGGCTTTCAACCTGTTCGTGTTCGTTGGCGCCTTCGGCCTGCAATGGGGCATCGGCGGGCTGGTCGATGTCCTGCAGGCCGGCGGCTACAGCGTGGCCCCGGCCTACCGGATCGCTTTCTGCACCTTGCTCGCGGCGCAGGCCCTGGCCTTCGGCTGGTTGCTGCTGCGCGGCCGGCAGCGCTAGACCTTACGGCAAGGCACCGACCGGCACGATAGGCTCAAACCACCAGGTCAACCTGCTGCATCAGGCCGGCCTGCCCGCTCTCGGCCAGATAGACGCCGGCCGCACGGATCTGGCCAAGCAGTTCGTTGTCGGCGGTTTTCAGCGAAAACGGCGCGTTGACCGCAGCAGTGTACAAAGCGCCGACACCGCGCTCGGCCAGCGTCTGGTAGGCATCGCCGGACCACAACCCGAGTTGCGCCCAGGCCGCGTCGGCCTCGTCGATCCAGCCATTGCCGTCGTCGTCGAGTTTGGCCAGGTCGGCAAAACCGTTGCCGCTGGCGACGCCGAACAGTTCGCTGCCGTCGTCGGCCTGTCCGTTGCCGTTGCGATCCCACACCAGGAAACAACTGCTGGCCCCGGGTTTCGGTATCCACTCGGCGCTGCCGTCGGCATCGAGATCGAAGGACAGCCGTTCCTGGGTCAGTTCGCAGGCGGTGCCGGCGAAGGCCAGCATCAGCGGATCGCGCAGCACGACGCTGCCGCTGCTCTCGCGCCAGCTTTCCTTTTCGTAGCTGCGCTGCATGGCGACCGCAAAATCGAAGGCAATCTCGCGGCCATCGCTGGTCTTGACGTTGCCTCGACCGCAGACCGTGGTGCTTTCGGATTCGCTGACCCGCTCGCAGACGGTGGTCCGCCAGGTCAGTTCGCGGCCGCCTGCGGTCGACGCCGGCAAAGCGGCATTTTTGCCGGCATCCGCCGTCAGCAGGTCGGCGGCGGCAGTTTTTTCCTCGCACGGGCGGCCATCGATTGCCGCCAGTATCTTCTCGATCAGCGATTCGAGCAGTTGACGCACCCGCTCCTGCAGACTCGCCGCCGGGTCATTGCTGTCCTCGGCAAAGCTGTTGAAGACCTGGCGAAAGCCCATCTCCGTGTTGATTTCGACGCTGCGCGCACGCGTCGCCTCATGGCTGGCCGACAGATTGACCTGGGATTCCTGGATTTTCATGATCGCTCCTTGCGGTGTTCGGGACCGATTCACTGCAAGGGGCGTGCCGTGCGCCCGGGATCAGAATTCGAGCGGATCGACTTCCAGGTGCCAGCGCAGTTTCGCCGGCGCCTTGAGTGCCTCGATCGCTTCCCGCCAGCGCGGCAGGAAGGCCTGCAGGGCCGGCCGGGAAAACGACTCGGCCAGCAGTTGACCGCGCTCCAGGCTGGCCAGCCGGGCCATGCGCATCGGTACCGGATCGTAGAGCATCACCGCATCGTGTTCGCCGACCACCGGCAGCGCCGCGGCGGTTTCGAGGAAAGCGATCGCATCGGCCATCGCCGGCGCTTCGGCGCGCAGCACGGCCTGGAAGGCATACGGCGGAAAGCCCGCCTGCTCCCGCTCCTTCAGTTGAACGGCAGCGAACCCCGGGTAATCCTGGGCGACCAGCGCGGCGAACAGCGGATGATCCGGATACTGGGTCTGGACAATCACCCGGCCCTTCAGTTCGGCCCGCCCGGCCCGCCCGGCCACCTGCATCAACTGGGCGAACAGACGCTCCGGCGCGCGCCAGTCGGCGGCGAACAGCGCCGAATCGGCACCGAGCACGCCGACCAGCGTCAGTTTCGGGAAATCGTGTCCCTTGGCCAGCATCTGCGTACCGATCAGGATGTCGGCCTCGCCGCCGTGGATGCGCTCCAGCACGGCTTCCCACTGCTTGCGGCTCTTCACCGAATCACGATCGACGCGCAGGATGCGCGCGTCCGGGAATTCCTTCTGCAGCCACTCCTCGACGCGCTGCGTGCCGCGGCCGAAGGGATGGATGTCCTGATTGCCGCAGGTCGGGCAGGCACGCGGTATGCGATGCTCGAAGCCGCAGTGATGGCAGCGCAGACGACGGTCGGCGGTGTGCAGCACCAGATTGGCGGCACAACGCTGGCAGCGCGACACCCAGCCGCAGGCCGGACAGGCCAGTACCGGCGCATAGCCGCGGCGATTGAGGAAGACCAGGCTCTGTTCGCCGCGCGCCAGCCGCTCGCGGATGGCAACCACCAGCGGCTCGGCAACGCCTTCGCGCAGGACCAGCCGGCGCGTGTCGAGGATGTCGACCACCGGCAGCGACGCCTCCCGGTTGGCGCGCTCCTTCAGGGTCTGCAAGGCATAGCGGCCGGCCTGCGCGTTGGCCCAGGTTTCCAGCGACGGCGTCGCCGAGCCGAGCAGTACCGGCACGCCGCGCTGGCGGGCGCGCACGACGGCCAGATCGCGCGCCGAATAGCGCATGCCGTCCTGTTGCTTGAACGACGCGTCGTGCTCCTCGTCGACGACGATCAGGCCGAGCCGCGGCATCGGCGTGAACACCGCCAGCCGCGTGCCGAGCACGATGTCCGCCTCGCCGGCGAAGGCCGCCCGCCAGTGGCGCTCGCGAGCCGCCTCGGCCAGTTCGCTGTGCAGCGCGACCACGTTGCGCGCCGGAAAGCGCGAACGGACGCGCGCTTCGAGCTGCGGTGTCAGATTGATCTCGGGGACCAGCAGCAGTACCTGGCGGCCCAGGGTCAGCGCCTTGTCGACCAGCCGCAGGTAAACCTCGGTCTTGCCGCTGCCGGTCACGCCGAATAGAAGATTTGCCGAAAAACCGCCGTCGACCGCCAGTGCGTCGATTGCCGTCCGCTGCTCCGCCGTCAGTTCGGGCAAAGCCCCCGCCGCCTTGGGCTTGCTCGCCCGGCCGGCGCGTCGATCCGGCGGATCGAGGCGCTTCACGCCGGCCGGCAGCGCCGACAACAGCACTTCGCCGAGCGGCGCCTGGTAGTAGCTACTGGCGAAATCGGCCAGCGCAAAGAAATCCTGCGGCAGCGGCGGCAGATCGTCGAGCAGCGGACCGGCCGCTTTCAGTTGCTCGAGTGGCCAGTCACTGTGGCCGACCACCTCGACCACGATGCCGAGCTTCTCGCCCCGTCCGAATGGCACCCGTACGCGCCGTCCGACATCGGCCGGCGACGCCCCGTCCGAGCGGTAATCGAACAGCCGGTGCAGCGGCAAATCGAGAGCGACGCGCAGGATGGGCATGGTGTCTCGGGCTTGTCCACAAAAGCTGTGGATAACTTTGTGGATTGCCCAGGGATAGCTGGGCTAAGTGGGCGTTTCGTAAGGCTTTTGTTACTTTGCCGAAATATTGGGCAAAGAAATAAACCATTAAAAATCAAAGGCTTGAATTATCAAAACCCTGTCAAGCAGATTTCAGCACCGCCTGGACAACGGGAAACCGGACTCTGTGCATAAGTCAAGCCCCCGCGGCCATGAATGCATCCTTACTTTCGTAATAAACGGCTATGGGCATGGACGGTATCGACCAGCACCGACACGTTTTCCGGCGGTGTGTACTGCGAGATGCCGTGGCCCAGATTGAACACATGGCCGGTATTGCCCGGACCGAAACTGTCGAGCACTTTCTTCGCCTCGGCGGCCACCGTTTCCGGCGTACCGAACAGCACGTTCGGATCGATGTTGCCTTGCAGGGTCACCTGATCGCCGACCCGGCGGCGGGCTTCACCGATGTCGATCGTCCAGTCGAGGCCGACCGCGTCGCAGCCGATCGCCGCGATCTTCTCCAGCCACAGACCGCCGTTCTTGGTAAATACGATGCTCGGGATGCGCTGGCCGTCCTTTTCCTTCTTCAGGCCGGCGACGATGCGCTGCATGTAGGCCAGCGAGAATTCCTGGTAGGCCGCTGCCGACAGCGAACCGCCCCAGGTGTCGAAGATCATCACCGCCTGGGCGCCGCAGTCGATCTGCGCGTTCAGATAGCGGGTCACCGCATCGGCGGTCACCGAGAGAATCCTGTGCAGCAGGTCGGGCCGGCTGTACATCATGCCCTTGATGTGGCGGAAGTCGGACGAGCCCTGCCCTTCGATCATGTAGCAGGCGAGCGTGTACGGGCTGCCGGAGAAGCCGATCAGCGGCACCGAGTTGTCGAGTGCGCGACGGATTTCGGAGACGGCATCCATGACGTAGCCGAGATGCTCGTAGGGATCCGGCGCGCTCAGGTTGTTGATCGCCCATTCCTCGCGCAGCGGGCGCTCGAACTTCGGTCCCTCGCCTTCGGCGAAATACAGGCCGAGGCCCATCGCATCGGGCACGGTGAGGATGTCGGAAAACAGGATGGCGGCGTCGAGATCGTAGCGGGCGAGCGGCTGCAGCGTCACCTCGCAGGCCAGCGACGGGGTCTTGCACAGGTTGAGGAAGTTGCCGGCCCGCTTGCGGGTTTCGCAGTATTCGGGGAGATAACGACCGGCCTGACGCATCAGCCACAGCGGGGTGTAATCGGTGGGCTCCTTCAGCAGGGCACGCAGGAAGGTATCGTTCTTGGGTCGGCTCACGGTCAACTCCGCCAGAAATCGGAAAAGGGAGATTATCCGGGATTCCTCGGGGAAGGTCACGGCTGGGAAAGGGTTTTGCGGCGTTTTTCCGCAGGCGCTTCACAACGGGTTCGGCCCGATGCGCCAAACCCGCCACGTCAAGTCCGGGCTATTTCCGCCAGAACGCCGGCGTCAACACCACCAGCAAGGTGAATATTTCCAGACGCCCGAGCAGCATGGCAAAGATGCAGACCCAGGTCTGGAAATCCTCGAGCACCGAATAGTTGGATGCCGGCCCGACCAGCCCCAGCCCCGGTCCGGTGTTGTTGATGCTGGCGACGACGGCCGAAAAGGCGGTGACGATGTCCAGCCCGGTGAAGGCCAGCAGCAGCGTCATGCTGACGATGGCGACCATGTAGACGAAACCGAAGGCCAGCACGGCAAACAGCACCGATTGCGGTGCCACGGCACCGCCCAGACGGACGTTATAGACGGCCGACGGGTGCATCGCGCGGACCAGTTCGCGGTAAACCTGCTTGTAGAGCAGCAGCGCCCGCATCATCTTGATGCCGCCGCCGGTGGAGCCGGCACTGGTCGCGAAACTGCACAGGAAGAGCATCCACAGTGCAGCAAACATCGGCCACTGGCCATAGTCGGAAATCGAGTAGCCGGTGGTCGTCGCCACCGAGACGACGTTGAACATCGCGTGCCGGAAAGCGGTGTCCATGTCGTCGAAACTGCCTTCCTTCCAGATGTAATTGGCGATCACGAAGCCGGAAACGAGCAGGATGCCGACAAACCAGCCGGCTTCCGGATCGCGGCCGTAGGGCAGCAGCGAACGGCCGGTCAGGGCGAGAAAGTGCGTCGCGTAGTTGATGCCGGAGAACAGCATGAAGGCGAAGCAGATCCATTCGATGGTCGGCGAAGCGAAGTAGCCCAGGCTGGCATCGTGCGTCGAAAAACCACCGAGCGACACCGTGGTGAAGGCATGGCAGACGGCGTCGAACCCGCTCATGCCGGCCCAGTGGTAGGCCAATGCGCAGAGGCCGGTCATCGCCACGTAGATCAGCCACAACCCCTTGGCGGTCTGCGTCACGCGCGGCGTCAGCCGGTTGTCCTTCATCGGCCCGGGCACTTCGGTCTGCAGCATCTGCCGGCCGCCGATGCCAAGCATCGGCATAATGGCGACGGCGAGCACGATCAGCCCCATGCCGCCCATCCACTGCATCAGGCAGCGCCACAGGTTGATCGACTTCGGCAGCTGATCGAGGCCGGCAATGATCGTTGCGCCGCTTGCGGTCAACGCCGATACCGCCTCGAAATAGGCGTCGGTATGCGTCATGCCGAGCTGGATCATGAACGGCAGCGCGGAAAACGCGGGCAGTACGGTCCACACCAGCACGACCAGCAAAAAGCCGTCGCGCACGTTCAGTTCGCGCCGGCAATGACGGTAGCGGTACCACAGGAAAGTGCCGCTCAGCACGGTCAGCAGGAACACTTCGTCGTACACCCACTCCGCGCCATCGCTGGTCAGATGGGACACGAGAATGGGCGCCGTCAGGGTCAGCCCGAACAGCATCAAAAGCAGGCCGAGCGCGCGGTAGACCGGAGCGAAGCGGGTCATCGCCGGTTTCTCAAAGGAAATGGAAGCCGACCTGGAACAGCTTCTCGACCTTCTTGACCAGTTTCTTGCGGGTACAGAAGATGATCACATGGTCTTCCGGCTCGATCACCGTATCGTGGTGGGCGATGACCACCTCGCCGTAGCGGGTGATCGCCGTCCAGTCGTCGGTCTGCCCGACCACCATCGCCCGGTCGAAATTGCGCACCAGCGCGGCGACGGTGACGCCGTGCGGCCAATCGACCTCATCGATGCGCCGGCCGACCACTTTCGACGTGTTGCGGTCGCCGTGGGCAACGATTTCCAGCGCTTCGGCGGCACCGCGACGCAACGAGTGCACTTCGCTCACATCGCCCTGGCGCACGTAGGCCAGCAAGGTGCCGATGGAGACCTGGGCCGGCGAGATGCCGATGTCGATCGGGCCGCCTTCGATCATCTCGGCATAGGCCCGCCGGTTGATCAGCGCGACGACACGGTTGCAGCCCAGCCGCTTGGCCAGACTGCCGGCCATGATGTTGTCTTCATCGTCGTTGGTCAGCGCCAGGAAGAGGTCCATTTCGGCAATGTTTTCCTGCTCGAGCAGTTCCTCGTCAGTGGCGTCGCCGAGCAGGACCAGCGTCTGATTCAGGGCGTTGGCCAGCAGTTCGGCGCGTTCGCGGCGGCCTTCGATGAGCTTGATCTCGTAGTGCTTTTCCAGCGCCGTGGCCAGCCGCAGGCCGATGTTGCCGCCACCGGCGATCATGATCCGTTCGACGCGGTTCATCATCCGCCGCAACTGCCGCAATACCGGCCGGATATGTTCGGCTGCCGCCAGCAGGAACACTTCGTCGCCGGCCTCGACCACCGTCTCGCCATCGGGGAAAACCGGCTGGTTGCCGCGAAAGATCGCGGCGATGCGGGCATCGGTTTCCGGTGGCAGGAAATCGCGCATCTCGCGGATCGGCTTGCCGACCAGCAAGCCGCCCTCGTAGGCGCGTACCGCCACCAGGCTGACCCGGCCGCGGGCGAAGTTGAGGACCTGCAAGGCCTCCGGGAACTCGATCAGGCGACTGATGTAATCGGTGATCACCTGCTCTGGGCACAGCGCAAAATCGACGGCGAACTGTGCCGGCGACAGCAGGCTTTCGTCTTCGAGAAAATCACGCGAGCGCAACCGGGCAATACGCGTCGGGATATTGAACACGCCATGCGCCAGCTTGCAGGCCACCAGGTTGGACTGGTCGCTCTGGGTCAGCGCAATCACCATGTCGGCATCGTCGGCGCCGGCCCGCCGCAGGATCGACGGGGTCGCCGCATCGCCGACCACCGTGCGCAGATCGAGACGATCCTGCAGATGGGCCAGCCGCGCCGCGTCCTGATCGACGATGGTGATGTCGTTCTCCTCCGACACCAGCCCCTCGGCCACGCTGGCTCCCACCTGCCCGGCGCCCAGAATGATGACCTTCATTTCTCCCCCTTCCCGACGACCGTTCAGTCGTCGTTGCGCTTGCCGATCTTGATGTCGAGCTGTTTCAGCTTGCGGTACAGATGCGTCCGTTCAAGGCCGGAACGCTCGGCCAGGCGCGTCATGTTGCCGGACTCCAGCCGCAGGTGATGTTCGAAATAGAGCTTCTCGAACGCATCCCGGGCCTCGCGCAGCGGCTGGTCGAACAGCGGCAGCAGCGACTGGCCGACGCCGTCCATTTGACTATCCGCCGGCATCACGCGGCTCACGTCGTCGCCGCCGATTTCCTCGTCCAGCGCGGTCAGCGCCAGATTGCGCACCAACGCGTGAAGCACGTTCCAAGCGCTGTCGGCGTGGTTTTTCCAGGGCAGCGTGCGCAGCGCGTTGAGCGCCGCCGTCGAGAAACGACGGACCGGGACTTCGCCGCGTTCAACAAAATTGCCGAGCAGCAAGCCGGCGATTTCCGGCAGATCGTCGACATGGCCGGCCAACGGCGGCATGCCGACCCAGATTTCCCCCAGCCGGCCCAGCAGCTTGCTGTCCCAGCCCTGCTCGGCGAGTGTCGACAAAGGCTGGGCGATGGCCGCCACCAGTTGCAAATTGAGCTTGTCGGCGCGGTCGACCGCAAAAGCCAGGTTCATTTGCTGCATCTTGCCGAGCGCCGCCAGGTCCGGCACGAACAGGATGCCGTTGCCGATCTTTTCCAGCGCTTCCTGGGTCAGCGCACTGCTGGTCACCGACAGGTCCAGCCAGGGCGCGCGCGGCGGCAGCAAGGTCCGGGCGACGATTTCGGCCATGCCGCCGGTCGCTCCCTTGAGCAGGACCAGCGACGCCTTGGCGGCGGCCTGTTCGAGGCGGCGACGGAATTCCTTGACGAAGTTCAGCCGCGAAAAGGCCTCCAGCGTCAGCGGCGGCCGCTGCAGCGGCGTGTCGTGCTTGAGCGCCTTCTGCACCGTTGCCAGCAATTTCTGCAGTGCGATCGGTTTTTCGAGGAAATCGAAGGCACCGAAACGGGTGGCTTCGACCGCGGTGTCGATCGTTCCGTGCCCGGACATCATCACCACCGGCATCGTCAGATGGCCGCCGGCGTGCCACTCCTTGAGCAGCGAGATGCCATCGGTGTCCGGCATCCAGATGTCGAGCAGGACCAGATCGGGGCGCAGTTCCGCGCGCACCTTGCGGGCCGCCGCCGCGTGCTCGGCGAGACGGACGTCGTAACCCTCGTCGATCAGGATTTCCGACAGCAGTTCGCGAATGCCGACTTCGTCGTCAACGACCAGAATGATGGCCATGCCTGGGTTCCTCCTCCCTGACCAGGGGCAGGCGGATCTCGATCCAGGCGCCGCCCTCCGGTGCATTGCTGATTTCGATGCTGCCCTGATGCTCGTCGACGATCTTCTTGACGATGGGCAATCCCAGCCCGGTTCCCCGGGCCTTGGTAGTGACATAAGGTTCGAAGATGCGCGGCAGCAGATCGACCGGGAAACCCGGGCCATTATCGGCAATGCGCAGCCGCGCGTTGCGCCGGCCGGCTTCGGTCGTGATTCCGATCTGGCCGTCGTCGCGCCCTTCCAGCGCATCCTCGGCGTTGCGCAGCAGATTGTGGATGATCTGCCGCAACTGCGTCGCGTCGCCGACGACCGGCGGCAGACGCTCGGCCAGCCGGCAGTCGATCCGCGCCGTGGAGCTTTCGTACAGACCGAGGACTTCGCCGACCAGTGCATTGAGGTCGAGCGGCGCCAGTTCGGGGACCGGCAGCCGCGCGTAGTCGCGGAAATCGTCGACCATGCGCTTCATCGCCTGCACCTGGTTGATGATGGTCTGCGTGCCGCGTGCCAGCATGTCGGCATCGCCATTGACCAGCTTGTCGGCCAGCTTGAACTGCAGCCGTTCGGCGGACAGCTGGATCGGCGTCAGCGGGTTCTTGATCTCGTGCGCCAGCCGGCGCGCCACCTCGCCCCAGGCTGCACTGCGCTGGGCGGCGATCAGCCGGGTGACGTCGTCGAACACCACCACGTCGCCACCACTCGCCTCCGGCAACCGGGATCCGCGCAACAGCAGGACCTGCGGCATGCCGTTCGCGCGCTCAAGTTCGAGTTGCGCCTGCCATTCGTTTTCGTCGGCAGCGGCGAAATGCTCGCGGATGAATTCGCCCAGCGCATGCTGGCGCGGCCAGGCTGCGGGGTCGACGCCGATCAGCCCGGAAAAATCGTCGTCGAGGATGGTCAGCGCACTTTCGTTGACCGTGCGCAACACGAAACGACGGTCGAAGACCAGCACCCCGGCCGACAGGTTGGCGAGAATCGATTCGAGATAACCGCGCGCCGATTCGAGTTCGCTGCGGTGACGTTCGGTCTCGCGGCGGGCATCGTCGAGCTGACGGGTCATCCGGTTGAAGGACTGGGTCAGGACGCCGAGTTCGTCGCCGCTGTAAACCGCCTGGCGCGGCGAGAAGTCGCCCTGGGCAACGGCCTGCGTCCCTTCGGCCAGGATGTAGAGCGGCGCCGCCAGCCGACGGGCCATCAGGTAGGCCAGCGCAAAGGCACCGAACAACGCAACCAGCACGGTCAACGTTAGCGTCAGCGCATAAATGCGGGTCAGTCCGTCGCGCGCCAGCTGGAGTTCCTGGTAGTCGCGATAGACGTCCTGCACCGCATCGGCATCCGCCGCCAGATTGCCGGGCACTGCCTGGGTGACGAGCAGGATGCGCGGCTCTTCGAACAGCAGGCGGGAATTGACCGGCACCAGCACGCGCAAGGTCAGGTGCTCGCCATCGCCGTCGATGCTGTTTACCCCCAGCGACGCCCTCGCCTGCCGCAATTCGCTCTGGGTCGGCAATTCGGGCAGGGGATTGCCGAGGTCACCGGTGGCACTGGTCAGCAACTGGCCACCGACCGAGAACAATGCCGCGCTCTGCACGCCCTTTTCCTCACGCAGCCGGAACAGCGCAGAGCGCCGTCCGGGATCGCCGACGTCGGACAGTTCGATGGCCATGTCACGGGCCTTTTCCGCCAGATCTTCCTGCAGCGAGTCGAGGACCGAACGGCCCAGGTGCAAGCCCGATTCCAGCGCCTTTTCGACCCGCACGTCGAACCAGCTCTCGATCGATCGGGTGACGAACTGGACCGACACGCCATAGACCAGCGCCCCCGGCAGTACGGCGATGACGCCGAACATCAGCATCAGGCGCAGCTTGAGCCGGGCACCGAAGACCTGGGCCCGGTAATCGCGCCACAGCGAGCGCAACTGCCAGCCGACCAATGCCAGCATGGCAATCGCCAGCCCGATGTTGAGCACGATCAGCAAGGGGTAATTGCGCGAGAAGACCACGGTATCCGCAGCCGTGGACATCAGCAGCAGGAACCACAGGATGCCTCCGATGGTGGCAGCCAGCGCGCCCCCGGCAGCGACGAAACGCTTCACTTGGCCTCCGGCAGCGGCAAGTTCACCCGCCAGCGCTTCCAGTCGGACGACAGGTTCCAGTCCTTGCTGCCCAACGCACTGATCTGGAAGGGACGCGGCAGCTGGGTGATGTCCAGGCGCAACCGCAAGGCGGCGTCGTAGCCGTCGGCAGTCATGAGGCCGCGCTCGTTCTTGTCGATCACCGGCCAGCCGCGCAACCGCGACAGCATGCGCAAGGCTTCGCCCAACGTGTCGAAGGACTGGTGCAGGCCGCCGGTACTCAAGCGGTACTGGCGCGTCAATGCATGATAGGAAAGCCGGTAGGTCCGGCTGGTCGAAGCGATCTGCTGGTCCAGCCAGTACCAGCGTTCGCGTTCGAGTGCGAATTCAGCCACGAAGTACAGCGTGACCCCGCGATTGACCGCTTCTTCGAGACGCGGACTGAGTTCGAAACGAAAATCGGCCGACAGCGCGTAGCCGTCGTCTGCCGCCTGAAGCTGCGGGTCGAGAATCTCGATTTCTGCGGTCCACGCCAGGCCCGGCAAGAAAACCAGCAGCACCAGCATTCGCCGTAGAAGATCAAGCATGCTTTTCGAGGAGGCAGTAATAGAAGCCATCGTGGTCGACATCGGGCAGCAGCTGTTCCTCGTGCAGCCGGCGAGCTTGCGGCTGGTCGGCGAGGAAGCGCCCGATCTGCAGTCCGTTTTCCTCCGGAAATACCGAACAGGTCGCGTAGAGCAGTTTACCGCCCGGCCGCAGGACCTGCCACAGAGCGTCGAGAATGCGTCGCTGGGCGCCGGCAAACGAGGCGATGTCGGCTTCCCGGCGCAACCATTTGGCGTCCGGATTTCGCCGCACGACGCCGCTGGCGGTGCACGGTACATCGGCCAGCACCGCGTCGAAACTGCGTCCGTCCCACCAGCTGTCGAGACGCGTGCAATCGGCCGCCTTCACCTCCGCCGTCAGATGCAGACGAGCCAGACCATCGCTGATCCGGCGACAGCGCGCCGGTTTCAGGTCAAGCGCCAGCAGATCGAGCGCGTTGCGCTCGAGCAGATGCGCCGTCTTGCCACCGGGTGCTGCACAGGCATCGAGCACGCGACTGCCGGCGGCCGGGGCCAGCAACTCGGCGGCACGCTGCGCGCCCGGATCCTGCACCGACACGTCACCGGCGAAGAAGCCGGGGAGACGGTCGACCGGTACCGGTTGTCCGAGCGCCAGTCCGTCCTCACCAACGGCGTGGGCAGCGATGCCGGCAGCAGCCAGTCGCTCGCCGTAGACATCGCGGGCCACCCGCCGGCGGTTGACCCGCAGCCCCATCGGCGGCGGCTGGTTACCGGCGGCCACGATGGCCGGCCATTGCGCCGGATAAGCGGCCTGCAAGCGCGAAAGCCACCAGGCCGGATGCTGCGCCGAAGCCACCGGATCGTCGGCCAGCGCGGCCAGCAGTTCGTCCCGGCGGCGCAGGAAGCTGCGCAGCACGCCATTGACCAGGCCGCGGAATTTTCCGCGCAGGATATCGCCGGCCGCCGATACTGCCTGGTCGACCACGGTGTGCACGGCATCCGGCCGGGTCTCCAGACGATACAACGCGACCAGGAGCAAGGCGCGCACCTCATCGACCGCCAGCGGCCGCTCAAGCAGCCGCGACAGCAGGAAATCGCCGCGGCCGCAGGCACGCAGGCTGCCATAGACCAGATCCTGGACGGCCGGCCGGGCGCTGCTGTCCACACGGCTCAACAAGCCGTCGGCCAGACTCTGGCCGGCGAACACGGCGGCATCGATGCGGGCCGCCTCGCGCAAGGCGTAGGCGAGTGAATTGAAAGGGAGACGCGACATGGGAAGGGATTATCGCACGGGGCATAATGCCGCCCATGCTTCGAATGCTGCTCGCACTCATCTTCCTGACTCCCGCGTTTCCGGCGCTCGCCTGGAATGCGGCCGGCCATCGGCTCAGCGCGGTGATCGCCTGGCAACACATGGCGCCGGCCACCCGGGCCTTCGTCGCCGACGGCCTGCGTCCACACCCGGATCACGCCGAATGGGCCAATCGCGCCGGTGCCGCGGATACCGCGCTGATCCTGGCCGAAGCGTCGACCTGGCCCGACCGCATCCGCCACGACCCCCGGTTCCACGACGAACGCAGCGAACCGCCTGCCATACCGGTGGCCGGCCTGTTCGATCAGGCGCGCCATGTCGACTGGCATTACGTCGACTTTCACGACGACGGCCGACGCGGCAAGGGCAATATCGACCGGGCGCTGGCCGGGCTCGTCGAAACCCTGCGGTCGACCGGGAATCCGGCCGAAATTGCCTGGGCCCTGCCCTGGCTCGTCCACCTGGTCGGCGACCTGCACCAGCCGATGCATGTCGGCCGTGCCGAGGACGCCGGTGGCAACGACGTGCTGATCGAGGACAGCACGTCGCCGAAAAAGCCCTTCGTCAAACTGCACGCCTGGTGGGATGAGCTGCCCGGTCGCAGCGACCTGCGCGGCAAACGCCTGAACAAGCGCGCCGGACAACTGCTGCTCTCGCAGACCGCGGCCAGTCCGGCGTTCGACATCGACCACTGGCGCGACGAGACGCACGCCCTGCTGGCCGGCGCCTATCCGCTGCAGCAAGGAAGTGTCAGCCTGCTGATCGATGCGGATTTCCGCCGCCGAGCCGAGTCGACCGCAGCAGAACGGATCGTCAGCGCCGGCCTACGGCTCGGCCGGTTGCTCGACGACATCGTGCGTCATCGCGTTTCACGTGGAACAGCGCCATGAACGGACTGCACCTGATCGCCGATCTGTACGACTGCCGTTGCCGGACCAGCTTCCTGCTCGACGCCGCCGGTCTGGAAAACTATTGCGTCGATGCCTGCCGCCGCCATGGCCTGAGCGTGGTCGGCCGGCTGTTCCACGCCTTCACCGACGAAGCCGGACAAGCCGCCGGCGTCACCGGTACCGTCGTGCTGGCCGAATCGCACCTGGCGGTACACACCTGGCCGGAGCGCCAATCGGTCACCCTGGATGTTTACGTCTGCAATTTCAGCGACGACAACAGCCAACGCGCCGAAGCGCTGTTCGCCGAAGTCTGCGCGGCGTTCCAGCCACAGCATCGGGAAATCCGCCGCGTGACGCGCGGCCGGCCCGGCGGCTGATCAGACGTCGAAACGCTGGCCGACCTGCAGCGGATGGCCGGCCAGGAACTGCTGCACCGGCAAACGCTTGCCGCCGGCCTTCTGCAGTTCGCTGACGGCAAGCGCCCCGTCGCCGCAGCAAATCAGGATTTCCTTGCGGTCGACCGCAAGAATCTGCCCATTTTCTCCTGACGTACCGCCAGCAACCGGCCGGGCCGCCCACAGCTTGACCGTCTGCCCGCCAAACACCGCCTGAGCACCGGGAAAAGGATTGAAGGCACGGATATGCCGATCGATCTCCGCCGCGCTTTTCGACCAGTCGATCAACGCTTCGGCCTTCTCGATCTTGTGCGCGTAGGTCACGCCATCGGCCGGCTGCGCCTCGGCCGGCAGCGGAAACCCGGCCAGCGCATCGACAATCAAGCGCGCGCCGCAGGCCGCCAGCTTGTCGTGCAGGCTGGCCGTGGTGTCGTCGCCGGCGATCGGAAAAGCCTCGCGCATCAACACCGGCCCGGTATCCAGCCCGGCTTCCATCTGCATGATGCAGACCCCGGTCTGCGCATCGCCGGCCAGCAAGGCCCGCTGGATCGGCGCCGCACCTCGCCAGCGCGGCAACAGCGACGCATGGATGTTCAAGCAACCGAAAGTCGGCAGGTCGAGCACCGCCTGCGGCAGGATCAGGCCGTAAGCCGCCACCACCATCGCCTCGGCACCGATCGCAGCCAGACGGGCCTGCGCCTCGGCATCCTTCAGCGTCGTCGGCTGAAATACCTCGATTCCGTGCGTCAAGGCCACCTGCTTGACCGCCGACGGCTGCAGATTCATGCCGCGCCCGGCCGGTCGATCCGGCTGGGTCAGCACCAATGCCACTTCATGCCCGGCGGCGACGATCGCCGCCAGCGCCTGTGCCGCAAACGCCGGCGTCCCCGCGAAGATCAGCTTCATGCGGTGACGCGCGCCTGCTTCGCCAGCTTGCTCTTGATCCGCCCCTGCTTCAGCTGCGACAGATGGTCGACAAACACCTTGCCGTTCAGATGATCGATTTCATGCTGGATGCAGACCGCCAGCAGGCCTTCCGCCTCAAGCACCTGCGGCTGACCGTCGAGATCCAGATAGCGCACCGAAACACGCTCGGCCCGCTCGACCTTGTCGTAGATGCCGGGAACCGACAAGCATCCCTCTTCGCCGAGGGCGCTGCCGTCGCAAGCGACGATTTCCGGATTGACGAAAACACGCAGCTGGTTTTTCTCTTCCGACACATCGATCACCACCACGCGCCGATGCACATCGACCTGGGTCGCCGCCAGGCCGATACCCGGCGCCTCGTACATGGTTTCGGCCATGTCGGCAGCCAGGCGACGAATGCCGTCGTCAATTTTCGTCACCGGAGCGGCAACTTTCTTCAGACGCGGGTCGGGAAAACGCAAAATGGGTAACAGGGACATCGTGATAGCGGAATAAAAGCTTGCTTGCGCAAGTGATTACATGCAGAATCTAAAGCAGTTTTCGAGATGTAAACGCGCATTGCGGATGCCGATGTGACCATGAAAACCGCGGCGCGTTCCACCGGTACGTGAGGAATATCTATGGTCCGCATTATATCCGCGCTCATCCTGGCCGCCACGGCCGTTTGCGCGACAGCCGCCGAACCCCTTGAACTGGTGGACAATCCGCCCGAACGTCACGTGGTCGTCAAAGGCGACACGCTCTGGGCAATTTCCGGCAAATTCCTGAAAAAACCCTGGCGCTGGCCGGAAATCTGGCAACTGAACAAGGACCAGATCAAGAATCCCCACCTGATCTACCCCGGCGACGTGGTCTGGCTCGACCTGTCGAGCGGCAATCCCCGACTGCGTCTGGGCAAGCCGGTCGGCGGCGGTACCGTGAAGCTGCAACCCAAGGTTTATGAATCGGTGTCCCGTGGCGCCGTTTCCAGCATCCCGGTCAACCTGATCGAACCCTTCATTTCCAACCCGCTGATCATCGAGGAAGGCGACGACCAGTCGGTGCGCATCGTGGCGACCCAGGAAGACCGCGTGATCTCCGGCAACGGCGACAACATCTTCGCGACCGGCATTTCAGGCACCCAGGTCGTGAACTGGCATGTCTTCCGTCCCGGCAAACCGCTGAAGGATCCGGAAACCGGCAAAATCGTCGCGCATGAAGCCTTCTTCCTGGGCAGCGCCCGCCTGATCGCTCCCGGCGATCCGGCAACCCTGACCGTTACCCAGGCAAAACAGGAAATCACCCGGGGCGACTGGCTCAAGCCGGCACCGGAGCCGACCATCGTCGCCTACGTGCCACGCAAGCCCGACGGTCAGATCGACGCCCGCATCATGTCCATCTACGGCGGCGCCCATGAAGCCGGTGCCGGTTCGGTGGTCGCACTCAGCCGCGGCACCGCCGAAGGGGTCGAAAACGGCCATGTGCTGGCCATCTTCCGCAAGCGTGTCTCGAAGGATATCGACCACAACCTGCGCCGCGTCGAGACCGAAATCCCGGAGGAACGTTATGGCCTGGCGTTTGTCTTCCGTACTTTCGAACATGTCGCCTACGCACTGATCATGGAATCATCCAAATCGGTCATCGTCGGCGACGCTGCCCGCAATCCATGAACGGCGACCCGGGTCTGGCCGCCTGGCTGCGGCTGACCCTGCCCGCCGGCATCGGCGGCGAAACCCAGCGCAAGCTGCTGACGGCTTTCGGTTTACCGGAAGCCGTTTTTTCTGCCGGCTACAGCGCGGTCCGCAGCGTGATCGGCGCCAAGGCCGACCTGCTTTTCGATTTTTCCGATCCAGCCGCCGTCGACCGCAACATCGAATGGAGCCGACAGCCCGGCAATCGCATCCTGACGCTGGCCGACGCAGACTACCCGCCATCGCTGCTGGAAATCGCCGACCCGCCACCCTTGCTCTACGTTCGCGGCAACCCGGCGCTGTTGCTGCAGCCGGGTCTGGCCATCGTCGGCAGCCGCAATGCCACCCCCCAGGGCAATCAGACTGCCGAAAGCTTCGCCCGCAAGCTCGCAGCAACGGGGCTGACCATCGTCAGCGGCCTGGCACTGGGCATTGATGCCGCCGCCCATCGCGGCGCGCTGGCCGCTGCCGGAAACACCATTGCCGTGATCGGCACCGGCCCCGATCGCATCTATCCCGCCCGTAACCGGGAACTGGCACTGGAGATCGCCGAACGCGGCGCCATCGTCTCGGAATTTCCCATCGGGACGCCGGCTCTTGCCGCCAATTTTCCCAAACGCAACCGCCTGATCGCCGGCCTGTCGCGCGGCGTTCTGGTCGTGGAGGCTGCGACCGAAAGCGGCTCGCTGATCACCGCCCGCCTGGCGGCCGACCAGGGGCGCGAGGTATTTGCGATTCCCGGCTCGATACATTCACCAGTTGCCCGCGGCTGCCATCGCCTGATCAAGCAGGGCGCAAAGCTGGTCGAGACCGCGGCCGACGTACTCGAAGAACTGACGATTTCCATCGCCTCAACCAGCCCGGCCGCTCCCCGCCCCATCATCGACGAACATCCGCTGCTCGCCGCCCTTGGCCACGACCCGGCCAATCTGGACGAACTAGTGGCCCGCACCGGCCAGGCCGCCGACCAGTTGCTGATCACCCTGCTCGAACTCGAGTTGTCAGGACAGATCGCACCGTTGCCGGGCAACCGATATCAGCGCCTCGGCTGAACCCGGACTGCACCCTCTCCCTTGCCAGCGTCCGGACCTCCACATATCATGCCCGGCACCTGACAGGCAGACCCCATGAGCAAAAAACTGATCATCGCCGAGAAACCCTCCGTCGCCAGCGACATCGCCAAGGCACTCGGTGGTTTCACCAAGCACGACGAATACTTCGAAAACGACGAATACGTCGTCTCGTCGGCCGTCGGCCATTTGCTCGAACTGGCCTGTCCGGAAGAATTCGAGGTCAAGCGCGGCAAATGGTCCTTCGCCCACCTGCCGGTGATCCCGCCGCATTTCGCGCTGAATCCGATCGAGAAGAGCGCGCCGCGACTGCGCGTGCTCAACAAGCTGATCAAGCGCAAGGATGTCACCGGCCTGATCAACGCCTGTGACGCGGGGCGCGAGGGCGAGCTGATCTTCAATTACATCGCCCAGCACGCCAAGGCCGGCAAGCCGGTGCAACGGCTGTGGCTGCAGTCGATGACGCCGCAAGCGATCCGCGACGGCTTCGCCCGCCTGCGCCCGGGCAGCGAAATGCAGGGGCTGGCCGACGCCGCCGTCTGCCGCTCCGAATCCGACTGGCTGGTCGGCATCAACGGCACCCGGGCGATGACCGCCTTCAACTCGAAGACCGGCGGCTTCCACCTGACCACGGTCGGCCGCGTGCAGACGCCGACGCTGGCGATCGTCGTCGAGCGCGAGCGCAAGATCCGCGACTTCGTGCCGCGCGATTACTGGGAAGTCGAGGCCGAATTCGCCGCCAAGGCTGGCGGCTATACCGGCAAATGGTTCGACGAGGGCTTCAAGGGCAAGCAGGACGACGAGCACGCGCGCGCCGATCGCCTCTGGGAAGTCGCCCGGGCCGAAGCGATCAAGGCGGCGACCTCGGGCAAGCCCGGCATCGTCAGCGAGGAAGCCAAGCCGGAAACCCGCCTGTCGCCCCTGCTGTTCGACCTGACCAGCCTGCAGCGCGAGGCCAACAGCCGTTTCGGCTTCTCGGCCAAGACCACGCTCGGCCTGGCCCAGGCGCTCTACGAAAAGCACAAGGTGCTGACCTACCCGCGGACCGACTCGCGCTGCCTGCCCGAGGATTACCTGGCCACGGTCAAGGAAACGATGCGCGTGCTCACCGGCGAAGGCGCCGGCAAGGGGCACGACGAAGTCCTGCTCGCCCGCTACGCGCCGTTCGCGCACCAGATCCTGGCGCGCAACTGGGTGTTGCCGAACAAGCGCATCTTCAACAACGCGAAGGTAAGCGATCACTTCGCCATCATCCCCACGCCGCAGGCGCCGAAAAACCTCAACGAAGCCGAGCAGAAGCTGTACGACTTCGTCGTCCGCCGCTTCCTGTCGGTCTTCTTCCCGGCCGCCGAATACCTGGTGACCACCCGCATCACCCGCGTTGAAGGTCATCCGTTCAAGACCGAAGGCAAGGTCCTGGTCAATCCGGGCTGGCTTGCCGTGCATGGCAAGGAAGGCCAGAGCGGCGACGAAGGCAACCTGGTCGCGGTCGACAAGGACGAAAAGGTCAAAACCGAGGAAGTCACGGTCAAGGCCAGCGCCACCAAGCCGCCGCCGCGCTATTCGGAAGCCACCCTGCTGTCGGCCATGGAAGGTGCCGGCAAGATGGTCGACGACGAGGAACTGAAGGCGGCGATGGCCGGGCGCGGCCTCGGCACGCCGGCAACGCGCGCCCAGATCATCGAGAACCTGATCGGCGAGCAGTACATGCTGCGCGAAGGTCGCGAGCTGATCCCGACTGCCAAGGCCTTCAACCTGATGACGCTGTTGAATGGTCTCGGCGTCAAGGAACTGACACAGCCAGAACTGACCGGCGACTGGGAATGGAAACTCGGCCGCATCGAGAAGGGCGAGTTTACGCGCGACGAGTTCATGCGCGAGATCGCCGAGATGACCCGCCACATCGTGGAGCGGGCCAAGACCTACGACAGTGACACGATTCCCGGCGATTTCGGCATCCTCAGCGCCCCTTGCCCGAAGTGCGGCGGCCTGATCCGCGAGACCTACAAGAAATTCCAGTGCAGCGACTGCGACTATTCACTGTGGAAGATCGTCGCCGGCCGCCAGTACGAGCCGGCCGAAATCGAGACCTTGCTGACCGACGGCCAGGTCGGTCCGCTGACCGGCTTCCGCAACAAGATGGGCCGCAGCTTCGCTGCAGCGATCAAGCTGAATGCCGACAAGCAGCCGGAATTCGACTTCGGTCAGGACAAGGCCGACGACGGTGATGCCGAACCAGTCGATTTCTCCAGCCAGACCAGCCTGGGTAAATGCCCGAAATGCGGCAACTCGGTTTACGACAACGGAAACGCCTACGTTTGCGAAAAATCGGTCGGCCCGGAAAAATCCTGCGACTTCCGTTCCGGCAAGATCATCCTGCAGCAGCCGGTCGACGCCGCCCAGATGCAGAAAATGCTGGAAACCGGCAAGACCGACCTGCTCAAGGAATTCGTCTCGAACCGGACCAAGCGCAAGTTTTCGGCCTACCTGGTCGTTCAGGCCGGCAAGGTCGGCTTCGAATTCGAAAAAAAGGCACCGGCCGCCAAGAAGGGCACCGCCCGGGCAAAAGCGGCCGAAAGCTGATCACCCCCCGCGCGGCCCCAGCCAGCGGGCCAGGGTGGCGAACAAGGCTTCCGGATCGACCGGCTTGGCGACGAAATCGACCATGCCGACCGCCAGGCAACGGGCTCTGTCCTCCGCAAAGGCATTCGCCGTAAACGCGATGATCGGCGTCGAAAAACCCGCCAGGCTGCGCAAACGTTCCGCCGCCTCGACTCCGGTCATGCGCGGCATCTGCAAATCCATCAGGATCAGGGCGTAGGGTCGTTCCGCGTTTTCGACGCAAGCCACCGCCTCGACGCCATCGATCGCCTGCTCGACCTGCAGCCCAGCCCCTTCCAATAGTTCGCAGGCCACTTCCCGATTGATCGGTTCATCTTCGACAAGCAGGATGCGGGCACCGGCAAAAGCCGCCAGCGGGGCCAGGTGATCCGCTGGCCGCACAGTGTCCTCAGCGCCTTGCACCGTGCAGCAACGCAAGCCGACGGTAAACCAGAAGTGACTGCCTTCGCCCAGCGTGCTTTCGACACCGGCATCGCCGCCCATCATCCGGGCAAGACGCCGGGTGATCGCCAAGCCCAGACCAGTTCCGCCAAAACGTCGCGCAGTGGACACCTCGGCCTGTTGAAACGGCATGAACAACTGATCGAGCGTCTCCTGCGCCATGCCGATGCCGGTATCGCGCACTGAAAACCGCAGCAGCGCGAAGTCTTCCCGATGCTCGATGCACTCGATACCGATATCGACACGCCCCCGTTCAGTAAACTTGATCGCATTGCCGGCAAGATTCAGCAGGCATTGCGCCAGCCGCCCCGGATCGCCCAGCAGGCCTGCCGGCAGACTGCCCATCCGCCCCGCCAGCTGCACCCCCTTCGCATTTGCCGCATCGCCGAGCATGCTCAGGATGTTTTCCAGCAAGGCTGCGGGGTCGACCGCAACAGACTCCAGCTGCAAACGGCCTGCCTCGATCTTCGAGAAATCGAGCAAATCGTTGATCAGTGCGAGCAGATGGTCGGCGGCCCCGGAAATCTTGTCCACCTTGTCGATCAGCGCCGGCGCCTCGAGCTTGCGGCGCAGGACGTGAGACATGCCGATGATGGCGTTCATCGGTGTCCGGATTTCATGGCTCATGTTCGCCAGGAAAGCACTTTTTGCCCGATTGGCCGTTTCCGCCGCATCGCGGGCTTCCGCCAGCTGGCGGGTACGTTCGGCCACCTGCGTTTCAAGATCGTCCCGATAGCGGCGCAGCTCCTGCTCGATCTCCCGCCGCCGGGTGATATCGCGCGCCACGCCAAGCACTCCGATCAGATGACCATCGGCCGCATACATCGGCGCTTTGACTGTCTCGAAAAGCCGATGCTCGCCGGTTTCGGCGAAATCCAGCCATTCCTCGTTGATCACCGGCCCGCCAGCCTCGACGGCACGAAGGTCGTGATCACGGAAGATTCCGGCCTGCGCCGCAGACACGAAATCGGCATCGCGCCGGCCGACGATTTCCGCCTCGCCAGCGCCGTACAATTGCTCGAAACGGGCATTGCAGGCGAGATATACACCATCCACATCTTTCAGCCAGACCAGATCGGGAATCGCACCCACCAGCGTGGCCAGCTGCGCGCGCCGCATTTCGAGCTCGGCCGTACGTTGCCTGACCTGCCGTCGCAACTGGAAAATCCACAGCGCGAGCACGCCGCCACCGCCGAGCAATCCGAGCACGACCAGGCCGACGTACCGCAGATAGGGCTCCAGACTGACCGGCCGTCCCATCCATTTATCGTGCAATTGTGCCTTTTCGGCTGGCGTGATCCTGGCCATTCCCGCCTCGACGTAAGCGAGCAGCTCACCCTCCCCCTTGCGCACGGCACGATGGAATTCGCCCTCGTAAGCCCGGAATGCGACACGAAACGATTGCTGTACGCCGAGCCGGTAAAGGTAGAAAGCGGCGGGCTCCTCATCGAGGCAGAACACCTTGATTTCCTCGTTCTGCGCAGCACGGATCATCGACGAATAGTCGCGATAGGTCTGCAGCGCGGTAATCCGGCGTCCGTTCAGGTATTCCACGCAGGCATCACCGGCCTGAACCCCGACCAGCAAGCCTTTCAGCGTCTCCGGGCCACTCAGCCCGCTGATCGAGGCATGGCTGTAGATCGACACATGCTGTCGGGCATAGGGGCGGGAGAATTCATACAAGGCCTCGCGCGCCGGCGTACGGAACAGCATGTCGATGACGTCCGCCCGCCCATCCCGGATACGCTGCTGCGCATCCGACCAGGCAGTTGCGGTCAACTCGACCCGGGTGCCGGTTTTCTGCTCCCAGAGTTTCCAGAGATCGACCAGATAGCCTTCGACCCGCCCTTCGACATCGCGGAACAGATACGGGGGATAGTTGTCGTCGCTGACGACCCGCAGCACGTCGGGTGCGCCGGCCGCGTGGGCGGAAATCGCCATCCAGAACGCCGGCAGCACGAGAAGGCAGGCCAGGCGTTTCACGTGAAACCTCAGCGGCGCGGCGTGGCGCCGGGCAACTGGCAGGACAGGATCGCCGCCCGAACGGCGTCGATCGCCTGCGGTCGCGGATACGTCACCCGCCAGACCAGACCGACCGTTCGCGCCGGCGGCGTCCCGGCAAACGGCAGCACGCGCACCATCGGCTCCTTTTCGATCAACGGGTCGGCTGCCGAGCTCGGCATCACCGCGACGCCGGCACCGCTCGCCACCATGTAGCGGATGGTTTCAAGCGAACTGCCTTCCAGCGCGTGATCCAGCGCATCGGGCGCGGTCAGGCGCGGGCAGGATTCAAGCACCTGATCGCGGAAACAGTTGCCCTGGCCGAGCAGCAACAGGTTCTGGCCGTCCAGTTCGTCGGCATCGATGGCCTCGCGCCCGACCCACGCATGGGCGGCCGGTACGACGACACGGAACGGCTCTTCGTACACCGCCTGCGCTACCAGCCCGGGCTCGGCAAACGGCAGGGCGATGACGATCACGTCCAGCTCGCCGGCCTTGAGCGCCGGAATCAGGTTGGCCGTGAAATCTTCCTTCAGGAACAGCGGCATCCGCGGTGCCTGTCTGGACAGCGCCGGAATCAACTGCGGCAGCAGATAGGGCGCGATGGTGTAGATGATGCCGACGCGCAACTGGCCGCTCATCGGATCACCCGTCGCCTCGGCGATTTCCTCCAGCTTGACGGCTTCTTCCAGAACCCGTCGCGCCTGGTCGACGATGCGTTCGCCAAGGGCGGTGATCCGCACGTCGTTGGCGGTCCGTTCGAACAGCGCCGCACCGATCTGTCCCTCGACCTTCTTCAGCGCAACGGACAAGGTCGGCTGGCTGACATGACAGGCTTCGGCCGCCCGGCCAAAGTGGCGTTCGCGGGCCAGCGCCACGATGTAGCGCATTTCGGTCAGGGTCATCGGGAAACTCCCAGGGTTTCGCGCTCGGCTGCGGTCAACCAGCGCCAGTCGCCGATTTTCAGATCGGCCGGCAGCGCCAGTCCGCCCAGCGCCTCGCGATGCAGCGCCTCGACGCGATTGCCGACCGCCGCGACCATGCGCTTGACCTGATGGTACTTGCCCTCGGTCACGGTCAGCCGCAACAGCCGCTCGCCGATCACCTCGGCCGCCGCTGCCGCAATCGGTTCGGGTTCGTCGTGCAGCAGAACGCCGGCCAGCAATTGTTCGATCTGAGTAGCGTCGACCGCATGCCTGGTCGTCGCCCGATACACCTTCGGCACCTTGCGCTTGCCGGACGATAACTGATGGTTGAGCTGGCCGTCATCGGTGATCAGCAACAGACCGGTGGTGTCCTCGTCGAGCCGGCCAATCGGCTGCACGCCCCGCTCGCGCAAGGCTGGCGGCAGCAGCTCGAGCACCGACGGATGATGCTGCGGCTTGCGCGAGCATTCGTAGCCGGCCGGCTTGTGCAACACCAGCGTGGCAAATTCGAGAAATGGCCAGTCGATGCCGTCGACCGCAAAAACCAGCCCGGCGGTCGCCAGATCGACAAAAGGATCGTCCACCACGGCGCCGCCCACGGCCACCCGGCCGGCCCGGATCATCGCCCGGCAGCCCTTGCGTGTGCCGAAGCCGTGCATTTGCAGGATACGTTCGAGTTGCATGCACGGATGCTACCATCGGGCCATGAACTTCGAGCACCTGATCGCCATCAACGACCCCGGCAACCCGTTGGTCACCTCGCTGAGCCGTGCGCAACTGTGGGAAGGCCTGCTGTTTCGTGTCGACAACCCCCTGCCTTTCCTGCCCGGTCTGGAAGCCTGCCGGATCATCGAACGCAGCCCGCAGCACGTGCGCCGCGAACTCGATTTTGGCGCCGCCCGCATCGTCGACCGCGTCACCCTGCTCGACCAGCAATGGGTGCGCTTCGACATCGAGGCCAACGAACAGCACGCCGGCGGAACCCTGACCATCCGCATCGAAGAGCCGGAGCCGGAACGGCTGTTCCTGCGTTTCACGTACGCCACCACCTTTGGCGAAGCCAGCGGATCGGAAGACCGGGCCTATATCGAATACGTCAAATCCGCCTACCAGCAGTCGGACATCGATTGCGTCCGCATCATCCGCACCCTGGCCGCCGGAGGCAGCATCCAGTAAATCCGCGAACGGGAGGAAACCGTGCCGTCGCAACCGCCCCTTCCCTTCGCCGTCAGCCAGCCGCACGCCCGCCCAGCCGGCGCCGTGCTCGACCAGCTGAACAGCTCGCCCGCCGGCCTGGACAGCGCGCAGGCCGAACAACGGTTGCGCCAGGCCGGCCCCAACAGCCTGCCGGCACCGCCACGCGACAGCCCGCTGAAACGTTTCCTGCTGCAGTTTCACGACACGCTGATCCACGTCCTGCTCGCCTCGGCGGCGATCACCGCACTACTCGGCCACTGGGTGGACACGGCGGTCATTGCCGGCGTGGTGACGATCAACGCAATCATCGGTTTCCTGCAGGAAGGCAAGGCCGAAGCGGCACTGGAAGGCATCCGACGGATGCTGTCGGTGCAAGCCCAGACCCTGCGCGACGGGGAATGGCGCAACATCGACGCAGCCACGCTGGTGCCAGGCGACATCGTCCGCCTGCGTGCCGGTGACCGGGTACCGGCCGACCTGCGGCTGATCGAAACCACCGGCCTGCGCATCGAGGAATCCGCCCTGACCGGCGAATCGGTACCGGCCGACAAACAGCCGGCACCGGTTGCCGCCGACGCGCCGCTCGGCGACCGCAGCCCGCTCGCCTTCTCGGGCACCCTGGTCGCCGCCGGGCGGGCGATCGGCGTCGTCGTCGGCACCGGCACGGACACCGAAATCGGCCGCATCAACCGGCTGATCGCCAACGTCGAAACCCTGCAAACGCCGCTCACGCGGCAGATGGCCCGCTTCGGCAAGGGGCTGTCGATGATCATCGTCGGCCTGGCATTGCTGATGCTGTCCATCGGCCTGGGTCTGCACGCCTTTCCGCTCGATGAACTCTTCCTGGCCGCGATCGGCTTTGCCGTCGCCGCAATTCCCGAAGGCCTGCCGGCCATCCTGACCATCACGCTGGCACTCGGCGTGCAACGCATGGCCCGGCGCAACGCAATCACCCGCCGGCTGAGCGCGGTCGAAGCGCTGGGCTCGGTCACCGTGATCTGCTCCGACAAGACCGGCACCCTGACCCGCAACGAAATGACCGCCCGCGAAGTCGTCACGCGCGGCGGCCGCTACTCGGTCAGCGGCACCGGCTACCAGCCGGCCGGCAACATCAGCCGCGACGGCGAGCTGGTCGAGCTGGCCGAACACGCCCACCTGAACGCCCTGATCGAGGTGGTTGCCATCGCCAACGACACCGAACTCGGCCAGGACGAAGACGGCGAATGGCGCATCGCCGGCGAACCGACTGAAGGCGCGCTGCGTGCGCTGGCCGGCAAAGCCGGTTTTTCCGGCGACGATCATGTCCGGCATGCGGCGATTCCCTTCGCCTCCGAACACAAGTTCATGGCCACGCTGAACAGCACGCCGACCGGCCTGCGCCGCATCCTGCTCAAGGGCGCGCCGGACCGCCTGCTCGACCGCTGCCGGCATGAACTGGGCAGCAACGGCTTGCCGGAAACACTTGACCGCAACTTCTGGGAAAGCGAAATCGCGCGCCTTGCCGGCCAGGGTCTGCGCGTACTCGCCGCCGCCGCACGTAGCGCCCCGGACGGGCAATCCACGCTGGCCATCGATGATCTCGACGACATGGTGTTTCTCGGCCTGATCGGCATCATCGACCCGCCGCGGCCGGAAGCGATCGCCGCCATCGCCTCCTGTCACGCAGCGGGAATCCGGGTCAAGATGATCACCGGCGACCACGCCATCACGGCCCGCGCGATCGGCATCGAAATGGGCCTGGGCGACGCTGGCTCGCTGAAGGTCATCGACGGCCCCGCAATCGAGGCTGCCGACGACGATACGCTGCGCCGGCTGGCCCGCGACTGCGACATCTTCGCCCGTACCAGCCCGGAACATAAGCTGCGCCTGGTCATGGCACTGCAGGCCTCGGGCGAAGTCGTGGCGATGACCGGCGACGGCGTCAACGACGCACCGGCGCTGAAACGGGCCGACATCGGCGTGGCAATGGGCATCAAGGGGACCGAGGCAACCAAGGAAGCCGCCGACATCGTGCTCGCCGACGACAACTTCACCACCATCGAACGCGCCATCGAGGAAGGCCGGACGATCTACGACAATCTGAAGAAAGCCATCCTGTTCACGTTGCCGACCAACGGCGCGCAGGGCCTGGTGATGCTGGTCGCCGTGGTCTTCGGACTGACCCTGCCGCTGACCCCGGTGCAGATTCTGTGGGTGAACATGGTCGTCGCCGTCACGCTCGCGCTGGCACTGGCCTTCGAACCGGCCGAGCCGGGCATCATGCAGCGACCGCCGCGCGCGCCCGGAAAACCCTTGCTCGGCGCCCTCTTCCTGGGGCGCCTGCTGTTCGTCTCGCTGCTCATCGGCGGCGCCACCATCGCCGTCTTCGAGACCGAACTGGCCTACGGCCTGCCGCTGGATACGGCACGCACCAGCGCCGTCACCACGCTGGTCGTCGCCCAGGCCTTCTACCTGTTCAACGCGCGTTTCCTGAGCGCCGCCAGCCTGCGTCCCGACCTGCTGTTCACCAACCGCGCTGCCTGGATCGCCTTGGCCATCCTGTTGTTGCTGCAACTGGCCTTCGTCTACCTGCCGCCACTGCAAGCCGCCTTTGCGACCACCGCGCTGTCGGGCCGCCACTGGCTGCTGGCCACCGTCGTCGGGCTGGCGGTCTTCCTGCTGATGGAAGGGGAAAAAATGCTGATCCGCCATCTGGAACGAAAGCGGGTGGACGAATAAATCGAACAGTCGGGACGAAAAACCCTGCTTCTCACGGTCGACCGCGAGGTTTAAGGTAAAACTTCCCTTGAACAGGAGACAAAGGAGTCCAATCGTGCAGATTCAAATTCAAACCTCTGATCTGGAAACTCCCACCGGCTGGCGCGAACAGGTCGAAAAGCGTGTCCGCTTCGTGCTGCGCCGCCTGCGCCACGGCATCCAGCATGCGCGTATCAGTCTGCGCGACGTCAATGGTCCGCGCGGCGGCGTGGACAAGGAATGCCGGGTGACACTCAAGCGCGACGGCGAAGGCGAAGTCGTCGTCCGCATCCAGGCACGGACGGCGCAGAACGCGCTGGTCGCCGCGCTGCACCAGGCAGCCCGCCGGCTGGTGCGCAGCCAGCAACGACAACGCGGCTCGCGCCGCGCCCAGCGTGCGCTCCCCGGCGAAAGCCTGGCCGACGAGGGCCTGGCAGCCGCCTGAACCGGAATCCGGCAAACACCGACCGCTGCTGCGGTCGACCACCCGGCGGATAGAAAAACCGCCGGGCCGGGCTGGCCGGTTTACTGGACGCCCTGGCTGGCCAGGTAGTCCTCGTAGCCGCCGAGGTAATCGACGATGCGGCCGTCGCCCTTCACTTCGAAGACGCGCGTCGCCAGCGACGACACGAACTCGCGGTCGTGCGAAACGAAGACCAGCGTGCCGGGGAATTTCTCCAGGCCGGCGTTGAGCGCTTCGATGGATTCCATGTCCAGGTGGTTGGTCGGTTCGTCGAGCACCAGCACGTTCGGCTTCTGCAGCATCAGCTTGCCGAACAGCATGCGGCCCTGCTCGCCGCCGGAAATGACGTTGACCGGCTTCTTCTGCTCGTCGCCGGAGAACAGCAGGCGGCCCAGCGTGCCGCGAATCAGCGTTTCCAGGTCGCCGCCGTCCTCGATGGTGGCGCGGGCATAGCCGGCGATCCAGTCGGTCAGGCTCTCGCCGTTGGCGAACTCGGCGCTGTGATCCTGCGCGTAATAGCCGGGCTTGGCCTTCTCGGCCCACTTCAGCGTGCCGTACTGCGGCTGCAGCTCGCCCATCAGCAGCTTCAGGAAGGTGGTCTTGCCGACGCCGTTCTCGCCGATCACGGCGATCTTCTCGCCGCCGTTGATGGTCAGCGTCAGGTTGTCGAAGATCTTGCGCTCGCCGCCTTCGTAGGCGAAGGTCAGGTTCTCGATCTCGACGGCCTGGCGGTGCAGCTTCTGCTTCTCGTCGAAGTCGAAGCGGATCCACGGGTACTGGCGCGAGGACGGCTTGACGTCTTCCGGCTTCAGCTTGTCGATCAGCTTGAGACGGGAAGTCGCCTGCTTGGCCTTGGAAGCGTTGGCCGAGAAGCGGCGGACGAAGGTCTGCAGTTCGGCGATGCGTTCCTTGGCCTTGGCGTTGGCCTGTGACTGGCGTTCGCGGGCCTGCTGCGCGGCTTCCATGAAGTCGTCGTAGTTGCCGGCGTAGGTGGTGATCTTGCCGTAGTCCAGGTCGGCCATGTGGGTGCACACCTGGTTCAGGAAGTGGCGATCGTGCGAGATGATGATCATCGTCGAGTCACGGTTGTTGAGCACGTCTTCCAGCCAGCGGATGGTGTTGATGTCCAGGTTGTTGGTCGGCTCATCCAGCAGCAGGATGTCCGGATTGGCGAACAGCGCCTGGCAGAGCAGCACGCGCAGCTTCCAGCCGGGGGCGACTTCGCTCATCGGGCCATTGTGCTGTTCGGTCGGGATGCCGACGCCGAGCAGCAGTTCGCCGGCGCGCGATTCGGCGGTGTAGCCGTCGTATTCGCCGACCTTGCCTTCGAGTTCGGCGGCGCGCATGTAGTCGTCCTCGGAAGCTTCCGGGTTGGCGTAGATGGCGTCGCGTTCCTGGATGGCGCTCCACAGTTCCTCGTGGCCCATCATCACCACGTCGAGGACGCGCATGTCTTCGTAGGCGAACTGGTCCTGCTTGAGGTAGGCCATGCGCTCGTTGACGTCCTTGGAGACGTTGCCGGCCGACGGTTCGAGGGCGCCGCACAGGATCTTCATGAAGGTCGACTTGCCGGCGCCGTTGGCGCCGATCAGGCCATAGCGGTAGCCCTCGCCGAACTTGACGTTGACGTTCTCGAACAGGGGTTTGACCCCGAATTGCATGGTGATGTTGGCGGCGACGAGCACGGCGAATCCGATACAAAAGCAAAGCGCGGAATTTTACTCGCTATTCAAGGGGTTGACCGCAGAAAGGCGGCATTGCACTGCGCCGGGGTGTAAGATTTGCGCCCACGATAAAAATCCACGGGATGTAGAGACAGCCATGGTTCCCCACCTGAAGACCGCCCTGACCGGCCCCCTGCTCGAACTGGAAAAGCGTTTCCTCGACGCCAGTCCGCAGATCGAACAATGGCTGCGCGGCCAGTGGCTGGAACACACGCCGCCCTTCTATTCGTCGGTCGACCTGCGCAACGCCGGCTTCAAGCTGGCGCCGGTCGATACCAACCTCTTCCCCGGCGGCTTCAACAACCTCAACCCGGCCTTCCTGCCGCTGTGCGTGCAGGCGGCGATGAGTGCGATCGAGAAGTTCTGCCCGGAAGCCCGGCGCCTGCTGCTGATCCCCGAGAACCACACGCGCAACCAGTTCTACCTGCAGAACGTCGCCCAGATCGCCGCCGTCCTCAAGCAGACCGGCCTCGAAGTGCGCATCGGCTCGCTGATCCCCGACCTCGCCGGGCCGACTGCGGTCGACCTGCCGAACGGACAGAAATTGCTGCTCGAGCCGCTGCGCCGCCAGGGCAACCGGATCGGCGTCGACGGCTTCGAGCCCTGCGCGATCCTGCTCAACAACGACCTGTCTGCCGGCATTCCCGACATCCTCGGCAATCTCGACGAACAGTACGTACTGCCGCCGCTGCATGCCGGCTGGGCGGTGCGCCGCAAGTCCAACCATTTCGCCGCCTACGACCAGGTCGCCAACGATTTCGCCAAGGCCATCGGCATCGACCCCTGGCGCATCAACCCGGCCTTCTCGGTCTGCCGCTCGATCAACTTCCACGAGCGCCAGGGCGAGGAATGCCTGGTCGCCAACGTCAGCGCGGTGCTCGATCTGGTGCGCGAGAAGTACAAGGAATACGGCATCGCCGAGACGCCCTACGTCGTCGTCAAGGCCGATGCCGGCACCTACGGCATGGGTGTGATGACGGTGCGCGACGCCGACGAGCTGATCGCCCTGAACCGCAAGCAGCGCAACAAGATGAGCGTGGTCAAGGAAGGCCTGGAAGTCTCCGAGGTGCTGATCCAGGAGGGCGTGCATTCGTTCGAGACGGTCAACGAGGCGGTCGCCGAGCCGGTCATCTACATGATCGACCGCTATGTCGTCGGCGGCTTCTACCGCGTGCATACCGGGCGCGGCAAGGACGAGAACCTGAATGCCCCGGGCATGCATTTCGAACCGCTCGCCTTCGAAACCGGCTGCAACCTGCCCGACTACCGCTGCGGCAATCCCGATTCGCCGCCCAACCGCTTCTACGCCTACGGCGTGGTCGGCCGCCTGGCCTGCCTGGCCGCCGCCGTCGAACTGGAAAGGACGGCCGACGCACTCGAGCAGCCGGCCGCGCTGGTCGCCTGAGCCCCGTGGCCCAACAACTGCATTTCGAACGACACCTGCTGGGCGGCAGCGAACGTTCGCTGCGCCTGGTCTTCGTGCTCGACCCGCTGGACAGCCTGAAAGCCTGGAAGGATTCGTCGGTGGCAATGATGCGCGCCGCGCAGAGCCACGGCCACGACGTCTTCGCCATCGATGCCCGCACGCTGGCCTGGCGCAAGCCGGAAAACGGTCATCCCGGCGGCGTGCATGCCGAAGTCGTCCATCTCCACCTGCGCCCGGACGATCACGACTGGTATCGCGAAACCGGTCGCGAATGGCAGCGCCTGGCCGGTTTCGATGCCGTGGTGATGCGCAAGGACCCGCCCTTCGACAGCGAATACGTCGCCGCCACCTGGCTGCTCGAACGCGCCGAAGCCGAAGGCGTGCGCGTGTTCAACCGGCCGCGGGCCCTGCGCGACCATTCGGAAAAACTGGCGATCCTGGAATTTCCGCAATTCATCCCGTCGACCGCAGTCAGCCGGAACATCGACAGGCTGCAGCACTTCATCGACGAACAGCGCGACGTGATCCTCAAGCCGCTCGACGGCATGGGCGGCGCCGGCATCTTCCGCGTGCATCGCAACGACCCGAACCGCAACGTGATCCTCGAAACGCTGACCGGCGAAGGCAACCGGACGATCATGGCGCAGCAATACCTGCCCGCCATCGCCCAGGGCGACAAGCGCATCCTGCTGATCGCCGGCAAGCCGGTCCCCTATTGCCTGGCGCGCATCCCGAAGGCCGGCGAGACGCGCGGCAACCTGGCGGCCGGCGGAACCGGCGTCGCCCAGGAACTGTCGGCGCGCGACCGTGAGATCGCCGAGGCGCTCGGCCCGATCCTGGTCAAGCGCGGCCTGCTGCTGGTCGGCATCGACGTGATCGGCGAACGACTGACCGAAATCAACGTCACCAGCCCGACCTGCATGGTCGAAATCCGGCAGCAGACGGGTTTTGACGCCGCCGGTGCCCTGATCACCGCCATCGAGCACGCATGCGGGCTGTCCTGAAGGCCTGCCTGACGCTGGCCGCGGCCCTGCTGCTCGCCGCCTGCGGCCGCACCCCCTTGCAGGAACAGCAATCGTACGTTTTCGGCACGCGCGTCGAAGTGATCGTCGTCAGCGCCGACCCGGAACAGGGACGCAAGGCGATCGCCGCCGTTCTGCGCGAATTCGACCGCATGCACCGTGCCTACCACGCGTGGGAGCCATCCGAACTGACCGAGGTGAATTCGGCCATCGCCGCCGGTCGACCGCAGCAGGTGACGCCGGAAATGGCCGACTTCATGCGCGAAGCGCAGGCGCTGTCGGCGCAGGGCGAACACCTGTTCGATCCGGGCATCGGCAAGCTGATCGAACTATGGGGTTTCCACGCCGACGAGTTCGTCGCCCGGCTGCCCGACCGGAAAACGCTCGACGCACTGGTCGCCGCCCATCCCTCGGTCGCCGACCTGGTCATCGACGGGACCACGGTATCCAGCCGCAACAAGGCGCTGGCCCTCGATTTCGGCGGCTACCTGAAGGGCGTCGCGCTCGACCGGGCCGCCGCCATCCTGCGCCAGCAAGGCATCCACGATGCGCTGATCAACATCGGCGGCAACGTCATGGCGCTCGGCAACAAGGAAGGCCGGAAATGGCGGGTCGGCATCCAGCACCCGCGCCAGCCCGGCCCGCTGGCCACCGTGTCGCTGGAGGATGGCGAGGCGATCGGCACGTCCGGCGACTACCAGCGCTACTTCGAAGTCGACGGCAAGCGTTACTCGCACCTGATCGATCCGCGCAGCGGCTGGCCGGTCGACCACACGCAGGCGGTCACCGTGCTGGTACCGGCCGGACCGAAGGCCGGCACGCTGTCCGATGCCACCTCGAAGCCGATCTTCATCGCCGGCCCGGACGGCTGGCGGGCCATGGCCCGGCGCATGGAAATGCCCTACGTACTGCGCGTCGACAGCGCGCAGCACATCCAGGTCACGGCAGCGCTGCACCAGCGACTCGAATACATCGGCCAGCCGCCGGCCATCGACGTCATTCCCTGAAACGCAGGCCTCTGGCGGGATTCCGCCATACCCGACCTCGTTCATTTACATTGTTTCTCAATATTATTTGAGACATCGCTGCGAACGCATGCGACTATCCCCGCTCCTGTTGAACATTACTATGGGGGATAAGCTCAATGGACATGAATACGCTCTGGGAATCTTTACAGAACGCGCTTGGCGGCCAGATACCGCACTTGCTCGGCGCCCTCGGCATCTTCGTCATCGGCTGGCTGATCGCCGTGTCCGTGCGGGCCGGCACCCGTCGCGGCCTGGCAGCCATCGGCATGAATCGCCACTTCAATATATTGACCGGCAATATCATCGATCTGGAACGCCTGATCGCCGTTGCGCTGTTCTGGGTCGTGCTGCTGCTGACCCTGATCGCGGTCTTCAACTCGCTCGACCTGGCCGTCGTCTCCGGCCCCTTCGCGGCGTTCACCACGGAAATCTTCACCTACGCCCCGAAACTGCTCAGCGCGCTGATACTCGGCCTGATCGCCTGGGTTCTCGCCAGCGTCGCGCGGACGCTGACCGTCAAGCTGCTCGACAAGACCACGCTCGACGAAAAGCTCGCCGAACACGCCGAAATGGCACCGATCGCCGATAACCTGTCGCAAGCCCTGTTCTGGCTGATCGTGCTGCTCTTCGTGCCGGCCATTCTCGGCGCACTCGATCTCGATGGCCTGCTCGACCCGCTGCGTGCCATGGTCGGCCGGGTACTCGACATGCTGCCCAACGCCGTTGCCGCGCTGATCATCGGCAGCGTCGGCTGGATCGTCGCCACGGTGCTGCGCAACATCACGGTCAACCTGACGCGCAGTGCCGGCCTCGACCAGTTCGGCCAGAAAGCCGGCCTCGGCGATTCGACGTCGCTGACGCGCATCGCCGGCCTGCTGGTGTTCCTGATCGTCTTCGTGCCGTCGCTGATCTCGGCGCTCGATGCGCTGCGCATCGAAGCCATCTCGCGCCCCGCCACCGACATGCTGGCGCTGATGCTGCAGGCCGTTCCCAAGCTGATCGCCGCGGCGCTGATCCTCACCGTCACCTGGCTGGTCGCCGGCTTCGCCTCGCGTCTGCTGAGCAGTCTGCTGGCCGCCATCGGCTTCGACAAACTGCCCGAGCGCATCAACCTCGCCCATGCCTTCGGAAACAGCACCGCCTCGACGTTTGCCGGCCGCGTCGCCTTCTTCTTCGCGATGCTGTTCGCCGGTGTCGAAGCCGCCGCCCAGCTGGGCTTCAGCCAGGTCAGCGACATCGTCGCCACCTTCATCCGCTTCGGTGGCGACATCCTGCTCGGCAGCACCATCCTGGTCGTCGGTTTCTGGCTGGCCAACATCGCCCACGCTGCGGTCGACCGGGCCAGCGGGGCAAAAACCCAGGGGCTGGCGCGCATCGCCCGCTACGCGATTCTGGCCCTGGTCACCGCCATGGGCCTGCGTGCCATGGGGATCGCCGACGACATCGTCAACCTGGCCTTCGGCCTGACGCTCGGCTCGATCGCCGTCGCCGTCGCCCTCTCCTTCGGCCTCGGCGGACGCGAAGCCGCCGGCAAGCTGATGGAGCACTGGCTGGCCAGACTGCGCCGCGAGGACTGATTCGCCGCCGCGCGAAAGGTGTAGCCCGGCAGCGCTTGCTGCCGGGCTACACCGCCAGTTCGCCATAAACCTGCGTCCTTTTCTTAACAGGCGCCCCGGCTTCGTATAAAGTCGCCCAAGCTTCCGGCATAAGGAAGCTTTACCCCGACGAACCCGCAGGTACGCAGAGAAGAGGCCCTCTTGGCTGGCATTCCATTCCGCAGACCGAGTTTCGCCAACAGCCTGGTGCTGCGCATCGGTCTGCTGATCCTGCTTTCCCTGGCCGCCTTTTCGGTCGGCTTCGTCCAGTTGCTCGGCCTGCCCACGGTTCAACGCCTGGCCGAATCCCAGCTGAAGCTGGCCGCCGAACAGGTCGAATCACGTTACGGTCGACTGCTCGATTCGGTCGAAATCACCTTGCGCAGCAGTCAGAGCTGGGCCCGCAACGGTCAGCTCGACCAGGGCCAGCTGCTGCGCTTCAACGACCTGTTCTTCCCCATCCTGGCCAACAACCGGGAAATCAATTCGGTGATCTTCGCGCACGAATCGGGACGCGAGATCTTCCTCCTGCTCGGCGCCAACGGCGGCTGGGTCAACCGGATCAGCAATCCGGCGGAATGGGGACGCCAGACCTACTGGATTTACTGGACCCCCGATCGCCGCATCGAGCGCGTGGAAATGCAGGAGCGCGATTACGACGCGCGCCAGCGCCCCTGGTTCACGGGCGCCATCGCCCTCGAGCGCGACGAACAGATCCACTGGACACAACCCTACGTGTTCTTCACCTCCGGACAGCCGGGCATCACCGCATCGATGCGCTGGCAAGCGGCCGATGGTTCGAAATACGTCATCGCACACGACGTCCGGCTCAGCGACATGGCCAGCTTCACCAGCCAGCTGGCGCTTGGCGAACGGGGCCAGGCCGCCTTGCTGCTCGACGACGGCAGAGTGATCGCGCCACCTCGCGATGCCCGCTTCGCCGATCCGGAAGCGATGCGCAAGGCCCTGCTCAAGACCCCCGAAGCGCTGGCCCTGCCGGAACTCGGTGCCGCCCTGCAACGCTGGCGGGACGCCCCGGCACCGGCCGCCGGCATGCATCTGCACGATCGTCCCGACGGCATCTGGTTCAGCCTGTTCCGCCACATCGAGCCGCAGCGCAGCAATCTGTGGGTCGGCGTGATCGCCCCGCGCGCCGAATACATCCCGATCCGCGGCGGCGACCTCGGCCTGCTGGGTATCATCCTGCTGCTCGCCCTCGGGCTGGGCACGGCCGTCGCGGTCCGCATCGCCCGCCGCTTCGGGCGGCCGCTCGCCGCACTCGGCGAGGAAAGCCAGCGCATCGGCCGGCTCGAACTCGACGCCCCGGTCATCGTCGACGCCCCGTGGCACGAAGTCGCCCGCCTGTCCGAAGCCATCGAGGCCATGCGCCAGCAATTGCAGTTCTCGCAGCAGGCATTGCAGAACATCAACGCCGATCTCGAACAGACCGTTGCCCTGCGCACGCGAGCCCTGCGCCAGAGCCAGGAAGACCTGCAAAAACGCGAAGGCCTGCTGCGCGCCCTGCTCGACACCCTGCCCAATCCGATCTTCTACAAAGGTGCCGATACCCGTTTCCTGGGCTGCAACCGCGCCTACGAGGAATTCTTCGGCATCGACCGCAACGCTTTCGTCGGCAAGCGCGTGCTCGACCTCGACTACCTGCCGCTCGACGAGCGCCAGGCCTATCAAGCCGAGGACGAAAGGATCATCGGCGAAGCCGGCTGCATCGTCCGCGAGATGCTGATGCCGAATGCCGACGGCAGCCTGCGCGACACGCTCTACTCGGTGAACGGCTTCCTCGCCCCCGACGGCACGCCGGGCGGGCTGATCGGCGTGATCGTCGACATCACGCCGCAGAAGAACGCCGAACGCGACGCCGGCCGGGCCCGCGCCGCTGCAGAAGCGGCGGCTGCCGCCAAATCGGATTTCCTGGCCAACATGAGCCACGAAATCCGGACCCCGATGAACGCCATCATCGGCATGAACCATCTGGCGCTGCAGACCGAACTGACGGCCAAGCAGCGCAATTACCTGAACAAGGTCGATGTCGCGGCCAAGGGCCTGCTCGGCATCATCAACGACATCCTCGACCTGTCGAAAATCGAAGCCGGCATGATGCGCTTCGAACGCACCCCCTTCAGTCTCGATGCCACCCTGCGCCACCTCGGCGATCTCAATGCGCAGAAAGCCCGCGAGCGCGGCCTCGAACTCCTGTTCGACCTGGGCGCCGACGTGCCGGACCGGCTGATCGGCGACCCCCTGCGCCTCGGCCAGGTCCTGCTCAACCTGGTCGGCAACGCGATCAAATTCACCGAGCAAGGCGAAATCACCGTCACCGTCGATCTGGTCGAACGTCGCGAACGCGATCTGCGCTTGCGCTTCGTCGTCAGCGATACCGGCATCGGCATGAACCCCGAACAGGTGGCCAACCTGTTCACCGCTTTCACCCAGGCCGACAGTTCAACCACCCGCAAATACGGCGGTACAGGACTCGGCCTGTCGATCTGCAAGCGCATCGTCGACCTGCTCGGCGGCAGCATCGAAGCGACCAGCGAGCCCGGCGCCGGCAGCCGCTTCACCTTCGAACTCGACTTCCCGGTCGCCGAAGGCGACGCCGAGGCACCGCGCCGTCTCGGCCTGCCCGACCGCCTGCGCACCCTGGTTGTCGACGACAATGCCGGCGCCCGTGAAGTCTTCGCCCACATGCTGGCCACGCTCGGCATCGATTGCCGGGTCGCCGCCAGCGGCAGCGAAGCACTGGTCGAGATCGCCAGCGCCCAACGAGCCGGCGAAGACTACGGACTGGTGCTGGTGGACTGGAAGATGCCGGTGATGGACGGGGTCGAACTGCTCGCCGCGATCCGGCGGGAAACCGCCCAGCCGCCGGCAATCATCATGACCACCGCGCACGACCACGAAGAACTGCGCGATGCGCTAGGCGAACTGCCGGTCAACGCCATCCTCGGCAAACCGGCGACGCCTTCGACGCTGTTCGACGCAATCATGGTCGCCCTGCACCGCGCCCCGGCGCCGGTCGGCGCCAGCCACCAGACGACGCGGCCGTGGTTCGCCGGCAACCGCCGGGTGCTGCTGGTCGAGGACAATGCGGTCAACCGCGAACTGGCCGAAGAAATGCTGTCGGCCACCGGCCTGCTCGTCGCCACCGCCGAAAACGGCGCACTTGCGGTCGACCAGGTGCGCAACGGAAATTTCGACCTGGTACTGATGGACTGCCAGATGCCGGTGATGGACGGTTACGAGGCAACCCGCCAGATCCGCGACGAACTCGAACGCTTCGACCTGCCGATCGTCGCCATGACCGCCAACGCCCTGCCCGCCGACCGCGAACGCTGCCTGGCCGTCGGCATGAACGACCACATCGCCAAGCCGATCGACGTCGGCATGCTTTACGCCACACTGCAGCGCTGGCTGGGCGAAGCCGCGGCGACAGCGCCGGTACCGACATCGTCCGAACCGCGCAACGAACGACTGAACCGCGCTGCCGCGCTGGCCCGCGTCGGCGGCAAGGCCGACTTCTACGCCAAACTGCTGAAACGTTTCGCCACCGACCAGGCCGACCTGCCGGCGCGTCTCGATCGCGCCCTGGCCGCCGGCGCCGGCGACGAACTGATCCGTCTGGCCCACACGCTGCGCGGGCTGGCCGGCAACATCGGGGCCGAACGGCTTGCCGCCCTGGCCGGCGAACTGGAAAAAGCCATGCGCGAGGAGTCGACCGCAGCCGCCATCCAGCCGCGTATCGACCGACTGGCCGAGGAACACCACGCACTGCTCGCGCAGATTGCGGCCGACGGCAGCGACCGCGCGCCGCCACCGGCCCCGGGCAACCCGGCCACCCCGGAAGCGCTGGCCCGCCTGCAACTGCTGCTCGACAACGACGACGCCTCGGCCGTCCGCCTGTTCGACACGCTCGCCGACGGCTTGCGGCAACAGACGGAGACCGCTACGGTCGACCGTCTCGAACGCCTGATTTACCAATACGATTTCGAAGACGCCAGCGCGCTGTTGCGCGAAATCCTCGCCCCTCTTTCGCCCCGCCCGAAAACGCCATGACCAGCCTGCTCCCCAAGCAAAGCATCCTCGTTGTCGACGACACCCCCGAGAACATCGACCTGCTCAGTGAAATCCTGTGCGGCGACTACCGCGTACGAGCCGCCATCTCGGGCGAAAAAGCGCTCAAGATCGTCTATTCCGACGAGCCGCCCGATCTGATCCTGCTCGACATCATGATGCCCGGGCTGTCCGGCCTGGAAATCTGCCGCCGCATCAAGGCCAACCCGGACCGCCGGCACATCCCGATCATCTTCGTCACCGCGATGACCGCCACCGCAGACGAGGAACTCGGTCTGGCCACCGGCGCCGTCGACTACATCATGAAGCCGATCAGTCCGCCCATCGTGCGGGCCCGCGTACGCACCCACCTGGCGCTCTACGACCAGTCGCGGGAACTCGAACGCATGGTCCGCCAGCGCACCCACGAACTGATGACGACGCGCCAGCAGATCATCCGCCGGCTTGGCCGGGCCGCCGAATTCAAGGACAACGAAACCGGCAACCACGTGCTGCGCATGAGCCACTACGCCCGGCTGATCGCCGAAGCACACGGCCTGGGCGCCGAAACCGCCGGCATCATCTTCAATACCGCGCCGATGCACGATGTCGGCAAGATCGGCATTCCCGACGCCATCCTGCTCAAACCGGGCAAGCTCACGCCGGAAGAGTGGAAAGTCATGTACCAGCACCCGATCATGGGCGCCGAAATCATCGGCAAGCACGACAACGAACTGCTGGAAACCGCCCGCATCATCGCCCTCAGCCACCACGAAAAATGGGATGGCAGCGGCTACCCGCAAGGGCTCAAGGGTGAAGCCATTCCGCTCGAAGGACGCATCGTCGCCATTGCCGACGTCTTCGACGCACTGGTTTCCGTCCGCCCCTACAAACCGGCGATCGGACTCGAACAGGCGCTGGCGATGATGGACGAGCAGATCGGCAAGCACTTCGATCCGGCGCTGATGGCCGCCTTCCACCGCGCCCTGCCGGAAATCCTGCGCATCCGCGAAATCTACGCCGACGAACACGGCGCGCTGACCGACCTCGAATTCCAGATCAAGGAAATCTACGAGCACGCCCAGGAACCGACCGGCTACCCCGCCGTGCTCACCAACCCGAAGGATTGCGACTGCTGATCACGCCGGCTGCCGGGAATCGACAACCAGCGTCACCGGCCCGTCGTTGACCAGCGCCACCTGCATGTCGGCGCCGAACACGCCGCTCGGCACCGGCCGTCCCAGTTCGGCGGACAGCAGCGCCACGAAACGGTCGAACAGCGGCGCCGACACTTCGCCGCACGCCGCCCCGCTCCACGACGGCCGGTTGCCTTTCCTGACCGAGGCAAACAGCGTGAACTGGGAAACCGCCAACACCTCGCCGGCAATCTCCTGAACGTTCAGGTTCATCACGCCCGCCGGGTCGGCAAACAAGCGCAGACGGGCGATCTTGCCGACCATCCAGGCCAGATCGCGCTCGTCGTCTGCCGTTTCGAAACCGGCCAGCACCAACAGGCCCGGCCCGATTTTTCCGACGATTTCGCCGTCGACCGCAACCGACGCCTGGCGCACCCGCTGGATCACCGCCCGCATCGATCAGTCCCGGCCGGCCAACGCCTCGCGCAGCAACGCTGCGCGCTCGGCCAGCACATCGCGGCCCGGCTCCTGGCGCGGCCAGATCAGGCCGACACCGTCGTCGGCATGGCGCGGCAGTACGTGAATGTGGAAATGTCCGACCGTCTGCCAGCCCGCCTCGCGATTGCATTGCAGCAGATTCAGGCCGGCCGGCTGGAAAGTCGCTTGAATGGCATGTGCGACGCGGTGCGCGGTACGCATCGCCGCGGCCGCCTCGTCGGCCGTCAGGTCGAACAAGGTCTCGGCATGGCGCTTGACGATGACCAGCGCATGGCCCGGCGTCACCTGGCCGATATCGAGGAAAGCCAGCGTCTGCTCATCTTCGTAAATGCGGGCGGCGGGAATTTCCCCGGCGAGCAGTCGGCAGAAAATGCAGCTGCCGACGGCAGAGGTATCGACGAATTCAGGCATCTCGTTTCCTGGGTCTTGTTTGAAGAACCGCCATTCTGATCATATTCCCGAAATATTCATCCCTGCCGTGCGTAGGGAAATATAATTTCCCGCGTATTCCACCGGCTTGCCGAAAGCTTTCGGCAGCTGCCAAAAATCACTTTCACAGGGAGGTCCTGCGCAATGAAGATTTCCTCCAAGCTTTACCTGCTCACCGCATCCCTGCTCTGCGTCGCCATGGCGATGGGCGGGCTCGGACTCTACGGCATGAGTATCGCCGTCGGCGGTCTCGAAACCGTTTACAACGACCGCGTCGTACCGCTCAAGCAGATCAAGGAAATTGCCGACGCCTATGCGGTAAACATCGTCGACACCACGCACAAGGTGCGCAACGGCAGTCTGACCACCGCCCAGGGCCTGGCCTCGCTCGACGAGGCGGAGCAGAAAATCCGCAGCAACTGGCAAGCTTATGTTGCCACCCGCCTGGTCCCGCAGGAAGAAGCCCTGGTCAAGGAAATCGAGCCGCAAATCAAACAGGCCGATCAAGCCACCGCCAAACTTCGCGCGCTGCTGCAGCGCGGCGACAATGCCGAAATCGCCGCATTCTCGGCACAAGCCCTCTATCCCGCCATCGATCCGGTCTCCGACTCCTTCAGCCGTCTGGTCAGCCTGCAGCTCGACGTGGCCAAACAGACCTACGACGACGAGATTCGACACTACCAGGAACTGCGCACCACCAATCTGCTCATCCTGCTGATCGCGCTGGTCATCGGAATCGGCGTATCGATGTTCGTCGTCCGGCGTTCGGTCGAAGCCCCCATTGCACAAGCTCGCCAGGCGGCGGCAGCGATCGCCGCCGGCAACCTCGGCGAAGGCATCGATGCCAGCCGCAACGACGAAATGGGTGCCCTGCTCAAATCGCTGGAAGAGATGCGGCAGCAGCTGCGTCAGCTGGTTGCCCATCTGAAGGAAAACGCGGCCGGCGTCTCCGGCGCCTCGGCGCAGCTGTCCACGGCATCGGGCGAAGTCGCCAAAGCCATCGCGCTGCAATCGGAATCCGCCGCCTCGATGGCCGCCGCTGTCGAACAGATGACCGTTTCCGTCAATCACGTCGGCGACAGTGCCGTCGAAGCCCGGCAGATCACCCAGGAAACCGGCGAACAATCGGCCACCGGCAATCGCGTCATCCAGGAAACGGTGGCCGAAATGCAGAACATCTCGCAGGTCGTCGCCGAGGCATCGCGCACCATCCAGTCGATGGATGCGAATTCGCAAAATATCGGCGGCATCGTCCAGGTCATCCGCGAAGTCGCCGAGCAGACCAACCTGCTCGCACTCAACGCTGCCATCGAAGCCGCACGCGCGGGCGAACAGGGCCGCGGCTTCGCCGTCGTTGCCGATGAAGTCCGCAAGCTGGCCGAACGGACGGCCCAGGCCACCACGCAGATCGGCAACATGATCGGCGACCTGCAGGCCTCGGCCCAGGCGGCGGTCGGCACCATGGCACAAGTGGTCGGCAAGGTCGAAACCGGCGTCGTGCTGGCCAACCGCACCAGCGAATCGATGCTCGGCATCAACGAACGGGCGCAACAGGTCGTCGCCGTGGTCAACGAGATTTCCGAAGCCTTGCGCGAACAGGGCGTGGCAAGCAACGACATCGCCATCAACGTCGAACGCATCGCCCAGATGTCGGAAGAAAACAGCTCGGCCACCCGCTCCGTCGCAGACACCGCGCGTCAACTGGAAACCCTCGCCGCCGATACCGAACGCAGCGTCGCCATCTTCCGGATCTGAACGATCACCCGCCGCCGGCAGGCACGCCGCCGGGTTTCACGTGAAACCCGCGTCGGCGGCCGGCGTATCATGCGCAGCGCCCCCAACATCGACGACTGACGAGACACGCGCATGATCTACACCTACCGCTACACCTTCCTGGAAAACTCGGGACGCCTCAGGACCGACAGCGAGAAGATCGACGCCGATCAATGGCTGACCTACCTGCAGGCCAACGCAGCGCGTTACGGCAATCTGCACGACTACGTCGTCGCTTCGTTGAAGGCCATCCAGGAAGACGACCCGCTGATCGCCGCCGCGGTCGTCGCCGAGATCGACGACACCTATCGCGACGGCGAACCGACAGCCGCGTTCCAGTTCCTGATGTATTGCTGGACGGCCTTCAAGGCCGGCGAAATCTCGGCCACCGCCTGGGCTGCCGCACTGGCCAGCGCCTGGCAATCGGGTCAGCGATCGCTGCCGGATGGCGTTGCGCTGGCCGAAAACCTGCTGCTCAGGATGTTCCGCTCAGCGGACCGCGAAGCCCTTTTCCAGGTCGGCGCCAGCCGCAAGGATTGGGACGGCTACCAGGCGGCGCTGCCGGAACGTGTCGAAATCTATCGGGGAATTTCCAGCGGCAGCAAGTTCCAGGAAAACGGCCTGAGCTGGACCACCAGCCCGGAAGAAGCCAAGAAATTTGCCGCCAGACAGGTGTCGACCGCAACCCAGATCCCCGGCGTGATCCGCGCCCTGGTCCCCGGATCGGCCATCCTGGCCGTGTTCGATTTTGCCCAGGAAGTCGTGGTCGACCCGACGATTCCCAAGGAAAACGTCAGCACCAACTTCCTCAACGGCAGCGGTCTGACGAAATTCCGTCAGAACTGGAAGAAACTTCAGGCGGAAGAAACCCGAAAAATCCGCGAAGCCCGCCGGGGCGGCTGAGCAAGGTTTTTATTCCAGGGTGCATCACGGCAATTCCACGCGAGCCCCTTACGCCAACCGTACGGCATACGCTCTGACTTCCGGAGAATATTTTTTGGTTCTGATCAAGGCTCCATTCACTCAGGTAATGGAACCTCCTCGATTTCCGGGGTGATTCACTAGCACCAACGGACGTTACTAAATTCCCCGTGGCTGAGGCTGCTCCCCAATTACTTGAAAGTTGAAGCAATCAACAACTTCACGCGCTCGACAAACCCGAGGTTGAGCGGCTTATCCAGATGTTCCCAGGCGTCTTCGCACAGACTCTGAATGTCACCCGTGTCGATTTGATCAAGGCGATCAGGAACCGTGAGGCCCAGATTCGTAGCCAGTGACAAGGCAATGTAATCGCCAAACTCATGGTTTACCGCGCCCGGCAATTCGCAAAATGATTTATCCGATCCATGCTGCCGATTCCCGTGCTGCAATAGGGCGGAAATCAAACGTATGGCGTGGTAATCAAAGCTCCCGCCAGTTTTGTGCGCCAGTTGCGGCTCAAGCTGCAACACAGGAATGGTCAACAGTTCGTGGATGTTCCACTCAAAATTATCTTCAAGATAATTCTCTTCGCCAATCGATTTCAAATACTGCTGCACGCGCCTGAAGGCTACTGACAGTTTTCCATGGGCATAGCCGTCAAGCTCCGGCGAATTCGACAAGGCGCGAAGTAGATTATCCAGCGCTATCCTCAGGTTCTCGTCGGTTTGCCGAGTCGCAAACGAATGGCCATGAAACACGCGCTGCATGGCGGAAAGATACTGGCCGGTTGCGGACTGCGGAACCGCCCGGTGCAGCCAGTGCAGCAAGGGCATCAGGTCGATGAAGTCGCCGAGGAAATGGCTCAGGTCCATCTCCAGTTTGATGGGCGGTTCGTCCACCGGGAGCGGCTCAGGCGCAACACCCCGGTGCCGCAACTCGTTCTTGGCCAGGCCGAGCAGGCTTTCGACGAGCTCATACCGATCTTTCTCGAACCAGATCGGGGTGATGCCCAGCTTGGCCAGTTCCGCGTTGCGCTGGGCGATCTCCGCAGCGGTCTCCGGGGCTTGCTCGATGGCGAAGTGCTGTTTGATCTCCTCCTCTTCGCCCATGTCTTCCCTGATCTTCCTGAATACCTGAACCGTTCGGTCATTGCTCAGGCTACAGCCCAAAAAGAGCAGACTGCTGTTCTTGTAATGGTAGGCAAGCAGCTTGGGGATGGGTTTGTGCAGATTCAGGCTGCCGTTGCCGTAGGCCTCGTCGTATTGGTTCTTGCTGAGGATGCAGCGTTTCGGCTCACGAATATCCCCGTGCAGCTTGATGACCGTGATCTTCTTCGGATCGGGCTGCTCCAGCGCATGCAGGCCATTGATCACCTGCACCCTGCCGGCCTCGCCGGTTTCAAACGACAGCTCCAGCAAGCGATCATAATTGGTGGTGATCACCGTATCCGTGAACAGCTCGGAGATGCGCCAGACCACATCGGGGATCGTGGGATTGCGAGAGAACTCATCGCGAATTTCGTTGATGAACACCTCGCGGCCCCGAACAGCTTCGATCTCTTCCAGCACCGTTTCGTAAGCGCCGGCAGCCAGCAGTTCTTCGATGCGTTCCTCAGCGATATGCGCCGTTTTGCCCTGGTGGCGCAGATGCTCCTTCCAGCTTGAAAACCCCGCCGATGCCGAAATGCCCGCGCCGACAAACGGCACCACCGCCCCGGCAGCCATGAGATTAACAAGCTGATCGAAGTGATCCACATTGCGCTGGAACCAATGGTCATCACCAAGCTGCTCCTGAAACCAGGATTCGCCCAGCGCCTCGTGACGACAGGCTTTGCGAAATGCCTGGAACGCCTCGTCGTAGCCGTTTCTATCCCCCGCAAACAGCGCCTTGCTGGGCAGGGGCAAGGCATCAACGCCATAGTCAATCCGGGCCGCCTGCCCCTCCTCGCTATCCAGCCACTCGTTGAAATCGGCAAAGTGCTCGTAGCGAGTGTGCTCGTCTTCGTCGCACCAGATTTTGTGCAGCGCCGGCGTCATACCCTGTTACTCAGCAGATGGCCTGCTCGACGAGGGCGTCGGCGAGGTGGAGCTGGGTGGTTTGGGCGTCGCAGAGGCGGGACTTGAGCTTGTCGCACAGGGCCATCAACTCGTCGACTTTGGCGACGATGCGGTGTTGTTCGGCGAGCGGCGGAAGCGAGACAGGGTAAGACCAAAGTTTCTCAGACACCAATTTGCACGTTCCATGCGACGAGCGATCAACGAGCGCAACGAACGCTCCTTTCATCGCTTGCATGAAGGTCAGAAGATAGGCTCCAAGTTCGGGCGGGATAACCAGTGCCTTCATGTCCTGGTTGATCGTAACTTCGCATTCTGAGATCGCCACAGGGAACGAATGGGCCAAAATCATTCCTCGAACAACCATAAGCAAACTGCCCGGAGGGATTTTCTTCAGCGAGCTATTCGAAATTGCCGCCTCAGAGACATGATCCTCAGCGTCGGTGATGAGGTTCCGTTTCATGTCCTTGGGAGATACCCAAGGAATGTTTCCTGTCCAGTATTCCGCGTTGGACTTACTAGGGGTAGCACCGCCAAGAATATCTCCAAGCTGACCAAGCGAAACCGTTGCCCAGCCGGGTAGCGTGTGCTTATAAGGTCTGGCGGCGATCTTCTTGAGCAGTTCGCTGGCGGGATCGTCGTTCGGGTCTTGCGGGACGAGCTTGCCCATCACCGCCAGTTGCAGGATGGTTTGCTTGAGCTGGGCTATGCTCTCTTCGGTCGTGAACAGCGTGTCGAAGTGGCCGGCGATGCGCTGCCAGGCGCTGGCGAATTGTGTGTGATCGGCGGCGCTGGTCAGCGCGCTCAGCAAGGTTTCCACCAGCGTTTGATGGGCGCCGAGGCTGGCCTCGGTTTCTTGCTCAAACTGGTCGCACAGCGCCATCAGTTCGTCGACTTTGGCGACGATGCGGTGTTGTTCGGCGAGCGGTGGTAATACAACAACCAACGGATTGAGTTTTTCCAGCGAAATGTTTGCGATGTTTGTCGTTTGACTTGCAGAATCAATCAACGATGCGCGCACTTGTGGTGCCCGTAAAAAACACATCAGATAGCTGGGATTCAGTTGATAAGGCCTGATAACTCCCAAGAAGCCACCAAATGTAGCTTGCTCCACTGGCATTGAGCCTGCATAGGACACCTTTCCAACAAGTTCTCTGCTATTGGCCATCGACATCACAATATCGCCGGTATGCAGATACTGATCATCACGCCGAATGAACGATGAGTCGATGTAGAGAAGATCTTCCCAATCAATCTCAGCTTGAACATTGGCCGTTCTGAGGCAGGCTACCAGTCCAGGACCAGGTTCACTATTCTTTTCACTGGCTGGGAAAGTGATACCACGCACGATGGACACAAATGAACCGAGTCGTGCGAGGCTCCATCCATTAGGCAGGGCAATCTGTAAGTCTTGGTTTGAAATTGGAGGCAGTGGCTTGTCCTTCTTAATCTTGCCTTCCTTCACCAGCCTCGCCTTCTCAGCTGCGATCTTCCTGAGCAGTTCGCTCGCCGGTTCGTCGCTCGGGTCCTGCGGCACCAGCAGGCCACGCACGGCGAGTTCCAGAATCAGCTCGCGCAGCTTTTTGATCCCGTACAGCTCGACTTTGCTGGACGAACCCCGGCCGGCGGTGGATTTGCGTTTGAGGGCGGCGGTCCACAGATCGAGGTGATCCGTGACGAGGGATTCCACGGGCGACACGGCGTTCATGCCTGACCCTCACGCTGGTTTTTGAGCAGGGCGCAGGCGCTCCAGCCTTGCTGGCTGGCTTCGTTCATGTACCAATTGCGGGCGTAGAGGTTGTCGAGGCGCATGAGATGGCGCAGGTGGATCCAGGTCAAATTGCTACGCAGTGCGTAGCAAATCTGCTCAACGATCCGCCAGTAGGCTTCGATCATGGCGATGTGTTCAACCCGGCTCATGCGTCGCGCTCCAGTGCGGCGGCGAGGACGCCCTTGAGCTGGTCGCGCAGCGACTGGATGTCTTTCTGTTGATCCTTGTACTGAGTCAGCAGTTTTTCGGGATCGTGGCTGATCTGCTCGCCGACGTGCGGGTTCTTGATGTCGAGGTTGTAGTTGCGGGCGGCGATATCATCAAGGCTGACTTTCCACGCCTGCGGGGTTTCGACGCGGGCAGCGAAGCCGTTGGTTTCGTCGCCCCACCAGGCGCATTCGCTGGCGAATTCCTCGAACTGCATGGGGCGGGTCTTGTTGTAGCTGGTGACGCCTTCGGGGTAGGGGTGCTCGTAGAACCAGACTTCCTTGCTTGCCGGCCATTCGGCTTCGGGCTTTTTGGTGAAGAAGAGAATGTTGGTCTTGATGCCGGTGTAGGGATTGAACACGCCATTGGGCAGGCGAACGATGGTGTGCAGATGGCATTGCTCCAGCAGCATTTGCTTGAGGCGGGTCTTCATGCCTTCCCCGAACAGAAAGCCGTCGGGCAGGACCACGGCGGCGCGGCCGTGGCTCTTGAGCAGGCGGACCACCAGCGCCATGAACAGGTCGGCGGTTTCGCGGGTGCGCAGGGTTGCGGGGAACTGGTTTTCGACGCCGTCCTCTTCCATGCCGCCAAAGGGCGGGTTGGTGATGATGACGTTGACGCGGTCGGCCTCGCCGTAGTCGGTGTAGGCGCGGCGGCTGAGCATGTTGTCGTGCTCGATCTGGGTCGGGGTGTCGATGCCGTGCAGGATCATGTTGGTGGTGCACAGCATGTGCGGCAGGGCTTTTTTCTCGACGCCATGGATGCTGGCGACGAGGACGGCTTCGTCCGCCGCGTTCTTCACGTAGCGGTTGCGCTTGTGGTCGATGGCGCAGGCGAGAAAGCCGCCGGTGCCGCAGGCGGGGTCGAGCACGCTCTCATTGAGCTGGGGATCGACCCGGTCGACGATGAATTTGGTAACGGCGCGGGGGGTGTAGAACTCGCCCGCATTGCCGGCGCTTTGCAGGTCTTTGAGGATCTGTTCGTAGATGCTGCCGAAGGTGTGGCGGTCTTGCGTGTTGTTGAAATTGATCTCACAGATCTTGTTGATGACCTGCCGCATCAGGGTGCCGGACTTCATGTAGTTGTAGGCATCCTCGAAGACGTTGCGGATGACCTTGGCGCGCTCGCCGGTGGGACCGCTGACCGCGAGCTTGTTCTTCAGCGTGGGAAAGAGCTGGAGGTTCACGAAGTCGCCCAACTCGTCGCCGGTCATGCCTTCGGGGTCGGCCGCCCAGTTGCGCCAGCGCAGGTGCTCGGGCAGCGGCGATTTGTAGTGATCTTCCAGCAGTTCGATTTCGGCTTCGCGGTCATCGTAAATTTTGAGGAAGAACATCCAGACTAACTGGCTGATGCGCTGGGCGTCGCCGTCGACGCCGACATCCTTGCGCATGATGTCCTGGATGGATTTGATGATGCCGCTGACGTTGCTCATGGTGCTTTCTGACTGCTTAACTTGCTTGTTTGAAGAGTTCGGTTTCGAGGGCTTGCAAAGCGGCTTCGTATTGCGCCTTGCCACCAAAGACGCCGTTGATGATTTCCACCGGCGTGCCCAGCCGCTTGAAGGGATCAAGCTTGAGGACGTTGTTGTTCTCGATGCTGACAATGCCTTCGTCGGCGTATTTGTCGAGCAGGGCCTCCAGCACCGCACGCGCCTTGTCGCCGTATTGGGTGAAGTAGTTGCGCTTCTTGACGTTGTTGGCGCGCTCGGCGCGGGTAAGGGGGGGCTGGTCAAAGGCGATGTGGCAGATGAGGTCGAAATCGCCGTAGTCCTTGCCGACTTCCCTGGCAAGCTTGGGCAGCTCGATGCCGTATTCGGCGAGCGCCTCGATGATGGCAGCCTTCTTCTTGCTGCCGTTCCACTTTTGCAGGAAGTTGTCCAGCGAGCCGAATTCCTGGCGGATGTTCTTGCGGCTGTAGTCGCGGTAGCTTTCGGTGACCATCTTGCCGTCTTCGCCATAGACCTCGACGCGCTCGGCGACGATGTAAACCGTGACGCCGCCGACGTGATACTTCTTGATGATTTCGCCTTCTTCACCCTCCCCTTCGCCCTCTTCGCCGTCGCCTTCGGGATCGGGGGGAACGGGGTCGTCGTCATCGTCAGGCTCGTAAATGACGACCGGCTCACCATCGAAATCCGGGTCCTTGAAGAGCTCGGTGGCCTTCTTGAAATCCATGATGGTGAAGAAGTATTTGTTCTGCGATTCTTCGATGCGCGTGCCACGGCCGACGATCTGCTTGAAGGTGGTCATCGAGTTGATGGTTTTGTCGAGGACGATGAGCTTGCAGGTCTTGGCATCGACGCCGGTGGTCAGCAGTTCCGAGGTGGTGGCGATGACGGGGTATCTGCTTTCCGGGTCGATGAAGTTGTCCAGTTCGGCCTTGCCCTCGATGCTGTCGCCGGTGATGCGCATCACGTACTTGCTATTGGCTTTCGCCAGAGGGCCTGAAGCATTGACGATGGCCTTACGCATGCGTTCGGCGTGGTCGATGTCTTCGCAGAAGATGATGGTCTTCTGGAACGGGTCGGTGGCGTTGAGCAGCTTCATGACGCGCTCGGCGACGAGCTTGGTGCGCTGGTTGAGCACCAGGATGCGGTCCATGTCGATCTGGTTGTATTCGCGCTGCTCGATCTCGTTGCCGAGATCGTCTTTCATGCCGGGCGGCGGCGTCCAGCCGTGAATATCCTTGTCGATGTCGATCCGCACCACTTTGTAGGGGGCGAGGAATCCGTCCTGAATGCCTTGTTTCAGCGAGTAGGTGTAGATCGGTTCGCCAAAATAGGTAATGTTGGAGGCGTATTTGGTTTCCTTGGGTGTGGCGGTCATGCCCAGCTGGATGGCACCGTCAAAATATTCGAGGATTTCTTTCCAGGCGGAATCATCGTTGGCGCTGCCACGGTGACACTCGTCGATCACGATCAGATCAAAAAAATCGCGCTTGACCGACTTGAATATCTTGTCTTCCTCATCGGGGCCGGTGAGTGCCTGATAGAGGCCCAGATAAACCTCGTAAGACGGGTCAATCTTGCGGTTGCGGATCTTGGTCATGACCGAGCCGAAGGGCTTGAAGTCGTTGACCAGTGTCTGGTCCGCCAGAATGTTGCGGTCGACCAGGAAAAGGATGCGTTTTGCCTTCTTGGCCTTCCAGAGACGGTAGATGATCTGGAAGGTGGTGTAGGTCTTGCCGGTGCCGGTGGCCATGACCAGTAGCAGGCGCTTTTCGCCTTGGGCCACTTTTTCGATCACGCGGTTGATGGCTTCGGCCTGGTAATAGCGGGGCTCCTTGTTGCTGCCATCATCGTGATACGGTTCGGTAACGAGGGATTCCTGATCGTCCGCAATACCTCTGAAACGCTTGTAGCGCGCCCACAGTTCTGCTGGCGATGGAAACGCATCCAGCCCGAATTCGGTTTCAGTGTCTTCGCCTTCGGCAGCCACCTTGTTATGGCTGGCAAAGCCTTCACCGTTGGAACTGAAGGCGCAGGGCACATCGAGGATTTCGGCATAACCCAGGGCCTGCTGCAAGCCATGGCTGATGGTGTAGTTGTTTTCCTTGGCTTCGACCACCGCGACCGGCACACCTTTTTCCTTCTGGAGCACGTAGTCGGCGAATTTCTTCTTTTTCTTGTTGCGCGAGGATAGATTGCCGCGAACGACTACCGGTCCCGGCGTCAAGGTCACCTCACGGCGAATCTGCGTCATCTCGTCCCAACCCGCCTGGACGATGGCGGGCGTGATGAACTTGGCCTTGATGTCAGACTCGCTGAGTTCCTTCTTCTCGTTGCTATCCATCAGGTGAGTCCAAAGTTGGATGGGATATGGCTTGTTTGCGCCATCGGTATGCTGGTCAGCCTTGAAGTCTACCCGGTTTCTGCAATGTCAGCTTAGCGGCATATTGCGTCCACTCAACAAACTGTCAACGGTAAAAATTAGACCGAGAGGCTGAAAATCAAAAAGCCGACCTAGGGGTCGGCTTTTAAAATCCTGGGAAATCCAGAAAACTTGAACCAAAACTCGGTCAAATATCAATCCGCGCATTCAAAGCATTGTTTTCAATGAATTCCCTACGCGGTTCTACATTTTCCCCCATCAGCGTGGTGAAGATCTCATCGGCGGCAATTGCATCGTCGATCTGCACGCGCAGCAGGCGGCGGACGGTCGGGTCCATGGTGGTTTCCCACAGCTGCTCGGGGTTCATTTCGCCGAGGCCCTTGTAGCGCTGTTTGCTGATGCCGCGTTCGACTTCGTTGAGCAGCCACTTCATGGCTTCGCCGAAGTTGGTGATCAGCTGCTTCTTCTCGCCGCGGGCAATGTAGGCGCCGGCACCGAACAGGTCGGCCAGGGTTTCGGCAGTGCGCTTGAGTTGCAGGAAATCGCCGGATAGCAGCAGGTCTTCATCGATCAGACCGACCTTGAGGTTGCCGTGGTGCATGCGTTCGACGCGCAGGATCCAGCGTTCCTGGATGTCGTCGAACTTCGGTACCAGGTGGGTGCCGGCCGGAACGTGGGCGCCGATCAGTTCGGCGCTGGCGCGGGTTTTTTCCTCGCTGGACAGGTCGACCGCAAGATTGTGGCGAACGATGGCGTGCAGCACGTCCGGATTGATCAGGTGCGCCAGGCGTTCGATGACGGCCTCGGTGGCCAGCCAGTTGCGGGCCAGGGCTTCCAGCGCCGGGCCGGTGATCGGTTCGGCATCGGCACGGGGCGTCAGCACGGATTCGGAGAGCGCCGAGTTGAGCAGGAACTGGTTGTATTCCTGGTCGTCCTTCAGATAACGCTCGGTCTTGCCGTGCTTGACCTTGTACAGCGGCGGCTGGGCGATATAGACGTAGCCCCGCTCGACCAGCTCGGGCATCTGGCGGTAAAGCAGCGTCAGCAGCAGCGTGCGGATGTGGGCGCCGTCGACGTCCGCATCGGTCATGATGATGATGCGGTGGTAGCGCAGCTTCTCGACGTTGAAGTCGTCCTTGCCAATGCCGGTGCCGAGCGCGGTGATCAGCGTGACGATCTGTTCGGACGAGATCAGCTTGTCGAAACGCGCCTTCTCGACGTTCAAGACCTTGCCGCGCAGCGGCAGGATCGCCTGGAACTTGCGGTCACGGCCCTGCTTGGCGGAGCCGCCGGCGGAGTCACCCTCGACGATGTAGATTTCGCACAGCGCCGGGTCCTTTTCCTGGCAGTCGGCCAGTTTGCCAGGCAGGCCGATGCCGTCCAGCACGCCCTTGCGCCGCGTCATTTCGCGGGCCTTGCGGGCCGCTTCGCGGGCGCGCGAGGCTTCGACGATCTTGCCGCAGATGGTCTTGGCGTCGATCGGGTTTTCCAGCAGGAAGTCGGCGAGCTTCTGAGCGACGACTTCTTCGACCGCCGGACGGGCTTCCGAGGAGACCAGCTTCATCTTGGTCTGCGAGGCGAATTTGGGATCGGGCATCTTCACCGACAGCACGCAGGCCAGGCCTTCGCGCATGTCGTCGCCGGAAATCTCGACCTTCGCCTTCTTGGCGATCTCGTTTTCGTCGATGTACTTGTTGATGACCCGGGTCATCGCGGCGCGCAGGCCGGTCAGGTGGGTGCCGCCGTCAGACTGCGGGATGTTGTTGGTGAAGCAGAGCACCTGTTCCTGATAGGAATCGTTCCACTGCATCGCCACTTCGACGCCGATCGTCACGCCGTCGCCACCGACCTTGGCTTCGCCGGTCGAGTAAAAGATCTTCGGGTGCAGCACGCTCTTGGTGCGATTGACGTACTCGACAAAGCTCTGCACGCCGCCGGCGAAGGCGAACAGCTCTTCCTTGCCGGAACGCTGGTCGACCAGCTTGATGCTGACGCCGTTGTTGAGGAAGGACAGCTCGCGCAGGCGCTTGGCAAGGATTTCGTAGTGGAATTCGACGTGGCCGAAGATTTCCTCATCGGCCAGGAAGTGCACTTCGGTACCGCGCTTTTCGGTATCGCCGAGGATCTTCAGCGGCGAGATTTCAACACCGTCGCGGACTTCAATGCTGCGGTCAACCGGCACGCCACGGCAAAATTCCATGAAATGCTTCTTGCCGTCGCGGCGGATGGTCAGGCGCAGGAACTTGGACAGCGCATTGACGCAGGAAACGCCGACGCCGTGCAGGCCGCCCGAGACCTTGTAAGAGTTCTGGTTGAACTTGCCGCCGGCGTGCAGCTCGGTCAGCGCGATTTCGGCGGCCGAGCGCTTGGGCTCGTGCTTGTCGTCCATCTTGACGCCAGTCGGGATGCCGCGGCCGTTGTCGATGACCGAAATCGAGTTGTCGGTGTGAATGGTGACGATGATGTCGTCGCAATGCCCGGCCAGCGCTTCGTCGATCGAGTTGTCGACGACTTCGAAGACCAGATGGTGCAGGCCGGTGCCGTCGGAGGTATCGCCGATGTACATGCCGGGCCGCTTGCGCACGGCCTCCAGGCCTTCGAGGATCTGGATGCTGGATTCGCCGTAGGCCGGTGCGGCCGCGCCTTGCGGGACGTTCTCTTCACTCATTGTTCTGCTTCCACTTGAAACGATGAGGCCAGCCGGGCGGCTGGCCTGGGTGACGTCAACGACGCCCGGATCAGATGCGCATCGGCATCACGACGTACTTGAAGCGGTCGTTGCCGGGCAGCGTAACCAGCGCACTGGAGTTGGCGTCGTTGAAACTCCACTGGATTTCGTCGGCATGCACGTTGTTCAGCACATCGAGCAGGTAACCGACGTTGAAGCCGACATCGATGGCATCGCCAGTGTAATTCACCTCGATCTCTTCCTGGGCTTCTTCCTGTTCGGCGTTGGCTGCGATCAGCTTCAGGCTGTTTTCACCGAGCACGACGCGTACACCGCGGAATTTCTCGTTGGTCAGGATGGCGGCACGCTGCATCGCCTGCATCAGCGTCTGCCGCGCCACGGTCATGTGATTCTTCAGCGTCGCCGGAATCACCCGTTCGTAGTCCGGGAACTTGCCGTCGATCAGCTTGGAGACCAGCACGATGGAACCAAAGGCGAAACGCACCTGGTTCGGCGCCAGCGTGACGCTCAGCACATCGTCGGTATCGACCAGCAGACGGTTCAGCTCGAGCACCGTCTTGCGCGGCAGGATCATTTCCTGGCGCGGCAGTTCGGTTTCGATGCCGACGCTGGCATAGGCCAGACGGTGACCGTCGGTGGCCACGGCACGCAATTCCTTGCCATCGACCATCAGCAACAGGCCGTTCAGATAGTAACGGACATCCTGTGCCGCCATCGAATACTGGGTCTTGGCGATCAGCTGGCGGAAGTCCTTCTGCGTGATCTGGAAGGTCTTGGTTTCGCCATCGGCCAGCGTCATCCGCGGGAAGTCGTCGGCCGGCAGGGTTTGCAGGCTGAAACGGCTCTTGCCGCCCTTGACCTGCAGACGCTTGTCTTCCAGGTTGAGCGTGATCTCGGTGCTGTCCGGCAGCGAACGGAGAATTTCCTGAAGCTTGCGGGCACCGACTGTCACCGCACCGTCGCCTTCGCCATTGCCGACATCGGTGCTGGTGGTGATCTGGATTTCGATATCGGTGGCCAGCAGGGTCAGCCGATCGCCCTTCTTTTCCAGCAATACATTGGACAGGATGGGCAGGGTGTGGCGACGTTCAACGATACCCGACACGGACTGCAGCGGTGCCAGAAGCGTGTCTCTTTGGCTTTTAATAAGAACCATAAATTAAATTCCTTTGTAGACGATATCGGGAACAGTTCTGTGGATAACTAAAAAATTCTTTTTTGTTTCATCAACTTGAAATCAAAAACCGGTTCTGCGAAAGCCTCTGAATTGGCTGTGGATGAAATCTGGACAATTTTCCCACAAAGCGGGTTTTGCCGGACCATCCACAATCGACCGACAGCTTGTCCACAGACTTGTCGACAATTTCATCCTTTCAGCACCTGCAACAGGACATGAAGATCGTGATTGAGCTCATTGTCCTTCGCACGCAGCGAGTCGATCGTCTTCACCGCATGGATCACCGTCGTGTGATCGCGGCCGCCGAAGGCATCGCCGATTTCCGGGAAACTGTGCGAGGTCACTTCCCGGCACAGCCACATGGCAACCTGGCGCGGCCTCGCGATGTTGCGCGTACGTTTTTTGGAGAACAGGTCGGCGACCTTGATCTTGTAGTAGTCAGCAACGGTTTTCTGGATGTTGTCGATGCCGACGTTGCGCACCGAACCAATGACGTCCTTCAGCGCTTCCTTGGCCAGATCGAGGGCAATGACCCGGCCGTGGAATGACGAATAGGCCAGCACCTTCTTCAGCGCACCTTCGAGCTCACGGACGTTGGAGCGCAGGTGCTTGGCAATGAAGAAGGCAACTTCGTCGTCGAGCTGCAGGCCTTCGGCTTCGGCTTTCTTCTTCAGGATGGCGACGCGCATTTCCAGTTCGGGCGGTTCGATCTGGACGGTCAGCCCCCAGTCGAAACGCGTCACCAGCCGGTCGTCGAGACCGTTGATGTCCTTCGGATAGGTGTCGCAGGTGATGATGATCTGCTTGCGCGCTTCGATCAGCGCGTTGAACAGGAAGAAGAACTCTTCCTGCGAGCGGTTCTTGCCGTTGAAGAACTGGACATCGTCGAGCAACAGCACATCGAGTGTGCGGTAGGCCCGCTTGAAGGCATCGAAGGATTTCTGCTGATAGGCGCGGACAACGTCGGAGTAGTAATCCTCGGCATGCACGTAACGGACGATCTTGTCCGGGTTGTCGGCAATGATGTGATTGCCGATGGCGTGGATCAGGTGAGTCTTGCCGAGGCCGGCACCGCCGTAGATGAACAGCGGATTGTAGGCACCGCCCGGATTGCTGCCGACCTGCAGTGCGGCGGCCCGGGCCAGGTCGTTGGCCTTGCCGACGACCAGATTGTTGAAGGTGAAATTCGGAAACAGCCGCGATTTTTCGTAGGGGCTGTTGCCGCGACCGCGTGGCTTTTCCTGGCTGGCCGGTCTGGCGGCCGGCTTTTCCGGTGCCGTCGCCGCGGTTTTTTCACCGCTCGGGCCGTTGACCGCAGCCGGCATCATGCTCGGCTTGCTGCTGCCGATGACCAGCGAAATGCTCACCGGTGCCGAAAAAAAGTTCTTCGAATAGTCTTCGATGCGCGACAGATAACGGTCGCGGACCCATTTCAGGATGAAGCTGTTCGGCGCGATCAGGCGCAAGCCGTCGTCGAGCGCCGTGCTTTCCCCTTCCAGGCGCAGAGGCCTGATCCAGGTATTGAATTGTTGCGCAGGCAATTCCTGTTCAAAGCGCTGCAGACAGGATTCCCAAAAACCGGCCATTGAAACGACAACTCCTCCCGGTGCCCCGTTGAGAATCGGGGCCGGTGAAATATAAAACCATGATTATATGAGATTATTCTGGCCTGAAATCTTGTGGAAAGACGGCCGGGCAAGGGGCAATTCTATCCCTTATCAACAAAGTTATCCACAGCTTCAGTAAATAATTCAGGTTGACAGTACCGGGTGAAACAAGGTGTAATCACGCGTTTTTCTCAGTACATCAAGGAATTACGACATGAAACGCACGTATCAACCGTCGGTCGTGCGCCGCAAGCGCACCCATGGCTTCCTGGTCCGTTCGCGCACCAAGGGCGGTCGCGCAGTTCTCGCTGCTCGTCGCGCCAAGGGTCGCAAGCGTCTGGCCGTTTAATTAGCCGGACGCCCGGCGAGGTGGTTTCAAGCTTCGCCAGATGCCATCGCCTGACAAAAACGGATGAATTTTCATCCGTTTTTGGTTTTCGGCGGGCCATTCGCGGTCAGTGGCTGATGCTGCATTACCAGCCGAGCCAGGATGCCGCACGCGGTGCCCGGATCGGACTGGTGGTCGGCAAGAAACAGTTCAAGCATGCGGTCGACCGCAATCGCGTCAAGCGCATCGTTCGTGAACAGTTCCGGCTTCGCCGCGAGGCATTGCCGGCTTTCGATCTGGTCGTCCGCTTGCATGCCAAGCAGGCGCCGTTGACCGGACCGGCGCTGGCCAGGGATCTGAACGATCTGCTCGACCGTCTGGTCCGACGTTGCAGGAAAGAGGAGGAAAACGGATGAAATGGCCCCTGATCGCGCTGATCCGCTTTTATCAATATGCGATCAGTCCGCTGTTCGGCCGTCGTTGCCGCTATTTCCCCACCTGTTCCGAATACACGCTGGAAGCGATCGGCAAGCACGGCGCGCTGAAAGGCGCCTGGCTCGGTGCCAAACGCATCGCCCGTTGCCATCCCTGGCAGCCGGGCGGGTATGATCCGGTACCCTGATTTTATATTGCAACCCAATTTAGGCCGCCCATGGATACCCGTCGCCTGATTCTCGTCATGATCTTCGCCTTCTCCAGCTTCATGCTGTGGGAAAACTGGCAGCAGCACAAAAATCCCAAGCCGGCACCGGTTGCCGCGGCCGGCGTCGAAACCGGCGCTGCCGCCGGTAGCGCGACGCCGACGCCGTCGGTCAGCCTGCAGGCAGCCGGTTCGGCCGTCACCGCCAGCGCACCGGCTGCGGTGGCTACCGCCGAAACCTTCACGATCAGCACCGATCGCGTCAAGGCCATCGTTTCCTCGCAGGGCGGCGATCTGGTCGAACTCGAGCTGCTCGGTTATCGCGAGCACGACGACAAGGACAAGCATTTCGTGCTGTTCGGCAACAAGCACCAGTATGTTGCCCAGAGCGGTCTGATCGGTGACGGTCTGCCGAATCACCGCACCGTGTTCAAGCGCGTGCCGGGTCCGGATGCGCTGGCCGATGGCCAGGACGAACTCCGTGTCCGCTTCGAAAGCGAAGGTCCGACCGGCATCAAGGTCGGCAAGACGCTGGTGTTCAAGCGCGGCAGCTATGTCGTGAATGTGATCTGGGATGTTGCCAACGGCAGCGACAAGCCGCTGGCGCCGCACGCTTACTACCAGATCCAGCGCGATGACGTGGCGCCGGTCGGCGATACCGCGATGATGCACACCTTCACCGGTATGGCCGTCTACACCGAAGCCGACAAGTACCAGAAGGTGGCTTTCTCCGACATCGCCGACAACAAGGCCAAGTTCGCCAAGACGGCCGATAACGGCTGGCTGGCCATGGTTCAGCATTATTTTGTCGCCGCCTGGGTGCCGCAGGCCGGTCAGCAGCGCGAGTTCTACATGCGCAAGCTGGACGGCAGCAAGCTGTTCCAGGCCGGCGTGATCGTGCCGGTCGGTGAAATTGCGCCGGGCGCCAAGGTGGAAAGTACCGTCGAACTGTTTGCCGGTCCGCAGGAACAGGCCGCGCTGAAGCAGGTTGCGCCGGGGCTCGAGCTGGTCGTCGATTACGGCTGGCTGACCGTCATCGCTGCGCCGATCTTCTGGGCGCTGCAGGCCATCCACGGCCTGGTCGGCAATTGGGGCTGGGCCATTGTCGTGCTGACCGTGCTGATCAAGCTGGCGTTCTTCCCGCTGTCGGCCGCGTCGTACAAGTCGATGGCCAAGATGCGCCTGGTCACGCCGCGCCTGATGCAGCTCAAGGAGCGCTACGCCGACGACAAGCCGCGTCTGAACCAGGAAATGATGAAGCTGTACCAGAGCGAGAAGATCAACCCGCTCGGCGGCTGCCTGCCGATCCTGATCCAGATTCCGGTCTTCATCGCCCTCTACTGGGTGCTGCTCGGCGCCGTCGAAATGCGCGACGCGCCGTGGGTCGGCTGGATCACCGACCTGGCCTCGCCCGATCCCTGGTACATCCTGCCGGTGATCATGATGGCTTCGATGTTCATCCAGATGAAGCTCAACCCGACGCCGCCGGATCCGATCCAGGCCAAGGTGATGATGATCATGCCGCTGGTGTTCGGTGTCATGTTCTTCTGGTTCCCGGCCGGCCTGGTGCTCTACTGGGTGGTCAACAACATCCTGTCGATCGCCCAGCAATGGCAGATCACGCGGATGATGGAAAGCGGCGGCAAGGCTGCCAACGATGCCAAAGCCTGAGGTGTGAAGAACGACACCATCGCCGCCATCGCCACGGCTCCCGGCCGTGGCGGGGTCGGCGTGATCCGGGTTTCGGGCAGCAATTTGCTGCCCTTTGCTTTTGCGCTGACCGGCAAGACGCCGCAGCCGCGCTACGCGACCCTGGCTGATTTCCGCGCCGCCGACGGTGCTGCGGTCGACACCGGTTTGCTGCTGTTTTTCCCCGGCCCGAATTCGTTCACCGGCGAAGACGTGCTTGAACTGCAGGGCCACGGCGGCCCGGTCGTCATGCAGTTGCTGCTGGCCCGCTGCCTCGACCTCGGCGCCCGCTTCGCCGAACCCGGCGAATTCAGTCGCCGCGCCTTCCTCAACGGCAAGATGGACCTGGCCCAGGCCGAGGCCGTCGCCGACCTGATCGACGCCGCCACCGCCAGCGCCGCCCGCTCGGCGGTACGTTCGCTGCAGGGCGAGTTCTCGCGCGCCATCGGCGAGCTCAACGAGGAACTGATCAACCTGCGCATGCTGGTCGAGGCGACGCTCGATTTCCCCGAGGAAGACATCGATTTCCTCAAGGCCGCCGACGCCTTCGGCCGGCTCGACCGGCTGCAGAAGAAACTGGCCGAGATCTTCGACCGCGCCGGCCAGGGCAAGCTGCTGCAATCCGGGCTGCACGTCGTTCTCGCCGGCCAGCCCAATGTCGGCAAGTCGTCGCTGTTGAACCGCCTGGCCGGCGACGAGCTGGCCATCGTCACGCCGATCGCCGGCACCACCCGCGATGCCCTGCGCTCGACCATCCAGATCGAGGGCATTCCGCTGCACATCATCGATACCGCCGGCCTGCGCGATACCGACGACGAAGTCGAGAAGATCGGCATCGCCCGCAGCTGGCAGGAAATCGAGAAGGCCGACGTGGTCCTGCTGCTGGTCGACGCAAATCAGGGGATTTCGACGGTCGACCGTGAAATTCTCGAAAAAATGCCGGCCCGGCTGCAACGCATCACCGTCTACAACAAGATCGACCTCGCCGGCCGCGAGCCCGAACGCCATGACGAAACCGGCGGTGTCGCCATCTCGCTGTCGGCCAAGGCCAACCGCGGCGTCGACCTGCTGCGTAGCGAACTGCTGCGCGTTGCCGGCTGGCACCAGGCCGAAGATGTCTTCATCGCCCGCGAACGCCACCTGCGGGCCCTGGCCAGCGCCCGCGACCATGTCGACAGCGCCCGCGCCGTGGTCAGCGGCGCCCTGCCCGCCCTCGAACTGTTCGCCGAGGAACTGCGCCTGGCCCAGCAGGCGCTCGGCGAAATCACCGGCGAATTCACCGCCGATGACCTGCTCGGCGTCATCTTCAGTCGTTTCTGCATCGGAAAGTGAGCGGCCGGTCGGCCGTCGTTCAGGCCGCCGGCAGATCGTCCAGCCAGTCGGCCAATGCCTCTGCGGCCACCGGCCATTGCGGGTCGAGGATCAGCATGTGGCCGGCCCCTTCGATGACCACCGTGCGCGCCTGCCAGACGGCGGCGGTGAAATGCAGCATCGACGCGGGAAACACCGCATCCCGGCTACCGCCCATGACCAGCGCCGGAATCCGTGGCCGGGCGCTGCTCGCGCGCCACGGCGGGCAGACCATCTCGGCAACGGCCAGGTCCGACTCCGGGCCGATCAGCGGCAGGTACTGTTCGGTTTCCTCGGCTTTCAGATCCGGCGAAAAATAGACCTGGGCCATCACCCGCAAGGTATTGGCGGTGGGCGTGCCGCCGACCGCGTTGGGCAATTCCGCGAAGAATTCGGGAACCTGCAGCAACAGGCGGCCGGCCGAACCGCCAGTCCCGCTCGGCGGCACCGGTGCCAGCAGTGCAACGGCGACGGCGCGGGCATCGGCCCGGGCCAGATAGCGCTCGATCACCATGCTGCCCATCGAATGCCCGATCAGCACCGGTGCGCCGTCCAGTTGGTCGACGGCCCAGGCGAGATCGTCGGCATAGTCGTCCAGGCCGAAGCGGTTCAGCTCTTCCCGGCCGCCGCTTTTTCCGTGTCCGGACAGGTCGACCGCAAAACAGTCGTAACCCAGTCCGTTCAGGAAGGGAATGAAGTTCAGTTGCCAGCCGCCGGCGTGCGTATAGCCGCCATGGACGAAAAGCAGCGGGGGATGGCCGGCGGATCGGGGGGCCGGGTGGCGATGCAGTGCAATGGCGGTTTGGGGCATTGGGGAAGTTTTCGTTGGGGGTGGTCGGCCATCGTCCGTGGCCGTGAGGGCGATACCGGGCAGGTTCAGCCGCGCTCCGATTCCATCCGGTTGCGGCGAACGATCGCATCGGCAATTTCGCGACCGATCGTGTCGGCGTCCGGCAGCTTGTTCGGGCGGAAGACGATCAGCGGTACGCCCAGACTCTGCAATGCTGCGCGCTTTTCATCCTCGGCGGTATCGCCGGCGGTGGTCGGCCAGGCCAGTTCGATGGCGGCGATGATCGAGAATTCGGTGTCGCAGACGACGAAATCGACGCCCCGGCCGGCCATTCGTGCCAGCCGCTGGGCTTCCTGGCGACCGCGGGCCAGCGCCAGCTGGGCGACGCCGACCTGGGCGAAGACCAGCATGTTGGGCATCGCTTCGCACAGCCGGTGGTAGAGTTCCTGCTCGCTGTCGTTGAGCAGCCGGTAGGGCTTGCGCTTCGGCATGTCGACGAAGCGCGTCTGCGGATCGAGATCAAGCTGCTGCTGCGCTTTGGCGGCGGGCCGCGGTGCTGCCGCCGGCATCGGCTGATAGGCCGGTTCGGGCAGCGGTGCCGTGTCGCGGCGGCGCAGCACCAGAAAGGCGACCAGCAGCACGACCGCCACGACGAGACCCAGGCTCAGGTAATCCATGTTCGCGTTCCCCCTTAGATGCAAGCCATTATACCGACAGCGTAATGTCCATTGCGGAGGGCAAGCCCGATGAGTGCGGCCTTCGAGCATGCCGCGCCGCTGCTTCTGCTCGCCCTGGTCGGCGCGGCCTTCGTCGCCGGCCTGGTCGATGCGGTGGTCGGCGGTGGCGGTCTGGTACAGATTCCGGCCTTGTTCACCGCCTTTCCCGGCCAGCCGCCGGCCACCCTGTTCGGCACCAACAAGCTGGCCAGCGTGTTCGGCACCGCCAATGCCGCGTGGCGTTACGGAAGGCGCATCGCGATGCCCTGGGCGACGGTGCTACCGGCGGCGACGGCCGCCTTCGCCATGTCCTATGCCGGCGCCGCGGCGGTTGCCTGGCTGCCGCGCGATGCGCTGCGGCCGTTGATCCTGCTCCTGCTCGTCCTGGCTGCGGTCTACACGCTGTGGCGCAAGGATTTCGGCAGCCTGCACCGGCCCAGCCGCAACGGCCGCAACGCTTTTCTCGCCGCCTGCCTGCTGGGCGGTGCGATCGGTTTCTACGACGGGTTCTTCGGGCCGGGTACCGGCAGCTTCCTGATTTTCCTGTTCGTCCGTTTCTTCGGTTTCGACTTCCTGTACGCATCGGCCGCGGCCAAGGTGGTCAACGTGGCGACCAATCTGGCGGCCCTCGCATTCTTCCTGCCGGCCGGTCATGTCGTGCTCGGACTGGGTATCGCCATGGCCCTTGCCAATATCGCCGGCTCGACTGCCGGCGCCTGGCTGGCCTTGCGGCACGGCAGCGGTTTCGTGCGCGGCGTGTTCCTGTTCGTCGTCGGCACGCTGATCCTGCGTTTCGCCTGGGACACTTTCGCCGCCTGAAATTGCGGGAACCGATGGCAACGGTCTTTTTCCAATAGAATCCAGCCCGTTCTCCGAGGATTTTCCATGCGCGTCACACTCGTTCATCCGGCCGGCTTCAACTTCGTTCCCGGGCAGCCCGATTTTTCCGTGCTGGCCAACCGCATGCCGCCGATCGGCATCATGCAGCTCGCGTCGTGGCTGGAGAAGTTCGGGCACAGCGTGCAGCTGCACGACTGCCTCGGCCCCTACGCACCGCCGACGACGGCCGAGAATGCCGAGATCGTGCTGGCCACCGATCCGGAAATGGTCGGCTTTTCGGCGACCACCTCGGGTTTCATGGATGCTTTCGAGATCGCCGCCTACATCCGCGAACGCCGGCCGGAAATCAGGATCGTCTTCGGCAACGTGCATGTCTCGTCGCTCGGCGCGCCCATCCTCGAGAAATTTCCGGAGATCGACTACCTGGTGATCGGCGAGGGCGAAGGCGCCATGCTCGAACTGGCCGACGGCAAGCCGCTGGCCGACATCGGCAACCTGATCTGGCGCGATGCCGACGGCCGCATCGTCGCCAACCCGCGGCGCGACCGCATCCTCGATCTCGACGAACTGCCCTTCCCCGCCTACGAAAAGCTGGCCGGTTTTCCGCACGCCTATCACCTGCCGCTGTTCGCCTACGAAAAGCGGCACGGCGCGACGATGATCACCTCGCGCGGCTGTCCCTACACCTGCTCGTTCTGCGACCGGACGGTGTTCGAGCGCCTGTACAAGACCAATTCGCCGCAGTACATCTACGATCACATGAAGTACCTGCGGGACAACTTCGGCGTCTGGCACATCAACATGTACGACGACCTGTTCACCGCCAAGAAGCAGCGCGTGCTCGATCTCTGCGAACTGTTGATCGAAAAGCCGCTGGGCATGCAGTTCAACTGCGCGATCCGCGCCGGCCATACGTCGGACGAGATGCTGCACAAGTTGAAAAAGGCCGGTGCGCTGATGGTGTCGCTGGGCATCGAATCGGCCGACCCGGAGATGATGGATCGCCACAAGGCCGGCGTCACGCTCGATGCGGTGCGCGATACGGTGAAATCGATCCATGCCGCCGGTTTGCGCGCCAAGGGCCTGTTCATCTTCGGCATGCCGGGCGAGACGCCGGAAACGGTGCGCACGACCAGCGATTTCATCCTGTCGCTGGAACTCGACGAAATGAACATGACCAAGTTCAGCCCGCTGCACGGCGCGCCGATCTGGGATGAATGCGTCAACGACCCGAACGGCGATTTCGTCGAGGACTGGCGCCTCATGAATTGCCTGAACTTCGTCTACAAGCCGGAAGGCTTCGCCAGCCGCGAGGAGATGGACGCGCTGTACAACTGGCACGTCAAACGCTTCTACGACAGCAAGGGCTATCGGCGCCGCTTTGCCAAACGCCTGTGGCAGCACCGCTGGAGCCTGTGGCATGTGTTGAAGCACCTGCCGGAAACCATCGCCGCGGCGCGCTATTTCAGCGCCAACAAGGAACAGCTGGAAAAGGCCAAGCGCGAGTTCAAGCTGCATCCGCGCCAGCCGCTCGGTCTGCAGCCGCAGTTGTCGACCGACCTGCAGATCGACAACATCGTGTCGATGTCGCCGGTCAAATTGACCCGGCGCGATGCCGCCAAGCTGATCATTCCCGTGGTGTACGAGGGGGCGGCGGCGGAATCCGCCTGTTGCACGCCGGCGGTCGCGCGCGCGGCGGTATAATCCCCGGTCGCCGGCGGGGCCATGTTGCACCGTACCGGTGCAGACAATAATGTGTGCCGCGACAGAGATGGCATGGACGGGGTAACCGGATGGATCAATTCACTCAGACGGTCGAGCGTCGCCAGTGCGACGTTCTGGTGATCGGCGGCGGGCCGGCAGGATCGACGGTGGCGCCGTTGCTGGCGGAAAAAGGCTACAAGGTGGTGATGCTGGAAAAGGCGCGGCATCCGCGTTTCCACATCGGCGAATCGCTGTTGCCGGCCAATCTGCCGCTGTTCGAGCGGCTCGGCGTGGCCGACGAGGTGAAGGCGATCGGCATGGAAAAATGGGGTGCCGAGTTCGTCTCGATGTTCCATGACAACACATCGCAGGTCTTCCATTTTTCGGAAGCCTGGAACAAGTCCATGCCCTACGCCTACCAGGTCAAGCGCGACGAATTCGATACCGTGCTGATCCGCAATGCGGCACGCAAGGGCGTCGAGGTTCACGAAGGCTGCAAGGCGAGGACCATCGATTTCCTGCCCGACAACAGCGTGGCGATCCGCGCCGCGCACGACGACGGTCACGAAACCGAGTGGCAGGCCCGTTTCGTGGTCGATGCCTCCGGCCGCGATACCTTCCTGGCCAACCGTTTCCGCATCAAGCACCGCAACCCGAAGCACAACAGTTCGGCGATCTACGGCCATTTCCGCAACGCCCGCCGGCACGACGGCCAGGCGGAAGGCAACATCACCATCTTCTGGTTCGAGCACGGCTGGTTCTGGTTCATCCCGATGATGAACGACGTGACCAGCATCGGCATGGTGACCTGGCCCTACTACATGAAAACCAAGGGCGAGCGCAGCCTGGAGCAGTTCCTGCGCGACGGCATCGCGATGTGCCCGGCACTGGCCGAGCGGCTCAAGGACAGCGAACTGATCAACGAGGTCGAGGCCACCGGCAACTTCTCCTACGTGTCGGATCGCAACCACGGCGCCAACTACCTGCTGCTCGGCGATGCCTATGCCTTCATCGATCCGGTGTTCTCGTCCGGCGTGCTGCTGGCGATGAACAGCGGCCTGATCGGCGCCGACGCCATCGACACCTGCCTGCGCGATCCGGCGCATGCCCCGGCGGCGCTGAAGCGCTTCGACACGTTGATGAAGCATGGGCCGAAGGAATTCTCGTGGTTCATCTACCGGGTGACCAATCCGATCATGCGCGATTTCTTCATGTATCCGAAGAACATCTTCCGGGTGAAGGAAGCGCTGCTGTCGGTGCTGGCCGGCGACATCTTCGGCAAGACGCCGATCTGGCGTTCGATCTGGATGTTCAAGTTCCTCTACTACTTTGCCAACCTGATCCAGCCGAAGCGCGCCTTCATGGGCTGGCGCCGTCGCCGGTTCAACATCCGGCGGGTCGACGATCCGGCGATGGACCCGGTCTAGGTGAGTTTGCATTTCCGTCTTTTCGATGCGGCGCAGGCGCCGGCCGACGCCGGCCGCGTGCTCGGCGGGGCCTTGCTCGGTGCGCCGGCGGTTGCGGTCGACTGGCCTGAACAGGCGATTTTCGCGCCCTTGCCCGGGTCGACCGCAGCAACGCTGCGCGAGGCCTGGCTGGTCGAAAGCGACTGCGTCGCCGGGCGCGACGACGGCATCGTCTGGCGGCGCCACGGCGATCTGCTGTACGGCGTGCTGACGCTCGACGAGGCCGATTTCGCCGGCACCGCCGTGCCGCCGCTGCAGGCCGCCACCGATACCGCCTACCGGCGCATCTTCGGCCTGCTCGATGCCTGCGGCCTGCCCCATCTGTGGCGGGTCTGGAACTACCTGGCCGACATCAACGGCGAAACGCACGGGCTGGAACGTTACCGCCAGTTCAACATCGGCCGCCAGGAGGCCTATGCCGCCTGCCGACGCGACGCCGCCGACGGCAGCGCGCCGGCCGCCTGCGCCATCGGCCTGGCCGGCGGTCCGTTGTCGATCGCCTTCCTGGCCGCAGCGCAACCGGCGCAGGCCATCGAGAATCCGCGCCAGGTCAGCGCCTATCATTACCCGGCCGATTACGGGCCGCGCAGCCCGACCTTCTCGCGCGGCGCGCTGGCCCGGACGGACGGACGGGAACTGCTGTTCGTATCGGGGACCGCCAGCATCGTCGGCCACCGTACCGTGCATGCCGGCGATGCCGCCGAGCAGACGCGCGAGGCGATGCGCAACATCGCCGTGGTCGTCGACGAAGCGAACCGCCTCGCTGTGCGCCCGTTCGCCCTGCCGGCCGCCGACTATCGCGTCTACCTGCGACATGCCGCCGACTACGCCGCGGTGCGTGCCGCCCTGGCCGAAACCCCGGGAATCGCCGAGGCTGCCGTATTCGTGCAGGCCGATATCTGCCGTAGCGACCTGCTGGTCGAAATCGAGGCCCTGGCCGCTCATGTCCGCGTCGACGACTGAACCGGGTTTCTGCCTGCGCACCTTGTGGACCGCGTACGAAGCGCTGGCCATGGTGCTCGGCCTGTCGGCGCTGGCCGTCATCTGCCTGGCCTGGCTGCCGTTCGCGCTGCTGCTCAATCCGTTGCTGTCGCGACCGTTCGGACAGCGCGTCGGCCGGCGGGCGATCCGCGGCGGCTTCCGGCTTTACCTCGGCTTCCTCGAAACCTTCTGCGCCTGCCGCTTCGAGATCGACGAACTCGACGCGCTGCGCGACGAAGCGCCGCTGATCCTGGCCGCCAACCATCCGTCGCTGCTCGACGCGGTGATGCTCCTGTCGCGCCTGCCGAACGCCGTCTGCGTGATGAAGGCGGCGCTGCTCGACAACATCCTGTTCGGTGCCGCCGCGCGCCTGGCCCGTTACATCCGCAACGACGCGGCGCTGCAGATGATCCTCGATGCGCGCGACGAACTGCGGCGCGGCGCGCACCTGGTGATCTTCCCGGAAGGCACGCGCACGACGCACTTCCCGATCGACCGCTGCATGCCGACTGCCGGGCTGATCGCCAACCGGGCCAATGCGCCGGTGCAGACCCTGCTGATCGAATTCTCGACGCCGTATCTGGGCAAGGCCTGGCCGCTGTTCCGCCGGCCGGTGCTGCCGCTGCACTGCCGCATCCGGCTCGGCCGGCGTTTTCCGCCACCGGGCGACGTGACGGCGTTCACCGCCGAACTGGAACAGTACTTCCGCCACGAATTGCCGGTCGCTGGCCCGTCGACCGCAGCAACGCCGGCATGAGCGCCCCGATGAATCCCTCGTCCACCCATCTCGTGCTGATCCCCAGCTACAACCCCGGCCCGCGCGTGGTCGCCACCGTCGAGGCGGCGCGGGCGCAATGGACGCCGGTCTGGGTGATCGTCGACGGCAGCACCGACGGCAGCGCCGCGACCTTGCAGCGGATGGCTGCCGCCGATGCCGGCCTGCGCATCGTCGTGCTGCCGGAAAACCGCGGCAAGGGCGGCGCCGTGCTCGAAGGCATGACGCGGGCCGCGGCCGAGGGCTACACCCACGTGCTGACCATGGATTCCGACGGTCAGCATCCGGCGGCGCTGATTCCGGCATTCATGGCCGCCTCGCAGGCCGCACCGGCGGCGATGGTGCTCGGCAAGCCGGTTTTCGATGCCGATGCGCCGGCATTGCGGGTCAACGGCCGCAAGGTCTCGAACTGGTGGGCCAACCTGGAAACCCTGTGGCAGGGCATCGGCGATTCGCTGTACGGTTTCCGCGTCTACCCGGTCGGCCCGCTGATGCGGATCATGCGGTCGACGCGTTTCATGCGCCGTTTCGACTTCGATCCCGAAGCCGTCGTCCGCCTGTGCTGGGCCGGCGTGCGGCCGATCAACATCGACGCCCCGGTGCGTTACTTCTCGGCCGGCGAAGGCGGCGTCTCGCATTTCCGTTATCTGCGCGACAATACCTTGCTGACCTGGATGCATACCCGGTTGTTCATTGGTTTCATCGTTCGCCTGCCCGCCCTGCTGTTCCGGCGTCGGCACCATTGAGAGGAGAGTTGCCGTGCCCCGCGCCGCACTGAAGAAGGACGCCCGTCTGCAGAACTATTTTTCCGATGAGGCCGAGCGGCGCAGCGTCACGCGGGCCCTGTTCGACGAGGCGGCGGCCGGTTACGACCAGGCGGAATTCCTCACCGGCCTGGGCAGCGGCCCGTGGTACCGGCGCGAGGTGCTGCGCCGCTGCGGCCTGCAGGCCGGCATGACGGTGCTCGACGTGGCCGCCGGCACCGGCCTGGTCAGCGTCGAGGCGCAGGCGCTGGTCGGCCCGGAGGGGCGCGTGCTGGCGCTCGATCCGTCGCCCGGCATGCTGGCCGAACTGGGCCGCAAGCTGCCGGTCGAGACGCTGGTCGCCTACGCCGAGGAAATTCCGCTGCCGGACGCCAGCGTCGACTTCATTTCGATGGGCTATGCGCTGCGCCACGTCGGCGACATCGACCGCGCCTTCGCCGAGTTCGCGCGCGTGCTGCGACCGGGCGGCCGCGTCTGCGTGATGGAAATCAGCCGGCCGGTCAGCCGGCTCGGCCGCAGCCTGCTGCGCGGCTACATCGGCGGCGTCGTGCCGGTGCTGGCGCGGCTGACCGGCAGTCATCGGCAGGTCGGCCGGCTCTGGGAATACTACGGCGACACCATCGAGGCCGCGCTCGATCCCGAGGAGATCCTCGCCGCGCTGCGTCGCAGCGGGCTGGGCGAGGTCGATTGCAGCATCACTTTCCGCATCTTCCGCGAGTACACCGCACGCAAGTCATGAACACCACGGAAATCTACCTGCTGGCGATGCTGCTGATCTTCGCCGTGCCGTGGCTGATCTGGCGGCTCGGGCGTACCGACTATTACGCGCCGCTGGTCGTCGTGCAGATACTGACCGGCATCCTGCTCGGTCCGGGGTTGCTCGGGCAGGTTTTTCCCGATTACTACCGCTTCGTCTTCACGCCGGCGGTGATCCAGTCGCTGAACGGCATCGCCTGGTGGGCGGTGATGATCTTCGTGATGATCGCCGGCATCGAACTCGATCTGAAAAAGGCCTGGGCCCATCGCCGCGAGAGCGGCATCACCGCCGGCCTGGCGCTTGGCGTGCCGCTGCTGTTCGGTGCCATGGCCGCTTTCGTGCTGCTCGGCTTCGATGGCTGGATCGGCGAACGCGGCCGGCCCTGGCAATTCGTGCTCGGCGTCGGCATGGCCTGCGCGGTGACCGCGCTGCCGATCCTGATCCTGTTCATGGAGAAACTGGACATCCTGCGCCAGCCGGTCGGCCAGCGCATCCTGCGCTACGCCAGCCTCGACGACATTGCGATCTGGGGCGTGCTGGCGCTGATCCTGATGGACTGGCAACGAGTCGGCCGGCAGGTCGTCTTCCTGATCGCCTTCACCGTCGTCGGCTGGCTGTTCCGCCAGCTGATGGTGCGGCTGGCCGAGCGCGACCGCTGGTACGTGATCTTCATCTGGCTGGCCCTGTGCGGTTTCGCCGCCGACTGGGCCGGGCTGCATTTCATGGTCGGCGCCTTCCTGGCCGGCGCGGTGATCGAGGCCGAATGGTTCGACCAGGAACGCATGGACCTGCTGCGTCACTTCGTGCTGATGATCGTCATGCCGGTCTTCTTCCTGTCCACCGGCCTGCGCACCGAATGGGGCGTCGGCGGCTTCGCCGTGTTCCTGGCCGCCGGCCTGCTGCTGCTTGCCTCGGTCGGCGGCAAGCTGCTCGGCGTGCGGCTGGCCGGCCGCCTGCTCAACTGGGGGCCCGGCGAAGCCGGCCTGATCGGCTGGCTGCTGCAGACCAAGGCGCTGATCATGATCATCTTCGCCAACATCCTGCTCGACCGTCACATCATCACCAACGAGGCATTCACCGCCCTGCTGCTGATGGCCGTGGCCAGCACCATGCTCACCGTGCCGATGGTCGCACCCCGCCTGAAGCGGCTGGGCGAACTGATCGGCCGCGCGAGCTGAGGAAACAGCGATGGCTTTTGTCGCAACTTATGCGGTCGACCCCGCAACTCGGGAAGAAATCGACGCCCTGCCCGGCCTGACGCTGCTCGAATTCGGCGTCGCCTGGTGTCCGCACTGTCAGGCGGCGCAGGACGGCATCCGCGACTGGCTGGCCGGCCAGCCGCAGGTGGTCCATCGCAAGATCGAGGACGGCCCCGGCCGGCGCCTCGGGCGCAGTTACCAGGTCAAACTGTGGCCGACCCTGATCCTGCTGCGCGACGGGCAGGAAATCGCCCGGCTGGTGCGGCCTGGCGGGCAGGACGAATGGCAGGAAGCGTTCGCCGGCTGAACCGCCGGTTCAGATCATCGCGCCGTTGATTGAGACGATCTGTCCGGAGATGTAGGCTGCCCGGTCGGAGGCCAGGAAGGCGACGAGGTCGGCGACTTCCCCGGGCTTGCCGGCGCGCTGCATCGGCACCAGCTTCTTGATCGTGTCGGCGTCGAAGCTGCCTTCGCTCATGCCGGTCTCGATAATGCCCGGCGCCACCGCGTTGACCGTGATGCCGCGGCTGGCGACTTCCAGTGCCAGCGACTTGGTCGCCGCGTGCAGGGCGCCCTTGGCTGCCGAATAATTCACCTGACCGCGGTTGCCGGCGACGGCGGCAACCGACGAAATATTGACGATGCGGCCCCAGCGGGTGCGGATCATCGGCAGGGTCAACGGCTGTGTGACGTTGAAAAAGCCGTTCAGCGACACGTCGACCACGCTGTGCCACTGCTCGGCGCTCATGCCGGGAAACACCGCGTCGGCGTGGATGCCGGCGTTGTTGACCAGGATCTGGATGGCGCCGGCTTCGAGCAGGCGCTCGAGCGCGGCGCTGGTCGCCGCCCGTTCGGTGACGTCGAAGGCGACCGCCTCGGCGCTGCCGCCGCCGGCGACGATCTCGTCGACCAGCGCCTGGGCGCGCTCGCTGCCGCGGTTGGCATGGACGATGACGTGATGGCCGTCGGCGGCCAGGCGGCGACAGATTGCCGCGCCGATGCCGCCGCTGCCGCCGGTGACCAGGGCGCGTTTCATGCAGATTCCTTTCGGGGGCCGGGGTCGGGATTTTTACCGTCGACCGGCGGTTGACCGGAAAAAACCGGCCGGTGGCCGGCGGCGTCGAGCACGACGGCGGCGCGCCCGTCGAGCAGACGGCGGCCGGCGTGTTCGAGCGAGAACTGGTAGAGCAGCGTGTTGCCGTCGCCGGACAGCCGTTCGGCGCGCACCGCCAGTTCGCCGGGCAGATCGTCGAGCCGGTCGACCTGCAGCGCGACGCTGCGCACGCTGGTCAGGTAGCCCTGGCGCGGCGGTTCGTCGGCAGCGGCCAGCAAGGCGCCATGCACGGCCATCGCCTGCGCCGCGTATTCGATGCCGCAGGCGGCGCCGAGGCGGCCGTCGGCGCGCAGCGGGTTGGCCGGGTCGGTGTGACCGGTGGCGCGGCACAGCACGTGATCGGGCGACCAGTCGACGACGCCGTCGAGCAGGCACATGCTGCCCTGATGCGGGATGCGGGCGGCGATCCAGGCGCGGTCGAACATGCCGCGTCAGGCACCGACGGTGACGGCGAGCTGCATCGGCGGCAGGTAATCGACGACGACGCGGTCCTGCCGGCCGCTGGCGATCGTCTGCAGCAGGGGCAGCGCGCGCATGGCCGGAATCGCGGTGCGCAGGGCTTCCAGCGCGGGGTCGGCGAAACGGGCGGCGGTCTCCTGCGTGGTATCGACCGTGAGTGAGGCGAGCGAGCGCTCGCTTTTCTCCGGCGACAGCAGCAGCGCGACGCCGGCGCAATCCGGCGTGTCGCGCTTGGCGTGCAGCGGGGCGGGGTATTCGCTGTCGTAGGCGATCAATAATACCGGCTGGCCGTCGACGGCGACCTGCGCCAGCGCGTCGAGCAGGCCGGCGCCGAAGCTGGCGTCGAAGGCGCAGATCACCTGACAGGGCGCGGTGGCGCCGGTGGCGATGCCCCAGTAGCCGGCGGCGGCGTTATGCACCGAATTGTGGAAGCGGGTCGGCGAGATCTGGCGGTCGTCGCCGGCCAGCTGTTCGCACAGCGCGTGGCAGTTGTGACCGTCGGCGCCGGAGGCCGAGAACACCGTGGCCAGCGTCGCCGGGTCGGCGCCGGCCTGGGCGCAGGCTTCGAGGCCGAGAGCGAGCGCCAGCTTGACGACGCGACTGGCGCGCCGGCGTTCGGCCGGCGGCAGGATGGCCGGCGCCGGCAGCACCGACGGGGCAGCGGTCAACGCCGTCGTGCCGCGCAAAACCGCGGCGGTCGTTGCCCAGTCGGGCAGGCCGGGGGCGATCAGGCCGATGCCGTCGAGCCAGGCTTTCATGGCGCCACCCCGAAGATCAGGCTGCAGTTGCTGCCGCCGAAGCCGAAGGAATTGCTCAGCGCGATGCGCGCTGCGGCGTCCTTGCGGTCGACCCGGTAATTCAGCGGAATTTGCGGGTCGACCGTGCGCGTGCCGGGGCTGCCGGGCAGGAAACCGTCCTGCAGCGCCAGCGCGCAGATCACCGCTTCGACCGCGCCGGCGGCGCCCAGCGTGTGGCCGGTGGCGCCCTTGGTCGAGCTGCACGGCACGCGGTCGCCGAACAGCGCGGCGACGGCCTTGCCCTCGGCGGCATCGTTGGCCGGTGTCGAGGTGCCGTGCAGATTGATGTAGTCGATGGCGTCGACCGTCAGACCCGCCGAACGCAGTGCTGCGTCCATCGCCTGCCGGGCGCCGCGGCCTTCCGGATGCGGCGACGACATGTGGTAGGCGTCGCTCGATTCGCCGGCGCCGAGCAGCAGCACGTCGCCGGCCTTGGCGCGGTCGACCCGCTCGAGCAGCGCAAAAGCCGCGCCTTCGCCGATCGAGATGCCGTTGCGAGCCGCATCGTAGGGCCGGCACGGCTCGCTGGAAGTCAGCTGCAGCGAGGCGAAGCCATACAGCGTGGTCAGGCACAGGCTGTCCACGCCGCCGACCAGCGCCGCGTCGATGGTGCCCAGTGCCAGCTGGCGGGCAGCCGCGGCGAACACCTTGGCGCTCGACGAGCAGGCGGTCGAGATGGCCATCGCCATGCCTTCGAGGCCGAAGTAGTCGCGGGCGAACTCGGCCAGCGAAAAGGAGTTGTGCGTCGTGCGGTAGATGAAATCGTCAGGCAAGGCGCCGCTGGCCGGGTCGCGCCGGCGGTAAGCCAGTTCGGTCTGCAGGATGCCGGCGGTGCTGGTGCCGAGGAAGACGCCGACGCGCTGCCGGCCGTGGCGTTCGACGGCGGCACGCACGGCGTCGGCGAAGCCGTCGGTTTCCAGCCCGAGTTGGGTCAGGCGGTTGTTGCGGCAGTCGTAACGGGCCAGCGTTTCGGGCAGTTGCTGATCGTCGACCGCAGCCACTTCGCCGATCCAGGTCGGCAGATCCACCGTCTCGAAGGCACAGGGCGCCAGTCCGCTGCGCTGTTCGCGCAGGGCCGTGCGGGTCGCCGTCAGACCCCGGCCCAGGCAGGTCGTCGCGGTGAAGGAGGAAAGCAGCAGCGGCGTCACGGTGGCAGGTCTGGTCGGAATGCCGCGATTCTAGCAGAGCGCTTGCGCCGCCCGTTCAGCGCGGGCGACGTTCGTACTCGGCGATCACCTGGGCGCCGAACAGCAGCAATGTCGCCGCCAGTTCCATGACCAGCAACAGCATCACCGCGCCGCTCAGCGACCCATAGACCAGGCCGATCTTCGACAGGTTGGCGAAATACCAGATCAGCGCGTGGCGCATGCCCTCCCAGAGCAGCGCGGCGACTGCCCCGCCGAGCAGAGCGTGGCCCGGATGCGTGCGGCCGGGCGGGATCAGCAGATAGAAGGCGCTCAGCACCAGCGTCGCGGCAGCCAGCCCGATTCCTTGCGACAGCAGGTGCGAAGCGCCGGCCATCATCGTGGTCAGCACCGAGACGACGGTCAGCCCGAACAGCGCGCCGCCGAGCAGCAGCACGCAGCCGTAGGGCAGCAGGAAGGCGACCAGGAAATGCCGCGAACGCGCCGCCGGCCGCGCCGAAAAGATGCTGGCCATCGCCTTCTCGAGTACCGAGAAGGCCAGCGAACTGAAGAAGAACAGGGTGGCCAGCAATACGAAACCGATGCTGCGCCGATGGTCGAGAAAACTGGCGATATCGTCGAGCAGCGCATCCGACAGGCCCGGCAGCAGCCAGCCAAGATACGCCTGGAGCACGCCGAGCAGCACCTCGCGGTCGACCAGTTGCGACAGTCCGATCACCGACAGCGTCAGTAGTGGCAACAGCGACAGCAAGGCGTAATAGGCCACCGCGCCGGCCAGCAGCAAACCCTGGTTGCGGTGGAAGGCGCGTACCACGTCGATGGCGAAGGTGGCGAGTTCGGAGAGCGTGCGGATGCGCATGGTGTTCGTGATGATAAGGCGCGGATTCGGTGGACAGGATAGCCCACGCTCGGTAAGCTCGATGCCATTTGTATATCCGTGCTGCCGGATCGGCCTCCAGGCAAAGAATGCCGTGGTCGACGGGAGCAACGACTGTGATGATCCGAAAATCCGATTCCAGGGCTTCGTCCGAAGGCATCAGTCTGCGACGCATCCTCTTTGCCGTGCTGATCGCCGTTGCTTTGGCGGGCGTGCTGTTCAGCCAGCGCGACGCCTTTCAGGAACACCGCCTGTACTTCACCCAGGAGCGGCAGGGCGTGCTCTTTCGCCTGGAGGAGCTTTCCGAAACCTGGACCGAGCAGTCCCTCGGGCAACGATTTCCGGGCATTCCCATTCGCTGTTCGTACAATCCCGGCCCGGGTCTGGGCGATCGCGGATGTGCGCTGGATGCCAAATCGTTCAACGGCGTTCCTACCCTATTCATTGCCTTTTTCTTTGAAGCCGGGCGTCTGCAGCAGGTTTCGATCAACATTCCGTGGTGGCATCACCAACGCGCGCATCGATATCTGCGTGCTTTCCTGGGTGAGCCGACGGCTGCCCAGTTCCTCAATTTCTGGGATACCCGTTTGTACGGCTGGGCCTTGCGCGATGGCGCCGGTGTTTTCTTCAATCGCGACAAGGCATTGAACCCGCTGGTCTGGAATGCGATTTACTGGCGCAGTGCGCCGGCCTGCCGGGCGATCGAATGCTTTCGACAGTAAGCGGAAGGTTCGCTCAGAAACCCCTGCCCCGTCCCAGGCAGTTCCGGTAGCGCCCTTCGACCCGGCCGGCGAACCATTCGGTGGTCAGCTTGCGCTGGATTTTCGGGCTTTTCAGCGCGATGCGGGGCATCGCCTGGCGTGGCAGCGGCTTGCCGGACCGGGCCTCGGCCAGCGCGAAGACGCGTTCGTAGAGCGGGCTGCGGGCGAAGGCGGCGGTTTTTTCCAGCAACAGGTCGCGGCGGATCTGCGGCCGGCTCATGTCGAGTTCGCGGCTCAGGCCGATGGCCGCATTTTCGACGCTGCTCGCCTGCGGGCCCGGTTCGCCGTCGACGTAACGCAACAGGTCGCCGTCGAGGTCGAGCGCCTGTCCGGTGAGGTGGGCCAGCGCCGCCTGGAAGGCAGCGTTGCGGCTGCTGAAGCGACCGGCATTGAAGTCGGCGAAGCGATACAGGATGCGGTCGTAGCCGGGAATGTAGTCGAGCAGGATGGCGCTGCCGAAATAGACGCCGCCGCGCCGCGAAAAGACTTCGTCGCGCAGCGTGCGCTCGATCGGATAGGGGTATTTCCGTTCCTTGACCTGCTTTTCGGCGAAGGCGATGCTGACCTGCATCGGGCCGCCGGTCTTCACCGGGTTGAGGCCGGCCAGCAGGCGGCGGCCGAAGGGCAATTCGCCGGCCATGTCGCCGAACAGCGCGTTGAGCTGCGTCTCGGTCTTCAACGCGGCGATCCGCTCGTCGTAACTGCGGCCGTCCGGCGAACTTTTCTGCAGCGCGGCGCGCAATACCAGCGACGGAATGGCGTAGCGTTCGGCCCGTTCTTCCAGCTCGCGGCGCACGATGTTGCCCAGGCCGGGCACCGTCGGGTCGGCCTGGAAACTGGATTCCTGTTCGATGATGGCGATGGCCGCGCAGTAGGTCTGCGTGGCATGCGGCACCTGCAGGCTGGCGAAGGCGGTGTACAGGTCGCCGGCCCAGCCGTCGCGGTCGCGCGCGTAGTTCGGAATCAGGCGGCCGATGCGCCGGCGGACTTCGCTTTCGTCCAGCGTCTGCGGCCAGGCACGCGTCGTCTTGCCGTCGGCGCGGCTGGTCATGTCGGGCGGCAGTTGCGGGCCTTCGTTGTCCTGTTCGAACAGCGAACAGCCGGCCAGCACCAGCGCGGCGCCGAACAGACCGACGACGATCGGGCGCATCGGTTCGTCCTCAGGCCGGCACGCGGCAGACCAGCATGACGTTGGCGAAGGGCTTGCCTTCGTTCATCGGATCGGTCTCGACGACGAAGCCCAGGCTTTCGATCAGCGCCACCCACTCGGCCAGCGGCCGGCAGTACAGGCGCGGCAGGCGGTGGCCGCGGATGAAGGTGACCGTGTGGTCGACCCAGTTGCACAGGTGGTAAGGCAGGCCGGCCGAGGCGTCGCCGACGCGGGTCAGGAACAGGCCGCCCGGCGGCAGCGCGGCGCGGACGCGCTGCAGTACCGTCTTCTGGTGGGTGAAATCGAAGTAATGCAGTGCGTCGAGAATGGTGACCACATCGACCTGGCCGAAATCGACGTGGTTCATGTCGCCCTGCTCGATGCGGACGATCGGATGGTCGCGGCCGAAGGCGCGGGCGGCGCGGTCGACATCGCGCTGCATCAGTTCGACGCCGCGCAGGTGTTCCGGCTTCGGCGGCGGCGCCCAGTCCTTCGGCCACTGGCCGGCGGCGTGCAGCTTGCCGGCGGCGAGCAGCCAGGCGAACAGGCTGCCCTGGCCGCAACCCAGGTCGAGGTAACGGCCGGCCGGCGGCAGCAGGCCGCGGCGCAGCATCTCGCGGAAGATGCTGTCGGACGACAGCTTGCCGCGGGCGTAGTGGTAGGCGAAATGGCCGGCATTGCGGAAAGGCCGGCTGGCCTCGTCGAGCATGGCCTTGAAGAAGCTTTTCGGGTTCATGGGCAGGCAGCGTCCAGGGTGACGGGGTGCAACTGGAGATCGTTGAGCGTGGCGAGCAGTGACGGCAGCACGGCGAGGATGACCGCCTGGCCGTCGCCCGTGCGGGCGGCGTGGCCGTCGTGCAGCAGCAGGATGTCGCCGCCGGCGAGATTTCGCGTCAGGCGGGCGTGGACCGTGGCAGCGTCGGCGCAGCGCGTGTCGTAAGGCCGGCGCGTCCAGGCCGCCAGATGCAGGTCGAGGCCGGCCAGCACCGGTTCGAGAAAGGGATTGCGCAGGCCGGCGGTGGCGCGGAAGAAGCGCGGCGCCTGGCCGCAGGCGTCGGCGATGGTGGCCTGGGCGGCGGCGATGTCGCGGCGCAGCCGGCCGGGGCCGAACAACGAGAAGATTTTTGAGTGCGAGTCGCCGTGGTTCTCGACGCGATGGCCGCGGGCGACGATCTCGCGGCACAGCGCCGGGTTTTCGCGCACCCGCCAGCCGATGCAGAAAAAACTGGCCTGCACGCCGGCGGCGTCGAGCAGGTCGAGCACGCGCGGCGTGACTTCGGGATCGGGACCGTCGTCGATGGTCAGCGCGATCTGCCGGGCGGCACTGGCGGCGGCCGGTAGCCGGGTCAGGTTGGGACCGAGCAGCGTCGACCGCGGCAGCAGGCCGGCGGCGGTGAGCAGCGCGTGGTTGCCGGCCAGCGCGCCGAGCGCCCACGGCCAGACGGCCGGCGCCAGCGCGACGCCGAGCGCGGCGGCGCCGTGCAGCGCGAAGGTCGCGTGCAGCGTCGGGGTCGGTTTCCAGGGGCGGGGCATGGTCAGGAGCGGGTCGGGAAGTGGCCGGCGGCGACGAAATGTTCCCACAACTGGCGCCAGACCGGCCAGTCGTGACCGCCCGGCAGCGCACAGCGGGCCTTTTCGGGAAAGCACCCGGCGATGTCGCGCATGCCGGCGGCGAAGCGGTCTTCGGTGCCGTAACCGACGAACACCGGCAGCTCGGGCGGCGGTGCCTTGAGCCAGCGCCAGGCGCGGAATTCCGGGTCGGCCAGTTGGCTTTCGGTCGGTTGCCAGGCGGCGAGTCCGCCGGCCGCGGCGATTGCGTTGGTGGTCAGCCGGCTGCCTGGATACGGGGCGATCAGGCACAGGCCGTCGACGCTGGCCGGATGATCCACCGCCTGGCACAGGCTGAGCAGGCCGCCGAGCGAGATGCCGCCGAGCCAGACGCGGGCGTAATCGCGGCGTGCCGGGGCGAGGATGTCGCCGGCCACGGCGGGCAGCGCGCGGCCACTGGAAATCGCTTCCAGATCGAGGTCGACCGCGCACAGGTCGAGGTCCAGCCCGGCGCGTTCGACAGCCGCGAAGCAGCCCTGCGCGACGAAATCGGCGGCGCGCATGTAGGCGCCGGGCAGCAGCACGAGCAGGGTTTTTGCGCCGATCCTGCGGTCGACCGTATTCAGCGGCATGTTTTCCGGCGCGGCACGAAGACCGCCGACAGGAGCAGCACGATCAGCGCGCCGGGACCGACGGTGACGCCGACCGCCTCGAGCACCGGCACCGACGACAGGCCGAGCGTGCCGAAGCCGATGGCCGTGGTCAGCGTGGCGATCAGGGTCGAATTCAGCGTGCCGGCATCGGGCCGGCCGTCTTCGGCCAGGTCGAAGAACAGCGAGTAGTTGGAGCCGACGGCGACGATCAGCAGCAGGCCGATCAGGTGCAGCAGGTGCAGCCGCGTGCCGAGCAGGTGCAGGCCGGCGACGACGAACAGCACGGCCAGCGCCAGCGGCAGCGCGACGGTGACCAGCCGGCGTGGCGAGCGCAGCGTCGCGGCCAGCGTCAGCAGCACGGCAGCGATGCCGAGCAGCGACAGCACGATGGCTTCGTCGAGATAGCCGGCGTAGAGCGCGTCGAACTCGCCCTTCATGTCGACGAACAGCGCATCGCTGCCGGCCAGCGCGGCGCGCACCGCGGCGACCGGAATCGCCAGGTCGTCGCCCGGCGGCGGGTGCAGCGGCAGCAGCGCGCTCCAGCCCTGGCCGTGTTCCAGCATCAGCGCGTCGACGGCCAGCGCCAGATGGCTGCCTTGCAGCGTCGCGCGGTCGATCGTTGCGGCCCGGCGGGCCTCGTCGACGTCGTCCAGGAAGGCCGCCAGCCGGTCGGCCGGCAACGGCAGTCCGGCGGTGGCCGCTGCCAGCCGGCGGGCCAGTTCGTCGCGCGCCGGCAATGCGGCGCGGCGGGCCGCCTGGGTCGCCAGGCTGGGCAGGAAACGGGTCGGTGTGTCGTAGCTGCCGATGGTGCCGTCGGCGACCAGCCGGTCGAGCCGGCCGGCGGCCCGTTCGGCTGCCTGCAGCACCTGCTCGCGGTCGACGCCCTGGACGACGACGAAATAGCGTGAATCGGCGGCGCCGAGGTCGGCGCGCAGTTCGCCGTCGAGCCGCGCATCGGCTTCGCTGACCGTGCTCAGGGCCGACAGGTTGGCCTGCCACAGCGTTTTGTGCTCGCTGGCCAGGTAGACCGCAGCCGCCAGCGCCAGGCCGAGGACCGGCCAGCGCCAGCGCTGCAGGTTTTCGATGCGCGCCGGGTCGATCAGCCGCCGTTCGGCGATGGCCGGCGGCAGCGGGCCGGCCAGATCGGGCAGCAGGTAGCGGGCGACCAGCGCCGCGGCGCCGACGCCGGCAATCGAATACAGGCCGAGCTGGGCAAGCCCGGGGAAGCCCGAGAAGAGCAGCGCGGCGAAGCCGAACACCGAGGTCAGCACGCCGAGCCGGATGGTCGGCCAGAAACGCTGGCGCCAGGCGTCGACGCCGTGGCGGCCGGACTGCACGAAGTAGTAGGTCGAGTAATCGACGGCCTCGCCGATCAGCGCCGCGCCGAAGCCGACGGTGATGCCGAACACCGTGCCATAGACCAGCGCGACGGCGACCACGCCGGCCAGGACGCCGCTGAGCATCGGCAGCAGGCTGAGCAAAATCAGCTTCGGCGAGCGGTAGACCGCGAACAGCACGGCGAAGATGGCCAGCGTGCTGATCAGGGTCAGCCGGCGGATTTCGGATTTGATGGTGGCGCGCGCGTCGACCGCGAACTTGCCGGGACCGGAGACGGCCAGCCGCAGGTCGCTGCCGTATTGCGGCGCCAGTTCGGCGAAGGTTTGTTCGATCAGCGCCAGTGCCGTGGCCTGGCCGTCGGTGTCGGAGCCGAGCGCCCGCGTCTGGGCCAGCAGCATGGCCCGCTGGCCGTCGCGCGAAGCCCACACGCCGTGGCTGCTGGCCGGCTGCGCGCCGAGGCTGAGCTGGCCGAGCAGCGCCGGCAGTTCGCCGGTCGGGTCGCGGGTCAGGAAGGGCTTGAACAGGTCGCCGAGCGGCGAGGCGAGCAGATCGATGCTGTCGGAAATCGCCGCCTTCAGGCCGTCGACCGTAAACCGTTCCGCACTCACCGCCGGGCTCAACGCGTAGCGATGGGCGAGCAGCAGGTCGCGGTCGACGTCCAGGCTTTCCTGCGTGCCGTTCTGCACCGACACGAAATCCGGCAAGGCGGCCAGCCGCGTCTGCAGCGCCCGCGACAGGCCGGCGCGCTGCGCCGCGTCGCCGCCGGCAATGCCGGCCATCAGCAGGCGGGTCACCGCGCCCTCGCGGATCTGGTCGACCAGCACTTGCTGTTCGGGCGTCGGATGGGCCGGCAGGAAGAAGCTCATGTCGGCGGTGAACCGCGCCTGCGACGCGAGCAGCAGGCCGGCCGCCATCGTCGCCAGCCAGATCAGCAGGGCGCGCAGGGTCGGCCGCATCAGCGCTCCCCGACCGGCTCGATGGCCAGTTCGACGCGGTCGCCGTCGGCCTGCAGGTATTCGATGCTGCGCGTCTGGCGCTGGCTGCCGCGCACGGTGATGCGCTGGACGATGCCGGCGATCTTCTGGTCCCGCGGCAGCAAGGTGAGCACCCACTTGTCCTGCGATCCCGACAGATGCAGCGCGTAGTTGCGTTCCAGTGCGGCGCGGTCGCCGGCCAGCGTGCCGCGGATGCTGTCGACGAAGGCCAGCGCTTCGGGTTGGCTGGCCAGGTTGATCGACAGTTTCTGCTGGCCGCGTTCGAGCGTCAGCAGATCGCGGTCGAGGATCAGCGTTTCGGCCTTCGGCGCCAGCGTGCGCTTTTCCAGCCGGTTGGGTGGCGTGTAGGTCATTTCGCCGCGCGCCACCAGCGGCTTGTCGAGCACCGCCAGGTAGCGGGTTTCGACGAAGCGCGCCTTGCCGCCGGGGTGTGCGGCGAGCAGTCGCATCAATTCGCCGAGCTCGAAGGCATGGGCGGCGAAGGGCGCGAGCAGCAGCGCGCCGGCAAGGAAGACGGAAGAGCACAGGCGCCGGATCATGGTTTTTTCCAGAAATCGAAGAAATTGAACCAGTTGTAGGGAGCGAGGCGGCAGTAGTGGGTCAGCCGGTCGGCGTAGGCATGGATCGCCTCGGCGATCGCCCGCTCGCGGTCGACGCGGCTGACCGCGGAAAAATCGGCCAGCGGTTCGAAATGGATGCGGTAGCGGTTGCCGCCGAGATACAGCGCGGTCATGAAGAACACCGGCCGGCGCAGCAGCGCGGCAACGCGCCAGGGGCCGACCGGGAAGCGCGCGGTTTTGCCGAGGAATTCGGCGTCGACCGTGGCATCGTCGCCCAGGCTGCGGTCGGCCAGCATGCCGACGAGGTAGCCCTGTTCCAGCTTTTCCTGCGCGGCGAGCATCGATTCCGGCCGGCCGAGCGGCAGGATGTCCTGCGTCGCATTCGGGTTGATCGCCTCCAGCGTGGCGTTGATCTTGCGCGCGTTTTCCTCGTACATCAGCATCGCCACCTTGAGCCCGGCCTGGCCGCGACCGACCGTGCGCAGCGCCTCGAAGCTGCCCAGGTGAGCGCCGATCAGCAGCGCGCCGGGCTGGCGTTCGAGCGCCGCGTGCAGTGCTTCGGCGCCGTGCACTTCGATGTCGAACAGGTCGAAACGGTCGTTGAGCAGGTAGATGCGGTCGTGGATGGTGCTGGCAAAGCTGAAGACGTGGCGGAAGCCGTCGTGCCATTCGGCCCAGCGGCCGAGCGCGCGGTGCAGGTAATCGCGGCTGGCGCGGCGGGCGGCCGGCGCGAACAGCGTGAAGTAACCGGCGATGCCGAGCAGCACGATGCGTCCGACGGCGCGGCCGAAAGTCAGCGAGATCCAGACCATCAGCCGGAGGATGGCGAGGTTGCTGCGTTCCTGCTGGCGCAGCCAGTCCGGATTGCACTTCATGGCGCCGGGCTCAGGCTGCCGCTGGCCACGTCGCGGACCTCGGTGCCGGCGCTGCGGACGACGAAGGCGTAACCGCCGCCGGCGCGCGGTGTCAGGACGAAATCCAGCGTTTCGCCGGGGCCGACCGGGCTGAGGAACTTGGCGTTGCCGATCTGCCAGCGGATGCCCGGCGTGCCGGCCGATGCCTCGGCGCAGAGGATCGCCCGGTCGAGCAGGACGACGCCGGGGACGATGGGATGGCCCGGAAAATGGCCGGCGAAGGCCGGGTGGTCGACCGGTACGGCCCAGCGGAAAGGCGCCTCAGTCACGGCGTTTCCAGTCGGCGTAGAGGGCCTGCAGTTCGTTGCGCGGCAGCTTGCCGGTGGTGTTGCGCGGCAGCTTGTCGAGCAGCACCAGCGGGCGCGGCATGAATACCGGGTCGATGCGCCGGCGCAGTTCCGCCTGCAACTGGCGGGTATCGAGGCCGGGGGCGACGACGAAGGCGGCCAGCCGGGTGATGCCGTCGGCCTTCTCCTCGTCCGGCAGGTAGAACGCCGCGTCGGCGACGCCGGCGATGGCCGTGGCCTGATGGTTGAGCCAGGCCAGCGAAGTGCGCTTGCCGGCGATGTTGATCAGGTCCTGGTGGCGGCCGAGCAGCACGAATTCGCCGTCGTCGCGCAGTTCGACGCGGTCGCCGAGCGGCAGACGGCCTTCGATGTGGCCGCCGTCGGCCCAGGTGGTGTCGCCTTCCTGGTGCAACGCGATGCCCGGCATCAGCTGCCAGACCGGGCCGTCCAGCGTGCGCCGGGTGGCGATCTGGCCGGTTTCGGTCGACCCGTAGATTTCCAGCACCGGCGCGCCGGTCGCCGTTTCGGCGCGTGCCGCCAGCTCGGCCGACAGCGGCGCGGTGGCCGACAGGATGCGGTCGATGGCCGGCAGTTCGAGGCCGGTCTCGGCCTGTGCGGCGAGCAGCGTGGACAGGTGGAAAGGCGTCGTCACCAGCATGCGCGGCCGCGGTACGGCGTTCAGTGCGGCGACGATGTCCTGCGGGTAGAACGGCTTGCCGGCCCAGAAGCCGGCGGCGCCATGCAGGGCCAGCAGCAGCGTCGATTCGAAGCCGTAGCTGTGCTGCACCGGCACGGTGCCGACCAGGCCGTGGCAGCCCTGCGCCATGCCCAGGCTGGCGGCGCCGGCCCGGCCGTTGGCGACGATCTTGCCCCAGCGCTTGGCGTGCGGCTGCGGCAGCCCGGTCGAGCCGGAGGTGAACAGGATGGCGGCCAGCTGGTCGGCCGGGAAATCGGGGATTTTTTCGATAGTCGCCGGGTCGACCGCAGCAAGTTCGGGAAAATCGAGGCACGGGATGTCGCCGGCAGTGAAGCCGTCGTCGCGCAGGCAGACGGCGTCGCGATGCAATTCGGCGATGCGGGCCAGCGTTTCGGCCGTTTGCGAGGCCGGCTGCAGGCTGACCTTGCCGGTCATCAGGCCGGCGGCAAAGCCGAGCGCGAAACGGTAGCGGTCCTGGCAGACGTTGAGCAGGCTTTTGCCGGCGGGGAGCCAGTCGGCCAGCGCCCGGCTTTCGGCGATGAAACGACGGGCGCTGACCGGGCCGTCGGCGCACCAGGCGACGGTGGCGTCCAGCTCATGCACCGAGAACAGCGGCAGCCTCATGCCTGGCCTCCGTCCTGCGGTGCGCGCCAGGCGCGGATCGCCGTGGCGAAGCTCGGCCGTTCCTCGATCGGCAGCTTGATCCGCCGGCACAGGTATTCGCCGACGAACATCAGGCCGATCAGCGGGCCGGTCAGCAGGTTGGCGTGGATCGACCAGATGTCGGTCGGAGCGAACAGGAACAGTGCGGTCGACAAGGCGCCATTGGCGAAAAAGAAGGCCGTCCAGGCAATCGTCACCTGCCGCGTGTAGCGCACCTTGCGTGCCGAAATGCCGTGGCGGAAGACGCGGCGGGCCAGCTGGGTGACCAGCGCTTCGCCGGGGCCGAACAGCGTGCGGCCGAACAGCCAGCCGAGCGCCAGGTGCGTGCCGAGGTGCTGCAGCCAGTACAGCGTGGCGACATTGCCGCGCAACTGCGGCCACAGCCAGATCAGCAGCAGCAGACCGGCGGCGGCGCCGAGCGGTGGCAGCGGCTGCGGCAGGCGGCGCAACAGCAGGCCGGCGACCAGCGCGATCGGCATCAGGCCGAGCGTCACGTTGATGTCGGGATGGCCGTTGCCGGCGCTGCCGACATGGGCGGCCACGGCCCAGGCGGCGAACAGGACGACGACCGCGAGGCCGCGCAGTCGCTGGGCCGCCGCGTCGGTCATGCGCTGCGCTGGGCGGCGATGTGCGCGGTCAACGCGCGCAGCGACGAAAAAATGCGGATGTTGTCGGCGTTGTCCGACTTGAGCTGGAAGCCGTAACGCTTGGAGACGACCAGCGCGATTTCCAGCACGTCGATCGAATCCAGGCCCAGACCTTCGCCGAACAGCGGGGCATCCGGTTCGATCTCGGCCGGCGCCATGTCGAGGTTGAGCGCACCGACGATCAGTTCGGCGACTTCCGGCAGCAGGGCTTCGATGGTTTCCGGGGCGATGGCGTCGGACATGGCAGGGGTTCCGTGAGACGTGTTTCAGGCCGGCGCGCGGAACGCGAGCACCGCGTTGCTGCCGCCGAAAGCGAAGGAATTGGACAATGCGGCGCGCGGCCGGCTGCCGCGCAGGACTTCGGTCAGGTGGCCGAGGCCGGTACAGGCCGGATCGAGCCGGCCAGCCAGGTTGGCGGTCGGCGGCAAGGCGTCGTCGCGCAGCGCGAGCACGGTGGCGATGGCCTCGATGGCGCCGGCGGCACCGAGCAGGTGACCGTGCATCGACTTGGTCGCGCTGACCGGCAGCGTTGCGGCGCGCTCGCCGAACACGGCCTGCAGGGCGGCGGCTTCGACCGGGTCGCCTTCGGCCGTGGCGGTGCCGTGGGCATTGATGTAAGCGATCTCGTCGGCGTGCAGGCCGGCATCGGCCAGCGTTGCGTTGAGCGCGCGGATCTGGCCGGCGGCTTCCGGACGGACCAGATGGCTGTGGTCGCAGCTCGTGCCGTAGCCGGCGAGTTCGCCGTGGATGGTGGCGCCGCGGGCGACCGCGTGATCCCAGTCTTCGAGCACCAGCGCCGCCCCGCCCTCGCCGAGCACCAGGCCGCGGCGGTCGGCGGCGAACGGCCGGCAGGCGAACGGCGCGCTGTCGGCATCGCCGGGGGCGAGCACGCGCAATGCTTCCCAGGCGCGGGCGACGCCATAGGCCTGCGGCACGTCGGAACCGCCGGTCAGCATCACCGTCGCCTCGCCGGAACGCACGCGGCGGAAGGCTTCGCCAATGGCGATGGCGGACGACGCGCAGGCCACGGTATGGCTCATGCTGACGCCGCCGAGGCCGAGCTGGATCGAGATGTGGGCGTTGGCGGCGTTGTTCATGCCGAGCACGACGGCCAACGGCGACAGGCGCTCGCGGCCCTTCTGCCACAGTTCGCGGTAGCCCTTTTCATAGGCCAGCGTGCCGCCCAGCGCGGTACCCCAGGAACAGCCCCAGTTTTCGCGATTTTCGCCGTCGACCGCACGCGGCAGGCCGGCGTCGGCCCAGGCGGAAAAGGCGGCGGCCATCGCCAGTTGGGCGAAGCGGTCCATCATCGACGCCAGCGGTTTGCCGAGCACGGCATCGGCATCGAAGGCGGGACAACTGACGAAGGGCATCGACAACGGGCGCGGCAGGTCGTCGGTCAGCAGGTGGCGGATCGCCGATTCGCCGGCGCACAGCCGGGCGAAGAAATCGGCCAGGTCGCCGCCGTAGGGACTGACCAGACCGAGTCCGGTGATTGCCACGCGCCGCTGGCTCATGGCTCAGTTCTTCTGTTGAGCGACCAGCCCTGCCATCAGCGTCACCAGCTCACCGACGGTTTTGGGCGTTGGCAGATCGGACGAGAGCTTGATGCCGAAGCGGTCCTCGAACTCGAACATCAGTTCGAGCATCATCAGCGAGTCGACGCCGAGATCGGCCAGCGCGGCCTCCGGAACAACCCTGTCCGGTTCGACGCCGAGGCGGTCCTTGAGAAAATCGCGAATCAGGCCAATGGAATCCATAGGCCGCGGATTTTAGCCGAAAGGTCCTGTTTTCCAAACGTTTCTTTACGTTTCTCCAGGGAGATGCATTGCAAATATCGGCGATTTGCTACCATCGCCGCTCTTCTCGTCTCGAAAGTCCCGATTCGCCATGAATCCTTCCCCTTCGACCGCCTGGTATCGGCAGATTGCCGGTCGCATCGCGACCTGGTGGCCGTTGAAGGCGGTCGGCACGACGGTGTTCATGGTGTTGTTCTTCTCGGCCTATTTTGCCGCGCTGCAGACGCCGCACGGTCCGGCGACGCTGATGCCGCTGACCTGGCTGGATGCGCGCATTCCCTTTGCCGAGGCCGCCTTCCCGGTCTACGTCTCGCTGTGGGTCTATGTGTCGCTGCCGCCGGCGCTGATGGCCGGCCTGCGTGCGGCGCTGCTCTACGGCGTGTGGGTGGCGGCCCTGTGCCTGTTCTGCCTGGGCATTTTCTGGTTCCTGCCGACTGCCGTACCGCCGGCCGGCATCGACTGGTCGGCCTATCCCGAAATGGCGATGATCAAGGGCATCGACGCAGCCGGCAATGCCTGCCCTTCCCTGCATGTCGCGTCGGCGGTGTTCTCGGCGTTCTGGCTGGCGCGGGTCTTCCGCAACGTCGGGGCGCCCTGCTGGCTGCGCGCTTTCAGCGCCGTGCATTGCGTGGCCATCCTGTGGTCGACGGTGGCCACCCGCCAGCACGTGGTGCTCGATGTCGTCGCCGGCGCCCTGGTCGGCACGCTGTTCGCCGTCGCCTCGCTGTATGCGATGGGTCGGCAGATCGGTCGCGAGCGCCTGTAAAAGGCGCTCAGGCGGTCGTTGCGGCGACCTTTTCCAGAACCTTCAGGAAGCGTTCCGCTGCCTGGTAGCCGACCACGCGCCGACCGGCGATTTCCTGGCCGCGGGCGTCGAAGAAAATGATGCCGGGCGGGCCGTAAAGGCCGAAGCGGGCGAGCAGGGCCTTGTCGTCGGCGTTGTTGGCGGTGACGTCGGCCTTGAGCAGCGTGAAGCCGGCCATCCTGGCCTGCACCGCGGGATCGCGGAAGGTGTAGCGCTCCATTTCCTTGCACGACACGCACCAGTCCGCGTAGAAATCCAGCATCACCGGCCGGTCGACCGCAGCCAGCCGGCTTTCCAGCTCGGCCAGCGAACGCACGGTGACGAATGCCGGCTGGCCGGCTTCGGCGGCGACGGCGCCGCCGCGCAGGCCGGCCAGCGGCTGCAGCGGATCGCGGCCGCCGGCCAGTGCGCCGATCAGCAAGGCGGCGCCGGTCAGCAGCATGACGATGCCGATGCCTTTCCAGAAGCGCTGCCAGCCCTTGGCCAGCGGCGGCAGCGGGTCAAGCGCGTGCAGGAAGATCGCCGGCACGATCAGCAGCAGCGCCCAGCCGATCATCACCGCAACTTCCGGCAATACCGGCGACAGCAGCCAAAGCGCGGTGGCCAGGAGCGCGACGCCGAAGGCCTTCTTGACGCCTTCCATCCACGGGCCGGTGCGCGGCAGCAGCGAACCGCCGGCGGTGCCGACGGCGATCAGCGGCACGCCCATGCCGAGCGCCATGACGAACAGTGCCGTACCGCCGAGCAGCGCGTCGCCGGTCTGGCCGATGTAGAGCAGCGCGCCGGCCAGCGGCGCGGCGACGCAGGGGCCGACGATCAGCGCCGACAGCGCGCCCATCAGGAACACCGAAATGCCGCGTCCGCCGCGCAGGTGGCCGGATTCTTCCGACAGTTTGCTCTGCAGCGCGGTCGGCAACTGCAATTCGTAGAAGCCGAACATCGACAGCGACAGCACGACAAAGACCAGGGCGAAGCTGCCAAGCACCCAGACATTCTGCAATGCCGCCGACAGCAACGTGCCGCTCAGTCCGGCGGCGACGCCGGCTGCCGCATAAGTGATCGCCATGCCCAGCACGTAGGCCAGCGACAGCGCGAAGCCGCGGGCGTGCGAGGCCTTGGCGCCCTGCCCGGCGATGATGCCGGAGAGGATCGGGATCATCGGGAACATGCAGGGCGTCAGCGACAGGCCCAGGCCGGCCACGAAAAACAATCCGAGCACGCTCCAGAAACCGGCGTTCTTCAGCGTCTGGGCGATTTTTCCGCTGTCGTCGCCGTCGACCGCAGCCGGCTCGCCGACTGCCATCGGCGCGGCGGCCGGCGTGCTGTCCGGGTCCGGCAGGTTGAGCATCACCGTCTGCGTTTGCGGCGGATAACAGACACCGGCTTCGGCGCAGCCCTGCGACACCAGATCCAGCGTCAACGGCAAGGCGCCGGAACTGTTGCGCTCCACCGGCACGCGGAACACCGCCTGCTGGTGATAAACCTCGACGCGGCCGAAATTCTCGTCGTTCTTCTCCTGCCCGGCCGGCAGCTGCAGCGGGCCGAGGACGACGGTCTCGTCGGCGGCGCGCACGCGGAACTTGTCCTTGTACAGGTAATAGCCGTCGGCGATCGCGTAGCGGACCTCGACCGTCCGGCCGTCAACCGCCCGTGCCGAACCCTTGAAGGCGACGGCGGGATCGAGGAATTCCTGGGCCTGGGCCAGTCCGGCGAGCAGTGATAAGACGAAAAACAGGATACGCATGATCATCGGACAGTCTCCTGGGCCAGCCAGTTCAGATACGCCGGCAGGCCGTGGGCGATCGGCAGCGCGACGATCTCCGGCACCGCGTGGGGATGCAGTTCGGCAAGGCGTTTTTCCAGCGCCGCGTAGCTTGCTGCGGTCGACTTGATCAGCAACGGAATTTCCGACGCCGATTCGACGGCGCCCTGCCAGCGATAGACCGACTGCACGCGCGGCAGGATGTTCACGCAGGCGGCCAGCCTTTCCTCGACGAGGGCCAGCGCAATGGCGTTGGCGCAACTTTCGTCGGGACAGTTGGTGAGGATCAGCAAGGGTTCCATCGGCGAATTCCTCGGGAAAATCACTTGAGCAGCCGGCGGCGCGTCAGACGCAGCGCGATGGCGAAAGCCACCGCGGCCGTCGCCAGCAGCACGCCGACGTGCAGCAGGGCATCGGCCGGCACCTGACCGGCCAGCAGCGGCCGGATCAGCGCCACGCCCTGCGCCAGCGGCAGGCACTGGCCGACGAAAGCCAGCCAGCCGGGCAACTGGTCGGTCGGGAAGAAAACGCCGGAAATCAGCGTCATCGGCGTAATGAACAGCGTGAAGTAATACATGAAGAAATCGTAGGACGGCGCCAGTGCGTTCCAGATCAGGCCCAGCGCCGCAAAGGCCAGGCCGGTCAGCACAATGGCCGGCAGCGCCCACAACGCCAGCGGGCCGCTGGTCAGCCCCATCACGGTGATCACCAGCAGGATGGCGGCGCCGGAAAACAGCGACTTGGTCGCCGCCCAGACGAGCTCCCCGGCAACCACATCGGCCAGCCCGAGCGGCGTGTTGAGGATGGCATCCCAGGTCTTCTGCACGTGCATCCGCGAGAAGGAGGAATACAGCGCCTCGAAGGTCGCCGCGTTCATCGTCGACGCGCACACCGTACCGGCCGCCAGGAAAGCGATGTAAGGCTGGCCGTCGATGCTCGGCAACATCGCCCCCAGCCCGTAGCCGAGGCCGAGCATGTAGATCATCGGATCGGCCAGATTGCCGAGGATGGAAGGCAGCGCAAGCTTCCGCCAGACCAGGAAATTGCGTTGCCAGACAGGAAACCAGCCGGCGGTGGCGAGCAGGGAGACGGACATGGAACGTGGCCGGATCAACGAACGAAGGCGAGCATTCTAACGCCGGGTGGGGGATGTGGGCGGTGCGGGGGGGATGGTTGGGCGGCTATCGGCCAATACCGGACGACGGGCGTAAAATACGTATAGCATATAGGCATGACTGAACGAACCTTAAACAACCTTATTCGTGTATCGCTAGTAATCGCTCTCATTGGCTTCACCTCCATCCAAACAGGATGGATAGATGGGTTCATTCCGATGCGTTACATGAAAATATTATTCATGGTCGCATTTGGTGCTGTGCCTACGCTGTTGATACTGAAAGTAATTTCCCGTTTTTTTCTATTGGGATTTAAAGGTCAGCAGTTATCGTTCATCGAGAACATGTTCATGCTCTACTACATATTTCTGACGAAGGAAGCCAGAGAGGAATGGCGGACCTACATAGAAGAGCAGAAAAAGAAAGAGACCAAAATCTAGCTTCCAGTCACTTCTAGGGAGATCAGTTGGTGTCCGTTTCGGGGCGCTTCAAGCCGTCAAACCAGCACCCTTTTCAATCTCCCGCCCCAAACTTTTCGCCCCGCCCACGGTCATCACCTAAGATGACAGACGTTGCGGACAGGAGGGCGTGCCGATGGAAATGCCGAATGACGTGAAGGCGGTGCTGATCGATCTGGCCGGGGTGCTGCATACCGGCGACGAGGCGCTGGCGGGGGCGGTACCGGCGTTGAAGCGCTTGCGCGGTGCCGGGCTGGCGTTGCGTTTCCTGACCAATACCACGCGCACGCCGGGCAGCGTGTTGTTCACCAAGTTGTGCCGGATGGGCTTCGAGCTGTCGGCCGGCGAGATCCAGACCGCCGCGCTGGCGGCCCGTACGGTGGTGCGCGAGCGCGGCTTGCGGCCGCACTGGATGGTGCATCCGAACATCGCCGCCGAGATGGGGCCGGACGCCGCCGAGCCGGATGTCGTGGTCCTCGGCGACATGGGCGAGCATTTCAGCTACGCCGGCCTCAACCGCGCCTTCCGTTTGCTGATGCAGGGCTGTCCGCTGATCGCCATGGCGCGCAACCGCTATTTCATGGAAAGCGATGGGTTGGCGCTGGACATGGGTGCCTTCGTCGCCGGCCTGGAGTATTCGGCGGGCGTCAAGGCCGAGATCGTCGGCAAGCCGGCACCGGCCTTTTTTGCCGCGGCGCTGGCCGAGCTGGGGGTGACGGCGGATCAGGCGGTGCTGATCGGCGACGATCTGAGCGACGACATCGGCGGCGCGCAGGCGGCGGGCATCGCCGGCATCCTGGTGCGCACCGGCAAGTTCCGGCCGGGCGACGATGTCAGTCCGGACATCCGGCCGGCGCTGACGGCGGACGATTTCGCGGCTGCGGTCGACCGGCTGGTCGGCTAGAAATTCAGTCGCGCAGTTCGCGGCCGGTCAGCTTGATGAAGACGTCTTCGAGGTTGGCGGCGCGGTGCATGTAGCGCAGGCCGTCTTCGTCGGCCAGCGCGGCGAGCAGCGGTGCGGCGTCGCGGCAGTAGAAGAAGGCGGTTTCGCCGCTGGCTTCGACGCGTTCGGCGAGCTGGCGGTGGTTTTCGACGAATCCGGGCAGTCGACCGCAGCTTTCGTCGAAGACTTCGACGACCTGCGGTTCGATGTGCGCGGCGATCAGTTCGCGCGGGCTGCCTTCGGCGATCTTGCGCCCGTGGTCGACGACGATCAGCGTGTCGCACAGCCGTTCGGCTTCGTCCATGAAATGGGTGGTCAGGATCAGCGTCTTGCCGGCTGCCTTGAGTTGCTTGAGCCGTTCCCAGATCAGGTGGCGGGCCTGCGGGTCGAGGCCGGTGGTCGGTTCGTCGAGAAAAACGATGTCCGGGTTGGCGACCAGGGCGCGGGCCAGTGTCAGGCGCCGCTTCATGCCGCCGGACAGCGTGGCGATGCGCGCGTCGGCCTTGCCGGAGAGGCTGGCGAATTCGAGCAGTTGCGGGATGCGGGCGCGGATTTCGGCGTCAGGCAGGCCGAAATAGCGGCCGAAGACCAGCAGGTTTTCGGCGCAGGTGAAATCCGGATCGAGGTTGTCGAACTGCGGCACGACGCCGGCGCGCGCCCGCGCCGCCTGCGCCTCCTGCGGAATGGCGTGGCCGCCGAGGGTGATCCGGCCGGCGTCCGGCGCGGTCAGGCCGAGGCAGAGGCGCAGCGTGGTGGTCTTGCCGGCGCCGTTCGGGCCGAGCAGGCCGAAGCAGGTGCCGGGCGGGACGGCGAACGACAGGCCGGCGACGACTTCGCTGTCGCCGTAGGCCTTGCGCAGCGAATCGACGCTCAGTGCCGCCATGCGCGGGTCACGATATCGCGGATGTGGTGCAGCCGCCGATGGAAGAAGTGGTCGGCGCCGGGCACCACGACGACCGGCAGGTCGAGCGGTTGGGCCCAGGCGAAGACGTTGTCCAGCGGCACCGTGTCGTCGGCCGAGCCGTGGATGACGATGGTGTCGTGCGGCACTGCTTCGGTGTCGTACTGGCGGCTGTTTTCGACGTAGCCGGCGGCGGTGCCGACCAGCACCAGACGTTGCGCGGGGTGGCCGGCGTCGGCCAGCCGTTTGGCGACGCGCGTCTGGCAGTAGGCGCCGAAGGAGAAGCCGGCCAGCGCCACCGGCAGGTCGCCGCAGCGACGTTTCGCTTCGTCGATGACAACCAGCAGGTCGTCGGTTTCGCCGATGCCTTCATCGTGCTCGCCTTCGCTCAGGCCGACGCTGCGGAAATTCGGCCGGAAGGTGGCATAGCCGAGCGCGACGAAGGTCTTGGCCAGCGTGTAGGCGACCTTGTTGGTGTTGGCGCCGCCGCCGATCGGGTGCGGATGGGCGACCAGCGCGATGCCGCGCGGCGCGTCCGGGCGTTCCATGATCAGCTCGATCTTGCCGGCCGGGCCGTCGATCAGCAGTTTTTCCTCGATGACTTTCATTTTTCAGATTTTCAGGCGGTCGACCGGACGGCCGTTGATCAGGTGTTCCTGGATGATTTCCTCGACGTCCTCGTTATCGACGAAGGCGTACCAGGTTTCTTCGGGGTAGACGACCATCACCGGGCCCTGGTCGCAACGGCCCAGGCAGCCGGCCTTGTTGATGCGTACGGCGCCGGGACCGTTCTTCTTCAGCTGGCCGATGCGATCCTTGGCGTAGGCGAAAGCCTCGCTGCCGCCGACACGGTCGCAGCAGGCTTCGCCGTTCGGGCGCTGGTTGGTGCAGATGAAAACGTGGTGCTGGAAATAGCTCATGGGTCTCTCCGTTCGGATCGGCATTATAGTCGCCGGCGCGCTGCGCTCAGCCGGCGCGTCCTTGCGGTCGACCGAGGGCCAGCAGCAAAAACGGCAGGGCCAGCAACGGCCACAGCGCGGCGACCAGCCGGGTTAGACCGTTGAAGTTGAGAAAGTGCCCCTGTTGCCAGGCGGCCAGCGCCGCCGCCGAATACGGATTGGCCGGCGCCAGGTTGACCAGCACGCTGCCGGCGATCAGCGCCGGGACGGCCAGCCCCAGCGCCAGCCGGTTTGGCAGCCAGAGCAGCAGCAGCAGCGCGATGCCGGCCACGCTCAGGCCCTGCCGCGCACCGGGCGTCAGCCAGGCCATCGCCTCGGCCGGTCCGACCAGCACGGCGGCGCTGACCGCGCGCACAGCCAGTCCGAGCAGCAGGAAGATGGCGACGGTCGGATAGGCGGTCCACCGCCGGGCGCACAAATAACGCAGCATCAGCCCGACGGCCAGCGCGTTGCAGGCGGTGACACCGGCCTCGACCGCGGCATAGCTGTCCACCGAGAACGGCAGCAGCGGATCGACGGTGATCAGGTGGCGGATGTCGCCGGCGCCGAACAGCAGGATTTCCGGCGACAGCGGCACCAGCAACCACAGGCCGAGCAGCGTCAGCCCCAGTTCGGCATGCGGCACCGGCGCGATCAGCCGCTGTTCGACGGCGATCAGCCGGGCAAAGATGCGCGGGCCGACGATTTGCGCCCAGATCGCGCCGATCAGCACCCCCAGTGTGTTGCACGCCAGATCGAGGTTGGACGGCACGCGCGTCGGCAGCCAGTTCTGCAGCGTTTCCAGCCCCAGGCTGACACCGCCGCCGAGCAGCGTGGCCAGGATCGGGGCGGTGTAGCGACCGGGCAGCCGGCGCAGCGCGAGCGTGAAAAAGAAGCCGAGCGGCACGTAGACCGCAACATTGGCCAGCAGGTCGAAGAGCGTCCAGTAGCGCGGCCAGTCGGCATTGAGGAAAGCCCACGGCGAGACACCGCTGTCGCGCCAGCCCGAGAACGGGTGCAGGCTGCCGTAGACGGTCAGCCCGAGCCAGGCGAGCGCCAGATAGCGGGCGAGAACGATGGGGCCGTTGCCAGATCGGGACATGCCCCGATTTTAGGGCTTGCCGCCGGATACGTCAGCCGTTGCCCGCCACAATGTGTCGGAAAGCTCAGCCGTGATGGTGCGGATGCTGGCCGACATGGTGGGTTTCCGCCGCTGCGCGGTGATGCAGCGCCTCGTGGATGTCCTCGACCGGTGTCGGCCGGCCGACCCACTGCGGCAGCAGTGAGCCGGCGATCATCCCGGACAGGCTGACGGCGAGGCCGATCAGTTGCGGCGGCACCAGGCTGGCGTTGCCGACCAGAAGCTCGATCAGCAGCCACGAGGCAACGCCGCCGATGGTGGCGAACAGCGCTCCCTGGGTGGTGGCGCGCGCCCAGAAGGCGCCGAGGAAGAGCGGCACGAAGGCACCGGCCAGCGTTACCTTGTAGGCGTTCTCGACCATGTGGAAGATGCTCGATTCCGAATTCAGCGCAAAGGCCAGCACCGCCGCCGTGAAGCAGACGATGGTGATGCGCATGACGCGCAGGAACTCGCGGTCGCCCATGTGCGGCAGGAAGCCGCGCACGATGTTCTCGGCGAAGGCGACCGACGGCGCCAGCAGCGTCGCCGACGAACAGCTCATGATCGCCGCCAGCACGGCGCCGAAGAAGATGGCCTGGGCAAATACCGGCGTATGTTCGAGGACCAGCGTCGGCAGTACCAGCTGCGTGTCCTGGGCCATCAGCGCGTGGTATTGCTCGGGGTTGATCAGCGTTGCCGAGTAGGCGATGAACATCGGCACGAAGGTGAAGCAGAAGTAGATCGTCGCGCCGATGATCGATCCCCACAGCGCGATCGTCGCGGTACGCGCCGAGGTGATGCGCTGGAAGACGTCCTGTTGCGGGATCGAGCCGAGCATCATGGTCATGCCGGCGCCGAGGAAGGCGATCCATTGCCAGAGGTCCGCTTCCGGGAAGAACTGGAGCTTGCCGGCCGCCGCCGCGTGTTCGATGACCGGCATGACGCCGCCGGTCTGGCCGGAAATCAGCCAGCCGATGAACAGCATGCCGCCGATGATCACGCCCATCTGCACGAAGTCGAGGATGGCGACCGACAGCATGCCGCCGAGCGTGGTGTAGGTGAGCACGATCAGTGCGCCGAGCACCATCCCGGCTTCCTGGCTGATCGCGCCGCCGGTGACGACGCTGAAGATCAGCCCGAGCGCCTTGATCTGGGCGGCGACCCAGCCGAGGTAGGCGAGCACGATGCAGATCGTCGTCAGCACCTCGACCGTCCGGTTGTAGCGCAGCCGGAAATAGTCGCCCAGGGTCAGCACGTTGAGTTTGTACAGTTTGCGCGAGAAGAAGATGCCGCCGATGACCAGGCACAGCGAGGCGCCGAAAGGATCGGCGACGACGCCGCGCAGGCCTTCCTTCACGAAGGTCGACGAAACGCCGAAGATGGCTTCGGCGCCGAACCAGGTGGCAAACACGGTGGCGGTAACCACCGGTAGCGGCAGGTGGCGGCCGGCGACGGCGAAGTCCTTGGTGCTATGCACGCGCGTTGCGGCAAGCAGGCCGATGCCGATGGAAACGAGCAGGTAGAGGGCAACGAACCAGATCAGCATGGTGGGTGTCCGCCCGCAGGCAAGGGGTTGTAAACGCGCGGATTATAAGGGTATTGGCGGTTGTTGCGCCGCAGCAGCCGGGGAAAATGGCGGCGGGCTGGAAATTTCGACGCGGGCTGCGGTCGACGGGTGGATGAAGGCAATTTTTGCCGCATGCAGCAGCAGGCGTTCGGCTCGGGCGGTTGCCTCGCCGCCGTACAGGTCGTCGCCGAGGATGGGATGGCCGAGCGAGGCCAGATGCACGCGCAATTGATGCGAACGGCCGGTGACCGGTTCCAGTTCGACCAGCGTGCATTGCCGCGCCGGGCAGCGCTCCAGGATGCGGAAACGGGTCAGCGACGGTTTGCCGATGCTGTGGTCGACCTTCTGCCGGGGGCGATTCGGCCAGTCGCAGATCAGCGGCAGATCGATCTCCCCGGCCTCGGCGGCCGGCAGGCCGGCGACCACCGCGACGTAGCGCTTGTCCACCCGTCGCTCGCGGAACAGCCGTGACAGTTCGCTGTGCATCGCCTTGCTGCGCGCCAGTACCAGCAGGCCGGAGGTGGACATGTCGAGCCGGTGCACGGCGAGTGCGTCGGGATAAGCGACCTGGACGCGCGACAGCAGGCAATCCTGCTTGTCGTCGCCGCGGCCGGGCACCGACAGCAGGCCGGCCGGCTTGTCGACGATCAGCAGGTCGGCGTCGACATGGCGGATCGCCGGTTGTTCCGGGGGCGGCAGGTAGGCGCTCATCGCCGCCGTTCGTCCGGGATGCTGCAGCGGGCGTCGCGATAGGCAAAGCTGACTCGCGTCCAGCCTTTGCCGGGGCTGGTCTGGCTGCATACCCGCGTGTCGTCGCGTTGCCCGGCCCACCAGTACCACGGGGCCGGGGCGGCGGCGGCAAGGCCGCTGGCCAGTAACATGAGCAATACGGTCAGGCGATTGAACATCGGTTGAAATACTGTATAGTTGTCCAGTATGTGATGACGGGTCGGCGGGGTGCGAAGCATATACCGATCGACACGCAATCTTCCGTAAAATCGGGAGTTGCCAATGGCATATTGTCGGTGGGCGACATCTGTCATGCCAAAAGCAACTTCTGTTCCATCATTTGGCCATGTGCCATAATCCGCTCAACGTTTCGAGGTAAATCATGGACGACAACAAGGCAAAGGCGCTCGCCGCAGCGCTGCAACAGATCGAAAAGCAGTTCGGCAAGGGCTCCATCATGAAGATGGGCGACGCCGAGATCGACGAAGGGCTGCAGGTCGTGTCGACCGGCTCGCTCGGTCTGGACATCGCGCTGGGCGTCGGCGGTCTGCCGCGCGGCCGTGTCGTCGAGATCTACGGTCCGGAATCCTCGGGCAAGACCACGCTGTGTCTGCAGGTCGTCGCCGAAATGCAGAAGCTCGGCGGTACCGCCGCCTTCATCGACGCCGAACACGCGCTCGATCCGCAATATGCGCAGAAGCTCGGGGTCAACGTCGGCGATCTGCTGATTTCGCAGCCGGATACCGGCGAGCAGGCGCTGGAAATCGCCGACATGCTGGTCCGTTCCGGCTCGGTCGACATCATCGTCGTCGACTCGGTCGCCGCGCTGACGCCGCGGGCCGAAATCGAAGGCGAAATGGGCGACCAGATGGTCGGCCTGCACGCCCGCCTGATGTCGCAGGCGCTGCGCAAGCTGACCGCCAACATCAAGAAGACCAACACGCTGGTCATCTTCATCAACCAGATCCGCATGAAGATCGGCGTCATGTTCGGTTCGCCGGAAACCACCACCGGCGGCAACGCGCTGAAGTTCTACGCCTCGGTGCGCATGGATATCCGCCGCATCGGCGGCATCAAGAAGGGCGACGAGGTGATCGGCAACGAGACCAAGGTCAAGGTCGTCAAGAACAAGGTGTCGCCGCCGTTCCGTGAAGCCATCTTCGACATCCTGTACGGCGAGGGCATCTCGCGCGAAGGCGAGATCGTCGAGATGGGCGTCGCCCACAAGCTGATCGACAAGTCCGGCGCCTGGTATGCCTACAACGGCGAGAAGATCGGTCAGGGCAAGGACAACGCCCGCGAATTCCTCCGGTCGCACCCGGAAATCGCCCAGGAGCTCGAAGCCAAGATCCGCGAGGCGGCCGCGACCACCGTCATCAAGCCGACCAAGTCGGCGCCGGCGAGTGCCTGACCTGCGGGTCCGCGCGCTGCAGTTGCTGGCCCGGCGCGATCACAGCCGGGCCGAACTGCGTGCCAAACTGGCCGTCCATGCCGAGTCGGCCGATGAAGTCGAGTCCGTACTCGATACCCTGCAGGCCGAGCGCCTGCTCTCCGATCATCGTTATGCCAGCCAGCGCGTCGCGGCACGTGCCGGCCGCTACGGCAATGCCCGGTTGCGCCTGGAACTGAAGCAGCAGGGTGTGGCCGAGGAAGACATCGACGCCGCCCTGCCGGAAGCCGGCGACGAGGTCGAACGCTGCCGTTCGATCTGGGTAAAAAAGTTCGGTCAGCCGCCGTTGACCGCAGAAGCGCGTGCAAAACAGATGCGTTTCCTGCAGTATCGCGGCTTTTCCGCAGACGCCATCCGCCAGACACTGCGTGGAGCCGAAGACGAATGACCCTGCCGCCAGCCACCCTGACCGCCAGCCACCTGAAGAAACGCTATAAATCGCGTACCGTCGTCGAGGACGTTTCGTTCGCCGTCAAATCCGGCGAGGTGGTCGGGCTGCTCGGACCGAACGGCGCCGGCAAGACCACCTGTTTCTACATGATCGTCGGTCTGGTTGCCGCCGACGGCGGCGACGTGCATATCGACGACGAGCGGCTGACCCATCAACCGATCCACGCCCGGGCGCGCCTCGGCCTGTCCTACCTGCCGCAGGAAGCGTCGGTGTTCCGCAAGCTCAACGTCGAGGAAAACATCCTCGCCGTGCTCGAACTGCTCGGCCTGCCCAAGAGCGAACTGCAGGAACGTCTGGAAACCCTGCTCAGCGAACTGCACATCGGCCATGTCCGGCATGTCAATGCGGCGGCCCTGTCGGGCGGCGAACGGCGGCGCGTCGAAATCGCCCGTGCCCTGGCCACCGATCCGCGCTTCATCCTGCTCGACGAACCGTTTGCCGGGGTCGACCCGATAGCCGTGCTGGAAATCCAGAAGATCATCCGCTTCCTCAAGGAGCGCGGCATCGGCGTGCTGATCACCGATCACAACGTGCGCGAGACGCTCGGCATCTGCGATCACGCCTGGATCATCAATGCCGGCAAAGTCCTGGCGGCTGGACGGCCGGACGAAATCGTCGATAATGAAAGCGTACGCAGGGTTTATCTCGGCGAGAACTTCAAGCTCTGACCGGGCAGCAAAACGACCCCACCGATGAAACCGGCACTCCAGCTCAAACTTTCCCAGCACCTCGCCCTGACGCCTCAGCTGCAGCAGTCGATCAAGTTGTTGCAGTTGTCGACCGTCGAAATGCAGCAGGAAATCGAGCGTTACCTGCTCGAGAACCCGATGCTGGAGCGGGAAGACGACAACGGTGGCGAATCATTCTCGTCGGCCCAGCAGTTCGATTCGCCGGCCAGCAACGAACGCGAACGCGAGCGTGAAGAGCCGGCTGGTGCCCAGGAAGATCGCGATGGCGAAGCGCCGGCGACGCCGTCCGAAATCGATGACGACCGGTGGACCAGCGATGCCGGCACGTACAGCGGTGCCGGGCGTGACGATGACGACGACAGCGACGCGCACGACACCCACGCGGCCAACGTCAGTCTGCGCGAACATCTCGGCTGGCAGCTCGGCATGACGCAGATGTCGGAGCGCGACCGCAGCCTGGTGCGCTTCCTGATCGAAGCGCTGGACGACGACGGCTACCTGTCGACGCCGCTGCTCGAACTGTGGGAAACCCTGCCGCCCGAGTACGAGATCGAGCCGGAAGAGCTGGAAATCGCCCTGCGCCATATCCAGAATTTCGATCCTACCGGTATCGGTGCGCGCAACTTGCAGGAATGCCTGCTGCTGCAGTTGAAGGCGCTGAACGATGAAATCGACGGGCCGCTGGCCATGGTCATCGTCGACAAGCACCTCGAACTCCTGGCGGCCCGCGATTTCACCAAGATCAAGCGGCTCACCGGTTGCGATGACGAAGACCTGAAAGCCGCCCAGGCCCTGATCACCAGCCTCAATCCGCGGCCGGCGGCCGGTTATGCCCAGCTCGATGCACGCTACATCACGCCCGACGTGATCGTGAAGAAGCTGAAAGGCAAATGGACCGCCTACATCAATCCGGACGCCTATCCCCGTCTGCGCATCAACCGCCTGTACGCCGACATCCTGGCCAAACAGCGGCGCGGCAACGGCAACCTGTCCGCTCAGCTGCAGGAAGCGCGCTGGCTGATCAAGAACGTCCAGCAACGTTTCGACACCATCCACCGCGTGACGCAGGCCATTGTTGACCGCCAGCGTCAGTTCTTCGAGCACGGCGAAGTCGCCATGCGGCCGCTCGTGCTGCGCGAGATCGCCGACATCCTCGGCCTGCATGAATCGACCGTGTCGCGGGTGACCAGCCAGAAATACATGGCCACGCCGCGCGGCATCTTCGAACTGAAGTATTTCTTCGGCAGTCATGTCGCCACCGATACCGGTGGCGCCTGTTCCGCCACTGCCATCCGGGCGTTGATCAAGCAGTTGATCGCCGCCGAGGACGGCAAGAAACCCTTGTCGGATAGTCAATTATCCGAAATACTAGGCCAGCAGGGAATCGTGGTTGCCCGACGCACGGTTGCCAAATACCGTGAATCGCTCAACATCCCGCCGGTCAATTTACGTAAGACCCTGTAGAGAGAGGAGAAAAAATGAACCTGCAGATCAGTGGCCACCATATCGAAGTTACCCCGGCACTCCGCGAGTATGTCGAGAGCAAGCTGGATCCCGTGCTGCGCCACTTCGACAAGGTAACTGGGGTCAACGTCGTGTTGTCCGTCGAAAAGCTCAAGCAGCAGGCCGAAGTCACCGTGCATGTGCCGGGCAAGGACCTGCATGTCGAGGAAGCGGCCGACGACCTGTATGCCGCCATCGACGCCATGTTCGACAAGCTGGACCGCCAGGTCCAGAAGCACAAGCAGAAGCTTCAGGACCACCACCGCGGCGACAAGGCAGCGAATCACATCGCCGATTGATTGCCGTTCGGGGACAGCCTTTGGGCTGTCCCTTTTCGCATCCATTTCCCCATGAACCCACTCATCAACATCCTGTCCGTCGAACAGGTGCTTCTCGACCTGGACGCCGGCAGCAAGAAACGGGTTTTCGAGCAGGCCGGCATGCTTTTCGAAGCACGTCTCGGCGTTGCCCGTTCCGTCATTTTCGATAGCCTGTTCGCGCGCGAAAAGCTTGGTTCGACCGGGCTGGGCCAGGGCGTTGCCATTCCACATGGCCGCATCAAGGGCCTCAAGCAGGCCGCCGGTGCCGTCATTCGCCTGGCGTCGCCGATTCCTTTCGATTCGCCGGACGGGCGTCCGGTCACGCTGCTGTTCGTGTTGCTGGTGCCGGAACAGGCGACCGAGGAACATCTGCAGATTCTTTCCGAGCTGGCCCAGCGCTTTTCCGACCGCAATTTTCGCGAATCCCTGCAGGCCGCGCCCGACGCCGACTCGGTGATCGCCCTGTTCAAGGCCTGAGCCTCGCCCGTGCGCCACATCAGCCTGCAGCAGCTGTTCGAGGATAACCGCGAGAAACTGCTGCTGACCTGCCTGTCTGGCGATCCTGCCGGGCGACGCATCGAGCTCAGGGTGGCCAGTACCTATGGGGCCGATGTTGTCGGGCACATCAACATCATCCACCCCGAACGCCTGCAGGTCATGGGGCTTGCCGAATACGAATGGGCGACACGGATCGGCGAACGTCGGTTCTCCCAGTTGTTTTCCGATCTGCTGGCCGCCAATACGCCGGCCGTGATCATTGCCGACGGACTCAAGCCCCCCGAAGTCCTGGTCGACGCATGCCGGACGGCCGGGACGCCCTTGATCCAGTCGCCCAAGCCTTGCTCGGCGGTGATCGACTACCTGCGCATCTACCTGTCGGCGCGTCTGGCGGATACCGTCAACCTGCACGGCGTGTTCATGGACGTGCTCGGCATGGGCGTGCTGATTACCGGCGATTCCGGGGTCGGCAAGTCGGAACTCGCACTGGAACTGATTTCCCGCGGCCATGGCCTGGTGGCCGACGACGTTGTCGAAATGGCCCGGATCGCGCCAACCACCGTCGAAGGCCGTTGTCCCGGGATGTTGCGGGATTTTCTCGAAGTACGCGGCCTGGGCTTGCTGAACATTCGCACCATCTTCGGCGAGACTGCTTCCCGCCGGAAGATGAAGCTGAAGCTGATCGTCCATCTGCAGCGGGTCACCACCGCACCGGATGCACCCCGTCTGCCGCTCGATGCGCAGACCCAGGAAATCCTCGGCGTTCCAGTCCGCAAGGTGGTGATCCCGGTTGCCGCCGGCCGCAATCTGGCCGTGTTGCTCGAAGCGGCAGTGCGCAACACCATCCTGCAGTTGCGTGGCATCGACAGCATGCAGGATTTTGTCGAGCGCCAGCAGCGTATGATGCTCGACGAGGATGCATGAGGCATTCCCGATGACTCTCAACTGGAGATTGGTATGAGCAAATACGTCGTGATGTTGATCGCTGCGCTGATTGGCAATGCCGCCATGGCCGCGGATGATTGCGAAGCCAGGGCCGCGGAGAAGAAGCTGGCCGGTGCGGCCAAGACCTCGTTCCTGAAGAAGTGCCAGGCCGACGCTCCCGCAGCCGGCAACGACTGTGAAGCGAAGGCGGACGGCAAGAAACTGGCCGGTGCCGCGCGCAACAGCTTCGTCAAGAAATGCACGGCCGATGCCGGCAAGGCTTCGGCGGCTGCCGGCTGTGAAACCGCGGCTGCCGAGAAGAAGCTGGCCGGTGCGGCAAAGAACAGTTTCGTGAAGAAGTGCGTGGCTGACGCGGCAAAATAAGCCGGAATTTCGGGTCGACCGCAGCAGGATGGCCGTCTTCGGACGGCCATCTGCGTTTACAGGTGTTCGTATTCGATCCGGTCGGCGCCTGGATCGTTGGCCGAACTGCCGAAGCAGATCGTGCCTTTTTCCTCGAGCAGCACCTCGTGCTTGCGGACGAGGATTTCCTGCCGGCCGCCGATGGTCACGAAACTGCCGTTGGTGCTGGTGTCGATCAGGTGATAGCCGTTGTGCCGGCGTTCGATGCGGCCATGCTGCCGCGACGCCTTGCGGTCCTCGATCACCAGCTTGCTGGCCGGGTCGCGGCCGAGCGTGAGGACCGGCGATTTATCGTCGAGCAGGTAGGCCTTGCCACGATAACGGATGCACAGCCGATCGAGCGCCATGGCGGACAGCGGGCCGAACATCGAATGCAATTGCGAATTTTCGTTCTTGGCGGGCCAGTGCAACAGGCAGACGCCCTGTGCCGCGGTGCCTTCCCCGAACTGCCCGAGGTCCGGCCGGGGGATGGTGTTCAGCAGACCACTGGCCGGCAAGGCATCGACCAGCGATTGGCTGCACAGGATCTGATCGGCGCGGGCCATGCCGCCAACCCGGGCGACATCGGTGAACAGGGCCTCGGGCGTCGCTTCGCCGCAATGAAGCCCGATACGGATGCTGAGCTTGTGGCCGGACACCGGCGGCAGGTCGGCCAGTCGTTGATGCATGTCGATGGCGGCCTGGCAGGCCGATTCGCCATTGTCGAAGGCGGCCAGCAACTCATCGCTGACTTGCTGCACGATGCGCCCCCGGTAAGCTTCGACCGAACGGATCATCCGCTTCAGGCAGCGATCGACGGTATGGGCAGCCTCCCGTTCGCTGAGTTTTTCGTAAAGGCCGGCACTGCCGGCAATGTCGGCGACCATGACGAAAGAACGGTTGGGCGAGGCACTCATCGGGGGTGCGGGGCTAAATGATTGAGGGCCCGATTATAAGTCGAAGCCGGGTTTCCCGCATTATGCCGTATGGCTTATCGGGATCATGCCGACAATCGGCATCTCCGGGGCGTCGAACACGATGTCGCCTTCGGCGACTTCCGTGTCCAGCGTCAGACCGCGGAAATCGAACAGATCGTTGTCGGCCAGATGCGACGGCACGATGTTCTGCATTGCCGTGAATACCGATTCGGTGCGGCCGGGATAGCGTTTGTCCCAGTCGGCCATCATTTCCTTGATCTTCTGGCGCTGCAGATTTTCCTGGGAGCCGCACAGATTGCACGGAATGATCGGAAATTCCATGCCGCGGGCAAACTTGGCGATGTCGGCCTCGGAACAGTAGGCGAGCGGCCGGATCACCACGTGCGCCTTGTCGTCGGTGACCAGCTTGGGCGGCATGCCCTTCATCTTGCCGCCGAACAGCAGGTTCAGGAACAGCGTGTGCACCATGTCGTCGCGGTGGTGGCCGAGGGCGATCTTGTTGGCGCCGAGTTCCTTGGCGGTGCGGTAGATGATGCCGCGGCGCAGGCGCGAGCACAGCGAGCAGGTGGTCTTGCCCTCGGGAATCTTGTCCTTGACGATCGAGTAGGTGTCGGCCTCGACGATACGATATTCGATGCCGATCGACTGGAAATACGCCGGTAGCACGTCTTCGGGGAAACCCGGCTGTTTCTGGTCGAGGTTCATCGCGATCAGCCTGAACTTGACCGGCGCCCTCTTCTGCAGCGCCATCAGCATGGCCAGCAGCGTGTACGAATCCTTGCCGCCGGAGCAGCACACCAATACGGTATCGCCGTCCTCGATCATGTTGTAGTCCATGATGGCCTTGCCGGTACGGCCTTCGAGGAATTTGCGGAGTTTCTGCAGGTTGTGCGAACTGTTCATGGCGAAAAAGGGCAAAGACTGCGGTCGACCGCAAGAGGCGGCAAGTTTACACGCATCGCCCGCCGACGCGGCGGCTGACGCTAAAATGCAGCCTTTTGCCCGAACCATGAGCGCCCTGCCCCGCCCTTCCGAAGACGCGCTCGCGCACAGCCGTCGCCTGCAGGCTCACATTGCCGAGGATATCGCTGCCGCCGGCGGCTGGATTTCCTTCGCGCGTTACATGGAACTGGCGCTCTACGCGCCCGGTCTGGGCTATTACGCGGCCGGGGCGCGCAAGTTCGGCAGTGCCGGCGATTTCGTCACGGCGCCGGAAATGAGTCCGCTGTTCGGCCAGGCGTTGGCGCGGCAGGTGGCGGAAGCGATGCGGCTGTCGGCCGCCGAAGTGCTGGAAGTCGGTGCCGGGTCCGGGCGTCTGGCCGCCGATCTGTTATTGGCGCTGGAAGCCGGCGGCGAATTGCCCGAACGCTATGCCATCCTTGACCTGTCGGCCGACCTGCGTGAGCGCCAGCGGGAGACGATCGCCAAGGCGGCGCCGCACCTGCTGTCCCGCGTTGTCTGGCTGGATCGTCTGCCGGAGCGCTTCGCCGGCGTTGTCGTCGCCAACGAGCTGCTCGACGCGATGCCGGTGCATCTGGTGCGCTGGCGGGCCGAAGGAATCGCCGAACGCGGCGTGACACTGGCCGGCGACGGCCAGTTCGCCTGGCAGGAGGTTCCGGCAGCCGGTGCCGTGCTGGCGGCGGCGCAGCGGATCGCCGGGGCGTGTCCGATGGCCGACGGCCATCTCAGCGAAATCGGACTGGCCGCCGAGGCCTGGGCGGCAGAATGGGGCCATCGGCTGACTTGCGGGGTGTTGCTGCTGATCGACTATGGCTTTCCCCGGCACGAGTTCTACCATCCCCAGCGCGACCAGGGGACGCTGATGTGTCATTACCGCCACCATGCCCATGGCGAACCCTTTTACCTGCCCGGTCTGCAGGACATCACCGCGCACGTCGATTTCACGGCGATCATCGCTGCGGCTTTCGAGCGCGGGCTGGAACTGCAGGGCTATACGGCGCAGGGGCAGTTCCTGCTCAACTGCGGCATTCTCGAGCGACTGGCCGGGATTCCCGGTGATACGCCGGATTATGTCCGGGCGGCGGCGGCGGTCGCCAAGCTGACGATGCCGCACGAGATGGGCGAATTGTTCAAGGTGATCGCCATCGGCCGGGGGCTGGCCCAACCGCTGTGCGGCTTCGCCAGCGGCGACCGCAGCCACCGTCTGTGATTGCCTTCGCCAGCGAAAGGTCTACACTGGCGTCATCGATCATCCTTCAACTAGGTACTCACATGGACGTTTCCGCCGTTGCCAGCGCCGTCAGTTCCGCCACGCAGGCGCGGACCGGTGATGCGGTCAACACGCTGGTGCTGAAAAAAGCCATGGACATCCAGGCTCAGACCGCCGCCCAGTTGCTGCAGGCGCTGCCGCAGGCAAGCAATCCTCCTCACCTGGGCAACAGCATCGACGTGAAGGCCTAGCCGTTCAGTCCAGGCTGTCCAGCCACCCCGCCAGAATGGCCGCCGCGTGCGGCCATTCCTTTTCATGGGTGATCGTGTGGCCCATGCCGTGCAGGATGTGCGCCGACAGGCCGTAGGTCTGCGCCGTGCTCTGGACCAGGAAGGGCGGTACCAGCATGTCGTGTTCGGCGCCGACGATCAGCATCGGTGGGCGTCGCATCAGGAAGGGATTGGGCAGGTTGAACATCGACATGTCCCAGATTGCCCGGTGCGATTCCGGTTGCATCCGGGTCAGCCAGCTGTTGAGCATGGTTTCGTCGACCGGGCTGAAGAACAGCGCATCGCGCAGCGTGTCGATGTCGGTGTAATGGCCGCCCATGATCCGGTTGATTTCCAGGAACAGCTGCGGTTTCTGCAGCAGCAGATGGAATTGCGAAGCGATCAGGCCTTGCGGCGGTACCGAACAGAGCAGCGCCGCCGCATGCGCATCGTGCCTTTCCAGGTATTTCTGGACGACGAAGCCGCCCATCGAATGGCCGATCAGGATCGGTGCCGCATCCAGCGTCTCGACCACGCTGCGCAAGTCGGCGACATAGTCGGCGATGGCGTACCAGTCGATCTGCTCGCGCCCGGCGCTGCCGCCGTGTCCGCTCAGCGACAATGCGTGGCTGGTATAGCCGGCGCTGGCCAGATAGGGCATGAAGGTATCGGTCCACATCCAGGCCCCGGCAAAGGCGCCGTGGATCAGCACCAGCGGCGGCCGGTCGTCCGGTTTGGCGGCCTGGCAGGAAAAGACTTCGAGATTGCCGATCTGCCGGCGGGCGATTTTCGGTGATGACATGTCGGGGCGTGATTTAATTCGGGTTTTCGATCGGGAACGCGGCCGTGCTGAAATGGATTCTGACCCTGGTGCTGGCGATCTTCCTTCTCGGGATCGTCTCGCCGCATCTGGCGCGTTTCATCCGCTTCGGTCAACTGCCCGGCGACTTCGCTTTTCGCCTGCGCGGCAGGGTCTATCGATTTCCCTTTGTCAGTGTGGTCATCCTGTCAGCCCTGCTCTGGCTGATCGGCCGGCTCATTTAGCAACTGCCGGACGGCCTGGATACGGGCCCGTCGGATGCGTTCCGGGATGTTGCCGCGGTCGACGCTCTCGGTGGCGATTTTTCCCGCATTGACGCGGTTGACCGCAGCCAGCGCCGCGAGCAGCAGCACGGGCGGCGTGTAGTCGCGCTCCTCCCAGCCCAGTCGGCCGGTGTAGTCGCAGCGACAGGTGTCGAGCAAGGCCTGGAAGCGTTCCGGCCGGCGCAGGGCGTCGCATTTCTCCAGCAGATCGACGATGGTGGCGGCACGCAGGTCGGCAGCACGATGGATGTTGCCATGGTGACGCGCCATCAGCAGCGCCAGATCACGACAATCGCCCGGTACCCGCAGCCGTTCGCCGAGCGCCTGGCTGAGCGTTGCGCTGCGCCCTTCGTGACCGATATGGCGCGGCAGGATGTCGGCCGGCGTGGTGGCCTTGCCGAGATCGTGACACAGCGCGGCGTAACGGACGGTCAGCGGGTAGCCGCGGCGGGCGGCCTGGTCGATGACCATCAGGGTGTGGATGCCGGCATCGATCTCGGGATGGTAGTCGGCGCGTTGCGGCACGCCGAACAGTGCATCGACCTCGGGCAGGATGACGGCCAGTGCGCCGCATTCGCGCAGGATTTCGAACATCCGGGACGGACGGGCTTCCATCAGGCCCTTGGCCAGTTCCTGCCAGACCCGCTCGGCCACCAGGTGGGCGACCTCGCCGGCGGTCACCATCTGCCGCATCAATGCGAGGGTTTCCGGTGCCACCGTGAAATCGGTGAAGCGGGCGGCGAAGCGCGCCAGACGCAGGATGCGCACCGGATCTTCGGCAAAGGCCGGGCCGACGTGCCGCAGGATTTTGCCCTGCAGATCGCGTTGACCGCGGAAAGGGTCGATCAGCGTGCCGTCGGCGTCGCGGGCGATGGCGTTGATGGTCAGGTCGCGGCGTGCCAGATCCTCTTCCAGCGTCACCGCCGGTGCCGCGTGGAAGGCGAAGCCGTGGTAACCATGACCGGTCTTGCGTTCGGTGCGGGCGAGCGCGTATTCCTCATGCGTCTGCGGATGCAGGAAGACGGGGAAATCGCGGCCAACCGGCTGGTAGCCGGCGGCCAGCATCGCCTCCGGGGTGGCGCCGACAACCACATAGTCCCGATCCGCGACCGGCCGCCCGAGCAGCTCGTCGCGGACGGCGCCGCCAACCAGATAGACGCGCACGCTGCCGGTAGCCGCCTCAGCGGCCGGCGCGCAAGCGGAAGCCGTCAAGCTTGCCCTTCGGCGTATTGCCGGCGATGTAGGTCGGGGCGATCGCTTCGAGCGCGGTCGGTTGCCAGCCGGCCGGCCGCAGGCCGCCTTCGGCGACACTGTCGACCTGCATCGAGCGCAGGTTGTCCGGCGACAGCATGGGATTCGGTGCCAGCCACATCAATCCGGCCTGCAGGTAGGCCCAGCCTTCGGAGAGCGCGATCACGCGGGCCTTGCTGCCGGTCAGTTCCCTGGTGTAATCGACCAGGTCACGCAGCGTGTAGACGTTCGGACCGACCAGTTCGTAGGCCTGGCCGAAGGTGGACGTGTCGCTCAGGCTGTCGACGAAGGCGTCGGCCACATCGGCGACCCACACCGGCTGGAAGCGGGCCTGGCCAAAACCGAGCGGGAAGAACGGCGCTTTCTTCAGCACGCAGGCAAAGGTGTTGAGGAAGGCATCGCCCAGCCCGAAGATGACCGACGGACGGAAAACGGTGACGTCGAGTTCGCCCTGCGCGGCGAGCACGATCGCTTCGCCGTCGCCCTTCGAGGCGAGGTATTCGGAGGGGCCCTTGGGATCGGCCTTCAGCGCGCTCATGTGCACCAGGCGACGGACGCCGGCGGCCTTGCAGGCGGCGACGATCTTCTTCGGCAGTTCGACGTGAGCCTGGGCGAAGTCGCGGCTGTACGGCAGCTGGACGTCGCGGCTGTGCAGGATGCCGACCAGGTTGATCACCGCATCGTGAGCGGCGACCAGTTCGCCGAGCGTCTTCTCGCAGTTGATGTCGGCTTCGATCATTTCGACGCCGGCCTGCATGATCAGCGCCTTGGTCCGTTCCCGGCGACGGGTCGGCACGGTGACTTCGATGCCGCGTTGCGACAGGCGATTGGCGATATAGGTACCGACGAAACCGCTGCCACCGAGCAGCAGGACTTTCTTGATGGTCATCTCGGACTCCGCAGAGCGTTGGGCGAAAACCGCAATTTTAAGGCCAAACCGGGGCCGGCGTGCAGGTCGTCTACGCTGGGCCCATCCGCTCGACTGCGGTGCGGCTGGTGCGCTCGAACAGGCCGGGACGGTCGAGGAAACGGGCGGCACCATCCTTGAGCTGTGCCTCGAGCAGGCGCGGGTGGATGGCCAGCGCGAACGGCAAGGCCGGGTCGAACAGCAGACAGCGGCCACTGGCACTGATTTCGCACACCGTGGCCTGGATCGTCAGCGCCTCGTCTATGGCAACGGCGAGCCAGTCTCCGATGCGGACGTCGGTGGCGCGTTCGGTGGCCGCATTGCCGTCGAGGTCGAGCGTATGCAGGACACAATCCCCTTCGCTCAGGCGGCCACGAACCGGTTCGCCGCTGGCAGGCTGCGCTGCCCGTGCCGTTTCCGGCGCGGCGGTCTCGGCATTGCCGGCCGGTCGCATCGCCCGGGTCTGCAGTTCGAAGCAGTGATCGAGCAATTCGCTCTGCACGTTCTGCGACAGCTGGAGTTGCTCCATGCCTTGCTTGAGCGTGTTGAGAATCTCGGGCAACTGCCGGGCCAGCCGTTTGCGCTCTTCGGCGTCGGCTTTCGGGCGGAAGGACCACAACAGCGCTTCGACGACGCCGGCCGTCCTTTTCCAGTCGGCCCCCTGCTCTCCGCCGGCCAGCCAGGCCTGTTCGAGCAGGCGCTGCCACGGGCCGGTGAAGAACTGGCGGATCGCTGCGCTCTGGCCGGCCAGGCCGGCGCGGGCGTACAGCGCCTCGATGGCCGGTTTTGCCTCGTTCTTGCGGTCGACCGCAAGAAACAGCGAAAGACTGGGCGCCGCGGCGTCGGCGATCCGGCTGCGACGCTCGGCGAGCAGTGCATCGAGCTGTTCGCCGACATCGTTGATCGTCGCTTCGTCGCCGCTGAAGTTGCTGCGCAGGGGGGCGACGAGTTCGTTCAGGCGCTGGCCCAGGGTTTCCTGCTCGGTGCCCGGGCGGGTGCCGAAGAAGGCTTCCTCCAGCCGGTCCAGCAAGGACTGCATCGGATGTCCCGGCGACGTAAACAGGGCTGAGTCGCGGAGCGCCACCTTGACCAGGGCGATCTGCAGTCCGGAAATCAGTTGCTTGAGCGGATCGGGCAGGTCCGGATCGGCCAGCAGGGCTTCGCAGAGCAAGCCGACGGCGTCGATCACCGGGCCCTCCGCGGCACCCGGCATGATGCCCAGTTCCGTGGCCTTGAGCGGCGGCATGCCTTTGGCTGCCGGGGTCCGGTCGGTGAACAGTCCTGGCAGCAGCGATGCCAGATCGGGCGAGGTCGCCTTCAGGAAATCCGTTTCCCCGTGCCGGGTCTGCTTGTGCTGGATGTCGTCGAGACGCGAAAACAGGGCATCCAGCGTGGCCTGATTGAGCAGCGCATGGGCGAAACCGCCCGTAGACGGTGTGCTCCTGTCGTCCGTCGGCGTGCCGCCGAGGCGACCGATCAGCACGCTCCCGGGCGTCGGTGCGCTAGTGGCCGTCGGTGCATTGACGCTGCCGAACGCCGCACTGTTCGGCAAACGGCTTTCGGTTGCCGAAACGATCATGGGCGGCGCGGCTTCGACGCGCGAATGCTCGAGATAATCGTTGATCCGTGCGTAAAGCGGGGGCAAGCCTTCGCGCAACAGACCTTCGATGCGCTCCAGCAGGGCCAGCTTCTGGTCCAGCGTGTCGGCCGCTGCCGCCTGGAACATCTTGTCCAGGCCGCGAGCCACGGCTTTCGGGCCGACCGGGTTGTCGTTTTTCGGCAGTTCCGGGCGGCTGAGCAGCGTGATGAAGCGCAGATGGATTTTCCACAGATCGTTCGCCGTGGTCTCGAACAGCCGGGCGCTCAGTTCATCCAGGCGGATGCCGAGTTCCAGATCGTCCTCGCCGACCAGCGTGATGCGCGACGACGTCAGTCCGTTGGCCTCTTCCTTGAAACTGCCGGTGCTCCGGCTGTTCAGGATGCCGTCGAAATAGCCGCCGGCACCCTCGCAGATGGCGCGGGCACCGGCCTCGGAAACCGTGCCGCTACTCAGCAGAAGCTTGCGCAGGTCGTCCAGGAACAGTGCACGACAGCCGAGGGTGACGTCGAAACGGTCGAACGAGGTGGCGTCCATGAATCAAGGTGCTTTTGAAAACAATGTTTCAGTTTAGCCCTTTCCGACGCGGTTTTGTCGATTGACGTCGATTATGGCAGATCGGGATCCTTCATCGTCTGGCTGGCGGCCGGTTGAACGGTACCGAGCCGGGTCTTCAGCGAATCCGGCTTGCCGTTGAACAGGGCCGAGTAGTACACGGCGTTGCTCATCACCTTCTTGACGTAGTCGCGGGTCTCGCTGAACGGAATGGTTTCGGCATAGATGGCCCCCTCGAGCGGGCGGGCGCCGCGCCATTGCTTGGCTCGGCCCGGGCCGGCGTTGTAGGCGGCCGAGGCGAGTACCGGATGATTGTCGAGGTTTTCCATGACCAGGCGCATGTAGGAGGTGCCCAGCAGGACATTGACGTCGGTTTCGTTGACCCGGCCGGGGTGGTAGTCGCGCAGGCCGATCTTCTTGGCGACCCAGCGGGCGGTTGCCGGCATCAGTTGCATCAGGCCGGAGGCGCCGACGTTCGAGCGGGCATTGGTGATGAAACGGCTTTCCTGACGCATCAACCCGTATACCCATGCGTCGTCGAGCGACTGCTCGCGCGCCGCCGGGCGCACCTGATCCCCGTAGGGGGCGAGGAAACGCAGTGAATAGTCGTGCTCGGCTTTCGTTCGGTCGGCGGTATTGATCGCCCGGTCCCAGATCTGGCGGCTGCTCGCCAGTTGCGCGGCAGCCAGCAATTCGCGGTCATCCATGCCGCGCAGCGACCAGTTCCATTCGCGCACCGCTTCGGTCCGCATGTCCAGCCGGAACAGGGCCAGGGCGCGTTGCAGTCCGGGGGTTTCGCGGGCGCGCCGGTTTTCTTCGGCGGTCGGCGCTGCGGCGATGGGCGGCGGTTGCACGCTGCCGCCGAGTTCCTCCTGCGCCAGATTGCCGTAGAAATTGGCCTGGTCGGCGATTTTCCGAAACAGTTTGTCGGCGTCGGTGGTTCGGCCGCCGGCCTTGTAGGCACGTCCCAGCCAGTACACCCATTCCGGGCGGGCAGCCAGATCGGTGGGCATTGCTTCGATGGCCTGGCGAACGGTGCCCCAGGCCTGCTCGCGCAGCGCCGAGCGTACCTTCCATTGATGGTTTTCCTCGCTCAGCGGCGTGTCGCCGGCCTTGGCATACCAGCCGAGTGCTTCCGGCTGCAGCTTGCGCGCCGACTGGAGCGCGATCTGGCTCCACGCCCATCGGGTTTCGTCGGCCTGGAGGGCGCTCCGCCGACGTTCCAGTTCGGCGGCTGCGAAGGAGGGATCGCTGGCTGCTGCGTAACGGACGGCAAAGGCCACCAGTTCTCGTCCCGAACGCGACGCCGGCACCGCTGACAGGCGGGCCAGCCAGGGGACGGCGTTCTTCGTCGCCGCGTCGAAGGATTTCGCGTCGGGCGGATCGGTCAGGTAGGCGAGCGTCTGCCGGGCGTTGGCCGGGCGGTTGGCTTCGATCTGCAGGCGGGCCCGGGCCCAGATCGCGTTGGCGTCGATCCGGCCGCTGGCGACCAGCTGGTCGAGCAGCGAGCGGCAGGCTTCGCCCGGTTCCAGCTGGGTTTGCCAGTAGGTCTGGGCGGTGTCGTAGGCGCTGCGTTCACCGCGGGCGATGCGGGCGAGTTGCGCATAACAGCTCTGCTCGGCTTCGGGGGCGATCAGTTTCGGGTACTCGCGGTCGACGATGTGCCACAGGGCGCGTTTTCCCGCCCAGCGCAGCCAGTCGGCGCGGAGCTTTTCCGCGACGTAACTGCCTTCGTTGCGGGCCAGGAAATCGGGGATGCCGCTGTCGTCATCGCGGGCGAGCAGGTTGCGCAGCCGGTAATTCTCGGCGTAGCTGGCCAGCGGATGGTTGCCGATGCCGGCCACCGCCTGCTCGAGGCGTTTCAGGTCGCCGCTGCGGAAAGCATCGCGGGCAGCGAGGAAAGTGGCGTCGCCGGCCTCCTGGGCCGCGGCGACGACGGTGCCGATCGACAGTGCGGCGGCAGCGAGGAAAATGCGGAACTTCATGCTAGATTGCTTTGATGACAGGTCGAATCGAGGATAACACGGCATGGCGCCGTGATTTGCGGCGCAACATGCTGGCTCGGCGGATGGCGCTGAGCGCGGCCGAGCATGCCAGACTCAGTGAACGCATTGCGGCGCATCTGGCTGACCTGCCGGCGCCGAAAATCTGCGCGTTTTGCTGGCCGATCAAGAACGAGCCGGATATCCGCGCGGCGATCGAACGCTGGCGTGCCGCCGGCAGCCGCATCTGCCTGCCAGTCGTCGTCGAGCCGGATGCCCCCCTGCGCTTTCGCGCCTGGGCAGCGGATGAGCCGCTGCAGCCCGATCGCTACGGCATTCCGACCCCGGTCGCCGGCGACTGGCTGACCCCGGACCTGATCCTGATGCCACTCAACGGTTTCGATGCCGCCGGTTATCGCCTGGGTTACGGCGGTGGCTATTTCGACCGCACGCTGGCGGCGTTGCAGCCACGTCCGCTGGCGGTCGGTGTCGGTTTCGAGTGCAATCGCGCCGCGTCGATCCGGCCGGCGGCGCACGATCAGCGCCTCGACTGGTTGTTTACCGAAAACGGCGGGTTCAGGATCGCCGGGTAAGGGCGAGTACGGCCAGGCCCTGCAGCAGGCCGGCCAGGCCGCCGAGCAAGGCGGCGCGGAAATCGTAGATGCCGGTTTTCAGGGCCATTTCGATGGCGTAACCGTGGTTCAGCCCGAGCAGCAGTGCGCCGAGGGCGATGGCGAACCACAGCATTTTTCCCTGCCGGACGCGCAGCCCGTACTCGAAGGCCATGCCGCTGGCCAGCGCCTGACCGAGCAGGCCGGCGACCAGCGCGCCAATGCTGATCAGGTAAGGGTTCATCGGCGGGCGGTCCGTACCGCCTGTTCGAGGCGGGCCAGCCCTTCGTCCAGCGTCGCCGGCGGACAGCCGAAATTGAGCCGCAGCCAGCCGGGCGTGCCGAAAGCGGCACCGTCGGACAGGCCGAGACCGTGATTTTCGACATGCGCGGCCGGGTCGGCCAGCCCCAGTTCGCGGACATCGAGCCAGGCCAGGTAGGTGGCTTCGACGTGCTGCATTTTTACCCCGTCGAGCCGGTCGACCGCAGCTTCGACACGATCGCGGTTGGCGGCCAGGGTGGCGATCAGTTCGCGGTGCCAGTCGGCGCCGTCGCGATAGGCCGCTTCGGCGGCAACCAGGCCGAGCACGTTGACGTCCGGCACGATGCCGGCCATCGCCTGGCGGAAACGCTTGCGCAGCGCGCGGTCGGGAATCACCGCAAAGGCGCAGCCGAGGCCGGGGATGTTGAAGGTCTTGGACGGCGCCATCAGCGTGATGCTGCGCTGGGCGGCATCTCCGGACAGGCTGGCGAAAGGGATGTGCCGCCGGTCGGCATCAAGGATCAGGCCGCAGTGGATTTCGTCCGAGCAGACGACCATGTCGTGGCGGCGGGCGAATTCGGCCAGGTCGAGCAGTTCGTCGCGCGTCCAGCAACGGCCGACCGGATTGTGCGGATGGCAGAGCAGGAACAGTCCTGCGGTCGACGCCGATTCCAGGGCATTTTTGTCCCAGCGCCAGCCGTCGACCGCAAGATCGAGCGGTGCGCGCAGCAACTGCCGGCCGGCCAGGCCCGGTGCGCTGAGGAAAGGCGGATAGATCGGCGTGCCCGTCAGCACATCGCCGTCCACGCTGCGGCAGGCGACGTTGAGGCCGCTGACCAGGCCGGGCAGCCAGACCAGCCAGTCGGCCTCGATCGGCCAGTCGTATTCGCCGGCGAGATGCCCGATCACCGCCTCGGTCAGCGACGGCCAGGGATGGCTGTAGCCGAAGACGCCGTGCGCGATGCGTTTTTCCAGCGCCGCGAGGACCGCCGGCGGGGCCGCGAAATCCATGTCGGCGACCCACATCGGCAGCACGTCGCGACCGGCGTACTTCGCCCATTTGATCGAGTCGGAATGCCGCCGGTCGGGGGCGCTGGAAAACCGGTTCACGCCAAGACTCAAACCGCCAGATGCTCGTAGAGCGCCGTCGACAGATAGCGCTCGCCGAACGACGGAATGATGACGACGATCAGCTTGCCGGCGTTTTCCGGGCGCTTGGCGAGTTCCAGCGCGGCCCAGGTGGCGGCGCCGGAGGAGATGCCGACGAGCAGGCCTTCTTCGGTCGCCATGCGGCGGGCGATGGCGAACGCATCGTCGTTCTTCACCCGGATCACTTCGTCGTAGACACCGGTATTCAGCACGCCCGGCACGAAGCCGGCGCCGATGCCCTGGATCGGGTGCGGGCCTTTGGCGCCGCCGGACAGCACCGGCGAGGCATCGGGTTCGACGGCGACGATCTGGACGCCCGGTTTCTTTGCCTTGAGCACTTCGCCGACGCCGGTGACGGTGCCGCCGGTGCCGACGCCGGCAACGAAGATGTCGACCTGGCCGTCGGTATCGCGCCAGATTTCCTCGGCCGTGGTGCTGCGGTGAACCGCCGGATTGGCCGGATTTTCAAACTGCTGCGGGATGAAGTATTTGCTGTCGGCTTCGGCCAGCGCCTTGGCCTTGGCGATGGCGCCGCCCATGCCTTCCGGGCCCGGTGTCAGGATCAGCTCGGCACCGTAGGCCTTCAACAGCAGCTTGCGTTCGCGGCTCATCGTTTCCGGCATGACGAACGCGGCCTTGATGCCGCGCGCGGCGCAGACCATCGCCAGGCCGATGCCGGTGTTGCCGGAGGTCGGTTCGAGGACGACGGTGTCCGGGCCGATCTTGCCGGCAGCGATGGCGGCGTCGAGCATGGCGACGGCGATGCGGTCCTTGACGCTGTGGCCGGGGTTGAAGAATTCCAGCTTGGCGACGACGCGGGCGCCGGCACCGGCGGTGACGCGGTTGAGTTGCACCAGCGGCGTGTTGCCGACCAGTTCGGTGACGTTGTTGGCGATGTTCATGGTTTTCTCCGGAAGCGTGATGCGGACAGTCTAGGGGCCGCGTTCATCATTCAAAAGAATGAAATCGCAATTTCTTATTGCTTTTCGTCATTAACCAAGAAAACGCTTGTAGACCGGATTGTCGCTTTCGTCCCAGTGCGCGTAGCCCAGCGTTTTCAGGAAGGTCCGGAAAGCCGTCATCTCGCCGGCCGGCACCTGCATGCCGACCAGCACCCGGCCGTAGTCGGCACCGTGGTTGCGGTAATGGAACAGGCTGATGTTCCAGCCGGCGCTCATCTGCGTCAGGAAATTCATCAAGGCGCCCGGCCGTTCCGGGAATTCGAAGCGATAGACCAGTTCCTTCATGCCCTCGCTGCAGACCTGCGGCGCGTGGCCGCCGACCATGTGGCGGACGTGGTTCTTGGCCAGATCGTCGTCGGTCAGGTCGAGTGTCGGATAGCCGTGCTTCTGCAGGCTGTCGACCAGTTTTGCCGCTTCCTTGCGGTCGACCACCTGAACGCCGACATAAACGTGGGCTTCGCTGGCCGAGTGGTAGCGATAATTGAATTCGGTGACGTTGCGCTTGCCGATCAGCGACAGGAACTTCTTGTAGGCGCCGGGCTTCTCCGGCAGCGTGACGGCGAACACTGCCTCGCGCTGCTCGCCGAACTCGGCGCGCTCGGCAACGAAGCGCAGGCGGTCGAAGTTCATGTTGGCGCCGGACGTCACGGCGATTAGATTCCTGTCCTTGAGCTTGTGCTGACGGGCGTATTCCTTGGCTCCGGCGACGGCGAGCGCGCCCGAGGGCTCGAGGATCGAACGGGTGTCCTCGAAGACATCCTTGATCGCCGCGCAGATCGCGTCGGTATCGACCAGGATGACCTCGTCCAGATATTCCCGGCATAGCCGGAAGGTTTCCTCGCCGACCAGCTTGACTGCCGTGCCGTCGGCGAACAGCCCGACCTGCGGCAGGCGTACGCGTTTGCCGGCGGCGATCGACTGTTTCATTGCGTCGGCATCGAAGGTCTCGACACCGATCACCTTGATTTCCGGCCGCAGGCGCTTGATGTAAGCGGCCACACCGGCGGCCAGCCCGCCGCCGCCGATGGCGCAGAACACCGCGTGGATCGGCCCGCTGTGGCGCGAGTGCTGGCGCAGGATTTCCATGCCGATGGTGCCCTGGCCGGCGATCACGTCGGGATCGTCGAAGGGATGCACGAAAGTCAGCTTTTCCTTCTTCTCCAGTTCCAGCGCGTGGGCGTAGGCTTCGTCGAACGAATCGCCGTGCAGCACGACTTCGCCGCCGCGCCGGCGGACCGCATCGACCTTGATGCCGGGCGTCGATTCCGGCATCACGATGACCGCCCGAATGCCCAACTGCTTCGCCGACAACGCCACCCCCTGCGCATGATTGCCGGCGGAGGCGCAGATCACGCCGCGCTTCAGCTTCTCGGCCGACAGGTTGGCGATCTTGTTGTAGGCGCCGCGCAGCTTGAACGAGAACACCGGCTGCATGTCCTCGCGCTTGAGCCAGATCCGGTTGTTAACCCGGGCCGACAGGTTGCCGGCCAGGTCGAGCGGCGTTTCCACCGCCACATCGTAGACCTGGGCGTTGAGGACTTTTTCGAGATAATCCGGGTGCATCGCGCGCAACTCATTCAGGCAAAAAGGGGATTCTACGGGTGGAGTGGCTAAACGTCACGGCGGAACAGGGGCTGGGCGGCCTGTTTCTGGCCAGTTTCCTGGCGTCGACCGTACTGCCGGGCGGCTCGGAGGCGGCACTGTGGGCCTTCCTGAAATTTCATCCCGAACAGGCGTCGACCGCACTGTGGCTGGCGACGCTGGGCAACACGCTGGGCGGCATGACATCGTGGGCCTGCGGCCGCTTCCTGCCCCGCTGGCGGCGCCTCGACGATCTGCCGCAACGTGCCCGGGTCGAGCGCTGGGGGGCGCCGATCCTGCTGCTCTCCTGGCTGCCGCTGGTTGGCGATGCGCTGTGCGTGGCGGCCGGCTGGTTGCGCCTGCACCCGTTGCCTTGTGCGCTGTTCATGGCGCTCGGCAAGTTCGCCCGCTATGCGTTGATTGCCTGGGCGGTTTGATGCAACGGCGCGGTTGCCGTCTGCCGGCTTGATCGCCGACGACCGGATGGCGGACGGGGCACTGGGCGTCGGGTATGCGACGGGCCGGCCCATCGGCTGAACCTTTGTCGATCGATGCCGGTCTACCCGCCCCGCGAGTTGTTGCTCAATACGCTAAAATCCACCTTTTGACGGACCTGGCTGCTTACATGACTGCCCGCCTGCGCGAAATTCCCTACAACTACACCTCGTTCTCCGACCGCGAGATCGTCATCCGTCTGCTCGGCGCCGACAACTGGGCGGTACTCGACGAACTGCGCGGAGAACGCGTCACCGGCCGTTCGGCGCGGATGCTCTACGAGGTGCTCGGGGATATCTGGGTCGTTCAGCGCAATCCCTACCTGGAAGACGACCTGCTGCATAACCGTGGCCGGCGCGATGCGCTGGTCGAGGCGCTGCGTCACCGTTTGCGCGAGGTCGAGAAGCGGCGTGCCGAAAGCGAGGGGGAAGACCGGGAACGCTCGGCCAAGGTCAAGCGCCTGGTCGAGGCGGCGCACGAGGCGGTCAACCGCTTCGAGGCGCGTTTCGGCGAAACCCTGGACCTGCGCCGCAAGGTGCTGAAATATCTCGGCAAGCACACGCGCAAGGACAACATCGCCTTCGACGGCCTGGCCCGCGTCTCGCACGTCACCGATGCCACCGACTGGCGTGTCGAATACCCCTTCGTCGTCCTCTATCCCGACACCGAGGAAGAGATCGGCCACCTCGTGCGCGGCTGCATCGAGGCAGGCCTGACCATCATCCCGCGTGGCGGCGGTACCGGCTATACCGGCGGCGCCGTGCCGCTGACGCCGCATTCGGCGGTGATCAACACCGAGAAGCTGATCGATATCGGCCCGGTCGAGGAACTGGTGCTGGCCGGCCACGAAACGCCGTACGCGACCATCCGTACCGGCGCCGGCGTCGTCACCGAGCGCGTTGCCGAAGCTGCCAGCGCGGCCGGCCGCGTCTTTGCCGTCGACCCGACCTCGGCTTCGGCCTCGTGCATCGGCGGCAACATCGCCATGAACGCCGGCGGCAAGAAGGCCGTGCTCTGGGGAACCGCACTCGACAACCTGGCCTGGTGGAAGATGGTCGATCCGGACGGCAACTGGCTGGAAGTCGAACGGGTCAATCACAACTACGGCAAGATCCACGAGCAGGAGAACGTCGAATTCCGCGTCAAGCGTTTCGATCCTTCCGGCAAGAAATTCCTCGGCGAGGAAATCCTGGTCATGCCCGGCGCTGCCTGCCGCAAGATCGGGCTGGGCAAGGACGTCACCGACAAGTTCCTCGGCGGCATTCCCGGCGTGCAGAAGGAAGGCACCGACGGCATCATCGTCGCTGCCCGCTGGGTGCTGCACAAGATGCCGCCGGTGACGCGCACCGTCTGTCTGGAATTCTTCGGCCAGGTCCGTGAAGCGGTGCCGGCGATCGTCGAGATCACCGACTACTTCAAGCCGGGCGGCGCCGGTAACGCTGCCGGCGTGCAGCTGGCCGGCCTCGAACACCTCGACGAGCGCTATGTGAAGGCGGTCGGCTACGCGACCAAGGCCAAGCGCCACGGCCGCCCGAAGATGGTGTTGATCGGCGACATCGTCGGCAACGACGAGAAGGCGGTGATGGCCGCCGCCTCGGAAGTCGTGCGCATGTGCAACCTGCGCGCCGCCGAAGGCTTCATTGCGGTCGACGCCGAAACGCGCAAGAAATTCTGGCTCGACCGTTCGCGCACCGCAGCGATCTCGCGCCACACCAACGCCTTCAAGGTCAATGAAGACGTGGTCATCCCGCTGCCGCGCATGGGGGAATACTGCGACGGCATCGAGCGCATCAACATCGAGCTGTCGACGCAGAACAAGCTGGCGTTGTGCGACGCCCTGGCCGACTTCCTCAAGGGCGACCTGCCGCTGCACTCGGGCGACGCCAACCTCGACAAGGATGTGCTCATCGGCGACCGCCGCCAGGCTGCACTCGATTACGTCGAGGCCGTCCGCCTGCGCTGGGAATGGCTGCTGGAGAACCTCGACCTGCCGCTGGCCGAGGCCGAGTCGCGCTTCGCGTCCTACGGCGTGGTCGCCGGCGAGCTGAGCAACAAGGCCGCCAACCCCACCCTCTTCCACCGTCTGCAGGACTATTCCGTGCGCACCTCGTGGAAGCAGGAGCTGAAGGCGCGCCTGGCCAAGATCTTCGACGGCACGATCTATCGGCCGATCCTCGAGCGGATCGAGGCGATCCACAAGGAAGTCCTGCGTGGCCGCGTCTTCGTCGCGCTGCACATGCATGCCGGCGACGGCAACGTGCACACCAACATCCCGGTCAACTCCGACAACTACGCGATGCTGCAGACGGCCAACAAGGCGGTCGAACGCATCATGCACCTGGCGCGTGGCCTGGACGGCGTGATTTCCGGCGAACACGGCATCGGCATCACCAAGCTGGAATTCCTCACCGACGACGAGATCGGCCCCTTCCGCGCCTACAAGCAGAAGGTCGACCCGCACGGCCGCTTCAACAAGGGCAAGCTGATGCACGGCGGCGACCTGAGCAACGCCTACACGCCGTCGTTCAGCCTGCTCGGCACCGAATCGCTGATCATGGAGCAATCCGAGATCGGCAAGATTTCCGAGATGGTCAAGGACTGCCTGCGCTGCGGCAAGTGCAAGCCGGTCTGCTCGACGCACGTGCCGCGCGCCAACCTGCTCTACAGCCCGCGCAACAAGATTCTCGCCACCTCGCTGCTGGTCGAGGCCTTCCTTTACGAGGAACAGACCCGGCGCGGCATCTCGCTCAAGCACTTCGACGAGTTCAACGACGTTGCCGACCACTGCACGGTCTGCCATCGCTGCTTCAAGCCCTGCCCGGTCGACATCGATTTCGGCGATGTTTCGGTGGCCATGCGCAATTTCCTGCGCAAGCAGGACAAGAAGCGCTTCAGTCCGGGCACTGCGGCGGCGATGACCTACCTGAACCTGAAGGATCCGGCGACGATCAAGCTGATGCGCGGCGTCATGATGGACTTCGGCTTCAAGGCCCAGCGTCTGGCGCACAGGGCGGCCAAGGCGCTGCATCTGGTCCAGGATACGCGCAAGCATCCGCCGGCCTCGCTCGGTGCGCCGACGGTCAAGACCCAGGTCATCCATTTCCTCAACCGGCCGATGCCGGGCAACCTGCCGAAGCGCACCTCGCGCGCGCTGCTCGACATCGAGGACGACAAGGTCATCCCGGTGATCCGCAACCCGAAGAAGACGACCGAGGAGTCGGATGCCGTCTTCTACTTCCCCGGCTGCGGCTCCGAGCGCCTGTTCTCGCAGGTCGGCCTGGCGACGCAGGCGATGCTCTACGAAGTCGGCGCGACTACCGTGCTGCCGCCGGGTTACCTGTGCTGCGGCTATCCGCAGACCTCCTCCGGCGACGACGACAAGGGCCAGAAGATCACCACCGATAACCGCGTGCTCTTCCATCGCCTGGCGACGACACTGAACTACCTCGACATCAAGACGGTGATCGTCTCCTGCGGTACCTGCATGGATCAGTTGCAGAAGTACCAGTTCGAGAAGATTTTCCCCGGCTGCCGCCTGCTCGACATCCACGAGTACCTGATGGAAAAGGGGCTGAAGCTGGAAGGTGTCGAAGGGACGCGCTACATGTACCACGACCCCTGCCACACGCCGATGAAGGCCTACAACCCGCTGGCCGTGACCAAGACGCTGATGGGCCAGGACGTGCCGCTGACCGACCGCTGTTGCGGCGATTCGGGTTCCTTCGCCTACTCGCGTCCGGATATCGCGACGCAGGTGAAGTTCCGCAAGCAGCAGGAAATCGAAAAGGGCGCCGAGAAGCTGTGTGCCGACGGTTTCCAGGGCGACGTCAAGATCCTGACCTCCTGCCCGGCCTGCCTGCAGGGGCTGTCGCGTTACGACGACGATGCCGGCACGAAGGCGGACTACATCGTCGTCGAGATGGCGAAGTACCTGCTCGGCGACAACTGGATGGCCGACTACGTCGGCAAGGCCAATTCCGGCGGCATCGAACGCGTCCTGCTCTGAATTTTTGCGGATTTCCGCGGTCGACCGTGGAAATCTGCGAAAATCCCTTTCCCGTTTGTGGACTCGGGGCGCTTGCCGCCCCGGCCGATCAGGAGCGTGGCTGAATGAGCAGCAGCTGTGAACTTTGCGCGAATCCGGGTGGTGTCGTGCTGTGGCAGGAGGCCGATTATCGTATCGTCCGAGTCGTGGACGCCCACTACGCCGGCTTTTACCGGGTCATCTGGAATGCCCACGTGCGCGAGATGAGCGACCTCGCCGCCGATCGTCAATGGCCGCTGCTGCGCGCCGTGCTGGCGGTCGAACAGGCGGTCCGCCGGCACTATGCGCCGGACAAGATCAACCTGGCCAGCTTTGGAAATGTTGTTCCGCATCTCCATTGGCATATCATTGCACGCTGGCAGGACGACCGGCATTTTCCCGAACCGGTCTGGGGTAGTGTTCAGCGCCCTGCGGCAGCGAGGCGCGCCGACGTCAGCGACGGCGAGATGCTGGCCACATTGCGGGAATTGTTGCCGGAAATGTAGGAGGAACGGGCATGAACGATACGCGCCAGCGCAATGCAGTGGTGATCAGGACCCTCGACGAAGGCCTGGCTTACCTCAGTTCGCTCAAGCTGGCCAATCCGCTTGCCGCAGAGCGACAACTGCAGGATTTTCTCGATGCCCTGCTGCTGGCACCGCCTGATCCCGGCGTGCTCTATCAACTGCTCGAACAGGCACGGGCACCGTTGTCCTTCGTCGAAGAGGAAGTCGCCCGGCGCTATCACAACAAGCCGGTACCGCTCACCGACGATGAAGAGTCCTGTTTCCAGCAGGTCGTCTCGGTCTGGCGCAAGCTGGGCAAGGCGTACGCGTTGTGCGCGCGGCTGGAAAACCCCGCTGCCGAGAACCCCGACTACCTGACCCTGGTGGCGACCATTCTGCATCGCTGCCTGTACTACACGGGCATGGTCATCGTCGAACATTACCGGGCCCGCCGCGAACTGCCGGAGGGCATCTGGCTCGATCTGCACGGCTATTACGCGACGGCCGAGGAATGGGGCGTCGCCTGCACGCCGGTGATCGATCCGCTGGAGAGCAGCAACCTGCAGGCGACCCATTGCACTGCCGCTTACGTCGCGCTGCTGCTGGTTGACGTTGCCGGTCCCTACAGCAACAGCGTGCGCAATCAAAGTCTGATCCGTCGCTGGGCGACGATGTGGGCGCCGCTGGTATCGGTACACCCGCTCGACGACGATCTGGCCGTGCCGCCCTATATCGTCGAATTCATGAAGGATGCTCCGCTGCACCCGGGTTCGCCGATCGAAGGACCGACCAGCGACGTGCGGCGGATCGATACCACTCGTCTGAGCCTGCAGATCAATCACGTGCTGACCCAGCTGCGCATGCGCATCACGCCGTCGCAACTGGGATTGGGAGAAGAAACCTCGGGCCATGTCGTGCAACTGCTGGAGCAGCTTGCGCGGCCGTGGAGCCAGGCCGCCTCGCCGCGCCGTTTCCGGCGCTTTGCCAGCGAAGGGACGGCGCGCCTGGCCACCGGATTCGAAGCGATGTTCTTCTTCGTCAGCGGCGAGGCTTTTCTGCAGCCGGACAGCGCGTCGGCCTACTCGCGCAGCGATTTCGATGCCCTGTTCACCTTCCGCGACCGCGCCGAACCGGGCCAGGCGCTGGTCATCAAGCCGACCGTCGGTTTCCCGCACGAGGAATGGTCGGTGATCAATCATTCGGCCAGCGGCTTCCGGATGGCGCGTTCGGTGGTCGGCGGCAAGATTCAGCATGCCCAGTTGCTGGCGATCTGCCCGCACGACGGCGAGCAGTTCCTGATCGGTTACGTTGCCTGGTTGATGGAGGAAGCCGGCGGTGGGCTGATCGCCGGCATCGCCACCCTGCCCGGACTGCCGCGCGGTATCGGTGTCCGGCCGTTGGACGGGGACGGTACGCCGACCGTCGATCGTTACGTTCCCGGCTTCCTGCTGCCGCCGCTGCCGGCGATCCAGGAGGAAAGCTCGCTGGTCGTTCCCTCCGGTTTCTACCAGGCAGGACGCAACCTGCAGTTCTTTTCCGGCGATTTCGTCCAGCGTGCGCGGATGAATCACATCCTTTACCGGGGTAGCGATTTCGACCGGATCAGCTACATCCCGTTGTGAGTCGGGTAAACTAGCTGCCTTCGCAAGGAGGACAGGCATGGCCGGCATGGAAAAGGACACTCCGCTACCCGAGGAGATCAGGTTGCATCAGAAATCGCGGGTGCTGGAACTGATCTACGACGGTAAAGCTTATCGGCTCGACGCGGAGTACCTGCGCGTCTTCACCCCTTCGGCCGAAGCGCGCGGTCATGCGCCGGGCCAGGAAATCCTGCAGACCGGCAAGCGCCAGGTCGAACTGCTCGGCGTCGAACCGGTCGGGACCTACGCCCTCAAGCTGGTTTTTTCGGATGGTCACGACAGCGGTCTCTATACCTGGGACCTGCTGCACAATCTGGCGATCCATCGCGATGCCCTGTGGCAGGAATATCTTGATCAACTGGCGCGCCAGGGGGCTTCGCGCGACATCGACAGCACTTCGCGGCCGGCGGCCGCCCACGCCTGCGGTCAACATCACTGAATGATGAAAAACGAAACCACCCATTTTGGCTACGAAACGGTGGCCGAGCAGGAAAAGGCCCGTCGCGTGCGCGGCGTCTTCGATTCCGTCGCCAATCGTTACGATGTGATGAACGATCTGATGTCGGGCGGCATGCACCGGTTGTGGAAAGCCTTCGCGATCGATCGCGCCGGTGTCCGCGAAGGATCGCGCGTGCTAGATGTGGCCGGCGGTACGGGCGATCTGTCGCTGGCATTTGCCAAGCGCGTCGGCAAATCCGGCCAGGTCTGGCTGACCGATATCAACAACGCGATGCTGGCCCGCGGACGCGATCGCCTGATGGACAAGGGCTATCTGCTGCCGGTCGCGCAATGCGATGCCGAAAAGCTGCCTTTCCCGGACAACTGGTTCGACTGTGTCACGGTTGCCTTCGGATTGCGCAACATGACGCACAAGGACGGCGCGCTGGCCGAAATGCTGCGTGTGCTGCGTCCGGGCGGTCGCTTGCTGGTCCTCGAGTTTTCCAAGGTCTGGGCGCCGCTGGCGCCGATCTACGATTTCTATTCCTTCCAGATCATTCCCCGCGTTGGCCAGCTGGTCACCAACGATTCGGACAGCTATCGCTATCTGTCCGAATCGATCCGCATGCACCCGGGACAGGAAGAACTGAAGGCCATGATGGCGCAGGTCGGTTTCGAGCGCGTCGAATACTTCAATCTGGCGCTCGGCGTCGTTGCGCTGCATCGCGGCTTCAAGTTCTGACCATGGCGCTGCCTGAACGGCTGCTGTTGCCGCTGCTCAACCACCTGCTCGACGATGCGCCATGGGCGACCGAACGCTTGCGTCCGCATGCCGGCGCGCATCTGGCGCTATTCGCCGGGGCTTTCCGGGTGCATCTGGGCATTGCCGGCGACGGGCGGTTCTCGGCGGCGGCGACGTCTGCCACGCCGGACGTCACGATCGTGCTGCCCGACGATTTTGCGGCACGGGCGATGGTCGACCGCGACAGCCTGCTGGGCGAGGCCCGTTTGAGCGGCTCGGCCGATCTGACGGAAGTGCTGGCCTTCGTATTCCGCAATCTGCGCTGGGATGCCGAAGCTGACCTGGCGCGTCTGGTCGGCGACATGGCTGCCCGGCGACTGCACCAGGGGGCGCTGGCCGCCGGCGCCGCCTTGCGGGAAGCAGGACATCGTCTGGGTGCCAATCTCGGCGAGTATCTGTCGGAGGAAAACAACGGCGTGACGGCGAGTCGTCATGCCGTGCAGGCCTTCGTCATCGACGTCGATCGTCTGCGTGACGATCTGGCACGCCTGGAAAAGCGCATCGACCGGCTGTAAACGAAGGTCGCAACAAATGAAAAAAGGCAGCCGGTTGGCTGCCTTTTTTTCTGGGCGTTTCCGCTCAGTGGGTGTGCTTGCGCAGACGCTGAATTGCTTGCAGCTGGGCGATGGCTTCGGCCAGCTCGGCTTCCGCCGCGGCGTAATCCATCTCCGCCTGGCGGTTGGCGAGCACTTCCTCGGCATGCTTTTTGGCTTCGAGAGCCTTGGCTTCGTCGAGGTCATGGGCACGAATCGCGGTATCAGCCAGCACGGTGATCGTGTCGGGCTGGACTTCCAGCATGCCACCGGAGACATACACCAGTTCGAACTCGCTCTGGTCCGGCACCTTCAGACGAATGGTGCCGGGCTTGATGCGGGTCAACAGCGGGGTATGTTGCGGCAGGATGCCGAGTTCCCCGGCTTCGCCGGGGAACACCGCGATTTCGACCAAGCCGGAGAAGATCGATTCTTCGGCACTGACGACATCGCAATGAACGGTCATAACCATTACTGGCTCCTATGCTGAGGCCGCATTACTGCAGCGTCTTCGCCTTTTCGACGGCTTCTTCGATGCCACCGACCATGTAGAAGGCCTGTTCCGGCAGGTGATCGTACTCGCCGTTCACGATGCCCTTGAAGCCCTTGATGGTTTCCTTCAGCGGCACGAACTTGCCCGGGGAACCGGTGAAGACTTCGGCCACGTGGAACGGCTGCGACAGGAAACGCTGGATCTTGCGGGCGCGGGACACGGCCAGCTTGTCTTCCGGCGACAGTTCGTCCATGCCCAGAATCGCGATGATGTCGCGCAGTTCCTTGTAGCGCTGCAGCGTGATCTGCACGGCACGGGCGACACCGTAGTGCTCTTCACCGACGATCTGCGGATCGAGCTGGCGGGAGGTGGAGTCGAGCGGATCGACGGCCGGGTAGATACCCAGCGAGGCGATGTCACGCGACAGCACGACCGTGGAGTCCAAGTGCAGGAAGGTGGTGGCCGGGGACGGATCGGTCAAGTCATCGGCAGGCACGTAGACGGCCTGGATGGAGGTGATCGAGCCGACCTTGGTCGAGGTGATACGCTCTTGCAGACGACCCATTTCTTCAGCCAGCGTCGGCTGATAGCCCACGGCGGACGGCATGCGGCCCAGCAGTGCGGACACTTCGGTACCGGCCAGCGTGTAGCGGTAGATGTTATCCACGAAGAACAGGATGTCACGACCATCATCACGGAAACGCTCGGCCATGGTCAGACCGGTCAGCGCGACGCGCAGACGGTTGCCCGGGGGTTCGTTCATCTGACCGAACACCATCGCGACCTTGTCGAGAACGTTGGAGTCCTTCATTTCATGGTAGAAGTCGTTACCTTCGCGGGTACGCTCACCAACACCGGCAAACACGGACAGACCCGAGTGTTGCTTGGCGATGTTGTTGATCAACTCCATCATGTTGACGGTCTTGCCGACGCCGGCGCCGCCGAACAGGCCGACCTTGCCGCCCTTGGCGAACGGGCAGATCAGGTCGATAACCTTGATGCCGGTTTCGAGCAGGTCGACGGAAGACGACAGTTCGTCGAACTTCGGTGCGGCAGCGTGGATTTCACGCAGTTCGTCGCTGTCGATCGGACCGGCTTCGTCGATCGGACGGCCGAGAACGTCCATGATGCGACCCAGCGTGCCCATGCCGACCGGTACGGAAATGCCGGCGCCGGTGTTGTTGACCTTCATGCCGCGGCGCAGGCCGTCGGAAGAACCCATGGCGATGGTACGGACAACGCCGTCACCCAGCTGCTGCTGCACTTCGAAGGTCAGGCCGGTTTCAACCATGCCGTTCTCTTCGGAGGCGTCGAGCTTGAGTGCGTCGTAGACCTTCGGCATCGCGTCGCGCGGGAAGTGGATGTCCACAACTGCGCCGATACACTGAACGATGGAACCTTGACTCATATTCAAATCCCCAATAATTAAAAGCTTCGCGCTTCGTCAGACTGCGGCGGCGCCGCTGACGATTTCCGAGAGTTCCTTGGTAATCGCGGCCTGACGGGCCTTGTTATAGACCAGCTTCAATTCACCGATGACGTTCTTGGCGTTGTCGGAAGCAGACTTCATGGCAACCATCCGGGCCGATTGCTCGGAGGCCATGTTTTCCGCAACGGCCTGGTAAATCAAGGCTTCGACGTAACGGAGCAGCAGGTCGTCGATAACAGGCTGGGCTTCCGGCTCGTAGACATAGTCCCAGCCTGGCTGATGATCGGTCTTGACGACGTCGTCGGCCAGCGGGAGCAGCTTTTCGAAAACCGGTTCCTGCTTCATCGTGTTGATGAAGCGGGTGTAGCCGATATACAGCGCGTCGATTTCGCCCTTCATGTAGGCATCGAGCTGAACCTTCAGCGGCCCGATCAGCTTTTCCAGGTGCGGGGTATCACCCAGCGCGACGACGTGCGAAACGATCTTCGCACCGGCGCGCTGCATGAAGCCCAGCCCCTTGTTGCCGACACAGGTCGCCTGGAACTTGATCTGCTGGCTGTCGAATTCCTTCATCTTGCCCAGTACCAGGCGCAGGACGTTGGAATTCAGACCGCCGCACAGACCTTTGTCCGACGTGACCAGGACGATACCCACGGCCTTCGGCTCGCGCTTTTCCAGGAACGGATGCTTGTACTCGGTCAAAGCGTGCGAAAGGTTGCTTGCCACGCGCCGGATCTTTTCGCCATAGGGACGAGCCGCCCGCATCCGGTCCTGCGCCTTGCGCATTTTGGATGCGGCCACCATCTCCATGGCCTTGGTGATCTTGCGCGTGTTCTCGACGCTTTTGATCTTGTTGCGAATTTCCTTGCCGCTAGGCATGGCGTTCTCCTAGATCAGGCCCAGGTGCTCTTGAAAGCCTGGATGCCGGCAGCCAGTGCCTTTTCCGAGTCGCCGGACAGATCGGCGGACGACTCCATGGTGCTCAGAACGTCGGCATGGTTGGATTTCAGGTAGCTGATCATCGCCTTTTCGCATTCGAGCGCGCGCTTGACTTCGACATCGTCGAAGTAGCCCTTGTCGGCAGCGTAGAGCGTGACGGCCATCTCGGAGATGCTCATCGGGGAGTATTGCGCCTGCTTCATCAGTTCGGTGACCAGACGGCCGCGTTCCAGTTGTTTGCGGGTCGCTTCGTCGAGGTCGGAAGCGAACTGGGCAAAGGCTGCGAGTTCACGGTACTGGGCCAGGGCCAGACGAACACCGCCACCAAGCTTCTTGATCAGCTTGGTCTGGGCAGCACCACCGACGCGGGACACCGAGATACCGGCGTTGATCGCGGGACGGATGCCGGCGTTGAACAGGTCGGTTTCCAGGAAGATCTGACCGTCGGTAATCGAGATGACGTTGGTCGGAACGAAGGCGGAAACGTCACCGGCTTGCGTTTCAATCACCGGCAATGCGGTCAGCGAACCGGTCTTGCCCTTGATCTCGCCGTTGGTGAACTTCTCGACCCACTCTTCGGAAACGCGAGCAGCACGCTCGAGCAGACGGGAGTGCAGGTAGAAAACGTCGCCCGGGTAGGCTTCACGGCCCGGCGGACGGCGCAGCAGCAGGGAAACCTGACGGTAGCCCCAGGCCTGCTTGGTCAGATCGTCGTAAATGATCAGGGCGTCCTGGCCGCGGTCGCGGAAATACTCACCCATCGTGCAGCCAGCGTACGGTGCCAAGTATTGCAGTGCGGCGGATTCCGAAGCGGAGGCAGCGACGACGATGGTGTATTCCAGCGCACCGTGCTCTTCGAGCTTGCGCACGACGTTGGCGATGGTGGAAGCCTTCTGGCCGACGGCGACGTAAACGCAGAGGAGGTTCTTGCCCTTCTGGTTGATGATCGTGTCGACAGCGACGGCGGTCTTGCCGGTCTGGCGGTCGCCGATGATCAGTTCGCGCTGGCCACGGCCAACCGGAACCATCGAGTCGACGCACTTCAGACCGGTTTGCACCGGTTGCGAAACCGATTTGCGCCAGATGACGCCCGGAGCGACCTTTTCGATCTTGTCGGTCAGCTTGGCGTTGATCGGGCCCTTGCCGTCGATCGGCTGACCGAGGGTGTTGACCACGCGGCCAAGCAGTTCCGGGCCAACCGGCACTTCCAGGATGCGGCCGGTCGTCTTGACCGTGTCGCCTTCCGAGATGTGCTCGTATTCGCCCAGGATGACGGCGCCGACGGAGTCGCGCTCGAGGTTGAGCGCCATGCCGATGGTGTTGCCGGGGAATTCCAGCATTTCACCTTGCATGACGTCCTGCAAGCCATGCACGCGGCAGATACCGTCGGTGACGGAAACCACGGTGCCCTGCGTACGCACTTCCGATGCGCCTTGCAGGTTCTGGATCTTGCTCTTGATCAGTTCAGAAATTTCGGAAGGATTCAACTGCATGAAAATCTCCTAGTTGTTCAGTGCCACGGCCATGGCATCGAGTTTGCCGCGGACTGAAGCATCCAGCATCTGGTCACCGACGGTGACCCGCACACCACCGATCAGGCTCGGGTCGATCTCGACGCGAGCGGTCAGGCGGGTTCCGAAACGGGGTTCCAGTTGCTGCAGCAGGGCAGAGACCTGGGCTTCGTCAATCGGGAATGCGGAGTACACCACCGCCTCCTGGACCCCTTCTTCCTGGCTGCGGGCCAGTTCGAAAAGCCGGGAAACCTCCGGCAGGAGTGCGAGACGCCGGTTTTCTGCGAGGGTACGAACGAAATTGCCGAACACGCTATCGCTGTCATCGGACAGCGAGATGAAGAGTTCGGCAACCTGTTCAGCGGAGAGCCGGGGGTTGCCCATGAGCTGAGCCATTTCCCCATCCTGAGCGATCAGTGCCAGCTTCTGCAGGCGCTGCGACCAGGTGCCCTGAGCCCCGGTTTCCTTGGCCAGCTTGTAGGCGGCTTCGGCGTAGGGGCGAGCGATGGTGACGGATTCGGCCATGGGTTACAGATCCTGTTTGATCTGGGCCAGAATGTCGGAATGAGCCTGGGCGTTGATCTCGCGACGCAGAATCTGCTCGGCGCCGGTAACCACCAGGGCGGCAACCTGTTCGCGCAGTTGCTCCTTGGCACGGACGGCCTCCTGCTCGATTTCGGCCTTGGCACCGGCGACGATGCGGTCGGCTTCGGCCTTGGCGTTTGCCTTGGCTTCCTCGATCAGTTGGGTGCCGCGCTTTTCAGCGTTGGCGATCAGTTCTGCTGCCTTTTCCTTGCCTTCGCGGAGTGCTTCCGTCGAACGCTTGGTGGCCAGTTCGAGATCCTGCTTGCCGCGTTCGGCGGCAGCCAGACCATCCGCGATCTTCTTCGCACGCTCGTCGAGCGCCTTCACAATGGGCGGCCACACGAATTGCATCGTGAACCACGCCAGAATGAAGAACACAACCAGCTGTGCGAACAGCGTTGCGTTCAGATTCACGGTTCTATCCTCTTCTAAAGGTTGGTCGGAAGAGGATCGATCAGATCAGCTTGAACGGGTTGGCGAAGGCGAACATCATGGCGATACCGACACCGATCAGGAAGGCGGCGTCGATCAGGCCGGCCAGCAGGAACATCTTGGTCTGCAGGGCGTTCATCAGTTCCGGCTGACGAGCCGAAGCTTCAATGTACTTGCCGCCCATCAGGCCGATACCGATACAGGCACCGATAGCGCCCAGACCAATGATCAGGCCGGCAGCCAGAGCAACAAAACCGAGAACGTGTTCCATGACAACTCCTTGCTAAGTTAAGAAATAAAAAGGTTGGGGTACGACATTAAAAATCAGTGAGCTTCGTGAGCCTGACCGACATACACCAGCGTCAGCATCATGAAGATGAAGGCTTGCAGCGCGACGATCAGGATGTGGAAGATGGCCCAGATCGACCCGGCGATGACGTGGCCGGCGAACAGGAAGACACCCGTTGCGGTACCGGCCCAGGCGGCGCCCATCAGCGCGATCAGCATGAACACCAGCTCGCCGGCGTACATGTTGCCGAACAGCCGCATGCCGTGGGAGACGGTCTTGGCCAGGAACTCGATCATCTGCATGGCGAAGTTGATCGGGTAGAGAACCGGATGGCTGCCGAACGGCGCGGTGAAGAGTTCATGCACCCAGCCACCGAAGCCCTTGATCTTCACGTTGTAGTACAGGCAGATCAGCAGGACGCCGATCGACATGCCCAGGGTACCGTTGAGGTCGGCACTCGGCACGACGCGCAGGTAGGCATGGTGGTCGCCGGAAACGGTTTGCCACAGCATCGGCAACAGATCGACCGGCAGGAAGTCCATCGAGTTCATCAGGAAGATCCAGATGAACACGGTCAGCGCCAGCGGGCCGACGAACTTGCGCGATTCGGCGCTATGCACGATGCCCTTGGCCTGGTCGTTGACCATCTCGAGGACGATTTCGACCGCCGCCTGCATGCGTCCCGGCACGCCGGAGGTGGCGCTCTTGGCGACGCGCCACATCACGAACAGACCAAGCACGCCCATCAGGACGGAAAAGATCAGCGTATCGATGTTGAGTACGGAGAAGTCGACAATCGACGTCTGGGCGTGACCGGTGGTATTCCAGTGGGTCAGGTGGTGAACGATGTATTCGCCTGCAGTAGGCGCGTTCTCTGCTGCTTCGTGGCCTGCGGTAGACATGGTCAGGATTTCTTCCAAAACGCTAAAAAACCGGCATGTAACACAATCGCCAGACCGATCAGCAAACTCGGCCAGTGCATCTCGGGATATCCCTTGATGGCGATTGCCAAAATTCCCACGGTGGCTGCGATCTTCAGGAATTCACCAATGAAGAAGTTCGCTGCGTACGACGCATCCGGGCGCGCTTTGAGCATCGTCAGCCGGATGGCGAAGAACAGATTGGGAAGAATGGCGGCCAGTGCCGCGACCCCTACCGAAACGAACCCCCGAATTCCAATCATCGCGCCGGCCACGATGGCTGTTATCGCTGCTGCACCACACTGCAGATAAATTGCCTTGAACATGGTGCCTTGCAATCGTTGACCGGCTTTGCCACACAGACCTAAATGATACAAGACTTGAAAAAACACCGTCAATGAAAATTAAGGGTTTACCGCAATGCAGCAACCCCGGCGCGACTGTGTTATCCCGTGTTTATCCTGCATGGCGCAGACGGCCGAGAATGCCTTCCAGTTGATCGAGGTCGCCGAATTCGATGGTGATCTTGCCGGCGCCTTTGCGGTTGCTGCGAATGGCGACCGCTGCGCCGACCGCGTCGGCGATTTCTTCCTGCAGGTGCAGCAGGTCGCGGTCGACCGGTGTCGGTGCCGATTTCTTGGGCGGATGCGTGATCTGGTGGACCAGTCGTTCGGCCTCGCGTACCGACAGGTTCTTCTGCACGATGCGCTGGGCCACGGCAATCTGTTGTGCGCCGGGCAGCGGCAGCAGGGCGCGGGCATGGCCCATGTCCAGCTTGCCGGCCATCAGCAGCTCCTGGACGGCTGCGGTCAACTGCAATAGACGCAACAAATTGGACGCGGCGGGACGCGAACGGCCGACGGCATCGGCGGCCTGCTGGTGGGTCAGGCCGAATTCGTCGATCAGCCGTTGCAGGCCCTGCGCCTCTTCCAGCGGATTGAGGTTTTCGCGCTGGATGTTCTCGATCAGCGCCATCGCCAGCGCCTGCTCGTCCGGAATGCTGCGCACCAGCACCGGCACTTCGGCCAGGCCGGCCTGCTGGGCAGCGCGCCAACGGCGTTCGCCGGCGACGATTTCGTAGCGCTCGGCGCCCGGCGTGTGTTCGACGGCGCGCACCAGGATCGGCTGCATGACGCCCTGGGCCTTGATCGAGGCGGCCAGTTCGGCCAGCGATGCCGGGTCCATCTGTGTGCGCGGCTGGTATTTTCCGGGTTTCAGCCGGTCGACCGGAAGATTGCGCAGTTCGTCCTCGGTCTTGGCGTCGCTGCCGGCGAGCAGCGCGTCCAGACCCCGTCCCAATCCCTTGAATCTGCTCATTTGGTGGCCCTTTCGAGGATTTCACCGGCGAGCGAGGCATAGGCCTGCGCGCCCTTCGAGTGCTTGTCGAATGCGATGACCGGCTTGCCGTAGGACGGTGCCTCGGCCAGCCGTACGTTGCGCGGTACGATGGTGCGGTAGACCTTGTCGCCGAAGTGGTTTTCCAGCTCGTTCGATACCTGCTGGGTCAGCGTGCTCTGGCCGTTGTACATGGTGCGCAGCAGGCCTTCGATCTCCAGTCGCGGATTCAGGTGATGGCGCACCTTGCGCAGCGTCTCGACGAGGTCGGACAGACCTTCCAGCGCGTAGTACTCGCACTGCATCGGGATCAGCACCGAATCGGCGGCGACCAGCGCGTTGACCGTCAGCATGTTGAGTGCCGGCGGGCAGTCGATCAGCACGAAATCGTATTCGTCGTGATTTTGCGCCAGCGCGTTTTTCAGCCGGTATTCGCGCTGTTCGAGTTCGATCATCTCGACTTCGGCGCCGGCCAGTTCGCGGTTGGCGGGCAGCACGTCGAAGGCGAATTCGGTCTTGATGCACACCTCGACCAGCGAGGCGGCGCCGATCAGCAGCTGGTAGACGGTCGGCAGCGCATCCTTCTTGGTGATGCCGGCGCCGGTCGTCGCGTTGCCCTGTGGATCCATGTCGATCAGCAGCACACGCTGGCCCTCGGCGCCGAGCGAGGCGGCGAGATTGACGGCGGTGGTCGTCTTGCCGACGCCGCCCTTCTGGTTGGTGATGGCGAGTACTTTCATTGGCCCGCTTTCAGGATGATCAGGTGTCTTTCGGCGTCCAGCCCGGGTACGGCTAGCGGAACGATGCGGTCGACGGTGACGTCGGCCGGCAAGGCGGCGATTTCGTCGTCGGGACGGACGCCCTTCATCGCCAGCCAGCGGCCGCCGGGCGCCAGCAGATGGCGGGTCAGCTCGACGAACAGCCCGAGCTCGGCGAAGGCGCGCGAACTGATCTGCGCGTACTGGCCGGTCATTTCCTCGACCCGGGTATGGTCGACCGCAACATTCTTCAAGCCGAGCTGGATCGCCGCCTGTTGCAGGAAGGTCGCCTTCTTCTGCACGGTGTCGACCATGCGCACCGCCAGCTGCGGCCGGGCGATGGCCAGCGGGATGCCGGGCAGGCCGCCGCCGGAGCCGACGTCGAGCAAGGCGCCATCGCCGACATGCGGCAGGATCGCCAGCGAATCGAGCAGGTGGTGCGAGATGGCTTGCGCCGGATCGCGCAGCGCGGTCAGGTTGTAGGTCTTGTTCCACTTGAGCAGCAGGTCGCGGAAGGCGAGCAACTGCTGCTGGGTGGTGTCGGGCAGGTCGAGGCCGAGTTCGGCCAGGCCGCTGGCGAGCGTGATCGTGCTCATGCGGCTTGCGACAGCTTGAAACGTTTGAGGTGAATCAGCAGCAGCGAGATCGCTGCCGGCGTGACGCCCTGGATGCGCGACGCCTGGCCGATGGTCTGCGGCTTGTGCAGGTTGAGCTTCTGCTTCACTTCATTGGACAGGCCGGCGACCGTGCCGTAATCGAGATCGGCGGGCAGCACGGTGTTTTCGTAGCTGGCCGATTTGGCGACCTCGTCGGCCTGGCGGTCGATGTAACCCTGGTACTTGGCGGAAATCTCGAGCTGTTCGATCACCGCTTCGTCAATCTCCGGCAGTTCCTGCGGTCGACCGTCGATTTCCAGCGAAATCAGGCTGCCATAGGTGACCTCCGGCCGGCGCAGCAGCTCGAACAGGTTGTACTCGTGGTCGATGGCCTTGCCGAGCACGCGCTGGCAATCGTCGGCGGCGACGATCTTCGGATTGATCCAGGTCGATTTCAGGCGTTCCTGCTCGCCGGCGATCGCGTCGCGCTTGCGGCAGAAGGCCGCCCAGCGCACATCGTCGACCAGGCCGAGCGCCCTGCCCTGCTCGGTCAGACGCAGGTCGGCGTTGTCCTCGCGCAGGCTCAGCCGGTATTCGGCGCGGCTGGTGAACATCCGGTAGGGATCGGAAACGCCGCGCGTGATCAGATCATCGACCAGCACACCGAGGTAGGCTTCGTTGCGCTTCGGACACCAGCCGTCGCGGCCGCGCACGTAATTCACCGCGTTGATGCCGGCGAGCAGGCCTTGTGCCGCGGCTTCCTCGTAACCGGTGGTGCCGTTGATCTGGCCGGCGAAGAAGAGACCGTTGATGGCCTTGGTCTCGAGCGTGTCCTTGAGGCCGCGCGGATCGTAGAAATCGTATTCGATGGCGTAGCCGGGGCGCAGGATGTGCACGTTCTCCATGCCGCGGATCGAGCGCACCAGCGCCAGCTGGATGTCGAAGGGCAGGCTGGTGGACACGCCGTTCGGGTAGATCTCGTGCGTGGTCAGGCCTTCCGGTTCGAGGAAGACGTTGTGCTGAGTCTTGTCGGCGAAGCGGTGGATCTTGTCCTCGATCGACGGGCAGTAGCGCGGGCCGACGCCCTCGATGACCCCGGTGTACATCGGCGAGCGGTCGAGGCCGCTGCGGATGATGTCGTGCGTGCGCTCGTTGGTTTCGGTAATCCAGCACGGCAGCTGGCGCGGGTGCTGCGCGGCGTTGCCGAGGAAGGAAAACACCGGCAGCGGATCGTCCGAATGCTGCTCTTCCATGACCGAGAAGTCGATGGTCTTGCCGTCCAGGCGCGGCGGCGTGCCGGTCTTCAGGCGGCCTTGCGGCAGATTGAGTTCCTTGAGGCGCGCCGCCAGCGAAACTGACGGCGGATCGCCCATGCGGCCGCCGGTGTAGTTTTCCAGTCCGACGTGGATCTTGCCGTTGAGGAAGGTGCCGGCGGTCAACACCACGGAATCGGCCAAAAAGCGGATGCCGAGCTGGGTCACGGCGCCGCAGACCTTGTCGCCTTCGACGATGAGGTCGTCGCAGGCCTGCGCGAAAATGGTCAGATTGGGCTGGTTTTCCAGGCGCGTGCGGATCGCCTGCTTGTACAGCACGCGGTCGGCCTGGGCACGCGTCGCGCGTACCGCCGGCCCCTTGGAGGCGTTGAGGATGCGGAACTGGATGCCGGCTTCGTCGGTCGCTGCCGCCATGGCGCCACCCAGCGCATCGACCTCGCGCACCAGATGGCCCTTGCCGATGCCACCGATCGACGGGTTGCAGCTCATCGCGCCGAGCGTGTCGAGGTTGTGCGTCAGCAGCAGCGTGTTCGCACCGGCCCGCGCCGCGGCGAGCGCGGCTTCGGTGCCGGCGTGGCCGCCGCCGACGACGATGACATCGAAACGGGTGGGATAAAGCATGGAATTCGGCCTTGCTGCAGTGCGGTAGCGGACCGCGGATTTTACGTCAGGTGGCTGAAAAATCACAGGTTTAGCGCGGTCGACCGCAGAAGCCGCGGGGTTTTTCTTGCCGGCCATGACGATCTCAAGTAATTTTCCGGAAATGAATCTCTCCGCAGCCCAGGGCGCCGGCCCGCTCGACAACGAGGAAATGCTCCTCGTCCTGCATCAGTCGCTGACCAAGAAACGCGTCCTGATCGTCGATCGTCATTCGCCGGCCCGCGAATCGCTGCGTCTGATGCTGAGTGCGCTCGGGGTGACGATGGTGCACGGTGCGGGGAATTCGGCCGAGGTGATTCGCCAGGTCAAGAGCAACCGCTTCGACATCATCCTGTCCGATTTCGTGCTCGACGACGGGCGCGACGGCCAGCAATTACTCGAAGAACTGCGCCATGCCCACCTGATCGCGCCCAGCACGGTCTACGTGATCATCACCAGCGAACGTGGCTATACCAACGTCGTGTCGCTGGCCGAACTGACGCCGGACGATTACCTGATCAAGCCGTTTACCGCCGAGCAACTGCAAGCCAGGCTGGTACGCGCGATCTACAAGAAGCATGTGCTGCGCAAGATCTACGAACAGATCGAACGCGGTGCGCTGGAAGAGGCGATCGACGCCTGCGACCGGGTGATCCGCCAGCAGCCGGCCTACACCTATGATGCCTTGCGTTTCAAGGGTGAACTGCTGCTGCAGTTGGGTCATGTTGACGAAGCCGAAAGCCTGTTCCGCAAGGTACTTGAGGGGCGTATCGCACCCTGGGCGCGGATGGGTCTGGCAATGGCGCTGCGCGACCGCGGGGCGCTCGATGAGTCGGCGGCGCTGGCCGAACAGGTGCTGGCCGATGCGCCGGAATACCTGTCGGCCTACGATTTCCTGGCTGCCGTGCATGAAGCCCAGGGGCGCTTGCAGGATGCGCAGGCGGTATTGCAGAAAGCCGCCGAAGCCTCGCCGCACAACACGCTGCGGCAGCGCATGGTAGGCGACGTGGCGGCGCGCAACTATGATCTGCTGGTCGCCGAAAAGGCCTACGGCAAAGTGATCGAGCGCAGCAAGGGATCGACGCTGCGCAGCGTCGACGATTACGCCAACCTGGCGCGCGTGCTGGTCGAGCGCGGCGACGTCGACGCGTCGCGCAAGATTGCCGCCAACCTCAAGCGCGAATGGCGCGGCGACAAACAGGCCGAACTGGCCGTGCTGCTCAATGAAAGCCTTTGCCTGGCGGCCGAGGGTGCCCCGGAAAAAGCCAAACCCTACGTCGAACAGGCGTTGACGCTGCAGCGCGAGGTCGAGGAAGAAAACGCCCTGGCCGGCAAGCATGTCTCGCAGCGTCTGGCCGTCGATCTGGCGCATGCCTGTTACGCGACCGGCATGGACGATCAGGCGCAGCAGATCATGCGTCAGGTTGCGGTCGAGAATCACGGCGACAACCAACTGATTCACCACATCTCCAGCGTGTTCGAGAAAACCGGGCGTCAGGAGGCGGGCAACACCATGCTCGACCAGATCGGCCGGCAGGTCGGTGATCTCAACGAGCGCGGCAAGGCGGCGGCCCGCAGCGGCGATCTCGAAGCGGCGGCTCGCCTGCTGGTCGAAGCGGCCGAACAGGTGCCGAGCATGCAGTTCCTGCTCGATGCCGCCAAGGCCGTTTACAGCCTGATGGATCATCGCGGCTGGGATGTCGATCTGGCCGAGCGTGCGCAGGATTATCTGCAACGGGCGCAGCGCAAGGACCGCAAGAATCCGCGCGTCGTCGCGTTGCGTCAGCAGTACATGGCGGTGGCGCGCAAGTACGGCATCGATACCGAGGCCTGATCATCCTTCTGCGGCGGCGTCGGCCTGCGGTCGACGTGATAGAGTCCCCATTTTTTGCATGGGGTTTCGCATGTTCTCTGGCATCGTCGCGGCAGTCGGCCGCATCACCCACCTGACGCCGCGGGAAGTCGGCTACCGGCTGACCGTCGAAGCCGGCAAACTGGACATCGACGATGTCGCGCTCGGCGATTCGATCGCCCACAACGGCGTCTGCCTCACCGTCGTCGGCAAGGCAGGCGGTGCCTTCCAGGTCGACGTGTCGCCGGAAACCCTGTCGTGCACCGTCGGCCTCGACGCGCCCGGTCCGGTCAACCTGGAAAAGGCGCTGCGTCTCAACGACGTGATCGGCGGCCATCTGGTGTCGGGGCACGTCGACGGCGTCGGCGAAGTGTTGCGCTTCGACCCGGTTGGTGACAACCGACTGCTGGAAATCCGGGCGCCGAAGGAAATCGCCAAGTTCATCGCGCGCAAGGGCTCGATCGTCGTCGATGGCACCAGCCTGACGACCAACGAGGTCAAGGGAACCGACTTCACCATCAACCTGATTCCGCACACGCTGGAAAACACCACGCTGAACCGCCTGCAGCCCGGCAGCAAGGTCAATCTCGAAGTCGACCTGATCGCCCGCTATTGCGAGCGTCTGCTGAGCGCCGAACGCGAGGGCTGACCTTGCCGGCACGCCTGGTCCTGCTGCTCAGTCTGTGGCTCGCCGCCTGCGCGAGCTACGACGGCCGCGGGCTGGAACCCGGCCGTGCCGACACCGCCGAGGCCGAAGCGCTGATGGGGGCTCCGGCCGTACGCTGGCGCGAAGCCGATGGCGGTGAAACCCTGGTCTATCCGCGCGGCCCGCAGGGCATCCACACCTGGTTTCTGCGCTTCGATGCGGCGGGTCGTCTGCTGCAGCGGGAAAACGTTCTGGATACAAGGCATTTCGCCCGCATCCTGCCGGACATGACGCCCGACGAGGTGGTGCGCATCCTCGGTCCGTCGGTTGCCCATTGGACCATCCGCTACGAAGCGCGCAACGAACTGGTCTGGGAATGGCGTTATTGCGACGACTGGAACGAACCGGCCCGCTTCAACGTGCTGTTCGATGCGACGACCTTGCGCGTCCGTTCGACCGCGGCCGCCACCGAGGCCCTGCGCGGGGTCGACGGCATCGGCTGGTTCCGCGACTACTGCAGCCGCTAGGCGGCGCTGCGGCCCGCCCGGCTTGAAAAACCCCGGTGACGCCCCCATAATCCACGGCATGGTTGTAATTCCGGCAATCTGGAGGCGTTCTGGACAGGGGTTCGATTCCCCTCACCTCCACCCAAGGGCATTCACCGAGTGTCCTTGCGATGGGGGTGTACTGGTTTCGACAGGGCGGGCAAAGGTGCGCAGGCAACCCGAAAGGTGACGGACGTAATCCGCACAAATCCATAAACGCCAACGATGAGCGTTTCGCTGTTGCCGCCTAATCGGCATAGCTGGGGCCGCTGAAGCCTTATTACCCAAGACAGCCGGCGGGGACTTCGGTCCCCGTCGTCACATCCGTCGCACGCTTTTCTTCCTCAGTGGGCGTAGCCGCTGTTTTCCCGCAGGCAGTAGCCGCGAGTCGCATGCACGCCGTCGATCTTCGTCGCCACCAGGATGCCGCTGCGTTCCAGTTGCTTGACGATGCGCGAGATGGTTTCGAAGCGCAGGTCGGTGATGTCGGCGATATCGTGTCGGGTGGGCAATACGACGCGGCCGGCACCGTCGGCGAGCAGCCGGGCCAGACCGAGCACGCGATCGACGGCCTGGCCGCCACGCAGCGCGATGACCTCGGCGGCCCGTTGCTGGGCCTGTGCCAGCGAGGCCAGCAGGGAATCGCCGCTGGTCGCCGATTCGCCTTCCGGCCAGGGGCGCAGTTCGCAATGCGTCAAGGCGCTGGCCGTGAAGGTATAGGCGCCGAACAGCAGGGTTTCGCAGCCGAGGATGTCGCCGGCGATCGCCAGGCTGGCGAAACGGCGTTCGCCATCGGGCGTGCCCGTGTCCAGGCGGACGACGCCTTTGCCGACGCGCCAGGCCAGGCCGGTGTTGCCGCTCCGGTAGATTTCCTCGCCGGCGCCGTGTTCGCGGCTGGCCCGCGTTGCTCCGGATTTCCTGCGGTCGACCGTGGAAAAGAAGCCCATTTCAATTCTCCTGTGCCGGAAACGCAAAAACCCCGGCGCGCTGGCCGGGGTGGATACGGATCGGGGTCGCCGGGTCAGAACCTGACATTCAGGCCGGCGTAGAAAGTCCGCCCCATGCCGGGAACGCCGATGCCCGGGGCGATGCTGTTGATGCCCATGGTCGTGCCCTGGCCGGTGTAAGTACCGCCGGTCGGCTGGTAGTAGAGCTTGTCGAACAGGTTCTCGACGCCGGCGTCGACGCGGATGTTGCGCCAGGTGTAGCTGGTGCGCAGGTTGAACAGCGCATAACCCGGTGTACTGACTTCGTTGCGGGCATCCGAGACCTTGTTCTTGGCCCGGGCGGCAACCATTTCGACGGCATTGTTCCAGCCGCCCAGCGTGTGCGTCAGGCTGAGGCGGGTGTTCAGCGGCATGATGTTGTACAGATCGTCGCCGGTGTCCAGGTTCTTGCCGTTGGTGTAGTTGATCAGGCCCCGGGCGGCGAACTGGCCGAGCGCGGTATTGCCCAGCGGCATCCGGCCCGACAGGTCGAGGCCGAACAGGCGGGCGGTCTGGTTGGTGTAGCGCAGCACGTTGAAGCCGGCGTTGTTGGTCAGGCGCACGGCATCGATGTAATCGGTGACGCGGGTGTAGAACGGCGTTGCCTTGAGTTCCCAGCGGCGGTCGGCGGCGTGCCAGTCGAAGGTGGCGGACAAGGTGTTGGCTTTTTCCGCCTTCAGATCGGGATCGCCGACATAGCCGTTGCCGTCGCCGACAGTATTGTTCATCACGGCGGCCATGGCCCAGGTCGACCAGGTGTAGCGCTCATAGAGGTTGGGCGAGCGGGTCTTGTGGGCGAAACCGAATTCGACGTCGACGGCCTGGCCGGGGGCGTAACGGGCCAGTGCCGTCAGATCCCAGTTGTTGTCCGTTTTCCTGTGCTCGCGGGCGTTGAAGGCGGCGGCGTCGACCAGCTGGTTGCCCATTGCGTTGCCATAGCCATGGACATCGCCGGCGTCGGTGGTCACGCGCTCGTAACGCACGCCGAGCTGCGTCGTCCATTGCGGGCTGAAGCGCTTTTCCCATTCGCCGAACAGGCCGGCGCGGTCGCGGCTGCCATCGGCGATGTTTTCGAAGGTACCGGGCGACATGCCGCCGGTGCCCGAGGGCGGCCACCAATCGCGCAGCGTGTAGTGCTGGTACAGGGCGCCCAGGCGCAGCAGACTGCTGTCGGCCAGATCGATCTCGGCTTTCGTCTCGACGCCGGTGGTTCGTCCGCGGCTGTACATCGGCATGCCGTTGACTGCCGTGCCGTAGACCAACTGCTTGTCCATCCCGAAGTTCATGTAGTGATCGACCGCTTCGTGATAGACGCGGGCTTCCGCGCGGCCCCAGTCGAACTGCCCGAGCCAGCGCAGGTTGGCCCGCTTCTGTTCGTTGTCCAGCATGTCCATGCGCTGGTTGGCGTACAACTGGTAAGGCAGGTCCTGGTAGCCGAGTTTCAGTTCGACCAGATGGTTGCCGCCGCGCAAGGCGAAGCCGAGCGTGTGGTTGCGCGTGTCGTAGGCACTGGAGCCGACTTCGTTGCGGGCCAGTTCGTTGCCACGGCCGGTTGCCGTGAAGTTCTTGAATTCGCCGCCGGCCTTGTAATTGTCGGCCTTGGCCAGGGCGCCCGAGTAGCTCAGGCTGAGGTTTTCGCTGGCTACCGTGGCCGACAGGTTGACGCCGCGCTGATCGCCGTTGCTGCGATAGTAGGTGCCAACTTCGCCCTTGGTCAGCAGCCCCTGGCCGGGCTGGGCGAAATCGGGGCCGCGCGTTTCGGCGACGATACTGCCGCCGATGCTGTCGCCGCCGACCGAGACCGGCGTGATCCCGGCATAGACCTTGATCGACTTGAGATTGCTCGGGTCGACATAGGACAGCGGCGGATTCATGTGATTCGGGCAGGAGGCGATCAGGTCCATGCCGTCCAGCCGGATGCGCAGGCGATCGTCGGCCAGGCCGTGGATGACCGGCAGGCTGGAAACGCCGCCGGCGCCGTACAGGCTGACACCGGGTTGTTCGCGCAACAGGCTGGCGGTGTCGCTGGTGGCGGCGCGCAGGCGCTCGAGTTCGCCGGCCGTGGGGGCGGCGGCGCCCGGCAGGTCGCGCTCGCGCGCGGCTTCGACGACGACTTCGTCAAGCGTCCGGAGCGGCGTCTGGGCGACGGCCGGGATGGCGAATGCGACGGCGATGGAGGCCGCCAGCGGCTGCAAGCGGATACGCATGAGTGCCCCTGAAGTTCTGGTTCTTGAAGGGCGAATTGTCGCGGCCCGGCTGGGCGAGCGGAATGCGACAGATTGTCGCACCCCTGCGGTCGACGGGAATTTCTGCCGGTTTTTGCGGTCGACCGCGCCGCTCAGGCGTTGAGTTTTTCCAGCGCTTCGCGCAGCTTGGCCGGTTCGTCCAGGCGCAGCATCTTGCGTACGTTGGGGGCGAGTTCGCCGACGTCCGACTTCAGGATGCGGCTCTTGACGCGCAGGATCTGCGACGGATGCATCGAGAAACAGCGCAGCCCCATGCCGAGCAGCAGGCGGGTCAGTTCCGGATCGCCGGCCAGTTCGCCGCACACCGAGACCGGAATGTCGGCTTTTTCGGCGCTCGAAATGGTGTGTGCCAGCAGCATCAGCACCGCCGGATGCAGCGGATCGTAGAGTGCCGCCACCTGTTCGTCGGCGCGGTCGATGGCCAGCGTGTACTGGATCAGGTCGTTGGTGCCGATCGACAGGAAGTCGAGGCGGCGCAGGAATAGCCCGACGGCCAGCGCGGCGGCGGGAATCTCGATCATGCCGCCGACCGGAATGTTTTCGTCGAAGACGATCTTTTCGCCGCGCAGGCTGGATTTGGCCTGCTCGACGGCGGCCAGCGCCTGGTCGATTTCGTGGGCGTGGGCCAGCATCGGGATCAGCAGCTTGATCGGGCCGAACTTGGAGGCGCGCAGGATGGCGCGCAACTGCGTCTGGAACATCTTCGGCTCGGCCAGCGACAGGCGGATGGCCCGCCGGCCGAGCGCCGGGTTGGTCTTCACGCGGTCGCCGGCGGTGCCTTCCGGATTGAGGTCCTTGTCGGCGCCGAGGTCGAAGGTGCGGATGGTCACCGGTCGTCCGGCCATGCCCTTGACCACCTTCTTGTAGGCTTCGAACTGTTCCTGCTCGTCGGGCATGTCGCCGCGGTCCAGGAACAGGAATTCGGTGCGGAACAGGCCGATGCCTTCGGCGCCGGATTCCAGCGCGACCGGCACGTCGCCGGGCAGTTCGATGTTGGCGTGCAGCGCGATCGACAGGCCGTCGATGCTCTCCGTCCTGGCGGTCTTCAGGCGTTTGAGCTTGCTCTTCTCGAGCTCGATCTGCTCCATGCGCAGCCGGTATTCCTCGAGGACGCGCGGGTCGGGATTGACGATGACCACGCCGCGCAGGCCATCGACGATCAACTGCTCGCCGTCGCGGATCAGCGCGCGGCCGTTTTCCAGGCCGAGCACTGCCGGAATCGCCATCGAGCGGGCGAGGATCGCCGTGTGCGAGGTGGCGCCACCGACGTCGGTGATGAACGCGGCGAAGCGGTGGTCCTTGAAGGCGATGGTATCGGCCGGCGACAGGTCGTGGGCAACGACGATCAGCGCGTCGTCCCGGGGCGTCTTGGCGGCCTTCAGCGAGGCCTTGCCGCGATGGCCGAGCAGTTCCTTGACGACGCGCTCGACGACCTGGATCACGTCGAACTTGCGTTCGCGCAGATAGGGGTCGTCGAAATCCTCGAACTGCTGGACCAGATGTTCCATCTGCTGGACCAGCGCCCATTCGGCGTTGCAGCGGCGTTCGCGGATGATTTCGCGCGGCTTGTCGGTCAGTTCGCTGTCTTCAAGGAACATCGTGTGGATGTCGATGAAGGCGGCCAGTTCGGCCGGTGCGTGCTCGGTGTTTTCCTTGATCTGCACGAGCTCCTGCTTGACCGCCGCGAGGGCGGCATCGAAGCGGGCGATTTCCTTGTCGACCTGGCGCGGTGCCAGCGTCAGGTGCGCCACCTCCAGCGTCGCATGCGACATCAGCATGGCCCGCCCGATGGCGATGCCCGACGAAACGCCCAGCCCGTGCAGCGTGAAGCTCATCGCCTCATTCTCCTTCGCCGAAATAGTCGGCGATCAGCGCCAGCAGGGCATCCATGGCCTCGGCTTCGTCGGCGCCACTGGTTTCGATCGTCACTTTCGAGCCCTTGCCGGCCGCCAGCATCATGACACCCATGATGCTCTTGGCGTTGACCCGGCGCTCGCCCTTGCTCATCCAGACTTCACACTGGAACTTGCCGGCGGTCTGGGTCAGTTTGGCGGAGGCGCGGGCGTGCAGGCCGAGCTTGTTGATGATTTCGGTTTCGCGGGTCAGCATGAAATTCTCGTGGGGATCAGTGATGAAGCATGTCGAGGATGCCGTCGCGGCCGCCATCGCGGGCACGGACGAGCAGGGTGGAGAGATCGCGGTCGCGGTAGTTCAGCGCGCGCAGCAACATCGGCAGATTGACCCCGGTCAGTCCCTCGACGCGGCCCGGGTCGAGCAGCTTGAGCGCCAGGTTGGCCGGTGTTGCACCGAAGATGTCGGTCAGGATCAAGGTGCCTGCCGCGTCGCTGACCGAAGTCAGCAACTCGCGGGCGAGCGGCAGCATGTCCAGCGGATCGTCCTGCGGTGCCACCCCGAGCTGGGCGACCCGTTCCGGACGCCGGTTCAGCACATGGCAGGCGTTGTGCAACAGCGCCTCGCCGAAGCTGCCATGGGTGATGAGGAGGATGCCGATCATGCGGGCCATTCTAACCCGCATGCCTTCATTTACGGCTGACGATCAGGATCCCCGCGATGACCAGCGCCGCGCCGGTCGCCTGGGCGGCCGAGATGTGTTCTTCGAGCAGCCACCAGCCGAAGCCGATGGTCAGGATCGGTCCGACCATCCCGTACAGCGAGGCCGGGCCGGCACCCAGCTGACGGATGGCCGCCGACTGTGCAAATACCGGAATGATCGTCGCGAACAGCGCCATCGCCGCCCCCCAGCCGTAAACCGGCAGCGGCTGCACGAATGCGGTCAACGGCTGGCTGAGCGAAAAATGCAGCAGCGTCGCGGCGGTGGAGACCAGCATTGCCAGCGCCGAGAAACGCATCGCGCCGAGACGGGCGATCATGTCGGCGCTGCCGGCCAGATACAGGGCGTAGGACACGCTGGAGGCAAAGACCAGCGCGCCGCCGATCAGCACCGAGCGCGCATCGCCCAGGCCGAGGTCGTGGACGAACGCAAAGCCGATGCCGACATAGCACAGCGTCACCGCCAGCAACTGGCGACGGGTGAAGGACTTGCCCTGGAACAGGACGCCGATCAGCAAGGTCAGCGTCGGGTAAGTGAACAGGATCAGTCGTTCCAGGCCGGCCGAAATGTAGGCCAGTCCCCAGAAATCGAGAATGCTGGCGCCGTAGTAGCCGAGGCAGCCGAGTCCCGTCAGGCGCAGCCAGTCGGCGCCGCCCAGCCGTACTGCCGAAGCCTGGCGGCGCAAGCCGAACCACAGGAAGACCGGGAGCGCCATGCCCATGCGCAGCGCGAGCAGCGTGATTGCGTCGACGCCGTACGGATAGGCCAGCTTGACGAAGATCGCCTTCATCGAGAAGCCCAGCGCGGCGAGCAGCGCGAGCAGGATGCCGAGGGAGCGGGTGCCGTCCATGTGCATCAATCCCCGGCCAGCCGGCGCAGGCGCAGGGCAACGCCGCATACCAGCCCGGCACAGGCCAGCAGCGCCGCTGCCACGCCCGGCCAGCCGCCGTGGCTCCATGCCCAGCCGGTGGCGGTCCCGACCACGCTGCCGCCCAGGTAATAGCTCGACAGGTAGAGCGCCGAGACCAGCCCGCGGCGCGGCCCGGCGCGATGGCCGACCCAGGCGCTGGCGACCGAATGCACGGCGAAGAAACCGAAGGTGAACACCGCCAGCCCGGCGACGATCAGCCACAACGGGGCGAGCAGCGTGACGGCGATACCGGCCACGGCGAGCAGCGACATGGCCAGCAGCATCCGCTGCCGGCCGCGGCGCGCCACCTGACGGCCGGCCCAGGCCGACGACCAGGTCCCGACCGAATACAGCAGGAAGATGCCGCCGATCCACGCCGGCCCCAGCGCGTAAGGCTCGGCAACCAGCCGGAACGGCAGGTAGTTGTACATGCCGACGAAGGCGCCCATGCTCAGGAAGGCGGTGGTGAACATCCAGGGCAGGCCGGGGTCGGCGTAGATGCGGCGGATATCGGCGAACAGCAGGCCGGGCTGCAGCGAGCGCGGCTCGAAGTGGCGGGCCGGCGGCAGCAGGCGCCAGAAGACGACGGCCACCACCAGGCCGACGAGTCCGAGCGCGGCCAGTCCGTAATGCCACGAACCGCCGAGATCGCTGACGACGGCCGAAATCAGCCGGCCGGCCATGCCGCCGAGAGCGTTGGTGGCGATGTACAGACCCATCACCCGGGCCCGCGCGGCGACCGGCAGTTCCTCGCCGAGGTGGGCCATCGCCGCTGCCGGCACGCCGGCGATGCAGGCACCGAGCAGCGCACGGGTGACGACCAGCAGGAAGAAATCGGGCGCCCAGGCCGAGCTCAGCGCGAACACGGCGGCGCCGAGCAGGCCCAGGCGCATCAGGCGTTCGCGGCCCCAGCGGTCGGCGACCAGGCTGAGCGGGATCAACAGCAGGGCCATCACGCCGGTGCTCACCGTCACGCTCAGGCTGGCCGTCCCCGGTGCGATGGCGAAGGCCTCGCTCAGTTGCGGCAGCAGCGGTTGCGTGCCGTAGAGCAGCACGAAACAGGAAAAGCCGGCCAGGCAGACGGCGATGGTGATGCGCCGCGTGTGTGCGCGGTCTTCGTCTTCGGCAGCGGCAGTCAAGGGAATCTCGGGGCGTTCGGGCGTAGGTGGCGAGAGGCGGATTGAAACGCCGGCGGCGGCGGCTGGCAATTGGTATTATCGAAAGCAAGCGTTCGAACCAGACGAAACCATGCATTACGACCTACCCGACCTGCGGCTCGTTGCCGCGATTGCCGACAGCGGCAGCCTGACGCGTGCCGCGGAGCGCGTGCACCTCGCGCCGTCGTCGGCCAGCCACCGGCTGACGCAGCTCGAAGCGGCGCTCGGTGTGGCCCTGTTCGAACGTCATGCGCGTGGCCTGACGCCGACCGCCGCCGGCGAATCGCTGCACCGCCATGCCCGCCAGGTGTTCGCCCAGCTCGAACAGATGCATGCCGACCTGGCGCCCTACGCCAGCGGCCTCAACGCCCAGGTCACCGTGTTCGCCAACACCAACGCGATCAACTGCTTCCTGCCCGGCGATCTCGGCGATTTCCTGCGCGAACATCCGAACATCCGGGTCAGCCTGGAAGAACAGCCCAGCCCGGCGATCGTCCGCGCCGTCGCCGCCGGCCAGGTGGATATCGGCGTCGTTGCCGCCGAGGGCGATTTCGGCGAGCTGCAGGCGACGCCCTACCGGCGCGACCGGCTGGTGCTGATCGTTGCGGTCGACCACCCGCTGGCGGCAAAAAGCGAAATCGCCTTCGCCGAGGTGTTGACCGAAGCCTTCGTCTGCCTGCACGCCGGCAGCGCCATTCACACCTTCATGATGAACCACGCCGCATTGCTTGGCGGCCGGCTCGACGTGCGCATCCAGGTGCGCAGCTTCGCCGCCGTCTGCCGGATGGTTGCCGCCGGGGTCGGCATCGGCATGGTGCCGCGCTCGTCGGTGCTTGCGGTCGACGCGCTGAAGATCGTCGAAATCACCGACCCCTGGGCGCCGCGCGACCTGCAACTGTGCGTGCGTTCGCCGGCGGCGCTGAGTGCGGCGGCGGCGGCCTTGCTGGCGCATCTGTCGGGCAAGGCGGACGCCGCCGCAGGCTAGCCTCGCCGTCCGGAAAAAATCGCGTTTTGCCGCGGTCGACCGCAGGCAACCGGGGAAAACGGTCCGTCGTTCAGTCGTTGCCGCGGGCGGCGAATTCGGCGGCCAGCGCCGCTTTCTGCTCGCGCTTGATGTCGTCCCACGCGCGTCCCGCTTCGAGGCCGGACAGTCGCGTTTCGAACTTGCGGCAGGCGCGGGCCAGTACCGATTCGAGCGTCACCTCGCCGCCCTTCTGCAGCGCGACGATGGCGTTCAGGCAATTCCACAGCAGGTCGCCGAGTTCGTCCTCGAGATAGCAGCCGCGTTGGCGGGCGATTTCGTCGAGCACCTCGTCGACCTCCTCCTTGAGGCCGGTCAGATAGCTTTGCGGGCCGGCGTACCAGGGGTTGTTGCGGTCGTAGGCCGACTTGCGGCGGACGATGTCCAGCAGGGTGTCGAAGTTTTCCATGGGGTTGTCGTTCCGGGTGGTCGGCCGCGTCCGGCCGCTGGCGGTCCATCATGCCAGCGGCCGGACGGCGGTCAAGCGTCGGTTCGGCTGAGCCAGTGCGCGTAGGCCGGCAGGCGCCCGTGTACGCAATCGAAGTAACGCGTCTGCAGGCTGCGGGTCAGCGGGCCGGGACGGCCGTCGCCGATGCGCCGGCCGTCGATGTCGACGACCGGTGTCAGTTCGGCGGCGGTGCCGGTCAGGAAGACCTCGTCGGCGCAGTACAGTTCGTCGCGGGTCAGTCGCTTGCCTCGCACCGCCAGACCGAGATCGACGGCCAGCGTGCGCACGCTGCGCCGGGTGATGCCGTCGAGCGCGGTGACGATTTCCGGTTCGATCAGCTCGCCGTCACGGACCAGGAACAGGTTGGCGCTCGATGCCTCGGCGACAAAGCCTTCGCTGTCGAGCAGGATCGCTTCGTCGTAACCGTCGCGACGCGCTTCGCGCACCGCGAGGATCGAGTTGGCGTAGGCGGAGATCGCCTTGGCGCGGCACATCTGCACGTTCGGATGGTGCCGCGCGTAGGAAGCGACGCGGGCGCGGATGCCGCTGGTCAGCGCCTGCTTGCCGAGATAGGCATCCCACGACCAGGCGGCGATCATCAGATGGCTGGCGGCGCCTGCCGGATCGACGCCGAGCTTCTCGGCACCGAGGAACAGCAGCGGCCGCAGGTAGCCGCTGCGCAGGCCGTTGCGGGCCAGCGCCTGGCGGCAGGCGTCGGCGATCTCGGCGCGGGACCAGGGCAGGTCGATGGCCAGGATGTGGGCCGAATCGGCCAGTCGCCGCAGGTGGTCGTCGAGCCGGAAGATGGCCGTGCCGCCGTCGCCGTCGTAGGCCCGCAGGCCTTCGAAACAGCCGTAGCCGTAATGCAGGGTGTGGGTGAGCACGTGAACGGTGGCCTCGCGCCAGGGCAGCCAGCGTCCATCGAGCCAGATTTCGCCTTGGCGATCTTGCATGATGGTTTTCCTCGGATTGTCGGTGTCGACCGCAGGGGTCGCAGGGGCCGGGACGGTGGTCGGCCGGGTTTGCCGCGGGCGCTGGCCGGGTGGGCGGCGCCTTGGGGCGGGGCTGTCGGTGAACCGAGAATGCGGGAAGCTTCGATGCTGCTCAAACGAATCCAGACGGATTCGCGTGAATGAAATTCATCCGTGAGGGGCGTTGCCGGTGTCGTCGCGCGAACCGCGGATCAGCCAGCGGATGAAATCGCGGACGACCGGCTTGTCTTCGGCGGCGGGCGGCGCGACGACGTAGAAACTGCGGTCGGCACAGTCCTCGGCGAAGGGGCGCCGCAACTGGCCGGCGTCGAGATAGGGGCGGGCCAGCGTGGCCGCCATCAGCGCCACACCGTGACCGGCAACGGCGGCTTCGAGCATCAGCAGGGCGTCTTCATACACCGGTCCGCGCGACGGTTCCTTGCGGCGCAGCCCGGCGGCGGCGAACCAGCGTTGCCACGACAACAGCGGGTGGCGCAGCAGGCGCAAGCGGTCGAGATCGGCCGGCGTCTGCAGTTGCCCGGCCAGGGCCGGGCTGCATACCGGGAAGACGCGCTCCTCGAACAGTTTCCAGGCGAGCAGGCCGGGCCATTCCTCTTCGCCGTAACGCAGCCCGAGATCGGCTTCGCCACTGAGCAGCGGGCCGAGGCCGGTGGCCGTGCCGAGGGTGAATTCGATCTCCGGATGCTGGCGCTGGTAGGCACAGATCCGGCTGACCAGCCATTTGCTGCCGAGCGCCGGCGCTGCCGAAATGCGCAGGCGTTCGCGCTGCGGGGTACGCAAGTGAGCGCTGGCTTCGTCCAGCCGGATCAGGGCGTCGCGCACGACGGCCAGATAGCGCCGGCCGGCTGCGGTGAGTACGACGGCGCGGTGCCGGCGTTCGAACAGCGCCTGCCCGAGATGCGTTTCCAGCTGCCGGATGCGATGGCTGACCGCCGATGGCGTCAGGTGCAGCGCCTGCGCTGCCGCCAGGAAGCTGCCCAGGCGGGCAGCGGCCTCGAAGGCCGGCAGCGTGTGCAGCGGCGGCAGGTCGTTCATCGGCGGCTTACTGTCGGGCGGCCTTCATGTCGGTCAGGAAATCGCGCTGGATTTTCTGCATCTTCGGCATCATCGTCGCCATCATCCCCTGCAGTTCGGGCATCAGCTTCTGCATCAGCAAGGGCATCTTGCGGATCATGGCCTGGCCGGCCGGCGTGCGATAAAAGTCGAGCATGCCGACGACTTCGTCCTCGCTCAGCGTTTCGCGGTACAGGCGCAGGTAGATCGGTTCCATGCGCTGCCAGGCCAGCTCGTCGCGCATCAGCAGGGCGATCTTGCGTTTCATGTTGTCGATGGCCTGTTGTTCGCCGTCGCTCGGCGTCTTGCCGGCCAGCGCCTGATCGATGCCGGCGTTGGTCATTGCGTCGATCTGGGTATGCATGCCGTCAATCAGTTCGCGCGCCTGCGTGACTTCGAGCAGCTGACGGATCGAGGCTTCGCTGGCCGGTTCGGCGAAGGCGGTGGTGGTGGCGAAGAGCAGCGAGGCAAGGAGGATTTTCGGCGTTTTCATCGTAATTCCGCGATGGGTGGGGAAAGAAGGATTTCGGGATTTTAGGGCGGTCGACCGCAAGCCGGGCAAAAAAACCGCCACGCTCACCACCATCCTTGCAGCAACTGCCGGCCGGACGGCGACAGCGCCCAGCCGACCAGTGCGCAGTGGATTGCCGCGGTCAACCGGAAAATCCGCAGAAAAGCCGCTTTCGACGACTTGTGGCGGAATACCCGTTGCCCTGCCACGGCGCCCGGCCAGCCGCCGAGCAGGCTCCACAGATGCAGCGTGTTTTCCGGCGTGCGCCGGCCGCCGCGCCGGGCGGCCGACTTGTCGAGGCCGTAGAGGACGAAGAGCAGCGCGCTGGCGCCCAGCGACAAGGCGGCAACGGTCAGCGGCAGATGCGCGGTCAACGCCGCCAGCAGCAGAAAAACCGTGAACCCGGCGGCAAACAGCGGCATCGTCAGGAGGCCGGGCGGATGCAGTTGCTCGGCCCGGCGTAGAGCGTCGCCAGCAGATTGCGCATCTGGTCGCACAGGTGATTGGCTTCCGGCACCGTCAGGCCCCAGAAGATCATCCGCACGTCGCGTTCGCCGCGCCGCGAGGGGCGATAGCTGAAATAGGTCAGGTTGCCCGGGCGTTCGTCGAACAGCGGCAGGTAGCGCGGTGCCAGCGCCGGCTTGCATTCGGCCAGCTGCAGCCGGCATTGCGGACAGCGCGTGCGCAGATGGTCGCGGGCCCGCGTCAGCCGCAGCTGGCAGTCGATGTCGTCGGACGCCCGGCCGAACAGGGCCGCCTCCACGTCGCGTCCACCCTCGCGGATCTGCAGCCGCATTTCGACATAGACCGGCTCGGCGATGGCCGCCGGCGGCAGGAAATGTTGGTAGGCCCAGTAGCCGAGCATGGCCAGGGGAATCAGCAGAATCAGTTTCATCGGAAAAGGGCACCGGCAGGCGCCGCAGGCGGTGGGCGAGCGCCGATTTTAACCTGCTGGCATCGCCGCATGACGAAGGCGTGCGCCGCCGGCGCCCCAGGCGGGCGCTGCGGTCGACCGCCCTTTTTCGCCGATTTTCAGCGTCGACCGCCGAGGATGGAACCGAGCACGCCGCGCAGGATCTGCCGGCCGATCTCGCGACCGACGGTACCGGCAACGCTGCGCGCGGCGCTCTTGGCGGCGGCTTCGATGACGCCTTCGCGACGGCCGCCGCGCGGGCCGGTCGAGCCGGTCAGGATGCTGCCCAGCCCGTCGAGCAGGCCGCCGCCGGATGTCTCGGCGGGGGCCGGTGCCGGCTGCGGACGCGGCGCGGCGGTCGGCCGGGCCGGCGCGTTGCCGGGGGCGGCCGGGGCGGGAATCGCGCCGGGGCCGGTTTTCTTCGCGGCGGCCGGTTGACCGCGCAGGATTTCGTAAGCCGATTCGCGGTCGACCGCGGTGCCGTAGGTCGCCATCAGCGGCGACGCGGCGATGTTCGCCTGGCGCTCGTCGGCGGTCAGCGGGCCGAGGCGCGACGCCGGCGGGAAGATGAAGGCGCGGTCGACGACGTTCGGCCGGCCTTTTTCATCGAGGAAGGAAACCAGCGCCTCGCCGACGCCGAGTTCGGTGATGACTTCGGCGGCGTTGAACTTGGGGTTGGCGCGCATCGTCTCGGCCGCCGACTGCACCGCCTTCTGGTCGCGCGGCGTGAAGGCGCGCAGCGCGTGCTGGACGCGGTTGCCGAGCTGGCCGAGGATCTTTTCCGGCACGTCGAGCGGGTTCTGCGTGACGAAAAACACGCCGACGCCCTTCGAGCGGATCAGCCGCACCACCTGCTCGACCTTGTCGGTCAGTGCCGCCGGCGCGCCGTCGAACAGCAGGTGCGCCTCGTCGAAGAAGAAGACCAGCTTCGGCTTGTCCAGATCGCCGGCTTCCGGCAGTTGCTCGAACAGCTCGGAGAGCAGCCAGAGCAGGAAGGTCGAATAGAGCGCCGGCGAGTGGATCAGCTTCTCGGCCGACAGGATGTTGATCACGCCGCGGCCGTTGCTGTCGACCTGCATCAGGTCGGCGATGTCGAGCATCGGCTCGCCGAAGAACAGGTCGCCGCCCTGCTCGTCCAGCGTCAGCAGGCCGCGCTGGATGGCGCCGATCGATGCGGTCGACACGTTGCCGTATTCGGTCTTGAACTGCGCGGCGTTGTCGCCGACGTACTGCACCATCGCCCGCAGGTCCTTCAGGTCGAGCAGCAGCAGGCCCTGGTCGTCGGCGATCTTGAACACCAGCTGCAGCACGCCGGACTGGGTGTCGTTCAGGTTGAGCAGCCGCGCCAGCAGCAGCGGGCCCATGTCGGAAATCGTCGCCCGCACCGGCACGCCGCCCTGGCCGAAGACGTCCCAGAAGGCGACGGTGTTGGCGTAGTTGGCATAGCCTTCGAGCCCCAGCTCGTCGATCCGCTTCTGCAGCTTGGGCGACACCGTGCCGGCCGCGCCCATCCCCGACAGATCGCCCTTCACGTCGGCCATGAACACCGGCACGCCGATGTACGACAGCCGCTCGGCCAGCGTCTGCAGCGTCACCGTCTTGCCGGTGCCGGTTGCCCCGGTGATCAGGCCATGCCGATTGGCCATCTGCGGCAGCAGCGCGGGAAAACCGTCGGCGGACTTGGCGAGGTAGAGCGGATCGGACATGGTGCGGAAACTCCGGGAGGATCAGGTGCCGGCATTCTAGCGCCGCGGCGGCTGGCTGGTGTGAAGGAGGGTAAAGCGGGCGGGACAACATGACCGGGAGGCCGGCGTGCCCTTTGCCGAAGCAGAAAAGCCGGCGGCGCTGAAACATGCGCTGGGCGCATTCCGGTCACGACCGCTAAGCGACGGGCACCGTAGGGTTTGGCGCGAGGCAGAGATGCGTTGCCGATTGCGTTGTGGTGGTGGTTCGATGCCGCTCGTGAAATTGCGTGCTTGGCACCACCGCAGGGGTCAGCGCAGCGGGGTGAACGTTTCGGCGGTAATCAGCCAGCGGCCATCCCAGCGCACCAGGACCAGTATTTTCTTGCCCAGGTCGGTGTGGCTGGCGGAGCGGTAGCGCTGCTGAAAATGCACTTCGGCGCGTGCCGGGCTGGGGAAATGGATTTCCGGGGCGTCGATCCGGATTTCCAGATCGCTGGCCGCGCCCAGCGCTTGTCGCCGGTTCGCCTGCCATGCCGAAGGGTTGTCGGCCTTGCCGGCATAGTTGGGGGCGTAGTGGGCCAGGTAGAGATCGGTGTCGCGCGCTTCCCAGGCGCCGCGCCAGCGTTCCAGAAACTGTTTGATCTGGCGCTCGGCAATGACGTTATCCTGTTCTGCTGCCGGCATCTCCTGGGCGATGGAAAGCGTGGGCAGGCAGCCGCACAGGCAGAACAGCAGGAAGCCGAAAAAATGGGTTCTTATCCACATGGCAGGAACAGGAAAGGGAAAAGGGAGGGGCTTGGGTGCTCGAAGCGGGGAACTATACAGCGTCGACTTTGGATATGCATAAAGGCACAGGCAGGGGTTTTGCCCGACTTTTCCTGTGGCGGGGGAATGGCTTGCCTTGCGCTCAACCCCAACCTGCCGGCAGCACCGGCGGCATCAGCCGTGGTGCGCTGCCGTCGCCGACCGGGCCGAAGCGCGGATCGCCGTTTTCCCATTGCCGTTGCGCCTCGGCGATGCTGGCGCGGTCGCCGGCGACGAAGTTCCACCACATCTGGATGGGTGCCGCGAACGGTTCGCCGCCGAGCAGCAGGAGCTTGCCGCCGGCGGGCAGCGTGAGTTGCAGGCGGTCGCGGCCGGGTTCGAGGTAGAGGAATTCGTCATCGCCGAGGCTTTCGCCGGCGGCGACGATGCGGCCGATCAGCGGCAGCAGGCCGTATTCGAATTCGGGGCGCAGCGGCAGGTCGACCGTGACATCGGTGCCGGCGGCGATGTCCAGGCCGAGCAGCGGGGTGTGGATGCGGGTCGGGGCCCGTCTGCCCTGGTAGTTGCCGGCGAGCAGCGTGAATTCGGCGCCGTCGGCGCGCCAGCTGGGCAGTTCGGGGTAGTGCACGAAGTCGGGCGGGCAGTCGCGCTGTTCGGGCGGCAGGGCGATCCACAGTTGGGCGGCGTGCAGGCGCTGGCCGGGTTGCGGCGAATCCTCGGTGTGGGCGATGCCGTGGCCGGCGGTCATCAGGTTGACCTGGCCGGGGCGGATCCGTTGTTCGTTGCCCAGGCTGTCGCGGTGCAGGATTTCGCCGGCGACGGGCCAGGTGAAGGTCTGCAGGCCGATGTGCGGGTGGGCGCCGACGTGCAGGCCGGCATCCGGGGCGAAATCGATCGGGCCGATGTGGTCGAGGAAGCACCAGGCGCCGACCATGCGCCGCTGGCGGGTGGGCAGGGCGCGGCGGACGGTGAGGCCGGCGCCGAGCTCGGTGGCGCGGGTGGCGATGCGCTGGATGGCGGACATGGTTTTCTCCTTCTGACCGATGATGGCGTCAGACTGCCACAAGCGGTGGCGAAAGGGCGCATGTCCTGCGGCCGGCGCGACGGCCTTGTGGCCTTTGCGACAAGCCGGGCGGATGTCAGGCCGGTTTGTTGTGTACCGCGCTGAGCACTTCCGAGACGTATTCGCCGCGCGACGCGGCGTTGTTTTCCTGCTGGTTGGCGGCGCACCAGGCAGCGAAGGCGGCCGGTTCGATCTGGCATTCCAGGGCCATCACGCCGGACCGCTGGAAATTGCGGCGGGCCGCCACGGCCATGGCTTTCCACTTGTCGAAGCTGTCTTCGAAGCATGCCGGATCGGTTGCCGTGGCCTTGACCTGGGCCCAGGTTTCCGCGGTATACCAGGTGACGCCGATGACCAGTTGCTGGCTGCGGCGCTTGGCCTTGAGGCTTTGGTAAAGGGTGGGTTTTCTCATGGCGGGCGGCTTGTCGGTGGCGCGAAAGACAGGCTGGCAAGCAACAAGCACACCCGCCGGGGCGCCCGGCGCGCACGCCGGCCTGACGGGAAGGCGCCGGCCGGGTAAAATCGCGCCTTCATTGTCTCTACCGCACTAAGGAACCAGCATGGCCGGACATTCCAAATGGGCCAACATCCAGCACCGCAAGGGTCGTCAGGACGAAAAGCGCGGCGCTGCATTCTCCAAGATCGCCAAGGAGATCACCGTGGCCGCCAAGATGGGCGGCGGCGATCCCGGCTTCAATCCGCGCCTGCGGGTTGCGGTCGACAAGGCCAAGGGCGTCAATATGCCCAAGGACAAGATCGACACCGCGATCAAGAAAGGCACCGGCGAACTGGAAGGCGTCGAATACATCGAGATCCGTTATGAAGGCTACGGCGTCGGCGGCGCGGCGATCATGGTCGATTGCCTGACCGACAACAAGACGCGCACCGTGGCCGAAGTCCGTCACGCGTTTTCCAAGCACGGCGGCAACATGGGCACCGACGGCTGCGTGGCCTTCCAGTTCAAGCACTGTGGCCAGATGATCTTTGCTCCGGGCACCGACGAAGCGGCGCTGATGGATGCCGCCATCGAGGCCGGCGCCGACGACGTGGCGACCAACGACGACGGTTCGATCGAGGTGCTGACCGCGCCGACCGAGTTCATCGCCGTCAAGGATGCGCTGGAAGCCGCCGGTTTCAAGCCGGAATTCGCCGAAGTGACGATGAAGCCGGAAGGCGAGAACGTGTTCACCGGCGACGACGCGGTGAAGATGCAGAAGCTGCTCGACGCGCTGGAAAGCCTGGACGATGTCCAGGAAATCTACACCACGGCGGTCATCGAGGAGTGACGGCAAAGCCGGCCGAACTGCCCGCCATCATCGACATCGAAGCTTCCGGCTTCGGGGCGGGCAGTTATCCGATCGAGGTCGGCTACTACATGCCGGGCGGGCAGATGTATTGCTCGCTGATCCGCCCGGAACCCGGGTGGACGCACTGGGACGCGGGCGCCGAGCAGGTGCATGGCGTGACCCGGGAAATCCTGGAAAAACATGGTCGACCGGCGGCGGAGGTGGCTTTGCACCTGAACCGCCATTTTCGCGGCCAGACGGTTTATACCGACGCCTGGGCACATGATTTTGCATGGCTCGGGCGCCTGTACGATGCGGTCGACCTGGTACCGAGCTACCAATTGAAGGATTTGCGCGAGTTGCTCAGCGAATGCGAGCAGGCCGGCTGGCACAAGACGCGGGCGGCGGTCGAGCTGCGTCTGCAGTTGCGCCGGCACCGGGCCAGCAGCGATGCGCGGGCCCTGTTCGAAACGCTTTGCGAGACGCGCAAACGCTGTGTGCCCGAGTGGGCGCGCTGAGCGATGCGGCGTTTCTATCCCCTGCTTTTCGTCTTTCTGTGGAGCACCGGTTTCATCGGTGCCAAGTACGGCCTGCCCTATGCCGAGCCGTTGTCCTTCCTGCTCACCCGTTATGGCCTGGTGATCGGCCTGATGCTGCTGATTGCGCTGGCCAGCCGTGCGCCGTGGCCGGATACGCCGGCGCAGTGGTTGCACATCGGCGTTTCGGGCTTGCTGGTGCATGCGGTTTACCTAGGCGGCGTCTTCGTGGCGATCAAGCATGGCCTGCCGGCCGGCGTTACCGCGCTGGTCGTCGGCATGCAGCCCTTGCTGACCGGCGCGCTGTCGGGGTGCTTGCTCGGCGAGCGGGTGAGCGGTCGTCAGTGGGGCGGGCTGGCGCTGGGTTTCGTCGGCGTCGGGCTGGTGGTGTCCGGCAAGGTTGGCGAGGCGGCGTTCGGTGCGATGCTGTGGCCGGCGTTGATCGCCCTGCTCGGCATCACTGCCGGCACGCTGTACCAGAAGCGTTATTGTGCCCGTTTCGACCTGCGCACCGGTTCGGTGATCCAGTTCGTGCCGAGCGCCCTGCTGACCGGTGTGGCAGTGGTGGCCGGCGATGGCTATCACGTCGAATGGACCGGCGATTTCCTGTTTGCACTGGGCTGGCTGGTGCTGGTCCTGTCGATCGGCGCGATCGGCCTGCTCAACCTGCTGATTCGCAGCGGCAGCGCGGTTAACGTCGCCAGCCTGTTCTATTTGACGCCGCCGACCACGGCGCTGATCGCCTGGGCGGTTTTTGGCGAAACGCTGTCGTCGACCGCAATCGTCGGCATGGTGCTGGCGGTGGGCGGGGTCTGGCTGGTGGCGAGGCCGGCGCAATGAGCGGCACACGCATTCTTGGCATTGACCCGGGTCTGCGCGTGACCGGCTTTGGTGTCATCGAGAAGCATGGCAGTCAGCTGGTCTATGTGGCCAGCGGCTGCATCAAGTCGAACGACAAGCAGTCGCTGCCGGAGCGCATCGCGACCCTGTTCGCCGGGATCAGCGAGGTGGTGGCGACTTACCGGCCGGACCAGTCGGCGGTGGAGAAGGTGTTCGTCAACGTCAATCCGCAGTCCACGCTGTTGCTCGGCCAGGCGCGCGGTGCGGCGCTCAGCGCGCTGGTGCATGGCGGTCTGCCGGTGGCGGAATACACCGCGCTGCAGGTCAAGCAGGCGGTGGTCGGGCATGGCAAGGCGGCCAAGGATCAGGTGCAGGCGATGGTCGTCCGGCTGCTCGGTCTGGCCGGTTCGCCGACTGCCGATGCGGCCGACGCACTGGCCTGCGCGATCTGCCATGCGCACGGTGGTCAGGGCCTGGGGGCGCTGGCGACGGCCGGTTATCGCATTCGCGGCGGTCGGCTGATAGGATGACGCGATGATTGCCGAACCCCAGCTGCAGGCCTTCCCCAACGCGTTCGCCCGCTATTTTGCGGAGACCCGTCCCGCCTTCCTCAGCGTGACGCTGGCCGGTTGCCTGATCGGCCTGGCGACGGCCGCGCTCGGCGGTCTGCCGCTCGACGCGACGAAGGCTTTCCTGACCGTCTTTTTCGCCCTGGTCGCCCATGCCGGCGTCAATGTGGTCAACGATTACTACGATGCGCTGAACGGTTCCGATGCCGCCAATACCGAGCGGCTGTTCCCGTTCACCGGTGGCAGCCGTTTCATACAGAACGGTGTGTTGACCGTGCGCGAGGTCGGCGTGTTCGGACACGCGCTGCTCGCTTCGGTGATTCCGCCCGGGCTGTGGCTGGCCTGGCAGTCGGCGCCGGGGCTGCTCGGCATCGGGCTGGCCGGCCTGCTGATCGGCTGGGCCTATTCGGCGCCGCCATTCAAGCTGATGGCACGCGGCGTCGGCGAACTGGCGATTGCCGCCGGCTGGCTGCTGGTCGTCGTCGGCACCGACTACGTGCAGCGCGGTGCCTTTGCCTGGCTGCCGGTGCTGGCCGGATTGCCGTTTGCGCTGCTGGTCGCCAACCTGCTGTTCATCAACCAGTTTCCCGACCGCACCGGCGATGCGCAGGCCGGCAAGCGCACGCTGGTTGTCCGCCTCGGCACGCGGCGGGCGCGCTGGGGTTACTGGCTGATCGCCGCGCTGGCCTACGGTCAACTCGCCGCCGGCTGCATTTTTGCCGTGTTGCCGGCGTGGACCGCAGCCGGCCTGCTCACCGCGCCGCTGTCCTTTGCCGCCGGTCGCCGTTTGCTGGCCCATGCCGGCCAGCCGGCCGGGCTGACCGGGGCGATCAAGCTCACCATCCTCGCCGCCAACCTGCACGGTCTGCTGATCGCCGCCGCGCTGGCCAGCGTCGTGCTGTTCCAGGGAAACCCATGATCGGAAGACTGACCGGCCTGATCGCCGAAAAGAATCCCCCGCAGATCGTGCTCGACGTCAACGGCGTCGGCTACGAACTCGACGTGCCGATGAGCACGTTCTACAACCTGCCGTCGGCGGCCGAACGGGTGACGTTGCTGACCCATTTCGCGGTGCGCGAGGACGGGCATTTTCTGTACGGCTTCCTCAGCGAAGCCGAGCGTTTCGCCTTTCGCCAGTTGCTGAAGATTTCCGGCATCGGTGCGCGGACTGCGCTGTCGGTGCTGTCCGGGCTGTCGGTCGGCGATCTGGCGGCGGCGGTGGCGCGTCAGGAGGTCGGTCGGCTGGTCAAGGTGCCGGGCATCGGCAAGAAGACCGCCGAGCGCCTGTTGCTCGAACTCAAGGGCAAGCTGGCCGAGGCTTTGCCGGCCGGCACGCTGCCGGCGGTCGACGATGCCTCGCAGGACATTCTGAACGCCTTGCTGGCGCTCGGTTACAACGAGAAGGAAGCCGGCGCCGCGCTCAAGCAGTTGCCGCCGGATCTGTCGACGTCGGACGGCATCCGTCAGGCGCTGAAGCTGCTGTCGAAGGTCTGAACATGCTGACCGACAGGGATCACAAGTCGCTGGCGCAGATTGCGCTGGTCGTGTTGCTCATCGTCGGCTGCGTCGCGGTCCTGCTGCCCTTCGTCGGCGCTGTGCTGTTCGCCTTCGTGATCTGGATCTGTACCTGGGAACTATACGCGACGCATGTGTTGCCGCGGATTGGCAACCGCGACATGGTCGGTGCCTCGCTGATGGTCTTGCTGCTGGTGCTGATCCTGCTGTTGCCGACGGTGTTCCTGGCCGGTGCGCTGGTCAGCGGGACCGACCGCCTGATCGAGGTGGTCAAGCCCTATGTCGAGCAGGGGCTGCCGGCCGATCCGCCGTCGTGGTTCGTCGGCGTGCCGTTGTTCGGCGATCTGATCGTCGATTTCTGGCATGAAGTGGCGAGCAGCCGCGAAGCGTTGAATGGCCTGCTGACCCAGGCGGTCGGCCCGGTCCGCCAGATGCTGCTGGCGGCCGGCGGGGTGGCGGCCAATGGTTTGTTGCAGTTGGCGCTGGTGCTGTTCGTCGTGTTTTTCCTGTATCGCGACGGGACAAGCTTGTCGAACGCGCTCTATGTGGGGGCCCGCAAGCTCGGCGGCGATCTCGGCGAAGGCATGATCGAAAAGGCACGCGGCACGGTGGTCGGCGTCATGCTCGGCATTGTCGGTACGGCGGTGGCGCAGGCCTCGGTCGCCATGCTCGGTTTCTTCATTGCCGGTACGCCGGCGCCGGTACTGCTGGGTGTGGCCACCTTCTTCCTGTCGATGGTGCCGGTCGGCCCGCCGCTGATCTGGGGCGGTGCCGCGGCCTGGCTGTTCAGCGAGGGAGAGACCGGCTGGGCAATCTTCCTGGCGCTGTACGGCCTGCTGGTGATCAGCAGCATCGACAATCTGGTCAAACCCATCCTGATCGCCCGCGGCGCCGGCCTGTCCATCCTGCTGATCGGCCTCGGCGTGCTGGGCGGCGTCTGGGTCTTCGGCTTCATCGGCATCTTCCTCGGCCCGGTTCTGCTGGCCCTCGGGCAGATGCTCCTGACGCGCTGGTTGCGCGAGGAAACGTCCCAATGATCGAAACCGACAAGCTGGCTGCGGTCGACCGCGTCATCGCGCCACAATCCAAATCGGCGCAGGAAGAGGCGCTCGAACGCGCGCTGCGCCCCAAGCGCCTGGCCGACTACACTGGCCAGCAGAAGATCCGCGAACAACTGGAAATCTTCATCCAGGCGGCAAAAAAGCGCGGGGACGCGCTCGACCACGTGCTGCTGTTCGGCCCGCCGGGTCTGGGCAAGACGACGCTGGCCCACATCGTCGCCGCTGAGATGGGCGTCAATCTGCGCCAGACTTCCGGCCCGGTGCTGGAGCGCGCCGGCGACCTGGCCGCCATCCTGACCAACCTCGAACCGCAAGACGTGCTGTTCATCGACGAAATCCACCGCCTGTCGCCGGTCGTCGAGGAAATCCTCTACCCGGCACTGGAAGACTTCCAGATCGACATCATGATCGGCGAAGGTCCGGCCGCCCGTTCGGTCAAGCTCGATCTGCCGCCGTTCACGCTGGTCGGCGCGACGACGCGCGCCGGCATGCTGACCAACCCGCTGCGCGACCGCTTCGGCATCGTCGCCCGGCTGGAGTTCTACAACGCCGAGGAGCTGCAGAGCATCGTCAGCCGTTCGGCAACGCTGCTCGGCGCGCCCATCGACCCGGAAGGCGCGCTGGAAATCGCCAAACGATCACGCGGCACGCCGCGCATCGCCAACCGCCTGCTGCGCCGCGTGCGCGACTACGCCGAAGTGAAGGCCGACGGCAACATCACGCGGGGCGTCGCCGACAAGGCGCTGCACATGCTCGACGTGGACCCCGCCGGCCTCGACCTGATGGACCGCAAGCTGCTGTCGGCGGTGATCGACAAGTTCGGTGGCGGCCCGGTTGGCGTCGACAACCTGGCGGCGGCCATCGGTGAGGCGCGCGACACCATCGAGGACGTGCTCGAACCCTACCTGATCCAGCAGGGCTACCTGCAACGCACCCTGCGCGGGCGCATCGCCACGCCGGCCATCTACCGCCACCTCGGCCTGCAGGAACCGGCCGGCGCGGCGGTGCGCGACCTGCTCGCCGACGAGTAAGTTCAGGCGTTCGCGGCCTCGGCGCGGCGGACGGTGTTGCGGCCGGACTGTTTGGCCGCGTACAGCGCCTTGTCGGCCCGGTTGATCGACTGGTCCGGGGTTTCTCCGTCGCTCAGTTCGGCGACGCCGACGCTGATCGTCACCCGCAATGCCGGGTTTTCTGGTTCGGGCTGGGCCCGGGCCACGGCAGCCCGCAGCTTTTCGGCCACGCTCAGGCCTTCGGCCGCGGTGCAGCCGGGAAGCACGAGCAGGAACTCCTCGCCACCCCAACGCACGGCAAAATCGGCCTCGCGCAGCGTCGACCGCAGGATGTCGGCGATACGTCCGAGGACCTGATCGCCGACGCGGTGGCCGTGGCTGTCGTTGATCGATTTGAAGTGATCGATGTCGGCGAGCAGAAAGGTGATCGGTTGCGGATGGCGTCGAGCGGCTGCCAGCAATTTGTCGATCAGTACCGCGAAGGCGTGCCGGTTGAGTAGGCCGGTCAGCTTGTCGGTGACGGCCATTTTCTCGATCCGCGATTGATAGCGGGTCAGCGTGAAGTAGGTCAGCGTCAGCACGACCAGCGTCACCGCAAAACTGATTGCCAGGTTGATGTAGAGCGTCCGGCGAATGCCGGCCAGCGCCTTGTCCTCGTTCTGCTCGACGAACAGGTGCCACTTCAGCTCGGGCAGGAAATTGACGTTCAGGATGTGGTTGTCGCCGCGGTCGACGAACTGGTACGAACCACCGCTGCGGTCGCCCAGGATCGTGGCAAGCTGGGCGGAGAGTCCCGGGCGCTCGGCTGGATCGACGACCGGCTGTTCGGCGCCGCCGTACAGTACCACCCGTCCCTGATCGTCGACAAAGTAGATGGTGCGCTGGAACCGTGTCTGGTAATCCCGGATCAGCCGCCGCACTGAATCGACGGTCAGGCCGATGCCGGTGGCGCCGATGTAATGGCCGTCGAAATCGAAGACGCGGTAGTTGATGAAGATGGTCAGTGCGTCGCGGTTGGCGAGATCGGGGTCGACGTTGATCTCGTAGTCGTCCGCCATGGCGCGGACGCGGTAATACCAGGCGTCGCGCGGTTCCTGCTCGGAAACCTGCTTGAGGATGCCGTCGGCGGTGTAGTAATTGCCGCTGTTCTCGGCGACGAAGAAGCTGGCGAACGCGCCGTGCCGATGCCTGACTTCGGCAAGATAGCGGGCCATCTCGGCCACCGGCCGCTCGCCGCGCAGGATCCAGTCGCGAACGAAGGTGTCGTGGGCCATCGTCGATGAAATCAGCACCGGTCGAACCAGGTCCTTCTGGATTTCGGAGTAGATGTTGCTCGACGTGAGCGGCAGGTCCTGGCCGATGATCGCGTCGCGAATCGCCTGTTTGGAAACGAAATAGCCGAACAGCGTCGTGGCGAAGAAGCCGCAACTGAGCAGCAGCGTGAGCAGGAACAGCAGCCGGTGACGGCTCGCGATCTGGATGGGGCCGAGCATGCGCGGAATTATGGGCCAGCGGCAGGCAAAGACCAAGCGATGAGCGGGATTGCTGCGATGAAACACGTCGTTACAAAACAATTGCTGCGCCGCACGGTAGAATTCCGCAATGAAATACGAACCCAGCCCGCGTGCCTTCACCATTCCGGTTCGCGTCTATTACGAGGATACGGATGCGATCGGCGTCGTTTACTACGCCAATTACCTGCGTTTCTTCGAGCGCTGCCGGACGGAGTGGATGCGTGCCGCCGGCCATGACCAGTCCCGGCTGGCCGATGAGGTCGGCGTCGGCTTCGTGGTGCGCAAGGCGACCTGCGAATACCTGCGGCCGGCCCGGCTCGACGATGTGCTGACCGTCGGACTGGAAGTCGAGAAGCTGACCCGCGTGCGGGTCGTCTTCCGGCAACATGTCCGGCGGGGCGACGAGGAACTGGTGACCGGTACCGTCGAGATCGCCTGTGTCGACATGGCGACGATGCAGCCGGCGCCGATTCCCGATTTTCTCCATTCCCGACTCGAAACGCTGAAATGAACGTTACCCAGGACCTTTCCATCCTCCATCTGATCCTGCAGGCGAGCGCCGTCGTGCAGCTCGTCATGGCACTGCTGGCCAGCGTTTCCTTCATGTCCTGGTACTACATCGCGATGAAATGGTTCGCGGTGCGCCAGGCGCGCAGCAAGACCGAGGATTTCGAACGCGACTTCTGGTCCGGCGGCGACCTCAACAACCTCTACAACAGCGCGGTCAACGACCGGCACCACGCCGGTTCGATGGAGCGCATCTTCGAGGCCGGTTTCCGCGAATTCAGCAAGCTGCGCGGCCAGAAGAACCTGGATGCCAAGGACGTGGTCGACGGCTCCCGTCGCGCCATGCGTGCCACCTACCAGCGCGAGATGGATGCGCTGGAATCGCACCTGGCCTTCCTTGCTTCGGTCGGTTCGGTATCGCCTTATGTCGGCCTGTTCGGCACCGTCTGGGGCATCATGCATGCCTTCCGCGGCCTCGCCAACGTCGGTCAGGCCACGCTGTCGACCGTTGCGCCGGGCATTGCCGAAGCGCTGGTTGCCACCGCCATCGGTCTGTTCGCCGCGATCCCGGCGGTGCTCGCCTACAACCGCTTCTCCCATGACATCGACCGTCTTGCCGTGCGCTACGAGTCGTTCATGGAAGAGTTCTCCAACATCATCCAGCGTCAACTGCGATAAGCCATGCGCCAGCGTCGTCTGAAAAACGAGATCAACGTCGTTCCCTACATCGACGTGATGCTGGTGCTGCTGGTCATCTTCATGGTGGCGACGCCGATGATGACGACCGGTTCGGTCGAGCTGCCGTCGACCGGTACGGCGCCGCAAAAACCGGAGAAGTATCTGAAGGTTCAGGTGACGGCGGATGGCGATCTTTCCGTGTTCGATGTCGATGGCAAGGAACGTCGCGTCGACGGCCTGCGTAGCCTGAAAAGCGAATTGAATGCGGCACAGCATGGCGAACTGCCGGTCCTGATTGCCGGCGACAAGGAAGCGCCTTACCGGCGTGTGATCGAAGTGCTCGACGAGGTCAAGAAGGCCGGTTTTTCCAGGGTGGCCCTGGAGACCAGCATCAAGTGATCCGATGATTCCGGAAAGACCCGAGGAACCCGGCAAGAAGAAGGCGATCGCCTTTACGGCGTTCGTCCATCTGGCGCTGATCGGCGCGTTGTTCTTCGGCGTCCAGTGGAAACGCAGCGAGCCGGAGACGATGCAGGTCGAGCTGTGGTCGGCCGTGCCGGTCCAGGAAAAACGGGCGGCACCGCCATTGCCGCCACCGCCGCAACCGGAACCACCCAAGGTGGAAGCGAAGCCCGAACCGAAGCCGCAACCGCGGCCGGAGCCTAAGGTCGAACCGGCACCGAAGAAGCCGGATATCGCGATCAAGGAAGAAAAGAAAAAACCGGAGCCGCCGAAGCCCGAGCCGAAGAAGCCCGAACCCAAGCCCGAGCCGAAAAAGCCGGAAGCCAAGGTGGAGCCGAAGCCGCAGCCGGCCAAGGATCCGTTCAAGGAAATGCTCGAGCGCGAGGATCGTCAGCGCCGGCAGAGCGAGATCGACGCCCGTCTGAAAGCCGGCGTCGAAGCCGAACAGCGTGCAGCGGCCGGCCGCAAGGGCCTGGAAAGCTACGCCGCGAAGATCCGCGGCAAGATTCGCGGCAACATCGTGCTGCCGCCCAACATCCAGGGTAATCCGGAAGCGGTTTTCGAGGTCACCCAGTTGCCGTCCGGCGAGGTGCTGAACATCCGCCTGAAGCGTTCGAGCGGCAATGCCGGCCTCGATGCGGCGATCGAGCGTGCGATCCACAAATCGTCGCCGTTGCCCAAACCGGACGACCCCAGCCTGTTCCAGCGTGTGCTGGAAATCAAATACAAACCGTTTGAAGAGTAGAATTGCGCTTCAATCCATTGAATATGAACGTAATGTCCAAAATTTCACGCCGCATTTTCCTGCTTGCCGGCCTGTTGACCGCAGGTTTCGCCCAGGCCCAGCTCTCCATCGAGATCACTGGTGCCGGTGCCAACCGGATTCCGGTGGCGATCGCCGATTTCGCCGGTGACCCGACGCTCGCCCGCATCGTGGTCGGTACGGCGCGTGCCGATCTGGAGCGCAGCGGCCTGTTCAAGATGATCGATGCGAGCGGTGTCACCCTCGACGAAAACAGCCCGGTCGATCATGCCGCCTGGCGTTCGCGCGGTGCCGACGCGCTGGCGGCCGGCAGTCTGGTGCGTTTGCCGGACGGCCGCATCGAGGCCCGCTTCCGGCTGAACGACACGCAGAAGGCGGTGGCGCTCGGTGGTGCGGCTTATGTGACCAACAACGCGCAACTGCGTCTGGCGGGTCACCGCATTGCCGATTTCATCTACGAGAAACTGACCGGCGAACCGGGCGTTTTCTCGACGCGCATCGCCTATGTCGTCAAGTCGCGCGGCCAGTACCTGTTGCAGATTGCCGACGCCGACGGTCAGGGCGCGGCCACCGCGCTGACTTCGAGCGAGCCGATCATTTCGCCGGTCTGGTCGCCGGATGGCGGTCGTCTGGCCTATGTCTCCTTCGAGAAGAAGAAACCGGTGATCTACGTGCATACGCTGTCCACCGGGCATCGGCACATCGTCGCCAACTTCAAGGGGTCGAACTCCGCGCCGGCCTGGTCGCCGGACGGCAACCGGCTGGCCGTCGTGCTGTCCAAGGACGGCAACTCGCAGATTTACTCGGTCAATGTCGATGGCAGCGGCCTGCGCCGCCTGACGCAGTCGGCCGGCATCGATACCGAGCCGCGCTTTGCGGCCGACGGCACGTCGATCTTCTTTACCTCCGACCGCGGCGGCAGTCCGCAAATCTACCGCGTCGATGCGGGTGGCGGTGCCGCCCAGCGGGTGACATTCGAAGGCAGCTACAACGTGTCGCCGCGTCCGTCGCCGGACGGCCGCAGCCTGGCCTTCATCACCCGCCGCGAAGGTCGTTTCCAGCTCGCCATCATGGACCTGGCGAGCCGTCAGGTGCAGGTGCTGACCGATTCGAACAAGGACGAATCGCCCAGCTTTGCACCGAACAGCCGAATGATCCTGATCGCCACCGAAGTCGGCGGTCGCGGGCTGCTCTCAGCCGTCTCCAGCGACGGTCGGATCAAACAGCGCCTCTCGGTGTCCGCGGGCGACGTCCGCGAACCGGCCTGGGGGCCTTTCATCAAGTAAGCAAGTCGTACCTCGTCGGAGAACAAATCATGAAAAAACTGCTTATCCCCGCCCTCCTCGCCGTCATGGTCGCTGCGTGCAGCACCACCCCGCTGCCGGAGGACAACAACGCACCGGTCGAAAATCGCACCGGCGGCAGCAATACCGGTGTGGCACCGGTGGTCGCCGGCGATCTGGACGCCAGCGGCCTGCCGCGCGAACTGACCGACCCGAAGAGCCAGCTGGCCCAGCGCAGCATCTACTTCGATCTCGACAAGTACGAGGTCAAGGGTGACTACCAGGCGCTGGTTGCTGCTCACGCCAAGTACCTGGTCGCCAACAAGGGCTTCAAGGTGCTGATCCAGGGCAACACCGACGAACGCGGCAGCCGCGAGTACAACCTGTCCCTCGGTCAGAAGCGTGCCGACGCCGTCAAGCGTGCGCTGATCCTGCTCGGCGTCAAGGAAGACCAGATCGAATCGGTCAGCCTGGGCGAGGAAAAGCCGAAGAACCCGGGGCACGACGAAGCCGCCTATGCTGAGAACCGTCGCGCCGACATCCTGTACCGCGCTCCCGACGGCCGCGGCGAGTTCTGATCATGCGCCGCCTGACCCTGGTGTTCCTGCTCGCCGGTCTGGGTTGCTCGGCAGCCCATGCCGGTGTGTTCGACGATGACGAGGCCCGGCGCCAGATTGCCGACCTGCGGATCAAGACCGAAGCCCGCTTCGATCAGCAGTCCCGCGCCCAGCTCGAACTGTCGGCGCAGATCCAGCGTCAGGCCGAGGAGATCGCCCAGTTGCGCGGTCTCCTCGAAACGCTGATGTACAAGCAGGAAACCGGCGATAAGCGGGTCCAGGATTTCTATCTGGATCTCGACAGTCGCCTGCGCAAGCTCGAGCCCCAGGCACAGCCCGCCGCCGCGCCGGCGGACGGTGCCGACGTGCCGGGTGACGTCAAGACGGCCATCGGCACCGATCCGGCCAAGGAAAGCGCCGATTACGACGCCGCGCTGGTGCATTTCAAGGCCGGTCGCTACAAGGAGGCCGCCGCGGCGTTCACCGCCTTCGTCGGCAAATATCCGAACGGTTCGCTGGCCGCCAACGCGCAATACTGGCTGGGTAACGCCTGGTACGCGCAGCGCAACTGCGCCAAGGCGATCGAGGCGCAGACCGTGGTCACCACCAAATATGCGGCGACGCAGAAGGCGCCCGATGCCTGGCTGGCGATCTCGACCTGCCAGCAGGAAATGGGCAACCCGAAGGCTGCGAAGGCCTCGCTGCAGACCCTGATCGACAAGTATCCGACCGCGCCGGCCGCCGAAACGGCCCGCGAACGCCTGAAGAAGAAATAATTGGCACTGCGTCTCACGGAAATCTTTTACTCGCTGCAGGGCGAGGCGTCCCGGGTCGGCCTGCCGACCGTGTTCGTGCGGCTCACCGGCTGCCCGTTGCGCTGCGTCTGGTGCGACACGACCTACAGTTTCACCGGCGGCGAGCCGGCGACGGTGGACTCGGTGCTCGCCGAAGTGGCGAAGTATCCGGCGCGTCAGGTCTGCGTGACCGGTGGCGAGCCGCTGTCGCAGAAGGCATGCCCGGCCTTGCTCAGCGCCCTGTGCGATGCCGGCTACGAAGTCTCCCTGGAAACCTCGGGCGCGCTGGACATCGGCGGCGTCGACCCGCGCGTGTCGCGGATCATGGATCTGAAGGCCCCGGATTCCGGCGAGTGCGACAAGAATCGCTGGGAAAACCTGCCCTTGCTGACGCCGCGCGACGAGGTGAAGATCGTCATCGCGTCGCGTGCCGATTACGAATGGGCCCGGCAGATTCTGGCCGATCTTGCGGTCGACCGCAGATGTCCGGTACTTTTCTCGCCGGCCCAGGGCAGCCTGGCGCCCCGCGAGCTTGCCGAATGGATACTGGAAGACGGCCTGCCCGTGCGCTTTCAGCTGCAGTTGCACAAACTGCTTTGGGGTAACATGCAAGGCAAATGAAGCCGAGGAGATGGCCATGCCAGAGAATCGCCGGCAATTCACCCGCATCCGTTTCGAAAGCCCCGCCCGCCTGTCGCTGAGCGACGGCGAGCACGCAGTCGAAATTCTCGACCTGTCGCTGCGCGGCGTGCTGCTGCGCCCGCTGCAACCGCTGTTCGTCGGCGTCGGCAACCGGGTCACCCTGCATCTCCCGCTGGCGGCGGATGGTGCCGAGATCGCGCTGTCGGCCGTCGTGGTGCATCACCGCGGCGAGCATTACGGCCTGGCGACCGAAGAACTCGACCTGGACAGCGCAACGCATCTGCGGCGCCTGGTCGAGCTGAATCTGGGCGACGAGGCGCTGCTGGAACGCGAGATCGGCATGTTGTTGCGCTAGGCGCATTTTCCGAATCGGAACAAATGGATAAGGGCGCGGTCGACGACCGATTTCAGGTATATTCGCGCCCCATGAATCGCAAAGCCATCGTCCTTCTCTCCGGCGGCCTGGACTCCGCCACCTGCCTCGCCATCGCGCGCGACCAGGGTTACAGCGGCTACTGTCTGTCCTTCGATTACGGCCAGCGTCACAGCGCCGAACTGCGTGCCGCGGAACGCGTGGCCAGGGCGCTGGGCGCCGCCGAGCATCGGGTGCTCAATTTCGGCCTGGCCCAGTTTGGCGGCTCGGCCCTGACCGACACCTCGATCGCCGTGCCGACCGAAGGCGTCCAGCCCGGCATTCCGGTCACCTACGTGCCGGCGCGCAATACCATCATGCTGTCGCTGGCGATGGCCTGGGCCGAGGTCCTCGAATGCCGTGACATCTTCGTCGGCGTCAATGCCGTCGATTACTCCGGCTATCCGGATTGTCGCCCCGAATACATCGCCGCCTTCGAGACCATGGCCAATCTGGCGACCAAGGCCGGTGTCGAAGGCCATCGGCTGCACATCCACGCGCCGTTGATGAATCTGTCCAAGGCCGACATCATCCGTACCGGCAGCGCACTCGGCGTCGATTACGGGCTGACCGTTTCCTGCTACCAGGCCGACGACGCGGGCCATGCCTGCGGCGTCTGCGATTCCTGCCGCCTGCGCGCCGAAGGTTTTGCCGCCGCCGGCCTTGCCGATCCCACGCCCTATCGTCGCTGACATGGACAACTTCGTTTCCCCGACTACCGTGCTCTGGGCCGTCTTCGCCGTTGCCTTCGTCTTCGGCGCGATCGGCCAGAAAACCCATTTCTGCACCATGGGTGCCGTTTCCGACATCGTCAACATGGGCGACTGGAATCGCATGCGCATGTGGATGCTGGCCGTCGGCATCGCCATTCTGGGGGCCGGCAGTCTCGATCTGGCCGGCCTGATCGACCTCGACAAGTCGATCTATCGCGGCAGCAGTTTCACCTGGCTGTCCTACCTGGTCGGCGGTTTCTGTTTCGGCGTCGGCATGGTGCTGGCTTCCGGTTGCGGTTCGAAGACGCTGATCCGCATCGGCGCCGGCAATCTGAAGTCGCTGGTCGTCTTCATCGTTCTCGGCGTGGCGGCTTACATGACGATGCGCGGCCTGTTCGGCGTGTTTCGCGTCAATGTGCTCGAGAAGTTTGCGGTCGACCTGCCCGGCGGCCAGGATATTCCGGCCCTGCTGGTGGCCGGAGGGCTGGACGAAAGCCTGGCGGCCCGGCTGGCGGTTTTCGGCATCGGCGGCGGGTTGACCGCATGGTGCCTGGCCCGGCGTGAGTTCTGGACGCTCGACAACCTGCTCGGTGGTCTGGGTACCGGTCTGCTGGTGGTTGCCGCCTGGTATGTCAGCGGTCATCTCGGCTATCTCGCCGAACATCCCGATACGCTGGAGGAGGCCTTCCTGACGACCAACAGCGGCCGCATGGAATCGCTGACCTTCGTTGCACCGGTGGCCTACTCGCTGGAACTGCTGATGCTGTGGTCCGACGCCAGCCGCGTGCTGAGCTTCGGCATTGCCAGCGTACTTGGCGTGATCGCCGGTTCGCTGGCCTGGTCGCTGGCGACGCGTGCTTTCCGCTGGGAGGGCTTCGCCAGCGTCGAAGATACCGCCACGCATTTGCTTGGTGCCGTCCTGATGGGCTTCGGCGGCGTTGTTGCCATGGGGTGCACCATCGGTCAGGGGATCAGCGGCGTATCGACGCTGGCGCTGGGTTCCTTCGTCACCCTGGCGGCGATCGTCGGTGGCGCAGTGCTGGCGATGAAGGTCCAGTACTGGCGTATGATGCGCGACTAGCACGCTGCATCTCTGGGGGGAAAATGCGCATCCTGCTTGCCGAAGACGATCCGCTGATCGCGACCGCCATTGTTGCCGGTCTGCGCAAGTCGGGATTTTCGGTCGACTGGGTCCAGGACGGCCAGGCCGCGGCCAGTGCCCTGGCCCTCGAACGCTACGGTCTGCTGATCCTCGACCTCGGGTTGCCGAAGGTCGAAGGTCTCGAACTGCTGGCGCGCATCCGTCAGGAGGACAACCGGATTCCGGTACTGATCGTCACCGCACGCGGTGATCTCGAGGATCGGGTGACCGGACTCAACGAAGGTGCCGACGATTATCTGGTCAAGCCCTTCGACCTGGAAGAGTTGATTGCCCGTGTCTTTGCACTGGCCCGGCGTTTCCAGGGACGGGCCAGCAGCGAATTGCAGCTTGGCGGCCTGCTGGTCGATCCACGGGCACGCACGGTGCGCCTCGATGGCAAGGAGGTTGCGCTGTCCGACCGCGAATTCCGCCTGTTGCTCGCGCTGCTCGAAAACCCGGGGGCGGTGCTCAGCATCCAGCAACTGGAAGACAAGCTCTACGGCTGGGGTGAGGAAATCGCCAGCAATACCATCGAAGTGCAGTTGCATCGGCTGCGTCGCAAACTGGGCAAGGAATGGATAAGGAACATCCGGGGCGTCGGCTTCAAGATCGTCACTCCGTCCTGAGCACTTCGATCCGCCAGTGGCTGCTGGTCTGGCAGATCAGCGCGCTGATCGTGATCACGCTGGCCGTCACGCTGATCACCTACCACCTGGCCTGGGATGGCTTCAACCGGATTCGTGACCATTCGCTGGAGCAGATCGCCCATGCCATCCTGTTCCATCCCCAGTCGCACAATACGGTGGTCCTGATCAAGCCGGAGGAAACGGACAAGTTCGTCAGCCAGACCTGGAATACCGCCGGTGAGCTGATTTTCGCCTCGCGCCCGCAGGCCTTGCTGCCGCGTCAGCCGCCCGGCCTGTCCACGTTCGAGTGGGAAGGCGAGGAATGGCATGCGATGGTCCTCGAGAGCGATGGGCTGATCGTCCAGGTGGCCAACAGCCTGGATAGCCGCTATCGCCTGTTCAACACGCTGGGGCCCTGGCTGCTGCTGCCTTTTGCCGGAATGATCTTCGTCCTTGGCGGATTGATCCTGATTGCCGTCAATCGGGCCCTGGCACCGTTGATGCAGTTGCGCGCCGCGGTTCGCGAACGCAGTCCGGAAAATCTCGTGCCATTCCCCGAACGGGAATATCCGCAGGAACTCGGGCCGCTCGTCGATTCATTGAACGACCTGTTGCGCCGCCTGCGCCAGGCCTTCGTCATTCAGCAGCGCTTCATCGCCGATGCGGCGCATGAACTGCGCTCGCCGCTGACTGCCGTCCGGCTGCAGGCTCAGGTGGCCTCCCACGAGGAACGGGCGGATGTCCGGGAAGAGGCGCTGGGCCGCATGCGATTGAGCGTCGACCGGGCCTCTCATCTGGTCGATCAGTTGCTCAGCCTGGCCCGTTTCGATCCGCAGTTCGGCGTCTCCCGGCCCTTTGTCAGGGTCGACCTGCTGGCATTGGCAAAAACCGTCGTCGTCGAGAAATCGGTGTTGGCGGAAGCCGCCGGGCTCGACCTGGGATTGTCGGACAGCGATTCCGCCTGGGTTTCCGGGGATGCCGAAGGCTTGCAGATCATGCTCGGCAACCTGGTCGACAACGCGATCCGCTATGCCGTCTCGGGCGAAACCATCGACGTTGCCGTGTCGACCGTGGACGGGTTGGCCGTCTGTCGTGTCGTCGACCATGGGCCGGGCATTCCGGCGGAGGCCCGGGGCCGCGTGCTGGAACCCTTCTGCCGGCTCGCCGGCCAGGAACTGCCGGGCAGCGGACTGGGGCTGGCCATCGTTGCCGAGATCGTTTCGCTGCATGGCGGCCGGCTGGATCTCGAGGAAACACCGGGCGGCGGATTGACCGTCAGGCTGACTTTTCCAGCCCTGATTTCCTGACAAAACCGTTAAGTTGTTTGTAAGGCGGGGTCGACCACTATCCGCCGCACGCTGCCGTAATGGCAGCAATTACAACTATGTGAGGAGGTCAATCCATGGCTCAAGACGTTTACGCCCGCGTGCGGGCGAATCCGAAGTACGAGCAGCTCAAGCGCACTCGCAACAGCTACGGCTGGGTGATGACGATCCTGATGCTGGTCGTGTACTACGGCTACATCGCGCTGATCGCATTCGACAAGTCGTTCCTGGCGCAACCGCTGAGCAGCAGCGGCGTGACGACGCTCGGCATCCCCATCGGGGTCGGTGTCATTTTGTTCACCATCATCATCACCGGTATCTACGTTCGCCGCGCCAACAGCGAATTCGATGCCCTGAAGCAACAATTGATCGAGGAGTGCAAGTAATGATGCATTGGATCAAGCAAGCGGCAGGCGCGATCGCCCTGCTGGCAGTGGCGGGCGCAGCACTGGCCGCCGGTGCCGACCTCGGTCAGGCCGAAAAGCAGGCCACCAACTGGACGGCGATCGTCATGTTCGCCATTTTCGTTGCCGGTACGCTGTACATCACCAAGTGGGCGGCGGCCAAAACCAAGTCGGCGGCTGACTTCTACACCGCCGGCGGCGGCATCACCGGCTTCCAGAACGGCCTCGCCATCGCCGGCGACTACATGTCGGCAGCCTCCTTTCTGGGGATTTCGGCGGCTGTGATGGCCAACGGCTACGATGGCCTGATCTTCTCGATCGGCTTCCTCGTCGGCTGGCCGATCATCACCTTCCTGATGGCCGAACGCCTGCGCAACCTCGGCAAGTTCACCTTCGCCGACGTCGCCGCGTATCGCTTCAAGCAGACCCCGATCCGCGCCTTCGCGGCAACGGGTACGCTGGTCGTCGTCGCCTTCTATCTGATCGCCCAGATGGTCGGTGCCGGTCAGCTGATCAAGCTGTTGTTCGGTCTGGAATACTGGATGGCCGTGGTCATCGTCGGCGTGCTGATGATGGTTTACGTGCTGTTCGGTGGCATGACCGCAACGACCTGGGTGCAGATCATCAAGGCCATCCTGCTGCTCTGCGGTGCTTCGTTCATGGCTTTCATGGTGCTGCTGCACTTCGGGTTCAGCCCGGAAGCGATGTTCGCCGAAGCCGTCAAGATCAAGACCGAACTGGCTGCCAAGGGCCTGCTCGCCGAAGCCGTCAAGGCCGGTGCCGATCCGGCCACGGTTGATGTGGCTGCTGCCGCTGCTGCCAAGGGTCTGTCGATCATGGGCCCGGGCAACTTCGTCAAGGATCCGATCTCCGCCATCTCCTTCGGTATGGCGCTGATGTTCGGTACCGCCGGCCTGCCGCACATCCTGATGCGCTTCTTCACCGTTCCCGATGCCAAGGAAGCCCGCAAGTCGGTGTTCTGGGCGACCACCTGGATCGGCTACTTCTACATCCTGACCTTCATCATCGGCTTCGGCGCCATCACCTTCGTGCTGACCAATCCCGAGTTCCTGGACGCCAAGGGCGCCCTGCTCGGCGGCGGCAACATGGCGGCCATCCACCTGGCCAACGCGGTCGGCGGCAACATCTTCCTCGGCTTCATCTCCGCGGTTGCCTTCGCCACCATCCTTGCCGTGGTTGCCGGTCTGACGCTGTCGGGTGCATCCGCCGTGTCGCATGACCTGTACGCCACCGTCTTCAAGGAAGGCAAGGCCGATTCCGCCGCCGAACTGCGCGTTTCCCGGATGACCACGATTGCCCTGGGTATCGTTGCCGTCGTACTGGGTATCGCCTTCGAGAAGCAGAACATCGCCTTCATGGTCTCGCTGGCCTTCGCCATCGCCGCTTCGGCGAACTTCCCGGTGCTGTTCATGTCCGTGCTGTGGAAGAACTGCACGACCAAGGGTGCCGTGATCGGTGGTTTCCTCGGCCTGATTTCCTCGGTCGGGCTGACCGTGGTTTCGCCGTCGATCTGGGAAGCCGTGCTCGGTAACCCGAAGGGGTCCGCCTGGTTCCCCTACACCTCGCCGGCCCTGTTCTCGATGACTATCGGTTTCGTCGGCATCTGGCTGTTCTCCATCCTGGACAACAGCGCTCAGGCGGCCAAGGAACGCGAGGCTTACCTGGATCAGGAAACCCGTTCTGAAACCGGTATCGGTGCAGCTGGCGCTTCCGGTCACTAAGCCGGACGGCAGCACCCCAAAAAAGCCGGCCTGCGGGCCGGCTTTTTCATGCCTGCTCGTTTTCCTTCAATTTCTCGATGACCAACGGAAAAATGCCGGAGCCGACCAGGGCGATGGCCGATACGATGAAGGCCAGGCCGGCCATCGGATCATCGAGCACCGGATGCAGCACGGCGCCGAATCCGGCCAGGCTGAGTAGCCCCGGGATCGTGCAGATGATGCCGAGTGCGGTGAGGATGAGGAATGAGGGTGGGTAGCGGCGCATGGCGGGAGTGTAGACGAGCGGCACGATCGGCGCGAAGATAACGGCTATTTTAATAATTCAGGAGACTCTTATGGATAGGCGGCAGTTCGTGCGTTCGGCGCTTGGGCTTTCGGCCCTGACAGCCGTTGAATTCGCCCCCTGGCAGGCTGTCGCGGCGTTTGCCCAGGAAGTCGATAATTTTGTTCGCGGGCCGGCAGTCAAAGATCATCCGTTACGCCAGTTGTCGCCTCATGTCTGGATGATCTTCTCGCCGGATGGTTTTCCGACGCCGGAAAACCAGGGAATGATGTGCAACATCACCTGCATCGATACGCCCAAAGGGGTCGTCGTCGTCGATACCGGTGCTTCGGTGCAGATCGGCGAGATGGCCGTCCGCCAGATCAAGGCTGTGCTCGGCAAGCCGGTCGTCGCTGTGATCAATACCCACTATCACGGCGATCATTTTCTCGGTAATCAGGCCTTCGTCGAGGCCTACGGCGCAATGCCCATCTATGCCCATGCCGGCACCATCCGCGAAATCGCGGGGCTTGAAGGCAGCAGCTGGCGAACCCTGATGGAACAATGGACCAACCAGGCGACGGTCGGCACGCGCGTGGTTGCGCCGAATACTGCGGTCGACCATGGTCAGGAACTGAAATTCGGCAGCCTGATCCTGCGCCTGCATCACTACGGCAAGGCGCATACCCCTTACGACATCTGCGTCGAAGTCGTCGGCGACAAACTGACCTGTATCGGCGATGTTGCGATGAACGGCCGGATCGCCAACATGGATCATGGTTCCTTTGCCGGCACGCTGAAGGCCTACGAGCAACTCGAGAAGAATGCGCCGTCGACGATCTGGTTGCCTGGCCACGGCGAAGCCGGGCCCGGTGTACTGGCCTGGAACCGGGCCGTCTTCGAAGGCATCTACGAAAGCTGCGTCAAGGCGGTCGAAGCCGGACAGCCGCTGGAAGCAGCGAAGACCCTGGTGCTCCGCGACCCGCGGGTCGCCAGCCGGGCCAAGGCGACCAAGGGGTTCGAGAACAATATCGGGAAATACGTCAGTCTGGCCTATCTGGAGGCCGAAGCCGCCGCGTTCTGACAAAAAAAGGCCGAGGGCGGCGGGCCCTCGGCCAAGGCGGGTTAAGCGACCGGACGGACGCTTACTGGACTTGCTGGATGCCGGCGATGACCCAGCCGCGGCTGCCATCCATCGGCTTGCTCATGTGCCAGATTTCCGAAAAGGCTTCAACCGGGCCGTTGCGCTCCTCGCGAATCTGGCCGCTGAAATGCACGCTCACGATGTAGCGGCCGGTTTCTTCGGCGACATCGATGACCTGGGCTTCAAGATTGACGACATCGGTTTCCTGGCTGGCGCCCTTGCGCTCCTCGATGGCCAGTCTGATCTCGGCGAACATCTCGGGCGACGTGAATTCGCGGATGTCGTCGAGGTTGGCAGCATCGTTGGCGGCCTGCAGACGAATGAAATTCACCTTGGCGGTACGGGCAAACCCCTCGGCATCGAAGTCGGCAGGAATGCTTGCACTGGCGGCTTGCATGGCCGGATTGGCTGCGCTGCCGCCGGCCGGCGTGAATTCACGAGCCGTGCCGGGCTGCCCGCCGAAAGGCGCGCCGGCTCCGGCGTACTGCATGCCTTGGGCGGGCGAAGCCGCCTTCTTGCGCATGAAATAGCCGATGGCCGCCATGGCCACGAAGGCCAGCAGGGCAATCATCATGAAGTTGGCCAGTTCTTCACCAAAACCGAAGTGCGATGCCAGTGCGGCGAGGCCGAGACCGGCTGCGAGACCGGCGATCGGCCCCATCCAGGAACGCTTGGGCTGGGTTTGCGGCGCGGCGGCCGGGGTTGCCGGTCTGGCCGGTGTTGCCTGGGCGGCATTGTTGGCTGGCGGGGTCGCCTGCCGTTTCATGCCGAGCGAACTGCCGCCGCCGAGGCGCTTGGCCTCGGCGTGGTCGATGTTGATGGTGAAGCCGATGATGACGGCCGCAGCCATGGCGAGCAGGTTTTTCATGGGATGTCTCCTTTCGGGGCGCTAAGTGTCGGCCACTTTAGCCCGGATCAAGGAATTGAAAAACCGGTTTGTTGCTGTTTTTTTCTTCGAAAAAAACGAATTATTCGTTGCCGAGAAGCCGGGCGATGGCCAACGGATTCGAAGGGAAGTAGAGGTGCAGATAGGAAGCCGTCAGCCTTTGCTGGCGCCATACCGGCTCGCCGCTTCGACCATCCGGCGTTCGAGCATGGCAGAGGGGGTCGAGCGTCGTGCTGCTGCGGGAGAAATGAAAGGTATGGCCGGCAAGGTTTCCTTCCGGAAGCGCTACGAACTGGGTGCCCAGGGCGCTCAGCCTCGGCTGCATCACGGCTCGTCCCGGGAGTAGTCCGGCGAAGGCGTATGTCCGGCCATCGGTGCCGACGATCTCCTCGAACAGGCTCATCATGCCGCCGCACTCGGCGAGCATCGGCTTGCCGCGGGCCACATGGTTGCGCAACTGTTCCCACAAGGCGGAGCGCCGGGAAAGGATGTCGGCATGGACTTCCGGATAGCCGCCTGGCAGCCAGACGGCATCGCAGGTAGGTAGCGGCTCGTCGGCCAGCGGAGAGAAGAAGACAGGCTCGGCGCCCAGTGCCTGCAGCGTTTCCAGGTTCGCCGGATAGATGAAGCCGTAGGCCGCATCGTGGGCGATGCCAATGCGTTGTCCGGCGAGCAGCGGCGGTGTGGCCGGGGGGGCGATGTCCGGGAAATCGATCGGTGCGGGCAGGTCGACCGTAGCCGTGGCGGCGAGTGCGTCGGCCAACTGGTCCAGGCGCTGCGTCAGGTCGGAAATCTCGCGGGCCTGGAGCAGGCCGAGATGCCGCTCGGGCAGGCTGTCGGCCTGTTTGGGCAAGGCGCCGAACCAGTCCATGCCATCGGGCAGGCTGCCACGGAGGAAGTCGGCGTGACGGACGCTGGCGACCCGGTTGGCCAGCACGCCGGCAAAGGGCAGTTCCGGTCGGTAGCTGGCCAGGCCGTGGGCGACGGCACCGAAGGTCTGGGCCATCGATCCGGCATCGATCAGTGCCATCACCGGAATGCCGAAATGCATGGCAATGTCGGCGGCCGACGGTTTGCCGTCGAACAGGCCCATGACGCCCTCGATCAGGATCAGATCGGATTCTTGGGCGGCGCGCGCCAGCCGCCAGGCTGCGTCGGTTTCGCCGCACATGCCGAAATCGAGGTTCTGGCACGGTCGACCGGAGGCCAGGGCGTGAATCTGCGGATCGATGAAATCCGGCCCGCATTTGAATACCGTGACGCGCCGCCCCTGGCGGGCGTGCAGCCGGGCCAGGGCGGCGACGACGGTGGTCTTGCCCTGGCCCGAGGCGGGGGCGGCAACCAGCAGCGCGGGACAACTCGCCATGGGGTTCACCACTCCAGGCCAGGCATCGCCTTGATCCCGGCCTGGAAGGCGTGTTTTTCCATCGCGATGTCGCTCACCGTGTCGGCCGCGTCGCGCAAGGCCTGTGGTGCCGCACGGCCGGTGATGATCACGTGCTGCATCGGCGGTCGGGCAAGCAGGCGGGTGATGACCGCGGCGAGGTCGAGCCAGCCGTACTTGAAGGCGTAGGTCATTTCGTCGAGAACGACCAGGTCGACCGCAGGATCGGCCAGATGGCCGCAGGCCACGTCCCAGGCCGCCTGGGCGGCGCGTGCGTCGCGTTCTTTGTCCTGGGTTTCCCAGGTAAAGCCCTCGCCACCGGTGTGCCAGAGCACGCCTTCCTGGCGCCGGAAAAAGGCTTGCTCGCCGGTATCCGAACGCCCTTTCACGAACTGCACGACGCCGACCTTCATGCCGTGGCCGAGGGCCCGGGCAACGACGCCAAAAGCCGCCGACGACTTGCCCTTGCCGTTGCCGGTATGGACTACCAGTACCCCGCGCTCGGTTTGTGCCGCGGCGATTTTTTCGTCGATCACAGCCTTCTTCCGTTGCATGCGGGTTTCGTGGGTCTGGGTCATGATTTACTCCGGAATGAAACAACGGTGGCCGGCGTCCTCGAGCTGACGCAGCTTGTGGCCGTAGAGTTCGGACAGCGTGCCGGCCGTCAGGATGTCGTCGACCGAACCGCTCAGGCTGCGCCCGTCGCCATGGACGAGCAGTGCGCGATCACAGAAACGGTGCGCCAGCGCCGGGTCGTGCAGGACCATGACGACACCGGCCTGCCGCGTTCGGGCGGTGGCGGCAAAGAGTTCGAGTACCGCCATCTGGTGATTGAGATCGAGATGGGAGAGTGGTTCGTCGAGCAGGTAGAGCGGCGCTTCCTGGGCCAGCAAGGTGGCGATCGCCAGACGCTGCCGTTCGCCTCCGGAAAGCGTGTGTACCTGGCGCGCTTCCATGCCGGCGAGCCCGACCGAGCGCAGGGCGTCGCGGGCGATCTGTGCGTCGTGTCGGCTTTCCCAGTCCCAGCGGCCAAGATGAGGGTGGCGTCCGGTGAGGGCGGTTTCGAGTACGCTCGAACCGAACGGATCGGACTGGAACTGGCCGAGCCAGGCACGACGCAGTGCCGCGCTGCGCGGCGCCAGCAGGCTGCCGTCCTCGCCGCCGAGCAGGATGGCGCCGGCGGCTGGCGGACGCAATCCGGCCAGCGTGGCGAGCAGGGTCGATTTGCCGGCGCCGTTGCGACCGAGAATGGCCAGTCGCTCACCGGGCGCCAGCGCCAGATCGATACGGTCGACCACCGTTTTGCCGCCGATTTCAACCGACAACCGGCGGGCTTCGAGCAACGGCGCGCTCATTTCGGTTGCCTCGACAGCAGGAACAGGAAAACCGGCACGCCGATCAGCGCGGTGAGTACGCCGACCGGCAATTGCTGCGGTGCGATGAGGGTACGGGCAGCGGTATCGGCAAACACCAGCAGGCTGCCACCGGCCAGCGCCGAAGCCGGCAGCAGCAGGCGCTGATCGTTGCCGATCGCCAGTCGTACCAGGTGCGGCACGATCAGGCCGATGAAACCGATCGATCCGGCGGTCGTCACCGAGGCCGCGGTGGCCAGCGAGGCCAGCAGATAAATCACCAGGCGCAGCCGGTCGACCGCAACCCCGAGTGCCTGCGCCTGCATCTGGCCACGCGCCAGCAGATTCATCTCGCGCGCGAAGGGCAGTGCGCAGACCAGGCTGGCGGCAAGCGCCAGCAGTGCCGGCCACCAGGTGAAAGTCTGCCCGAGATCGCCCATCAGCCAGAACAGCATGCCGTGCAGTTTGCCTTCCTCGGCAATTGCCAGCATCAGCGCGATCAGCGCGCCGCAGCCGGCAGCGACGATGACGCCGGTGAGCAGCAGCCGAGTCTGCGTCCAGCTGCCGTCGCCGTGTGCCAGTCCGAATACCAGGAAGGTCGCCCCGAGGGCGCCGGCGAAGGCCAGCGCATCGACGGCAAGCAACGGCAGGCCGAACAGGATGGCGAGCATGGCCCCGACACCGGCGCCGCCGGAAATTCCCAGGACATAAGGGTCGGCCAGCGGGTTGCGCAGCAGCACCTGCATCAGTGCGCCGGCCAGTGCCAGGAGGCCGCCGCAGGCGAAGGCGGCGATCGCCCGCGGCAGCCGCAGTTGCAGGGCGATGTCGCCGCTGCCGCCCTGGCCGAGCAAGGCACCGAGCACTTCGCCCGGCGTTACCCGCAAACTGCCGGCCATCAGCGCCAGACTGAAGCCGGCCACGGTCGACAGGGTCAGTACAGCAAGAATCAGCAGGGCGCGGCGGCGGGAAGGCATGGGTTATTTTGGCGTGTAACGCAGGCCGATGAAAGCGTTGATGCCTGCGGTGGCATAGCCACGGACCAGTTCGTAGTCCTTGTCGAACAGGTTGTTGATGCGCCCTTCGATGGCCAGTTCCTTGTTGATCGCATAGCGCCCGGTCAAATTGACCAGACCGTAACTGGCCAAGCGATTGCTCTGGTTGTTGTCGTCGTAGCGGCTCCCCACGCCGAGCATTTCGACGCCTGTTTCAAACGCGCCCCAGGATTTGGTGATGCCGAGCAGCGCCTTGATTCTCGCACGGCGGCCGAGACGCATTCCGGTGTCGTCGTTGGTCGCGTTCAGCCAATCGTAACTTGCGTGCACGGTCCAGTCGTCGAAACGCAGGTTGTAATCCAGCGTGACGCCCTGCAGGCGGGCGTTGGAAGTGTTCTGGTAGCGGAAAGTGCCCGCGTTCCAGTCGATCATGTTTTCGACCCGGTTCAGGTAGTAGGTTGCCGATGCACTCTGCTTGCCGTTATCCCAGACGAGCGCCGCTTCCCGGTTGCGGCCTTCTTCCGGTTTGAGCTGCGCGTTGCCGGACCATTGGTCGTAAAGCTGATACAGGGATGGCGCCTTGAACGACGTGCCATAACTGAGCTGTGCCCTTAATTGCGGCAGGATCTGGTAACCATAGGCGAGAGCATAGGTTCCCTTGTCACCGAATTGGGAATGGTTGTCGTGGCGGGCGCTCACCTGCCAGCGGTGGGCCCGCCAGTTACCCGTCCACCCGGCGAAGTAGGATTTGTTGTCGACTTCCCTGGCGTCGAATCCGCCTTCGTAAACCGCTTCCTGTTCCAGGCGTTCGGCACCGAGCAACAGTTTGTTGCCGAATGGCAATGTGATGTCGTTTTGCCAGGAAAGCAGACGGTTTTCGGTTTCGAAATAGCTGCCCTGCGGCGCCCACGAGGCGAAATTCTTCTGCCAATCGAGGGTGCGTCCGTACTGAAGTTTGCTGCTCCAGCGATCGGTCAGGCGATTGTTGGAAAACAGCTGCCATTGCCTGGTCCGGAAATCGAGGTAGCTGTCGAAGGTCCCGTTGGCCGGGACGTTGCCGCTGTCGTAGTGGGCGCGCCCTTCGTTCTGACGGTAGCTGAAACCGGCTTCATGTCCTTTCAACGGGATGATCGATGCCGACACTGCGCCGCTGCTGTTGCGGTAGGCGTCCCTGTCCGCATCCTGGTTCGAAGCGTTCTTCTGGGCGGAAAAGCTCTGCGATTCATCGTGTGCGCCTTCGATGCGGAAACGCCAGTGTTCGCCGCCGCCCGACAAACCGGCATTGGCCTGGAAAGTGTCCTGGGTACCATAGCCGATGAAAGCGTCGCCCCGCAGTCCCGGGCTGCCCTGACGCGTGAAAATCTGGATCACGCCCCCGACCGCATCGGCCCCGTACAGCGTTGATCCCGGTCCGCGCAAAATTTCGATGCGTTCGACATTGGCCAGCGGGATGAAGCGCAACGGCGATCCCGCCAGATCGACCGAATTGATGGGCTGTCCGTCGATCAGGATCTTGGTCTGATCCGGACGTGCGCCGCGCAAGTACAAGCTGGACGTGGTTCCGGCCCCGCCATTGGTGGCGATTTGCACGCCAGCCTGACGGCCGAGCAGGTCGATGATCGTTCCGCCGGCATTGCGTTCGATTTCCTCCCGTTCGATCACGGTGACATCGGAGAGGACTTCGGCGGTTCTCGCCGCTTGGCGGGTTGCGGTGACGGTGATCGTGTCGAGGGCGGCGAGTTGCTCGGCGGCGCCGGCAAGCGGCACGATGACGAAAGGCAGCAGCGCTGCGATGGGGGTGAGACGAAATGGCATGATTTCCCTTTCCCGGCGGGCGTCCCCGCATGCCGGTGAGCATTGGACAGGAAGCGTCGGGAGGGCGTGTCTGGTCCAGGACCGGCGCCACCACCCCGTGGCACTTCCGCATGTGTCCCAGGCCGGTATCCGGGCTCGCAAGTCTTGACGCATCGCCTTCCCAGGTTTCCCCAGTGGCTTGTTGATGGTCCGCACTTGCTTACCGTTGCGGGGGCAGCAGCGGGATGATCTCGAGGGAGACGCACCGCTTTCCCGTTTAACCGCGCGTGGAGAATCCGTGCGCGGCACCTGACACGGCGCGCATTCTACATGGGCTGATCGTTCCCGGCGAGGGATGCTGGCGATACATGCGTATAAAACACTTTGAAAATAGCCGCTTAGTCCTTGACCGTGCAGTATTTGTCCCTCTATAGTGCGCGCCATGAATAGCGAACTCGAAGCGCTCGAAGCCAAGATCGAACAGGTTGTCGCCCTGGTCCACCAGTTGCGCGCCGAGAACGATGTCTTGAAGAACCAGATGGCGGCTGCCGAGGCCGAACGCCTTCATCTGCGGGCTACGATGACAGCCGCCCGCGAGCGTCTTGAAGGCCTGGTCGACAAGATTCCCGAGGATGCGCAATGAGCGGCGAGCCGAACTTTCTCGACGTCAAGATCATGGGCCGCGAGTATCGTGTGGCCTGTCTGCCGGAAGAGCGCGACGCCCTGTTGTCGGCGGTCGATCTGGTGGACAACAAGATGCGCGAGATTGCCCAGCGCACGAAAAGCACGATAGCCGAGCGCGTTGCAGTGATGGCGGCGCTGAACATCGCGCATGAGCGCCTGGCCGTCCCGCAGGACGGCGTGCAGGAAACGGTTGCGTCGCCGGACGCAAAGCGTAGAATCGAAGACATGGGAGCACGGCTCGATGCCGTGCTGGCGTCCCAGCAGCAGCTCGATCTCTGAGTCGTTGCGGGGAACCCCGCCAGTGTTCCCTGCGGTGTTCGTTAAGGCCATATATTCCTTGAACCAATGCTGATTGGCATCGGTTGCGGACCAAACCCCGCTGTTGTGCGCGTTCTTCGTCGAATGTGCCTGATGCGGATGGAAAGCAGCCACTCTGAACCCCGGTTCAGGATGCCGGCCTGACGGCACTCGCGGGGGCTTTATTCGACAGGTGGCAGCATTGCCACCTGTTTTCATTTCCGGAAGTGGCGAATGCAGTACTGGCTGATGAAATCGGAGCCGGACGAGGTGTCGATTGCGCATCTTGCGGCCGAACCCGATCGGTCTTTCCCGTGGACCGGTGTGCGCAATTATCAGGCGCGCAATTTCATGCGCGATGCGATGCACGTCGGCGACCTCGCCTTCTTCTATCACTCGAGCTGTGCCGAGCCCGGTATCGCCGGCATCTGCGAGGTCTGTTCGGCGGCTTATCCGGATCCGACGCAGTTTTCTGCGGTCGACAGGTATTACGACCCGAAATCGTCGCCGGACAAGCCGCGCTGGTGGTTGCGCGATGTTCGTTTCGTGGCTCGTACGCGTCTGCTGGGCTTGCCGGAAATGCGTGCTTGCAGCGAGTTGACCGCAATGCCCGTGCTGGCGCGGGGCAACCGTCTGTCGATCACGCCGGTGACGCCGGCGGAGTGGCAGTTCATCGCCGGTGGCCTGCTCGGGCTGAATCGATTCAGGGGGTAGTCATGGCGGTCGAATGGTTGGCGGCGTATCTTGCGCTTGGTGCGGTGGTCGGTTTCTTTGCTGGTCTGATGGGCGTCGGCGGTGGCGGCATCATGGTGCCTATCCTGGCCACGATGTTCGCGGCGCAAGGGTTTGCGCACGATCATCTGGTGCATCTGGCCCTTGGTACATCGATGGCGGCCATCGTGCTGACGTCGCTGTCCAGTTTGCGCACCCATCATGCTCATGGCGCGGTGCGCTGGGATATCGTCCGCCGCATTGCACCCGGGGTCTTGCTGGGGACCTTTGCCGGGACTTTCATCGCGGCCGGCGTGCCGACCTTGCCGCTGGCGATCTTCTTTGCCTGTTTCATGGCTTATGTGTCCGTGCAGATGATCCTCAATGCCAAACCCAAGCCGTCGCGTGCCCTGCCGGGCCCGGTCGGCATGGCCGGCGTCGGCGGGGTGATCGGTGTCATCTCGGCACTGGTGGCGATCGGCGGCGGGTCCCTGTCGGTTCCCTTCATGACCTGGTGCAATGTCAGGATGCAGAACGCAATCGGGACCTCGGCGGCGATCGGCCTGCCGATCGCACTGGCCGGTGCGGCAGGTTATCTGATCAACGGCTGGAGCGCGACCGGTCTCCCGGACTGGTCGCTCGGCTATGTTTACCTGCCCGCCCTGCTGATGATCAGCCTGGTGTCGAGCTTTACCGCGCCGGTCGGTGCCCGGCTGGCCCATCGCCTGCCGGTCGCGACGCTGAAGAAGGTGTTTGCCGGCGTGCTGATCTTCCTGTCGGCGAAGATGCTGCACACCGTGCTGACGGGCTGATCAGCGGGCCTTGAACACCGGTTTGCGTTTTTCCAGGAAGGCGGCAAGCCCTTCCCGGTAATCCTCGGTTTCCAGGAAGGCGAAGGAAGCGGCTTTTTCCTCGTCCGACAACGGTCGGCCGTCCTGCAGGCGGCGGATCCACTGCTTGTGCCAGCCGGCGACCAGCGGCGCGCCCTGGTCGATGCGCCGGGCGCAGGCCCGGGCTTCCGCAAATACCTGATCATCGCCGACGATGCGGGTCAGCAGACCTTTTTCGTAGGCTTCGCGGGCGCCGAGAATCCGCCCTTCCAGCAGTATCTCCTTGAGCACCGCGGCGCCGGCGAGGCGCAACAGGCCTTCCATTTCGCCGGGATACATCGAGAAACCGAGCTTGTTGATCGGGGCGCCGAATTTTGCGCCCTCGCCGGCGATGCGCAGATCGCAGGCACCGGCGATTTCCAGACCGCCGCCAATGCAGGGGCCGAGGATGGCGGCGACGGTCGGGTGGGGGCAGTCGGCAATGGCATGCAAGGCGGCGGCGACTTCGGCGTGGTAATGCAGGGCCTGCGCCAGTGTGGCGCGGGCGGTGACGAATTCCTCCAGATCGCCGCCGGCGGCGAACGCCTGTTCGCCGGCGCCGCGCAGGATGACGCAGCGAACGCTGCGGTCGACCGCCAGTTTCTGCATGTTTTCGCTCAGTTGCCGCCACATGGCCAGATCGATGGCGTTCAGCTTGCCTGGATTGTTCAGGCTGAGGGTGACGGTTTCGCCGTCGCGGGAAAGGTCGATGTTACCCATGGTGCTGTATTTCCTGAAGAAAATGATGAATCTGGCCGGCCGTGTACGCATGCCGTCAGGTTGCAATGTCTTATATAAGATATAATTACGCTGCCGTAATCATGTAATTATTAATTAGGGAGAACAAGCATGAGTAGCGCAATGTACGAAAGGATGCGGGGAAATCCCAAATTCGGGGAACTCGTCGCCAAGCGCGGGCGTTTCGCCTGGACGCTGGCGATCATCGTGCTGGCCATGTTCTATGGCTTCGTGATGGTCGTGGCCTTCAATCCGCTGTCGCTCGGACAGCCGGTCGCCGAAGGTTCGAGGCTGACGGTCGGCGTCGCCGTCGAACTCTTCATGTTCATTTTCTTCTGGGTGTTGACCGCCGTGTATGTGCGTCGCGCAAACACCGAATTCGATGCGCTCACGCAGCAGATCGTTCAAGAAGCCTGGAAGGAGAACAAATGATGCGTCAATGGATTTCCTTGCTCGGCCTGCTGGCCTTGAGCGGTGTGGCAATGGCTGCCGATGCGGTGGGCGCCACCGAAAAGCAGGCGACCAACTGGCACGCCATCATCATGTTCTGCCTGTTCGTCGCAATGACGATGGGCATCACCTACTGGGCGGCCAGCCGGACCAAGTCGACGGCTGACTTCTACACCGCCGGCGGCGGCATCACCGGCTTCCAGAACGGTCTGGCGATCGCCGGCGACTACATGTCCGCCGCCACGCTGCTCGGTCTGACCGCCATGGTCTTCGGCCAGGGCTACGACGGCTACATCTACATGATGGCCTTCTTCGCCGGCTGGCCGGTGATCCTGTTCCTGATGGCCGAACGCCTGCGCAACCTGGGCAAGTTCACCTTCTCCGACATCACCGCCTATCGCCTCGATCAGGGCAAGGTGCGCACGATGGCCGCGATCTCCTCGCTGACCGTCGTCTGCTTCTACCTGATTGCCCAGATGGTCGGCGCCGGTCAGCTGATCAAATTGCTGTTTGGTCTCGACTACAACATCGCGATCTTTGCCGTCGGCATCCTGATGATGGTCTATGTCACCTTCGGCGGCATGGTCGCGACGACCTGGGTGCAGATCATCAAGGCCTGCATGCTGTTGTCCGGCGGTACGCTGGTGATGATCCTGGCGATGAGCCAGTTCGATTTCTCGTTCAGCAAGCTGATGGACAACGCGATGTCGGTGCACAAGCTGGGCGACAAACTCATGTATCCGGGCGGCCTGCTCAAGGATCCGGTCACCGCGATCTCGCTCGGCCTCGGCCTGATGTTCGGCACGGCCGGCCTGCCGCACATCCTGATGCGCTTCTTCACCGTTACCGACGCCAAGGAAGCACGCAAGTCCGTGCTCTACGCCTCCGGTTTCGTCGCCTATTTCTTCAACGTGATTTTCCTGATGGGCCTCAGCGCGATCATCATCGTCGGCCAGAACCCGGAATTCTTCGAAGGCGGCGATATCGGCAAGAAGCTGATCGGCGGCGGCAACATGGTTGCCATGCACCTGGCCAAGGCGGTGGGCGGCGACATGCTGCTCGGCTTCCTCGCGGCGGTGGCCTTTGCGACCATCCTGGCCGTGGTGTCCGGTCTGGCGCTGGCCGGTGCGTCGGCCATCTCGCACGACCTCTATGCCCGCGTGATCATGAAGGGGCAGGCTTCCGAGGCTTCGGAAATCCGCGTCTCGAAGTTCGCCACCATCGTGCTTGGCGCGATCGCCATCGTCCTCGGCATCCTGTTCGAAACGCAGAACGTCGCCTTCATGGTCGGTCTGGCGTTCGGTGTGGCCGCCGCGGCCAACTTCCCGGTACTCATCCTGTCGATGTACTGGAAGGGGCTGACGACGCGCGGTGCCCTGTTTGGCGGCTACAGCGGCCTGGTTTCTGCGGTCCTGTTCGTGGTCCTGTCGAAGTCGGTGTGGGTCGATGTCCTGCATAATGCAGCGCCGATCTTCCCCTATACGCAGCCTGCCCTGTTCGCCATGCCGATCGCCTTCCTGATGGCCTGGATCTTCTCGAAGAGCGATAGCAGCGTGCGCGCCAGTGCCGAGATCGAAGCTTTTGAGGATCAGTATGTTCGTGCGCAGACCGGTTATGGTGCTGCGGCGGCCTCCAACCACTGACCGCCGCTTGCAACGAAAAACCCCCGGTGCGGAAACACCGGGGGTTTTTTATGGTCTGGCTGCGGTCGACCGCAAGAATGGGCGGTTTTTCCCCCGGAGGTGTCAAGCGGCCTTTTCGAGCTTGGCTTCCATTTTGGCCAGCGCTTCGCGTCCGGACAGCAAATGGTCGTGCATCAGTTTTTCGGCTTCCACGGCATTGCCTGCGCTGAGGGCGGCAACGATGCGCCGGTGTTCGTCGAGCGACTGCTGCAGCCGGCCTTCCAGCGACAGCGAATGCAGTCGGGACAACTTCAGTACCTTGCGCAGATCCTGGATCACGCTGAGCAGCCAGCGATTGCCCGAGAGTTCCTGAATCTTCCGGTGGAATTCCTGATTGGCTTCGAAGAAGGCATCGATACGGCCGTCACGGGCAGCCGCCTCGAGCCGCTCGTGAATTTCCTTCAGCGCCTCGATATCGCCGGCACCGGCCTTGGCCACGGCTTCAGCGGCACAGCGGCCCTCGAGCATGGCCATCAGCGGGAAGATGTCGTCGAGGTCCTGGCGGGAAATCTCGGTCACGTAGCAGCCGCGACGCGGCTTCAACTCGACCAGGCCTTCCGAAGCCAGTACCTTGAGCGCTTCGCGCAGCGGCGTGCGCGATATGCCGTACTGTTCGGCAAGTTTCTGCTCGTCGATCCAGGTGCCCGGCGTCAGTTCGTGGGCGAAGATGCGTTGCCGCAGGCGTTCTGCGACTTCTTGGTATAGCGCTGTAGGAGCAATGCGGTTCATTGTCTCGATGTCTTTGGTGTGAGCAATGCGGTGCTTGGCCGACTTGCTTCCATAATTATGGATACAGTATTATGTGGGGCTTGGTATGTCAAGCAGGGTCCAAGCGCGTAGAATTTTGAATTCTGCATCATCGGCCCGAAAAAATCGAATCGGCGAGAGGTGTTTCATGTCTGAAAAGTTCTTTGATTCCAACAACCTGGATGTCTGGGAAAAGGCCGCAGCCAAGCAGTCCCCGGGTGGCGACGTCAACAACCTGGTGTGGAATACCCCCGAAGGCCTTGCCGTCAAGGCGCTGTACACGAAAAAGGACGTCGACGGCCTCGAATTCGCCGACACCCTGCCCGGCGTCGCGCCCTTCCTGCGCGGCCCGCAGCCGACGATGTACGCGGTCAAGCCGTGGACCATCCGCCAGTACGCCGGCTTCTCCACCGCCGAAGCCTCCAACGCCTTCTACCGCAAGGCGCTCGCCGCCGGCGGTCAGGGTGTTTCCGTGGCCTTCGACCTGGCCACGCACCGCGGCTACGACTCGGACAACGCCCGCGTCACCGGCGACGTCGGCAAGGCCGGCGTGGCGATCGACTCCGTGGAAGACATGAAGATCCTCTTCGACGGCATCCCGCTCGACAAGATTTCCGTGTCGATGACGATGAATGGCGCCGTGCTGCCCATCCTCGCCGGCTACATCGTCGCCGCCGAAGAACAGGGCGTGAAGCAGGAGCAGCTCTCCGGCACGATCCAGAACGACATCCTCAAAGAGTTCATGGTGCGGAACACCTACATCTATCCGCCCAAGCCGTCGATGAAGATCATCGCCGACATCTTCGCCTACACGGCGCAGAACATGCCGAAGTTCAACTCCATCTCGATTTCCGGTTATCACATCCAGGAAGCCGGCGCCAACCAGGCGATCGAACTCGCCTTCACGCTGGCCGATGGCATGGAATACGTGCGCACCGGCATCGCTTCCGGCATGGACGTCGACACCTTCGCCGGCCGCCTGTCCTTCTTCTGGGCGGTCGGGATGAACTTCTATCTCGAAATCGCCAAGATGCGCGCCGCCCGTCTGCTCTGGCACCGCATCATGTCCGGCTTCAACGCCAAGAGCCCGAAGTCGATGATGCTGCGCACGCACAGCCAGACTTCCGGCTGGTCGTTGACCGAGCAGGACCCGTACAACAACGTCGTCCGTACCACCATCGAAGCGATGGCAGCCGTGTTCGGCGGCACCCAGTCGCTGCACACCAACGCGCTCGACGAAGCGATCGCGCTGCCGACCGAGTTCTCGGCGCGCATCGCCCGCAACACGCAGCTGATCATCCAGGAAGAGACGCACATCACCAACGTCGTCGATCCGTGGGCCGGTTCCTACATGATGGAAAAGCTGACCCAGGACATGGCCGACAAGGCCTGGGGCATCATCCAGGAAATCGAGGCGATGGGCGGCATGACCAAGGCCGTCGAATCCGGCTGGGCCAAGATGCAGGTCGAGACCTGTGCCGCCGACAAGCAGGCGCGCATCGACTCCGGCAAGGACGTCATCGTCGGCGTCAACAAGTACAAGCTGGCCAAGGAAGACGCGATCGACATCCTGGACATCGACAACCACGCCGTCCGCGAAGCGCAGATTGCCCGTTTGAAGAAGATTCGCGAGACGCGTGATACGGCTGCGGTCAACGCCGCGCTCGACGCAATTACCAAGGCTGCCGAAAGCGGCGAAGGCAACCTGCTCGACCTGACGGTCAAGGCGGTTCGTCTGCGCGCCACGGTGGGCGAAGTGTCGGATGCGATGGAAAAGGTCTTCGGCCGTTTCCGTGCCAACAACCAGACCATTTCGGGCGTTTATGGAGGCGTTGTCGAAGGCATGGAAAGCTGGGAAGAAATCAAGGCTGATGTCGCCAAGTTCGCCGAAGAAGAAGGCCGTCGCCCGCGCATCATGATCGCCAAGCTCGGCCAGGACGGCCATGACCGCGGGGCCAAGGTCGTTGCCACGGCCTATGCCGACCTCGGCTTCGACATCGACATGGGCCCGCTCTTCCAGACCCCGGAAGAAGCTGCCCGCCAGGCCATCGAGAACGACGTCCATGCCATCGGCTGCTCGTCGCTGGCCGCCGGCCACAAGACGCTGGTGCCGCAGATCATCCAGTCGCTGAAAGCCCAGGGCGCCGACGACATCATCGTCTTCGCCGGCGGCGTGATTCCGGCGCAGGACTACGATGCGCTGTACGCGGCCGGTGCCAAGGCGATCTTCGGCCCGGGCACCCGGATCGAGGATTCGGCCAAGCGCGTGCTCGAAGAAATCCGCAAGGCGCGCGGCTAAGGCCGGGATGAGACTGGACGAGGCGCCGGTGCAGGCGAATCTCCTCTCGGATGCCGACCGGCAACTGGTCGATGGCGTCAGCCTTGGCCAGCGCCGGGCGCTGGCCAAGGCGATCACGCTGATCGAATCGACCCGCGCCGATCACCAGCGGCGTGCCCAGCAGGTGCTGACCGCGCTGCTGCCGAAGACCGGCAACGCGATCCGGGTCGGCATCTCGGGCGTGCCCGGGGCCGGCAAGTCGACCTTCATCGAGGCGCTCGGCGTCTGGTTGATCGAGCAGGGCAAGAAACTCGCCGTGCTCGCCGTCGATCCGTCGTCGTCGGTCTCCGGCGGTTCCATCCTCGGCGACAAGACGCGCATGGAACTGCTCAGCCAGCGCGAGGAAGCCTTCATCCGGCCGAGTCCGTCGGCCGGTTCGCTCGGCGGCGTCGCCGAGAAGACGCGCGAGGCCATGCTGCTCTGCGAGGCGGCCGGCTACGACGTGATCATCATCGAGACGGTCGGCGTCGGCCAGAGCGAAACCACGGTCGCCGGCATGGTCGACATGTTTTGCCTGCTGCAATTGCCGAACGCCGGCGACGATCTGCAGGCGATCAAGAAGGGTATCGTCGAGATTGCCGACATGGTGGTCATCAACAAGGCCGACATCGACAAGCAGGCGACCGCCGTCGTCCGCGCCCAGTGGCGCAACGCGCTGCACATGCTGCGTCCGGCGTCGAAGAACTGGTCGCCGCCGGTGATCGCGCTGTCGGCGCTGCACAAGCAGGGGATCACCGAGTTCTGGGCCGAGGTCGAGAAATTCCGCGAAATCTTGCGGTCGACCGGCGAATTCGAGCAAAAACGCCAGCACCAGTCGCTGGCCTGGATGTGGCAGCTGATCGACGCCGGCCTGCGCCAGCATTTCCGTCTCCATCCGCGCGTGCAGGAGAACCTGCCCGCGCTGACCCGTTCCGTCGAGTCGGGGCATACGACGCCGGCCGCCGCCGCGTATGCGCTGCTCGACTATCTGAAACACTGATCACCCGTTCCATTGAGGGAGTTTTTCCATGCATGACATCATCCGCCAGCTTGAGAAGAAGCGCGAACTGGCCCGCCTCGGCGGTGGCCAGAAGCGCATCGACAGCCAGCACAAGAAGGGCAAGCTGACTGCCCGCGAACGCCTCGAACTGCTGCTCGATCCGGGCTCGTTCGAAGAATGGGACATGTTCAAGGAACACCGCTGCGTCGATTTCGGCATGGATCAGGCCGAGAAGACGCCGGGTGATGGTGTCGTTATCGGCTACGGCACGATCAATGGCCGTCTGGTCTTCGTCTTCTCGCAGGATTTCACGGTGTTCGGCGGCTCGCTGTCGGAAACCCACGCCGAGAAGATCTGCAAGGTCATGGACCAGGCGATGAAGGTCGGCGCCCCGGTGATCGGCCTCAACGACTCGGGCGGCGCCCGCATCCAGGAAGGCGTCGCTTCCCTGGGCGGCTACGCCGACGTGTTCCAGCGCAACGTGATGGCCTCCGGCGTCGTGCCGCAGATCTCGATGATCATGGGCCCCTGCGCCGGCGGTGCGGTGTATTCGCCGTCGATGACCGACTTCATCTTCATGGTCAAGGATTCGTCCTACATGTTCGTGACCGGTCCGGAAGTGGTCAAGACCGTCACCCACGAAGATGTGACCGCCGAGGAACTAGGCGGCGCGGTGACCCACACCAGCAAGTCCGGTGTCGCCGACCTGGCCTTCGAGAACGACGTTGAAGCGCTGGCCATGCTGCGCCGCTTCATGAACTTCATCCCGGCCAACAACAAGGAAAAGCCGCCGGTCACGCCGACCAACGATCCGGTCGACCGTTTCGACTACTCGCTCGACACCCTGGTGCCGGACAACGCCAACAAGCCGTACGACATGAAGGAGCTGATCATCAAGGTCGTCGATGACAACGACTTCTTCGAGATCCAGCCCGACTATGCCAAGAACATCATCGTCGGCTTCGGCCGCATGGATGGCCATCCGGTCGGCATCGTCGCCAACCAGCCGCTGGTCCTGGCCGGCTGCCTGGACATCAAGTCGTCGATCAAGGCCGCCCGCTTCGTCCGCTTCTGCGACGCCTTCAACATTCCGGTCGTCACCTTCGTCGATGTGCCGGGCTTCATGCCGGGCACCACGCAGGAATACGGCGGCATCATCAAGCATGGTGCCAAGCTGCTCTACGCCTACGCCGAGTGCACCGTGCCCAAGGTCACCATCATCACCCGCAAGGCCTACGGCGGCGCCTATGACGTGATGTCGTCCAAGCACCTGCGCGGCGACGTCAACCTCGCCTGGCCGTCGGCGGAAATCGCCGTGATGGGCCCGAAGGGCGCGGTCGAGATCATCTTCCGCGAGGAAAAGAACGATCCGGCCAAGCTCGCCCAGCGCGAAGCCGAGTACAAGGAAAAGTTCGCCAATCCGTTCGTCGCCGGCGCCCGTGGTTTCATCGACGACGTGATCATGCCGCACGCCACGCGCAAGCGGATCGCCCGCTCGCTGGCCATGCTGCGCGACAAGAAACTCGAAAATCCGTGGCGCAAGCACGGCAACATCCCGCTGTAAGCGTCAGGGAGGAATAGCTAAATGTTCAAGAAGATTCTGATTGCCAACCGCGGCGAGATCGCCTGCCGCGTCATCAAGACCGCCCGCAAGATGGGCATCAAGACCGTCGCCGTCTACTCCGAGGCCGACAAGGACGCGCTCTTCGTCGACCTGGCCGACGAAGGCGTCTGCATCGGTCCGGCTGCCTCGAAGGAGTCCTACCTGGTCGCCGACAAGATCATCGCTGCCTGCAAGCAGACCGGCGCTGAAGCAGTCCATCCTGGCTACGGCTTCCTGTCCGAGAACGCCGAGTTCTCGCGTCGCCTGGAAGAAGAAGGCATCAAGTTCATCGGTCCGAAGCACTATTCGATCGCCAAGATGGGCGACAAGATCGAGTCCAAGAAGCTGGCCATCGAAGCCAAGGTCAATACCATCCCCGGTCACAACGATGCCATCGACGGCCCCGACGCCGCCGTGGAAATCGCCCGGAAGATCGGTTATCCGGTGATGATCAAGGCCTCCGCCGGCGGCGGTGGCAAGGGCCTGCGCGTCGCCTACAACGACGCCGAAGCGCACGAAGGCTTCTCCTCCTGCGTCAACGAAGCGCGCAACTCCTTCGGTGACGACCGCGTCTTCATCGAGAAGTACGTGCTGGAACCGCGCCACATCGAAATCCAGGTGCTCGGCGACTCGCACGGCAACTACGTGTACCTGAACGAGCGTGACTGCTCGATCCAGCGTCGCCACCAGAAGGTCATCGAAGAGGCGCCGTCCCCCTTCGTCGATCCGGAAATGCGCAAGGCGATGGGCGAACAGGCCGTGGCCCTGGCTCGTGCGGTGAACTACGAATCGGCCGGTACGGTCGAATTCGTCGTCTCCGGTGCGACCAAGGAGTTCTACTTCCTGGAAATGAACACCCGCCTGCAGGTCGAACACCCGGTCACCGAACTGATCACCGGCCTCGACCTGGTCGAGCAGATGATCCGCGTCGCCTACGGCGAGAAGCTGCCGCTGACCCAGGCCGACGTCAAGATCAACGGCTGGTCGATGGAATGCCGGATCAACGCCGAAGACCCGTTCCGCGGCTTCCTGCCCTCCACCGGCCGCCTGGTCAAGTTCCTGCCGCCGGCCGAGACCAGCGATGCCCAGGGCACGACCCGCGTCGACACCGGCGTCTACGACGGCGGCGAGATCTCGATGTTCTACGACTCGATGATCGCCAAGCTGATCGTGCACGGCAAGGACCGCAACGCCGCCATCGCCCGCATGCGCGACGCGCTGAACGCCTTCGTCATCCGCGGCATTTCCTCGAACATCCCGTTCCAGGCCGCGCTGATGCAGCACCCGGTCTTCCATTCCGGCATCTTCGACACCGGCTTCATCCCCAAGCACTACCCGACCGGCTTCGATGCCTCGATGGTGCCGCACGACGATCCGGCGCTGCTGGTCTCGGTCGCCGCCTACGTCTATCGCGCCTTCACCGACCGTTCCGCCTCGATCACCGGCCAGCTGCAGGGCCACGAGCGTATCGTCGGCGACCAGTGGGTGGTGGTCCGTCTGAACGGTGAGCAAAAGGAAAACCATCCGGTGACCGCGCGTCCGGTCGAAGGCGGTTACGACATCGTATACAACGGCCAGTCCTACGAAATCCGTTCCGCCTGGAAGCTCGGCGAATCGCTGTTCAACGGCACGGTCAATGGCCAGCCCTTCACGCTGCAGGTCGAGCGTCACAAGACCAAGTACAGCCTGTTCCATTGGGGCACGCGCGCCGACTTCATGGTCATGAGTGCCCGCGCCGCCGAGTTGCTGGCGCTGATGCCGGAGAAGCCGGCACCCGACCTGTCGAAGTTCCTGCTGTCGCCGATGCCCGGCCTGCTGCGCGACGTCGCCGTCAAGGTCGGCCAGGAGGTGAAGGCCGGCGAGAAGCTGGCGGTCATCGAAGCGATGAAGATGGAGAACATCCTCAAGGCCGAGCAGGATTGCAAGGTCAAGAAGATTTCGGCAGCGGTCGGCGAAAGCCTGTCGGTGGATCAGATCATCATCGAGTTCGAATGATTTTCCGGTTTTTTCGCGGTTGACCGCAGGGCCCGTCTCCGGACGGGCCTTTTTATTGGGCGCTTACGGCGTGGCGAACGAAATCGACGCCGCGCTCGATAATCTCGCCGACCAGCCAGCGTTCGCGGGACAGACCTTCGACGAGCAGTGATACGCCTGGTCGCAAGCCGAGCGCGGCGGGCAGGATTGCCGAATTGCCGGCAGCTTCGAGAAAGAAGGCATGGCGTTGCCGACCGTTCAGCACCCCGGCCTGGATTGGTGCGGGCAGCCAGCGCAGTTCGGCGCTCAGCATGTCGTCGCCGGCACATTGCAGGCCGTCGAGAATGCCCAGCCGGACCACGCCTTGCCGGTGACAGGCGACCAGGCACGGCGATTGGCGCCGCGGGAGCGCCTTGTCCGGCGAGCGCCACGCGATCCCGTCTAGCGATTGCCAGTCCTCGACGGGCACGTCGACGCGTCGAACGGCCGTATGCAGATTGGCGAGCCGGTCGAAACCGAAGGTGGCGATCCGCAGGTGTGCCAGGCTTGCGCTATTGACGTCCAGATCGGCCGGCGGACGCAGCGGATGGCCGGTCAGCAGTTCGTAAGCGAGCACTTCGCCAAAGGCCAGGCCGAGTTTGCCATCTTCCGTCGGCGTCCGGGCTTCATGACCGGAGAGGCGCCTTTCGAGCAATTGCAGCAGCCGCAGACAGGCGGCAGTGGACAGTTCCGGGCCAAGTTTCAGCGATTGCGGCGATTCTCCCTGCTGCAGCGCTTCGGTCCGGGCCTGCAGCTTGCGCAGGACTCTGGAAAAACTCAGCAGCCGGGGAATATCGGTCGGCAGGTTGATGGCGAACTGTCGACCGAGGTCAATGCAGCCGGCCTGCGCTTCGCCGTCCGTTTGGACGATTTCGGCGAGATCCCGCCAGCGGCTGTAGGCCCGGTTGGCAACCCTCAACTGGGCGGCACTCAAGGCGTATGGATCGCTCAGCCGGAGCAGGAAAGTCCAGGTCAGTTGTCCGTTGATGGTCGATGCTTCGATGTGCGGAAAATCCGGGTCGCTGACAACTTCCCGCAGGATGCCGGCCTGGCGGGCATGGGCAAGCACGGCAAACGGTAGGCGGTCCAGCCAGGGCGGCAGTTCGGCGGCGGCCTGAAAATGAACGTGCTGAGCCAGGCGGATCGCCGCTGCGGCATGATGCAGCGCCGGCAGGGCCTCGCCCGCCGGCAGGGCGCGTGCCAGCCGGATGCAGGCGATTGCCAGCGAGCGCCAGCAGCGTTGCGCGAGTTCGAAGCAGCGCCGGTCCTCCCCGGCGAGGGGCAGGGCCTTGCGCAGGTAGCGGGCGTTCAGGGCCCGCTGCGGGTGGATGGACAGCGAGCGCAGCCGACAGAGCAGCGCGAATTTTTCGCTGCCCGGCAATTCGGCGGCATCGAGTGCTTCGATCTGGCGCAAAACCGCCAGCAGGGTTTCGAACGGGTCGGCCTGCGGCAATCGGGCAATCCAGGCGCTTGCGCCGGTTTGCTCGGTGAAGGCCGGAGAGTGCGCGCTACGCGCTTCCGGAAGTGCCAGCCAGTGCATGTTCATGGTGTTGGGCGTATGCTTTGCCCATGAGCGGATTCGAACATTACGAAAAGGAAGTCGCCGATCTCGATCACGAGATTCGACGCTATGCCGCGATCTGCGGCGTCAACCTCGACAGCCGGGCGGAGGTCGAAGCCTGCATGGCCGACCATCGAGCCGAGTCCGCCAGGGAATCCCTGCGTGGCCTGCTGGTGCTGCGCCTGAAGCTGGAGACCGAAATGCTTGAACTCGGCATGCGGCCGCCCAGTCTGGGGCAGATCGGCGGTGAATGACCGGTCGCCGGTGGTTTTTCGGCGACTGGCATGGTTGACCGTGGAAATCGTCACGTGATGCCCCGCTGCTGCTGACACCTGCAGCATACCGCCGAATCCGGCGCCGGGGCAGGCGCCGTTTTATTTTTTCTTCTTCAGCTGTTCGATGCCCTTGCGCAGCATCTGATCCAGTTCGCTGTCCGGTTCGACCTGCGGCAGCAGGGCTTCCCAGCGGGCGATGGCCGTTTTGCTGTCGCCGGCCTCCATGGCCACGGCACCGCCGAGGAACAGGCTGTGGGCATGCGTGGGATCGAGCTTGAGTGCCTTTTCGACCAAGGCGGCGGGCTTGCCGGCAAAACCCTTGCCGCCGCCCATGGCCAGGGTTTCGGCGTAGCTGGCGAGCAGTTCGGGATCTTGTTCGATCAGCGGTTCGGCCTTGCCATAGGCGGCGATGGCTTCGTCGTACCGACCCAGCATCTTGTAGGAGCGGCCGAGCATGATCCAGCCCTGCATGTCGTCCGGGTTGGTCTTCATGCGTTCGGCCAGACGGCTTACCATGTTCTCGATGTCCTGGGCGGTCATCTGCTTTTGCGCTGCCGTGGCTGCCGGATCGAGTGCCTTCGGGTTACCGAGCAGGAGGTAGCCGGCGAGTGCGGCGAGCGGCAGGAAAAACAGTACGCCAACCGCGGTTTTGCGGCTAGTTCCGGGGGCCGCGGCGGGGGCGGTTTCCCCGTGATCCACTTCATCGATCAGGCGGCGCTGCAGTTCGCCGCGGGCGATCTCGAAATCCGCGGCGGCCAGTGTGCCGGCCGCCTGATCGCGTTCGAGTTCGGCCAGTTGGTCGCGAAAGATGGCGAGGTTGGCCGCCTTGCGGTCGGCGCTGGTGATCCGGCTGCGGGCACCGAACCACAGGGGCGGCAGGATGATGACCGCGACGGTGACGATGAGCAGGATGGCAAAGAGGGCAAACTGGAGATTCATTTCGGATCGGTTTCCTTGAGCAGTTCCGTGGCCCGGCGAGACTCCTCGGTGCTCAGCGGACGTTCGGCGGCGACAATGGCGTCGTTGCGCCGGCGCAGATAGCGGATCAGTGCGATCAGCCCGATCACGAACAGGACCAGCGGTCCGCCCCAGAGGAGCAGCGTGTTGGCCTGGACCGGCGGCCGGTAGAGTACGAAATCGCCATAGCGGGCGACCAGGAACTCGACGATCTGTGCATCCGATTTGCCTTCGTGGATCATGCCGCGGATTTCGCGACGCAGATCGACGGCCAGTTCGGCGTTCGAGTCGGCCAGTGTTTCGTTCTGGCAGACCAGGCAGCGCAGTTCCTTGGACAATGCCTGCAGGCGTTTTTCAGCCACCGGATCGGCCGCGACGGCGGCTTCGCCGGCCGACGAGGCGAAAGCTGCGGTCGACGCGACGAACAGCGCAAAAAGCAGGACGAAGCGCTTCATTTCGACAACTCCCCGACCAGCGGCAGGATCTTGCCGGACAGCACGTCCGGCGAAATCGGGCCGGTGTGCTTCAGGCGGATCACGCCGGTCTTGTCGATCACGTAGGTCTCCGGCACGCCGTAGACGCCGTAATCGATGCCGACCCGGCCGTCGATGTCCATCGCAGTCAGCGTGTAGGGGTTGCCGTGGTCGTTCAGCCAGGCTTCGGCGCGCCGGCTGGCGAGCGGAACCTCCTGCTCGGCCGGGATGCGGCGCATGTCGATTTCGCCGTCACCGCGGACTTCCTTGTAGTTCAGGCCGATCACCGGCACGATCTGCTGCCTGGCCAGTTCGACCAGTACCGGGTGTTCCTGGCGACAGGAAACGCACCACGACGCCCAGACGTTGAGCAGCCAGACCTTGCCCTTCATGTCGGCCGGACTCAGCGTCTGCCCGGGTTGGCCGAGCACGGCCAGCTTGAAGTCGGGGGCGGGCTTGCCGACCAGCGGCGACGGCACCTCGCGCGGATTCAGGTTGAGTCCGACGGCGAGCAGCACGACGAGCGCAGCGAAGGCGCCCAGGATCCAGTAGTAACGATTCATGACTTGGCCTCGACGGCGGTTTGCGGCTTGCCGGCGCGGCCGCTGCGGTAACGTCGGTCGGACATCGCCAGCAGGCCGCCGAGCGCCATCACGACGCAGCCGCCCCAGATCCAGTCGACGAAGGGTTTGTAATAGACGCGGACGGCCCATTCGGCTTCCGGCTTGTCCGGATCGATGGGTTCGCCGAGCGATACATAAACGTCACGCAGGAAGCCGGTATCGATCGCCGCTTCGGTCATCGGCATCGACGACGAGAAATAGTTGCGCTTTTCCGGGTCGAGCTTGCGCACCAGCCGGTCGCCGACGAACAGATCGAAATCGCCCTGCGCCGCCTGATAGTTCGGGCCCTGCACGGCGCGCACGCCATTGAACAGGAAACGGTAACCGGCCACCTCGACCGTTTCGCCGGGCGCCATCTTGACGTCCTTCTCCTCTTCGAAACTGGAGACCATGGTGACCCCGACGACGAAGATCGCAACGCCGATGTGGGCGACGTGCATGCCGAGAAAGCTGCCGGGCTGCGCAAACAGCGAGGCGAGCAGGCTGCGTCCCTGGCGGGTGGCGCTGGCACGCTGGAACAGGTGGATCAATCCGCTGAGTGCGATCCACGCGGCGAGCAGCAGGCCGAGTGCGGTCAACGTCTTCCACTGGCCATAAATCAGCGGCAGTGCGATGCCGACCAGCGCAGCGGCGGCAAAGGCCCAACGCAGCAGACGAAGGGCTTCGGAGAAGCTGGCCTGTTTCCAGCGGGCGAAAGGGCCGAGGCCGACCAGGAACAGGATGGGGACGACCAGCGGCACGAAGACGGCGTCGAAGTACGGCGGACCGACCGAAATCTTGCCGGCGCCCAGCGCGTCGATGAGCAGCGGGTAGAGGGTGCCGAGCAGCACGGTGGCGCAGGCCACGACCAGCAGTACGTTGTTGGTGAGCAGCAGCGATTCGCGAGAGATCAGTCCGAAACGTCCGCCGAGGCCGACAGTGGGCGCCCGCCAGGCAAACAGTGCCAGCGAGGCGCCGATCACCACGACCAGGAAGGCCAGGATGAAAATGCCGCGGGTCGGGTCGGTGGCGAAGGCATGCACCGAGGTCAGGACGCCGGAGCGGACCAGGAAGGTGCCGAGCAGCGACAGCGAGAACGCCGAGATCGCCAGCAACACCGTCCAGTTCTTGAAGCTGCCGCGCTTTTCGGTCACCGCCAGCGAGTGGATCAGCGCCGTGCCGACCAGCCAGGGCATGAACGAGGCGTTCTCGACCGGATCCCAGAACCACCAGCCGCCCCAGCCCAGTTCGTAGTAGGCCCACCAGGAGCCCATCGCGATGCCCAGCGTCAGGAAGATCCAGGCGATCGTCGTCCAGGGCCGCGACCAGCGGGCCCAGGCGGCGTCGAGCTTGCCCGAGAGCAGTGCGGCGACGGCGAAAGCATAGGCCACCGAAAAACCGACGTAGCCCATGTACAGCAGCGGCGGGTGAATGATCAGGCCGGGATCCTGCAGCAGCGGATTGAGGTCGCGTCCCTCGGCTGCGCCGGGCAGCAGGCGCTCGAAGGGATTGGAGGTAAACAGGATGAACAGCAGAAAGCCGAACGAGACCAGGCCGAGCGTGCCGAGGACGCGGGCCACCATTGCGTCGGGCAGGCGGCGCGAGAACAGCCGGACGGCAAAAGCCCACCAGCTGAGCATCAGCATCCACAGCAACAGGGAGCCTTCGTGGCCGCCCCAGACAGCAGACATCCGGTACTCCAGCGGCAGCAGGCTGTTCGAATGCTGAGCCACATAAACCACGGAAAAATCGTTGGCGACGAAAGCCCAGGTCAGGCAGGCGAACGACACGGTGACCAGCAGCGCAAGCGCCGATGCGGCCGGACGGGCGAAGGCAATCCACGCCGGGGTGTCGCGATGGGCGCCGATCAGCGGCAGGACGCCGAGCAGCAGCGCAACGACGGCGGAGAGGATCAGCGAGAAATGGCCAAGTTCGGGAATCATGCTCAATAGGTCTTCTTCGGTTGGGCGGTGGCGGCGGCTTCCTGCTCGGCCTGTTTCTGGACACCGCGGGCATGGGCGTCGTTCAGGGCCTTGGCGGCTTCCGGCGGCATGTAGTTTTCGTCGTGCTTGGCCAGGACTTCCTGGGCCTTGAAGGTGCCGTCCGGCTGCAATCGGCCCTGGGCGACGGCGCCCTTGCCCTCCTTGAAGAGGTCGGGAAGGATGCCGACGTAATCGACCGGGATGTCGTGTTCGGTGTCGGTGACGATGAAACGGATGGTCACGCCGTCGGCCTGGCGCTGGATGCTGCCTTCCTTGACCAGGCCGCCGATGCGGAACAACTGGTCCTTCGGATAATGGCCGGCAGCAACTTCGGTCGGCGACTTGAACAACGCGATATTGCTGTTCAGTGCGTTGAGCACCAGTCCGACGATGATGCCGAATACGGTGATGGCCCCGGCGATCAGGGCAAGTTTCTTGTGGCGGGATTTCATGCGTCGGTCGTCCTGGATTCAGCGCGAAGCTGGCGTTTCAATCGGGCGATGGTGGCCTTGCGGCGTCTGGCGACAAGCAGCGGCTCGCTTGCCATGATCAGCGCCGTGACGCCGAAGGAGCCCCAGACATAGAGGCCGTAACCGCCCATGGCGAGAAAGTCGGAAAAGCTGTTCCAGTAGATCATGGGCGGTCTCCGGCGAGTTCGGCCTTGACCCAGTCGGCGTTGCGTTCCCGCTCGAGGATCAGCGTCCGGACGCGGGCGAAGGCGACGGCGATCGAGTACATCCAGAACGACAGCGCGACCAGCAGCATGGCCCACAGCATGACCTCGGCCATCGACGACTTGGCCAGATTGACACTTGAGCCCTGGTGCAGGGTGTTCCACCATTTGACCGAAAAGTAGATGATCGGCACGTTGACCACGCCCACCAGCAGCAGCAGGCCACCGGCCTTGTCGCCGCGGCGCGGATCGTCGATGGCGGCGACCAGGGCCATGTAGCCGATGTACAGGAAGAGCAGGATCAGTTCGGAGGTCAGCCGGGCATCCCAGACCCACCAGGTGCCCCACATCGGCTTGCCCCACAGGGCCCCGGTCCACAGCGACAGGAAGGCCATCAGCGCGCCGGTCGGCGCCAGCGCCCGCGCCATCATGCCCGACAGCCGGGTGTTGAAGGCCAGGCCGATGGCCGCCCAGAAAGCCATCACCAGATAGATGAACATCGACATCCAGGAGGCCGGGACATGGATGAAGATGATCCGGTAACCCTCGCCCTGCTGGAAGTCGGTCGGCGCGACCAGCATGCCGATGTACAGCCCGATCAGGCCGAAGATCGCAGCCAGTGCGGCAAACCAGGGAATCAGGCGGCCGGCCAGCGGATAGAAGGTGGCCGGCGACGCGTAGTGGTAGAGGTTGAAGCGGTCTGTCATTCGAGGGCGATCTTCAGGGCCGCGGCCGACGCCCAGGGGGCGAAACCGATTGCGGCGATGGTCATGGCAGCGAGCAGGGAAAGGTGTCCTTCTCCCCCGAGTCCGGACACCGTCGCATCAACTGCGCCAGCGCCGAATATTAGCACCGGAATATAGAGCGGGAGAACCAGCAGGGACAAAAGCACGCCACCGCCGCGCAGGCCGAGGGTCAAGGCTGCGCCGATCGCGCCGATGCCGGACAGCGCCGGCGTGCCGAGCAGGATGGCGCCGGTCAGCACGAGCAGTGCATCGGCGGTCAGGTCGAACTGGATGCCGAGCACCGGCGCGATCAGCGCCAGCGGCAGGCCGGAGATCAGCCAGTGAGCGATCACTTTTCCGGTGACGACCAGTCCGAGCGGGTGGGGGGCCAGAGCCAGTTGTTCGAGTGTGCCGTCGCGATGGTCGTCGGCGAACAGGCGCGGCAGCGACAGCATGGTCGCCAGCAATGCGGCGACCCATAGCACGCCGGGCGCCAGCTTGCGCAGCAGGTCGACTTCGGGACCGATGCCGAGCGGAAACAGGCTGACCACGATGACGAAGAAGAACACGGCCGACGCGATATCGGCCGGGCGACGCAGTGCCAGACGCAGGTCGCGGGCGATGACGGCGAAGACGATGTTGTGCATGTTCGCGTCAGGCTCCGAGGCGCAGCTGGCGAACGCTGCCGGCGGGAATGTCCACCGGCTGGTGCGTCGTCATCACGGCCAGTCCGCCGCGTTGCAGGTGGGCGGAAATGATGCCGGCCAGCCAGTCGACCGCAGCAACGTCGAGTGCGACGAAGGGTTCGTCGAGAATCCACAGGGCGCGCCGGTCGACCACCAGGCGAGCCAGTGCGACCCGCCGTTTCTGGCCTTGCGACAGGTATTTGCAGGCCAGATCCTCGCGCCCGGCCAGACCGACCTGTTCCAGCGCGTCGAGCGCGGCGTCCTCGGACAGATCGCTCGCGGCGAGACGGGCGGCCGCGATCAGGTTTTCGAGCGGTGTCAGTTCTTCCTTGATCGCGTTGAGGTGACCGAGATAGCAGAGCTCGGCGCGAAATTCGTCGCCCAGTGCGCGGATCGGTTCGCCGCGCCAGCGGATTTCGCCGGCTTCCGGCGGCAGCAGGCCGATCAGCATGCGCAGCAGGCTGGTCTTGCCGGCACCGTTGCGGCCCTGCAGATAGAGCAGTTCGCCGGCTTCCAGCTTGAAGCCGAGGCCTGCGAACAGGCGGCGCTCGCCGCGCACGCATTCCAGATTGTCAGCTTCCAGCATCGAAAAACCAGGGAAAGGGGACCCGGCGCAAATTATGGACGCGCCAGTGTACCGGCAGATTGAGGCGGATCAAAACGGGCAGCAAAACGGGGGCCGAAGCCCCCGCATGAAGACGACCGGGCGGCGCTTACTTGGCAAACGGTGTCGGACGCGGCGTCTTGTCGGACGACGGCGGCAGGATCGGCAGCGTGAAGTTCGGCTGGTCGCCGGTCAGCGTCTTCAGGAAGGCGACGATCTTGGCGTTTTCGTCCTTGGTGAACTTCTTGCCGAGTTGCAGGCGTCCCATCGTGTCGACCGCTTCGGTCAGCGTGTTGGCGGCGCCATCGTGGAAATACGGATAGGTCATTTCAACGTTGCGCAAGGTCGGTACCTTGAAGTTGAAGCGGTCCGCATCCTTGCCGGTCACTGCCGAGCGTCCTTCGGCCGGGCTGTTGGCCTTGTACGGCTCGACCAGACCCATCTTCTGGAAGGAGTTGCCGCCGACGGCCTCGCCATTGTGGCAGGCGATGCAGCCGCTATCCTTGAACAGCTTGTAGCCGGCCAGTTCGTCGGCGGTCAGCGCGTCCTTCTTGCCCAGCAGCCACTGGTCGAAGCGCGAGTTCGGCGTGACCAGCGTCTTTTCGAATTCGGCGATGGCCAGCGTCACCTGCTCGATGTCGATCTTGTCCTTGCCGAAGACCTGCTTGAATTCGCGGACGTAGCCCGGAATCGACTCCAGTACGTTGATCGCCAGCGTGTGGGTGAAGGCCATTTCGCCCGGGTTGGCGATCGGACCGCCGGCCTGCGCCTTGAGGTCGGCGGCGCGGCCGTCCCAGAACTGGGCCAAGTTCAGGCTCGAGTTGAGCACGGTCGGCGCGTTGATCGGGCCTTGTTGCCATTTGTCGCCGATCGACGTCGGGATGTTGTCGGTGCCGCCCATCGACAGGTTGTGGCACGAGTTGCAGGAAATGAAGCCGGATTTCGACAGGCGCGGATCGAAATACAGTTTCTTGCCCAGTTCGACCAGGCCCAGGTTGATGTTGGCGGGCGGCTTGATCGGCTGGATCGGTTCGTCGTTGGCTAGGGCGCTGCCATGCATGGCAAAGCCGGCAAGCACGGCGATGGCGCCGGCGAGAATGGTGCGTTTCATCATTGTTCTCCCTCGTTGAAAAAGCTCGGTCCGGCCATTTTCCTCGGGGGGGTTGTGTTAACATTGATCCAAGTCAATGATTTTTATGGACTTTGTCTATAGCTGCTATAGTTATTCCCTATAGTTGCAAGGGCCATTAGAGCCCACCGTCACCGAGGAGAACCGCATGACCCTGACCGAACTGCGCTATATCGTCGCGCTGGCCCAGGAAGGTAATTTCAGTCGGGCGGCAGAGCGCTGCTCGGTCAGTCAGCCGACGCTGAGCGTCGCCATCGCCCGTCTCGAAGACGAACTCGGCGTGCAGTTGTTCGAGCGCGGCAAGGGCTTCGTCAGCCCCAGTGACGTCGGGCGTCAGGTGGTGCTGCAGGCACAGCATGCGCTGGACGAGGCAGAGAAGGTCCGGCAGATCGCGCAGCGCGGGCGCGACCAGCTCGAGGGGGTGCTGCGCCTGGGGATCATTCATACCATCGGCCCCTATCTGCTGCCGCAGCTGATTCATTCCCTGAAGGCGGTGGCACCCGGGATGCCGCTGGCGATCGAGGAAAACATGACGGCGAATCTCGCCGACATGCTGCGCGACAACGATCTCGACGTGGTCATTGTGGCCCTGCCCTTCGACCTGCCGGGGGTGCTGACCCGGCCGCTCTACGACGAGTCCTTCAAGGTCGTCGTGCCGCTCGGGCATCCCTGGGAAAACAAGGCGGCCATCGCGCCGGAGGATGTGGCGGGCGACGAGGTCCTGCTGCTGAAGGCCGGCAACTGTTTCCGGGACCAGGTGCTGGGCGCCTGTCCGCAGGTCAGCAGCCCGGAAACCGATATCCGGCTCGGTCATTCGATCGGTACGATCCGCTGCATGGTGGCCTCCGGCCTGGGCGTCTCGGTACTGCCCGAAGGGGCGCTGCAACATCCTTATTCGAACGATCTGATCCGCGTCCTGCCGTTCGTCGAGCCGGCGCCGTCGCGGCGCATCGCGCTGGCCTGGCGTTCCGGCTTTGTCCGGCCGAAGGCGATCGAAGCGCTGCTCGAAGCCGTGCGCCGGCTCGAGGTGCCGGCCTACCGCCTGCTGGTCTGAGCGCGACCGGCGAGCCGGAAAAATCCCGGTTTCCTGCGGTCGACCGTAGGTGGAAAGCAATTTTCCACTATGGAATCGATGTATTCGGTTTTGTGCCGCCAGCCCCGTGCTCAAGTATGCCGGTAACCGCCAAAGTCCATGAATTGACAGCATAAATACCGTATTCCGGAGGGTGGCACGCGCTTTGCGTTGATGCCCGGCAGAACCATACCAACGGGGGATACGGAAGTGACCGAAACATTTTATGAAGTGCTGCGTCGCCAGGGCATCACTCGGCGCAGCTTCCTGAAGTTCTGCAGTCTGACCGCCACGTCGCTGGGTCTCGGCAGTGCCGCTGCCCCGCGTATCGCCCATGCGCTGGAAAACAAGCCGCGCACGCCGGTGATCTGGCTGCATGGCCTGGAATGCACCTGTTGCTCCGAATCCTTCATCCGCTCGGCGCATCCGCTGACCAAGGATGTCGTGCTGTCGATGCTGTCGCTCGATTACGACGACACGCTGATGGCCGCTGCCGGCCATCAGGCCGAGGCGATCATCGAAGAGGTCAAGAAGAAGTACAAGGGCAATTACATCGTCGCCGTCGAGGGCAACCCGCCGCTCAACGAGGACGGCATGTTCTGCATCCACGGCGGTCGTCCCTTCGTCGAAGTGCTGAAGGAAACCTGCGCCGACGCCAAGGCCATCATCAGCTGGGGCGCCTGCGCTTCCTACGGTTGCGTGCAGGCGGCCAAGCCGAATCCGACGCGCGCCACGCCGGTGCACAAGGTCATTTCCGGCAAGCCGATCATCAACGTGCCGGGCTGCCCGCCGATCGCCGAGGTGATGACCGGTGTCGTTACCTACATGCTGACCTTCGACCGCATTCCCGAACTGGATCGCCAGGGGCGGCCGAAGATGTTCTACGGTCAACGCATCCACGACAAGTGTTATCGCCGCGGCCACTTCGATGCCGGCCAGTTCGCCGAAGCCTGGGATGACGAGGGTTCGCGCAAGGGCTACTGCTTGTACAAGATGGGCTGCAAGGGCCCGACCACGTATAACGCCTGTTCCTCGATGCGCTGGAACGGCGGCGTCAGCTGGCCGGTGCAGTCCGGCCACGGCTGTATCGGCTGTTCGGAAGACGGTTTCTGGGACAAGGGCAGCTTCTACGACCGCGTCACCGACATCAAGGCCTTCGGTGTCGAAGCCAACGCCGACACCATCGGCAAGGCCGCCGCCGGCACCGTCGGTGCCGCGATTGCCGCGCATGCTGCCGTCACCGCACTTGCCCGCGCCCGTCAGAAGGCCGGTGAGTCCACGAGCGAAAAACAGGGGGAAAACTGAGATGGGCGTCTACGAAACCCAGGGCTTCAAGCTCGATAACACCGGCAAGCGCGTCGTCGTCGACCCGGTTTGCCGCATCGAGGGCCACATGCGCGTCGAGGTCAACCTCGACAGCAACAACGTGATCCGCAACGCCGTGTCCACCGGCACCATGTGGCGCGGTCTCGAAGTCATCCTCAAGGGCCGCGATCCGCGCGATGCCTGGGCCTTCGTCGAGCGCATCTGCGGCGTGTGCACCGGCACCCATGCGCTGACCTCGGTGCGCGCGGTCGAGGACGCGTTGTCGATCAGAATCCCCGACAACGCCAACATCATCCGCAACCTGATGCAGCTGAATCTCTACATTCACGACCATCTGGTGCATTTCTACCACCTGCACGCACTCGACTGGGTCGATGTCGTGTCGGCGCTGAAGGCCGATCCGAAGGCGACCTCGACGCTGGCGCAGAGCATCTCCAGCTGGCCGCTGTCGTCGCCGGGCTACTTCCGCGACATCCAGAACCGCCTGAAGAAGTTCGTTGAATCCGGCCAGCTCGGCCCGTTCATGAACGGCTACTGGGGCAACCCGGCCTACAAGCTGCCGCCGGAAGCCAACCTGATGGCCGTCGCGCACTACCTCGAAGCCCTCGATTTCCAGAAGGAAATCGTCAAGGTGCACACCATCTTCGGCGGCAAGAACCCGCACCCGAACTGGCTGGTCGGCGGCGTGCCCTGCGCCATCAACCTCGAGGGCACGGGCGCGGTCGGCGCCATCAACATGGAGCGCCTGAACCTGGTCAAGAGCATCATCGACCGCTGCACCGAGTTCGTCGAGCAGGTCTACATTCCCGATCTGCTCGCCATCGGTTCCTTCTACAAGGGCTGGCTGTACGGCGGCGGCATTTCGTCGAAGAACCTGCTCTCCTACGGCGACATCCCGAACATCGCCAACGACTATTCGACCAACAGCCTGCTGTTGCCGCGCGGCGCGATCATCGACGGCAAGCTCGACGAGATCCACCCGGTCGACCTGCGTGACCCGGAACAGGTCCAGGAATTCGTCGCCCACTCCTGGTACAAGTATCCGGACGAGAGCAAGGGCCTGCATCCCTTCGACGGCGTCACCGAACCGAATTTCGTGCTCGGTCCGAACACCAAGGGCAGCAAGACCAACATCCAGGAACTCGACGAGGGGGCCAAGTACTCGTGGATCAAGGCGCCGCGCTGGCGCGGCCACGCCATGGAAGTCGGCCCGCTGGCCCGGATGGTGATGGGCTACCTGCAGCCGAAGCAGTTCCCGGAAATCCACGGTCTGGTCGAAGGTGCGTTGAAGAAGCTCGACGTGCCGGTCACCGCACTGTTTTCGACGCTTGGCCGGACCGCCGCGCGCGGCCTGGAAACGGCGTACTGCGTCAAGCTGCAGAGCGAGCAGTTCGACAAGCTGATGACCAACCTGAAGAACGGCGATCTCAACACCGCCAACATCGAGAAGTGGGAACCGGCGACCTGGCCGAAGGAGGCCCGGGGCGTCGGCTTCACCGAGGCGCCGCGCGGCGCACTCGGCCACTGGGTGACGATCAAGGACACCAAGATCGACAACTACCAGTGCGTCGTGCCGACCACCTGGAACGGCGGTCCGCGCGACCACAAGGGCCAGATCGGCGCGTTTGAAGCGTCGCTGATGGACACCCCGGTGGCCAAGGCCGACGAGCCGCTGGAAATCCTGCGCACGCTGCATTCCTTCGATCCCTGCCTGGCCTGCTCGACGCACGTGATGAGCCCGGACGGTCAGGAAATGACGTCGGTCAAGGTCCGCTGAGCGGTCCGGAAAGGAGGCTGAAATGCTTTCACAACAGGACATGCTGGAGGCCGAGCGGCACGGTCGGCAGGTACGTTCGATCTACGTCTACGAGGCGCCGGTTCGCCTCTGGCACTGGATCAACGCGCTGGCCATGGTGGTGCTGGCGGTGACCGGCTACTTCATCGGCAAGCCCCTGCCGACGGTGCCCGGCGAGGCGGCGGAGAATTTCCTGATGGGCTACATCCGTTTCGCCCATTTTGCCGCCGCCTACATCTTCGCCGTCGGTCTGCTCGGACGCATCTACTGGGCCGCGGTCGGCAACCACCACGCCAAGCAGATCTTCAAGCTGCCGATCTTCAATCGCCACTGGTGGGCGGAAGTCTTCTTCGAACTACGCTGGTACCTTTTCCTGGAAAAGACGCCGAAGAAATACGTCGGCCACAATCCGATGGCGCAGCTGATGATGTTCTTCTTCTTCACGGTGCTGTCGGTCGGCATGGTGTTTACCGGCTTTGCGCTGTACAGCGAGGGCGCCGGTCTCGGCCATTGGAGCGATCTGCTGTTCGGCTGGGTGATTCCGGCGCTCGGCGGTTCCATGCAGGTGCACAACCTGCACCGGCTGGGCATGTGGATCATGATGACCTTCGCCGTTGTGCACATCTACGCGGCCGTCCGCGAGGACATCATGAGCCGGCAGTCGCTGATCTCGACGATGATCAGCGGCTGGCGGATGTTCAAGGACTGATGGCGATGCCTGCCGCAGCGCGGCCTGGCCATCGGTAAAGTTTAGGCGTCTTACCTTGCGTTTGCCCCGTGCTGCGGTCCACGCGGCCGGGGCGTCTTTTTCGAAGGCACGACAATGAACTCAAAACGCGTCCTGGTACTCGGCATCGGCAATCTGCTGTGGGCCGACGAAGGTTTCGGCGTGCGTTGCGTCGAGGCGCTCAACGCCGGCTGGCAGTTTCCGCCGCAGGTGCGGCTGATGGATGGCGGCACGCAGGGGCTTTACCTGCTGCCTTACGTGCAGGAGGCCGATGCCCTGCTGGTGTTCGATGCGGTCGATTACGGCGATACGCCGGGCGACCTGCGCGAAGTGCTCGGCGAGCAGGTGCCGCGCTTCATGGGCGCCAAGAAGATGAGCCTGCACCAGACCGGTTTCCAGGAAGTGCTGATGGCCGCCGAACTGACCGGCAAGCTGCCGGCCGAACTGGTGCTGATCGGCGTTCAGCCGGAAGAGCTCGAAGACTATGGCGGCAGCCTGCGCGACGTGGTCAAGGCGCAACTGGCGCCGGCGCTGCAACTGGCGCTGAACTGGCTCGAACGCTGGGGAGCGCCCGGTGTGCCGCGCGACGGCCGCCTTGCCGGCGCCGAACCGATCACCGATGCGGCACTGGCCATCGACGTCTACGAAGGCGAACGGCCGTCGGCCGAACAGGCCTATCGCCTGGGCGATGCCCGCTTCCTGAACCTGGAGTCGACCTGATGTGCCTCGGCATTCCCGTCCAGGTCATCGACTGCGGCGAGCACTTCGCCCGCTGCCGGAGCCGGGTCGGCGAAGTCGTCATCGACATCCGGCTGGTCGGCGCCCAGCCGCCGGGTGCCTGGCTGCTGTGCTTCCTCGATGCCGCGCGCGAAGTGATCGATGCCGAACGCGCCGCGGCGATCGGTGCGGCACTCGACGCCCTGGCTGCGGTCGACAGCGGTGAAAGCGATCTTTCCGCCTTTTTCGCCGATCTTGACCGCGAACCCCAACTTCCCGAATTCCTCAGGACGAAAACCGCATGAGCCTCGAACTGAAAGCCGGCCCGACCTCGCTCGAACGCCTGGAAACGGCCATCGCCCGGATGACGCAAAAACACGGATTCGAGCGGGTCGACCGCAGCGACGCGGCATTTCCCGCCGGGCTGTGCGCGCTGCTGCTGACCGACGATCCGCAACGCAACCTGGAAGTACTCGATGCCTGCGTGATCCTGCCCGAAGCCCTCAAGGCGCTGGGCGACGGCATTGCCCGCCGGGTCGCCGGACCGGACGTCGCACCGGCGCTGATGCAGGCTTACGGCGTGGCGCGTGCCCCGGCCGTCGTCTTCCTGCGCGATGGCAGCTTCCAGGGAGTCTTGCCCGGCATCCGCGACTGGGCCGAATACCGAACCGAAGTCGAACGCCTGCTTGCCGGGCCGGCCCAACCCCGGCCGATCGCCATTCCGGTGGTCGCCGCCAGCACCCCAGGAGCCTGTGCATGAACTACGCTTCGCTGCCCCCCTTCCCGATCCCCGTCGTCGCCATGGGCCCCGGCTCGCAAGGCGAGGAAGCGCCGGATTACCTGCCGATGCCGCAGGGCATGCAGACCTTTGCTGCGCCGCGTCTGCCGGAGGATGCCACGCCGGAAAGCCTGGCCGCTGCCGCCGACCTGCTGGCAGCCTTCGTCGATGCCGCCGAAAGCGCCGGCCTGCGCGGCGATGCCGGCCTCGACCTGGCGCCACTGACGCCGGCCGTGCGCGATGTGCTCAACCAGTCGCTGGGTTTCGGCGAAGTCAGCGCATTCACGGTCGCACCGGCCCACTGGCGCGTGCAGGAAACCGCCTTCGCCGGCATCTGGCGCGTGCTGCAGCTGGCCGACGACGGCGCCATGATCTCCGACCGGTTGTGCACCGGCGAGATTCCGGCGGTGCTGCCCGAGGCCATGCGGCAGACCGCCAGTGCGACGCTGCCGGCGCCCGATTACCCGGCCGCCTGCATGAACGCCCAGGCGCTGGTCGAGGAAATCCGCCTGCAGGCGACGGCCTGGCAGCCCGGCCAGCCGGCGCACGTGATCAACCTGAGCCTGCTGCCGGTCAGCGACGCCGACCTCGACACGCTGTACGGCTGGCTCGGCCACCGCGAGGTGTCGATCCTGTCGCGCGGTTACGGCAATTGCCGGATCACCAGCACGCGCCTGCGCAATGTCTGGTGGGTCCAGTACTTCAACAGCATGGACGCGCTGATCCTCAATTCCATCGAGGCGGTCGGCATGCCCGACGTGGCGCTGGCGGCCGACGAGGATTTCGCCGATTCGATCGAGCGTCTGCGCGAATACGTCGCGCTGCTCGGCGAACCGGCATGACCGGCGAAGCGCGTTTCGAGGGCGCCGGCCGTGGCGCGGCCGCCGACGAAGCGCTGGAATGCGGCATCTGCTGGTGGGTTTACGACCCGGCCGAGGGCGACGACGTGCGCGGCATTCCGCCCGGCGTGCCGTTTGCCGCGCTGCCCGACGACTGGTGCTGTCCGGGCTGCGATGCGCCGAAGCACAAGTTCATGCGGATGGGCGCGTGAAAATCTGGCACGACGACCCGTCGACCGCGCTGCAAGATGTCTTTGGCGACATCGCGGCGACTCGCATGGCCGATCTGCCGATCGTCAACCGGGCGCTGTCGGTCGAAGCCATCGGCTTCCGCCGCTACAGCGACCGGCACTGGATCGGCGCGCTGGTCACGCCGTGGGCGATCAATCTGCTGCGCTTGCCGGGGGCGACTGCCGGCTGGCCGGCGGCGAGCGGTGGGGCGGGCGTGGACTGGCGCTTTCCGTCCGGCGACTACAGCTTCCTGGTCGCCGAGGAAGCCCGGCTCGGCGTCTATCACCTGTGCTCGCTGTTTTCGCCGGTGCCAGAGTTCGACACACACGAAGCGGCGCGTCTGACCGCCCTGGCGGCGGTCGAGGGGCTGCTCGCGGCACCGGTCGACGTCCCGTCGCCGCCGGCGACCGGCAGCCGACGCGCCTTCCTCGGGCTGCGCGGATGATCGGCCCGGGCCAATTGACCGTGCGTGCCGGCTGGCTGGCCGGCGCGCTGCAGGAAATCAGCGTCCATCTCGAACGGCCGCCGGCCGCCCGCCTGTTCATCGGCCAGACGCCCGGCGTGGTGGTCAAGACGGTGCCTTACCTGTACGCGCTGTGCGGCGAGGCACAACGCGCCGTCGCCGCTCGCGCGCTGGCCGTTGCCGCCGGCGAGCCGGCACGGGCGGCGGACGATCGCCCGTTGTGGATCGAATGCCTGCACGAACATCTCTGGCGCTTGCTGCTCGACTGGCCGGCGGCGATCGGCGAAGCACCGGAGCGCGAGGTGTTCGCCGCCTGGCGCAACCAGCGGCACGGCGACCGCCTGATCCAGGAAACGCGTTACCTGATCGACAACGTCCTGCAGCCGATGAGCGAAAAATGCCTGGCCGCGCTGGTCGACCGCGACACGCCGGCCGCAACCGCGCCGCGCCTCGATCCGGCCGGCTGGCTGGCGGGCTGGCGATCCGGCGTGCTGCCGCTCCCGGTTCGCCCGCTGTCCCTGGCCGCGGCCTACCGGGCGCGCCTGGCCGAGGTGGCGACGGCCTTCGCGGCGCTGCTCGCCGAGCATCCCTACCCGCTGGCGGCGGCTGGCGGCGATGGCTGGGGCGTGGCCCAGGCCCCGACGGCGCGCGGCGTGCTGACCCACGGCGTCCGGCTGGCGGACGGCCGGGTCGCCGACTATCGCGTCTGGGCGCCGACCGATGCTTACTTTGCCGACGCTGCTGCGCTATCCTCGCTGCTGGCCGACGTCGCCTGCCCGACCCGGGACATGGCCGCGTACCGGCTGACGCAGGCGGTGCTGGCGCTCGATCCCTGCGTTCCTCACGTCGTGGAGTTGCAGGATGCATGAAATGTCGCTCGCCGAAGGTGTCATCCAGCTGGTCGAGGAGACGGCGCGGCGCGAAGGCGCCCGTCGGGTCAAGCTGGTGGTGCTCGAAATCGGCCGGCTGTCGGCGGTCGAGCCGGAAGCGATGCGCTTCTGCTTCGATGCGGTGACGCGCGGCGGCATTGCCGACGGCGCCGCACTGGACATCGTCGAGGTCGAAGGCAGCGGCTGGTGTCTGCCCTGCGCCCAGACGGTGGCGATCGCCGAACGCTATGGCAGCTGCCCGCGCTGCGGCAGCCATCAGGTGCAGCCGACCGGCGGCACCGAGATGCGGGTCAGGGAAATCGAAATCGAATAAAGGAGACGGGACATGTGTACGGTTTGCGGTTGCGGTGCCGGGGAAACCCGGATCGAGGGGGAGGCGCACGAACACACCCACGTGCATGAGGACGGCACGGTGCATGCGCACCACCACGGCCACGCCCACGAGCATGACCACGGCCATGACGGCGCCGCGCTGGCCGGCGCGCACGCCCACCCGCACACGCATGCCGACGGCAGCGTGCACGCCCACGAACACGTCCACCACGGCGACCACGCGCACGGCCACGACGAGACGACGCATCACCACCACGGCGAGCACGAGCACCATCATCACCACGACCCCGCCGCCGGCGATCTCGATTTCGGCGCCGGTCCGGCCCGCGCCCATGTGCCGGGCATGAGCCAGGCGCGCATGGTGCAGATCGAGCAGGACATCCTGAGCAAGAACGACGGCTATGCCGCGCAGAACCGCAGCTGGTTCGACGAACGCGGCATCTTCGCGCTGAACCTGGTGTCCAGCCCCGGCTCGGGCAAGACGACACTGCTGGTGAAGACCATCGAACGGCTCAAGGCGCAGTTTGCGATCAGCGTCGTCGAAGGCGACCAGGAAACCGCCAACGACGCCGAACGCATCCGCGCCACCGGCGTGCCGGCGCTGCAGATCAACACCGGCAAGGGCTGTCACCTCGACGCGCACATGGTCGGCCACGCGATGCAACGCTTGCGCCCGGCCGACGGTTCGCTGTTCCTGATCGAGAACGTCGGCAATCTCGTCTGCCCGGCTGCCTTCGATCTCGGCGAACACCACAAGGTGGCGATCCTGTCGGTCACCGAGGGCGAGGACAAGCCGCTCAAGTACCCGGACATGTTCGCCGCTGCAGACGTGCTGCTGCTCAACAAGTGCGACCTGCTGCCCTACCTCGATTTCGACGCCGACCTGGCCGAAGCCAACGCCCGCCGGGTCAATCCCGACCTGACCGTGTTCCGCGTCTCGGCGACCAGCGGCGACGGCCTCAGCGCCTGGCTGGACTGGATCGCCGGCGGACTGGCGGCGCAGGGCAGCAAGCGCGCCGACAGCGTCGATGCGTTGAAGGCGCGCATCGCGGCACTGGAGCAACAACTGGCCGGTCGCTGAACGGCGATGCACGGCGTCCGGCTCCGCGTGTGCGGCCTGGTGCAGGGGGTCGGCTTTCGTCCCTACGTCTGGCGGCTGGCCGGCGAGCTCGGGCTGGCCGGCTGGGTGCGCAACGATGGCGGCGGCGTGACGATTGCGGTCGACGGCCCCAACACGCCGGAATTCCTCCGTCGCCTGCCGCTGGAAAAGCCGCCGCTGGCGCGCATCGACAGCATCGAACAACAGCCTTGTGCGGTCGACGCCGCATCGTTCGACATTCTCGACAGCGTCGACGGCGACGTTGCCACGGCCATCGGCCCGGACGCCGCGATCTGCCCGGACTGCATCGCTGAACTCTGCGATCCGGCCGACCGCCGCTGGCGCCATCCCTTCATCACCTGCACGCATTGCGGGCCGCGCTTCACGGTCAGTGCCGGCATTCCCTACGACCGGGCGCGCACCAGCCTGGCCGCTTTCCCGCTGTGTCCGGACTGCGCCGGCGAATACGCCAGCCCGGCCGACCGCCGCTTCCACGCCGAAACCACCTGTTGTCCGGCCTGCGGGCCGACGCTGCGCCTGCTCGACGAAAATGGCCGCGACCTTGCGGTCGACGGCGGCCAGCGGCAAAAAATCGCCGGCGATGGCGCCGACCCGATCGCCACAACCCTGGCCCTGCTGCGGGCCGGCCGCATCGTCGCGATCAAGGGCCTGGGCGGTTTTCATCTCGCCTGCGATGCGCGCAACGCCGCGGCCGTCGACCGCCTGCGCCAGCGCAAGCAGCGCGAAGCCAAGCCGTTCGCGGTGATGGGCCTGAACGCGGCTTCCTTCGCCGGGCTGGCGCAGCTCGGTGCTGCCGAGCAGGCCTTGCTCGATACGCCGGCGGCGCCGATCGTGCTGTGCCGCAAGGGCGACACGGAACTGCCGGGGGTCGCGCCCGGTCTGGCCTGGCTCGGCGCGATGCGGCCGGCGACGCCGCTGCACCTGCTGCTCTGGCACGAAGCGGCCGGCCGGCCGGCCGGTACCGCCTGGCTGGCCAAGGCGCAGCCGCTGCTGCTGGTGATGACCAGCGCCAACCCGCACGGCGAGCCGCTGGTCGCCGACGACGCCGACGCCCGGCAACGCCTGTCCGGCATTGCCGATGCCTTCCTGACGCACGACCGCGCCATCGTCGTGCGCTGCGACGATTCGGTCGTCCGGCCGGCGAATGCTGCGGTCGACGCCGCGGATGCGCCATTTTTCATCCGCCGCGCGCGCGGCTACGTGCCGCTGCCGATCCCGCTCGCCAAAGGCGGGCCGACGGTACTGGCGCTGGGCGGCTACCTGAAGAACACGGTCTGCGTGCTGCGCGGCCGCGAGGCTTTCCTGTCGCAGCACGTCGGCGGGCTGGACAACGCCGCGGCGATCCGTTTCCAGGAAGAAACGGTGGCCCATCTGCTGGCCATTCTCGACGTCCGTCCCGACCTGATCGCGCACGACCGGCATCCGGATTTTCCCTCGACGCAACTGGCGCTGCGGCTGGCCGCCGAGTGGCAGGTGCCGGCGCTGGCGGTTGGTCATCATCATGCGCATCTGGCGGCGATCTGTGCCGAACATGCGCTCAAAACGCCGCTGATCGGGCTGGCGCTCGACGGCGTCGGGCTGGGCGACGACGACGGCGCCTGGGGTGGCGAACTGCTCCGTCTGGACGGCGCCGGCTGTGTCCGCCTCGGTCATCTGCAGGAACTGCCGCTGCCCGGCGGCGACCGTGCGGCGCGCGAACCGTGGCGGATGGCGATCGCAGCGCTGCACGCGGCCGGCGAGGGACACCGCATCGGCGGCTGGCTGGCGCGGACCTGGCCGGCGCGCGAGGCCGGGCCGCTGCTCACCCTGCTAGCCCGCCGCCTGCGCTGCCCGCCGACCTCCAGTCTCGGTCGCTGGTTCGATGCGGCGGCCGGCGTGCTCGGTGTCTGCGACGTCGCCGCTTACGAAGGCGATGCGGCGATGCGGCTGGAAAGCCTGGCGCTGGCGCATGGCCCGGTCGCGCCGCTGGCCGGCGGCTGGCGGCTGAGCGGCGACGGCGCGCAGCTCGAACTGGCACCGCTGATCGCCGCGCTGCTTGACGTCGACGATGCGGCGGCCGGCGCCGCGCTGTTCCATGCAACGCTCGCCGACGGGCTGGCAAAATGGCTGAAACTTGCGGTCGACCGCAGCGATGTGCGGGAAATCGCCGTCGGGGGCGGTTGTGCGATGAATGCGGTACTGATGGCCGCGCTGCGCGACGCGCTGGCCGGTGCCGGCCTGACGCTGCGCGAGGCGCGGCAGGCGCCGCCCAACGACGGCGGTCTGGCGCTCGGCCAGGCCTGGGTGGCGCGACGATATTTCAAGGAGACGAAGCATGTGTCTGGCAATTCCGGCGCAGGTGGTTGAACTGCGCGAAGGCGACAACGCGGTGGTCGATCTGGCCGGCGTGCGCAAGGAGATTTCGCTGTCGCTGGTCGAGGACGTGGCGGTCGGCGACTACGTGATCGTTCATGTCGGCTACGCGCTGAACAAGATCGATCCCGACGAGGCCGAGAAGACGCTCAGGCTGTTTGCCGAAATTGGCGAACTGCGCGGGCAACTGCCGGACGACGGCGATCCGACCCGGCACTGACATGAAATACATCAGCGAATTCCGCGACGGCGACCTGGCGCAGAAGATTGCCGCCGGTATCCGGGGCGAAGCCGATCCCGCCCGCCGCTACCATTTCATGGAGTTCTGCGGCGGCCACACGCATGCCATCTCGCGTTACGGCATCGTCGACCTGCTGCCGGACAACGTGCGCATGATCCACGGTCCGGGCTGCCCGGTCTGCGTGCTGCCGATCGGCCGCGTCGATCAGGCGATCCGGCTGGCGCTGGACGCCGGCGTCACGCTCTGCACCTACGGCGACTGCCTGCGCGTGCCGGCCTCCGACGGCTTGTCGCTGCTCAAGGCCAAGGCGCGCGGCGGCGACGTGCGCATGGTCTATTCGTGCATGGATGCGGTGACGCTGGCGCAGAAACACCCCGAGCGGCAGGTCGTCTTCTTTGCCATCGGCTTCGAGACGACGACGCCGCCGACGGCGGTGGCGATCCGCCAGGCCGCCGCGCTCGGCCTGAAGAACTTCTCGGTCCTGTGCTGCCACGTGCTGACCCCGGCGGCGATCGTCGGCATCCTCGAATCGCCGGAAGCCCGCGCCGGCCAGATCGTGCTCGACGGCATGGTCGGCCCGGCCCACGTATCGACGATCATCGGCAGCCAGCCCTACGCCTTCGTGCCCGAACGCTACGGCAAACCGGTGGTGATCGCCGGCTTCGAACCGCTCGACGTGCTGCAGGCGATCCGCCTGCTGATCCGCCAGGTCAACGACGGCCGGGCCGAAATCGAAAACGAATTCACCCGCGCCGTGACGCCGGCCGGCAACCGCAAGGCGCAGGCGCTGGTCGCCGAGGTCTTCGAGCTGCGCCCCGAGTTCGAGTGGCGCGGCCTCGGCAGCCTGCCTGCCTCGGCGCTGCGCATTCGCGACACGTTCGCCGAATTTGACGCCGAAAAACGTTTTCCCGCCGACTATGCCTCGGTGCCCGACCACAAGGCCTGCGAATGCGGCGCCATCCTGCGCGGCGTCAAGCGGCCGCAGGAGTGCAAGATTTTCGGCACGGTATGCACGCCGGAAAACCCGGTGGGGTCGTGCATGGTCAGTTCGGAAGGCGCATGCGCGGCGCATTACACGTACGGGCGCTATCGCGATGTCTGACCTGCCGTTTTCTGCGTCAGCCGGCAATCCCGCCAGCGCTGCCGGTGCCGCCATGCCGCCCTCTGCCATCCCCGTTCAAGGCCCCCAGCCGAAATGACCCGAACCCGCAAACCCTACACTCGTCCCCTCGATCTCAAGCACGGCCAGGTCGATATGGCCCACGGTTCCGGCGGCCGCGCGATGGCGCAGCTGATCGACGAATTGTTCGCCCGCCATCTCGGCAACGAGTATCTCGGCCAGGGCGACGACGGCGCGGTGCTGCCCGCGCCGGGCGAGGGGCGGCTGGTGATGGCGACCGATGCCCACGTCGTCTCGCCGCTGTTCTTCCCCGGCGGCGACATCGGTTGCCTGTCGGTGCATGGCACGATCAACGATGTGGCGGTAATGGGGGCGAAGCCGCTGTATCTGGCGGCCGCGTTCATCCTCGAGGAGGGACTGCCGCTGGCCGATCTGGCGCGGGTGGTGCAGAGCATGGCCGCCGCTGCCGCTGCTGCCGGCGTGCCGGTGGTGACCGGCGATACCAAGGTGGTTGAACGCGGCAAGGGCGACGGCATCTTCATCGCCACCACCGGCGTCGGCGTCGTGCCGCCCGGGCGCGAGTTGTCGGGCCGGCGGGCGCGGCCGGGCGATGTCGTGCTGGTCTCGGGGACGCTGGGCGATCACGGCATGGCGATCATGGCCGAGCGCGAGAGTCTGGGTTTCGAGGGGGCCGACGGTCATTCGCCGATCCTCTCCGACAGCGCGGCGCTGCACGGGCTGATCGAGGCGATGCTGGCGAGCGGCGCGGCTATCCGTGTGCTGCGCGATCCGACGCGTGGCGGCCTGGCCACGACGCTGAACGAGATCGCGCGCCAGTCCGGCGTCGGCATCCTGCTGCAGGAGAAGTCCTTGCCGGTGAAGCCGGCAGTGCACGCGGCCTGCGAATTGCTCGGGCTCGATCCGCTGTATGTGGCGAACGAAGGGAAACTGGTGGCGATCTGCGCCGAAAATGACGCAGAAAAGCTGTTGACCGCAATGCGCGCCCATCCGCTCGGCCAGGCGGCGGCCATCGTCGGGACGGTACAGGCCGACGATCACCATTTCGTCCAGATGACCACCGCTTTCGGCGGCCTGCGCATCGTCGACTGGTTGAGCGGCGATCAGTTGCCGCGCATCTGCTGACGCGGCGATGTCCTGCTGTTCAGTGGCGTTCGGCGACCAGCAGGCTGCGCACGTCGCCGACTTCGAGCAGCACCAGTTCGCGGGCGTCGTCGAGATTGTCGGCGTTGATGATGTGGAACAGGTCGCGGCTGCCGTCCGGGTAGCGCACGGCGGCGATGTACTCGGGACGATGCTTGCGGGCGCGTTGCGCGGCGCGCGGCTGACGTTCGGCTACGGACATGGAATGGCCCCCCACTCGTTTTGTGCAATGCATCATAGACATCCGCAAGCGATTGAAAAATATAGCGAAAGTCATAGATTGTATTTTTTCGTCGCGGCTTCCCGGCAAAAGGCTTCGTGTCACTGGCTTCATGATCGGGGCATGACGGCAAAAAACCCGGATGACATGTCTGGTTTATTCAATGGGCACGCACTTTCGCCGAGGCGGCGATCGCTTTTTCCCGAGCCGGGCCGCGCAAGCTATCATTCCGCCAGTGCGTTTCGCCGCCGCCCTTCGCTCCCCGTTCGCCCCTGACTGGAATCCACCGGAATGACCCCGACCAGCCTGCGCCGTTTGCCTGCCGTCCTCGTCGTCGACGACGAACTGCGTTCGCAGGAAGCGCTGCGCCGGACGCTGGAGGAGGATTTCGAGGTGTTCTGCGCGTCCGGCGCCGACGAAGGCATGGAAATCCTCGACCGCGAGCAGTCGACCGCAGCGATCCGCGTCGTGCTCTGCGACCAGCGCATGCCGGGAACGACCGGCGTGCAGTTCCTGAAGGAAGTGCGCAGCCGCTGGCCGGACATCGTGCGCATCATCCTGTCCGGCTACACCGACGCCGAGGACATCATCGCCGGCGTCAACGAAGCCGGGATCTGGCAGTACCTGCTGAAACCCTGGCAGCCCGAGCAGTTGTTGCTGACGCTGCAGCGCGCCGCCGAGGTGTGGCGGTTGCAGCAGGAGAACCAGCGTCTGTCGCTCGACCTGCGCACTGCCGAGCCGGCCCTGCGGCGTCAGGTCGAGAAAAAGCAGGACAAGGCGCGGCGGCAGTTCGGCATCGATGCCTTCGTCCGCCATGCCGGCAGCCCGCTCGACGGGGTCTGCGAACTGATCGCCCGCGTCGCGCCCTACGACCTGTCGGTGATGGTCACCGGCGAATCGGGCACCGGCAAGGAAATGGTCGCCCGCGCCATCCATTACGAAAGCGCCCGTGCCGACAAGGCTTTCGTCACCGAGAACTGCGGCGCCCTGCCCGACACGCTGCTCGAATCCGAACTGTTCGGCTACAAGCGCGGTGCGTTCACCGGTGCCGTCGAAGATCGCGTCGGGCTGTTCCAGCAGGCCGACGGCGGCACCTTGTTCCTCGATGAAATCGGCGAAACCAGCCCGGCCTTCCAGGTCAAGCTGCTGCGCGTGCTGCAGGAAGGCGAGTTCCGGCCGCTCGGCAGCAACCGCGCGGTGACCGTCGATGTCCGGGTGATCGCGGCGACCAACCGCGACCTGGAGGCCGACGTGCGCAGCGGGCGCTTCCGCGAAGACCTGTATTACCGGCTGGCGACCATCGCGGTGCACGTGCCGCCGCTGCGCGAACGGCGCATGGACCTGCCCTTGCTGGCCGAAACCCTGCTCGCCAGCAGTGCGCAGGCCTTGGGCAAGACAGTGTCCGGTTTTGCCACGGAAACCCTGGCCGCGTTGGCGACCTACGACTGGCCGGGCAATGTGCGCGAGCTGCAGAATGAAATCCTGCGCATGGTTGCGCTGGGCGACGGGCCGTTGCTGCTGCCGGTGCTGCTCTCCGGACGTGTGCGCCAGCGGTCTTCCGGCGCGGCGGTGACGGCCACGCACTGGTCCGACGATCTGAGCGGCAATCTGAAAACGCGCATGGAAGCGCTCGAACGCGTCGTGCTCGAGGCGGCGATGCGCCGCCATCGCGGCAACAAGTCGCGGGCCGCGCAGGAGCTGGGCTTGTCGCGCGTCGGCCTGCGCGCCAAGCTGCAGCGTCACGGGATGGCCGGCGAATGAAGGTGCTCTGGCTGCAGAGCGGCGGCTGCGGCGGCTGCACGCAATCCCTGCTGTGCCACGAGCCGCGGCCGTTGTTCGACGAATTGCGCGACGCCGGCATCGAGTTCGTCTGGCATCCGGCACTGTCGCCGGAAAGCGGCGAGGAGGCGCTGGCCGTGCTCGAGGCTTGCGCCGACGGCAGCCGGGCCTTCGACGTGCTGTGCATCGAGGGCGCCATGTTGCGCGGGCCGAACGGCAGCGGTCGTTTCCACCGTCTGGCCGGCCGCCCGCTGACCGAGTGGGTGCGTCAATTGGCGGCCCGCGCCCGCCATGTTTTCGCCATCGGTTCGTGCACCGCCTGGGGCGGCTTTTCGGCGAACACGCCGGGCAATCCGCTGGAAGCCTGCGGCCTGCAGTACGACGTCGAGGAACCGGGGGGCTTGCTCGGTGCCGCCTTCCTGGCCGGCGATGGCTTGCCGGTGGTCAATCTGGCCGGTTGCCCGACGCATCCCGGATGGATCGTCGATACCCTGGAAAAACTGGCTTGCGACGGGTTGACCGCAGCCGACCTCGACGAATTCGGTCGGCCGCTGCTCTACGCCGAGCAACTGGTGCATCACGGCTGCCCGCGCAACGAGTTCTACGAATTCAAGGCCAGCGCCGAAAAGCATTCCGACCTCGGCTGCCTGATGGAAAACCTCGGCTGCAAGGGCACCCAGGCGCATGCCGACTGCAATACGCGACCCTGGAATGGCGCCGGCTCGTGCCTGAAGGGCGGCTATGCCTGCATCGCCTGCACCGAACCGGGTTTCGAAGCGCCCGGTCACGCCTTCCAGCAGACGCCGAAGCTGGCCGGCATTCCGATCGGCCTGCCGACCGACATGCCGAAGGCCTGGTTCGTCGCCCTGGCCGCGCTGTCCAAGTCGGCGACGCCGAAGCGGGTGCGCGACAACGCAGTCGAGGACCATACGGTGATCCGGCCGTCGGTGCGCAAGGGCGGCAAATGACGCGGATCGTGCTCGGACCGTTCAATCGCGTCGAAGGCGATCTCGAGGTTCAGCTCGAGGTGGCGGCCGGCCAGGTACAGTCGGCGCAGGTCAATTCGCCGCTGTTCCGCGGCTTCGAACCGTTGCTGATCGGCCGCGATCCGGCCGATGCGCTGGCCATCGTGCCGCGCATCTGCGGCATCTGCTCGGTCGCCCAGTCGGCCGCCGCCGCCGCCGCGCTGGCCGATCTGGCCGGCGTGACGCCGCCGCCGAACGGGCGGCTGGCCCTGCATCTGACGCAGGCGACCGAGAATCTGGCCGACCACCTGACCCATTTCTATCTGTTCTTCCTGCCCGATTTTTGCCGTCCGGCCTATGTCGACCGCAGCTGGCACGCCGATGTCGTCGCGCGTTTCGCCGCCCAGCGCGGCAGTTCGGTCGGTCCCTGGCTGCAGGCGCGGGCGCGTTTCTTCCACCTCGCCGGATTCCTGGCCGGCCGCTGGCCGCATACGCTGGCCATCCAGCCCGGCGGCAGCACCAAGGCGACAACAGCCGCCGAGCGCATCCGGCTGCTGGCGCTGCTGCGCGAATTCCGCAGCTTTCTGGAAAGCCGGGTGTTCGCCGACCGCCTCGAAAGTTTCGCCACGCTGGCCGATGCCGACGCCTTGTCAGCCTGGGCCGCCGACAATCCGGGCGATCTGGCGCTGTTCCTGCGGCTGGCCGGCGATCTGCGCCTGGAGCGGATCGGTGCCGGGGCCGAGCGCTTCCTGTCTTTCGGTGCCTACGGTCTGTTTCCGGCCGGGAGCTGCGGCGGCGATCTTGCGGTCGACCCGCTGGATACGGGAAAAATCGTCGAGGATGTCAGCCATGCGTGGCTGGCCGGTGATGCGCCGCTGGCGCCGGCGGTGGGCGAAACGCTTGTCGCCGCCGACAAGCCGGCGGCCTACACCTGGTGCAAGGCGCCGCGCTACGGTGGCGCGGTGGCGGAAACCGGGGCGCTGGCCCGGCAGTTGATCGACGGTCAGCCGCTATTGCGCGATCTGGTCGGACGGCACGGGGCCAGCGTCACCGCGCGCATCGTTGCCCGTCTGCTCGAAGTCGCCCGGCTGCTGCCGGCAATGGAAAGCTGGGCACAGGCGCTGCGTCCCGGCGAACCCTTCTGCCTGCCGGCCCCGCTGCCGGATACCGGCGCTGCGGTCGGTCTGGTCGAAGCGGCGCGCGGCAGCCTGGGACACTGGCTGAGCGTCAGGCGCGGACGCATCGAGCGTTACCAGATCATTGCCCCGACCACCTGGAATTTTTCGCCGCGCGACGCCACCGGCCGGCCCGGCGCGCTGGAGCAGGCGCTGGTCGGCCTGCCGGCCGGCGAAGGCGCGCTGCCGATCGTCCAGCATGTCGTGCGTTCCTTCGATCCGTGCATGGTATGTACGGTTCATTAGTCGTAAGCGGCTGATTTGTATGGGTGTGCGTCAAATTTGCGTCAAACGTGCAGCAAATGAAAAATGCAGTTTGCGTGTTTCGACTCCATCTGGTTGGCGATTTCAGTAAGGAAAAAGCCCGGTTGCCCGGGCTCTCAACGCTCGATTTCGTCAGTTGGCGATCTTTGGCCGGAACCATCCGTCCCGTTCGTCCAAGTAGAGATCGGTCATCTTTGCCGACTTGTGGCCAAGGAGGGCGTTGGCGAATTCCTTCCCGTATTTCTCGGTATAGAGCCGGGCCGACAACGAGCGAACTTCGTGCAGGGTCGGTGGGGTCTCACCGGTGATTCCGACCAGTTCGCGCAACCGGGCAAATTCCTGAGCTAGGCTCATGTCGCGTATTTTTCCGCCAACCTTGGCGCGCCCCGCCTGCTTGGTGTGGTGGATCAGGTAGCGACTGACCACGTTCTTCGTCCTGGCGATAGTCGCTTGCAGGCTGAGTCCCTCGATAGCAAGTTCCATCGGGATCGCCACCTTGTGGCCGATATCGTCGGTGCGCTTATTCTTCTGCTGGATGACGTTGAGACAGCCATCCTTGATGTCGGTGTACTTCATCTTCGCCAAATCGCTACGGCGCTGGGCTGTGAGAATGGCAAGTTCCAGGCAATGCACCATCCACTCCGGGCTTTCGGCCTTGGCCTTGGCATAGATCGCCATGAATTGGCCGAGCGAAAGCCGCTCGCGCTTGGTCTTTACGCGCTCGGTACGAGTGACCTCGACGGGGTTGCGATCGCACCAGCCGGCAGAGATCGCCTCACGAAAGATATCGAGCAACAGGGAGCGCATCGCTTGACCCATGCGGGCCTTGCCCTCATTTTCGTAGGCCTTCAGGAAGTCGGCGATGGTCCGCGTGCTGACTTCCTTCAGCAGGGTGTTCCCGATCTTGTCGGCAATGGTGTTGCATTTCTGCTTACGATCGTCGCGGGTCGATTTTGCGATCTTGTCGTCAGCGTAGCGCTTGTCGACGACTTCCTTGTACTGCTCCAGCCATTCGCCCAGGGTTTCAGGCTGGCCGACGATGCGATGCACCAGGCGAGGCTTCTCCAGGAGATCCAGGACAGCAAGGTTGGCCTCATGTGCCTCGGCGAAGGCCTTCTGTCGATTGCTGCCGAGACCGTAGCGCTTCCCTGTGACGGGGTGCCGCCAAACGTACCCGCCTCTGTTGGGATAGACGTTCAACGGGAGACCGGAATTGTTCCGGTTACGCGGCCTTGGCGCCATAGACCGCCTTCATTCGATCGAGGATGGAACCCGTATTTGCCGTCGTGTATTTTGCATCGGGCCGCACGTACCAGCACTTCCCATGCTGTTCGGCAGGCGGATACAAATGACCGTTCCTCGCCCAGCGGCGTAGTGTCCTCGGGTCAGGCGCATCATTGCCATACTGTGCGCGGGCCCAATTTTCGAGTTTGATCCAGCGAGGCATTTCTTTTCGTTCCAGAGCAGTGTGCTTGTTGTCCATGATGCCGAACTCACTGTTGAGCTTTTGAGATAACTACAAGAGGTGTCCGGGATTTTCGGTGACTTTCGGTACCGAGCGGAAGTCGGAAATGCAGCGAAAAACAGGGGGGTAGGCGGAGAAATGGACTTGCCTACCATGCGAATGCCGTTGTTTTGGCTTCGGCATCACAAATCGACTTCGCTTATAGATCAGATTGAAGGGATGGCTACTGGCTCAATGGTAGGTATCCGACGATTTTCCGACCTCCAATCGGAAATTTTGGTACGGTCGAAATTGCCGGGCTGTTGCCTATTGTCATTAGCGACCGTAGTTCGGCCGAAGCGGCCGTTGGCCGAACGTACTGACACGGGCAGCAAGCTGGCGCTAACCTTCCGTTCTGTCACTGTTGGCGTCGAACGGAAGCATTTCCATCCTGTGAACCCGTACTCCCGATGCTGAGCCGACCTTCAGGGATTTGGAACTCAGCCGTTCAAACGTGCTAGCTCAGGGGCGCGAAGCCGGTTTGACAGCCGAGCGTCGCTCTGAAGCTATGAGTTACTAGCCAGAGCATCAGCAAACCACGTTGGCGCAAGGATTCGTTGTAGGCAGATCAATTAGTGGTGCGGTACTTCGGCTTCGGCGGCTTGCTCATTCTGCAAGCCTATTGGCTAGAAGCTGGCTGACCGGTGATTTGTGCAAAAAAGCCACACATGATGAATTTTTTCCTTGAGACACCTTACTGGCATAGATAATTCCCATATCATTATTGTGGGAGCGGCACTAACTGTAGCAATTCTGTGATGTGTGCATTTCGCTGACTAAACAGTAAAACTCTCTGGCGCAAATTAGTTTCTGTAGGCACCTGATGAAGTGCCGCTAAGTCAGACGTGCACACAGCGTAAGTGCTCCACGCTCAATAATTTGTACCAAAATCACTGAATCCAATCGGGGTAGATATGGAGCTACAAATGTTTCAAGCAGTGCTGGGCTGGGAGCCACAGCACATCAACAAACTTACTACTGCTCTGAAAAAAAATCAGTTCTTCAGTGGTGTTGACTGGTCCCGCGATCCTGACCAGTTCCATGCTCAACTATTCGACGCATTCAGCGACCCAGTCGCAATCAGCCGCTTTCGGACCATGGTTGAATCCAACGAATTTGATTCTCGTAACCGAGATACCAAACAGCTGCGAAAAAACAACAAGCGCTACTCCATTCGTGAGCGATGGCTTTCCCGCACGCTTGAGTTCATCAACAAAGAAAGTGAATTTCCCGAATCTGTTCATGAACGTATTCAACAAGCTCTCTTTTCAGGGGATTACAAAGCTCCCTTGCAAATCGCCCTGGAAGCCCTCGGGAAAATTCCGGGCGGAGAGAGTTATATCGCCTTCAGCAACTGGCTTGAGGCTTTGGATGGCGAGACCGACGATGAAATTGAGGAAACGGAATCCGCTGGAAAGGCGATGTGTGAGGCCATCGTTGTAGCGGGGTCTTGCCCTAAGCTAGAGAAGGCATTTCGGGCTCAATACAGAACCATGAACCAGGTTCGTGAGCTGCTAAAAGAGGGGATGTCGGCGCTTACGAAGACTACCATTGATGGCCTGCTTGCCGATCCTTCAAGGGCGCTATCGATCATTTCCGATTTGGCCTGCGCACTTGTTTTCACCGGGAATGCAACCTCGGCCTCTAAGTACCATCGACAGGTTCGCCTGATCTATCAAGTTCTAGGGTTAGGCCCCTCCGAAGATGCAGACAAGGTATGTGAGAGTGTCTTGAAAGCGCCGACATATGATCCGGAAACGCTGACTGCGCTAGACGGACTAGACAGCATTTGCCAAGTCATTGAGCGCATTTCGGTTACAACAATGGAAGAGCGTGATTGTCAGAAGGCGTTGCAGGAAGCAGCCCGGCAAGGTGATTACCAAGCGATTCCCTCGCTCGCAGAGAAAGCGCAAAAAGCCCAAAGCGCCCTTGCCGAAATTCTGTCTTCGCTGAAATCGGGAGAGGCCAAACTACCCATTGAGATACTCGTGAAAGCAGACACAACCGAAAACGACGCGATTATCTTCATCATCAAGGCCCTAAAGGCGTGCTCCAACGCGAACCCGCAAAACGTGGCCGATGCCTACTACAAATACCCGAGCGATCAGCTACCGTCGAAGCCGCACGAGCCGGGAGAGACAAAGAACACCCATCAGGAAACGCTTAAGCCCGAGTCCCCGCCCTATGTGCAAACGGAAAGCCCGATCGCTACCAACCCGATAAATCAGGGTGTCCATAATGCGCTGAAATCGGCATTTGGCTCCCCAAAGCTATCTGCAGAACAAAGCCCCATCGCTTGCTCCACTGCGCGTCCGTATATGCCTCTCAGGCAGAAAAATCAGCCGTCGGCAACACCTGCTGAGCCGCTGCTGACACCGCACCCCAAACGCTCCGCGGAGCAGATTGCGGTTGAAGCCGATGTTAAGCCTGCGGCCCCGATGCCGCCGGATGGTCCTTCCGAGCTCGATGAGCAGGCAAGCGAACCGACACCTGCCGCGACTGAACTGGTACGTGCCGCAGAGCCCGAGCAGGTCGCTGCACCAGCTCATCACACTGCCATGGATGAAGCTGCGCTCCGGCAAGACATTGACGAAGACGAAGCCGTGGTTTCGACAGAAATCCCCCACCAGAACGGAGCCGCTGCCCTCGAAGGCTGTTTCGCCGCTTGCGCGGAAGAACGCTTCGATCTCGCCTTCTGGCTGTCGTGGCTTGCCAATCGTAGCAAGCACGCTGGCTGGAACCACAATGCTTTCGCGGCCTTTGTCTTTGGCAACCGGATTCTGCCTGACGGCTTTATCGGGGGGGAACTGATTAGCAGCCTCTCCGCATTGCACGCCACCGACTTCGACGATGCGCCGCATAATCGTCTGCTGCTCGCTGGCGGCCTATTGGCGCCGACATTGTTCTGCGCCGACAAACATGCCGTGCTGTACGCCCTGCGCGACCATACTGAAACCGGCCTCCCCAAGCTGGATGAACTGATCGCCAGCATCTTCGATCTGGGAATCAACAAGGCGATCTATCTGACGCCGGGCGATGTGAAGCGGGCCGGAGTATCGACTGACCACAACAAGGCGCTGGTGGCACTGGCACAGGACTCCGCCAATGAGTTGCACAAAGCACAGGTAAGCAAGATGTCCTTCTGGCCGGGGGAATGTCTCCTACATGCCATTTACATGGACGGCACGCCTCTCAACACCTTGCATCAGGTGGTAATCGCGAATGACGTTGCACGACTTGGTGAGGCTCGGCGTCTGCTCAACACCATCTCTCCGGAGCATCTGACAGAAAGCTATGAACTGGCGCCGGGGCTCGATCCGAGCAAGTGTCCTCCGATGATCGGCCCTGCTCGCGTCCGCTTCCTTCGTTATATCAACACCACCCTGTCGATTACCCGGCGCTGGGCAGAGTCGCATGATGCTGCCTCGGGAACCGTCGATACGTTCCGCCAGAAGGAGATCGAGGGGCTGCGCGAGTACGTAAAGCGGTCGGTAGCTGCGGTCATCCACGAAATCCAGTCCAACCTTGGCCGCGTTTCGCCTACGATGGACGCCGCGCTGCACTCCATCTCCTTCGCGGTGTCTCGCGTCGCCAAAGTACTGGCCGGTGACCAGCTATCCGCAGAGCGAGACATCTACACGATGTTGGCTCCGCACCCGGGCGTTGTGCTGGACGATGACTTTGCGCCGGCTATCGGCGCCGAGGAAGGGCTGGTTGAAATGCTCCAGAAGAGATTGCCGCCCGATCCGGCGTCGGCGTTTGCCGCTGCCATTGATCGCTATGAGTTTGTCCGTGCCAAATTCCTGTTGGACCAATACGCGTTGGGGGCACGGACGCAGGATGATTTTGACAGGGCATTCGAGAAGGCGTGCACCAAACTGGAGACTCAGGTCGATGACCTCGAAACCCGGGTTGAAGATGCATACTTGCTTGGTGAACTGACCGAATTCCAGTCGAGCGAGCACCAGGGGGGCGACATGGAAGACCAGCATGTCACCCGATCGGAAATGCTGGGCAAGCTGATCTCGGCCCGTACTGCCCTGCAATCGAACCGGTCGGCGGAAGAACCTCGTTTGCTCGATGTGCTGGCCAAAGTCACCGAAGTTGCAGAGTTTACTGAACGCATCAAACATCTTTCCCGCACCAAGATGCAGACGCGCAGCGACAACATAGCTCGAGAATTCCCGGCAACGCCGGAAGGCAGCGAGGATCGCCAGTATTTCATTGAACACTTTACGCGCAGCATCGAAGCCAGTGATCAGGTTGCTGCATCAGAAATCGTGCATCAGGCCGAGCATGCAATTCGTACGAATTCGCGACTGGCGTTGATGCCGATCAACGGATGCACGGAGCTGCAGGAGTTCGAGAATGTCGAACCGACAATTCAGGCTGAGATTGAAAAGAGCCAGATGCGTCTGGATGGGGTCGCGGCGAGCATTCGAGCCAGCGAAGTCGTCTTCGGTCTGAATTTTGCTGCAATCAGTGAAGTGCAGCGCGATACGGCGGCCAAGGTGATTGAAGCCTTGCAGCGAATGAAGGACAGCACGACGTCTGATCCGACGCTCAATGCGGTTCAGGTGATTATCTCGGCCTTGGGCTTCGAACTGCAACTCAACGCGGCCAAGGTGCGGCTGCGTGGCAATGACTACCGGGTAGTTGATTGTGAGCTCCGCTTCGATCCGAATTGCCCGATCCCGGCCTTCGGCACGAATCTCAACAAGCGCCTCACGGTCTTGGTGCTGATACGCCGCTTCACCGAAGAGGAATTGCGTGAACTGGTCGGCCAGTTGGGCTTGAAGCGCACCCCGGTCATATCTCTGTTCCTTCCGCCTGTTTCGATGGCCTCCAGGCAGCGACTGCGGGCACTCTGCGCAATCGATCAGATGGAGATGCTGACTGTCGATTTCTGCAATCTGCTCTTTATCATGAGCCGCGCCAACCGGCTGCAAACCCTGTTTGAAATCACCTTGCCGTTCGCCTACAGCCAGCCATACCTGATGAAGGGGGAGAACGTTCCCGCCGAAATGTTCGTCGGGCGGGAAAAGGAAATTGTCAGCTTGCTGGACAAAGATGGTGCCTGCATCGTCTTCGGTGGTCGGCAACTCGGCAAGTCCGCCAGCCTGCGCCACCTCATCAATCAGTACCATGCGCCTGCCTCCAACCTGTTTCTGGTCTATCGGGACATTGACGACCTGGGGGCTGGGACTGAGGTTTACGAGCAGGTGCGCTATACCTTCTGGGAGTACATCGCGTCCGAAATCACGCAATGCGGCTTTGCGGATCTTCGTGCCCTCAAAGCTCGCGGTCAGTACCGCGCGATTGAAGCTGCGGTGACGAATGCGATCAAGGAGGTGTTTGCCAAGAATCCGGCAGTCCGTCTAACCGTTCTGCTTGATGAAGCCGACGACCTGATCAATCTTGACGCTCAGGAAGCTGATTTTGGCCTCATCAAAACCATCCGCGGCTTGATGGTCGACACAAATCGCCGGTTTAAGTGCATCTTCGCCGGTCTGCAGAGCGTTCAGCAGTTCTCGCGCTGGCCCAATCACCCCTTCGCTCAGTTAGGCAGGGAAATCGTGATCAGTCCGTTGCCGCCCGGAGCGGCCCAACGCCTTGTGGTCGCTCCGATGCGTGCTCTCGGCTTCCAGTTTGAAAGCCCTGAACTCGTGCTGAGGATTCTGTCGACGGTAAATTACCATCCGGGCCTGATCCAGATTTTCTGTCACCGCCTGCTGTCGCGCTTCTACGAAAAGGCTGGACGCCAGAAGAAGGCCGAACGGGCGGTCCGTACGATCACCCGCGACGATATTCGCGAGATCGAGCGGACGCGCGACTTGATTGACGATATCCGAGATCGCTTCGACTGGTCACTGGACCTAGATGATCGCTATAAGCTGCTGACCTATGCGTTGGTACTGAGCGGTAATCCTACGATGCCGCGTACCGAGTCCGAATTCCAAAAGCTGGGTTCCTACTGGTGGGCGCCGGAGTTCGCATCCATGGACTTGGCCAGCATTCGGTCACTGCTTGAGGAGATGGAAGGGCTTGGCGTTCTGGTGCGTACGGACGTCGGCGGGGCACGCACCTATCAGTTGCGCAGCCCGAACCTCCTGCGCCTCCTAGGCAATCGCGATGCCATCGAGCAGGAAATGCAGCGCCTGATTGCCCAGCAATCGCGGCGCAAAGCAAATCCTCGCGAGTTCCACGCATTCACGAGCGGTAAGTCGGCCCATTTCAGCCCCTTCACGATGGGGCAGGAAGCCGAGATTTTCAGCCGGCCGGAACCTTTTGCCCTGACGATCTTTTTCGGCAGCGAAGCGCTGGGCATGTCCCGGATCGACGATTACATCGCACGTGTCGGCAAGGCCGTGGGTGACAGTGCCGGTGGCTGGATACGCCGTGACGTCAGCGCCCAGTTTTGCGCATCCACGGATCGCTTTGCCGGAGAAGTCAGTCGTTTGCTGAAGCCGCGCGACCGCAAACACCTATTCATGTTGGCCAGTACCGATTTGTGGTCCGACGACATTTCCCAGACAGAGGCTATTGCCGAAATCGAGGCCGCATGCTTTCGCACTTGCAGCAAGAACTCAAAGGGTCGGATTTTCCTGAACGGTGGGCCGAGCATGCTGTGGAAGTGGCTGGTTGAGCGCCGTCAATCTCGCCTCAACCGTGGCAATCCCTCTGAAATCATCCTGCAGCCGTGGAGTGATGGTGCAATCTGGAACGCCTTCGAAAAGGCAGATATCCGCAACAAAGCCAAACAAACGAGCGGCGAAATTCTGGCGAAGACTGGCGGCTTTCAGTTTTTGATTGAAGACCTAATCTCCGAGTGTCGTGCGCGCAGTATTAGCAGTGCTGATGCAGCCCTGCCCGTTCTGGACGAACTGCTGGTGAGTGCTGCTGAGACGGATTTACGTGATACGTTTGGGATCAGCGGCCTCCCGCACTCGTTGCGTTGTGCGGTAGAAACCTTCTTTCCGCTGGCAATCGAGGCTGCCCCGAACAAGGGAGTGTATGTCGCAACGCGTTCCTCCATTTCCGTGGTTGTGTCCGAACTGGACACGTCAGATATGGCCAGTGTTTTTGGCGACCTCGGGCGTGATGCGGCTACTGATCTGCTGATTCAGTGGATGACGCTGCTGGGGCTCGTCCGGGGCCTAGCGCACACTGCGGATACCGTCGCCGTGCCGGCGATTGTCGTTCAGAGCTGTTTTAAGGGGGGTTGATGGAAATTTGTTCATCGACATCCCTGATCAACCTCTCGCAACGCATTACGACTGACCTGCGAGGGGGGAAAGTGGTTTTTTTCCATATTCCTCCCGTCGGCCGCGCCGAGCAATGGGAGGAAGAACTACTGGCAGCATGTTCACAAAAGGGAGGAGCTCCGCTATTGCTCACACTGAGTGCTGACAACCCAGCCCCTGAATCGAGCTTGCTGCAGTCGGTGGACCAGGATGCTAAGTCGATTGAAGAGTCACTGCTTCGGGGGCCATTCTGCGACTCGCACATTGTTGTTTCCGTCACTTTCGACAAGGAAATGTCTGTTTCTTGGCAGCGCTTTCTCGGAAAACTTGAGCGTCTTTATGAACGAGGATCGGATGAAGGCTCACTGCGAGGATTATTGTTTTTCTTTCATGGCGGTTACACCGCCACCTCTAAGCCATCCCCCGCAACCAAGCATTTCTACCTCTGGAATGCCCTGCGATGGGAGGATATGCGATGTCTCGGCTTATCGTGGCTGGACGGTGAGACATCCAATCCTTTGATGCGCGCTTGGCAGGTTTCAAGTTACGCCGGTGCCGCCAATGGTGATCCCTTCCTACTGCGGGAAATTTGCTCGCAAGTACCGCGGTCTCTGTCCGAAATCAATGTATCCGTGCGAGCGAAGATCGCCAGCTCGCCTTCCGCCTTGTCCCCCGAACGAATGATTACCCCGCGCGCAGAAAGCCGTTGGGATGTCCCTGACTCCAGCCTCAATGAATGGAGAGAAGGAAAGCTGTTGGGGATTACACTGGAGCGCGGCCCTCAAGTGCCTTGGGAGCAAATCCCCAGCAGTGATCTGGAGGCTTTTGGGGAGCGACTGATCTGGCAGGAACAGGTCACATCATTGCTCCCCACCATATTGGAGCTCACTTGGCAAACAGGAAAATGGATTTCCCGGCACTTGTCTCCTGACTGGGAAAGACACATTGTCGAGGAAAACGATTCACTCACTGCGGTTGAACCCAGCAAAATTCTCCAGGTCTTCGCACGCAACAACAAGCTTGGACGACTGCCGGACAGTATCTACCGGCTGCTAAACTTGCTCAGGGAGGCGAGAAATAGCTTGGCACACTTGTCGCCGATAGACGCCTCAATCATTGATAAAATCTGGAGCGCCTACTGCATAGCTCAGGACCGATTTGACAAATAGCATGCGGATGACACGAAGGCATGCGACGCGGCCATTGTCAGCCGAGGCGCAAGCGCACTGATTTCCGTGGCCAAGAACGGGCTGCTTGGAAGGAGAGCTGCGCAGCCTAGTGGAAACCAAGATACTCAGGATTCGGAAATTCGCCGAAGTCCATCAACCAAGCATGAAGTATTCCCTTTGCTGCTCCACAGTCGGCGCAAACCAATCCCTCTCACCCCTTCGCTAAACTGTTCTCGCAGGTTTCTTTCCCAATCACCATCCGGGTCCTCACCCTTCTCGAGCTCACGTAGTGTGGTCGTTGTCTTCCCGGTGACGTTCTTTTCGTAGTGCCCCGCTTGTAAACATCCCCAAGGCGTCTGAATTTTCTGTCGTTCCAGCCTGAACTCTCCTCCGCCCTTGTTACTGCCAGAAATCCTGTAGTAAAACAACTCAACAGGAAAAAACAAAATGTCCGGAGATATTCTCAAGGAGGCGTATCGGTCTTCGCGGATCTCGATAAGATTGGGCATGACTGGTTGAATTTTTTCTTGCAGTTCTTTTGCTAGCCGGATTATGTCTATAACATTAACCCAGCCGTTCGCGAGCAGTTTAACTCCGCTGGCTTTCTCTATCTTAAATCCGCGTGCGTGCCAACCCATAAGCATAAGGAACTGCCATTCCTGGTGATCCAGCGGCGAAATTAGCGCGATTGGCTTTTCTTTTCCGGGCTTACCAGAATAAAAGCTCTTTCCAGGGTAGCCGGGCAAGTCCAGCATGCAAGACTCATCGTTGTAGGGAAGTCGAGAGAAGCTGGAGTCAAGGACATTCAATAGTCGTTTTTCAAGCCCCCCCCCCCATGCCTGGCGCAAAGCATCTACATACGCAGAAGCTCCATCAGCCCGCTGTGGAGCAGCAATGTCTTCAGCGGAAAACCACGTTAACGTGTCAGCAGATGTTGAAACTCTATCGAGTAAGTGCGTCTCCCCAGATTGAGTCAGCTTGATCTGGAATAGGTTGAACCTGTAGGAAGAGTAGGCATGCCGATTTCCTGCACCATTGATTTCACGGTATATCGGAAGAGAGGGAGGCAAAGGCGTGTAGGTGTAATGAATGTCCCGTAAGAGCCCAGCCTCTTCTTCAAGTTCTCGCTCCAGTGTGCGGCCAATGTGCTGTGCTACGGTCTCGGACTCTGGATCAAAAATTTCCTTAAGAATGTTGTGGCGTTCTTGAACTTCAACAGGTAAGTCAGTTAGGTTGAATCGCCCGCCTGGCAGTACATATGATTTCTCTCCTGGGCGTTTTTTGTCCTCACGATGGTGCATGAGAAAATTGCTCCCCAAGCGAATAAAGGCCCAGGCAACATGCACCGTCCTGATTGTCTCGGCGTGTGGGTTGAATTTTAATCGGCCAACTTCCACATGATGCAACAGAGACCGCTGCTCCTCCTTGATCTCGGGAGGCCGACCATCTCCTTGTTCCCAATAGTCAGTGGGCAGCAGCACCTGGCCAGGTGTGGCTAGTGTTGCGAGCCAAGAGCGCCCCAGCAAGGATGCCGGAAACGAAACAAACGCCCACTTGCCACCCCGAAGTTCAAGTGGATCAAGCAGAGACAACGCTTCAAATTGTCGTCGGAGCGTGTAACTCAGCGACAGAGCTGTTTCCTCTGTAGCGCAGCCTTGGACGATAAGCTCGGAAACAATATCTACTTCGAGGAGGCTGTCGCGTTGCCGCCCCTCTTCCGCGTGCAGCGGGAGCATTGAAAGCACGATATTCAACAATTTCGCAGGATCGACCTTGATTCCGTTGCTTTTCGCGGCATGGTCATAAGCTGATTGCTGGCATATCCCACTCATCTCCCCTAAGTCTCCTCTAACATTTGAAGTTCTGCACCCATAGTTCATTCCAGCAAGCAGCACACCCCGTGCAGCTAACCCAGTAAGGAGTGAATCATGGCACGAAATAATCCTAACGGCATCATCATCGGCAAAAGCAATGTCGGCCACAGCGCGGTGATTTCCAAAACCGCTTACGAAAGCACGGTCATCGCTCGCGCTATGGAACGAGCCGGCCACAACCCCCACCTCAAGGGCCACATCCACGAGGTTCTGGTGAAGGATGCTCGCAATCTCCGCAACCTGCTCACCCTGAACGGTGCCAGCACCGAACTGACCAAGAGCACAACCGCCGGCACCGTAGATCTTGTAACCACAAAGGGCGGAAAGGTAATCGAGCGCCTTCAGGTCAAGGACGTTACCAGCCAGGCGGGCATCGACAAGCTGGTCAAGCAGTGCGCCGACGGCAAGTACCGCAGCGCGCAACTGGTCGGTTCTGAAGAAAGCGCCAACGCCTTCAACAAGGCTGCCGAAAAGGCAGGCATTTCCAAGCGCATGACCAGTACTGGCGTGTCGTCGAAAAGCACTGAGTCGCTGGCCCAGCGCGCCGGCGCCACCGGCAGCGGCAGTCTCGGCAGTGCCATGGGGCAGGCCGCTAAGGCGGGCGGAGCTGCCGGCGCAATCATCGGCGGCAGTGTAGCCGCCATGAAGGGTTGCATCGACCTGATCGATGGTCGCGCGGATGTGGTGGAAGTGGCTGGCACAGTGGTCAAGGCCAGTGCCAAGGGCGGCGTCAGCGGAGCCGCAGCCGGGGCTGCCGCGACAGCTACTGGGGCCGGTGCCGTGGCCACTGTCTCGGCCCTCGGCATGACCGGAATGGCTGCGACCGCCGTGACTATTGGTGCGCCGCTTGCTGTCGCCGTCGGTGTGGGCTACGTCGCCTCGGAAATCTTCGACTGGATCTTCGACTGAACAACCGGTGATCGATACCACATGCGCAAGGCTAAAGGCGTTGCAGAACAAAAAGCACACTCAGGAGCATTAATGAACTGTCTTCGAAACGATATCCCGACGCGGCAGGCGTCGGATGAAAGCCGGAATCTGCTGCGGGCCCGCCACCGCAACTATCGCGCCGCCAAGCTCACCCAGGGCCTCCTGGTCCTAGTGTCGATCCTCTTGCCAGTCATCGGGGTCTGGATTGGGTCCCAGGTCCCGGAGATCCGGCCCTACCTGGCCCTAGCCAGCTTGATCTTGCTTGTGATGGAGACCGCACTGTTCGACCGGATCCAGAAGGATTGGCTCAAGCGCGGCGCTAAGCTGCAGGAGCAGTTCGACACAGACATCTTCGGCCTGTCCTGGAACCGCTTTGTGACGGGCGCGCCAGTGGAGTATGAAGATGTGCGCAGGCTGTCGGCCAAGCCGCTCTCAGAGAAGCGCGAGGCGCACTTCCTGGCTTGGTACGAGGTGTGTATCGGCCGTCTGCCGCTGTACCTGGCTCGACTGATCGGCCAGCGCACGAACATAAGCTACGACGCGCGACTCAGGCGCCGGTACGGCGGCTGGCTGCTGACGCTCACCCTCCTGTTCGGCGTGGCGTTGCTGTACGCTGGTTTGTACAAGGGGCTGCCGTTTCCCGATCTCATCATGACCTTGATAGTGCCGTTCCTGCCCGTGTTGACGTGGGCACTACGGGAGCGCATGCAGCAGGCCAACGCAGCGATTTCTCTGACTAACCTCAACGGCGAGTGGGACAAGATCTGGACCAAGGCCCTTGGAGGGGCCGATGCGATGGCCCTCACGGTCGAGTCGCGTTCTTTGCAGGACGCCATTTACCAGCATCGTGAGCGCAGTCCGCTGATCTTCGACTGGGTCTATTCCATATTCAGGTCGGTGAATGAGGATGAGGCTCACCACGCGGCCGAGGATCTCGTTCGCAAGGCAGAGAAGGCACTAGGAGAGGGAGGCAAAGCATGAAGTTGGTCAATCAGTTCAAGACATTCCTTAGCGAGGATGTCAACCTTAACGACACGCGTGTGAGCCAACTGGGCACCAGTGTCGAAGCGGTTCAGAAGGCACTCAAGGCCTCGAGCTGGGGGCCTAAGATCCTCGACTTTGACGCCCACGGTTCGTGGGCCCACGGCACTATCATCAAGCCGCTCACCGGCGGCGAGTTCGACGCCGACCTGCTGGTGATCGTGGAGCCGGTTGAGGGCTGGGAAGCCAAGGACTACATCAACAAGCTGGGCGCCTTCTTTGAAGGCCACAGCACCTACAAGGACAAGGTGCACCGGTATTCGCACTGCGTGACCATCGAGTATGCGGGCGAGCGCCGCATCGATATCGCGCCGTGCGTCAAGGACCGGTTGTGGTCGAACATGTACGAGGTCTGTAACCGGATCACCAACGAGTTCGAGACGACTGCAGCGCTTGACTACACAGACTGGGTGGTTGGCAGGAACGGAGTGGCGGGCGGCAATGACCTCAAGAAAGTCACCCGGCTGCTGAAGTACCTGCGCGACATTAAGACCAACTTCACCTGTCCGTCCTTTCTGTTCACAACGCTCGTGGGCATGCATATCTACGACTCGGACAAGGACTCGGCGGCCTTCGCGGACACGCCGACCTGCCTGAAGACCGTGATGGGCCGGCTGGACGATTACCTGCAGGCGCGCCCCGCTCTGCCTGTCATCCGAAACCCGGTGCTGTCGTCCGACATCCAGAGCCGCGTCTGGGATCAGACGCAGTATGGCAATTTCCGCAACAAGATTAATCTGTACCGCACCTGGATCGATGAGGCGTTCGCCGAGGAGGACCGCGACGAGTCCATCGGCAAGTGGCAGCGCGTCTTCGGCGACAGCTTCGCCGCCGACGAGGCCAAGGAATCTGCTCGGCTCAGCGAGAGCGTATCGAAGAGCGACGCGCTGGTGGTGGCGGGCAAGTTCAAGGACCTGGTCCAGCGTATCATCGAGCGCGGCCGCGCGGCACTGCCAGATCGCATCACCCGGCTGCCCTATATCCGGCGCCCCAAGTGGCGTACCGCGTCGCAGTCGTACCGCGTCAAGGTGTCCGCCGAGCTCTTGGCCGGGAGTAACGGTATGCGCCTGGGGGCAGTGACGACACTGCAACCGCTCCCAAAGGGCCGCTCGATCCGCTTCACGGCTTCCAACGCTGTCGGCGTGCCGTTCGACTCGTCGTTCAAGGTGCAGTGGCGCGTGACGAACACCGACCAAGCGGCCTACGACGCAAACTCGCTGCGCGGTGATTTCTATGCTAGCGACTCGGGCTTCTCGCGCGAAGAGGACCTAGCCTATCGCGGGGTGCACTTCGTAGAAGCCTTCCTGATCGGCAAGAGCGACAACCGCCTGTACGGGCAGTCGGAACCATTCTATGTCGTGATTGAGTGACGCAGGCAACGCTGGCGTTTCTCTGCTAGAGCCGCATCGCCAGAGTTGCCTGTGGTTCATCCATTGGTCCGGCCTGGTGCGTTGCCCTCGACATCAAGGATGCGGAATGAGCCGGTGAGCGTGAGTGCCGCGGCGAGCATTGAATGGCCACAAATGGCTGAAACGGTCAGTCAAACTACGCGTGGCGACTGACCGCGCAGAAAAGCGGTCAGTTAGCCTGCGTGAGTCGCCCCTGATTTTATGGACGACTTGGAGCGTCTGTTTTTTGGCGCAAACCAGTTGCGCAACACGAGAACTCTAGAGGACCGCTTCGGCCGACGAGTTGCCGGTGAGTTGGAGAATCTAGCCATATGGAGTATCAGTGCTTTCGGACGACGCACGGTCGGAAGCGAGAGTCGGAAGTGCTGCTCAAAATAATGGGTGATACGAAAAAATTGACTTGGCCTGCCATTCGGACGTGTTTATTTCTCGATGGACTAGCGGAAGTCCGATACTTCGGACATTTTCTAACTATTTGATCGAAGTATCGGATGGTCGGTGGGTGTTTCCTGCACTCAATTTAGCCCAAGGACAAATTTATCCGATACTATTGACACTTGCCTTTGAGTTGTCGAGACTATCGGACATGTCACGTACTTTTCAGCGTCCATTCCCTTCTGTCGAGAAGCAAATGCAGGCGTTCGGGCTGCGCTTGAAGACTGCTCGCTTGCGTCGCGGTCTCACCACCATTCTCTTCGCTGAACGGGTGGGGATATCCCGTGACACGCTCAATCGCCTTGAAAAGGGGGATCCCACCATCGCTCTCGGCACTTACCTGCGTGCGTTGAGGGTTCTTGGGCTGGACAAGGATATGGATGCTGTTGCCCGCGATGATGAACTGGGCCGCAAGCTACAGGATTTGCAGTTGCTGGAAAGAAAATCCCGGCAGCTGCGTACGGTCTCGAATGAAGCAACCGCACCTGGGAGGCCAGTAGGCACCGTGAGGCGCAAGAAAGGTGCAAAGGATACGGTCGATGGCCAAGGCTAAGGCGGCCCGGGAGGCTTTCGAGGTTTTCCTGGATGCTGCAGAACTGGGCGTCCAGCAGCAAATTGGCACCCTTTACCGACATGATGTGCGGACCGACCTTCCGGCGTCATTCGAATATTCGCCTGCCTGGTTGGCAAGTCGCCAAGTCTTCATGCTGGACCCGCGCCTGGAGCTGTGGAACGGAGAGCAGCATCCGCCGGCCATGGCGTCGGCGTTCGGGATTTTCATGGATTCGGCACCAGATCGCTGGGGGCGCGTGCTCATGGAGCGTCGCGAGGCGGCAGCCGCCGAGCGGGAGAAGCGGCCCATGCGCCGGTTGCAGGAAATGGATTTTCTACTCGGCGTACATGACCTGACCCGGGTTGGCGCCCTGCGCTTTCGGCAGGCCGACGGCCCATTTCTCGACAATAGTCCCAACGCGGCACCGCCGGTGACGAGTCTCGCTGAACTGGCGTACATCAGCCAGCGGGTCGAAGAGCCGGGGATCGAGAATCTGCCCGAATACGAACAGTGGCTGGCGATGCTGATTGCGCCGGGCTCTTCTCTCGGTGGTGCACGCCCCAAGGCCAATTTCACTGCAGAAGACGGGCAGTTATGGATTGCCAAGTTTCCGGCACAGGATGATCGCTACGACGTGGGCGCATGGGAGTATCTCGTGCATCGCCTGGCCGACAGGGCCGGAATCCGGGTTCCCAAGGCGCAACTGATGCGCCTTGCAAGTCAGTATGGGACTTTCTGCGTCGAGCGTTTTGACCGGCATGGCGACAGTAGGCGGATGTATGCCTCGGCGATGACCCTGCTTGAATATCAGGACGGCGATAGTGGCGCTGGATATCTCGATCTTGCCGAATTCATTTCGGACAACGGCACCCAGGACCACATCGAAGAAGATCTGGCGCAGCTCTTCAGGCGGATTGTCTTTAATGTGCTCGTCGGCAATCGGGACGACCATCTGCGCAATCATGGCTTCATTCGTGAACCGTCGGGTTGGCGCCTATCGCCGGCGTTTGACATGAATCCCTGTCCATCCAAGAGCGAACACGCCTTGACGCTCGATGGACAGAGCGCCCGACCGGGCCTGGAGGTTGTTCTCAACACAGCCGAACTCTATCGCTTGACCCCGGATGCGGCAGCGAATATCACCAATGATGTCCGAGCAGTCGTAGCGACCTGGCGAAATGAAGCAAGTGCACTTGGCATGCCACGGCCAGAGATTCAACGGATGGAGTCCACATTCCTGATTTGAGCCAGAGCAGGGAACGGACTGATGCAGCATTCGATGAAAACGCTTTTGTTGGAACGGCGCTGGCGACAAGGTGGCGACACAGTGGTGACAGGGCGGCACCAAGCAACCTGGTAACGCGGTTGTTGCGGCCAGATGGTGCCAGCCTGGCGACAGAGCGGTGACACAGTGGCGACAATACCGTCCCGGTGATTCGTACTCATCCTCTTCCGTCCAGGATAGTAGCGGTACCCAGAAGAATTCTTGATTGCTGCCATAGGGGGGCTACTGCGTTGAGGGACGTATGCTGGGTTGCCCCTCAGGGAAATGGTCGACTCGAGACCGGGCCAAAATTCGACTTAAACCTGACGGGGATCGATTTCCGCTCCAGGACTGGGTTTGAGGGTCAAAATTCGAACAGGATAATCACCTGATTGAAATTTGAAGTCCCATGTCATGTTGACAGGGGCCATGGAGGCTGTGCGAGAATCTGCATCGCTATGTGTCCGTGATGGACCGCCCAGGATCACGACGGCCTCCTGGAGTTGGGTGTAGCTAAACCAACAAGCCGTTGCTACTTCGACGCGAGCCACGCCGGAACCCCGTAACCGAGATTGGGTTACGGTCTGACGATGTCCTATCGAGACATCCGCCTCGTATAAGCGGGCATTAACGAGTTGCTGGGCAACTCACATCACCGTCATCCATCGTGGATGGCAAACTTCTCGGGCCTTTCGGCATGTCGTTGCGGGAGCGGGGTGATCCCTGTCTCCTTGCGCTTCACCCATTGGCCGACACTTCTATACTGAAATTGCAGCGCGAGCGTCCGTAATGGACCCCTGGCATGGACTCCCGGTAGAGGCCGGTATCTCCATCTGGACAGCGCAACCGGGGCCTCTGGTGGCAGGAGGCAAAAATCCCTTACGGGCCGGAGCGATTTCTACACAAAAGCGATCGAGTCGTCTGAGCATTTGGATGACCACCTTGCCTAATCGGGCATAACGATCGGACTGCGAAGCGAGTCCGTCATGGACAAGTGGTCGCAGACTGGACAGGACCGGTGCGGGCAAAAATCCGCCTGGGGGTATTCCTCTGGGGTGCTCCCGTCGAATGTGATTCGACACCAATGGGTTCAACCGCTGCGAGCGGATTGGCTACCGGACTTGGGCGTGCCGCGCTGTGATGCGCCGCCGCTGACGCTGGGTTCCAGAAATGCAACCTATCGTCGCCGATCTGACTCACCTTTCTAAACACCCTTGCCAACCTCGTTTTACATGATTTTCTCTTACGTGCGGCTCCGCGTGAGGACTGCAATATCCGCCTAGCTAGCGTATGTGCGAGTGATACCTCGAACTTTGCGCCATCTATTTTTACTTGACTATGGAATAATCGCTTATCCGTAATAGATACTCCGGTGCTTAGCAACTGACCAGCACAGTGCTAATGCGATAGAAAGGGAGATGCATGTGGGCTGATGTCGATACTAGGCAGGATTTCCTTAATTATTCCGAGGTGGCCGAACTCGTAGCCGAGGTAGTCCGTGATCCGGCTATGAGGCCAGTGTCGGTCGGAGTTTTCGGGACTTGGGGGACGGGGAAATCGACAATCCTGAACCTTGTTGAAGCCAAGCTGGTGCCTGCAGGGGCCGCACATGACTTTATTGTTGTGCGTTTCGACGCCTGGCTTTATCAGGGGTTCGACGATGCTCGTGCGGCCCTAATGGAAGTAATTGCTTCTACGCTTATCGAGGCTGCCGAGTCGGATCCTGGTGTATTGGAAAAAGCCAAGAAGCTCCTTGGACGGGTCAACAAAATGAGAGCCTTGGGCCTCCTTGTCGAAGGAGGGGCGTTGGCGGCTGGAATTCCCACTTTTGGCTGGGCGAGCAAAGGAATTGAAGCGGTAGGTGATTTCTTTGCAGGGAACGGTGACGAAGAGGATGTTGAGGCTGTCAAGAAAAGCGGCCAAGAAGCAAAAAAGCGCTTTGCTGGTGTCCTTGAAGCCGAGAAGCAACGTACCCCGCCTAAGGAAATCGCAGCTTTCCGCTCTGAGTTCGAGGAAGTTCTCACCGGGTTGAACAAGACCTTGGTGGTTTTCGTCGATAACTTGGATCGCTGTCTGCCTAAGCAGACTATCCATACCCTTGAAGCTCTCCGGCTATTTCTGTTCATGGGGCATACGGCGTTTGTAGTTGCGGCTGACGAGGAAATGGTACGGCACTCGGTAAGCGAATTTTTTAAGGATCCGGGTGATCGCCACGTTACCGATTATCTGGACAAACTGATTCAAGTTCCTGTGCGTGTCCCCCGGTTGGGTATTCAAGAAGTTCGGGCCTATCTGTGCCTGCTCTTTGCATCAGCCGGCGGGACGGTAGGTGCTGACAAAATTGAAGCCTTGCGAGCAGCCTTGGAAGGTAATCTGCGTCGGTCATGGAAGGACGAACCCATTAGTACCGAGCAAGCCCTCTCGTATCTGGGTACTCAACCGCCAGCGGAAGTTGTCATGGGTTTTGGCATCGCGGACAGAATGGCGCCAATGCTGGCCAATTCCAGCCTGGTCCAGGGAAATCCACGCATAGTGAAGCGAATGCTCAACGTGGTACGCATGCGTGCGAAGGTAGCACGCCTTCGTGAGATGCCGATTGACGAGGCCTTGATTGCAAAGCTGGCGTTATTCGAACGCTGTACTGATTCGGCGGCAATTGCTCACCTGTACAACGAAATCAATGCGGCTGCCGGAGGCAAACCCCAAATTCTGGAGATCCTCGAAAAGCTTCGTGACGATCCGGAAAAATTCAAGGAAGCCTGCCCTGAGGCATGGGGAGCCAAGTCGGAATTCATTCGGGAGTGGCTCTCGTTGGAGCCTCCTCTAGCTGAAAAAGATCTGCGTCCCTTGGTGTACCTGAGTCGGGAAACGACGCCGCTTCGAGTCTTGAGAGGAGGGCTATCCGCGGTGGCGGCCGAAGCATTGAAGGCGCTGCTTCGCATTACAAATACCGCATCACCATCTGGCCGAACTGCCGTTGCCAGTATCCCGCATGGTGAGGAAGAGGACGTGATGTCTAGTTTGATCGAGTCCCTTCGATCATGCAGAGACTGGAGCACGAAACCGGTTGGGTTTGATGGTGCCTTTTTGCTCGCTGAGCGTTCAGCAACTGCCGGCTCTCTGCTTTCCTCATTTATTCATACGGCCATGCCCGACAAGTTATATCCATGGCTGAAGATCGTAGTCAAAAAAACAGCTTGGTTCAAAGATAAGGAGGCGTACTGATGGGAACTTCGACGTCCAGCCGAGGCCCAGGAAGCAACACACCATTGGTTCCGCCGTGGGCGGATACCGATGGACAAGGCCCTGGTCCGACACCTCCGCCTCAACGCTTCAAGGAATTCAGAAAGAGTTTGGGCAAGTTCGTCTCGAATGGCGACCGTGCAGAGTTGCAAAATGCGGTTGGCAGGTATGCGAAATCTGCTACCGGGGGGAGTACGGTCGGTCCCCGCCGCTTCGGGGCTATGGCGCACGCAGGTGGCGCCCTCTTTGATGTGCTGGCTAACCTGCGCGACGGAATCAGCCCTGTCGGGCTGAATCTCGCGAGACTCGATGGCATTGATACGGATTTGGCGATCGAGGCCATCGTACAGGCATTGGTGCCTTCCAATGGTGATGCGGATCGCATACGCGCTGCCATGAACGAGGCTTTATCGGAGTGCCTGCAGGGGTATGACGATTTCGATTTCTCTCGCATTACCGATGAGATGCTCATCGAAGTAATGCTGGTCTATGTCCGTCAGTGCGTTTTCCAGCAAATAGTTCTCGATTCTCGCGATGCCCTTGGAAAGGCAGAGGAGTCCGGTCGGATCGAAGAGGCGGAAAGAGAATTACTGGCCTTGGTTGGCGCCGCTACAGAAACTCACATGCGCCCCTTGTTATCTGGCGATATGCGAGTAATCGATAGTACGCAGATTGAACAGGCTCAATTGCAAGCCATCAGAGATATCTGGATAGAGTGGGAGGAATATGTAGCATGACTGAACTCGTCTTCCATCACGATGCCACGTTGCTACCTCATCCTGCTCCAGGCCGGATTCCAGTATTGATGTATGGCCGTAGGCCTCCAGTATTTGGAAGCGCATCCATTGGCGGGCCGGTTCTGCAGACGGTACGACGTCTGGGGGTTCCGGCACATTCCGCCGCATTCGATTTGTTGACAGTGGCCATGGCAGTTACCGCTGCCGATACCTTCGTCAGCAAACATGAGTCAGATGACGGCTGGTCGCGCGACCTACGGCTGAAAGTTCCATTATCTGATCCCGCCTCCTGGGCAACCGTTGTTCCGCTGTTGGAGCAAGCACTGCACTTTTTAAGCGGCGATCAATGGAGCATTCAAGTTGTCGCCGGCGGCCAGGAAATTCCGATTCCACAGATTCGTGGGCGGCTGATAAACGTGGCCCAGCATGACTCTGTTAGCCTTTTCTCAGGCGGCCTGGACAGCGCAATTGGCGTGCTCGACCTTATTGCCCAGCATCGGCGCCCGGTTCTGGTCAGCCATTCCTACCGCGGCGATGCCGAGCGCCAGAACTTGGTCTGGCGCCATTTACCTGTCCAGTTGGCTCGTTTCTCTGCCGTGGCAAATCCCATTTCGCAGCTGAACAGGAATAACGATGTTCAGATGCGGACCCGTAGCTTTAACTTCCTCGCTTATGGAGCTTTGGTTGCAGCGACCATGGCTGAACAAGGCGTAGCATCGCCACCGGTGGATTTGTTCGTTCCCGAAAATGGGTTGATTGCACTCAACCCTCCGCTTACTCCTCGGCGCATCGGGGCACTAAGCACCCGTACGACCCATCCTTATTTTCTGATGTTGATGCAACAGGTTATCGAAGCGCTGAATATTCCTGTTCGGATATCCAACCCTTACGCTGCTCGAACCAAAGGGGAAATGCTTCAGCGTTGTGCCGATCCTGTGACGTTGCGCAGAGTGGCAGAGCACACAGTGTCTTGCGGTAAGTGGAAAAGAACAAACAGCCAATGCGGCAAATGCGTCCCTTGCTTAATTCGGCGCGCGTCATTCCATGCAGCAGGATTTACGGATCCTACCCCGTACGCTCCCGCTGGCCAAAATTTGGCTTCTGTAATGAGGACGGATGGTGCCAGGGACGATCTCTTGGCTATGATTCTGGCTGCACGTAGGATGCCGACGACCGATAGCGGCAGATGGGTGGCTGCTGCTGGTCCCTTGCCGAGCGACAGAACTCAGCGCGATGCCTTACTGAGTGTGGCTGATCGAGGTATGGCTGAGGTCAGCGCCTACCTAAACGATCTCAGTCTGCTTGAATGACCACTCCCGCCGTCGATTTCCATTGTCACCTTGATCTTTACCCTGATCCCGTTCTTGCAGCTAAGCGTTGTCGAGATCAAGGGACGTATCTGCTTTCCGTAACTACGACCCCAAAAGCTTGGCGACAGACATCTAAGCTAGCAAACGGCTACGGCCGTATTCGGACTGCGCTAGGTCTGCATCCCCAGATCGCCCATGAGCGCATTGGCGAACTGCCACTATTTGATGCTCTCCTGCCGGAGACCAGGTACGTCGGAGAGGTTGGGCTGGACGGGACTCCTGAATTCAAGACCCACTGGCGTGAGCAGACTCGTGTTCTGGATCATGTGCTGACTTCATCGGCTCAGGCCGGCGGGCGAATAATTTCAATTCACAGTCGCCGTGCGGCAACTCAGGTCTTGGATGCCTTGGCTCGGCATCCTGAGGCCGGTATTCCAGTATTACATTGGTTTTCCGGTACCAAGGCAGAACTTGAACGAGCAATCGCGATGGGTTGCTGGTTTTCTGTGGGATCAGCCATGGCGATCGGTAAACGCGGTCGCGATCTGATTTCGGCTATGCCTAAGGATAAGGTACTGACTGAAACCGACGGTCCTTTTGCGGCTGTTGGTGGCCAACAGCTTACTCCTGGTGATGTCGGTATGGCTCAAGAATTCCTTGCATCGTTCTGGCGAGTAGACCTGGAAGGAGCGGCAACTATCGTAGCGGCAAATTTTCGTCGGCTTATGGCTTCCAATGTTGGAGGGCCACTCCCGATTTCCTAAGCAAGTTACATACTGTAAATTCCTTCTGCGCCATGACTCGCGAATTCGACTGAAATCTGCAGGCTGCCCATACAGTCCATTGGAGATGCGGTGGATAGAAGTGCTTGCAGTCCATTGCGGTCACTGAGTTTCTCTCCTGGAAAGAATTAAACACCGTTTTCCATTGCCGGCTATCGGCATGGGAAAAAACAGAAAAACTTGTCGCATCTCGGTAGATTGAAGTGCGAACAGGGTTTGTTTTTTCCAAGGGAAGCGAAATGGCCATTCATATCTACTTGCGAGTATCGACGAGCGCACAGGACACGCAAAATCAACTGCACGGCATCCATCAATACTGCAAAGAACGGGGTATCGAGCCGGATACGGTGGTTGAAGACACCGCGTCCGGTAGCGTTGCTTGGAGCTCCAGAAAAATCGGGGAGTTGCTGTCCAGCGCAGACAAGGGCGATGTGTTGCTGGTGGCAGAGGTCAGCAGACTGGCACGCAGCACACTGCAGGTGCTGGAAATCCTGAGGTTCGCCTCTGAACGCCAAGTGTCCGTAGTGATCGTCAAGAATGGGCTGACGTTCGACAATTCCATGCAATCGAAAATTACGGCCACGATTTTGGGCCTGGCTGCCGAGATTGAGCGCGATTTCATATCCATGCGGACCAAGGAGGCGCTTGCTAAACGCAAGGCATCCGGGAAGCAGCTTGGACGTCCGCAAGGGGCGTTGGCCAAGAGTTACAAGCTCGATGAGAAACGTTCAGAAATCGAGCGCTATCAAAAAATGGGAATCAATCAAACCGCTATCGCCAAGCTGGTTGGGGTCAGCCGTCCAACTCTGCGAACCTGGGTGATCCGTAACCAATTGTCAGCCCCGGATATACAGCCTTGAGCTTAGATGGCTGAAGGCAGTGGCCTGGGCAGATGAGCATTTTCAGAAATGCCGCGCGGAAATCAGTAGATTGATCTCACGTACAACCTATCAGTCAACCATGAGTCTTACTCCAAGCCAGTTGGCCCGGTTTCTCGATAAGCTGGGGAAGAATCTATTACGTGATGCAATTCATCCTGTCCTGGGAATCACTTTAGCCCAATGGGTGTTGGACGGCGAATCTGGAATTTCTGACTGCTTGGCGACGGGCTTTGTTGCGCTATTGATGATCCTTGCTGCCGCAACGATTTCATTTGGCTGCGCCAGGGTTGTTTCCGCGATTGCTCGAAAGGAATAAGGGAAGAGATGATCCGTGCGTTTCCTCAGAATGCTGTTGGAGTCCTTGCTCCGACTTTCAGAAGGGCTCTATTCGGATTCTTGCGGGACGTCCCAATCGTCTAGTCTCACCTCGCCGGTCTGGTAGAACTGCTTCACTAGCTTCACGTACTCCAGAAAATCCTTGTTCTCCGTTGCCAGCCAGTTGTCCATGTCCCAATCGATTTGAGGTAACTGGTCAGGTTCTTCGAAATGAAACGGTAGAACAACATGCCAAGAACGTAGATCGAAGTCCCAGCCATCAACGCTGCCACGCAGGTCATTGGCGATGCGCCAGGTGGTTTTATGGAGCTCTGCGCGTTCTGTTATTCATTACCCAAGCATTCAGTCAAAAATTCGAAACGTTCTGGCCGTGCGGCAGGTGGGGTCGAGTGCATTCGTCGAGCCATCCGGCGGCATGTGTCTGGTAGGTTTTACCCGTGGCCGGCGACATTTTTGCAGACAAGACATCCCTATCCCTTGTTATTTATTGTGCAAATGGCATTATCTTGCCGGTGTGGCGCAAAATATGAGCCACTACAATCCTGATTTTGACCAGAAATAACATGAACCGCACTGAGCGCTTCTACAAAATCGATCAAATGCTTCACGAGCGGCGGGTAGTGCCGATCGAGGTTTTTCTGGACGAGTTGGATGTTTCCCGCGCTACCTTCAAGCGGGACATAGAATACATGCGAGACCGCCTCCATGCCCCTATCGTCTGGGATCGGGATGCCGGGGGATACCTGTTCGAGAACATTAAAACCGCAGGCCCCGCCTACGAGTTGCCCGGCCTCTGGTTTTCGGCCGGCGAGTTGTATGCCCTGCTAGCCGCGCACAAGCTGCTGGGGGACATCGAGCCCGGCATTCTGGCCTCCCATATCGCTCCTCTGCAGGCGCGTCTGGCCGCGCTTCTGGAGGCCTCGGGCCATTCTGCTACAGAGATTACCCAGAGAGTTCGCCTGCTCTCGATGGCAAAGCGGACGGTTGAATCCCGCTTCTTCACCGACATCACTATCGCTCTGCTGGAACGCAAACGCATCGAAATCGATGCCTGGAACCGAGGGCGGAACGAGACCCATACCCGAACGATCTCGCCGCAGCGCCTTGTTCATTACCGGGACAACTGGTATGTGGATGCCTGGTGCCATCTGCGCAACGACCTGCGCAGCTTCTCGATTGATGCGATTCAGCGGGTGAAGGTGTTGCGCGAGAAGGCGAAGAATGTGGCGTTAGCCAAGCTGGACAGCCATTTCACCTCGGCCTACGGCATTTTTGCCGGCCAGCCGAAGGACTGGGCAGTGCTTCGTTTCTCGCCGGAGCGGGCGCGCTGGGTTCAGTCCGAACGCTGGCATGGGGAGCAGCAGTCGGAAATGCTTCCTGACGGCAGTTATTGCCTGCGGGTGCCCTACGCGGATGAGCGCGAGTTGCTCATGGACATCATGCGACATGGCAGGCATGTGGAGGTTGAGGCGCCGCAATCGTTACGTCGAAGTGTTGCCGACGAAGTGGCGGCGCTGGCGGCGACGTACCACGGTTGCCATTTGATCAGTTCATGAGGCGCAGTATTTGAGCCACCTCATCCGTTAAGGTAGGAGCTCGTAAAGGGAGGCAGTGATCATTGTTGAACACGTCGGAAGCTGATTATTTCGCCCTGCGGCGGCTCATTCTCATTGATGCCTACCGCAAAGGCGCCATCACTGAATTAAAGCTTGATGGCCATACTTCGCTCACCGGAGCCAATGGCGTGGGCAAGACGTCGCTGCTGCGGCTGATTCCCTTGTTCTATGGCGAAAGCCCGAACAAGCTGGTGCAGGGTGGTGGCGTGAATCAGTCCTTCGTGCAGTACTACCTACCCCACACCACCTCTTTCATCGTGTTCGAGTACAGCCGACGTGGCAAGGTCTGCATGGTGGTGTTACATGCCTCTCGCTCCGGCGAAAGCGTTTACTACCGCTTCATTGATCAACCATTCGCCTTGGAGCGGTTCCGCGACGAGTTTGGCGACCTTGTGATCGGCCCCGATCTCAACCGCCACATACGGAAGCGGAGCGAGTTCTGTTCGGAACAAATCACCGCCCTCTCGGACTATCGGGCCATCATCCAGAACGCAGTTTCTGGAAATCGCGATCATCGGACGCTGGCGGCAAACTTCTCGTTCGTCGGGCCGGGGAGCCGTCTGAGCCATGTTGAGAAGATCGTGACCGGCATGTTTTCGCGGGTGACGAATTTCCGCGACATCAAACGGATGATCGTTTCCTGCATTGTCGATGACAAAACCAGTATCCGGCTTGAATCCAGCAAGACAACCATGAAGGACTGGGTGCGCGAGTACCGAGCCTACGCGGTGGTGATGGAACAGGCCGGTCGCATGCAGGATTTCCAAGCAGCGCAAATGCGCCACGAAGCGGCTGCGAGGCAACTTCAGCTTGTCCACACCGATTTCGCCCGCCTGCAGCAGGTGCAAGAAACTGCAATCGAGCAGGCTAAATCAAGGGCGGGTGAGATCCAGGGCGAGATGCAACTCCTGGAAGACCAAACCAACGCTCAGTTGCGCGAAATCAACAGTCAATTAGGCGTGGCCGAAGGGCAGGTTAAGAGCCTGAAGGGCTCGCTGCAGGGGCTGGAGAAGCAATACCGCGCCTACGAGCAAGAAGATCTTCCTGGCCTTGCCCATTTGGTTGATGCCTTGCCGCAGCTGGCCGACGATCTGGAAACGAAAGACAAGAGGGAGAAGGCGTTACTCGGGGAGTCCCAGGATCTGGCCAATCGTTATGCCGAGATGTGCAATCGGCGCATCGAAGCCTTCCACGCCCTGGAACGAGAAAAGAATGCACTCAAGGATCCGATTCGGATCAGTGGCAAGGAAGAGGAAACGCAAGCGCGCCAAGCGGCTGATGAGACATGGCAGGCCATCGTTGCGGAATTCGATCGACAGGAAGAAGCGATCAGCAACGCGAAGGAGCGGCTGGTCGAGCAATTGGGCGGGCTAAAGCAAGCAGCTGAGTATCCGCAAGCAAGCCCCCAGGTCGCTGCTGCCAAAGAGCAGGCTCGCACTGAGCGTGACACAGCAGCGGAGGTCGCTGCCACGGCGCTGTCGGCATATGAGGAAGCAAAGGACGCGCATCAGGCAGCGACGGATGCGTTCCGTGCCATCGATGACCAGATTCAGAATCTACGAGAGCGAGAAAAGAAGGATCAAGCGGTGCGGGTGCACCTGCGCTCCCTTAGAGACGCAGCGCCAGGCACGCTGCTGCATTTCTTGCGTGAAAACCGTCCAGACTGGACCAGGGACATCGCAAGGGTGGTACCCGAGGAGCTGTTGCTACGAACCGATCTGACGCCCACGCTGGTCAGTGAGGAGGCCCTTTCTCTGTATGGCGTTGGCCTGGATCTGGCTGCGCTCGATGTTCCGAGGGCAGCCGACGAGGAGGTGCTGCGGCAGAAAATCGAGGAAGTCGATCGGGCCATCGAGCGGCATCAACGAGATGCAAAGGCCAAGGAAAAAGAACTGGAAGCCCAATCCGAGCGCGTCCGCCAGGCGAAAACTGCCTCTGACGATAAGCAACGCCTTCATGTCCAGGCAGCGAACGCAGCACGGTCATGCCAGACAGCCTTCGAGGCGGCGGAGCGGGCATTGGCAGAGGATATTCGTCAGGCTGGCATTCGTGCTCGACAGCAACTGCAAGAAGTCCAGCAATCTGTTGAGCAGAACAAGCAGGCGCTAAACACACTCAAATCGACCCGAAGCGCACGCAAGCAGAACCATGAAAGCGAACTGAAAAAGCGCTTGGCGGCAATTGAATCTCAGGTTCAAGCCGAGATCGGTGAGATTGATCAGGTCATTGCGTCAGCGAAATCATCCTGCGATCAGGACATCGGTGCGCTGAATAAGGAGTTGGACTCGGCGTTGAAGGCACGGGGCGTCGATACCGCTTCGCTCGAGAAGCTACAGAAGGAGAAATCCGAGGCGCAGGAGAGGTTGCAGAAAGCTCGGTCCAATGAGGCCAAGGTCGGTGATTGGCGGCGCTGGTTGAAATCCGAGTGGGAAACCCGCTCAGAGAAAGAGGCTGAATTAACGGTTGCGGAAGTCAGTGTCCAGCAGTTGCTGGAGCAGGAGTCCAAGGCCCGCAAGGCGCGCGAGATCAAGCATGGTGAGCTGGATAAGGCGCTAGGCCAAGTCAATCAGGAAAAAGCGAAGGTCGAGAAACTGTATGGCTTCGTGGTCAGGCGCCGAGAGAAGCTGACCCGTTGGCCGGCAGATCCCATTGGGCCGCTGGCCAAACCGCTGCGAGACCAAGATGCCCTGGAAGCAGATATGGATCGGCTGCTTCTGGATGTCCAGAATGAGGAAGCACGGGCACGAGAGGCGTTGGTACCGATCAAGCGAGTGTTCTTTGAGTCGCCGGGCACCACGCCCTATCAGTTCTATGACAAGAAGCGTCTGGAGCTGGGGCCGGATCAGGACGGCGCTTCGCCATTCCTGTGGCTTGCTCCCATGCAAGAGTGGTTCGAAGCCGAACACGAAAATACCCGCAGGTTGCTTCTGAGCCAGTGTCGCAACTTCGCCTCGGGCATCCACGAGTTCCATGATCGGCTCGATGGCTTCAAGCGCAAGGTCGGCATCTTCTCGAAGGACTTGCAGGAGAACATGGCGGCATCGACGCGTTTTCGCTTCATCAGCAGTGTGGCGGTGCGTATCACCACTTCATTCGATGGCTTGGATGGTTGGGACAAAATCAAGCAGCTGGACGAGGAGTACAGCGTGTGGGCCGGCAAGGACAGCAACGATTTGCCAGGGCCCGCGTTCGCTGATGCGGTGGATCAGGTCAGCGATTGGCTGCAGGGCCGCCATACCCTGGATGTAAAGCTGGAAGACCTGCTTGGTCTGGAAATCGATATCGAGGAAGCGGGGCAGCCGAAAAAGACGGTAAAAGATGAAGGGCAACTGCGAGATGCTTCCAGCAACGGCCTTTCCTATCTCATTCTCTGCGTCGTGTTTGTCGGATTGATCAACAAGATTCGTGCCGGCCAACCTGTGCAACTGGTCTGGGCCTTGGACGAGTTGCGCGATCTTGATCTCGACAACGTGAGAGTTCTGCTGGATATGTTGGCGGACAATCAAATTCACTTGGTTTCCGCCTTCCCCGACCCCGAGCCTGAAATCCTAGCCCTCCTGAAGAATCGGTACGCCATCCAGGAAGGGCGTCGTCTTGCAACCTTCCAGCCGGAGGTGGCCAATGTTTGAAGCGACGGTCATCAAACTTCTGGAAGGGGCGTTTATTTGCCGGACGGCATACCCGGATCTGTTTTCCTATCTGGACGATGAATCGACCCGCCGCCAGGTGGACGGTTATCTGACCCAGATCGGCCGGCGTCTGGCCGCGACTGCCCATGGCGAGGCGTACTACGCAGCCCACCGAGCGGTTGGGCCCAGCGAACGAACGGAAATCAGATCCCTGTTCAAGGAAGTGAAACACGAGCTTCGGCCTGTGCTGGGTTTCCTTAACCTGATCATGCAGGCACAGCGTGCCGACCGAACCCTTGGTACGGGTGACGTGATCGATTTCCCGAAGATGCTGCTACACATCTCGGAAAGCCCGCATTTGGGTGAGATGTTGCGGGGCTTCGCGGCACTGGGGAAAGAGTTCGCATCCAGCGATGCCAGCTTGCGCACCTTGCTGGATCGTTTGTTGCAGCAGATGGTGAAGACTGGCTACCTCATCCCGGATCGCCAGGGCGACCGCTTCGAGGTCACCGGCAAGATCGATTACTTCTACGAAGTCGTGGATTTTCTCGCCGAAAATGAGCAGGCTCTTCGCGACGCACAAGACCAAGAATCAGAGGGCGAGACAGGGAGGTTGTTTTGAGTCGGGATGGTGTAAAGCACCTGATCGGCCGCCTGGCCACTCACCAGCATCTGGTTTCCCATGCCTATTACAACAGCGAGTTGATTAAGGACGAGGAGAACGCCCGAGGGATTGAGTTATTGCAACAGCACAAGGTGCTGATCCCGCGCGGCGATGATGCCTACACCCTTCACACTACCTTCCGCCGCTTTCTGGACGCTGCCCTGAACATCGAACGGCTGTACGGCATTGGCTCTGATCTTGGCGTCGCGTTTGAGCGGCTGGAGCAGCTGACGAATGCACTGTTCGACGTCGCTCATGAAGGGCAAATGGAAGACCGCGAGCGGATTGAAGACGAGATCCGCCAGTCCATCTATGAGATATCCGATAACCTAGCCGCCGATCTGGCGCATCTTAGAACGCTGGTGGAGAACCGTTTCGGCAATGTGAGCACTCTGGCCGAGAAGAAGCGCCAGAATGCCTATTACATTGGCCGCACGGAGAAAGTTGTGCGGGCAATCGAACTCTTTACCCTTTCCGACCTGGGCGAGCGGATCCAGACACAGGGTGCGTTTGCGAACATTGCCGCCATGTTTCGTGCCCAGTTGCAGGAGCGCCTGCCTTCATTCCGGCAGAACCTGAGCGATATCCTGGAAATTTTGAAGCAATATCTGTTTGAGTACCGTGAAATCGAGGAACGGACTCGACGGGTGCGTAGCCTATGGCTCTATCTTGAGCGTCATCCTGTCTATGAGTTGCAGGAGTGGGACGAATCGGCGCATCCCCAGCCCTGGCTGCTGAAGGCATCGGGGATATCAATACGCAGCCATCCTTGGGTGCGAGATTCGGAATACACAGATGTTCTTGCCGATCTCGCGAGCGATATTGCACCGCCGACCCTTCGCTTACCTGTTGAGCGACCTCGCGGAATGCTCATTGAGGAGGATCCGGCGCCGACGGTGATCCTTCAAGTCAAGCCCTACCAGCGGGCTATCGAGAATCTCATCGCCACCTGCAAGTTGCAGAATCTCCGCGCATCCGCCTTGGAGTGGTATTTCGACCACCCCAACGACCTCGGCGGCATGAGCGTTTCGGTTTGGTTGCAATGCGTGCTTGAGGATCTCGGGCCAAGAAAGAAGAAGGAGCTCGGAATCGCTGTGGTCGCCGAGGAGTCGCCCGATCCAATATTTACCGGCAATGTGTTGGTCAGTGATGTGCATGTGGAGCCGGCATGATGGACAAGCGGCTCATCAATACGTTACTGCGGATCTTTCATTCCCCGGACACCCGCTTTGCCTCCGGGCGAGCAATTAGTGCCTTCTGTACTGAGTACAACCTTGGCGTAAGGCAGGGGAGTTCCCTCTTATTCAATGATGCACATAAGGCGGAGATCGGGCGGATCCTCAAGGGAGAACTGGGTATTGACCCCGCCACGACGACAGTCGATAGCTGGAAGGGCTTGGGCAGAGCTGAAGGTCTGATGCTCGCTAGGGACGAGAAGCTTTCCGGTCGTACTGTCGGCCATGGCAGATTGAGGGTGAAAACATTGCCCGGATGCATTCTGCAGGTTGCCGCTGGTAGCTGGTCACTGCCGGATCGAACCGATCTAGGGTTAGATCTCAATGCAGTTCTTGAGAATGAAATCGGCCATGATGCACTGTTGATAATCGAGAACCTGCAAACGTTCGTTGACATCCACAGGGTTGATCCAACTGTGATGAGGAATTTACCGGCGAGCGATCCGTTAGTTATTTATCGTGGTGATACGCAAGGTGGCGCGCGAACTGATGCTGTTCACGCACTAATCAATAGTACGAGACTACCAGTTATTGCCTTCGTTGATTTTGACCCCGCCGGCCTAGTGATTGCATCAAGCTTGCCAAGGCTCGACAGAGTATTGGCTCCCCCACTACAGGACCTAGCAGAAGCCATCCAGGCCCATGGTATTGCCATGCGCTATCTCGAACAGATGGCGATGGCGACTCACGTTATGCAGCAGATTCAACAGGATGCTCGTATTTCTCCGCTATGGCATGTCATCCATGCTGCTGGTAAGGCGCTCCCGCAAGAGTATTTTCACCGTCAATAGGTGAAAAGTAAGACTTATTGACTCGATGACACCATCGGGCAAATAAACGAAGCAGGGGCTCTCCCTGCCAGCAAATCCCGGACCTTGGCCGAGATATTTCCAAGCCGGCCGCTAGTCAGGCTCTTGCTGACTACATCGGTTTTGCCCAAGGCGACTAACCCCCTTACGGCAGCCATCTTGTGCTGATACACCGTTGCATTCAACATAACCCGCTCCAAGAATTCGGCGGTGCCCGGCTCATTGCGGCAAACCAGCACGTTGGTGGCTAGGAAAGGCGCATTTCCGACCTTGGGACCGGGTACGGCATACTCGGATCCTGGGATGAGCATCTTGGCGATGCCCGCTTCCATAATCTTCACATAGGGATCGATCGAGGCATCAGACGGCTCAGCTATCACTAGTGCTCGGAGCGCTGAGTGCTCGGTTTCACCCCAGGAGTGCAGGGCTGATTGGCCGGGAGTGAGTGGCAATAATTTCCTCAATGCCGGCGCAAACGCAGCAGCGCGGTGCCGCTCCACCCAGTATGCAGCCGTTTTGAACTGTATGACGTCGATGGGCGACAAGGGCCTAGAGTGAAGGCGGGCCTCAATTTCGGTCATGGTGGGTTCGACAAACTTGATCGCCCAACCATCCATGTGAATTTTCCGCGGACCGTCAGTCAGACCGTCTCGATCCGTGAACACCGCCGACTGAGCATCAAGCACCACACCATCCGCTCCTGCCAGGCGCTCGTCAGTCTTATCTCGATATCGCTTGTGGACCTTATCAGCGCACTGCAATGCAGCCTTGTCACCCGTGTAGCCCCCCGATTTGTAATCAGCGACGAAGGGATTGATTGGCTGAAGATAAACCCAGTCATCGCAGTCTGCGCGCCGGAGCACCTGGAAGTACTGGGTGACCGGCACCTGACCGGTAAAGGCCACATAAGCGCCGCTCTTGCGGTTTGATGCTAACACCTCGACGGGGCTATCCCCGATGAGCGGCGCTTTTCCTGGCGACGGCTGTAAGCGGATGCGGGGACTGGGATTATCCGGGTCGTCTGGAACTGAATTATTAACGTCCTTGCCCATGATGGAGGCGGCAGCAGTACGGAACTCGGGCGGAGACTGCGGGTGGTAGGGCTTCGCTGATCCGAGGCCGGTGCATCCAGCAAGGATCGCTACGAGGGGGAATAGCCAGGCTAAACGCAGCACGATTTCGAACTCACGGGCGATCGGCGCCAACAACTTGTGCATCCGATGCTTTCAATTGGTAGAAGGGGGCCAGAGCGTTTTCCAGGACGTCGGCTATGAGAACATCCAGCAACAGCTTCTCGTGCCAGGCTTGCGCCTTTACCCGCCAGAAGACCCCATCCCCGTACACGCGCATCTCGACGTAACTTTGGATTTGCTTGCATTTCTCGTTTAGGCACCAACCACGGGCATCGCCGGTTAGCATTTCGTTGAAACGCCCGGCGATGCCGGTTTTCTGGCTGATCCAGAGCAGGAGGTCTGGAACCGAAATGGCACCGCGGTAGGTACCGGCCGCTCCAATCTGTAGGAGGTCGACGGTCTGGTAATGAGAATCGGACGCCTTGTCGTCGAGTTGGACCGTGCGCTCGAGAACCTCGCCCAGCGGGCCGACGATGTCCCCCTTGGCCAGAGCTGAGATGATGTAGGTGCCGTTGAACCTGAACCGGGCCTCCGCTGACGAAGGGTCGTCCACGACGGCAAATCCCTTGGCTCGCAACTCCTCCTGGAGAATTCGCGTCATTTTCGGGCTGCCGTTGAAACTCACGAAAATTCGCCGGTTGGCTGTTTCGATCGGCGGCAGGCTCTTGGTAATAACTTCCCGCTGGATCCGGGGTGGCTCGGATATCGGAGTCTCCGAACACCAGCCGAAACCTGAAGCGGTAGCGAGGAGCAGAACTGTTGCCAGATAGCAGACCGACACGGATAGGTCGGAAAGACGGCGATTACGGCTTGTCATAGCCACGGGGTACCACTTCGTCGATTGCCTTGCGGGCCATCGCGCACTGTTCGCTCGTGAAACGCCGTCCCTTCGTGTTCTGGTCGGCATACATCTGTGCCGCCACCAAGGCAATGCCGACTTCACGGTCAACATCACCATCGGCCAAAGGTCTATTGGCATCGAAGCGGATCAGACGGGCAAATTCCCTAGCGTAATACTGGCTGATGGCCTCTTCGCGGTATCTGCAAGCCTTTCCCAGGGCAGTGAACGTGTCGAAGTCTTCCAGAAACTGCTTTGCCCGCGGTGTGCTGGCAACGACGGTGGCATCAGAGGCGGCGTACGCCGGTACTGGAAGCAGGCATGCGCCCATAGCCAAGGCTTGTAATGCAAGGAGAGCTTTGCTTTTGACTGAAAAGAATAGTGCTGATTCTCTGCGAGACAGGAAATCTGGGACTTCGGAGGGAACTCCCTCCAACGGTGAAAGTGCATTCGTTTTCATGCCTTAAGAATAACCCAATTCGGGATATTCCGTTGTGGGTTATTAACGTGCATGAATGGCAAATTCGCTGCATCGTCCCCAATATGAACTGTTCCGCAAAATGATGGTTGTGGCGCGGGAAGAGGCGGGCCTTACTCAGGTGCAAGTCGCATCAGGCCTAGGTCGGCCACAGAGCTTTGTCTCAAAGTATGAACGGGGAGACCGCCGTCTGGACTTTACCGAGTTTGTTGAGATCGCCAACGTTCTCGGAGTCGACGTCGCCAAATTCTTGGCGACCTATCAGGACAATGTTCGATGGGGGGATATTGGCCAAATTCTGCGGAAAACTGATCGCTCTTAATCCTGAGCGAAGTCAGTAGCCGAGAAGTGGAATGTGGGCACGATGTATCGGTAGATAGCTCTACCGACCGTCCAGGAACATGCAGAAAACCCCACCCTAACCCTTTGATTCATAATGTCCGGAATAGGCCGTTTTTGCCAGGTTTCCGAGACCACCAAAACCGTGCTCAAACCCGCGTGGTTGAGCTCAAAATGCTAGGGCACTAGCGTTTACATGGTATGTACGGTGCATTGATCTGTCCCGTTTCAGTCGCCGGCTTCCGGCGGATTCAGCCATTGCCGTAGCTTGTCGAGCAACAGGTCGGGGTTGACCGGTTTGGCGATGAAGTCGTTCATGCCGGCGGCCAGGCACTGGGCGCGGTCCTCGGCGAAGGCGTTGGCGGTCATCGCGATGATCGGCATGGCGCCGCGTTCGCCCAGGGCCCGGATTGCGCGCGTGGCATCGAGGCCGTTGAGGCGCGGCATCTGCATGTCCATCAGGATGAGCGCGTAATTCTGCCGTTCGACGGCGTCGACCGCAGCCTGGCCGTCAATCGCGACGTCGATCTGCAGGCCGCTGTCGTCGAGCAGTTGCAGGGTGATTTCACGGTTGACCGGCTCGTCCTCGACCAACAGGATGCTGCATTGCCCGAATCCGCCGCCGTTGTCGATGGCGGCCGGGGGGTGGGGGACGGACGTGGTTTTCGCCAGCGGCAGGCGTACCGTCATCCAGAACCGGCTGCCTTGACCGGGCAGGCTTTCGGCGCCGGTCGTGCCGCCCATCATTTCGGCCAGTTTGCGGGTGATCGCCAAGCCCAGGCCGGTGCCGCCGTAACGGCGGGTTGCCGAGTTGTCGGCCTGTTCGAAGGCCTGGAACAGCCGGGGAAGATCCTGTGCAGCAATGCCGATGCCGGTGTCGCTGACCGTGAAGCGCAAGTCGAGGCAATCGTCCTGGCGGTCGACGATGGCCGCTTCGATGGTGATGCTGCCCTGGTCGGTGAACTTGACTGCATTGCCGACGTAATTCAGCAGCGCTTGCTGGAGCCGGACCGGGTCGCCGAGCAACTGGGGCAAGTCGTCTGGCAGATGGCAGTGCAGTTCCAGGCCTTTTTCGGCGATCTTGCCGTGCAGGATCGATTCGATGTTGCCGAACAGTTGCCGGATGTCGAGCAGCGTCGAATCGAGCGTGAATTTGCCGGCTTCGATCTTGGACAGGTCGAGAATGGCGTTGATGATGTCGAGCAGGTGATGGCTGGCGGTTTCCAGCTTGCCGAGGCGTTCGCCCTGCTGTGCGGTCAGTCCGCTGCGGCGCAGGATGTAGGCCATGCCGGTGATGGCATTGAGCGGTGTGCGGATTTCGTGTGACATGTTGGCCAGGAAGGCGCTCTTGGCGACGTTGGCGGTTTCGGCGGCTTCCTTGGCCTGGCGCAGGTCGGTGGTGCGTTGCTCGACCAGTTCCTCGAGATGTTGGCGGTGCCGCTGGAGCTCGACGGCTGCCGCCTTTTCCCGGCTGATGTCGTAACAGAATCCGATGTAGCCGATGAAGCGGCCCTCGCTGTCGTAGCGTGGCGTGCCATCGTCGCGGATCCAGCGATATTCGCCGCTGGCGTGGCGCAGTCGGTATTCCATCGAAAACGGCTGCTGCCGTTCGAAATGCTCGACATAGCTGGCGATGCAGCGGCTGAAATCGTCGGGATGCACGCCTTCGGTCCAGCCGTTGCCCAGTTCCTGTTCGACGGGGCGGCCGGTGAATTTGAGCCATTGCACGTTGAAGTAGTTGCAGCCCTTGTCCAGACCGGAAGTCCAGATCAGCGCCGAGCCGTTGTCGGCGAGGGTCCGGAAATGCTGCTCGCTTTCGCGCAGCGCGGCTTCGGCCAGCTTGCGGTCGTGAATGTCGGCGATGACGCCGACCAGGCCGAGCAGCGTGCCGTCCGGTGCGACCAGCCGGCGGCCGGTCAGACGGCCCCAGAACTGGCGGTGATCGCCGCGCCAGTAAAGGCGTTCGAGGTCCACCTGGTCGACCTGGCTGGAAAGCAGGGCGAGCATGTTGGTATGGCCGGTGTCGCGCTCGTCGGGGGCGATCAGTGAGACGTAGGGGGCGCCGGTGAGCGCCTCGCGGCTGGTGCCGAACATGTCGGCCATGCGCTGGTTGGCGCGGGTGATGCGCCCGACCGGATCGACCAGGAAGATGGCGACGCTGGAGGCCTGGTAAATCTGCTCGAGCAATGCCTCGTTGGCCTGCAGTCGCTCGTTGTCGGCCAGGTGGCGCTGCCAGAACCGGTTCACCAGCCAGCCGGCGAACAGCGTGACGCCAAGGAAGGCGGCGAGCAGTGCGCTGGTCTTGTAAACCTCGTTCCACCAGGCGGCGAAATAATCCTCCGGCGACATGCCCACCTTGATGATGGCCGGCATGTTGCGTATCCGTTTGTAGGCATAGCGGCGGGGATGACCATCGGCGGTGGCATCGGTGGTGAACACGCCTTCCATTTCGTTGTCGGCCAACGCCGCTGCGAATTCCGGTGAGACCTGCTGTTTGCCGCCGCTGCCGGGGTCACCGGCGACAGTGGGATAGCGCGTGATCAATCGCGATTCGAGGTCGTGCATGACGGCGCTGCCGTGCGGTCCGAGCTGCAGCGTCGACATCAGCTTGTAGAAGCCTTCGGTCGGTATCGCGGCGATCACGACGCCGCCGAAGCTGCCGTCGGGGAGGTGCCAGGCGCGGGCGAAAGGAATCATCGGGCGACCGCTGATGCGTCCGATGATCGGTGGACTGATGGCGAGTTGCGGCGTGTCGGCAGCACGCAGCTGGACGAAGTAGCTGCGGTCGGCGTAGCTGATCGGGTGTTCGGGATCGAGACCTTCGCCCCAGCGGACGATGCCGTCGCGGTCGGTGACCCGGAATGCTTCGACCGTCGGGATACGGTCGGCCTGAAGCGCCAGGATGCCGTTCAGCTCGTCGTCGTTCCAGCGGTGATGCCGGCTTTCCCGTTGCAGATAATCGGCGATGGTGAGCAGGCCGAGATCGATGTGGCGCACCGATTCGGCAATGTTGCTTTCCAGCAGCGTTGCCAGATTGGTCGTGTTGTCGTGGATCGAACGGTCGATGTGGAGGCGGCTGTCGATCAGGTTCTGGGCGCCCAGGCCGATGACCAGCGCGTTGACCAGTGCGATGCCGAGCGTCAGCCAGCGGCCCAGGCGGGAACGGCGGCGTCTGCTGCTCGGTGGGTGCGCCGGCAGGCTGGCGGGATCGGTGCTCAGAAGTCTCTCTCCGACGGTCGTTTTTGCGTCAGATTACACCGCTGGGCGCGGGGCGACCAGCCGTGCCGCCCCGCCGGTTCAGAAACCGATCTTGCGACTGCGTCCGCTGCGGGCCTGATCGAAGTCGCTGCCTTCCAGCCAGTTGCGTCCCGCCAGCTTGGCGGAGCCGAAGGCCGACAGCAGCCGCTTGCGCATGTCGCGCGGCGGCAGCGAGGCCAGGCGTTCGAGTACGCTGTCGTCCGGTTCGTCCGGGAAGCCCCAGTCGTGTTCGCCGACCATCTCGCGGTACAGCGCGCCGGCGATGCTCAGCGAAGCGGCGAAATCCGGCCGCGGCACTTCGTAGACATTCATCCGGTTGAGGATCGGTTCGGGAATGCCGCGTTCGTCGTTGGCCGTCGTCACCCACAGGATGTGCGAGGCGTCGATGTCGATATCGACGAACTCGTCCTTGAAGGCCTTGGCCGTGTCGTGTTCGAGCAGGCCGTAGAGGGCGCCCATCGGGTCGTAGCGCGAATCGCCGCCGGCCTTGTCGATTTCGTCGAGCACCACGATGGGGTTGGCGAAGTCGCCATGCACCAAAGTGTGCGCCACCTTGCCGGGCTTGGCGTTGTTCCATTGCGACGAGGAGCCGGACAATACCCAGCCTGCGGTCAACGCGCTCATCGACACGAATTCGTGGCCGGTGCCGAGCTGGCGGGCCAGTTCGCGGGCGAAGTGGGTCTTGCCGATGCCCGGTTCGCCGAGCAGCAGGATGGGCGTGAATTGCAACGGCTCGCTGCCGGCGACGGCCAGCGCGAGTTGCTTGCGGATGTCGTCGATCACGTCGGCAAAGTTGGGGCAGCGGTCGTAGAGGTCGTCGACCTGGTCGGCGCCGCTCGGCCGGACCAGGAAGCGGCCGCCGCCGCGTTGTCGCATCTTTTCGTAAAGCGCGGCGAGGGCCTCGTTGCGGTTGCCCGAGGCTTCCTCGAGCGCGCGCTCGATGGCGGCGACGTCGTAGATGGTGCGCTCTTCGGCGACCGTGAGTCGGATGTCGGTGCTTGCCATGATGACTTCCTCCTGACGCTGTTGACTGCCTTAACGGTTCGGAAGCGGCCGGGGTTGAATCCGGTGGCCCCTGATCGACAGCTAGCATTTCCCGTTCCAGCCGGATTGGGAAATAATGCCGCCATCCCCGTCGACCGCAGGAACGCCATGGAACGCTTCACCATTTCGCTGGACGAGTCGCTGGCTCGCCAGTTCGACGAACTGATTGCCGCCCGCGGCTACGTCAACCGCTCGGAAGCCGTGCGCGACCTGATCCGCGGTGCCATCGAGCAGGACCGCCAGCGCGCCGCGCCGACCGGCCAGTGCGTGGCCAACCTGTCGTATGTGTACAACCATCACGAGCGGGAATTGTCGGAGCGCCTGACCGGCCTGCAGCATGACCGCCACGACCTGACGGTGGCGGCGATGCACACCCATCTCGACCACGACCATTGTCTGGAAACCGTCATTCTGAAAGGGTCGACCGCAGAAGTCCGACAATTCGCCGATGCGCTGGTCGCCGAGCGCGGCGTGCGCCACGGCCAGCTCAACCTGATCGCGCTGGAGGCCGAATACCACCATGCGCACGACGAGCATGGCAGCGATCATGTCCACTACCGTCCCACCCGCTGACCGGCCCGGCGATCCGCTGCTGGCGGCGACCGGGGAACAGGCCTGGATCGAGGTGATCCAGAAGATGGACGAGGTCTACAACGATCTCCTCCAGTACGAAGTGGCGCTGGAAGAAAAGAACGCGGCGCTCGAGGAGTCGCACCAGTTCATCGAGAGCGTGCTGGCCTCGATGTCCGACATCCTGATCGTTTGCGACCGCAACGGCGGCATCGAGGAGGTCAATCCCTCGCTCTGCCATTTCGCCGGCAAGAGCGCCGAACAGTTGGCGCACACGCCGGTGTTCGAGTTGTTCGCCGACGATCTCGAGCGGGCCAGGGCGCGCGACATCTTCAGCCGCTACGGACGCGAGGGCGTACACGATTGCGAGTTCTTTTTGCGCGCCGGCGACGGGTCGACCGTACCGGTGTCGATGAACTGCACGCCGCGCGTTTCGCAGACCGGCAAGCTGATGGGCATGGTGGTCACCGGCCGCCCGGTCGGCGAACTGCGCAGGGCCTATCAGGCGCTGCGCCAGGCACACGACGATCTGAAACGGACGCAGGGGCAACTGCTGCATGCCGAGAAAATGGTCTCGCTGGGCCGCCTGGTCGCCGGTGTCGCGCATGAATTGAACAATCCGATCAGCTTCGTGCTGGGCAACGTGCTGTCGCTGAAGCGCTATTCGGGCCGCCTGGAAAACTATCTGGCGGCGGTGCATGACAGTGCCGCAGCCGGCGAGCCGGCGCTGGCCGGCTTGCGCGATACGTTGCGCATCGATCGCATCCTGGCCGACATGCCGCAATTGATCGACGGCATGATCGAGGGCGCCGAACGCACGCGCGACATCGTCGACGCCCTGAAGCGCTTTTCGGCGGTAGACAAGATGACGCCCGAGCGCGTCAATCTGAACGAGGTGGTCGAGCGTTCGGTGCGTTGGGTGGTGCAGAGCGCCGGCGGCAGATTTGCGGTCGACCTCGATTTGCCGCCCGATCTGCATTGCGCGGGCTCGTCCGGCCAGTTGCAGCAGGTAGTGATGAACCTTGTGCAGAACGCCTGCGATGCAACCGCCGGCCAGCGCGATGCCCGTCTGACGATTGCCGGCCGCTGCGCCGACGGGCAGATCGTCCTGCAGTTCACCGATAACGGTCCGGGGATTGCCGAGCCGCACCTCGGGCGGCTGTTCGAGCCTTTCTTCACCACCAAACCGGTCGGCCAGGGCACCGGCCTCGGCCTGTCGATCAGCTACGGCATCGTCGAGCGACACGGCGGTCGGCTGGAAGCGGCCAATCGGCCCGCTGGCGGAGCGGAATTCATCCTTTCACTGCCGGCGGAAAGTCGCTGATCAATTGGCCGGTGGCAAACATCGGGCAACGCAATACGAACAATGACTTATTGCGCTGGCACGTTCTTTGTATGAAGATGGATATAAATTTCATACAGAGGGGTGCCATCGATGGAAGCCTTGCCCGGCGACTGGCTGTCGCTGCTGATCCTGACCTTCGTGCTCGGCATGAAGCACGGTTTCGATGCCGATCATCTCGCCACCATCGACGGCCTGACCCGTTACAACGCCCGCCAGCGTCCGACGCTGGCGCGCTGGTGCGGTACCTTTTTCTCGCTCGGGCATGGCGCCGTGGTGATGGCCATCGCGCTCGGCGTTTCGGCGCTGGCCGGGCAGTGGGCGGTGCCGGAATGGTTCGGTCTGCTCGGTTCGGTGATCTCGATCGCCTTCCTGGTCGCCCTCGGTAGTCTCAACCTGGCCGCCGTGCTCCGTGCCGGACCGGATGAAATGGTCCAGCCGGTGGGGATCAAGGGCCGCCTGCTCGGGAAATTGCGCCATGTCTCGCATCCGGCGCTGGTGGCGCTGGTCGGCGCGCTGTTCGCGCTGTCCTTCGATACCCTGTCGCAGGCCGCCTTCTTTGCGCTGACCGCGACGCAGTTCGGCGGCTGGCAGCACGCCCTGCTGCTCGCCACGCTGTTCATGGCCGGCATGCTGCTGACCGACGGGATCAATGGCTTGTGGATTGCCCGCCTGATCGCCCGGGCCGACCAGGCGGCGCTGATCGCGTCGCGCGTCATGGGGCTGGTCGTTTCCGGTGTCAGCCTGCTGGTCGCTGCTTTCGGTGCCGCCAAGCTGTTGTCGCCGGCGGTCGATGCCTGGAGCGAGGGCAAGGAACTGATGTTCGGGGCGGCGTTGGTGGCGATCATCGCGCTGAGCTTTTTCGCAGCGGTCCGGCTCACTCGCCGGCCGGTCATGGCTTGATTCTCGGGAGGAGTGGCCGGTTCGCCGGCCTTTTTTTGACGATGATGGTAAGAAAAAATCTGATAGCTTCATATCTGGCCCTCGCATCCGGTGCGGTGCTGGCACAGGGGGTGACCGAATTGTCGACGGTCGAGGTCCGCTCGCGCATTGAAAATCTCGAGGGCATCGCCAGTGCCGGCAGCGAAGGCGTGGTATCCGGCCTGCGTTTGTCCACGGTGCCGGTGTTGCGGCCCGGCGAGGCGCTGGAAATGGTGCCCGGCCTGATCGTCACGCAGCATGCCGGCGACGGCAAGGCCAATCAGTATTTCCTGCGCGGCTTCAATCTCGATCACGGCACCGATTTCGCGACCTCGATCGGCGGCGTGCCGGTGAACATGCCGACGCATGCGCATGGTCAGGGCTACACCGACCTCAATTTTCTGATTCCCGAACTGGTCGACCGCATCGCTTACCGCAAGGGGCCCTACTTCGCGGAAGAAGGCGATTTCTCGTCGGCAGGTGCGGCGCATATCGACTACGTGCGTCGGCTCGATGCCGGGCTGGCGCAGGTCACGCTCGGCCGCAACGGCTACGCCCGCTCGCTGCTGGCCGGATCGCCCCAGCTGGCCGAGGGCAATCTGCTCTATGCGCTGGAACTTTTCCACAACGACGGGCCTTGGCAGGTCGACGAGCATTATCGCAAGCTCAACGGCATCCTGCGTTACAGCCGCGGATCGCGCGACGACGGCTGGTCGGTGACCGGCATGGCTTATCGCGGGCGCTGGGTATCGACCGACCAGATTCCGCAACGGGCGGTCGATCGCGGCCAGATCGACCGTTTCGGCTCGCTCGACGACAGTGCCGGGGGGCGGACGCATCGCTACAGTCTGTCCGGCGAATGGGCCCGGCGCGGAGAGGATGCGCAGACCCGCGCGACCTTCTGGGGGCTGGCTTCGGGCCTGGATCTGTGGTCCAACTTCAGCTACTGCACCAATGGCTGCCCGCCGGGCGACCAGTTCAAGCAGGCCGAGCGGCGCAAGGCCGGGGGTTTCTCGGTATCGCACGAGATGTTCGGCCGGCTGGGGGGCTTCGAGGTGATCAACGCGATCGGCCTGCAGGGGCGTATCGATCGGTTGAGCCCGGTCGGCCTGTACCAGACCGAGGCGCGCGAAACCCTGGCGACGGTCCGCGAGGATCACGTCACACAGCGCAGTCTTGGCTTGTGGTTGCAGAACGAGACCAAATGGACGAGCTGGTTCCGCTCGATCCAGGGGCTGCGGGCCGACGCCTACGATTTCACGGTCGACAGCGATAATCCGGCAAATTCCGGCAAGGCCGACGACGCGATCGTGACGCCGAAGCTGTCGCTGATTTTCGGGCCCTGGCGCAAGACCGAGCTGTATCTGAACTACGGTCACGGCTTCCATTCCAACGATGCGCGCGGTTCGACCATCACCGTCGATCCCGCCACCGGCACCCCGTTCGACGCCAACGGCAATCCGGTGCGCCGCGTGCAACCGCTGGTGCGCACGCGGGGCAGCGAACTGGGCCTGCGCTCGGAAATCCTGCCCGGCTGGCAGTCGACCGTAGCCCTGTGGCAGCTCGAGGCGGCCTCGGAACTGCTGTTCGTCGGCGATGCCGGGACGACCGAAGCATCGCGTCCGTCGCGTCGCTACGGCGTGGAATGGACCAATCTCTATACCTTGTCCGACTGGTTGGCGGTCGATGCCGATTTTTCCTGGTCGCATGCCCGCTTCCGCGATTCGGCGCCGGAGGGCGATCATATCCCGGGGGCGGTGACGACCACCGCCAACGTTGGTCTGACGCTGGATCGCCTCGGTCCGTGGTTCGGTTCCGTACGCTGGCGCTACTTCGGGCCGCGACCGCTGGTCGAGGACAATTCGGTACGCTCCAGGGCCTCGTCGCTGACCAATCTGCGCGTCGGCTATCGCCTGTCGCCGCGGCTGATGCTGGCACTTGATGTCTACAACCTGTTCGACAGCAAGGCCAACGACATCGAGTACTGGTACGAATCGCAACTGGCCGGCGAAGGGGCGCCGGTCGCCGATCGGCATCTGCATCCGACCGAACCGCGTAGCGGCAGACTGACGCTGCAATACCGTTTCTGAGGTGCCGAGAGGCGGGGCGGCAAGGCGGTTTCGCCCCTTCGGATTCCACGTAGTTCGGCTTATAATTCATAATTACAAACCATTCCCCGCCGACTTGGTTTAATCTGCGGGGTTTCCCCAATTGCGTAAGCCGAGGAGATTCCGTGGAAAAGGATTTGCGCGAAGCCGCACTCGAATATCATCGCCTGCCCACGCCGGGCAAGATTTCCGTCCGCCCGACCAAGGGCCTGACCAACCAGCGCGACCTGGCGCTGGCCTACTCGCCGGGCGTCGCTGCCGCCTGTGACGCCATCGTCGAGGACGAGGCGACCGCCGCGCTGTACACCTCGCGCGCCAACCTGGTCGGCGTCGTCACCAACGGTACCGCCGTGCTCGGCCTGGGCAACATCGGCCCGCTGGCCGCCAAGCCGGTGATGGAAGGCAAGGGCTGCCTGTTCAAGAAGTTCGCCGGCATCGACGTGTTCGACATCGAACTGGCCGAGAACGACCCGGACAAGCTGATCGACATGATCGCTGCGCTCGAGCCGACGCTCGGCGGCATCAATCTCGAAGACATCAAGGCGCCGGAGTGCTTCTACATCGAGCAGAAGCTGAAGGAAAGGATGAATATCCCCGTCTTCCACGACGACCAGCACGGCACCGCGATCATTTCCGCCGCCGCCATGCTCAATGGCCTCAAGGTGGTCGGCAAGAAGATCGAAGAGATCAAGGTGGTCGTTTCCGGCGCCGGTGCCGCCGCCATCTCCTGTGTGAACCTGTGGTGCGATCTTGGCGTCAAGCGCCAGAACATCACCATCTGTGACTCCAAGGGCGTCATCTACGTCGGCCGTCCGGGCGGCATGGACGAAACCAAGGCCCGCTACGCCCAGGAAACCGACAAGCGCACGCTGGCCGATGCCATGGTCGGTGCCGACATCTTCCTCGGTCTGTCGGCGGCCGGTGTGGTCAACCAGGACATGGTCAAGAGCATGGCCGACAAGCCGATGGTCTTCGCACTGGCCAACCCGACCCCGGAGATCATGCCGGAACTGGTCAAGGAAGTCCGGCCGGAAGCGATCATCGCCACCGGCCGTTCCGACTATGTGAACCAGGTCAACAACGTGCTGTGCTTCCCGTTCATCTTCCGCGGTGCGCTCGACGTCGGTGCCACCCGCATCACCGAAGAGATGAAGATGGCGTCGGTGCGTGCCATCGCCGAACTGGCCGAAGCTGAAGTGACCGATGAAGTGGCGATGGCCTATCCCGGCCACGACCTGACCTTCGGTCCGGAATACCTGATTCCCAAGCCCTTCGACCCGCGCCTGATCGTCAAGATCGCGCCGGCCGTCGCCCAGGCCGCCATCGATTCCGGCGTCGCCACCCGCCCGATCACCGACTGGGACGCTTACCGCGCCAAGCTGTCGGAATTCGTCTATCACACCGGCGTCGGCATGCGCGCGATTTTCCAGGCCGCCCGTCAGGCTCAGGGCAAGCGCATCATCTACGCCGAAGGCGAAGAAGAGCGCGTGCTGCGTGCCGTTCAGGTCGTGATCGAGGAAAAGTTTGCCCGCCCCATCCTGATCGGTCGTCCGGAGGTGATCAACCATCGTCTGGAAAAGGCCAACCTGCGCATCAAGCCTGGTGTCGATTTCGATATCGTCAATCCGGAATCGGACGAGCGCTACCGCGAGTGCTGGACGGCCTATCACAAGCTGATGGTGCGGCGTGGCGTGACGCCGGCGATCGCCAAGGAAGCCATGCGCCGGAAGCCGACGGTGATCGGCGCGATGCTGCTCAAGCTCGGCTACGCCGACGGACTGATCTGCGGCGTCACCGGTCAGTACAGCCACCATCTGGGCGTGGTCAGTCAGGTCATCGGCAAGCGTCCCGGGGTCAACACCCTGGCGGCGATGAATTACCTGATGTTGCCGGGGCGTTCACTGTTCCTGTGCGACACCCATGTGAACGAGAATCCGAATGCCGAGGAAATCGCCGAGATGACCTTGATGGCCGCCGAGCAGGTGCGCCGTTTCGGCAGCCATCCGAAGGTTGCTCTGCTCTCCCATTCGAACTTCGGTTCTTCCTCGTCCGAATCGGCGCGCAAGATGAGCATTGCAGCCGGTCTGGTCTCGGCGATGTCGGCCGGCGAACTGGAGGTCGATGGCGAGATGCACGGCGACTCGGCGCTGAACGAGGAAGTCCGCCTGGAGGCCAATCCGGATTCCCCGCTGAAGGGCGAGGCCAATCTGCTGATCATGCCGAACATCGATGCAGCGAACATCTCGTACAACCTGCTGAAGATGACCAGCGGCGAAGGGGTGACCATCGGCCCGATCCTGCTCGGCGCGGCGCGTCCGGTGCATGTGCTGACCTCGACGGCGACCGTTCGCCGTCTGGTCAACATGACGGCGCTGGCTGTCGTCGAATCGATGGAACGCTGAATACGCTGTCGCACATCGGGTGCGATATCGATATGAAAAGCCCCGCTTCGGCGGGGCTTTTTGTCAGGGGGTGTCGAGCACCTTCTGCAAATCAGCGAGCACAGGTTCGATCAGGGCTTTTTCCGGCAGTTGTGCGCGCAGCTGACCCTTGGGGTCGACCAGATAGGCGCCCGCGCTGTGGTCGATGACATAACCCATGCTGCCTTCTACCGGCTGTCTGGCGTAAATGACGCCGAATTGCGCGGCAAGATCGGCAATCTGGGCGTTATCTCCGGTCAGTCCGATGAAGTTCGGGTTGAACCACTTGGCGTAGGTGTCGGCCTTGTCCGGCGTGTCGCGTTCCGGATCAACGCTGATGAAGATCACCTGCACGCGCCCGGCATCGCGATCCCGAAGATTGCGGTACAGGCTGGCATATTTGCGCAGCGTGGTCGGGCAGATGTCCGGACAGCTGGTGTAGCCGAAGAAAACGATCAGGGCCTTGCCCCTGAAATCGGCCAGATCCACCGTCTTGCCGCCGCTGCCGTGCAGCTTGCCGGCCGGAAAAACGTTCTTCGCGCCGAGGTCGGGGTTTTGCAGCGACGATGTCTGGTTGCCACAGGCGATCAGCAGCAGGGCGGCGCTTGCGCCGAGCAGGGTGCGACGCTTCATGATGCCAGCCTCGCCAGCAGTTTGCCGTGGATGCCGCCGAAACCGCCGTTGCTCATGACCAGGATGTGATCGCCGGGGCGGGCGGTGGCAGCGATGTCTTCGACCAGTTGATCGAGATCGTCGGCGACACGGGCGCTTTCGCCCATCGGGGCCAGTGCTTCGCGGGCATCCCAGCCGAGGTTGCCGGCGTAGCAGAAGCTCAGGTTGGCGTCGCGCAGGCTTTCCGGCAGCTGGCTCTTCATCGTTCCGAGTTTCATCGTGTTGGAGCGCGGTTCGAGTACGGCGAGGATGCGGGCATCGCCGATCTTGCGACGCAGTCCGGCAATGGTCGTGGCAATGGCCGTCGGATGGTGGGCGAAGTCGTCGTAGACGGTAATGTCGCGCACTGTTCCGCGGACCTCCATGCGTCGCTTGACGTTGACGAAACGGCCGAGCGCTTCCAGCCCCTTGTCGAACGGCACGCCGACGTGACGTGCGGCGAGCAGCGCGGCGCAGGCGTTGGCCCGGTTGTGCTCGCCGGTCAGTGCCCACTGGACACGACCGATCTCGCCGTTTTTGTCCTTCAGCACGAGTTGACCGCAGGCATCGTCGCCTTCGGTCCGGTAGCCGGCGGCATCGGCGAAGCGCTCGACCGGTGTCCAGCAACCTCGTTGCAGCACGCGTTCCAGGCTGGCTTCGCCGGCGTTGGAAACAATCAGGCCGGAGGCAGGCAATGTGCGGACAAGATGGTGAAACTGCGTTTCGATGGCGGCAAGATCGGCGAAGATGTCTGCGTGATCGAATTCAAGGTTGTTCAGGACTGCGGTCCTGGGGCGGTAGTGGATGAACTTGGAGCGCTTGTCGCAGAAAGCCGTGTCGTATTCGTCGGCCTCGATGACGAAGAAAGGTGTGCCGCCGAGCCTGGCAGAAACGCCGAAATTGAGCGGCACGCCGCCGATCAGGAAACCTGGCGACATGCCGGCATCCTCGAGAATCCAGGCCAGCATCGAGCTGGTGGTCGTCTTGCCGTGGGTGCCGGCCACGCCGAGCACCCAGCGCCCCTGAAGCACATGCTCGGCCAGCCATTGCGGGCCGGACACGTATGGCAAACCGCGGTCGAGGATGGCTTCCAGCAAGGGATTGCCGCGCGAAATGGCATTGCCGACCACGTGGATGTCCGGGTTCAGCGCCAGTTGTCCAATATCGAAACCTTCGATCAATTCGATGCCGGCAGCACGCAACTGGTCGCTCATCGGCGGATAGACATTGGCGTCGCAGCCGGTGACCCGGTGGCCGGCCGCGACCGCCAGCTGGGCGATACCGCCCATGAAGGTGCCGCAAATGCCGAGAATGTGAATGTGCATGGCGCGTACTGTGGTTAGAATGGGGGCGATTCTACCCCGAGCGAGACGACATGCCCCGCCAAGACAGGCAGCGAACGAGTTCCGGATCCCGCGCTGCCATAGCCGCTGCCGCCGCCAGGTTGATGGCCGAGGATGGCATCACCGATTTTCATCATGCCAAGCGCAAGGCGGCCCGCCAGCTGGGCTTGCCGGAGCATACGGCCTTTCCGGACAATGCCGAGGTCGAGGCCGAATTGCGGGCTTATCGCAGCCTGTATCAGGCCGAGGACCATGAAGCCGTGCTGCATGCGCTGCGCCAGTCCGCGCTCGATCTGCTCGATCTGCTGGCAGCCTTCAATCCCTATCTGACGGGATCGGTACTCGATGGAACCGCCGGCGAACATTCGACAATCGATATCCTGTTGTTCGCCGACAGCGCCAAGGAGGTCGAAATCTTCCTGCTCAACCGCGGCGTCGATGTTACCCATGCGACGCCGCGCAGCGACAAGGTCGAGGCGGTGCTGCGCATCGAGACGGATACGGTCGACGCTGAATTGATCGTGCTTTCCCCGGCCATGGAGCGGGTGGTCATGAAGCATCGCGATGGCCGCCCGCGAGAGCGTGTCAAGGCACCCGAGCTGCGCCTGTTACTAAAGGAATAGACTGGACAAAATGCGGCGATTTGCGGCAAACTTGCCGCCATGACGAAGCGAAAAACTGCTTCCAAGCCGTCGGAAAAAGCCCGTGTCCTGGTTGTTCACGGGCCAAATCTGAATCTGCTTGGCACGCGCGAGCCGGAACATTACGGGCGGACGACCCTGGCTGACATCAACCTGACGCTGGCGCGTCTGGCGGAAGCGGCCGGTGTCGAACTGGAAGCCTTCCAGAGCAACCACGAAGGGGCGCTGATCGAGCGCATCCACGCGGCCCGCGAGCAAGGGGTGCGCGCCATCATCATCAATCCGGCGGCTTACACGCACACCAGCGTCGCCTTGCGCGACGCGCTGGCGGCAGTGGCCATTCCGTTCGTCGAAGTGCATCTGTCCAACGTGCACGCCCGCGAGCCGTTTCGCCATCATTCCTATTTTTCCGACCTGGCCATCGGCGTCATCTGCGGCCTGGGTCACGAGGGCTATCGCCTGGCCCTGGAATACCTGCTCAACAAACTCAACGTGGAATGAAAAAGCGGCTTTTTGCCGCGAATGCGATTCCATCTGCAGAAAATCATCTAAGGAGTCATCATGGATCTGCGCAAGCTGAAGAAACTCATCGACCTCGTTCAGGAATCCGGTATTTCGGAACTGGAAGTCACCGAAGGCGAAGAGAAGGTCCGTATCGCCAAGCATTCCAGTGTCGTCGCGGCACCTGTTCAGCAATACGCCATGCCGGCTGCCATGCCGATGCCGGTGGCCGGTGCCTCCGCTGCGCCGTCGTCGGTCAATCTGGACGATGAGGACGATCTGCCGGAAGGCACCGTTCTCAAGTCGCCGATGGTCGGCACCTTCTACCGTTCGCCGTCGCCCGGCGCCGATGCATTCGTGCAGGTCGGCAGCGTCGTCAAGAAGGGCGATACGCTGTGCATCATTGAAGCGATGAAGCTGCTCAACGAGATCGAAGCCGAGGTCGATGGCACGGTCAAGGCCATCCTGCTCGACAATGGCGAGCCGGTCGAATTCGGTGAACCGCTGTTTGTGATCGGCTGAGGCCGGACCCATGTTCGAGAAGATACTGATCGCCAACCGCGGCGAAATTGCCCTCCGCATCCAGCGCGCCTGCCGCGAGCTGGGTGTCAAGACCGTGGTCGTGCACTCCGAGGCCGACCGTGAAGCCAAATACGTCAAGCTGGCCGACGAGTCGGTATGCATCGGGCCGGCGGCGTCGGCGCAGAGCTACCTGAACGTGCCGGCGATCATCTCGGCGGCCGAGGTGACCGATGCCCAGGCCATTCACCCCGGTTACGGCTTCCTGTCGGAAAATGCCGATTTTGCCGAGCGCGTCGAATCCTCGGGGTTCGTCTTCATCGGCCCGCGTGCCGAAACCATCCGCCTGATGGGCGACAAGGTGTCTGCCAAGGATGCGATGAAGGCGGCCGGCGTGCCCTGCGTGCCGGGTTCCGACGGCGCCTTGCCGGAAGATTCCAAGGAAATCGTCAAGATCGCCCGCAGCATCGGTTACCCGGTGATCATCAAGGCGGCCGGTGGCGGTGGCGGTCGCGGCATGCGTGTCGTGCATACCGAAGCAGCGCTGGTCAATGCGGTGGCGATGACCCGCCAGGAAGCCGGCCAGTTCTTCGGCAATCCTGCGGTCTACATGGAAAAATTCCTGGAAAACCCGCGCCACGTCGAAATCCAGGTGCTGGCCGACCAGCATGGCAACGCGATTTACCTTGGCGAGCGCGACTGCTCGATGCAGCGCCGCCACCAGAAGGTCATCGAGGAAGCGCCGGCACCGCACATTCCGGCCCGTCTGATCAGCCGGATCGGCGAGCGCTGTGCCGATGCCTGCCGCAAGATCGGCTATCGCGGCGCCGGAACCTTCGAGTTCCTGTTCGAGAACGGCGAGTTCTACTTCATCGAGATGAACACGCGCGTTCAGGTCGAGCATCCGGTGACCGAAATGATTACCGGGGTCGACATCGTCCAGGAGCAGATTCGCGTCGCCTTCGGCGAGAAGCTGCGCTACAAGCAGAAGGAAATCGCCTTCCGCGGTCATGCGATCGAATGCCGCATCAACGCCGAAGATCCCTTCACGTTCGTGCCATCTCCCGGCAAGATCGAGTTCTATCACCCGCCCGGCGGCCCCGGTATCCGCGTCGATTCGCACATCTACCAGGGCTATCGCGTACCGCCGCATTACGACTCGATGGTCGCCAAGGTGATTTCCTATGGCGATACCCGTGAGCAGGCCATCCGTCGCATGCGCATCGCGCTGTCCGAGATGAGTGTTCAGGGCATCAAGACCAACATTCCGCTGCACCAGGAACTGATGCAGGACGCCCGGTTCATCGAAGGCGGCACCAGCATTCACTATCTCGAGCACAAGCTGGCCGAGAAAAACGAGGTCAAGCAGTAAGCATGGCCTGGCAGAACGTCAGTTTCCTGACCGATGCGGCCAGTGCCGAACCGGTCTGCGACGCCCTGATCGAAGTGGGGGCGCTGTCGGCTTGCATCGAGGATGCCGATGCCGGCACCCCCGACGAACAGCCGCAGTTTGGCGAACCGGGTTCGCTGACCGCGCCAGGCTGGACGCACTCGCGTGTCGTTGCGCTGTTCGAACCGGAGGCCGACGTGGCAGCCCTGCTGACGCAGGCGATCACCCAGGCCGGTCTGGAAAAAGTGCCGGATTTTGCGGTCGACCGCATCGAAGAGCAGAACTGGGTGCAACTGACCCAGTCCCAGTTCGACCCGATCCGCGTTTCGGCGCGCTTGTGGATCGTGCCTTCGTGGCACGAATCCCCCGATCCGCAGGCGATCAACCTGATCCTCGATCCGGGCATGGCCTTCGGCACCGGTTCTCATCCGACCACGCGGCTGTGTCTGGAATGGCTGGAGCGAACGATCGGCGCGGGCGATCGCGTACTCGACTACGGTTGCGGCTCCGGCATCCTAGCGATTGCTGCCGCCCGCCTGGGCGCTGCGCATGTGGCCGGCGTGGACATCGATCCGCAGGCTGTCGACGCGGCGCGTGCCAATGCCGAGCGCAACGGCGTCGAGGCTGTTTTTGCCGACTCGACGGTGCCGGTTGCCGGTGAGTATGATGTCGTCGTGGCCAACATCCTCTCCAATCCGCTGCGCGTCCTGGCGCCCGCCATCTGCGGACATGTCCGTCCGCAGGGCGGCAGGCTGGCCTTGTCCGGCATCCTGCGTGAGCAGGCGGACGAGATCATTGCCATCTACGCACCGTGGATTGCGCTGCAGGTGGCCGATGTCAGGGAGGACTGGGTATGCCTGTCCGGGGTCCGCTGCTGATGCGAACCCGCTGCCCGGCGTGTGACACGGTTTTCCGTGTCACCTCCGAGCAATTGCGCTTGAAGGCCGGGCGGGTGCGCTGCGGGCATTGTCAGCATGTGTTCAATGCCTTCGATCATCTGCTGCCTTACGATCAGGCCGCCGATCCCGCACCGGCAGAAACGCCGGAAGCCATGGTGGCCCAGCCGCTTCCCGAGCCGGTTCTGCCAGGGAATCAGACAATGCTGCCGCCCGAGCCCGAGCCCGAGCCCGAGCCCGAGCCCGAGCCCGAGCCCGAGCCCGAGCCCGAGCCCGAGCCAGAGCCAGAGCCAGAGCCAGAGCCAGAGCCAGAGCCAGAGCCAGAGCCAGAGCCAGAGCCAGAGCCAGAGCCAGAGCCAGAGCCAGAGCCAGAGCCAGAATTTTTCCCGGAGCAGCTCCCTCCCGCCCCTCCCGAGATGGAACCGACGCTGGATCCTGCCTTGTCGGCGGAGCCGGTTATGGATGGCATGGATGCGCCTGCGGTGGCCGATGATTTCACCGTCGCCTTGCCACCCGAGGAAATGGCGCCCACTGCCCTGGCTGCAGACCCGGACGATACGGCGGATGCCGCCGCTCGGCTGGATTTGGCAGACCCTCCTTTCGATGCGGGAGAGAGCGATGTGCCCCCTCCTAGCTTTGTGCGCCAGGCCCAGCGCCGTGCCCGCTGGAACCGGCCCTGGCTGCGATTTGTCTCCTGGGCGTTGCTCTTGCTGCTGCCTTTGCTGCTGGCATTTCAGTTTCTGCTCTACCAGCGCAACACCCTGGCGGCGCACATCCCGGTGCTGCGGCCCGTGCTGGCCAGCCTGTGCCAGGCGGCCGGATGTACCCTGGCCGCGCCACAAAACATCGCCATGGTGGTGGTTTCCGGTTCGGCCTTCAACCAGGAAGCGCAGCCGGGCCGGTACCGCCTGGGCCTGAGTGTGCGCAACCAGTCCAGCAGCATCGTGGCCACCCCGGCGCTGGAGCTGACCTTGACCGACGCCAGCGACCAGCCACTGGTGCGCAGGATTTTCCAGCCCGCCGAATTGGGGATGCCCGCAGAACTGGGCCCCCGGGCCGAATGGAGCGGCACCCTGCCTCTGGCCGTGCAGCCCTTGCCCCAGCCGGTTGCCGGCTACCGCATGGAATTGTTTTATCCCTAACTGTTTGCGAAAGATTGTTTATGACCGCCCTGATCTGTGGCTCCCTGGCGTTTGACACCATCATGGGCTTTGAAGGTCGTTTTGCCGACCAGATCCTGCCTCAGCAGCTGCACATCCTGAATGTGTCCTTCCTGGTGCCTTCGCTGCGGCGTGACTTTGGCGGCTGTGCCGGCAATATTGCCTACAGCTTGAAACTCCTGGGGGGCGAACCTTTGCCCATGGCCACAGTCGGGCAGGACGGTGCCGACTATCTGCAGCGCCTGCAGGGGCTGGGCATCCGCGCCGACGGCATTCGCGAGGTGCCGGACAGCTACACCGCCCAGGCGATGATCATGACCGACCGCGACAACAACCAGATCACTGCCTTTCACCCCGGTGCGATGAACCAGGCGCATCTGAACGTGATCGACGCCAGTCTGAACGCCAGGATCGCCATTATTGCCCCCGATGGCCGCGATGCCATGCTGCAGCACGCTGCGCAGCTGCACGCTGCCGGCATTCCCTTCGTTTTCGATCCCGGTCAGGGGTTGCCGATGTTCAATGGCGGGGAATTGCTCACTTTCATCGAGCAGGCGACCTGGGTGGCTGTCAATGACTATGAAGCGCAAATGCTGTGCGAGCGCACGGGGCTGGATCTGGCGGCCTTGTCCGGCAGGGTGCAGGGCTTGTTCGTCACCCTGGGGGCCCAGGGCTGCCAGGTCTGGCAGCAAGGACGGATGACGGCAGTGGCTGCGTGTTCTCCCAAGGCGGTGGTCGATCCCACCGGCTGCGGCGATGCCTGGCGCGGGGCCTTGCTGTTTGGCTTGCTGCAAGGCTGGGAACTGCCCCGTTGTGCGGCCTTGGGCAACCGCCTGGGGGCACTGAAAGTGGCTGCCCAGGGTCCGCAGAATTACCGTTTGGACTTTGACCCCTTAAACTGCGCCGTGTAACCATGCGTTAAACGGAGGTGCCTATGCTGACGCAGTTTTTTGTGCAGGGCTGGGCGCCTGATCCCCTGTTGTGGGTGCAGCACAACCCCTGGCTGGTGCTGCTGTCGGTGCTGGTATCGGTGGGAGCGTCGGCCGTGGCGCTGCACATGGCGCAACTGGCCCGCAAGGCACAGACGTCCCGGGGGCGCAATCTGACCCTGGGTTCCGGGGCCGTGGCGCTGGGCAGCGGCGTCTGGACGATGCATTACGTCGGGATGCTGGCCTTTGCTGTGTGCGGGCAAGCCAGTTTCGATCCGTGGATGACCGCGCTGTCCGTGCTGCCCAGTATTGCTGCTTCCTGGGTGGCGCTACAGCTGTTGATGCGTGAGACCCTCACCGGGTCGGTGCTCCTGAAAGCAGCGGTGCTGGTCGGGTTGGGTATCGGCACGATGCACTATCTGGGCATGGCGGCTTCGGACCTGGCGTCGGTCATGCGCTACGACATGGTGGGCTTTGTGTTGTCCATCGTCGTTGCCGTGGTTCTGGCGGCCCTGGCGCTGTGGATCCGTTTTGGCCTGGAGCGCTATTTCCCTCTCGGTTCCAGGCGCAATACCGTCCTGGCCGGGGCGGTGATGGGGGCAGCCATCGCCGCTATGCATTACACCGGGATGGCCGCCCTGCGCTTTACCGAACCGCTTGCCCAGTTGCAAGTCGAAGAAGCGGCACTCACCAGTCCGCTGCAGGCCTCCTTGTCGATCGCCATTGCCGTGGTTGTTGTTGCCTTGAGCCTGCTGATCCTGACGATCAACGGCAATTTGCGTTACCGCTATCTGCTTGATCAGACGAAGGTGGCGCAGCAAAGCCAGCAAGAGGCCGAGGAACTGTTGCGCCGCAGCGTGGAGCAATTCCGTTCTCTGGTGAAAAACATTCCTGGAGCTACCTTTCGCTGCCGCATCGATGCTATGTGGAGCATGGCTTTCGTCAGTGACGCTGTGCTGGAACTGACGGGGTGGCCTGCCAGCGACTTCATGGCTGGGCGGGTTCACTTTGGGCAAATCCTGCACCCTGAAGATGAGGAATGGGTCGGCCCTGCCATTGCCCGTGCCGTGGCTTTGCATCAGCCGTATCGGCTGGAGTACCGTATTGCCCACCGTGACGGTATGGTGCGTTGGGTGTCCGAAACCGGCCGCGCAGCCTATAGCGACCAGGATGGACAGTTGTACCTTGACGGGGTGATCCTGGACATCACGGCCTCCAAACTGCGGACCGCCGAGTTCGAGGGGACGGTGGCTGCGATCAACCGGGTGCAGGCCATGATTGAGCTGGATCTGGAAGGCCATGTTATCGGCGCCAATGGCAACTACCTGGCGCTGATGGGCTATGCCCTGGAGGAGGTGCTTGGGATGCACCACCATAGTTTCTGTACGGAGCGGGAAATTACCAGCCCTGCGTACGCTCAGGCGTGGCAGCGGCTTTTGGCAGGTCAGCCTGTTACCGGTGAGTTCCTGCGGGTGGCCAAGGATGGGCATCGCGTCTGGATTCTGGGGTCGTACAACCCGATCTTCGATGCCGAAGGCAAAGTCTTCAAAATCATCAAATTCGCTACCGATCTGAGTGGACGCCGGGCAATGGAAGAAGCCCTGCGGCAGGCCAAGGAACATGCCGAGGTGGCCGCTGCTGCCCGCAGCAGCTTCCTGGCCAATATGAGCCACGAAATCCGTACGCCGATGAATGCCATCATCGGCTTCAGCGAGGTGCTGCTGGACAGCTCGCTGGATGCGACCCAGCGTCAACAATTGACGACAGTGCGTCAGGCTGGGTTGTCATTGTTGCGACTGCTCAATGACATTCTGGATTCGGCCAAGCTGGAAAAAGGCGCAGTGCAACTGGAAGAGGCTGATTTTTCCCTGCGCCAACTGTGTGAAGAAGTGCTTGACACCCAGCGTCTGATTGCGGTGAAAAAGGGCCTGGCTGTGGTACTCGACTACCCGGTCACTGTGCCTGAGTTTTTTTGTGCCGACGCCTTGCGCATTCGACAGGTTTTGCTCAATCTGCTCAGCAATGCCGTGAAATTTACGGAAGCGGGACAGGTGCGCCTGCACGTCGGCTACGGCCCGGATGGACTTGTCCTGCGCGTCATTGATACCGGCATCGGCATGACGGCGCAGCAGCAGGAGCGCATCTTCGATCCCTTTGCTCAGGCCGATGCCTCGACCACACGCCGTTTCGGGGGAACGGGGCTGGGCACTACCATTGCCAGCCAACTGGTCCAATTGATGGGCGGCAGCCTCGCTGTGGAGAGCGTTGTTGGGCAGGGTTCCACTTTTTTGATACGGTTGCCCCTGCCGTTGGCCCGGGGGGCGGAACCGGTCGTCGGTTCCGGCGAAGTGGCGCAACTCCTTCCGCCGTTGCGCATCCTGTGCGTGGACGATATGCCTGAAAACCTGGAACTGCTGCGTGTGGTGCTTGGCCGCAGTGGTCACCAGGTGGTGCTGGCCGGCGGTGGGCAGGATGCCGTGGCGCAATTTTCTTGCCAACCGTTTGATCTGGTGCTCATGGACTTGCAAATGCCACAGATCGATGGGTATAGCGCGGCACGGCAGATCCGTGCCTTCGAGGCTGCGCAGCAGCGCCTGCCGACCCCCATCATTGCCCTGTCGGCCAGCGTGTTGGAAGAAGATCGCAACCTGGCTCTGCAGGCCGGGATGAATGGCTTTGCCCACAAGCCCTTGCACACGCCCGACCTATACGCTGAAATTGTACGGGTGCTGCAATGGCCAACGGCCCCCGAGGCTGCTGAGGCTGCATCGGCTCTGGACATATTGGCCGAGTCCCCGTGCGCTACCTGTGCCAGTCCCTGGGATGCCCAGGCGGCTCGTGCTCTGTGGGGCGATGAAGCTGCCTGGCGACATGCGCTGCAGCGCAGCGTCCAGCAGTATTGCCATGGCCTCGAGCAGTTGCGCGATGCGCAGGAGGCGCAGGATTGGGCTGCAGTTGCGCAGCACGCCCACCGCTGGCGTGGCGTGGCTGGCAATCTGCAGCTTCAGCCCCTGGCCTGCGCGTTGCAGCAGCTTGAGACTGCGGCGCTGGCCGAAAACGCTATTGATGTGGATGCTGCTCTTGCCCTGGTGCAGCCGCTGTGGGTACAGGTGCAGCAGGCCGTGGCGCAGTGGCCGGCCGCATCTTCCCGTCCTGAATCCGGGGCCCTGAGTGGGCCGCCTGGTACGCATTTGGCAACCCTGGTTGCCGAAGCCGTGGCCTTGCTGCAGCAAGGTGAATTGCCCAGCAGTGCCCTGGCCCAATTGCAGACGGTGCTGAGTGCGATTGAATTTGAATCCATCCGGGAAGCGGTGGATGATTTTGACTTTTCCCGGGCGCGACAGTTGCTCGAGCAATTAGTTGAGTAACATCCCGGCAAAGGGAAGTTCGAGAAGGTAGGACATTGTGCGGATTCATGGTGCGTCAAATCCCCGGGTGCCGACTGCGCCATTGGGGGGGCTGGATGTCGCGGCGCTCCACGAATTGCAGGCGTTGGCGGAGACGGCCAGCCCTGCTGCGCGGCAGGTGCTGGCCGGCCTGCTGTCGGCCGCCGAACAGCTGCCGCAGGCGCAAGCGCAGTGCCTGGCTGTAGAAAAGAACCTGGCCGACCTGCAGACCATGGTTGATCGCATGGTAAGAACTGTTGGCGTACGCGTGAAAAGCTGGGATCAGCCGCACCGGGCTTTGCTGCAGCTGGCCGTGATTGCCGATGATTTTGAAGTGCAGTACAAGGGCATGCTGCTGCGTGAGCGTACGCTCAACCAGCACGCCATCGTGAGCGCCACCGATGTGCAGGGCACCATCACCTACGTCAATGACCTGTTTTGTCAGATCAACGGTATGGCGCCGCACGAGTTGCTGGGGCAGAACCACCGCATCATTGCCTCGGGGCTGCATCCCCAGGCGTTTTACACCCAGATGTGGGTGACGATCAGCCAGGGCCGGACCTGGCATGGCGAGATATGCAACCGCTCCCCGGCAACCGGGCGGCTGTACTGGGTCGCTGCCACCATCGTCCCGTTTCTGGATGTCAATGGGCTGCCGCAGGAATACATCTCGGTGCGCACCGACATTACCGAGCGCAAGAACCTGGAGCAGACCTTGGCACGGGAGCAGCATTTTCTGGCCAACATCACTGCCAACCTGGGCAAGGGCGTCATGGTGCTTGACCGTAACGAACATTGCACTTACCTCAATCCCGAGGCCGAGCATTTGCTGGGCTGGACACAGCAAGAGCTGCAAGGCCAGGCGCTGCATGAAAAAATCTACTTCTGTGCCGAGCAGGACGTGGCGTCAGACCATGATGGCTGCCCTGTCTGTGTTTGCTATGGGCTCGGTGAGGTTGTCAGTTTCGATGTGCAGGACGACCTGGTGCTGGTGCACAAGGAGCGTGGGGCCTTTTCGGCCGCGATGACGGTTTCCCCCTTGTTCGAAAACGGGATACTGACCGGGTGCGTTGCCGTGTTTCACGACATCACCGAACACAAGCGCTATGAAGCCGAGCTGCGCCAGGCCAAGGAACAGGCCGAGCAGGCCAGTCAGGCCCGCAGCAGCTTTCTGGCCAATATGAGCCATGAAATCCGTACTCCGCTCAATGCCATCATCGGCTTTACCGAGGCCCTGCTGGACACACCGCTGGATGCCAGCCAGCAACGCCAACTGACCACTGTGCGCCAGTCGGGCCATGCTTTGCTGCACCTGCTCAACGACATTCTTGATACTGCCAAGCTTGACAAAGGCGCGGTCGTGCTGGAGGTAGCCGATTTTTCCCTGCGCAAACTGTGCCGGCAGTTGCTGGACATGCAGGCGCCCAATGCGGCGAAAAAAGCCCTGGCCCTGGGCTTGGATTACCCGCCCGGCGAACCGGAATTTTTCCGGGGAGATGCCCTGCGGCTGCACCAGGTGTTGCTGAATCTGTTGTCCAACGCTGTCAAATTCACCGAAACCGGTACCGTAACCCTGCAAGTGCGGCATACCGGGGCGCAGGGCCTGTGCTTGCGGATCCAGGATACGGGCATTGGCATGACACCGGCCCAGGTGGCTCGGATTTTTGCCCCCTTTGCCCAGGCCGATGCTTCCACCACCCGCCGTTTCGGAGGGACGGGCCTGGGTACCACCATTGCCCACGAGTTGGTCGAGTTGATGCATGGCCGTCTGGAGGTGACCAGCACTCCAGGGGAAGGCTCATGCTTTACCGTATGGCTACCGCTGGCGCAGGGCCAGCCCGTGCAGTCGCTGCCCCAGGCTACGGGTCCGCAACTGCCTCCCCTGCGCATCCTGGGGGTGGACGACATTGCTGAAAACCTTGACTTGCTGGATCTGGTGTTGCGCCGGGCTGGGCACCAGGTCACCCTGGCCAGTGGCGGGCAGCAGGCACTGGCGCTGCTGGCAGGACAGGATTTTGACTTGGTGCTGATGGATGTTCACATGCCGGACGTGGATGGCTTTACCGCTGTGCGCCGTCTGCGGGCTACGGAAGCGGCCCAAGGCAAGGCCAGAACCCCGGTGATTGCCCTGTCTGCCAGCGTTTTGGAAGAAGACCGCCAGCAGGCGTTGCAGGCGGGGATGGATGGTTTTGCGCACAAGCCGCTGCATGTCCCCCGGCTGAATACCGAAATTGCCCGGGTTCTGCACCTATGGCCGCAGATGGACACCATCCGCACCCCGGCAGGCACGCATCCGGGCGATGCCGTCTGGGACGAGGCTGGTGCCCTGGCCCTGTGGGGCGATGTCCGGCACTGGCATACCGCCTTGCAGCGCTGCCTGGATACCTATTGCACGGCACCGGCGCAGCTGGTGCAATGCAATGCCCAGGGCGATGCACCTGGTGTCGCAGCCCTGGCCCATCGCTGGCGCGGAGTAGCGGGCAATTTGCACCTTGTGGCCCTGGCTGCGGCCTTGCATGCTGTCGAGGAGCAGGCCCAGCATGGACATAGCGTGACAGTGGCGGCACTGGAGGCGGTTGCCCATGCCTGGCAGGCTGTGCAGCAGCGCTGCGAGGCCCGGGGCATAGCCGCCGCTGCGTCCTCAGACACTGATGCTCCTTTGGCAGCCATGCCCCTGGAGGCACCACAGGCCCTGGCGCAGGCATTGGCCGGTCTGGAGCGCGGGGAATTGCCCGAACAAGGACTGGCCGCCCTGGCATCCTGGCTGCCTGCTACCGTGCTGCAATCCGTTACCCAGGCGCTGGAGCATTTTGATTTTGAGCGTGCTGGTCAATTGCTGCGCCAGTACGCAGCGTCTTCTTCACAGGCTGCTGCCCCATGACTTCTTCCCAAGACTACCGTCCCCGCCTTTTGCTGGTCGACGACGAACCGACCAACCTGCAGGTATTGCGCCAGGTACTGCAGCAGGATTACCGTCTTCAATTCGCTACCGATGGCAACCGTGCCCTGGCGTTGGCCCGGCAGCATGCGCCGGACCTGATCTTGCTGGACGTGATGATGCCCGGCATGGACGGCCACGCCGTCTGCCGGGCCTTGAAAGCCGAGGCCAGCACCGCCGCCATTCCGGTCATCTTCGTGACTGCGCTCAGCGATGTCGCCGACGAGGTCGGAGGCTTTGCCGCCGGCTGCGTTGACTACATCACCAAACCGATCAGCGCCCCCGTTGTGCGGGCCCGGGTGCGTACCCATCTGTCCCTGGTGCGCATGGACGAGCTGCGGGAGACGCGGCTGAAAATCGTCCAGCGCCTGGGCCGCGCCGCCGAGTACAAGGACAATGAAACCGGGATGCACGTCATCCGGATGAGCCACTTCTCGCACTTGCTGGCCCTGTCCGCCGGGTGCGATCCCCTGTGGGCGGAAGACTTGCTCAATGCCGCACCGATGCACGATGTGGGCAAGATCGGCATCCCCGATGCCATTCTGCAGAAACCGGGAAAGCTGACCGGGGAGGAATGGGCCGTCATGCGCCGCCACCCGGAGATTGGCGCGGAAATCATCGGCCACGATTCTTCGCGTGTCCTGTGCCTGGCCCGTTCGGTGGCCTTGCACCATCACGAAAAATGGGATGGCAGCGGCTATCCGCATGGATTGGCCGGGGAGGCCATCCCCCTGGAGGCGCGTATCGTCGCCCTGGCCGACGTGTTCGACGCCTTGACCAGTGAGCGCCCCTACAAGAAAGCCTGGGCGGCGCAGGATGCCATGGCGCTGATCGAGTCCGAAGCGGGAAAACACTTCGATCCCGCACTGGTCGCGTTGTTCGTGCCGCTGTACGACCAGTTGCTGGACATCCGCCAGCGCTGGGCAGACTAGCGGCCAGCTTGCCTGGCTGTTAGTCTGCCGCTGCGCCCACCCGCACGGTCGGGCCGCCCCCTTCGCTGACCAGATCCATAGGGTGGCAGCCACTGCGTGCAGTGACGTGGGGCCAGTATCTGGCAAAGGATTCGAATGTTTTCCTGGAGTTATCAGGAAATGCCGAGTTTTGTGAAGAAATGCAAAACGTTTCGGTAAATCGATCGGCTGCCTTCCGTTGTTTGCTACCCTTTTAGCGAGATCCTGACCATCAGGGCTGCAGTTTTTATCTGTTCTGGATCGCTTTTGCGTTCATGAACATTGATTTTTTATTCCTGTTTTCTTTCTGCCAAAAAAGGCATCTGTTTCATGCGTAAAAATCTGCCCGTCACCCAGAATAACTACGATTTTCCTGCGCACCAGACCCTCATTTCCATTACCGACACCAAGGGCCGCATCACCTATTGCAATACCGATTTCATCGAGGTGAGCGGCTACACACAGGATGAGCTGCTGGGCCAGCCGCACAACCTGCTGCGCCACCCGGACATGCCGGCGGAGGCGTTTCGCGATTTCTGGGAGACGATTCAGAAAGGCATGTTGTGGAGCGCTGTCATCAAAAACCGGCGCAAGAACGGCGACCATTACTGGGTGCGGGCCAATGCCACGCCCATGCGTGATGGGCAGCGCATCGTCGGCTACCTGTCGGTGCGTACCCGCCCCAGCGCCCAGGAGATTGCTGCCGCAGAAAAACTCTATGCGGCCATGCATCAGGAGGCGGCGGCCGGACGGCGTATCCACACCCTGCAGCGCGGTACGGTGCGCCGGGATGGCCTGTGGGGGCGAATTTGGAGTGGGCTGCGTCCGGGGTTCGAGAGCAAGCGCAACCTGCTGCTGATGCTGTCCGCTTGCGGCCCGGTAATCGCCGCCCTGTTGCAGGCGCCCTGGTGGGGGGTGTTGCTGGCTGCCGTCGCCACGGCCACCCTGGCCGGGTGGGGGTTGGCGCAGCTGACCTTGCGCCCCGTCCGGCAGGTGCTGGAGGTTTCGCGCCAGCTGGCCAGCGGGGACTTGTCGCAATTCGTGGCTGTGCCCGAGCGTGGCCTGGGGCGGCGCCTGCTGCTGCCGGTGGCGCAACTGGGGCTGTCGATCCGTACCGTCATGGCCGATGTGCGCGAAGACCTGGCGCAATTGCAGGGCCAGGCCGGGGAGGTCGCCACCGGCAGCCACGATCTGGCTTCGCGCCTGGAAGCGCAGGCCAGCAGCCTGGAGCAGACGGCTGCCGCCATGGATGAAATCAACAGCACCGTAGGCCAGACGGCGGACCTGGCCAGCAACGGCGTTGCCCTGGCGCGTGAGACTACGGCCAGCGCCGAACGCAGCCAGGAAGCGATGCGCGGCATGGCTGCGACCATGGGGGAGATCACCGACTCGGCCCGGCGTATCGGGGACATCATCCAGACCATCGAGAGCGTGGCTTTCCAGACCAACATCCTGGCCCTGAATGCGGCGGTGGAGGCGGCCCGTGCGGGCGAGCAGGGGCGCGGCTTTGCCGTGGTGGCAACCGAGGTGCGGGCCTTGGCCGGACGTACCACGGGCCTGGCCAAGGAAATCAAGGATTTGATCGACGAATCGCAAAGCCGCGTGGCTGCCGGCAGCACCCGTGCCCAGGAGGCCCGCATCCGGATGGACGAGGCCATGGCCCAGGTGCAGCAGGTCGGTCAGGTGCTGGAACACATCAATACGGCGGCCCGCGAGCAGGCCCTGGGCGTGCGCCAGATCAGCGAGGCGGTGCAGCATATGGACCAGATCACCCAGCAGAACGCCGACGTGGTCAGCCAGATGGACGCTTCGGCCAGGCGGATGCACGCCCGGGCCAGCGAGGCGAGGGACAACATCCGCGTGTTCCGCCTGGCCAGCGGCGAGCACACGCACGCCGAAACCGATGCCGTGGCCCTGCGCCAGCAAAGCCGTGGACGTACCCCGATGGCGTTGGATTACGCGCAGGAGGAAGTCGTGTAAAGCGGTCTTGAACCTCGGCAGGGCAGGGCTTTCCCCGACCCTTTCCCTCTACAGGAAATCGGGGGGAATCTGATATGAATGCAGGCGCCTGAAAAAATCTTGGAAAGGGCTTGCGATGCGGATCAACCTGCCTGTTACCCAGCGGAACTACACCTTTCCCGCGCACAAGACCCTGATTTCCGTGACCGATACCAAGGGCCGCATCACCTATTGCAATACCGATTTCATCGAAGTGAGCGGCTACACCCAGGATGAGCTTCTGGGCCAGCCGCACAACCTGCTGCGCCACCCGGACATGCCGTCCGAGGCGTTCCGCGACTTCTGGGACACCATCGAGAAAGGGATGCTCTGGAGCGCAGTGATCAAGAACCGGCGCAAGGACGGCGATCACTACTGGGTGCGGGCCAGTGCCACTCCGATGCGCCGTGGTGACAAGGTGGTGGGTTATCTGTCGGTGCGCACCTGCCCCACGGCGCAGGAGATTGCAGTGGCAGAAAGCCTCTATGCCGCCATGCAGGCGGAAGCGGCAGCCGGGCGGCGGGTCACCGGCTTGCTGCGCGGGCGGGTAGAGCGGGTCGATCGCCTGGGGCGCTGCATGATGGCGCTGCGCCCGGGGCTGCCGGCCAAGCTCAATCTGTTGATTGCCAGTGCTGCCGCCGGCCCGCTGCTGGCGGCGCATGGCGGGGCGCCGCTGTGGGGCATGTGGCTGGCCGCCCTGGCCAGTTGCGTGCTGGCGCGCTACGTGCTGGAGCAGATGGCCCGCAGGCCCATCCGCCGAGCCGTGCAGTCCGCCCGTTTGCTGGCGGGGGGCGATCTGTCGCTGTTCGTGCAGATTCCGGAACATGGCATCGGGCGGCGCTTGCTGCTGCCGATTGCCCAGTTGGCGCTGTCCATCCGTACGCTGATTGGCGACGTGCGGGCCGATCTGGATTTGCTGCGCGGGCAGGCACGGCAGGTGGCGGCCAGCAGCCAGGAAATGGCCTCGCGCCTGGAAAACCAGGCCAGCAGCCTGGAGCAGACCGCCGCCGCCATGGATGAAATCACCGGCACGGTACAGCAAACTGCCGAGCGGGCAGGCCACGGTGTTTCCCTGGCGGGGGAAACCACTGCCGCCGCCCAGCGCAGTCAGAGCGCGATGCTGGGGATGATAGAAACCATGGCGCAGATCAGCGAATCGTCCCGGCATATCGGCGACATCATCCAGACCATCGAGGGAGTCGCCTTTCAGACCAACATCCTGGCGCTCAATGCAGCCGTCGAGGCGGCCCGCGCGGGCGAGCAGGGCCGGGGCTTTGCCGTGGTGGCCGGGGAGGTGCGGGCGCTGGCTGGGCGCACGGCAGGCCTGTCCAGGGAAATCAAGGATCTGATCGGTGAATCGCAGCAGCGGGTGAGTGTTGGGGAGCGCACGGCCCAGGATGCCCGCCAGCGCATGGACGAAGCCCTGGCCAAAGTCCAGCAGGTGGCCCAGGTGCTGAACGAGATCGATCATGCCGCCCGCGAGCAGGCCCTGGGCGTGCGCCAGGTCAGCGAGGCGGTGCAGCAGATGGACCACACCACCCAGCAAAACGCTGCTGCCGTGGCGAACATGAACCAGAACGCCCAGGCGATGAGCCAGCAGGCCGTGACGGCCTTCGAGAACATGCGCGTGTTCCGTATTGCCGACGGCGACATCACCCATGCCGAGTTGGACGCCGTTGCGCTGCGCAAGCAGCACAAGGCGCTGCAGGTAGGAAAGGATTGCTAAAAATATAGCTGCTTGCGCTTGATGAATAACAATATCAAGCAATAAAGATGCTGAAATCCTTGTGGTTTCAGCGCAAGCAGCTCTTTAATTCTTATTGCCGTGCCGTGCGCACCGAAGGCGGCAACTGCATCGGGTGGCTGGTGCGCAGCGGGTTGATGTCCAGGCCGCCCCGCCGGGTGTAGCGGGCGTACACCGTCAGCTTGATCGGGCGGCAGCGTTGCCAGATGTCCATGAAGATGCGCTCGACGCACTGCTCGTGGAACTCGTTGTGGTTGCGAAAACTGACGATGTAGCGCAGCAGGCCTTCCTGGTCGATTTGCGCTCCGCTGTAGCTGATCTGCACGCTGCCCCAGTCGGGCTGGCCGGTCACCAGGCAGTTGCTTTTCAGCAGGCGGCTGGTCAGCACTTCGGTCACCGGCGCCTCGTCGTGGTTGGCCCGCAGCAGTTCCGGGGCGGGATGGTAGTCGGTGCATTCCACGTCCAGGCGGTCCAGGTTCAGGCCGCTCAATTCCTCGATGGCCTGCTGGTCGAAGTCTTCCGGCGCGATCAGGCGCAGGCCGATGCTGCCGGCCTGGGCGCTGCCCTGCCAGGCGGCGGCGCTCAGGTCGGTGCGCAGGTGCTCGCGCACGGCATCGATGCTGGCAAAGCGGGTGTTGTTGAAGCTGTTCAGGTACAGCTTGAACGACTTGCTCTCGATGAGCTGCGGCGTCTCGCACGGGATTTGAGCTTGCAGCAGTGCGACCTGGGGCTTGCCGCGCAGGTTCAGCCACGAGACTTCGTAGCCCGTCCACAAATCCGCGCCGAAAAACGGCAGCGCCTGCCCCGGGGCCAGCCCCAGGGCGGTGCGGTTGGCCTGGCGCGGCAGGGGAAAGAGCAGGCCGGGGTCGTACTGGTCGGCGTAGGCGCTGGCCTTGCCCAGGGGGGATTGCGCGGGGGAGGCTTCGGGTACCGTCATGGTGGAATTTCAGCGGCGCAGCATGCTGCGGTGGAAGAACAGGGCGATGCCCGCGAAGGCCAGCAGGCCCAGCCAGGGGGCGGCGGCGAAGTCGGCACCGACCAGCGCCAGGGGCGCATCCTGGCCGCTGAAGCCGATCACGGCGGCCAGCAGCAGGCCCATCAGGCTCTCGCCCACGATCAGCCCGGCGGCCAGCAGCAGTCCGCGCTCCTCGGCAGCGGCGGCCCAGTCCTGCCCATGGCGGGCAGCCCGCTGCTTGACGGCACGCTGGATGCACCAGCCAAGCACGGCACCAAAGGTCAGCGTCAGGCCGATGGTCGGCGGCAGGTAAATGCCCAGGCCCACGGCCAGCGGGGGCAGGGCGCCCCGGTCGCTGCGCCGCAGCAGGGCGTCCATGGCGATGGCTACGGCGCCGATGGCCACACCCACGCCGAGCATGGCCCAGTCCAGCCCGCCGTTGAAAATGCCGCTGGCAATCTGCTGCATCAGCGTGGCCTGCGGAGCGGCCAGGGCCTGGGCCTCGTCCATGCCCGCGCGGGGCAGGGCGCCGGCAAAGCCGTAGGCGTTGTAGAGCAGATCCAGTACCGGCGGAATGACCAGTGCCCCGACCACGCAGCCGATGATCAGCACCACCTGCTGGCGCCAGGGCGTGGCGCCGACCAGGTAGCCGGTTTTCAGATCCTGCAGGTTATCGTTGGAGATGGCGGCCATGGCCAGGATCACCGACACCATGAACAGCACCAGCGCCACGCCCATCTGCCCGGCAATGCTGCTGCTGAACGCCGGCACCAGGCGGTGCAGGGCCAGCAGGGTCAGTCCCATCAGAATCGTGGCGATGATGCCGATGCCGGAAATCGGGCTGGCCGACGAGCCGACCAGCCCCGCCATGTAGCCGCAGGCCGCGGCGACGAGAAAGCCGAAGAAGGCGGCGAACACCACGCACAGCGCGGCCAGGGCAAGGCTGCTGGCGCTGCCCAGGTCGGGCATGTGTTCCTGCACGAACTGCAGGGTCACGCCCAGCAGCACGGCCAGGGCCACGCCGCCGATGGCCAGCATCCAGCCGCGGGACAGGTCTTTGTCGGTTTCGCCCTGCTGCTGCGGCGTGTCGGGCGTGCCGCCCGTGGGCTGGTTGGCAATGGCACGCAGGATGGGGCGGATGAGCGAGGCCACCGTCCACAGCGCGGCAATGGCGATCACCCCCGCGCCCATGAAGCGCACCTTGCTGGCCCACAACTGGGTGGCCAGGGCATTCAGGCTCTGGCCTTCGGCCAGGGTGGCGTGGGCGGTCAGCCACGGTACGGCGATGCCCCAGCAGACGATCAGCCCCAGCAGCACGGCGATACCGGCGGCGGCGCCCATCAGGTAGCCGGCGGCCAGCAGCGCCGGGGAAAAACCGGCGGCAACGCGAAACACCACGCCCCCGGCGGGAATCCAGAAATTGACCGCCTCGCCCAGGATGCGCAGCCCCCCGCTGAAAAAGCTGAACACGGCCGCCAGCCCCGTGCCCCAGCCCAGGTTGCGCAGGCTGGCGCTGGCGTTGGCCGCATGGTTGCGCTGGGCCTGGCCGACGCGCAGCACCTCGGCAGCGGCAACGCCTTCGGGATAGGGCAGGCTGGACTGCACCACCATCACCCGGCGCAGCGGAATGGTGTAGAGCACGCCCAGCGTGCCCCCGGCGGCGCAGATGAGGGCGGTCTGCCAGAACGGAAAGCCGTTCCACAGCCCGAGCATCAGCAGGGCGGGCAGGACGAAAATCACCGCCGACAGCGTGCCCGCCGCCGAGGCCTGGGTCTGCACCAGGTTGTTTTCCAGGATGTTGGAATCCTTGAAGCGGTACAGCAGCGCCATGGAGATCACCGCGGCCGGAATGGCCGAGGCGAAGGTCAGGCCCACTTTCAGGCCGAGGTAGACGTTGGCTGCGGTGAAGGCCAGGGTGATGACGGCGCCCAGGAGGACGCCGCGCAGCGTAAATTCACGCAAAACAGGAGGGGGAGTCATAAGAAGTATCAAACATGCAGGTGCGGATCAGGCCGCATGGCGGCGGAAAACCAGTCGTTGGGGCGTGGAGAGGGCGGCGGCGAAGGCATAGCCTTCCAGGTCGAAGCCTTGCAACTGCTCGGGGGTGCAGACGCGCTGCTGGATGGCCCAGCGGGCCATCAGCCCCCGGGCGCGTTTGGCGTAGAAGCTGATGATTTTGTACTGGCCGCCCTTGAAGTCTTCGAACACGCACTCCACCACCTGCGCCCGCAGCGTTTTCAGATCGACCGACTTGAAGTATTCCTGCGAGGCCAGATTGATCACCACCGGGGCGGGCTGTCCGGCCTGGCGTTCGTTCAGGTACTGTGCAATGCGGCTGCCCCAGTAGGCGTACAGCGTGCTGCCGTGGGGATTGGCCAGCTTGGTGCCCATCTCCAGCCGGTAGGGCTGCATCCAGTCCAGCGGACGCAGTACGCCGTACAGGCCGCTGAGGATGGCCAGGTGGTCCTGCGCCCACTGCAGGTCGGCAGGCATCAGGCTGTGGGCATCCAGCCCCTCGTACACGTCGCCGTTGAAGGCAAATACAGCCTGGCGGGCGTTCTCGGCGGTGAAATCGTGGCTCCAGGCGGCGTAGCGGGCGACGTTCAGGGCTGCCAGCGGGTCGCTGAGTTTCATCAAGCCCGCCACCTCGGCAGGACTGAGCTGGCGCAGGCGGTCGATCAGCGCCTGCGCCTGGGGAATGAAGTGCGGCAGGGTGTGCGGGAGCGTGTCCGGCAGAGGCCGGGTGTAGTCCAGCGCTTTGGCGGGGGAGAGTAAAAACAGCATGGCGCAGTCTCAATACGGTTAAAAAAACGACGGAGGCGCCAGGCCCCCGTCGTGTTCTTGAAACGCGGCGGCGTTCCTGCCCGTCAGGTGTTGCTGGCAGGCGTGGCCGTTTCAAAAGGCAGGCGCATGTCGGCCAAGTCTTTGCGGGTTTCTACCAGGATCAGTGGCACATCGTCCAGCACCACGGGCGCCGGGCGCTCGCGCGGGATACGAATCGGGGTTGGCTCGGCAGCAATGGCCGCCTGCACCGCAGCGATTTTTTCCGCGTCGGACTGCACCCACTCCAGCCCTGCGGCCTGGGATAGGGCGCTCAACTGCGCGGTCGGCAGGACGTAGGCCGTGGCTGTACCGACGGGCTGGGACGTGGCTTCTACAGTTTGCGTAGCTGCTTGCGCTTCTATATCAACACTTTCAGAAGTGTTTTCTTCTGAAATACTGACAGATTCTGCGGGAGCAGCTTCTCTTACCGTAGCGTCTGCCTGGGGTGCAGGTACAGAGGCTTCGGCCACCACTTCCATCGGCTCGGCCGTAGCGGCCTGGGCTGCAGGCTGGGCGGGCAGTACATCGGCAAAGTAGCTGCGCCGTGGGGCTGCATCGGCAGCGCTGTCTTCGGCAGCCGGAGCAGGCAGGACGATGTCGATCGGCGCGGCCTCCAGCGGCTCCTCGGCCTGCTCGCCACGCGGGGCACGTTCGCTGCGGTTGCCCCGGCGGTCGCGTCCGTAGCGGTCGCGGCTGCGTCGGCCATTGCGCGGCGCGGCTTCTTCGCCGTTGGCTTCCGGGGCCGGCTTGGCGTCGGTGGTGACGGTATCTGCAGCAGCCTGCGGCAGCGGGGCGGCATCTACCGGGGCGCTGGCTTGCGCTTCCAGCACTTCGGGGCTGCTGGGCGCTGCTTCGACCGGGCGGCGCTCACGGCGCGGGCGGCTGGGGCGGTTTTCCTTGCCGGTGTCGTCGGCGGCGGCATTCTCCTGCTCGGCGCTGCGGGGTTTGCGGCTTTCGCGGGCCTCGCGGCCTTCCCGGTTTTCGCGTTGCGGGCGGCTGTCGCTGCGCTCGCCATTGCTGCTGCGTTCGCCACGGCGGCTGCGGCTGTCGCTGCGCTCCTGGCTGCGTTCGCCATTGTCGTCGCGGTCATTGCTGCGGCTGCGGTCCCCACGCTCGCCGCGCTCGGCACGTTCCGGGCGCTTGCGGCCTTCGCCATTGCGCCGGCCCTGGGTTTTGCTCGGGGTAGCGGGGACCGGCGCTGGCGCTATCGGGGCGGGCGGCGTGCCAAAGCCGAACAGGCTCTTCAGCCAGGCAAAGAAACCTTGCTCCTGCACCGCAGGCTGGGTGCTGGCGGTGGGCGCTGCAGCCGGTTTGCGCGGTGCGGCAGTTGGCTGCGGCGCAGGCGGCGCATCGGGCAGCACGCCCTTGATGACCGGGGTCTGGCGGTTGGTCGGCTCTTGCGAACGGCGCGTGACGGGGGTGGTGTCTTCGATTTCCTCGGCCAGTTGGTAGCTGGCCTGCAGGCTGTCCAGGCGCGGGTCGTCGTGCTTGAGGCGTTCCAGGCGGTAGTGCGGGGTCTCCAGCCCTTTGTTGGGCACCATCAGCACGGCAACACGCTGCTTCAGCTCGATCTTGGAGATTTCCGCGCGTTTTTCATTGAGCAGGAAGCTGGCCACCTCCACCGGCACCTGGCAGTGCACGGCGGCGGTGTTGTCCTTCATCGATTCTTCCTGAATGATGCGCAGGATTTGCAGCGCCGAGCTTTCCGTGTCGCGGATGTGGCCCGAGCCGCTGCAGCGCGGGCAGTTGATGTGGGCGCCTTCGGACAGGGCGGGTTTGAGGCGCTGGCGGCTCATTTCCATCAGGCCGAACTTGCTGATGGTGCCGAACTGCACGCGGGCACGATCCTGGCGCAGGGCGTCACGCAGGCGGTTTTCCACCTCCTTGCGGTTGCGTGATTCCTCCATGTCGATGAAGTCGATCACGATCAGGCCGCCCAGGTCGCGCAGGCGCATCTGGCGGGCCACTTCGTCGGCGGCTTCCAGGTTGGTGCGGGTGGCGGTTTCCTCGATGTCGCTGCCCTTGATGGCCCGCGCCGAGTTCACGTCCACGCTGACCAGCGCTTCGGTATGGTCGATGACGATGGCCCCGCCCGAGGGCAACTGCACCGTGCGCGAGTAGGCCGATTCGATCTGGTGCTCGATCTGGAAGCGCGAGAACAGCGGCGCATCGTCGCGGTAGCGTTTGACCCGGTTGGCATGTTCGGGCATGACGTGGGCCATGAACTGCTGGGCCTGCTCGAAGATGTCGTCCGTGTCGATCAGGATGTCGCCGATATCGTTGTTGAAGTAGTCGCGGATGGCGCGGATCACCAGGCTCGACTCCTGGTAAATCAGGAAGGCGCCCTTGCCCGCCTTGGCGGCGCCGTCAATCGCGCTCCACAGCTTCAGCAGATAGTCCAGGTCCCACTGCAGCTCGGGGGCGCTGCGGCCAATGCCGGCCGTGCGGGCGATGATGCTCATGCCCTTGGGGTACTCGAGCTGGTCCATCGCCTCTTTCAGCTCGGCGCGTTCCTCGCCCTCGATGCGGCGCGAGACACCGCCGCCGCGCGGGTTGTTGGGCATCAGCACCACGTAGCGCCCGGCCAGGCTGATGAAGGTGGTCAGTGCTGCGCCCTTGTTGCCGCGCTCTTCCTTTTCCACCTGGACGATCAGTTCCTGGCCTTCCTTGATCACCTCGTTGATGCGGGCCTGGCTGGGCGAGACGCCCTCGGCGAAATACTGGCGCGAGATTTCCTTGAACGGCAGAAAGCCGTGGCGCTCTTCGCCGTAATCGACAAAGCAGGCTTCCAGCGACGGCTCGATGCGCGTGACCACCGCCTTGTAAATATTGCCTTTGCGTTGTTCGCGACCTTCGATTTCGACTTCGTAGTCCAAGAGCTTCTGGCCATCGACAATTGCCAGACGGCGCTCTTCGGTCTGGGTGGCGTTAATCAGCATCCGTTTCATGATGCGCTTCCTTTTCTTTTAGGGGACGCGCTGGCCATGGGCCAGCGTGCCTTTGAATCAAGACGACCAACGGTCGTGCCCGTCAAAAGCCTGCAGCGCTGAAACGAAGTGGGCAGCCCGGCACCCCTTGCCTGGTTAAATCGGATTTAAGCAAGCAAAGGAGGTGGAGGCAGGGCGCAAGGGGCCAGCACAAACGAGTGAATGCGCCCAAGCGCGGGCATGGCCGCCGCTGGCGCATCCAGGTGGGTGGGCTTGAGGGCGCGAGCACGCCTGGGGCAACGCCCTGCAAACGTGTTCATCAGCCAAGAAAGAAAAGCCCACATACCTATGCTGGTGTCATCAAAACCGCCATGGCCCGGAAAAATGCGGGGCCGCAGCCAGTAAAAAAAATTCGTTCAGTGTTGCAATGCGTTCACGGGTGAAAATGCGTACCTTGTCAGCTTTTAAAGCTGTTTTTACTTGGAAAGCATATTTCAAGCATCGACCGGCCTACGCTGTAGTAACGGGTGTTTGGATCAAAATCCAAAAAAATCAATCACTTACATATATTGACGCGCAGGTGAAGCACATTATAAAGGGGATGCAGCCCCCACTGCCCGCTGCTGTAGCGCCCGCAGTGCGCTGGCTCCAGGTTTGCGAAGAGGATGCCGGTCAGCGCCTGGACAACTTTCTCATCCGCCATCTGAAGGGGGTGCCCAAGACCCACGTCTACCGCATCATCCGCAGCGGCGAGGTGCGTATCAACAAGGGCCGCTGCGCTGCCGATACCCGCGTGCAGGCCGGCGATACGGTGCGGGTGCCGCCGGTGCGCGTGGCCGAAAAGGCGCCTGAAGCCGCAGTGGCCCCGGCGCGGGAATTTCCGATTCTTTTCGAGGATGAGTTCTTCATCGCTCTGGACAAGCCTGCGGGCGTGGCCGTGCATGGCGGCAGCGGCGTGAGTTTTGGCGTGATCGAGCAATTGCGCCGCGCCCGGCCGCAGGCGAAGTTCCTGGAGCTGGTGCACCGGCTCGACCGGGAAACCTCGGGCATTCTGCTGGTGGCGAAAAAGCGCTCGGCCTTGAAAGTCTTGCAGGACCAGTTCCGGGAGCGTTCCACCGGCAAGACCTATCTGGCCCTGGTGCAAGGCGCATGGCCGGCGAACAAGAAAGTCATCGACACCCCGTTGCACAAATACCTGCTGCCCGATGGCGAGCGGCGCGTGCGTACCACCACGGCAGACGACCCCGATGCCATGACGGCGCTGACCCTGGTGCAACTGCGCCAGAGCCTGCCGCCGCGTCCGCTGCAAGGGTTGCCCGCCATGAGCCTGCTGGAGGTGACGATCAAAACCGGACGCACCCACCAGATCCGCGTGCATCTGTCCAGCCAGGGCCACGGGATTGCAGGAGACGACAAATATGGCGATTTCGCCCTGAACAAGCGCTTGCCCAAGCAGGGCCTGGGCCGCATGTTTCTGCACGCCTGGCGGCTGCGGTTGAACCATCCTGCGACCGGGGAGTCCTTGACCCTGCTGGCCGAGCTGCCGCCGGAATTGGCGCAATTCATTGAGTTTTGAGAGGAATACCGTGGCACAACAACGCCGTTTTGATTTACTGGCCTTTGACTGGGATGGCACCCTGTTCGATTCCACCGTGGCGATTACGCGCAGCATCCAGCAGGCCGTGCTGGACGTCGGCGGGCAGCGCCCCAGCGACGAGCAGGCGGCCTACGTGATCGGTATGGCGCTGGGGCCGGCGCTGGCCCATGCTGCGCCGGACGTGCCACGTGAAAAGCACACCGAACTGGCCAATCGCTACCGTTACCACTATTTGAAGTTGCAAGCGCAAGTGACCTTGTTTGCGGGCATCGAGCCTTTGCTGGACGAGTTGCGCACTCGCGGGCATTACCTGGCCGTGGCCACGGGGAAAAGCCGGGTGGGCCTGAACAGCGCATTGCGGCAGGCGCAACTGGGCGCCTTGTTCGATGCCACGCGCACGGCGGATGAAACGGCGGGCAAGCCCAATCCCCTGATGTTGCACGAGCTGATGGCCGAGCTGGACGTGCCTGCCGAGCGGGTCTTGATGATTGGCGACACCACGCACGACCTGCTCATGGCCCGCAACGCCGGTTGCGCCAGTGTGGGCGTGGCCTACGGGGCGCACGATGCAGCCATGTTTGCCCAGTGCCCGCCGCTGTTTACCGCGCAGACGGTGGCGCAGCTGCGTGATTGGTTGTCCAACCACGGCTAAATCGGGGTTTTGCCTGAAGGGCGCTGGCATACACTGGCGCCCTTCTCTTTATTTGCTTTAACAGGATAGGCATCCATGAACGCATTGCCGCCCTCGGGAGGGCACCAGCAACCCGGACAAGACTTGTGGCAGCAGCCAAAGCAGCACGGTGCGGACGCCGGGTGGGAGCGCGACGTGCTCGAACGTCTGGTGTTTGCCACGGTCAACGAGCAGCGGGCGGCCCGCCGCTGGCGGATTTTCTGGCGCCTGGTGTGGATCGGCCTGGCCGGGGCGGCCATCTGGTTTTTTGGCAAGGAGGGGGCGACCACGGCGGTCTCCGGCCCGCACACGGCGGTGGTCGAGATCAAGGGTGAAATCGCCAGCGGCGCCGATGCCAGCGCCGAATTCGTGAATGCTGCGATGCGTTCGGCGCTGGAGGATTCCGGCTCGCGGGCGCTGGTGCTGCTCATCAACTCGCCTGGCGGCAGTCCGGTGCAGGCAGGCATGATCAACGACGAAATCGGGCGTTTGAAGGCCCTCTACCAAAAGCCGGTGTACGCCGTGGTGGAGGAATCCTGTGCCTCGGCGGCGTATTACATCGCTTCGGCGGCCGATGAAATTTATGTGGACAAGGCCAGCATCGTCGGCAGTATCGGCGTGCTGATGGACGGCTTTGGCTTTACCGGCACGATGGAAAAACTCGGGGTCGAGCGGCGCCTGCTCACCGCCGGGTCGAACAAGGGAATGCTCGATCCGTTCAGTCCCTTGACGCAAGAGCAGCGTGCGCATGCCCAGCAGATGCTCGACACCATTCATCAACAGTTCATCGAGGTGGTCAAGCGGGGCCGCGGCGAGCGCCTGCACGAAACCGACGAGACTTTCAGCGGCCTGTTCTGGACGGGCGAGCAGGCTGTTGCCCTGGGGCTGGCCGACAAGCTGGGCTCCCTCGATTCCGTGGCCCGCGATATCGTCCAGGCCGAGGAAATCATCGACTACACCCGTCGCGAGAACATGGCCGAGCGCCTGGCCAAGCGCTTTGGCGCCGCCCTGGGGGCCGGTGCCGTGCAGGCCGGTAAAAGCTGGGGAGTGACGATTCATTGAAAAAAGGAGCTGCTTCCGCTTATTTAACAAGGATTTCAGGATCAATAGTACCTGAAATCGTTTATTCATCAGCGGAAGAAGCTCCTTTTTTATTGACCAAAGGCAAACACGGTCGGAATGTGCTTGTCCGGCTGCCAGGTCTGGCGGCGCCAGTCGGCCACGCTGCGCGACTGGATGGCGGCATCGGCCAGGGTCAGTCCGCTGGCCACGGCCAGGCGGGTGCCCGGTTGCAGCGTGGCCAGCAAGGCTTGCCACAGGGCCGGGTTGCGGTACGGGGTTTCAATGAAGATCTGCGCCTGGCCGCTTTTCAGGCTCAGGCTTTCCCACTGCCGGATCTGCTGGCTGCGCTCTGCGCCGTCCTGCGGCAGGTAGCCGTGAAAGGCAAAGCTCTGGCCGTTCAGACCGCTGGCCGCCAGTGCCAGCAGCAGCGAGACCGGCCCGACCAGCGGCACCACCGTGGCCCCGATGTCGTGGGCCGCCCGCACCACCGAGCTGCCTGGGTCGGCCACGGCAGGCATTCCGGCTTCGCTGACCAGCCCCATATCGTGGCCGTGCAGCAGCGGCTCCAGCAGGGCCTGCGCATTCCAGGCTGCCGCGCCGCCGCCTGCATGGTCGCCCTTTTTATGCACCTGGCGCGGCAGCTCGCGGATGTCCTGCGCCTGCAGGGGCGCGGCCAGTGGGGTGAAGGCGTCGATGCGCTTGAGGTAGGCACGGCAGCTTTTCGCGTTTTCGCAGACCCAATGGGTCAGCCGTGCCGCCTGCTGCAAGGTGGCTGACGGCAGCACCGCATCCAGCGGCGCCTGGCTGGAGCAGCCAAAGTCCAGGGGCGCGGGCACCAGGAGCAGCCGTCCTATAGTCAGAGGGATAGTGCGCGGTGCAGTCACGGCAGCGCTACCCCGGCCTCGCGCAGCAGGCGTGCGGTGGCGATCAGCGGCAGGCCGATCAGTGCCGTCGGGTCGTCGCTGTGGATGGCTTCGAGCAGGCTGATGCCCAGGCTTTCGCTTTTGGCGCTGCCCGCGCAGTCGTAGGGCTGGTCGATCTGCAGATAACGCTCGATCTCGGCATCGCTCAGGCTGCGGAACTGCACCGTCACGCGGCTGGTGTGGCTTTGGCAGAAGCCGCTGTGCTGGCACACCACGGCAATCGCGGTGTGAAATACCACGCTGCGCCCTCGCATGGCCTGCAATTGCTCCACGGCTCTGGCATGCGTGCCCGGTTTGCCCAGGGCACGGCCATCCAGGTCGCACACCTGGTCGGAGCCGATGACGATGGCATTCGGGTACACCGCAGATACGGCCCGGGCCTTGGCCAGAGCCAGGCGCTCGGCCAACTGCTGCGGTGTCTCTGCAGGCAGAGGGGTTTCATCGATCAAGGGGGCTGCGGCGGTGAAGGGCAGGCGCAGGCGTTGCAGCAATTCGCGCCGATAGCGCGAGGTGGAGCCCAGAATCAGCGGGCGGGCGGGAGGGGGTGCGAGTTCAGACATGGGCGGATTCTCTTACACTGCCGCCCTATGCCGAAAGAATCCAAAGAATTGAATGCCGTGCATCTGGACATTGCCGCCTTTGCCCAGGGGCAGCAATCCCTGCGCGGGGCAACCCCAGCCAGCGCCTTCCCTCGTCTGGCGGGGGAACTGCAGGGCGACCCGGCGACCCAGACCGTGGACTGGCAGGCGCAAGGGCAATGGCAGGCGCAAACCGGCGGTGCCGGCCAGGCGTGGCTGCACCTGGATGTACAGGCCACGGTGGCGCTGACCTGCCAGCGCTGCCTGCAGCCGGTGGACGTGGCGTTGGACGTGCAGCGGGCGTTTCGCTTCGTCAAGGACGAGGCCACCGCCGAAGCCCAGGACGAGGAAAGCGAAGAAGACGTGCTGGTGATGAGCCGTGCTTTCGATCTGCAAGCGCTGATCGAGGATGAATTGCTCATGGATCTTCCCCTGGTGCCCCGGCATGAGCAGTGCCCGCAGCCCTTGCCTTTGGCCGAGGAGCCGGATGCGGCGGCGGCCCATGCTCCGCAGCGCCCGAACCCGTTTGCCGTGCTGGCGCAGCTGCGCCAATCCCAGGATGGCCCTGGCAACAAGGATTGAGTTTGGGCTATAATCGCAGGCTTCGCGCGAAACCCCTCGTGTCTTTAATGGGCTGATCGCGTTTTTACCAACCCCTTAAGACCAGGAGCCATCATGGCTGTTCAACAAAACAAAAAGTCCCCTTCCAAGCGCGGTATGCACCGCTCGCACAATGCACTGGTAACCCCGGGTACCGCTGTGGAGCCCACTACCGGTGAAGTGCATCTGCGTCACCACATCAGCCCCAACGGCGTGTACCGTGGCCGTCAAGTGCTGAAAAACAAAGCCGAAGCCTGATTCAGCGCTGGCGGCCCGAAGCGAAGCCCGCAGCTACCTGCCGTAGCGCGGGCTTTTGTCTTTTGGGGCTGGTGCACCGAAGAGATAAGAGTTACCGATGATCACTTTAGCCGTCGATTGCATGGGGGGCGACCATGGCCCTAGCGTTACCCTGGAGGCCTGCCAGAAATTTCTGACTTCCCATCCCGACGCACAATTGTTGCTGGTGGGCCAGCCCGAGGCCCTGGCAGCCTGGCCGGCGCACCCCCGCGCCAATGTCGTGCCGGCCAGCGAAGTTGTCGCCATGGACGATGCGGTGGAGGTGGCGCTGCGCCGGAAAAAAGATTCCTCCATGCGCATTGCCATTCAGCAGGTCAAAGACGGCAAGGCCGATGTTGCCGTTTCCGCAGGCAATACGGGCGCCTTGATGGCGATCGCCCGTTATTTGCTCAAAACCCTGGATGGCATCGACCGCCCGGCCATCGCCACGCAAATGCCGCATGAAAAAGGCGGTGCCACCACGGTGCTTGATCTGGGGGCGAACGTGGACTGCCAGCCCGAGCACCTGCTGCAGTTTGCCGTCATGGGCGCGGCCCTGGTGTCGGCGCTGCAGCCCGGTGGGCAGGAGCCCAGTGTGGGCCTGCTCAATATTGGCGAAGAAGCCATCAAGGGCAATGAAATCATCAAGCGGACCGGGGAGTTGCTGCGTTCTGCCGGGCAGGCCGGTGCGCTGAACTTCTACGGCAACGTCGAAGGTAACGATATCTACAAGGGCGTAGTGGACATCGTGGTATGCGACGGGTTCGTCGGCAACGTGGCGCTCAAGGCCAGCGAAGGCGTGGCGGCGATGATCGTCGGCGGGTTGAAGCAGGAGTTCAAGCGCAGCATCTTCACAAAAATCGCTGCCATTGTTGCTTATCCTGTGCTAAAAGCCCTGATGACACGCATGGACCATCGGCGCTACAACGGTGCAGCGCTGCTCGGCCTGCGTGGCCTGGTGTTCAAGAGCCACGGTTCGGCCGATGCTCCGGCATATGAACACGCCCTCAATCGTGCGTATGATGCAGCCCGCAATCAGCTCCTGGACAAAGTCCGGGGGCGTATCGTTGCCGCTGCGCCGCTCCTGGCGGCTGCCACCACCTCGGCGACTGCCGCTTAAGCCTTGTTATGACATCTGTTCCTCGTTTTGCACGCATTACCGGCACAGGCAGCTACTTGCCGTCACGCCGTATCACCAACCATGAACTCGCGGCCGACCTGGCCGGGCGCGGTGTGGCAACCTCTGACGAATGGATTGTCGAGCGCACTGGCATTCGCGCCCGCTATTTTGCCGACCCTGGCACCGCCAGCAGCGACTTGGCATTGCCGGCATGCCAGCAGGCGCTGGCTGCAGCAGGAGTGGATGCACAGGATATCGACCTAATCATCGTGGCTACGTCGACACCGGACATGGTGTTCCCTTCG